>Ga0209376_1000036_pt1 | contig 131816 bp, 107 predicted proteins | sample GraSoiAngelo_134_FD_185891 | JGI IMG/M metagenome (GOLD analysis project Ga0209376, IMG submission 185891) | Grasslands soil microbial communities from the Angelo Coastal Reserve, California, USA - 14_0929_05_30cm (SPAdes) (version 2) | ecosystem: Environmental > Terrestrial > Soil >... | reverse complement strand
CCGTAAAGAACTCTTTGCACTCCGCCCGGTTCAGCTTAAGATGACCGTTGCCGAGGACTTTCAGTTCTCGCATTTAGGGTGTACCTCCTCTTGGGGTTGGCGCTCCAGAGAAAGTACGCCCTTTTTTTCTGCTCCAAAAACCGAATTTACACAAAAGAAGTTACGCTACCTTGTAAGTGGTTTGGATTCTTACGGATAGCGAGCCGTCGTCCTAGAGGCGGCGCAGGCGGAAGTCTGTGCTACTGTTGGCCGGATTTTAGGTAGAGGTGGCTGGATGAAGATGTGCACGAGACTTGTGATGGCTTTGACCGGAGCGGGAGTGGCGTTTGCAAGCACAGCTAAAGCGCAGAGGCCGCCGCTGTTGCCGGAGAAAGACGTGGCGGCGCTGGCGAGCGAGTTGAGCGGGGAGACGGCGAAGAGGAATTTGGAGGGGATTGCGCGGTTTCACCGGCAGCGCGGGTCGCAGGGATTTCATGAAGCGGCGGAGTTGGTGGCGGAACGGTTGCGAACTTACGGATTGAGCGACGTGGCGATCCTGCAGTTTCCGGCGGATGGGAAGATCTTTTATGGAACGCAGAGGTCACGGCCAGCGTGGGACGCGGAAGTGGGGGAATTGGCACAGTTTTGGTTTGAGTCTGGCGAGTCTTCGCGGCTCTGCCGGGAGGGATGGCCGAAGAAAGTAGACGAGTTGCATGCCGAAGGGAAAATAGGAATCACGATGGTTTGTCTCAACGTGAACGTACTCGCGAGCTACGAGGCGGAGCCGATTGTGTTGGCGGAGGATAGCGAGAGCGCGGATGTAGTGGCGGATTTAGTGGATGTCGGCGAGGGGACGAAAGAGAGCGACTACGCGGGGAAGGATCTGAAGGGAAAGATTGTGCTGGTGAGCGCGCAGCCGGGAGCGGTGCAGGATTTGGCGGTAGGGAAATTTGGGGCGGCAGGGATTGTGAGTTACGCGCAGAACCAGAAGACGGTTTGGTGGGGCGAGGATGAGAATTTGATCCGCTGGGGGCACCTGGAGACATTTTCAGAACACAAGACGTTTGGGTTCATGGTGTCGTTGAAGACGGCGCGGGGGATGAAGGAGCGGCTGACGCGCGGAGAAAAGATCCGGCTGCATGCAATTGTGAAGGCGGGGCAGCATGCGGGGAATTATGAAGTGGTGACGGCGACGATTCCGGGAGCGGATGCGAAGTTGAAAGAGGAGGAGATTGCGTTTTCTTGCCACCTGGATCATCAACGGCCGGGAGCGAATGACAATGCGAGCGGGTGCGTGACGATTCTGGATGTGGCGCGGACGCTGCAGAAGTTGATAGGACAAGGGAGCTTGGCACGGCCGGCGCGGACGATTCGATTTTACTGGCCTCCTGAAATTGAGGGAACGATGGCGCTGCTAACCTCTCCTCCGCGCACGTACAAAATGGAACTTGATACGAAACGGAGCTTCGACGGCTCGGTTCCACTGCCACAGTCTGGCGGGGGCTCCTTGACGCAAACAGGTCCGGCTTTAGCCAAGCGAGTCAAAGCAGTGGTGCACATGGACATTGTTGGCGGAGGGCCGGAGACGAAGGCGGTGTTCCACATAACACGCGGGCCGATGAGCTTGCCGAGTTTTGTGCATGACGTGGCGTGGGCGTTCGCGGAGTGGGTAAACGAGGAGTCGTACAAGTTCGCCGCAACAGGGAAGGCGGAGTATCCGATGGTGGCCCCGGAAGGCGGGAAGGAGCCGCTGCGCGCGGAGTATTCAGCCTTCACGATGGGGAGCGATCATGACGTGTATCAGGATTCGTCGTTCGGGATACCGGCGATTTATTTGAATGACTGGCCGGACCGCTACATTCATACGAATCTCGATACGGCGGCGAATATGAGGTCTTGAATTTTGCGGATGGGAAGCGGAATGCGCAAGAGATTCGCGACGCGGTTTCGGCGGAGTATGGGCCAGTGCCGCTGGAGATGGTGGCGGAGTACTTGAGAGCGCTGGAAAGATAGGCGTGGTTGAACAGGCGAAATGAACAGAAAAGTTGGAGTTTCGCTGTGCTGACAGCATCGTGAATCAGATTTAGAATCGCACGGTTGATGGGAGGTTGCCGTGCGCCTACTTTTTGCCGCTGCACTTCTTGGAATTTTGTTTGTTTGTGCGCCTGCCAGCACTGGTCAAAAGAGCGCGGCTGAGCAACCGGATATCAGCCGATCAGGCCGCGACTTCTTGGAAGTCTGTTCTAGCGCAGGGAGTGAAGGGACTAGGGACGCTGTCGGCATCCAACGGGATGCTCTGTGCCTGGGCTGGGTGCAAGGCTTCACCGATGGCTTCCTGGTGTACGGGGAGCTGCTCAGCGTTCCGAGAAGGGACAGGATGGCCTGCGTACCTCGCGGAGTAACGACGACCCAAATCGTTCGCGTGATTAAGAAATACCTTGCCGACGATCCTGGGAAAGCGCACCGCCCGACACGGTACATAGCGTCGATTGCGTTGGCTGGCGCATTTCCGTGCAAAGCAGGAAAGTAGAAGAAGGAAGAGTCAAGACCGCACACGCTAAACCCCGCGGATGGGTCACGCCGCGCGGTCGGGGCAAGCCCCGCCACTACAAGTTCTGGCTGCGGATGATGCGGAGGTTTCCGCGATTTCGCGCTAGATGAACAGTTCGGCGCTGACATGGAAAAAGCGGGCTAGCTTTTTGGCCTGGGTCTTGCTTATGGAACGCTTGCCATGGAATACCTCTGAAGTAATGCCTTTCGATCCGAAGATTTTCCAGAGATCTTTCTGAGTGAGGTTGCGAGCTTCCATGAGATGGTGAAGAGTCTGCCGGGGACTGGATTTGGGGATGGGGTAACGGCGCTCCTCGTAATCGTCAATCAAGACGGTCAGCAATTCGGCAAGCTCCTTTTCTTCAGGCGAGGGAGTCTCGAGTTCATTGAGGCGAAGCAATTCACTGGTGAGGCGCTCGCATTCGTCATCCGTGCGGATGATATGAGGAAGCGTCCGCCGCAGCAATTGCCCGTATGCTTTCTGGTCCAGCTCTGGGGTGATTGTGCTCATTGTTTCCACGTCCCTCGGTCATATTCGGAGTGCGTCAGGAGATGCAAGACAAAGACGATTTGCGCCCTGTAATTCACGCGGGCAACCAAACGGTACTTGTTCCCGGCGATGTTGAAGACGGTTCTGCGGCCGACCAGATCGGCGTTGCGGTAGACCTGCTTCAAATCGGCGGGCGTCTTCCAGCTCGCGCTGCGCACCACGGCGTACCAGGATTCGAGACTTGGTTTTGCGTCCGGGTGCTCTTGCCAGAACGCTTCCAAAGCGCCGCGCTTGATGACGCGCATGAGAGCGCAGGTTCTCACAAAGAGAACTAGAAGTCAAGAGATAAGAACGGCTGGAGACGCAGCTATCGAGGTTAGCAGAAGGGGGGAACTCCGCTAGAAATGGAAGACGAGACCGGCGCCGACTTGAACGCTGTTCTGGCCGGAGGAGTAAAGCTGAGAGCGAACATAGTCGGATTCGATACGGAGCGAGACGAGCGGTTTCAAGGGATAGTCGACGCCGCCGCCAAGCTGAAGGGCGAAGCCGTTGATGCCCGAGGCCAACTGCGGGTAAACGTGAATCCCGCCGGCGAGCGCGTGGGCCCAAGGTTGCCACGTTCGGCGATCCCAAACCATGCGCGGACCCGCGCCATAGAGCACCACATGCGAGTGTTCATTGGCAAAATTTGAAGAGCCAAAGGCGGCGATGACGCTGCCCTCGATGCCCAACCAGTCGTTGCGGAAGTAAGTGAACGAGGTGTGCAAACCGCTGAGACTCGCGTAAAAGGGCGAGGAGCGGAAACGGACGAATTCGTAGCCGACGCCGACCTGAAAAGCTCCCCTCTCAATGTTCCTTTCGCGGGAGCGCGACGCCGGGCCGGGGACGGGCGCAGACACGGGTGACGATGGGACGGGGCGCGAGCTGTACGATACGGAATCCGCGAAAAATTCTGGATGTGCAGCATCTTGCGCTTGAGTAGTACAGGCGCAGGCAATGCACAAGGCCGGACCTGGCGAGCCGAGCGCAGCGTCCGTTGTAAGAATGGATGCGGAGGCGATGGAGATGGGTTGCCGGAACGTTTCGGTGCGTGCAATGGTGGACGGCTCAAGAGAAGTCTCGCGCAGTGTGGATGTGCTAGCATCGGGGTTTGTGTGTTGAGCGAGAGACGAGGCAGATGGCGGGGACGATGAAAGCATTGCGGAAAGTGCGGGCCGCGAGAGGCTTACAGATGGATACGGTCGCGGTGCCTTTGATCGGGCCGACCGAAGTGCTGGTGCGCGTGAAGACGGCTTCGATTTGCGGGACGGATCTGCACATTTATGGATGGGACCACTGGTCGCAAGCACGGATCAAGCCGCCGGTGACGCTGGGGCATGAATTCTGCGGCACGGTCGAGCGCGCGGGCGACGAGGTGCGCGCGGTCATGGCGGGAGATTTCGTCAGCGCGGAAATGCATGTGAATTGCGGGCACTGCCATCAGTGCCGGCTGGGACAAGCGCACATTTGCCAGAACTTGCGCATCATCGGGATTGATCAGGATGGGGCGTTCGCGGAATTTGTTAAGATTCCGGCGTCGAATATCTGGAGACTGGACGCGGCGATTCCAGAGCATTACGGAGCGATTCTCGATCCGCTGGGGAATGCCGTACACACGGTGCTGGCGGGGCCGATTGCGGGGCAGACCGTTTTGGTGACGGGCTGCGGGCCGATCGGGTTGATGGCCATTGCGGTGGCGAAGGCGTGCGGAAGCTCGACGGTTTTTGCGACGGAGACGAATGAAACGCGCCGCGCGATGGCGAAAAAAATGGGCGCGGAGGTCGTGCTGAATCCCGCGAAGGAAGACGCGGTGGCTAAAATTCTTGCGGAGACGAACGGAACGGGCGTGGATGCGCTGCTGGAAATGTCTGGGAATCCCATGGCGATTCAGCAAGGGTTCAAAGCGCTGCGAGCGGGAGGTCGCGCTTCGTTGTTGGGAATTCCAACGGAAAACGTGCCGCTGGACCTGGTGAACGACGTGATTTTCAAGGGCGCGACGGTGCAGGGTATTTACGGGCGGCGCATGTATGAAACCTGGGTGCAGATGACTTCGTTGTTGAAGGCCGGACGGCTGAATCTGGAGCCCCTATTTGGAGAACGCGCTCCGCTGGACAAATTCGAGAATGCATTCACGTTGCTGCAGGGCGGCATGGCTGGTAAGATTTTGCTGTATCCGAATGGAATGCCGCGCTAGGCGAATCGCCTTTCGCGCTTTCGAATTTGTTTTGCTGCGAACCGCCCGCTGACGCACAATAGCTGTCCCCCCGGCCGAGTCCAAGTCAGGAGTGCCAATATGTCTGATACCGCAACGATTACATCGAGGCAGAATCCCCTGCAGTACGTCACCGACGAGTTGAAGGAATTGCGCGGGAAGGGGGTCGCGCCGAAGCTGCGGGTGCTGGAAGGGGAGCAGAAACCCGTATGTATTTTCGACGGGAAAGAAGTGATCAATCTCGCGTCGAATAATTACCTGGGGCTGACGACACATAAAGCGCTGCGCAAGGCCGCGCTGGACGCGGTGAAGAGGTATGGCGTGGGAGCAGGGGCGGTTCGAACCATCGCCGGCACCATGAAAATCCACATGGAACTGGAAGAGCAGATCGCGGCGTTCAAGAACGTGGAAGCCTGCGTGGTGTTTCAGTCAGGATTCACGGCCAACGCGGGAACGGTTTCGGCGGTGCTAGGCAAAGATGACCTGATCGTTTCGGATGAGCTGAACCACGCGTCGATTATTGACGGTGGGCGCCTTTCGAAAGCGACAATCAAGGTTTTCAAACATAAGGACGTGCAGGATTGCGAGCGCATCCTGCAGGAGAACGCGAACTTTCCGGGGAAGAAGCTCATCATTACGGATGGCGTGTTTTCGATGGACGGCGATATCGCGCCGTTGCCGCAGCTTTGCGACCTGGCGGAGAAATATAACTGCATCATGATGGTGGACGACGCACATGCTTCCGGCGTGCTGGGACGGGGCGGGCGAGGGACGGTAGACCATCACCAGTGCCACGGGCGCGTGCACATCCAAGTGGGAACGCTGAGCAAGGCGATTGGCGCGATGGGCGGGTACGTTTGCGGCTCGCGCGACCTGATCGATTTCTTGTATCTGCGAGCGCGGCCGTTCCTTTTTTCGACTTCGCATCCGCCGGCTACTGCCGCGGCATGCCAGGCGGCTTTTGCGCTGCTCGATTCACCGGAGGGCGAGAAGCTGGTGAAGAAATTGTGGGCCAACACGAAAATGTTCAAGCGCGAATTGAAGAAGCGCGGTTTTCAGTTCAAGGTGAGCGAGACGCCGATTATTCCGATCCACGTTGGTGACGCGGCGAAGGCGTTTGAATTCTCGAAGAAACTGTTTGAAGCGGGCGTGTTTGCTCCGGCGGTGGGATACCCTACGGTGGCGGAAGGAAAAGCGCGGCTGCGTGCCATGGTGAGCGCGACGCATAAGCGCGATCAACTCCTGCGCGCGTCTGACATTTTGGCGGAAGTAGCAAAGCCGCTGGGAATCGTTTCCTGAGGGGAATCGTAGGGTTTTGGTTCTTAATTCCCCGATCAACGCATTGGCCCAGAAAAGCGCGTGGTTATGTCATGGTGGCGGGTCACCTTGCCTGCTCTGCAGGGGCCGACCCGTATTGAAACTCGCCAATTCTACTTGTAAATCCTGCGTAGTACTCCTCCTTTTTCCAAGGTCAAAATGATCAACCGCGTTCGTAACTACCAGAAAACAAAACCTTTATGCATCGGCATCATCCTTGCGACTATCAAAATGGTTCCATACATACCCTTATGACTGAAGCTAGAAAATCCAGCTCATTGCGAAGGCTCGTTTAAGGAGGTCTTACGACCATGAATCGCGCAGGGATGGCAATTGTTGTGGGGACATTTTTCTGCATGAGCGTCGCGGCACAGGCACAGACCGGGGCTCAGGCTGGCGCACAGAGCAGCAGCCAGGCGTCGGTGCAAGCGGGCCAGACGCAGGCGCAAGCATCGGGCAACGCATCAACGTCCACTTCGGCGTCGGCGCAGAACGGCCAGGCAAATGGTTCACTGGCGGCCGGCACGGCGTTCAACGCCGCGCTGAGTTCGCCAATCGATTCGAAAAAGTGCAAGCCGGGTGATGCGGTAAACGCACGCACCACGGAAGCCGTGAAGTCCGAAGGGAGAGCCGTAATTCCGAAGGGCGCGAAGGTAGTCGGACACGTCACGCAAGCATCGGCGCGTGCCAAAGGCGAATCGGAATCGGCGCTGGGGATCGTGTTCGACAAGGCGATCTTGAAACACGGCGAGGAGATTCCATTGAGCGTGGGGATCCAGGCGATCGCTGCGGCGCAAAGCAGTGCTTCGGCTGCTGGATCGGACCTCGACGCTTTTGGCAGCGGGGGTGCTTCGGCGGCCGGGTCAGGAATGGCCGGAGGGCGCGGCGCACTCGGCGGAGTGACATCCGCTGCAGGCGGCGCGGCTGGCGCGGTGACGAACACTGCATCTAATGTCGGTGGAGCTGCCGGCGGAGCGATGAATTCCGCCGCAAATGTAGGCGGGAGCATCGCGGGTGCTTCGAAGGGAGCCGTCGGCGGCTTGAATGCCGCAGGTCAGCTCACTTCCAATAGCCAAGGCGTGTTCGGCCTAAACGGTCTCAACCTGAGCGCGGCAGTTTCGAACTCCACGCAGGGTTCGGTGATTACTTCTGCGGGGAAAAACGTGCACCTGGACAACGGGACGCGGATGTTGCTGGTTTCGCAGGCGCAGGCCAGCGGACAGGGCGCGTCCAAGCAGCCCTCGGCGAATAAGCCGGAACCAAAATCCGAGCCGAAGTCTGAACCCAACAAGCCGAACAAACAATAAGACTTGGTTCTTACGTGAGAGGCCGCATAGGAATTCTCTCCTATGCGGCCTTTTTTCATTTAGGTCACATCGCAGGTGCGACCACAAGGTGTGAGGGCGCTCCGGCAATCCACATTCGGCGTTTGCTATACTCGCCCGCATGCCTGCTCCTCCGAAAAAACTGTTTCTCGTGGATGCGATGGCGCACGTTTACCGCGCTTTTTTTGCGCCCATGCCGCAGCGCCTCACGGGTCCCAGCGGCATCCCCACGAACATCCCCTTTCTGTTTGGAAACATTGTGAAGCGGCTGATCAAGGATTATCAGCCGGACTACATTGGAATTGTTTTTGATCCTCCGGGAGCGACTTTCCGCGACAAGCTGTTCGAAAAATACAAAGCGCAGCGGCAGCCCATGCCCGACGAAATGCGCGTACAGCTTCCCTTTGTTCGACGGTTGTGCGAAGCGATGCGCCTGCCCATTCTGGAGCTTCAAGGATACGAGGCCGATGACGTTATTGGCGCGATAGCCACGCAGGCGGCCAAGCAAAATGTCGAAGTGCTGATCATTTCAAACGATAAGGACATGATGCAGCTCGTCAATGGCGGCGTGCGCATCTTGCGAACCGGTTCGGGCGGAGCGAAATCAGACGTCATCGTGGACACGGAGAAGGTGAAAGAGATTCTAGGGGTACCGCCGGAGAAGGTAATCGACGTAATGGCGTTGATGGGCGACGCTGTGGACAACATTCCGGGCGCGAAAGATCCAAATGAGCGGCTAGCCGAAGGGGAGCGTCGGAAGCCTGGTATTGGGGAAGTTGGTGCTCGAGAGTTAATCCAGCAATTCGGGTCCGTTGAAGAGACGTTGCGAAGGGCGGGGGAAGTTAAAAGAGCAAGCTATCGCGACGCTCTTCAAAAATACGGGAAGTTTGTCCTTTTGAGCAAAGAACTCGCCAAGATAAGCACGCATGTCCCTTTTGAGATCAATCTTCCAGCGCTTGCGCTCCGCGAGCCAGATGTCAGTGCTCTTGCGACGCTCTATCGCGAGCTCGGCTTTAGTTCCTTGTTGAAAGAGCTGGGCACCGAAGCAGTAGCGGTACCGGCCCCGAGCACGGCGGATTCCGAACCGGCTGTGAAAGCGGACTATGCGCAGATTGCCAGCGCCGCCGAGTTCCACGAGTACCTGGCCAAACTCCCACCAAAAGAGCCGCTGGCGATTTGGCTGAACCTTGAAACAGGGGAGCGCGAAACGGAAGGATTTGGAACTTGCATCGCGTCGATCGAAGTTTCCTCCAAAGCCGGCGAGGGACGCGCGGTTTGGATCGACGAGAAGGGCGAAGCTTTGAAAGCGCTCGCGCCGCCGCTGGCCGATTCGAAGCGGCAAAAGATCGTCCACGACGCAAAACTCTTTCAACTGCTTACTGGGCGGGCGGCGGGCATCCGGCACGCGACGCAGCTCTACTCGTATTTGTTGCGGCCCACGACCGCGAACCACAATTTCGTGGACGTGGTGATGCGGCAATTCAACGCGATGTTGGGCGGAGGGGCAGGCGAGCGCGCTGATTACCTACAGCGGCTTGCACCGGCTCTTGAGGCGCAAATACAGGAGCAAAAGCTGGAAGCCGTCTACGAAAAAATAGACTTGCCGCTCGCGCCAGTGATCGCGGAGATGGAGCGGACCGGCATCCGCGTGGACCCCAAAGAACTTGAGAAGATGTCGCGGTCGATGGAAAAAGAAGTCCGCCGCCTGGAAAAAGAGATCTGGAAACTGGCGGGCTCGGAATTCAACGTCAACTCCCCGACGCAGCTAGCTGAAATTCTTTTTGACAAGTTGAATCTGCAGCCCAACGCCCGGCGGGGGAAAGCGAAAGCGCGGTCCACCGCCGCTGACGTTCTGGAGGAATTGTCCGCGCAGCATCCGCTTCCCGCGAAGATCATCGAGTACCGGGAAATTGCCAAGCTTAAGTCGACCTACGTGGACGCACTTCCGAAACTGATTCATTCGGAAACAGGGCGTCTGCACACCAGCTTTTCGCAGACCGGGACTGCGACTGGCCGGCTAAGCTCGAGTGACCCCAACTTGCAGAACATTCCCATTCGCACCGAGCTGGGCCGCGAGATTCGCGCCGCGTTCGTGGCCGAGAAGGGGAAAATCCTGCTGTCCGCGGATTACTCACAGATCGAACTGCGCATCATGGCGCATTTTTCGAAGGATCCCGTGCTCGTAGAAGCTTTCCGTAACGGTGAAGATATTCACGCGCGGACCGCGCAGGAAGTTTTCGGGGTAGGGCCGATGGCACAGAATGCAGAGCACCGCCGCGCCGCCAAGGCCATCAACTTTGGCATTATTTACGGTCTTTCGCCATTCGGGCTTGCACAGCAATTGGGCATCGAGCAGAAAGAAGCCGCGAAATTCATCAACGCCTATTTCACGCGCTATCGTGGAGTCAAGGATTACCTGGACAATATTATTACAGAGACGCGCAAGACCGGCGTCGCTAAGACTTTGTTCGGAAGAATCCGCCCGATTCCGGAAATCAATTCACCACAGATGCAGCTCCGCAACTTTGCCGAGCGCACGGCGCTCAATTCGCCGTTGCAGGGGACGGCAGCCGACTTGATCAAGCTGGCGATGATCAACATCGACAAGCGTCTGGCGAAAGAAAAATTCGAGGCCAAAATGATCCTGCAGGTGCACGACGAACTTCTGTTCGAAGCTCCCACAAAGGAGCGCGCCAAGCTGGAAAAACTTGTCCGGGAAGAGATGGAAGGGGTCCACAAGCTGGCAGTGCCTATTGTTGTGGAAATTGGCTCCGGGCCTAACTGGCGCGACCTCGATTGATTCGGGACGGGGCTGTCGTCTAGGGTTCGAGAAGAGACCTTCCAAGCATCCTTTGTAATGCTTGCGGCCGCCAAACCTTTGAATTTAGAATTGGAATTCCCTGCCCGGTTTAGATTGATTCTGCAAGCGTAAGAGGCCCCGCCCTCAAAACGAGGCTCCCTATGCGCCGTACTCTCTCGCTGATCGCCAGCCTGGCAATTTGTACGTACTTGATTTCCTGTAGCGGTACTAGTAACGGAAGTAGTGGGACTCCGCCTCCTACGACCAGCAGCGTGACCGTCGCGCCGGCCACTGTTTCGTTGAACAAGGGCGGGTCGCAGACGTTCACGGCGACGGTGAACGGGACAATGGATCAAAGCGTCTTTTGGGAGATTGTGGAGGCCACACCCAAGAGCGGCGATTCCACGCATGGATTTATCTCGAACGGAGGCGTGTACGTTGCGCCAACCACGGTCCCGGCGAACGCAACGATTAAAGCCGTATCGCTGGCGGACACAACGAAGTCTGGGACGGCAACCGTGACGATTCAGGCCGGACCTGCCACCAGCGTGTTGATAACCGGGGGTTCAAGCTCGGTTTCCACGTTCGGATCGACGCAATTTATTGCCACTGTCACCGGCAATCTGAACACGGCGGTAACCTGGCAGGTGAATGGAGTGAACAACGGGGGCCCGCAAACAGGAGCAATTTCAGCGACCGGACTCTTCAAGGCGCCGAATTCGGTCCCCGTGCTTGCGAGCGGAAACAACAGCGGACAAACGAGCCAGGTGGTGGTCACGGCAATTTCGCAGGCCGATACGACGGCGATGGATTCCGTGTTGGTGACGATCGTGCCGCCGCAACAAAATGCGCAGGGCGCAAGTTCGCCGCTGGGAGTCTCCGGTGGAAATGCGAAGGATTCCTCGACGGTGAGTGGTCAAACCTTGTGTTGTGGCGGAACGCTCGGCGCACTCGTATCTCGCGGGGGCGGTCTGTATATCCTCAGCAATAACCACGCCATTGCGCGCAGCGACTCGGCTACCGCGGGCGATCCGATTGTGCAGCCCGGCCTGATTGATAATAACTGTGCCGTGCCTCCAACGGTCGCCACGCTCTCTCAATTCTTCAACATGGAGACTGGGCCGGCGCCGAAAATCGACGCGGCCTTGGCGCTAATTAACACAGGAGCAGTGGATACGGCAGGCACGATCCTGCAATTAGGCGGCACTGCCAGCAACCCACCGGCAAACGGACCGCCACATGCCGGCTCCGGCGTTGCGCCGACGGTCGGTAGAGCTGTTGCGAAGAGCGGCCGATCGACGGGCTTGACCTGTTCTTCCATCTTTGCGACACAGGCGAATATCAACGTGGAGTACCAGAAAGGATGCGGCACGGGAAGCACGTTCAATGTTTCCTTCACCAACCAAGTCGACATTACGAACAATGGTTTTAGCGCGGAGGGCGACTCAGGGTCGCTGATTGTCACGCAGGATACGTCAGATCCGGTGGCTTTGCTTTTTGCAGGTAGCGGGTCCGACACAGTAGGCAATCCGATTTCTGACGTTCTGAATGGTTTGGCGGATCCGGCAAACCCCCAGTCCAAGCCCGTAATCGTTGGTGACTCCAGTCCCACGGGACATACCGTGGCCGCATGTAGTCTGCCGGGACCTCAGTCGGCCACGGCGGCTCGCTTGGCCGTGCAGAGAGCAGCAGTTTCCGCGGAGCCGATGCAGAGTGCCCTCACCGTGCGGGATGCGCGTCTCGCGGAATTGATGTCGCATCCTGAAGTGCAGGCCGTTGGGGTTGGAGCTAGCTACGACAATTCCAATGAGCCAGCCATCTTGCTTTTTGTGACGAAGGGGCAGCCCAGGAGCAATTTGCCTGCACAGATAGATGGCATCCGGACTCGCATCGTCGAAGGAACCCTCTTCTCGCGGCGCGGCGCGATTACCGCGGCGGAGAGCACGGCCCTCGAGGAGGGCGCAGTGCCGCCGCAGCTTATTTATCCCATCTCCGATGCGGAAGTGGCGCGCGCGAAAATCGTGCTTGCGGAGCATGCAGATGAATGGATGAAGAAGGCCGGCGTGCAAGGAGTAGGCATCGGTTCCAGCGCCGACGCTCCGGGCGAAGCGGCGCTTGTCATTTTTCTGATACGCGGAGTTGCACACGAGCCGATTCCGCCGGTGATCGATGGATTGCGCACGCGCGTCCGGGAATCGAGCCGCTTCCGCGCAGGTTTCGGTGACGCGCCGGCGAAGAGCGGATGTTCGATGCCTGCGGCAAGAAAAACGCCGCCACGCGTCTCCAATTCGCGGCCCAAACCATAGTTTTCCAGAGGGGGCGGTGATTCGCATCGCCCCTTTTCCATTCTTCTCTCTTTTCTTCCTGCGGGCGCGGGCGTAGAATTCGCACACAATCAAGCCGAACCCTACTCCTTCGGCCGGTCCATCCTGTCAGGAGGAAACTATGCGCGGGACGCTCGTTGTTCTGGGTGCGTTTCTGCTCGCGAGCCTCGGGATCTCATCCGCCAAGCCAGATTTTACCCAGGAAAAGGCGGGATCTGCAGACTCAAAAATGACGCCTGAAGACGCCGCAAAGAAAAATCCAGTTGCCTCGACTCCAGAGGGTTTGGCGGAAGTGCGCAAGCTCTATGGCTACAATTGCGCTATGTGTCATGGGAAAACAGGCGACGGTAAGGGCGATCTTGCCGCAGACATGAAGCTCGAGCTCCGCGATTGGCGCGACGCTAATACGCTTGAGAAAGTGACCGATGGCGAACTTTTTTGGATCATCAGCAACGGCAAAGGAAAAATGCCGGGCGAAGGCGACCGCACAAAAGAAAGAGTACGCTGGAATTTCGTAAACCTGGTGCGGTCATTTGCCAAGAAAGATGCCGCAGACAAGCCGAAAACAGAGAGCCCGCAGGGCTGAATGGTCCTTAGCTTTTTGAGCCTACACCGCAGGATCTCAAAGTTGGAGCGTGTGGAGCCGAGCTCTGAAGGCCGCGCTGCCTGTGTTATTCTCACTGCAAATTGAATTGGCAGGAGGGAGATTGAAATGGCGCATGCGCCGCAGTTCCTGAAGCTGGTCAACGAAGCAAAGAAAAAGATCAAGGAAACCAACGTGGCCGACGTGAAGCGCCGTGCCGATGCAGGTGAAAAATTCATCCTCGTGGACGTTCGCGAGGACAACGAGTGGGCGAAGGGGCATCTTCCCGGCGCCGTTCATCTGGGCAAAGGCATCATCGAGCGCGACATCGAGCAGCGTGTTCCGGACACGAACACTAAGGTCATTTTGTATTGTGGCGGGGGATTCCGGTCCGCGCTGGTGGCAGACAATCTACAGAAAATGGGCTACAACAACGTCGAATCGATGGACGGCGGTTGGAAGGGCTGGCTGGAAGCGGGATTGCCGATTGCCAAAGACTAGTGCGCCCAGCGTGCTCCGTCCGGGAGAATTGGCTGGGGCGGAAGGATTCGAACCTTCACCATCCTCATTAACAGTGAGGTGTCCTACCAGTTGGACCACGCCCCAGCGGCGTGCCACGGACCCCGGCCGGCGGGAACGCGCGGAATAGAGTAGGCTCCGCCGCAGAAAAGAGCGCCGGAGATACTTCTTAAGATACCACGATCTTGCCCTTGGCAAATACCCCGGTCAAAAATGGGGTGAAAAAATGTTTGAACTTCTCCATTCGCTCAAGCATCTCACACCGTGACGGTGGACGGGTGCGGACGAAAAGTGAAGTACGAGCGGATGGCGATCTGTTCGTTTTGACGTCGTTCATGGCCCTGGTTGAAACGAAGATCTTGTTTGAAAGTTTTGAACGTGCCGCGAAATCTGTAGAGGAAGTTGCAAGAATTATTTGAGAACAGGCGGGTGCGGAGGTTGCATTCCCGAAAGTTTTGTTGGACACTAGCGCGTCAAGCACGACCCGGGTTTGCACTGTCCGGTTAACTCGTGGGACGCCCTGACCGCAGCTCCATTCCGGAGCGCTCCCCCGCATTGTGCTGAAAAGACATGGCCCAGATTTTTCATCGCAGTACAAATTTCATCGCACGATTCAGTGTGTTTTCTGCGATTTTTCTGATCGGAATCGCGCTCGTGGCCGTGCTCGCGGTGGCGCGGTCGCCCTATATGACGCGGCAGAACATCACGCGTGAGCAGCCGGTGCAATTCAGCCACAAACATCACGTCGGCGACGACGGCATTGACTGCCGCTACTGTCATACCGGTGTGGAAACTTCCGCCGTGGCCGGCATTCCGCCGACAAAAACCTGCATGAACTGCCATTCGGTGCTGTTCAACAACGCTTCCTACCTCGAGCCCGTTCGCGAAAGCTATCGCAGCGACAAATCCATCCAATGGGTCAAAGTTCACCGCTTGGCTGATTTCGTCTACTTCAATCACAGCATTCATATCAACAAGGGCGTTGGTTGCTCGACCTGCCACGGGCCAATCAATCAAATGCCGTTGGTATTCCAGGCCAACACGTTGCTGATGCAGTGGTGCCTCGATTGCCATCGCAATCCCGAACAAGTCCTTCGCCCGAAAGACCAGGTTTTCAACATGGACTGGAAAGCTCCGGATAATCAGGCGGAAATCGGCGCAGAGCTGGGAAAGTCGTACAACCTTCGGACCACGGCCGAGCTGACGAGCTGCTCGACCTGTCATCGCTAAATGGACGGTATGCACGAACACGAGCAACGCGAACACGCCGGTGGCCAGCATGATCCTAACGATCTGGCCGGAGATGCGAAGTTGCACGAAGGTCCCATGGATTTAGCCGCCGTCCGCGCGAAGCTCCAATCGAAAACCGGTAAGCAGTATTGGCGCACGCTCGAGGAACTCGCCGGTGATCCGCAATTCGAGGAACTACTGCATCGTGAATTTCCCCGCCAGGCGCCTTCGGAATGGGACGACTCCGTCGACCGCCGCGATTTCCTGAAGTTGATGGCGGCTTCGCTGGCGTTTGCCGGTCTTTCCGGTTGCGGGCGGACGCCTGAGCAGATCCTCGTACCGTATGTGAAGCAGCCCGATGGAATGACCCTCGGCAAGCCGCAGTTTTATGCCACGGCGATGCCGTTTGGTGCCGATGCCATCGGCTTGCTGGTGGAAAGCCACGAAGGGCGCCCAACGAAAATCGAAGGCAACCCAGACCATCCTTCGAGCCTGGGCGCGACAAACGTGTTCGCGCAGGCTTCCGTCCTGAATCTTTACGATCCGGATCGCGCGCAGACGGTGACGAAATTTGGAGAAATCCAGACCTGGTCGTTGTTCGTGGAAAGCGCGCAAGCCATTGCGGCAGCGATGAAAGGTTCAAACGGGGCGGGGTTCCGCATCCTGACCGGTATTATCACTTCACCGACGCTCGCCGCACAGATTCAATCGCTGCTGACGCTTTTTCCGAAAGCCAAATGGCATCAGTGGGAGCCCGCCGTTGGCGACGGCGCGCGCGAAGGCGCGAAGCTGGCCTTTGGCAGCTACGTTAATACGATCTATCGTCCGGAGAAGGCCGACGTCATCCTCTCGCTCGACTCTGATTTCCTAGGCAGTGGCCCGGGACACATCCGCTATGCGCGAGAGTTTTCGCGCCGCCGCAACTTGGACCAATTCTTCGAAGGGGACCGCAGCGGCCCTGAGATGAACCGTTTGTACGTGGTTGAACCCACACCCAGCGTCACCGGGGCCACTGCGGATCATCGTTTGCCGTTGCGAGCTTCGGATGTAGAAGTTTTCGCGCGGGCGCTGGTAGCCAAGCTCGGGCTCGGAGGCTCCGCGGTGCTACCTGCCGGGGCCGAAAAATGGCTCGACGCAGTCGCCAAAGATCTTCAGAACAACAAAGGTAAATCGCTGGTCGTAGCAGGCGAACAACAAGCCGCGGAGGTCCATGCGCTGGCGCATGCGATCAATGCCGCGCTCTCCAACGTCGGCACGACTCTTTACTACACTGGGCCAGTCGAGGCGTACCCCGTCAATCACCTCGAATCGCTGCGCGAATTGTGCAGCGACATCTACGATGGGAAGGTCGAGACACTGCTGATCCTGGGCGTGAATCCGGTCTACACGGCGCCGCACGACTTTGACTTCGCTTCCAAGATCAAATTCGACGAAAAGAAAAATCAGAAGCCCGTCAAGAACACCATCTACGTCGGCTCGCATTTTGACGAAACCGCAGAACTCTGCGACTGGCACGTCGCCGAATCCCACTACCTTGAAACGTGGGGCGACGCTCGTGCGTTCGACGGCACTCTCAGCGTAATTCAGCCGCTGATCGCGCCGCTGTACCATACGCACTCTGCGCGTGAAGTCCTCGGCGCTTTCGGCGACAAACCGGGAGTCTCTGACTACGACAACTTGCGCGCGAGGCTTGGCGCTGATGAACTGACAATCCGAGTCGAGCAAAATTGGCGGAAATGGCTCAACGATGGACTTTTGCAGGGCAGCGCATCCCAACCGATCAACGTCACTCTCAAGTTCAATCCCGCGAGTCTCCCTCAGCCTAAATCCGTGCCGACTGGTCAACTTGAATTCATTTTCCGTCCGGATCCGTGCGTCTACGACGGACGCTTCGCCAATAACGGCTGGCTGCAGGAGTTGCCCAAACCGGTCACCAAGCTCACCTGGGATAACGCCGCGCTGGTCAGCCCCAAGACCGCGGAGAGGCTGCAATTAGCTCACAATGTCGCTTGGCGCGGCGGCGAGCACGGCAAGGTTTATTCGAACGTCATTGACATCGCACTTTCGAGCAGTAAAGTCGCAGCGGCGGCGTGGGTCGTGCCCGGTCAGGCCGATGGTGTTGTCGTTCTTCCTTTAGGATACGGCCGCAAACGCGCCGGCTACACCGGCACGAACAAGGGTTTCAACGCTTACGCCGTGCGCACTTCCGATGCGCTTTGGACCGCCTCAGCCCCGGGCAGCGCCATCAAGAAAACCGGCCAAGACTATCCACTCGCATGTACCCAGTATCATTTCAACATGGAAGGCCGGCAGATCCTCGCGACCGGCACGCTCGCCGAATATCACAAGAATCCGAATTTCGCCAACGAGCTTGTGCCAATGCCGCCGAAGGAGCTCACGCTCTACAAAGGCGAAGCCGAATTCCCTTACAATCGCGACAAATGGGCGATGGCCATCGACCTGAACAAATGCAACGGCTGCAATGCCTGCGTGGTTGCTTGCCAGTCGGAGAACAACATTCCCGTGGTCGGCAAGGATCAAGTGATGCGCGGCCGCGAAATGCATTGGATCCGCATCGACCGCTACTACGAAAAGCTCAAGCCGGCAATTGGCGACGCGTCCGTGTACGACGACTCGCTCGACAACCCGCCGACCTTTTTCCAGCCGGTGCCTTGCCAGCAATGCGAGAACGCCCCCTGCGAACAGGTTTGCCCTGTTGGGGCCACCGTTCACAGCGCCGAAGGCCTGAACGACATGACATACAACCGATGCATCGGCACGCGCTACTGCTCGAACAACTGCCCGTACAAAGTGCGCCGCTTCAACTTCCTGCGTTTCCAAGATTGGGAAACTCCGCAACTCAAACTGTTGCGCAATCCGGAAGTCACAGTCCGCAGCCGCGGCGTCATGGAAAAATGCACCTATTGCGTCCAGCGCATCAACAACGCGCGCATTGAGGCGGAAAAAGCCAACGCTCCTATCCACGACGGCGCGATCGTCACGGCGTGCGAACAGGCTTGCCCGACCGAGGCCATTGTCTTTGGTAACGCCAATGATAAGAACAGCCGCGTTGCGAAGCTGAGAGCGCACCACCGCAATTACTCACTGCTTGGAGAACTCAACGCACGCCCGCGCACCACCTACCTCGCGGCCGTGCGCAATCCGAATCCAGAATTGGAGTCGGCATGAGCGTTGAGCAACCGCCATTCGACTCTCCCGAAATCCGCCGGCTGACCCCGGTGATCGGTCCGGGGCACACCTTTGGGTCCGTCACGGACAAGATCAGCTCGATTGTTCTGACTCGCCCGACTTCCCTCGGTTGGTACATTGGATTTTTGATCGCCTTCAGCCTCATGGGCGTTATGACGGTCGCGATCGGCTGGCTGGTCATCAAGGGCGTCGGCATCTGGGGCATCAACATCCCCATCGGCTGGGGATTTGCGATTGTTAATTTCGTCTGGTGGATCGGTATCGGCCACGCCGGCACACTGATTTCCGCGATTTTGTTTCTGTTAAACCAAAAATGGCGCACCTCCATCAATCGCTTCGCGGAAGCGATGACACTTTTTGCCGTAGCCTGCGCCGGCATTTTCCCGCTCATCCACACCGGTCGCCCGTGGATGGCGTTTTATATGTTCCCTTATCCCAGCACCATGGGACTCTGGCCGCAGTTCCGCAGCCCGCTGATCTGGGACGTCTTTGCGGTTTCCACCTATGGAACTGTTTCTCTGATGTTCTGGTTCGTGGGCCTAATTCCGGACTTGGCGACACTGAGAGATCGCGCTGTCAAGAAGCCCCTGAAAATCATTTACGGCATGCTGTCGATGGGCTGGCGCGGCTCGGCGCGCCACTGGCATCGCTACCAGTCGGCGTATTTGCTGCTCGCCGGACTCGCCACGCCGCTGGTTCTCTCCGTGCACACCGTCGTGAGCTTTGACTTCGCGATTGCCATCGTTCCCGGCTGGCATACCACCATCTTTCCGCCATACTTTGTTGCCGGCGCGATTTATTCCGGATTCGCCATGGTTCTGACCATCGCGATTCCGCTGCGCAAAGTCTATGGCCTCGAGGACTTCATCACCATGCGTCACCTGGACAACATGGCCAAGGTGATGCTGGCCACGGGGCTTATCGTGGCCTATGGCTACTTCTTTGAATTTTTCATGTCCTCTTACAGCGGCAACAAGTTTGACGTTTTCCTGGTCCAGCAACGCCTCCATGGCCCGTACGCGCCCTTTTACTTTGCGCTGATTCTCTGCAACATCCTAACGCCGCAACTGCTGTGGTCTTACAAGATGCGGCACAACGTCACCGTGCTCTTCATCATGTCCATCGTCGTGAATATCGGCATGTGGCTGGAGCGCTTCGTGATTGTGGTCATCAGCCTGACGCGCGACTTCGTGCCTTCTGCTTGGGGCCGCTATAGCCCGACGTTCTGGGACTGGGCCACGTTTATCGGCACGATTGGTATGTTCGTTACGCTGCTCTTCTTGTTCGTCCGCGTTCTTCCGGCGATTTCCATTGCGGAAATGCGTGAACTGGTCGCGGAGACGTCCGAGGAAAAGAAATAATGCAGCACCGTTCACACATCTACGGTGTGATGGGCGAGTTCGGCACCCCTGAAGAACTCCTCCATGCCGTGGAGAAAGTCCGCGAGGCGGGCTACCGCCGCTTCGATGCCTTTGCTCCCTTCCCTGTCGAAGGTCTTTCGGAAGCTCTTGGCCTGAAGCGCAATCTGGTGCCAGCGATTACACTTCTCGGTGGCCTGGCGGGGGGCGTCGGAGGATTCTTCTTTCAATACTGGGCTATGGCGATCACCTACCCGTTGAACATCGGCGGCCGTCCCCTCAATAGCTGGCCCGCTTTTATTCCCGTCACCTTTGAGCTGACCATTCTCGGAGCGTCGCTCGCAGCGGTTTTCGGTATGCTCGCGCTGAACAAACTGCCCCAGCCGAACCATCCGGTTTTCAACGTGCATCGTTTCACGCATGCATCGTCAGACCGTTTTTTTGTTTGCATCGAATCCAAGGATCGGAAATTCGATCTTGCGGAATGCGCGCGCCTTCTCCAGGAAGTTCACGCGCACCATATCACCGAGGTGGCCCTTGACTAACGCCTCGCGCTGCTTCGCTGCTGCTTGCGCCGTTGCTTCCTTGATTTTCGGTGGCGGTTGCGAATACATGCGGCAGGACATGGCCAACCAGCCGAAGAACCGGCCGCTTTCGCCCTCCGAATTCTTTGGCGATGGCCGCTCAGAGCGACCCCCGGTCGAAAACACCGTCGCGCGGGGTTCCCTTGCCGACGACGAACTCTTTGTGCCGAAGAATTCGAACAATTTTCCTCTGACCGTGGACCTCAAACTTCTCGAGCGCGGGGAAGAACGCTTCAAGATTTTCTGCTCTCCCTGCCACGGTTTGCAGGGCGACGGCAATGGCTTCGTGGTCATGCGCGGCATGAAGGCGCCGCCAAGCTATCATCAAGACCGCCTTCGCCAGGCACCCAATGGCTATATTTACGACGTCACGACCAATGGTTTCGGACAGATGCTGGGCTACTCAGCGCAGATTCCTCCACGTGACCGCTGGGCCATCATCGCGTATCTCCGCGCGCTGCAGCTCAGCCGCAATGCGAAAGCTGCCGATCTGCCGGCCGAGCTTCGCGAAAAACTGAACCAAGGCAACTCGACCGGCACAAAACCGGGTGGCGAACCGAAGCCGGAAACGGGCAGCACCAAAGACTCGGCCGGAGGCAGCGACTGATGGCTGTGCAGGAATACCAGGCGCCGGAAAGCGTTAGCCGCCTTCAGCAACGCGCACTCTTGGTTGGCGGCGTCGCGCTGGTGGTGTCCATTCTCGGGGCTGTGCGCAGCCCTGGAGATTTCTATCAGTCCTACCTGATGAGTTTCCTGCTGATTCTAGGCTTGACGGTCGGCTCGCTAGGTTTGGTCATGCTGCAGCATCTCACTAGCGGCCACTGGGGCATCATCATCCGCCGTCCGCTGGAATCGGCTTCCCGCACGCTGCCGTTGCTGGCCATCGCCTTCTTGCCCATCGTGTTATTCGGGATGCACTATCTCTATTCGGGCCACGATGACGAGAAGGGCTGGCTCAACGCGCCGCCAACCGGCGAGGGCGCTCTCTCGGACTTTCAAAAGAACTACCTTACGACCAGTGGTTTTTACGCTCGCGCAGCCATCTATTTCGTTGTCTGGCTTGCGCTGATGTTCATCTTTAATATTTTGTCGAAGCAGCAGGACGCCAATCCCGAAGACCGCGCTTTGCGTCTCCGCTTCAAAATGCTGGCCGGTCCTGGCATCATTCTTTATGTTTTTGCGATGAGCTTCGCAGCTATCGACTGGGCCATGTCTCTTTCGCCCCACTGGGCTTCCACCATCTACGGCTTCCTGTTCGTCGCCGGACAATTGATATCCTCAATGTCGCTCATGATTGCAGTCGTCGTGCTTCTGGCACGCAGCGAGCCTTTCGCCAGCGTCCTGCAGAAACGCCACCTGCATGACTTGGGGAAATTGCTCCTCGCTTTCGTGATGCTCTGGGCGTATTTCGATTTCTCGCAGCTGCTTATCATCTGGTCCGGTAACCAGCCCGAGGAAATCAGTTTCTATCGCACACGGCTGTACGGCGGTTGGGGCGTCGTCGCGGTGATCGTCCTGGTGTTCCATTTCTTTGTGCCTTTTTTCCTGCTCCTTTCGCAAGATGTGAAGCGCAACGCGAGAGTGCTCCCGAGGATCGCTATCTGGCTCATCTTCATGCGTCTTGTGGACCTGTTCTGGATGACGCGCCCCGAATTCACGTCTCGTGCCGTGCCGACCTGGCTGGATGTTGTTTTGCCCCTCGCGCTCGGCGGACTGTGGCTCGGCTTCTTTGCATTCAACTTGAAACAGTGCCCGCTGCTGCCGCTTGGAGACCCGGATCTTGCGGGGGCCATTGAGCATCATGAGCACTGAGTCCCACAACTCGGGTCACGAGCCGCGCCACGCGGACGTGTCGTTCGAAGAGCGCGACATCCAGGCTGGCGTGATCTACAAATATCTTTTTGCCTTGGGCGTAGCTGTCGTTGCCTCTGCATTTATCTGTATTTTTGTCCTGCGCTATACCACAGCCTTTACGGCTTCGATCGATTCGCCTCCGCCGCCATCGCGCGAGACTCATCAACGGGAATTGCCGCCGGAGCCCCGGCTACAAGGCTTTGGTTTTCCTGGCCAGAAAGCCGATCCGCAGGCCGATCTGCGCAAAAAGATACAAGACGACACCGAGGCCAATGAAAAGCTGGAGTGGATTGATCGGTCCAGCGGCATCGTGCAGATTCCTGTCAAGGATGCGATGAAGATCGTCGCGGAAAAGGGTTTGTCCCCCGCGCCCGCAGCTTCGACGGAGAAGAAGAAATAGCGCCATGAAGGAAGTTCACCATATCGTCGCGACTGCCGCGCTCCTGCTCGCCGCTGGCACCACGCTGCGCGCGCAGTCGGTTCCTGCCAGTGCCGGCCCCGCGGCTTCGGCCATGCCCGCGGTTTTGCAAAACGTGGGATTCGAACCGCCGCTTAACGGGCAAATGCCGCTGGACCTCCCCTTCCGTGACCAAACCGGCCGCAGCGTTCAGCTTCGAGACTATTTCCAGCAGCAAAAGCCGGTGGTCCTGGCCTTCGTTTATTACGGCTGCCCCATGCTTTGCGATCAGGTCGAACAGGGTGTGGTCGGCGTGCTGAGAATGCTCTCGTTCAATCCCAGTCGCGATTATGAAGTTGTTTTTGTCAGCTTCGATTCCCGCGAAACTCCGGAGATGGCCGCCGAAAAGAAAAAGAAGGCGCTCGCTCATTTCCGCCGTCCGGAAACCGATTCCGGTTGGCACTTCCTAACCGGTTCGAAAGAATCCATCGAGGCCGCGACCAAAGCCGCGAACTTCCGTTTCTCTTTTGACGCGAAAAATAATCTTTTCTCCCACGCCAGCGGCGTGATGATTCTCACGCCGGACGGCCGCATCTCCCGCTACTTCTACGGCGTCGAATTCCCCGGCCGCGACATGCGCCTCGGACTCGTGGACGCCTCCGCGGGAAAGATCGGCTCGCCCATCGACCATGTTTTGCTTTTTTGCTATCACTACGACCCCTCCACCGCCAGATACAGCGCTTCGATTCTCAAGATTATCCGCCTGGGCGGCGTACTGACGATTCTCTGTATTGTCGGAGGTATTTTGATTACCCGCCGCCGCGAATCGCTGGCGGCCGCCAGGAATTTGCGCCAGCCGCTTGCGGGTGGCCTGGAACGAGGAGCTCACTAAGCCGTGCAGTCGCAATTGCCAATCTATCCTGAGCAAGCGTCCAACTTCGCGCCGCACATTGACGCGCTGATGCTCTTCATCACCGCGATTTGCGTGTTCTTTGCGGCCGCCATTACTATTACTATTGTCTTTTTCTTCTTCAAGTACCATCGCAAGGAATCGACTGCCATCGGTATTGTCACCCACGAAGATTCGCGGCTCGAAGCCGTGTGGATGATCGTTCCCCTCATTCTGGCCATGGCCATGTTCGGCTGGGGCGCCGTTGTCTACGTGGACTATCGCAACACACCGCACGACACGCTCGACGTCTACGTGGTCGGCAAGCAGTGGATGTGGAAAGCGCAACAACCCAACGGATTGAAGGAAATCAATGAATTGCACGTTCCCGTCGGCCGCAATATTCGGCTCATCCTCGCCAGCGAAGACGTCATACACGATTTTTTCGTTCCCGCATTCCGTGTGAAGATGGACGTCGTTCCCGGGCATTACAACACCATGTGGTTCCGCCCCACCAAGCCCGGCCGCTATCACTTTTTCTGCTCGCAGTATTGCGGCACCAACCACGCGCTGATGGGCGGATGGGTTACCGTCATGGAACCGTCGGACTACTCCGCATGGCTTTCCGGCTCCTCCGGCGGGAGCACCAATCCCGCCGTTGCCGGCGAAAAACTTTTTGCCGAAAAAGCCTGCATCACTTGTCACGTCGCCAATGGCACTGGACCTTCTCCCTCGCTTAACGGCGTATATGGCGCGCAAGTTCTCCTGGCGGATGGCTCCACCGTTACCGCCGACGAAGCCTATATCCGCGAATCTATTCTTCAACCAAACGCAAAAATTGTGGCCGGGTATCCGCCGTTGATGCCCACGTTCCAGGGACAGTTGACGGAGGAGCAGATTTTCGCTCTGACCGCCTATATCAGGTCTCTGCAGTCGCAGCCGGTGCCCGCGAAGGGCTATGGAATTGCGCCGCCCACAGGGAAGAAATAAGTTATGAGCAACACGCCTCCAACGCCAGACCTCGAATTGCCGGACGAACATTATTTGAACGCCACCTACGGCTCCGGCATCCGTTCGTGGCTGTTGACTACCGATCACAAGCGCATCGCCTTGCTTTATCTCGCCTCCGTCACTGTTTTCTTTTTCATCGGGGGCGTCCTCGCCACCATGATTCGCATCCATCTTTTGACCCCCGGCGGAGCGCTGGTCACGCCGGAGACCTACAACAAACTCTTCACCATGCACGGCGTGGCGATGATTTTCTTCTTTCTGATCCCCTCGATCCCCGCGGTCTTCGGGAATTTCCTCATTCCCCTCATGATTGGCGCTAAGGATTTGGCCTTCCCGAAGATCAATCTCTTGAGCTGGTATATTTACCTCATCGGTGGTGGCTTCGTTCTGTATTCTTTCAGCACCGGCGGCCTGGATACCGGTTGGACGTTTTACACGCCGCTCAGCAGCGTGTATTCGAATTCCGCGGTCACCCCGGCGGTCATTGGTATTTTCATCAACGGTTTCTCGTCGATTCTTACGGGGCTCAACTTCATTGTCACCATCCACACCATGCGTGCCCCCGGCATGACTTGGTTCCGTCTTCCGCTGTTCGCCTGGGCGCATTACGCTACCAGCCTCGTCATGATTCTGGGCACGCCCGTTGTCGCCATCACACTGTTGCTTGCCGGCCTCGAACGCATGTTCCATCTGGGTTTCTTCAATCCGGCGCTGGGCGGCGACCCGATTCTCTTCCAGCACCTCTTCTGGTTCTACTCTCACCCGGCCGTCTACATCATGATTCTTCCGGCCATGGGCGTGGTCAGCGAGATCATCCCGACTTTTGCGCGCAAGCCCATCTTCGGCTATGCCTTCATCGCGGGATCCAGCATCGCCATCGCCGTCATCGGCTTCCTCGTTTGGGCGCACCACATGTTCGTTACCGGCGAATCCACCTACGCCGCGCTCACCTTTTCGTTCCTCAGCTACCTTGTGGCGATCCCTTCGGCGGTAAAAGTTTTTAACTGGACTTCAACGCTCTACAAAGGCTCGATCTCCTGGGATCCGCCGATGGTATATGCCCTCGGCTTCATTGGCTTGTTCGTGATCGGTGGCCTCACGGGGCTTTTCCTCGCGTGCCTCGGTTTGGACATTCACATTCACGACACCTATTTTGTCGTCGCCCACTTCCATTACATCATGGTCGGCGGCGCGGTCATGGGTTATGTGGGCGGCTTGCACTTCTGGTGGCCCAAGATTACCGGCAGGCTCTATCCGAAATCGCTCTCTCAGTTTGCCGCGATTATTCTCTTTGTCGGCTTCAATTTGACGTTCTTTCCGCAGTTCATCCTCGGCTACCTGGGCATGCCGCGCCGCTATCACACCTATCCGCCGGAATTCCAGGTCCTCAATGTGTTGTCCACTGCGGGCGCCTCGATCCTTGCGCTTGGCTACCTGCTGCCTATGAGTTATCTGATTTGGTCTATGCGTTATGGTAAAGTCGCCGGGCCGAATCCCTGGCCCGCCACTGGCCTCGAATGGAAAACGGATTCGCCGCCACTGACGGAAAATTTCCACGTCACCCCGGAAGTTACCTGGGAACCTTACGACTTTCAGAACCGCCCTGATTTAGGCTTGGCTGCAAGCGCGCGGCCCCTCGCGCCGGCTCATGGTGATGATTAATGAGTTTGATCTTTATGTAGGGGCGGACTTCAGTCCATCCCACAATTGGCCCAAGCCAGGCCCTGCGTTGGCTTAGGAAGAGGAGTACCGAGTGCACCGCACCGGCGATCTGTACGGACATTTTCAAACGCTCGAGCAGCAGAAGGAAACCGCCACGCTCGGGATGTGGATTTTCCTGGTCACCGAAGTTCTGTTCTTCGGCGGCATGTTCCTCACTTACACCATCAATCGCAGCGCGTTCAGCACCGCTTTCGGTATCGGTAGCAATACTTTGGACATCACTTTGGGCGCCGGCAACACCGTTGTGCTGATTATGAGCAGTCTGACCATGGCCATGGCCGTCTGGTCCGCCCAGGTAGGCAAAAAGAAATTGGTCAGTATTTTCCTGATCGCCACACTTGGCCTCGGCACCGTCTTTCTTGGCGTCAAAGCCATTGAATACAAGCAGAAGTTCGACCACCACCTCATTCCCGGCCGCGGCTTTGACATGAAGTACCATCCGGCGCATCCCATGGCGGGCGATGACCTTAAGGAATTGGCCCTGGAGAAGAAGGAAGTGGATGAGGCTTTCGCCGTCGATCCCGACATCAACTTTCATGGCCAGCTCTATTTCTCCCTCTACTTCGGCATGACCGGGCTGCACGCCCTCCATATGATCGTGGGCGTTGGCCTCCTCATATGGCTCATCAAGGGCTCTTTCGGCGGGCGCTTCACCCCGCAGTACAACACGCCCGTCGAAATCGTCGGCTTGTACTGGCACTTCGTCGATATTGTGTGGATCTATCTGTTCCCGTTGTTATATCTGATTGACAGGCACCGGTAGGAGGGTCGCGCGTGTCCGAGCACATTGTTTCGCCAAAAGTTTATATCGTCATTTTCGCGTCCTTGATGCTTGGCACAGGCCTTACCGTTTGGGCCGCATTCCAGAACTTTCATCAATACAACATCGTCATCGCACTGGGCATTGCCACGATCAAGGCCACGCTCGTTGTTCTCTACTTCATGCACGCACGCTACAGCCCCGGGCGCACCCAGTTGGTGATCGTTTGCTCTGTCTTTTGGCTGGCGATCATGTTGGCTCTCACGCTCGCCGATTACGATACGCGGCCCCACGACATAACGCTTGCCGCGCCTCAGGTCTTTTACTGCGTCTGATCACGATATACATTTTTGACCCCGAACTCGCGTTCAAGCACACTTTCGCCGAGTATAGAATCCGGGGTGTTTGGGGTGTCGGCAACCCTGGGGAAGATCTTGGGTCACCCTTCGGCGAAAGTGTAAGGGGGGAGTAGCGAACCGGCCCAGCCCTCAATCCCCTAAAGGGATCCTCGGCTCGCCTCCCCCACCTGCCTAACGGGTGCAAGCTCCAGGCCACTCTTAACATGTTTGTTTTCAACGAACTGCCGTGTGAATTCCAAGTAAAAAAGCTCTACCGCCCCCGAAAATTTACCTGCCTTAGTACTTCGCAAGCGACAGTTCAAAGAACTCCGAATTTGCTGGAAGGAGAATTCCGGATTACTCATGCAATTTACCCGACATTCCGGCCATTTGAGCGGCCTCCGCTGCTCCCTTCAAAGCATTTCGTCTTCCCGGCGCTGTAATTAATACCTGCCGGTATGCGGTCAGCGCCTCCTTCGGTCGGTTCATTTCCATGAGCAAATCACCAAACAATTCCCGCGCGGGTCGGATTGCTCCGGGCGTGACGGCATGTTTTTCCCCGGCATCCTCGTGATCCGCCGCCATTCTTAGCAGACGAAAAGCGTCATACGTTCGATGCTCAGCGAACGCCACCCATCCGCCGGCTTCCTTGCCTTGAATAGTCACTTGCTCCGCCCAGTAAGCGTCGCCTTTTCCCTCTAATTCTCCCGAAAGTCTGCGCACCTGCTCTGTGTGTTGCCTCGCGGCTTGCAGATCTCCCGCGTGCACGGCTCCCAGCGCCGCCGCCCAATGCGAAATCGCCGCCACTTGCGGCTCCACCTCTGGATCGGGCTCCAGGTTTTCGGCTTCCTTCCATTGATGCTGTTCCAGCACGCACCGCGCGCGAATGGCAGCTTTTGCATAGTGGATCTTGAACAGGGACGAAGGGTTTTCCTTTCCCACGGCAGGCAGGTTGTCCCTGATCTTTTCCGCCTCGTCATTCCGTCCCAATTGCAGGTAAGCGTAGACCAGATAATCCAGGGCATGAAACTCGTCACCCCGATCGCCGTGCTTTTGTGCTGCTGCTACCGCGGCCACGTTCGAAGAAATCGACTCCTCCCACAATCCGAGCCGCGTGTAGATATGCGACGGCATGTGCAGCGCGTGTGGCAAGTCGGGAGCGATCTTGGAGTAGGCCCGTGCCACTGTCACACCCTGTGATGCGAGCGCCGGATTGTCATACGCATGGATCAGGTAGTGCGCCGCTCCGGGATGGTCGGGATGCGCGGCAAACAGGGGTTCCAGGATCGCCGCCGCCTTCCGTTGATTGTCATACGTCTTGTCCTCCGGCGCAGCGGTCGCCACCAGCGCCAGCGCATAGAATATCGCCGCTTCCTGGTCTTTTGGATTTCGCTCGTATACTCCTCCCATCGCATCGCGATAGGCTTTGGCGCGAGCCGCGTGGTCTTGCTTCTCCCGGCCGTCATAGAATTTGCCGAGCGCCTCGATGAATTCTTTTTCCCGTGGGGTTGCCGGCTTCAGTTCCCGCGCCTTCTGAATCTCCGCGGAGCCGCGTTGCAATTCCGCCTGCCCTGGCCAGGGATCCCATAGTTGATGGTATTCCGTCATCGCCAGTCCCCAGTGTGCCATCGCGCACCGGGAATCTCTTGCCGCCGCTTCGCGAAATGCCTCGGCGGACTCTTCATAGGTGAATGAATGCAGGAGCGCGATGCCGCGCGTGAACGATTCTTGCGCTTTGGCCGTGCACGACACCCGAAATTCCACGGTTCCGAGGGATCCCGCCGCTCCGTGCGTTCTATGCTCTTGTCCGCACGCGGCTTTGCAACTCAAAGGCAATAAGAGTCCGAGGGCGCACAACCGCTTGATCGTCTCTTTGCTCGTTCTTCCCAAGTCAGGACTCCTGCTGGAAAATCATTTGCCCTCGATGGTAGTTCTCATGGTCTAAAGCGTCAATCCAACCCTGATTTGTTGCATTCATTCCACCGCTTGCCGAAAACTTGTCGCACACCCGCGCACAGAGTAGACTTTTCGCCTGCATTAGCTTGGGAGGTATCTCCATGCCCCGCACGGTTCGCTGTGGCCTGATTCAGGCACGATGTGAATGGTCTCCGGAAGGGTTTTCGCTCGCCGACATCAAGAAGAAAATGATCGCCAAGCACGAGCGCTTGATCGCCGACGCCGCCAAGAAAAAAGTGCAAATCCTCGGCCTGCAGGAACTCTTCTATGGCCCGTACTTTTGCGCCGAGCAGCAGACTCGCTGGTACGAATTGACCGAACGCATCCCCAATGGACCCACCATCTCGCTGATGCAAAAACTCGCCAAAAAGCACCAGATGGTCCTCGTCGTCCCCGTTTACGAAGTGGAAATGACCGGCGTTTACTTCAACACTGCCGCGGTCATCGACGCCGACGGCCGTTACCTCGGCAAATACCGCAAGCACCACATTCCTCATTGCCATCCGGGCTTTTGGGAGAAGTTTTATTTCACGCCCGGCAACGCCGGCTACCCCGTCTTCCAGACCCGCCACGCCCGCGTCGGCGTGTACATTTGCTACGACCGCCACTTCCCCGAGGGCGCGCGCATCCTCGGCCTTAACGGCGCGGAAATCGTTTACAACCCGTCCGCTACCGTCGCTGGCCTCTCCGAGTATCTTTGGGAACTCGAGCAGCCCGCCCACGCCGTCGCAAACGCTTATTTCGTCGCCGCCATCAATCGCGTCGGCACGGAAGCTCCCTGGAAAATCGGCGAGTTTTACGGCAAGAGCTACTTTTGCGACCCGCGCGGGAAAATCGTCGCCCAAGCCAGCCGCGATAAGGACGAACTGCTCGTTGCGGAATTGAATCTCGACGAGATTCAGAAAGTCCGCGACACCTGGCAGTTCTACCGCGATCGCCGCGCGGAATCGTATGGCGAAATCGTGCGCACGCAAGCCACGACCAGCGCCGCAGCCAGTTAGGTTATGTTCCGCCTCCCGGCAAACGCAGTTGCGATTCGCGATAAGGAGATGGGAGCAGACCTTCACGATGAGTGAAATTCACAGCGCCGCGCTTCGCGCCGAAACTATTCAGAACAGTTCGCTCTACAACAAGGACCTCGCTCCCGTCCCCGGCGAACGCCGCGTCTGGCGCACCTACAATTACGCCGCCCTGTGGATTTCCATGAGCGTGAACATTCCCACGTACATGCTCGCCAGCGGCATGATCGCGGGCGGCATGAACTGGCGGCAGGCGCTCTTTACCGTTTTTCTCGGCAACGTGCTGGTGCTGATTCCCATGCTGCTCAACGCCCACGCCGGCGCGCAGTACGGCATCCCGTTCCCGGTTTTTGCGCGCGCGTCCTTCGGCGTTCTCGGCGCTAACGTTCCCGCCATTCTGCGCGCTCTTGTTGCCTGCGGCTGGTTCGGCATTCAAACCTGGATCGGCGGCGAAGCTATCAACGCCATGATAGTCGCGCTTGCGCCTTCTTGGGCGCGCTTTTCGTTCGGCCCGGCCATGTGCTTCGTTTTCTTCTGGCTCCTCAACGTTCTTGTAATTCTTCGCGGTATCGAAACCATCCGCTTCTTGCAAGGCATCTCCGCTCCGTTCCTGCTCCTCATCGGACTTGCTCTTCTTCTTTGGGCCCGCAGCAAGGCTGGCGGCTTCGGCCCCATGCTGGCCACGCCCTCGAAATTTCAAACCTTTGGCGAATTCTTTCGCTTCTTTATCCCTTCACTCACTGGAGTAGTCGGTTTCTGGGCCACTGTTTCATTGAACATTCCCGACTTCACGCGTTACGCCCGCGGCCAGCGCGATCAAATCGTCGGCCAAGCCCTTGGCCTCCCCGCTACCATGACTTTTTATTCCTTCATCGGTATCGCCGTCACGTCCGCCACTATGATCATTTTTGGCCAGGCGCTCTGGGATCCCGTCGCCGTTCTCTCGCGCCTCGGCAATCCTTTCGCCGTCGTTCTGGCGATGATCGCCTTGCTGATGGCCACTCTCAACGTCAACGTCGCAGCCAACGTTGTCTCCCCGGCCAACGATTTTTCCAATCTGTCTCCACGCCGCATCAGTTTTCGCACCGGCGGCCTCATCACTGCCGTCGTAGGCCTCCTAATGCAGCCTTGGAAGCTCCTCGCCAGCTATGGCAGTTACATTTTTATCTGGCTCGTCGGCTATTCAGGCTTTCTCGGTCCCATCGCGGGCGTTCTCATCTGCGACTATTTTGTGGTGCGCAAAAAACTCCTCGTCGTTGAAGATCTCTACCAGCGCAATAGTGTCTACGAATACTCACGCGGCTTTAACTGGACCGCCGTTGCGGCGCTGGCTGCTGGCGCGGCCGTCGCTTTTGTCGGCCTGGTGTTTCCGCCCCTGCGCGTCCTCTACAACTACGCCTGGTTCGTCGGCTTCCTGGTGAGTTTCCTCATCTACTTCGCGTTGATGAACCGCGTCGCGCCGGTTACGCAGCCAGCCGGGTGAGGAGGATCTGGAAGTAAGGAGTTGTAGGTAAATACTTATTTTGTTCTACGCTCGATTCAGGCATCTGTGCAGAAGAGTTGTCATCCTGAGGCCACGCTTTTTGTGGCCGAAGGATCTCAACGTTACACATTCGCAGCGCCAAGAGTGCCCAAGGAGCACCCATGGACTTCGGTATCACCATGGAGCCCGACATCTTTGTGGGACAGCCATTCCTGGCTGTCCTCCTACGATCTAGTTCGCGCAGTTTTGGCGGGGATCACTCGCGGACCGACAGTTGACGATTGGGGGAACTCGCATGGACTTCGGCATCACCATCAAGCCTGACATCTCCATCGACCGCATCCTCAGCCTCACTCGCCAGGCTGAATCCTCCGGCTTCTCCTTCGGCTGGATTTTCGATTCCCACGTTATCTGGAAGGAGCCGTTTCCGCTCCTCACTCTGATGGCTTCCAATACCAAAAAAATGCGCCTCGGTACTTGCGTAACAAATCCAGCCGTGCGCGATGTCACCGTTTCCGCAAGCCTCTTCGCCACATTGAATCTTGCTTCGCACGGCCGCATGGAGCTTGGCATCGGGCGCGGTGACAGCTCCCGCCGCGTCCTCGGCAAGAAACCCACTACTCTCGAAAACCTCGAGGAATTCGTCCGTATCTTCCGTAGCTTGAATGCCGGCAAAACCGTCGACCTCGATGGCATCCCCACAAAATTTCCTTGGGCCAGCGGCGAAATTCCCCGCGTCTGGGTTGCCGGGTATGGCCCCAAAGCCTTGCGCACTGCCGGTCGCATCGGCGACGGCGTGATTCTCCAATTTGCCGACCTCGACCTCATCGACTGGTGTCTCGGCTTTGTCCGCGAAGGGGCTAAGGAAGCCGGCCGAGACTTCAGCAAAATCGAAGTCATGGCCGCCGCCCCCGTCTGGGCTTCCGAGGACTTGAAAACCGCCCGCGAACACGTCCGCTGGTTTCCCGCCCTGGTCTCCAATCATGTGATAGACCTCATTTCCAAGTACAAGCCGGAGGAACTGCCGCCCGCGCTGACCTCTTTCGTCAAAGACCGCGGCAAGTACGACTATCTCCACCACTGCGAAGTGGGCAGCGACAATGCCGAGTTTGTCAGCGACGAAGTCGTCGACCGCTTTTGCATCATCGGCCCTATCGACGAGCACCGTAAAAAGCTGGACAGCCTTCGCAAGGTCGGGGTCACCCAATTCAATATCTATCTAATGTGTGGCGATGAAGAAAAAACCCTAGACGTGTATAAGCGCGAAATCGTGCCCCACTACACCCACTGACTACTCCACCGCCCAGCTTTTTCTTGACATTCTCTGAATTTGTGATATACTCCTTCTGTAGATTACTAGGTGTGGACTGCGGGAGTTTGCTCCGTTTTCCTTTTTTGAGCCGCAATTTCCGGTCAGGTGCTCCGAAACAACCAAAAACCCGTCCTTTAGAATCAATCAAATACGAAATGCTTTTTCTGTAACTCTTTTCTTTTGATATTCATGCAAAATGATGGGGGGTGGGGGCCAGGTTTCGTCCCTTCCCACATTCGCTTCCGACTTAGTCAGAATCTGTTCCCGCTTCAGCAGAGGACTTGCACATGCGCTTTGACACCGTAATTCGCAACGGCACGGTCGTAACCGCCACAGACACGTCCCTCGCCGACGTGGGCATCGCGGGAGACAAAGTCACCGCCATCGCTGCCCAACTCCCCACCGAGAACGCCACGCGTATCGTTGAAGCCTCCGGCTGCTTGGTCATTCCCGGCGGCATCGACGTGCACACGCACCTCGACATGCCCTTCGGCGGCACGACCAGCGCTGACGACTTTCAGACCGGCACCATCGCGGCCGCTTTCGGCGGTACCACCACGCTGATCGACTTCGCCATCCAGTACAAAGGCCAAACCCTCCGCCAGGCCTTTGACGCTTGGATGAAAAAAGCTCACGACAAAGCTGTCACGGACTATGCCTTCCACTGCATCATCACCGATCTCGGCTCCGCGCAGCTCGAGGAAATGGGCCAGCTCATCCGCGAAGGCGTCACCAGCTTCAAGCTCTTCATGGCTTACCCCGGCGTCTTCATGCTCGACGACGCCACGATCTTTAAGGCCATGCGCCAGGCCGCCAAGCACAATGGACTCATCTGCATGCACGCCGAAAACGGCGGCGCCATCGACGTGATCGTCCAGCAGGCCCTCGCCGAAGGAAAACGCGCGCCGAAGTATCACGCGCTCACTCGTCCCACCACCGCTGAAGCCGAAGCCACTTCCCGCGCCATCGCCCTCGCGGAAATGGCCGGCGCCCCCGTTTACATCGTCCATCTCTCCTGCAACGACGCGCTCGAAAAAGTCCGCGAAGCCCGCGACCGCGGCCTGCCCGCTTACGCCGAGACCTGTCCGCAATACTTGTATCTCTCGCTCGAAAATATGGACGCTCCCGGATTTGAAAGCGCCAAATACGTTTTCACTCCTCCGCTCCGAGAAAAGTGGAACCAGGAAAAACTCTGGCAGGGCCTCGCCAAAGACACGTTGCAAGTCGTCTCCACCGACCACTGCCCCTTCTGCTTCAAGGAACAAAAGGAACTCGGCAAGGACGACTTCACCAAAATTCCCAACGGCGGCCCTGGCATCGAGCACCGCTTAAGCCTCGTCTATACCGGCGGCGTCCACGGCAAGCATTTTTCGCCCAATCGTTTTGTCCAGCTCGTTGCAACCGCGCCGGCAAAACTCTTCGGCCTCTACCCGCGCAAAGGCACCATCGCCGTCGGCTCCGATGCCGACGTGGTCATCTTCGATCCCAATCACGAGGAAGTCATCAGCGCAAAGACCCACCACATGCGCGTGGATTATTCCATGTTCGAGGGCATCAAGATCAAAGGCGCGCCCAAAACCGTTTTCTCCCGCGGCCGCACCGTCATCGAGTCCGGCAAATTCGTCGGCCGCCCCGGCTCCGGCCAATTCCTTCGCCGCCAAACCTACTCGGGGATGTGACATGGCCAACGAATATAAATTCCCAACCGCTCTGGAGACCTTCTCTGCCGATTATTGGTTTCCGAAATTTGTCATGGGCCCAGCACTCCTTTATTCGGCATATATATTCTTCAATGCAGAACACCCGCTGAGCGCTATTGCTGCTGCTCTTCCCTTTTCGTTGAGCCTTACATTCGTGTGGCTGAGCCGCGTAAAACCCGACGCGGAAACCCTAAAGTATAGAAGGCTCTTCCAATGCCGATCGCTCCCATACTCCGAGATCATTGGATGTACCACATTTTGGGTCTGGGGTCTGATCAAAACCAGACACTACAACTTCCCCTTCGGCAGAATCTATTTCGCGCTCCCTCGCGATAGAACGTATGACTATCGCTGGGACAAGGGAATAATTTCATTCATCCGAAGCAAAACTGGATTAACCTGAGTCATGGGCAACCTAAAATTGATACCTCGGCCCTCTGCTTGACCCTGTTCTTTCCCTCCTGCTATTGTGAGAAGTTATCTTGGGCTTAGTGTACCTACTGAGCGCCGGGGCTCCTGTGGAGGGAGCGTTTCTGACTCATGGGCCTGACCAAACTGGTAATCCGGGGCGCGCGCCAGCACAACCTGAAAAACATCAGCGTCGAAATCCCCCGGAACAGCCTCACGGTCATCACCGGTCTTTCCGGCTCGGGAAAATCCTCGCTGGCGTTTGACACCATTTACGCAGAGGGCCAGCGCCGCTACGTGGAATCGCTTTCCGCCTACGCGCGCCAGTTTCTCGACCAGATGGAGCGCCCCGAAGTTGACGTCATCGAAGGACTCTCTCCTTCGATCGCCATCGAGCAAAAAACCACTACGCGTTCGCCGCGCTCCACCGTCGGCACCATCACGGAAATTTACGATTATCTCCGCGTCATCTATGCGTCCGTCGGTGTTCCGCACTGTCCGAATTGCGGAAAGCCCATCACGCGCCAGTCCAGCGAGCAGATCGTTCAATCCATCCTGCACGGCGAAATCTGCAAGCCGGACGACCGCATTATGATCCTCGCGCCCATCGTCCGCGGACGCAAAGGCGCTTATCGCAAGGAGCTTGAAAAATTCGCGCACGACGGCTACGTCCGCGCGCGCATCAACGGCGAGCTTTACCAGTTGGATGAACTTCCGGTCATCGACAAGCGCAAGAACCACACCATCGAAATCGTCATTGACCGCCTGCTTGTCAAGCAAGGCATCGCCGCGCGCCTCGAACAATCCATCGCCACCGCGCTCAAATTGGCCAGCGGTCTCGTCACCGTCGCCATCGTCGGCAGCAAGGAACACACGCTTTCCGAAAAGCTCGCGTGTTCCGATTGCGGTATCTCCGTCCCGCAACTCGAGCCGCGCTCCTTCAGCTTCAATTCGCCGTACGGAGCATGCCCCGCGTGCAACGGTCTCGGCTCAAAATACGATTTCGATCCTTCAAGGATTATCAATGACTGGAGCCGTCCGCTTTTTGATGGCGCCCTCGGCCCAGGCTCCGGCTCCGCGATTCTCAAGCGCACGCTCGAACTGGGCGCCTACGCCCACGGCTTCGATCTGGAAACGCCATTTGAGAAATTCCCCGCGCGCATCCAAAACCTGCTCTTGTATGGATACCCTCCGTCGAACGCGCGATCGGATGGCGAATCAACACCGAAGAAATCAAAAACAGAAAAGGGTTTTCGCTTTCCGGGAATCCTGAAATTTCTCGAACGCAATTTCGAAGAGTCCAGCTCAGACACTTATCGCGAGTGGATGACCCAATACATGTCCGCCACGCTTTGCGGCGTTTGCCACGGCAAGCGCCTGCGGCCAGAATCGCTGGCCGTCAAACTTGCCGGCTGTTCCATCGCGGATTTCACGGCGTTTTCGCTTAGCGCGGCGCGTCCTGCCGTGGACAAGATGATCGCGCAGCTCACCGAACGCCAAAAGGAGATCGCCGCGCGTCCGCTCGAAGAAGTCGCCGAGCGCATCGATTTCCTGCTTGCCGTCGGTCTTGGTTATCTCAGCCTGGACCGTTCTGCCGCCACGCTTTCCGGCGGTGAAGCCCAGCGCATCCGCCTGGCCACGCAAATCGGCTCGCGACTTCGTGGCGTTCTCTATGTTCTCGACGAACCCAGCATCGGCCTTCACGCGCGAGACAATGCGCGCCTCCTCGGCTCGCTCGAACATCTCCGCAATCTCGGCAATACCGTCTTGGTCGTTGAGCACGACGAAGACACCATCCGCCGCGCCGATTTCGTGGTGGACCTTGGGCCCGGGGCAGGCAACGCCGGCGGCTACCTCGTCGCGCAAGGCAAACCCGCGCAAATCGAAGCCACCACCGAATCGCTCACCGGCCAATACTTAAGCGGCGCTGCGAAGATCGCAGTCCCCGAAAAACGCCGAAGTCTAAACGGCAAAGCGATACAAATTCTAGGTGCTAGCGCGAACAATCTCAAAGAAGTGGACATCACGATTCCGCTTGGATTGCTCACAGTCGTAACCGGCGTCTCCGGCTCCGGCAAATCCACGCTTGTCAACGACATTCTCTATCGCGCGCTCGCGCAGAAACTCTATCGCTCCTCCGAAGCGCCCGCCGCGCATCGCGAAATCATCGGAGCCGACCAAATCGACAAAGTCATCGAGATCGATCAAGCGCCGATCGGCCGCACGCCGCGATCGAACCCTGCGACTTATACCGGTGTGTTCGCTCCGATCCGCGATCTCTTTGCCATGCTTCCGGAATCGCGTGAGCGCGGCTATCGCCCCGGCCGGTTCAGCTTCAACGTAAAAGGCGGCCGCTGCGAAGCCTGCCAGGGCGACGGCCTCCGCCGCATCGAAATGAATTTTCTTCCCGACGTTTACGTGATGTGCGAAGTGTGCCGTGGACGCCGCTACAATTCGGAAACGCTCGCCGTGCGCTACAAAGGCCATTCCATCAGCGATGTTTTGAATCTGCCTTCTTCCGACGCGCTGAAGCTTCTAGAAAATATTCCGCAAATTCAGCAAAAACTTTCAACGCTCGTCGAAGTCGGCCTCGGCTACGTCACGCTCGGGCAATCCGCAACAACTCTTTCCGGCGGCGAAGCCCAGCGCATCAAGCTTGCCCGGGAACTCTCCAAGCGCCAGACCGGCCGCACGCTTTACATCCTCGATGAGCCCACTACGGGATTGCATTTTGACGACGTGCGAAAACTTCTAGATGTTCTTCAGCGCCTGGTTGATCTAGGCAACACCGTGCTCATCATCGAGCATCATCTCGACGTCATCAAACAAGCTGACTGGATCATCGACCTTGGTCCCGAAGGAGGCGAAGGCGGCGGCCGCATCGTCGCCCAGGGTCCGCCCGAACTCGTCGCCCGCACAAGAAAATCCTATACCGGCCAGGTCCTCGCCCGCGTACTCTCAGTGGGAACCTCCGGGACAAATGGCCACGGGAAATAGGATTATGTTCTTCACGGGACCGTGCAAGTGATGGAAGCTCTTCTCTATTTTGGCGGAAAATTCCTGGCTTACTCGGCCTGGTGCTATTTTGGTTTGCGCGCTTTCCGGCCTGAGAATTCCCGCGTACTTGGCCGCGCCGTTCTTTACGGTGCTATTCGCCTGTCGCTCGGATTGTTCTTTGGCGTTCTGATTTATTTTCTCAGCAGCGCCCTGATCACGGCCCTGGTGCCCGGTCTTCCTGAAAACCTCATTGCGTATCTCTGCGTCTACGTTCCGGTGCGCTGGATTGAGTGGACCATCATGGCCCTTCTGATTCTTCCCGGTCCTATTTCTCCTTTACAGTGGATCGCCGGAGGTGGGCGGGCGGATCGCTTGTGGCGATTGGGTGGAATCGTCATCTCGTGTCTGGCTGACATTCCTCTCATTGTTTCCCTGGGTGGCGTCATCCCCGTCGGTCGGTTCTTGTGCTGAACTGGGCCGGCAGACATCAAACGAACGCACCGGGCCGAAGCGCCTGCTGCTTGCAAGCGGCGGTGCTTAACCGTAGAGTGAAGCCCTTGTCATGAGCAACTATTCCATCCAGCCTCTGTCTCTTGGCGCGGTGCGTACCTATCCGCTCGCTTCGCGCAAAAGCAAAGTCAGTGTCCGCGATTTCGCGAAACCGGCCGGCACGAACAGCTCGCTCACACAATTTCTCGATTCACTGCCGGACATTCTTGCGGGAGAAGATCTACGCAACCTCCTCAGCGCGATTCACATTGCGCGCAAACAGCGTAAAGCCATTCTCTGGGGGATCGGCGGGCACGTCATCAAGGTCGGCCTCGGACCCGTTCTGATCGATTTGATGAAACGCGGATTCATCTCCGGAATCGCCATGAACGGCGCGGCGCTTATTCACGATTTTGAAATCGCCCTCTCTGGAAACACTTCCGAAGATGTGGATGCCGGTCTTGGCGAAGGCCAATTCGGCATGGCCGAAGAAACAGGACAATATCTCAACGAAATCGCCAAACTTGCTCACCGCATTCGGATTGGCTACGGGGAAGCTGCCGGGCAATTTCTTTCCAGCGGCGTCATCGAAGTGAAACACGCCGATTTCAGCGTCCTCGCCGTGGCGTACAAACGCCGCATCCCCGTGACGATTCACCTGGCCATCGGCACGGACATCCCGCACATGCATCCAGCGGCTAACGGCGCGGCGCTGGGCGATGCCACGCATCACGATTTCCGTTTGTTCTGCGCGCTTGTGCAGCTGATGCATCCTGGAGGCGTTTATCTCAATTGGGGATCGGCGGTTCTTCTGCCCGAGATTTTTTTGAAAGCGGTTTCCGTCGTGCGCAATCTCGGCGTTCCACTCCGCCCTATTACCACTGCGAACTTCGACTTTATCCAGCACTACCGCCCGTTGCAGAATGTAGTGAAGCGCCCCACCGCGCCAGCCCACGGACGCAGCGGACCTGAATCGCACGGCTACGCCATCACCGGCCATCACGAGTTGCTTATGCCGCTCGTCGCCGCCGCACTGGCTGCCGGCTGGCCCAAGAAAGGCCGAACTGGAAAACGATGAGCCTCTTTGACGACAATCCGCTGAAGCCGCTCGAGCCGAATATCGACTCGGAGCCTTTGGAAAGCGATGCAGCCGCATTATCTTCTGGGGAGCCGGTCTCTGCACCTCTTGGCGGCGACCCCATCTCTTTTGCGGCCGCCACTCCCTGCAAAGAAAAGCCTTTTCTTCCTGAAGACCTGTGCATCTCCTGGTCCTGGGTGCATCTCATTGTCTTTTTGATTTTTGGATTTAGCAGCCTGCTGATCGTTCAAGTCGGCGCCGTATTGCTGCTCTCCGCCAACAAGCACCTCACGCAAAAACAACTGCAGCAGATGATTGAGTCCAAGCCGCAATTCCTGGTCGGCACAAACGTTCTCTGGTACGCATTGCTTTTCCTTTTTCTCTACATGACTCTCGCGGTCTTGCGCGGCCTTCCCTTTTGGCGTTCTCTCGGCTGGAAGAGACTCAGGTCCGATCCCACCACCGGCAAGGGCAGCCCGTGGATGTATTTCCTTTCCGGCTGCGGCTTGGCCATTTTCGTGGCCTTAGCCAGCTCGCGCGTCAAAAACGTGGATCACGTTCCCATTCAGGAGCTCTTCAAGAGCCGCACCGGCGCCATGCTGCTGATGGCCATGGCGGTTTTCGTCGCTCCGCTGGTCGAAGAAACGGTTTTCCGCGGTTATCTGTACCCGCTTTTCGCCAGTAAATTTTCGGGCCTTGCGCAAAATGCTGGGGCCGATCCTCCCGGCGCCATCCGGTTCGGCACTTTTGTCGGCATTGTTATCACTGGAACCTTGTTTGGCCTCATGCACGGCGCACAACTCGGATGGACCTGGGGCCTTGTGGGCCTCCTGACTCTCGTCGGCATTATCTTCACGTTTGCACGGGCCTGGACCGGAACGGTTCTCGCGAGTTTTCTCCTTCACCTCGGCTACAATTCCATGATCGCGATCACCTCGATCATCGCGACCAAGGGCTTCACGCAGATGCCTCCGAGCCCCTGAATTTGCACGATGGCGCGATTCGTTTTCGGCCCCGGCCTCCGCTACAATTGAACTTTGCCAGGATGACGACAGAATGTACGTAGCCCAACCTATCAAATGGACGGAGCACGGCGTGGTCATGCTTGACCAGCGGCGGCTTCCCGCCGAAGAGGTCAGCTACACGTACACGGATTACCGTGAAATCGCCAAAGCCATTCGCGAAATGGTCATTCGCGGCGCTCCGGCGATTGGGGTGGCGGCTGCCATGGGCGCGGCTCTCGGCGTTCTGCATTCCCAGGCAATTTCGGTGGAAGCGCTCCGCGCCGAATTCACGGAAATTTGTGAGACGCTTGCAAAAACGCGTCCGACGGCGGTTGATCTTTTCTGGGCGCTTGAGCGTATGAAGCGACGCTTTGCGGAATTAACTTCAAAGAGCTCGGACCTCGGCACGATCCGGCAGGGAATGGTCGACGAAGCCAAGCAAATTCATCTCGAGAAAAAAGCGACGGACCAAGCTATCGGAAGCTTTGGAGCGGAATTCATGCCGAGCGAAGGCCAGGTGATGACGCAATGCAACGCCGGCGCGCTCGCTACCGCTGGCATCGGCACGGCGCTCGGAGTAATTCGCGTGGCATTCGAGCAAGGAAGAAAGATCCACGTGCTTGTTCCCGAAACGCGGCCTTATCTGCAAGGCGCGCGCCTCACCGCCTGGGAACTTCATAAAGGCGGAATTCCGCTCACCCTTATCACCGACAATATGGCGGGCCACTTTTTGAAATCAGGAAAAGTCGGCGCGATCGTTACCGGCGCGGACCGCATCGCCGCGAACGGGGACACCGCCAACAAAATCGGCACCTATCAGATCGCAGTACTCGCCAAAGAAAATAACGTGCCGTTTTATGTTGCCGCGCCCGTTTCTACTTTCGATTTATCCATAGCGGATGGCGAGCACATCCCCATCGAAGAGCGTTCCGCCGATGAAGTCACGCATCTCCAGGGCGTTCGCATCGCGCCGGATGTTCACGCCGCGCATCCCGCCTTCGACGTTACTCCCGCCCGGTACATCGCGGCGATCTTTACGGAACGCGGTGTCGCCCGCGCGCCTTATATCGACTCGCTTCGCGCTCTCGCCGCTTCCCGCGACACCGTTGCCACCGCTCGCAGCTACTAGAGTCGCGATCCGTCGTGACTGGATTTTCCTACTCTTGTTTTATCGAAGCTCCGGCCTGCGTGATGCTTCCTTGCAGCAAGTCAGTTTTGATGGTCATTTTCTGATGCGCAAGCAGATTGACCTCTGTTTCGAAAGCTTGGTATCCGGCAAGAGCAATCTTGATGCGGTGTTTCCCGGGGCTGACGAGCATGCCGTGCCCCACGCCGCTGAATTCAGTGACGGTTCCGGCGAAAGCGTCATCCACAAAAACCGCAGCCCGGTCTGGAGTGACTTTTAGTTTGATGAGAGAAGTAACAGTTGGCAGGCGAGTCCGAGGGTCCTTCAGCATCACAACTTGCACCTCGGTTTTCTTGTGCGGTTCCACGACGACCTTCTTCGTGAAATCCGTATACCCTGCCTGACGAATGGCGATCTCGTGTTCGCCGGGCATAAGCAAGAGTTTCTTCTCAGACTTCAGTTCATCGACGTAGCCTAGATATTGTCCATCGACCCAAACTCCGGATGTTTTATCAGCTTTAGTCTTTCCGACCAATTTCACCTCGCCCAGGACCTGGCTCTGAGCGTGGGCTGTGAAAGGAACAATCAGGCGAGACAACGCAAGGCAGAAAACCACATTGCGCACTACGAATTGAATATTCATCCGCTACCCCCAGGAACGCGCTATCTGGAATTCTGAATCGCCTGGGTACGACTCAACTCCCCCTCGAACAGGGTGTAACCAGTATTCTAACCACAAACCTGGGCAATCGGCGCGTTGTTTTATGGCTGGGGACTGACCGGCGGGCGGTCAATTCTGAATTCCCATCTGGGTGAGAAAGTAGGCGTAATCAAACGCCGTCTCGCGCAAACGGTCGTATCGGCCGGAGGCGCCGCCGTGCCCGGCTGGATTCATGTTGGTCTTCAGGATCATCGTGTTGTGGTCGGTTCGAATCGCGCGCATCTTCGCGACGTATTTGGCCGGCTCCCAGTACATCACCTGACTGTCATTGAAGGAGGTCCGCACCAGCATGTTGGGATAGCTTTTCGGCTCAATGTTGTCGTACGGCGAGTAGGTAATCATGTAATCGAAAGCCGGTTTCTGCTTGGGATTGCCCCACTCCTCGAATTCGCTGACGGTGAGAGGCAGAGATTCATCGAGCATGGTGTTCATGACGTCCACGAACGGAACGCCCACCAGGGCGGCGTGAAATAAGTCCGGCCGCATATTCAGGACCGCGCCCATCAAGAGGCCCCCGGCGCTTCTTCCTTCGATCACCAGGCGGTCCTTCGAACCATATCCTTGGCCCACGAGATATTCAGCAGAGGAAATGAAATCGGTGAACGTGTTTTTCTTATGCATCATGCGGCCGTCGTCGTGCCAGGCCTTGCCCATTTCGCCGCCGCCGCGAATGTGCGCGACCGCTGCTACGACCCCACGATCGACCATGCTGAAGAGGTTGGAGTTAAAACTGATGTCGTAAGGATAGCCGTAGGAACCGTAGCCGGTTAGATAAAGCGGACCCTTTCCATCCAGCTTGGCGCCTTTGAGATGTACGACGGTGATGGGAATCTTGATGCCATCGGATGCCGTCGCAAAAATGCGCTCCACTTGATAGCGCGTGCGGTCATAGCCTCCGGGTACTTCTTTCTGCTTGAGCAAGGTCGTGCTGCCGCTCGCCATGTCGTATTCGAACACCGACTGCGGAGTAATGAACGACTGGTAGCCATAACGGAACTTGGCCGTGTCGTATTCACGATTGAGGTAGGGATAGTCGACATAAGCCGGCTCCGGAAATTCGAGGCGACGGGACTCTCCGCTTTGCAGGCCGGTCACGCGAATTTGCGGCAAGCCCTTCTCCCGTTCGTAAGAAATGTAATAGTTCTTGAAGAAATCCGTATCATCGAGCATCACATCGGCGCGATGCGGCACGACCTCCTGCCAATTCTTGCTGCCGGGATCCGAGACCGGGGCTTTGACCAGACGGAAATTGCGTCCTGTGTCGTTCACGCGGATATAAAAGAAATTGCCATTGTGGTCCGGGTAGTACTCAACGTCCTGTTTGCGAGGTTCCATGAGTTTCCATTCCGCCATGGGCTGATCGGCGGGAATGTAGCGCGCTTCGCTGGTGGTGTGACTGCCGGAAATGAGCAATAAATAGGCTTTGCTGCGGGTCTTGCCGGTGCCAATGTCGAACCTTTCGTCCTTTTCTTCGTAGACGAGGGTGTCTGGAACGGTGGTACCGACGTTGTGACGATAGAACTGATTAGAGCGTTTCGATACCGCATCCTCCGTGGTGTAGAAGATGGTTTTGTTGTCGTTGGCCCAGGCGACGGAGTCGACGCGCTCGGCGTGGTCCGGTAGCAGTTTGCCGGTGCGCAAATCTTTTACGGCCAGGGTGAACTGGCGGAATCCGGTGTTGTCCGTTGTGTACGCTAACAAGTTGCCGTCGTCGCTGACGTTGTACGCTCCGAGCGACATGAACTTCTGCCCTTTGGCCAGTTCATTTACGTCCAGCAGAATCTCTTCAGGAGCGTCCATGCTGCCCTTTTTCCGGCAACGGATGGCGTATTGCTTCCCGGCCTCGGTCCGCGTGTAGTAGAAGTAGCCGCCGTCCTTATAGGGCACCTCGACGTCCGTTTCCTTGATGCGGCTCAGCATTTCGTCGTACAGCTTTTTTTGTAAAGCTTCGGTGGGCTTCATCACCGCATCGGTGTAAGCGTTCTCGGCTTCCAGATAAGCTTTTACTTCGGGATTCTTCTTTTCGCGCAGCCAATAGTAGTTGTCTACCAGCGTATGGCCATTGATTTCCGTCGTCTTCGGAATTTTCTTCGCCGCTGGCGGTGCTGGAAGCGAGGAGGAAGAGTCGTCCGCCACGATGGCGTAGCCGGACGAGAGGATCAATGAGGCGAGGACGAGCAAACTCATTCGAAGGTAAGGCAAAGCAGGCTTTTTCATTGGATTTCCTCAATGAGACTACAAAACTGTCTCATTCTATACCAACATCCGCGCAGCCGCGATAGCGGCCGGGGCCCGAGCCATATCGTGCACAAAATAAACCTGCGTATAATGTTTCGCGATGCCCTCCTGGTTCCGTGAAATGTCTCGTGCCTTCTTTCTCTTTCTGGTATTTCTGCCCATTCCTTCGTTGTACTCGGCTCCTTTGCCTTCTTTGAGTGGCGTGCTGCGCGAAGCTGGAGGAAATCCAGTTGGCAAGGCCACGGTCAAGTTGATTGCCGCAGACAGCAAACAGGAGTACTCCGCGACGACTTCTGCGAGTGGCCAGTTTTCGTTCACTGGAATCGCGGCGGGCAGCTACACGCTCACGGTAAACACGGGGAACAGAATATGGACTGCAGTCGATCCAGTGATCACCAAAGAGGATGCCACGCTCACGGCTGAGGTTCGGCTCCCCGCAGAAGGGCAAGTCCTTCGCGTGACGCTCACTCAGAACACAGCTTCTCCCCAGGCGAGTGGGGGCGAACATCTCTCGACGGGCGAGGTCTCCAGCTTGCCGCTGAATGAACGGGACTTTAGCAAGTTCCTGCTGCTGGCCGCCGGCACCATGACGGACACCAACGGCGCGGCCAATTTCACGCAACAATTTGCGGTGAACGGTCAGCGCGGCTCGGCTGCCGTCTTCGCCATGGATGGAGCCGACACCACTGATCCGGAACTCGGCGGGGCGACGTTCTCAAACTTTAACGTCGATGCCATTCAGGAAGTGCAATCCAGTTCCGGCGTCATGCCGGCGGACACGGGACACGGCGCGGCGGGATTCACGAACGCGATCACCAAGTCTGGAAGCGATCAAGTGCACGGAAGCGTGTTTGAGTTTGTGCGCAATGCTTCTTTCGACGCGCGAAATTTTTTCGATCACAAGAGCGACTTGGATACACGGCGCCTCCCGCCGTTTGCGCGAAATGAATTCGGCGTGACCAACGGCGGCCCGGTCTTCGTTCCACATATTTACAATGGCCGGGGCAAGACATTTTACTTCGCGGAGTATCAAGGATTCCGGCAAGTTCTAGGGACTACGCAGGTATTCCCTGTGCCGACGCTGGCGGAGAAGCAGGGAATCGACACGACCACTTTTCCCGGCGACACGCTAACGGTTCCGGTCAGCAGCAAGGTCGCGGCATTGCTGGCGAGCTATCCCTTGCCGAACGATCCTCAAGGGGCATTCGGGGCACGCACCTATGCCACGTCTTCCAAGGTTGCCACCCGAACGGATCAAGCCTCGCTGCGGGTCGACCATCGCCTCTCGGAAAAAGCCACGCTATTTCTGCGTGCAAGCCGCAACCAGGTCACCGGGCCGACGACGAACCCGGATCAGACCGCGCTGAATCCGGACTTTGGCGTGAAGTTCCTCGATCACCAGCGAAACGCGGCAATAAAATATTCGCGCGCGGCAACTCCACGCTTCAGCTATCAAACGACTATTGGCTACATTAGGAGCACTCCTCTTTTCCTCACCAGCAACCAGACGCAGCCAGCGATCGCCTTTGGCGACGGCCTTTTTCAGGGTTTCAATTCCGCCGACGGATCCGTATTCGGTTCCTATGGAAACGTGTACCAATTCAAGCAAGACATGGTTTACTCGCGCGGCTCGCATTCCTTCAAATGGGGCGCGGAGCTGCGCTTCAATCGCGATACCACGATTTTTGGAACGAATCCCAACAGCCTGTACACGTTTGGAGGAGGCGCCGCGTATTCTCCCGTCCTGATTCCGTCGGCCAGCGGGCAGAATGATATTCATCCAGGAGACAAGTTGCCGGATTCATTGACCGGGCTACTTACTGCGACGCCTTATTCCTTCACGGTGACTGCGGCCACGAGCCTGACCCCCAATGGAAATAAGTTTGACGAAGCGGCTGTCCGTCGCGAGGCTTACAATTTTTATTTCCAAGACACTTGGAAAGCCACGGCGCGATTAAGCATCCACTATGGGCTGCGCTACGAAGTGAACAGCCGGATTCGTGAAGCAAAGCATCGCACATCGCTGGCACTCCCTGTCGGGCCGAACGGAGAGCCAGCGGGATATTTGACTCCCGGCGCGACGCAGATCTACGTGTACAATCCGCAGCCTCCTTATGCCATGGACTGGAGCGGATGGGGCCCCCGGCTGTCTGTGGATTTCGACCTGACCAAACACACGACGCTCCATGCCGGCGGCGCCGTCACCACCATTCTTCCCAACCTCTGGCTGCAGAACTATGTCACCGGCGCATTTCCCTTCGTGTTTCAGCCCTTGCTGATAGCGCAGCCCGGCTCTCCGCTGAATTTTCAGGATTCTGTCGCAACCCTCAGCCTTCCTCCGGTCTATACCACGCAGGGCGGGCTGCTGTTTGCGTCTGGAAGCAGCAGCAATGTTCCCGCGAACACGCCGATGGACGTGCAGCGATTTCAAAACGATTTGGCGGCGCTCACACCCGGCAATCAGGTGCAATTATTCACGGCGATCAGCTTTGATGCGCATTTTCATAACGGGTATATCGCCACGCAAACGGTGGGGATCGATCATGAAATCGGTAGCGTGAAGCTGAGCGCTTCGTATGTGGGCACTGCGGGAGTCCACCTTGCCAGCGTGCTCTCACCGAATGGTTACGGAGGAGCGGAGCCGGCCTTCGCGCCTTACACGCAATTCAATTCAGCCGGGCAAGCTATTGGAGGGTTCGGTCCTGAATCGGTGATGAGCTCTGGAGCGCATTCCAGCTATCACGCGCTGCAAACGAGCGCCAGCCAGAACAATTCCCGCGCAGGCCTCAGCTTTCAGGCCAGCTACACGTTTTCCAAGAGTATTGATGACACCAGCGCAGTGCCGGGGGGAATTTCCGGAAGTCCCGGCGTGATTTTGCAGACCTTGCCACAGGATCCCTTAAATCCAAGCGCCGACAAGGGGCCTTCCACTTTCGACGTAACCCACGTTTTCACACTGAGCCTGATCCAGTCCTTGCCGTTGGAACGCGTTGGCTTTCTTCAGCCGCTGGGCAAGAAACTTACCAGAGGCTGGCAGGTCTTGAACATCACGACGCTGACGAGCGGCCCTCCCTTCACGGTGTATTCCGGACTCCAGCAAACCGGAATAGGCTTGGGCGCGACGGATCGCCCCGATCTTCTTGCCATGCCGATATTTTCCACGAGCCGCGCGGTGCGAGAGGACTACTTCGGCTTGGGCAAGGCAAACAGCTCTCTTTTTACAGTCCCAATCAACATCCCGGGCGGTACCGGACCGTTCCACGGCCGCTTCGGCACCCTCGGCCGCGACACGTTTCGCGGTCCGGGCTTCCACGATTTTGACCTGGCCCTGATCAAAGACACCCCGTTTGGTCACCGAGGAAATGGGGAGTTCGCTGTGCTGCAATTTCGGGCGGAGTTTTTCAATATTTTCAACGAAGTGAATTTTGGTTTGCCTTCCAACATCGTCCTGGGGAGCGGTTTTGGCGTCATCAGCAGGACGGCTGGGCCTTCGCGCCAGATTCAGTTCTCTCTCAAACTGAACTACTGACCTTCAAATGGAGTTAGGGTCTTGACCGCGGCCTCCTTTTGGGGGTAGCTTCACGCGTAAATTCCCGCATTCCAGTTTTGCATGTAAGGAGGCAACGCATGGTTTCTCTCACGGCACTTTTGCTGCCCATCCTGCTTTCGGCCGTCATCGTGTTTGTAGCCAGCTCGATTATCCATATGGTGCTGAAGTATCACGTTAGTGACTACCGGCAGCTTCCCGAGGAAGACAAACTTCTTGCCACTTTGCGACCAGCCGGTTTGACTCCGGGCCTCTATCATTTCCCTTATTGTTCCCATAAGGACATGAATTCGCCCGCCATGCAGGAAAAATTCAAGCAAGGGCCAGTCGGGTTTCTAACCCTGTATCCCAATGGCCCAGTGGCCATGCCCAAGTTCCTCGGCATGTGGTTTGCCTATTGCTTGCTCGTCGGCGTCTTTGTCGCCTATCTCACGGGACGCACCGTCACGCCCGGCGCGCCCTATCTGGCCGTATTTCGCGTCGCCGGTACCGCCGCGTTCCTTGCTTTTGGTCTGGGACCCTTGGTCAACAGCATCTGGAAAGGGCAGTCCTGGAGCATGACGCTCAAGGAAGCGTTTGATGGGCTCGTCTACAGTTTGCTGACGGCGGGGACGTTTGGCTGGCTCTGGCCGCGGTAAGGCTGCCCAACGTAACCTTGCGCTGTCACTCGCGAGCCGTTTCCTTTTTTCATGCCGGACGGAGCACGAAGACCGTGTGCTCGCGCTTGCGGAACTTTGCGAAGAAATCCAGCAACTGTTTCCATGGAAAATATTTGTTATTTAGCAAGCGCACTCCGCGCGCATCTTCTTCGCCGGTTACGATTTGCGCCTGCGCCTCGGCCCAGTTACCGAGCACTTTGCCGCGCATATCGCACGGCGCGATCTTTACGCGTGGATTGTTGCGAATGCGTTTGACTTTTCCGGAAACGCCGATCGTGTAGACATACAGCCTGGCATCTTTCGAATCGAGGCTCGACGACGAATCAGCCGCAAACCATACTGGCGTTTTCACGCCCGTGCCATCTTTCTTGAAGGTTTCGAGGTTGAGATACTTGTGCCCGGCAAATGCCGTAAATCCCATCGCATCGCTCCTGCGTTCACAACCCGCGTGACTACCCATTGGATGCGTGCCATTCTACACGGGTCACAAACACAAAGGGCGCCCCGATACAGCCGGAACGCCCTTTGCGCCGTGTTTGTCAAAGCTCACTTTGCATTCTTGTCGGCTTGCATCACGCCAAAAAGATTTCCTTCGGTGTCCTCGAGGTATGCAAAATAACCTACTGTTGGGATCGGGGTCTTGGGCATAACTAGTTTTCCGCCCGCGCTCTGCACCGTTTTCACCGCGGCGTCGACAGAATCCACCCCGATGGTGTTGGTAGTCGTCTTTACATCCGTATTTTTCATGAGGCCGCCGTTGATTCCCGGCGTTCCTTCCGCGCCGGTGTTCACCAGCCAGTAGTCCGTTGGGCCGGGCCATTTTTCAATCTTCCAACCGAAGGCCTTGCGGTAAAAATTGGCGGCGCGTTCCGGATCGCTCGCCGGTATTTCAAAATGGATGACGCGAGACATGGTTCTCCCCCTAACTGATCGAACGAAATTCTTGTATTGTTTCCTGCTTCTTCTACCGCGTTGCCGCCGCGGTTGAGGCCGCACCGTAGCGCTGTGTCGCGTAACCCACAATCAGTCCGACAATACTGCCGGGCAAAATGATCTCGAAATAGTAGCCGTGCTGAAGGTAAGCAACGATGAACGCGAGCACAAATCCCACGGCCAGACCGAACAGAATGCCGAGAGGCACGGAATTTACCTTGCGCGCGAAAATGCCGGCCGCTACTCCAGCGATCAATCCCTTGATCGTCGAGCCGAAGATGATTCCCACTAGTTGCGTTCGCACAGCGGGAGTGAACCAGGCTGACCCGCCATCGATGGCGCCCAGCACGGCACCGAGCAGGAGCCCCAGGAGCACTTTGTTCATCGCGATCCTCCGATCGAATTCCCATTGCTTCTATGGTTCTATACAACAAACTCTGGATTTCCTTTAAGCCTATCTGTGCAGAAAAAGCAGAATCAGGACGCGCATCGCCAAGTACGCTGCAATCAACAAGATAAAGAAGCGATAGCGGCGGTAAAAGCGCCCGGCCTTCTCCAGAAGGGTCTCTTTGTGGGCGCCGACAGCGAGCCCGTCCAGGTAGCGCGAAATGTCCAGAGCCATCTCTTGAACGTCAGGATAGCGCTCTGCCGGAGACGCGGCGGTTGCCTTTGCACAGATGGCTGACAGCGATTTGTCGATGCGGACTGCTCCTGGCGCGGAGCCGCTTTCCCGGTCGCCGGTAAGAATGAATCGCAGCAGGGCGCCGAGGGAAAAAATGTCGCTCCGAGCGTCCAGGAGTTCCACGTCACCGCGAGCTTGTTCGGGGGACATGTAACCAGGGGTGCCCAGGATGGTGCCATGTCCAGTCACGCCAGAGACTTCCGTGGAATCGCCCGAAAGTGCAGATTGTTTTGGTTTCTCGAAAATTGTCGCATCGGGGTCGGCGACGCGAGTGGTCTTCGAGTCGCCGGAACGCAGAATTTTTGCGAGGCCCCAGTCCATCACCAGGACTTCGCCAAATGGACCGACCATGATATTCGCGGGCTTCAAGTCGCGGTGAAGAACGCCGCGCGCATGAGCGAATGCAACCGCATCGCAAATGCGAAGGAACAGACGCAAGCGGTCCGGAACAGAAGTAACCGACTCGATGTACTTGTCGAGGCGCTGGCCTTCGACAAATTTCATGGTGTAGAAGACGCGGCCATCGGCGAGCGTTCCCACATCGTGAACGGGGACAATGCCAGGATGCTCGAGAGCAGCCAGTACGCGAGCTTCGCGGACAAGGCGATTGGCGAGGTCGCCGTCTGTTCCCGGAACGTCGAGTACCTTCAAGGCCACGCGGCGCTGAAGATTCTCGTCTTCCGCGGCGTACACAACGCCCATGCCACCGCGCGCAATGCGCTCCAGCAAGCGATAACGCGTGCCGGCGAGATCGGGGGCCTCTGCGCCTTCGCGTAAACGTTCGAGAGCGCTGTCGGAAAGGAACTTCATTTCGCATCCCAGCCAAAAGCGGCGCGCGCTTCGCGCTGGAATTCCTCTTCGCTGCCGCAAAGTTCGCGCAGACGGTCGAGAGCGATCTTTCGAAATTCGCGGCGCGCCCACGAGAGCGCGTTGGTCACGTCAGTCACGGAGATTCCGTAATCTTTCGAAAGCTGCTCGTAAGAGCTCTTCTCATTGCCTTCCAGGTCGTATGCTTCGAACAGCCGAAAGGTACGAGAGCGTTCGCGCTGCTCGCACAATTCGCGCAAGTCCTCCACGGCGAGGGCAAAGAGACTGCGTACCCATTCTTTCTCGAAGAACTCTTCGAGCGATTCCGGCGAGGCGATTTTCGCAGGATCGATCGCCGTTGCGCCCAGTTCTTCTTCTGCAGCGGCAAAATCCAGCGCAACATGCGGAATACTACCGCCGCGCCTCTGGCGCCGGCCGGCTCTGTCCTCGTTCATGACAAAGCTGTCCACGCAAACGCGCAGGTAGGTGCGCAGGCGGCTCTTGTTCGAATCGAATTTGTCGAGGAGACCTCTTTCGAGCAGCTCCGCAAAGAATCCCTGGGTAAGATCCTGAGCCGCTTCGACCGGACGATTCCATCGCCACCGGACGTATTTGTAGACGGGCCTCCAGTACGCCGCGCAAAGCGCTTCGAGGGCTCGCTCGCGCTCCTGCGCGTCAATGCAGCGCGCCGCCTCGATTACGGAGCGCCGCGTCAGCGGAAAGCGATCTCCGCCCGGCTGAAAATCATCCTGCCTCATTGGTCTGCTTGTCCAAATTGTGTAGGAAACTTCGATAAGAGTCTAAGCAGGAAGAACGAAGCTGACAAGCGACGTTTCCTACGAAGCTGTGGTGGGAAATATTGGCGGACTGACGATTTTGGCACGCTACTCGCTGGCACGTCGCGCGATGCGCGTTGATCCGGGCGTAGCTCTGAGGTAGGAATGATGGAGGGCGGCGACACAGACCGCTTTCAAGAAGTAGACTGGCAAGGAATTCTTCGGCGCAAGGAAAGCATTCGAAACAATTGAATCAGAAAATACAAAGGAAGCCGGAGCTGAGGGCTCCGGCTTCCCGTCGGCTAGCTTGCCATTGGGCTGGGGAGGCGCGTCACGGCCTGGCGGGGGACAGGCGAGCAAGCAGCGTAACTTCACCTTTCGTTTCGAAACGCGTAGACTGCGTGATTTCTTTTTCGGCTCGCGATTTCATGACTTCTCTTCCGCGGATGGATCCTGCTCTCCAGACCTGCGAAAGGAAATAGCGATTGTCATATCGTTTGAAAATCAGCTTCGATTGGGTTGGTGTTTCGTTTGCCTGGGTAGCATTCGAGAGCACCACGGCGGCCGCCTTTGCGTCTGCGCAGCGAATCAAAACCACAGCGGAATTCCCGTCCAACTTCTCGACGCGATACTCACCGGCCGGCAGTGTCGCATTGCCGGCAACGAATGCAAACGGAATGTTCACCAACATGGGTTCGTCCGCACGCGCAACCTGAGTCGCCACCATGCTCGCGAACACCAGCAAACCTGCCATCACAAAGAGACGCTTTTTCATGGGAACCTCCTCTTTCATTTTGATCAGCGCTATTTACGCTGGCTTTCTTTTGCTCCTGGCGCCCCTGATGCGTCATGAGATGTTTCGCACTTTCGCGCACTCGCGTTGGAAGCGCAATGCACTGCAGATGAACTGAAGGGAGTCTTTAGGTGAAGTCGGAAGTGCAAGGAGACTGAGAACTTAGGCAGACGCGCTGTGGCCCAAGCGTGGATTTCGAGAGCCGTGATATATTCGTGCGACGCATTGAGGTTTGTATGTCGACGCCTGGCTGTCCCCCTCTTCTCGCACGCTTTGACGCTTTTGAAGTGGATTTTCGGGCCGGCGAACTCTACAAAGCGGGCCGCAAAATAAAGCTGCAAGTGCAACCTTTTCAAGTACTTGCGGTGCTCCTGGAGCGTCCGGGTGAAGTCGTCACACGCGAGGAGTTTGAGAAAAGGCTTTGGCCCGGCGACACTTTTGTGGACTTCGAGCACAGCCTCAACACTGCAATCAAGAAGTTGCGCCAGGCTTTGGGCGATGACAAGAAGAAGCCGCGTTTCGTAGAAACCCTTCCGAAGCGCGGCTACAGATTCATCGGCAAAGTGGAACAGGCCGCGCGGGTTCCGACTCCCGCGAAAGCCACAAGTGGGACTTCGAAAGTGGGCCGCGTCGCAAAGCTCTGTTCTGAGAGCCAACTCTCATTTACGTTGGTGTCCGTCGACGAGGAAACCGCTACGGAGAGAGAGAAGCTCGATGCGGCGAATGACGATGTGGGGCTGTCTCTTCTGATCGCATCACAAAGGCTGCTGATGGTGCCGAACGGGACCCAAGTGAGAATCCTGGAGGTCCACTCGACCCAGCCGCACTGCCAAGTGCGAATTCTGGATGGCGAGCACTACGGGAAAACGGCCGTAGTGCCGCTCAAGCAACTCGCGGATTTGCACTAGTCTAATTTAGATTAGTTTGGACTAGCCCAATTTAGACTAGTTGCCAACCTCGCGCTCGGCCGCTCCGTTCTCCTGCTATTCGTAGCGTAGGGCTTCAACGGGGTCGAGGCGGGCCGCCTTCCACGCGGGATAGACGCCGAAAACGATGCCAATGAGGGCGCACATTATCAGAGCCGTGGCGATCCAGAAAAGCGAGAGGACTGCAGGCATTCTCAGGCCGTAGCGCATCAGCAAGGAAAGCCCGGAACCAAACAGGACGCCGATAACGCCACCCACAGCGCTCAGGGTGACAGCCTCAATCAGGAATTGCGACAGAATGTTGCCGCGCTTGGCGCCGATGGCCTTTCGAACGCCGATCTCGCGGGTGCGTTCCGTGACGCTAACGAGCATGATGTTCATCACGCCGATGCCGCCGACAATCAATCCGACTGAAGCGACGGCAAACATCAAAATGAAAATCAGGCCGCTGATTTTGTTCCACAAATCGAGAAAATAGTCCGAAGTAAAGAGCGCGAAGTCGTCCGGCTTGTCGTTCGAAAGGCGGCGCTTGCGTCGCAGCAGGTCGCGCATTTCTTCGACGGCCTGGCCAACCTGAGCGGGGTCTGAAGCCTTGGCGAAAATAACGTAGTCTTTCTGGTTGGGATAAAGCTTGCGGAGCGTGGTCACCGGCATCATGGCGATGTTGTCTTCGGGATTCGAGCCGCCGGAAATTCCCTGCTTGCGCTTCTCGCAAGTGCCGATGACGCTGAAGAGCTGGCCGTTGATGGTGACTTCTTTTCCGATGCTGTCGGCGACAGACTCCGGGAAAAGGATTCTCGCTGTGTCGTAGCCGAGCAGCACCACCGGCATGTGGTGATCAGCGTCGGTTTCGTTGAACATCCGCCCGTATTCGATTTTGAGGTCGAAGATACGTCCGATCGAAGGCGAATTCCCCTGCAGGATCACGTTCTTGGCGCGGTAGACGCCGCGGCGCAAGTCCGCCGTGCCCGATCCGAATTGCGGCATGAAGATTCGCATGGAGGGGGAAGCGGCGGCGACATGCGGCAGCTTGGCCAAGTCCTCGGCCCATTCCGGCTGCAATTCCTTTCGCGTGAACCATTCGCTTGGAGGCCGTGAGAGCGAAGCCCAGGGGAAGCGGTAGGCGATGATGGTGTCCGAGCCCAGTTCGCGGATTCCGGCAAGCACATTGTCATTCAGGCCGTTGATCATAGCGCTGACGGTGATGACCGTCGTGATGCCGATGACGATGCCAAGGATGGTCAGCCCCGAGCGCAGCGGATTTTTCCGCAGCGTGTCCAGCGCCAAAAGAACTTCACCATGAAGCTTCAGGGCGCCTTCCTTGCGAATCAGCGAACGCACCGGGAGAACGGCAGTTTGCGGGAGTGTTTTTCCGAATGTAGCCATAAAGATGGTTCCCTACTCCGAACGCAATGCCTCCACCGGATCGAGCTTGGCGGCCTTCGATGCCGGATAAGTGCCGAAGAATAATCCCACGCTGAGTGCGACTGCCAGCCCGCCTATCACCGACCAAAGTTGCACGGCGCTCGGGAGCGGCGACACCCACGAGACGAGCTTGGCTGCCAGCACGCCCAATATGACGCCGAGGGCTCCGCCAATCACGGAAATGGTCGAGGACTCGATGAGAAACTGGCGCAGGATGTCACTGCTGCGAGCGCCCAGCGCTTTGCGAACGCCGATTTCGCGGGTTCTTTCCGTGACGGAAACGAGCATGATGTTCATGATGACGATGCCGCCGACCAGCAGCGAAATAGAGGCGATGGCGATGGTCACAACAAAGAAAGACCCGCTGATACTCTTCCACAAGGAGAGAAAGGAATCGCTGGTCTCGATCGCGAAGTTATCCTTGGTTCCGTAGGACAAATGATGACGGCCGCGCATAATTTGGCGGACTTCATCAACGGTGAGCTGAATGTTCGCCGCCGAGCCGGCGCGCGCGGTGATGCGCAAGGAAGTCTGCTGATTGCCGTATTCCTTGTTGTACGTGCTGAGCGGCAAGATGATCCAGTTGTCCAGCGAAGTTCCCAGGGAAGAACCTTCCTTTTTTCCGACGCCGATCACTTCACAGGGAATGTTGTTCCAGCGAACCTCTTTGCCAACCGGATCCAGGCCGGGCATGAGGTTTTCCACGATGTCCATGCCGATCACGCAGACCGGCGCAGCGCTATTCAAATCCGAATCGGTGATGTGGCGGCCGGCGACGAGATCGACGTCGTACAATTCGGGCATCTGCGGAGTCCAGGCGCGCAGGTTGGTATCTTTCAGCGAATTCACGCCGCTCTTGACCTCGACACGGCCGCCGAGCGAGGCGCCGATCTCCTTGCAGGACTTGCAGAGATCGCGCACAGCTTCGAAATCGTCATAGGTGAGACGCTTGCGCTTCTGGAATTCGAGCCAGTCGTCCACGTTGGTGATGATGGAAGGCTGCTTGGAAAGCCCAAAGACATCGGCGCCCAGTCGGAAAACGCGTGTGGCGACGTACTGATTCGCTCCGTTGATCAGGCTGACGACGGCGATGACCGCGGCGACACCGATAACTACGCCGATCAGCGTCAAGACGCTGCGCAGCTTGTGGGCCCAAAGGCTGGAGGCGGAAATAGCCACAGCCTCGGACAAGTTCATGGTGGTCGGACGCGGCATAGAGCCTGGGGACACAAAAAGCACCTCATCCTAACATACGCGCTGGAGGCCTCTGGAATAACCTGCCTACCGGCCGCAAGGCGAGTCGTTTCAATGTCCCGGGGCAGTGGGTGCACACTAGAAAGAAAAAAGGGCGCCCCGAACTGATGGGGACGCCCCAAGCCACCGCCGCGCCGGTAGGCGCAACGGAAAGTAGTTAGAAGGTGAACCGCAACCCCAAACGGATGTTGCGGCTGAGTTGGTGCAGATACGGCTTGCCGTATTGGCTGTTGACGGTGATCGGACCCGGCGAACAAGCACCGTTGCAAGACGTGTTGATCAGGGTCTTCCAGTCATACGCGTGCTCGTATGCAGAGTAAGCTTCGCCGCCGAAGTAGAACGGGACGCCACCGGGTGCGATGAAGTGCGAATAGTTTGCGGTATCAATCTGCGAGTAGTAGGCAGTTACAGCCCGCTGGTTGAACAGGTTAGAGAAAGTTGCCGAGAGCCTGATGACCTTGCTCTCTGACACTTTGTAATTGTGCGACACATTGAAGTCCGATTGCGAAAACCACGGTGTGCGCCTGGCAGAGACGCTATTAACCGTGATATTGCCGGTCGTCAGGTCTTGCGTGATGTCTGCCCACTTGCCGCGGCCTGCGACATAAACCGGAAATGCGCCGCCGTTATAGCTGTAGCCCACATCGAGGTAGCTGCCCATTGGCGAGCCGCTATAAGCATAGGAAAAAAGCCCAAAATCAGTGGAGTTGTGCCTGCCTTCTCCAAACTCATAATACGCATAACCCTTGAAGGCATGCGGGCGCCGAAGCAATTTCCGTTTACATCCTGTGTCGCAGCAGTTGCTGCCGAATTCCAGAAATAAGTGTCACCGGACGTCGGGAAGCCGAAGTCCTTGTAATTCTCAAAGAAATAACCGAAGCGAGTGGTAGCAACCAACCGGGGAGTGAGGGTAAAGTCCGCACCGACATTCGTAGTCTGATTGGGCGCGGTAAACCCGAGACCATGCGCGAACACGAACAGCGGGGAAGTGCTGCTGACATTGAACAAACCAGTAGTGGAGTCAGCGTGAGGCAGAACTTGGCCACTTTCGCGCTGATACTGGTAGAGCCAAGACGCGAAGAGGCGAATCTTCTTCGAGACGTTTGCGTCAATCCGCGCGTTGGTATAGTAGGTCTGCTGGTTTTGGTCGAATTTCTGCAGCCCCAAACCTTGAGAGCTGAAATCCACTGTGCGGCGAAGTTTGGTAAGTTCGGGATTGAACCCAGCAAAGAACCAGAGTCGATCCCTCTTGATAGGTCCGCCAAGCGTGATACCGGGCAAAAAGTCCTTGGTGCCGTCTTTCCTGGGTTGATAATCTTGATGAAGGGGATCGACCAATCCCCAAGATGGACTCGCACCCGGGCCCGCCGGGTCGTACCGGGAATAATCGTTGGGCGCGCCATTCATCGTATCCGAATTGTACTGGGCGACTACTGAGCCGTGCCAGGCGTTGCTGCCCTTCTTCATAACTACGTTGGCGACTCCACCAAGCGCGCCGCCATTTTCGGCCTCGATGCCCGAAGTCTTGACTTGCACTTCCTCAATGAAATCGAATGGCACGTTTGTGTGAGAGTAACCGCCGATGACGTTGGCTGTATCTTGGCCCTCGACAAGGTAGCCGTTTTCCGAATCCGCAGCGCCCCCGACCTGGTATCCGTTTGCGGCGCCATTTGTACAGCCTGTCGGAGAGCAGCCTCCTGTTCCGGGAGTTCCCATCCCCATCCCTCCCATTAGGGGCTCATTGCGTGCGGAGGGAGCGAACTGAAGAACCGACTGGAACGACTCACCATGGGGGATGTATTTGATCACGTCTTCGGTAATATTTGTCATAGTGCGCGAGGTAGTCACATCGATTTGAGGAGCTGCGGAGGTTACCTCAACGATTTCCGAAGAGGCGCCGACCTCAAGAATCACGTCAACAGACGGAAGATGGCCAACCTCGATGACTAGACCCTCGCGCTTGAAAGTCTTAAAGTCCTTCGCCGTCACCGTGAGCCTATAAGTTCCCGGTGGAAGATTCGCGAAACGGTAGTAACCGCTCGCGTCTGTTTCGATTTCCTTGCTGCCCACCAGCGATGAGCCGGTTACCACTACCCGGGCGCTCGGCACGACAGCCCCAGAAGGGTCCCTGACGGTGCCCTGCAAACCACCTGTCGTCTCCTGCGCAAGCGCCGACAGCGAGAAAAACGCGCAGAACATGAGCACCAAAATGCCCACGGGCCACCTATTCTTGAACATGCTGGAACTCCTTTCGACACTCGCGAATTCGAGAAGTAAGTCTTGGCGTGCAAATCGAAATGAGGAAACCGCTGCTTCGGGAGCGTCCCCACCCCCCTCCCGCAACAGCGAGCAAATACTCTCATAAAGCATGCATAAATTCTGCCAAAATTTGTTGCCGTTTAGACGTTTGATAAGGTATTTAGAATCACACAGATAGATACGATCTGGCAGATGGCCTTAGGAGCTCAGTGCAGTTTTAGACTCCCGATTTTTTGAGGAATATACGAAATTGTGGATTCTCAAAAGCCGGAGACACAGAGCGTAACTCCCATGGCGCGAAGACGTTTGATGCCAAATCTCGTTTTTGCGAGGTAGCTGCTCAGCCCTGGTGGCGGATGCGTTCGGCGAGGGAGCGTGCGCGCTGCCTCGCGATGTCGACAAACCGCGAATCGCCTGCGATCTGGTCGAGCATGGGCAGAACGCGCTGCGGTTCCGGCATAAGGCTGCGGTTAAGGTCGGATTCAAACTGGAGCAAGGCGTCATTGATTCCCAGCCGGTCGTACTTCATGCGGCGTGTAATCAAGTCTACGTGTTCCTGCTGTCGTGCCAAGCCTTCAAATATTTGCAAAAGCTGGGCGGCCGCAGAATTCAGCGTGTAATTGAATTTCGCCTCATGGACTTCGGTGCCGGATTCCCACCGAAATGTCTTTTCGCCGAGATTGGCGATCTTGCGATGCACATCCAGATCCTGCCCTTGGAAATGCTTGAGTTGCGCCGCCAGATCGAACATCTTCGCGCGCCACGCCGCGCTCACTTGAAAAGGCAACGCGCCCGGATCTTCGTCCAACTGGCGGATTTCATACGCAGCGGTATCCGAATCTTCCCGCACGGTAATCTCGATGAATTCGGGCGAACTTCCCTTGAAGACGCGCCGAAAGGTCAGCTTGGCGCCGGAAGGCGCAGTGGCGGACAGCGCCGCACATGCCACCAGAGCGGCGGCAATCAGCAGAAAGAAACGGAGCAGCGAAGTCTTCATGGTTCTTTGTGGCCGCAGAGCGATCAATGTCCTGTGTGAGCGCAAAGCGGTCCATGTCATGCGTGTCCGCAAAGCGGTCAACGCGTCGATACGATGCGCGGCAGCCCGCCATGCGTTGCGCGGTTCGGGCGAATTTCGGCCGGCAAGCCGGTAGTACGCACTGCGGACCGCATCTTAAGTGAGGAGTCGTAATCCGGCAGCCCAAACCGCTGCCGAGCTTGTTCCTTCTGCAAATGGCAGAGCGCCACAGCCAGAGCGTCCGCGGCGTCTGAAGGCTCGGGCGTCTCGTTCATTGAGAGCAAGGCGCGCACCATCAGTTGCATCTGGCGTTTGTCGGCGTGGCCGTGGCCGGCCACCGATGCCTTCACTTCGCGAGGCGCGTAGCTGTGGACCAGGACGCAGTGCTGCGCCGCGGCAAGCAAGATCACGCCGCGCACCTCGGCCAGCTTCAGTGCCGTGCGCATATTCAAAGCCGTGAATACACTTTCGATGGCCATGGCATCCGGAGAAAACTCCTCAATCAGGCTACACACGCGGGCGTGTATATCCTGAAGTGCCGCGCTCGCACATTCTCTCTGCCGCTTGGGAGTCACCTTCAGTGCCCCATAATGGAGCATTCGGCAGCGGCGCCCGTCGCTCTCGACGATCCCGAAGCCGGTTGGTCCTGCAGCGGCGGGGTCTATTCCCAGAACTCGCATCCAGCCGTTCTTTCCGTTGCCTGTTCCGTTGAAGGTCGCTTCGCCCATGGCACCAAGTCTACGGCGAACGCTCGACTCTCGCCAACCTTTTGTAGGTGTTTCGTTGCAGTTGTTCCACGGTAAAAAGGAAGAGGCCACCGCACCGGCGCAGTGGCCCCAAGAGAAGAAAGTCTAATTGGCGCCGACGGCCGCCTGGATTTCGGATTCGTCGATGTCGAAGTTAGCGTAAACGTGTTGCACGTCGTCGTGTTCTTCGAGCGCCTCGACCAAGCGCACCATTTGCGTAGCCTGCGGGCCGGTCAGCTTAATGTAGTTCTGCGGGACCATCGCTATTTCCGCGGACGTAGGCGTGATCCCCGCCTTGGTCAATGCTTCCTTAACCTTTTCGAGTGCATCCGGCGGAGTCACGATGTACCACGAGGAGCCATCGTCCTTCAGGTCTTCGGCGCCCGCTTCCAGCACGAGATCCAGCAGCTTGTCTTCGGTGGCCGCTTCCTTGGACACAGAGATCTCGCCCTTGCGGTGGAACATCCACCCGACGGCGCCGGCTTCGGCCAAGTTGCCGCCGTTCTTGCTCATAAGGTGGCGAAACTCGCCGACGATGCGGTTGCGGTTCGTGGTTACCACCTGAATCAGCATGCCTACGCCGCCCGGGCCGTAGCCTTCAAACGTAGCTTCCTCGTACTGCTCGCCTTCCAGTTGGCCGGTGCCGCGAAGAATCGCGCGCTCGATGTTCTCATTCGGCATATTTTCGTTCTTTGCCGCCAAAATCGCCGTGCGAAGGCGAGGGTTGGAGTTTGGTTCGCCACCGCCGATGCGCGCAGCGATGGTAATTTCCCGGATGATTCGCGTGAAAGCGCGGCCGCGCTTCGCGTCGGTGGCCGCTTTCTTGTGTTTAATTGTGGCCCATTTTGAATGCCCGGACATGACACATCCTCATTTGTTTCACGTGACCGCGGCCCACCGCGATCATCGAAATAGGAATTTTTGCGCCGCATAGCGGCTTCGCACGACGGCGGCGTCTTACGGTCGCCTATTAAAGACACCGGTGCGGAGACTTACGGTGAACCGCAAACCCCTGCGGACCCACGGTAGTTTAGCACACGCGCCCACCTCGGGAAACGGGTTATACTTCGCGGCGGGGCATCTCGTTGAACCCGACCGACTTCCTCAAGCCTGCCGCGCATCACGCCAAAAAAGCTGGTGCCCGCCATGCCTGAGCGCCGGTACCGCATTCTGTTTGTCGCTTCCCATCCCGTGCAATACCAGGCGCCGCTTTTCCGCCGCATGGCTAAACAGTCGTCCCTGGATCTCCATGTTGCGTATTGCACTCTTCGAGGTGCGGAAGCTGGTCACGACCCGGAATTTGGCGCGAGTATTCAATGGGACGTGCCTCTTCTCGACGGCTACTCCTGGAGTCATGTCCTGAATCGCGGCTCCGGCGCGGAATCGTTCTTCGGCTTGTTCAATCCGGGGCTGTGGAGGCTCATCCGAGGCGGAAATTATGACGCGGTTGTTTCCTACGTTGGTTACGTTCGCGCGAGCTTTTGGGTCGCTCTCGCCGCTGCCAAACTCTCCAACGCTGCTTTCATTTTTGGCACCGATGCTGTTTCCCTCACTCCTCGAGATGGGCCGGCCTGGAAGTCCAACGTGAAAAAGTTTTTATGGCCTCCGCTCTTCCGCCTCGCTGATCAAGTGATAGTTCCATCCGCGAGTGGTGTCGATCTGATGCGCTCACTAGGAATCCCCCAGGAGCGCGTCGCGTTGACACCCTTCGTCGTCGATAACGATTGGTGGATGCAGCAATCGAAGCTCGTCGATCGCCCCGCTGTTCGCGCTGGCTGGGGCGCTGCGTCAGACACCCTCGTGATTCTTTTCTGTGCCAAGCTGCAGCCCTGGAAGCGCCCGCTCGATCTTCTCCGCGCCTTTGTAAAAGCAAATCTTTCGAATGCAATTCTTGTTTTTGCCGGCGAGGGCCCGCTCCGCTCCCAGCTCGAGTCCGAAGCCGCCAGCCTCGGCGTAGCTTCTCGCGTCCGGTTTCTCGGCTTCCTCAATCAAACGCAGCTTCCCGCCGTCTACACTGCCGCCGACGTTCTAATGCTGCCTTCCGAATTTGAGCCCTTCGGCTTGGTCGTGAATGAAGCCATGTGCTGCGGCTGTGCAGTTGCGGCAAGCGATCGATGTGGCGCGGCGAGAGAGCTGGTTGCACCCGTTGACTCCCGGCTTGTATTTCCCTGTGGTGATTTCGCGGCTCTTGCCAAAATATTGAGAGACGCCTCAACCGATCGCTCGCGTCTGCAATCCACGGGGCGAATTGGGTTGGCCCATATCCAGACCTGGTCTCCCGAACGAAACATCGCTGCAACAACCGATGCCATTCGCAAGGCGATTTCCAGAATTGGACGAGCAGCAATTGAACGCCCTTCTGACTCCGTCGCTCCCGCCGGACGTCAGGGAATCCATCAATGAACATGTCCGGATGGGAACCGCGCAACCTTAGCGCGTCGGCTTCCGCGCATCTGGACGTGATTCGCGCCGCTGCGGCTTGGGCAGTAATGTGGGGTCATCTCAGGACCTTGTTTTTCGTGGACTTTCAGCATCTTCACAGTCCCGGCTGGCTTCTGGGGGCCCTGTATTTCTCCACTGGGTTCGGACACCAAGCGGTGATGGTATTTTTTGTCTTGAGCGGGTTTCTGATTTCAGCAACGGTCACTAAGAGCCACATGTCAGGAACTTGGTCGTGGCGTGAATACGCGATCAATCGGTCCACGCGCCTCTACGTTGTCTTAATTCCGGGCCTTCTTCTCGGGTCGCTCTGGGATTTGGCCGGAAGCGCTCTATTCGCCTCCACTGGCCTTTATACCCATCCCCTCAGCGACCTGGGACCAACGATCGCCTCGAACAACCTCAGTGTCGGCAATTTCTTTGGCAATTTGTTTTTTCTGCAGACGATTATTTGTCCCACATTCGGTTCAAACACGCCTTTGTGGAGCTTGGCAAATGAATTCTGGTACTACGCACTTTTCCCTGCGGCGCTCTCTGCTTTGCTCGCATTTTTCAAGAAAGACATGCGCGTGGCAATGCCACTTGGGGTTGTCGTGGCTTGCCTCGCTGCCTTCCTTGGTCTCGACAAGCTCATGGGGTTTCTTGTTTGGATGTCTGGATGCGCCTTGGTCTTTGCCTGTTCTAAATTCCAGCTTCGAACGAAGAGCGTGGTGTTTTTCTACTTGGTGCTATCGGTGCTAGTTCTCTTTGTTTGTCTCTCAGCCGCGAGAACGTCGATTGCCTCCGCGCTGGGCAGTGACCTGGCCGTTGGAATTGCCTTCACGTTGTTTTTGTTCGGCGTTCTCCAGCTCAAACTCGGGGCGGGTTCCCATCCTTACTTGAGCATTGCCCATCAATTCGCTGGATTTTCCTACAGTCTTTATGTCCTTCACTTCCCGCTGCTCCTCTTTCTTCGCGCATGGATCGTTCCTTCGCAGAGGTGGCAGCCCGACGGAGTGCACCTGTTTTATGGGAGCCTGATTGGTGTGGCGGTTCTTGTCTTTGCTTGGACCATTTCCCTTTTCACCGAGAATAAGACGCGTGTTGCGCGGCACTGGATTCGGAAAAGACTTTCGATTTCAGACTAATATTTCTCCGAGGGTCTGTTCGCTTTCGGAGCTAGCCGGACTTTCTGCGCGCAACGACATTACGCTTGGAAAAAATATTTCGATGAACTTGCGCGGATGTTTTGGCAAACTCCCCTCCTGTATACTGAAGTTTCTGCAGTTCAAGACGTAGCGAATGTGGATGGCCAGTAATGCAATGCACATACACTGGCCGGGAGAGCGAGGCACTGGTGCCGCCGCGTAACTATCCCATCCGTTTGAATCTTGGATGCGGCTTGCAGGCCCCGCCCGGATGGATAAACGTCGACGGTTCCTGGAATGCGAGGCTCGCGAAATACCCCTTCTTGCGGCGCACGCTTTCAACACTGCGTCTCTTGCCGTCGAACAAACTGGAAATACCCTGGAACCGGTCTATCGTCATCCACGATGTTCGAAAGCGTTTGCCGTTTTCTGAAGGTTCTGTCGCCGCGGTTTATGCCTCCCATGTGCTTGAGCATCTCTACCGTGAAGAAGGTCAGCGGTTGATTGCGGAATCTTTTCGTGTCCTAATGCCCGGCGGGATTCTGCGAATTGTGGTGCCGGACCTTCGAGCGATTGTGGAAGAATACCTCGGAAACACTGCTTCCAAAGAGCATGGATCCGCTCTTGAGTCTCTCCGGCCCGCCGATAAAATGAACCAGCGGCTGCTGATGCGTTGGCCGGCGCCAGCTTCATCTAACGTCTTATACCGCATCTACAACTCCTGGCAGGATTTTCATTCCCATAAATGGATGTATGATGCGGATTCGCTTATGGCCCTCTTTAATGAGATAGGATTCGTGCAGGTGGAACAGAAGGACTGCCACGTCAGCCGCATCCCAGGCATCCATGAAGTAGAAGACCCGAGCCGAATCCTGGACGGGGCAGGCGTTTGCGTCGAAGGCGTGAAGCCCAAATCTCTATGATCAACGATCCCATTCCCGTTTCCCAGGCAGCATCATGAATCTTGCGCAGCGATCGATGCCTGGGGATCAGCTCCGGAGACCGCTTCCCTTTCTCGGTTTCATAGGACTGTTCATCGTCACCGTTTATAAAGCCGCGAATTATGTCATCGCCGGCGATATGAAAGGCCTTGCCTACGTTACGCTGCTATTCACAGGCTCCGCCTTCGTCGTGGCCATGCTCAATAGCTGGCGCAATGGTGTCTATTTCTTCCTGGCGTGGCTCTTGTTCGAAGACTTTGCGAGGAAATTCCTCGGGAACAACATGGCGATCTATTTCGCCAAGGACGTTCTCGTCGCTGTCGTCTATCTTTCCTTTTTTGTTGCATGCCGCCGGAAAGAAGCCGCTCTCTTCCGGCCCCCGTTCCTCGTGCCGCTTCTTCTTTTTACTTGGTTTGGAGTGCTGCAGATGTTTAATCCTGCGTCTCCCAGTTTGGTATTCGGTGTTCTGGGCTTTAAACTCTTTTTCTACTATGTTCCGCTGCTCTTTGTGGGATATGCACTGCTCAACTCCGAAGAACAGTTGCGCCGTTTTTTCTTCGTGAACATTATCCTCGTCTTGATCATTGCCTCCCTCGGGATTGCGCAATCCATCCTAGGACACACGTTTTTGAATCCCGAGCGGCCTGCCGAGGAAATTCGCGAACTGAGCACGAATTATCGTGTTTCGCCGATCTCCGGTCTGATGTCCTATCGTCCGACCTCCGTGTTCGTCAGTACCGGGCGCTTCGGCAACTTCATGCTGGTTTCCCTGCTGATGGTCGTTGGTTTCATAGGCTACCTTCTTCTGCGTCACAGAAAAGGAAGGCATCTGGCCTTCTTCGCGCTGACAATCGTCTCTGGCGCGATCATTCTGGGCGCTGCGCGAGGCGTTTTGCTGTGGGGCGCCGGAAGCGTGTTGGTTTTCGCCGTTGCCTTCGTTTGGGGCGCTCCCTGGCGCCAGCGCGAAGTCATCCGTGTCTTCCGTACCCTCCAGCGCGCTGCCCTTGGTATTTCCCTGGGCATTGGATTGCTGTTTTTTGCTTTTCCCGAGGCGCTCCTCTCGCGCGTCGCTTTTTATACCGAGACTCTTTCGCCCGGCAGCACCTACAGCGCGCTTCAAAGCCGAAGTTGGGATTATCCGTTGACCAATTTCCTCGGAGCGTTCGGTTTCGAGCGCTGGCCTTATGGATATGGTATTGGCACCCAATCCCTTGGTACGCAATATGTCGCGCGAATCTTCCATGTAAAACCTCCAGCGGCGGGCGTGGAAAGTGGCTTTGGCACAATTGTTCTTGAGATGGGCGCGGGAGGTCTCATACTCTGGTTTGTCATGAGTTTCGCGATCCTGTTCGCGGCGTGGCGAGTCGTAAAGAAGCTGAGAGGTTCGTTTTGGTTTCCACTCGCATTTGTTATTTTCTGGTACGCGGGACTTCTCCTTTTCCCCATGACGTTTACCGGGATGCAGCCCTACCAGGATTTCGTCTTGAACGCTTATCTTTGGCTTCTCCTAGGCATTCTCTTCCGATTGCCCAGTCTGGCTGCTTCTGCGCAGTACACCCCCGCCCGTCAACTTCCACGGTTCATTCCTTGGATGCGCTGACTTGCGCCTAGCAGTGGTTTCACCCTTCGTTGACCGCCGTCATGGGACGGAGCGCGCGCTTGCCGAATTGCTGGGGCGTCTGGCGTGCAACACGCATTGCGAGATTCATCTCTACGCCCAGCGCGTTGAAGGTCTTGCCGTAGTTCAAGAGGGTGTCCGACGCGCGCAGGAATCCGGCGCGATCATCTGGCATAAAGTTCCTTCCATTCCTGGGCCCCATCTCCTGCAATTTCTCGCCTGGTCAATCCTGAATTCCATCTGTCGCGCATGGGGCCGCTGGGTCCACGGACTTCGTTTCCACCTTGTCGTTTCGCCCGGAATTAACTGTTTGGATGCCAATGTCATTATTGTCCACGTGCTCTTTCGTCGCCTCCAGGAACTTGCCAACGAAGAAGTCCACGATTCGGCAAAGCCCGGTTTTCTTCGAGGGCTTCATCGTCGCGCTTATTACGCTCTTCTTGCGCGATTGGAACGCCGCATCTATGCGGATCCCGCGGTTTCTCTCGTTGCCGTTTCGCGACGCACAGCCACTCTCCTAAACGATTATTTTCATCGTCGAGATGTGCGCGTCATACCCAACGGTGTTGATACGGCGCGGTTTTCACCTTCCGCACGCCTCGCACTACGTCACGAAGCCCGCCTGAGGCGGAAAATTCAGAAAACTGATCTCGTGCTGCTCCTGATTGGAAACGATTGGCGCGTCAAAGGACTTGAAACCGTTCTTCGTGCCGTCGGCGCACTTCGAGAACTCCCCATTCTCGTGATTGCGGCCGGGGATGATTCCCCTGATTTTTTCCTTGAGACGGCAAACGCTCTGGGCATATCGGAGCGCTGCCGTTTTGAGCCATCTCGCGAAGATGTTCTGGATTTCTATTCGGCCGCTGATCTCTACGTCAGTCCAAGCCGGGAAGATTCCTTCGCTTTGCCTGTTGCGGAAGCCATGGCTTGCGGCCTGCCCGTCATTACCTCCAAGAATGCCGGCGTTGCCGAACTGATTCACGACGGAATGGACGGCTTCATTCTCAGCCGGTCAGAGGATTTCCAGGCCCTCGCGAAGTTGCTCGGCCGGCTTTATGCGGATGAAGTCTTGCGAGGCAATGTCGGTGCGGCGGGGGCTAAAACCGCTCTTCAATGGACTTGGAACCGGAATGCGGCTGACATCTGGGAGCTTCTGAAGAACACTGCGGCCAAGAAACTTCAAGCTTCTTCACCAGGATCGTAGGCTGCAGATCAGCGGCTGGCACGGTGCGCTTCAACTGCTTTTCGCGTAGCTTCCAGCGTGAACGTCAGCGTTTCCTTCGGGATTCCGGTGACAAAAGGTTTGATCATCCAGCCGACCCCCGTGGGAATGTCCCTTGTCAGCGAAGCCGCCTCGCTTTGCACGTAGACTCCGCCGTCACGCTCTTCCATGCGCCACCACGTTTCCATCCGCCACAGGAACCCGCCATCATCGCCCGGCGGTTTTTCCCGTTCATCGCTCTTCCCGGCGTTTTCGACTTCTGCAATGCGCACCGCTGAACTGCGGCTGTGTGCTTTCCCCGGCCCATCGTGGAAGTACTGCACTTCATGCTCGGTGTTCAGCACCACGGTGATCACTTTGTGCCGCCGAAACCGCAGAAAGACCCGAAAGTGATCGCCGTTCCGCGATTCGATTTTCGATCCCTCGACGTCCGGCGCGTAATAAACGGAATGTTTATCGTAATCTTCGAGCACGCCCAGCAGATCCTCAAGTTTCGCTCCCGGAATGAAAACCACGCCGCTCCAGTGATGAATCATGCCGCCCGGACAAGCGATGGGCTTACCGTTATCGAGGATTTCAAGTTTCTGCATCTTTACTTCGCCGCGTTTGAGCGCCGCGTAGGCCGCTGTCCGTTGATCCGGTGGGAGCCCATCCACCCACAGCAAGTCAGTGCCGCGCTTCAATTCACCTTCATTTCGTGCTTCCGTCAGTTTCACGTAGCGCTCAAACGTTGCCTCAGTTTCCGTTTTCAATTTTGGGACAGGGGGTTCCCCGGCTTGCACGACCTTCGTAGACATCGGGATCAGGCCCAGCATCACAAAGATCAGTTTCGCAGCAATGCTGCCTATGGCTTTCACCTGTCGCGCGAATCCTTCAAACCGCGGCAACACAAGTCCTCTCAAGCAATTCATTCCACGAAGACTCACGGAAATATGCGTATCCACGGCGCCTCTAGAATGCAAGTTGCATACCGGCGAACGCAAAAGAAAGGAGGGCCTGGGTGTCAGGCCCTCCTACCATGCGCTCTGGTTTGAACGGCAGAGGGGAAGCGAGAAACGAAACTTGGCGGGTTGGGTAGCTCGCACACGACCCCTTGCGGAGCCGCTGTCCCCGCGCGGCCCCCAACCCGTTCTTAGGAGACTACGCACCGGAGCCGAGGGCCTCAATGGGTCAGCGGAGCCACTGGACAGGGTACCTGAGTAGTAGTACATCACGGCTATTCAGAAGCGCAATCTAAGCTTAACTCTTGGTACAAGTCATGTATTATCAGCACGTTATAAGGATATGCTTCAAGCCTGTTTGATCCAAAGCCGCCAATAGTACTAATCCAGTCTTGGAGCTTTCCGGCGGCGATTCGAGGCCTGTCTGGGAATCCATTTCTCACCGCCAGATCACGTACCAGCGAGCGTAGGTTGCAATTCCGAGGAAAAGAACCATCCACCAAACCACAAGAACACTTCGCATCCAGAACTTGTAGCGCTTGATGCGGAACTTCTCGGGCAGTATCTCCGTTCCGGCTGCCAGCAAGATATACATTCCCGCAAACTCGGCAACGCCCCCTAGCGCCGCGTGCCCTGCAGCCAGGGCGTAGTAAGGCTTTCCGATCCGGCTCGGCAGCTTGGGAAGTATCTGACCGTGAAATGCCGGCCACATCGCCAGTGCAATCAACACAGGATTGAGAAGCACAATCAATGACTGGCACCATGCGTGCCACCGATAGCGTCGCAGGCGCGCAAGCTGAGCCCCAATTAGCAGTCCCACGCCCATGGCAATTTCAAGGACCAGAGTCACTTCGGCATAAGTGGGAGCCGCCGTTCCTAGGAAACTCTTGCTCAAGGGAGCTACTCCGGGCTAGTCGTTCCGTCGATGCTTAAGACAGCTCGAGTGGGAATCCGCACAACAGTTTCATTGCTATTCTCCTCCCCTTCTACAGTATTTCCGGAAGACTTAGCCCGGTCCATTCACGCCGCTCAGGAACCCTCCGAGGTGGCCCGTCAACATCACAAGAGCAACCGTGACCGCCTCAATGGGCAAGCGGTAACTAGGCGGAACTCCTGCATGGCTCCCCCGCGCTCTCAGGTGGAGAAAAAACACGATCCAGATCAGCAGGCCGGAAGCGCACCCAAGGATCAAATGCATCAAGAGAATGCCCTTGAGCCGTTGCCCTTCGAGTTGCCACTGCCACGCGAGAAAGCCGCTAATCACGACCGGAATCGTGGTGACTGCCGCAGCCAGCAAATTGCAATAGGCTGCCGCGGCCAGAATTTGGCGCTTCGTCCAATGCGCCGCAAAATCAAACGCCACGCCCGCGATGAACAAGGCGATCGGAAAATGAATCAAGACCACGTGTTGCGCGTGTTTCGCGAGCAGCGCCGCTTTGATGTCGAAGGGATGCAAGGTCCCTCCCAGCTCACTGCACGATGACTTTGCCGGTCATCTTCGGGTGGATCGAGCAAAAGTACGGATACGTTCCCGCTTTGCTGAAGGTGAAGGAAAACTTCTCGTCCGTATCCAGCACTTTGGATTTGAAGACCCCGTCCGTGCTGACTACAGTGTGCGGGATATCATCGCTATTGGTCCACGTTACGGTCGTACCCGCGGGAACGGTCAGCGTCCCCGGACCAAAGCTGAAGTTATCGATCTTCACTTCTGTCGTTTCTGCTTTCTGTTGAGCGCCTTCTAGAACGCTCCTCTGGCCGATGCCGATCGCTCCCAGCCCGACCACCAGCGCCATAGTTAGAACTGCAATAGACACACTTCTCCTCATGTTTCTCTTCCTTTCCATTGATTTGCTGTCCGACTGGTTTCTTAGTTTTGGGTCATTCCGTTCACGCAAGCGTCGAATCGACGACCGCCAGCGCGTGCTGCCCCTGAACGTAATTCACATCCGTGATTCCAAGTACGCTCTTGAGTTGCTCCGCCGGTACTCTCATAGGTCCTGGCGAATCCGCCTTGCCCGGTTGCGGTTGCGGAAACGCCGTCGACGACGCCGTATGGAACGTGACGTTGCCTTCGACCTTTTGCATCGTCTGATGAATGTGCCCGTTGAGCACCGTCACCGAGCCGAACTTCTTCAGGTAGGCCAGCGCCTGCGCGCTGTCTTCCGTACCCCAGCCCCACTCCGGATACACCGACCACAGGGGAATGTGCGCGAATACCACGATCGGCGTGCTGTGTTTCAAGTGCTTTACGTCGTCTTCCAGCCATTCGAGCTGTTCGTGGCCCAGCGTGCCAAGTCCTCCGGCCTTCAGATTTATCACATTCACGAGGCCAATAAAGTGCGCGCCTTTCTTGTCAAAGCTGTACCAACCGCCGCCCTTGCTCCCTTTTCCATAGCGTTCGAGGAACTGCTTCCCATCGTCGTTCAGCACGTCATGCTCACCGGGCACATAAAAAACATCCTGAGGCTTTGCACTCTTCAGAATCTGGTCAACGGTATCGAATTCCTCCGGCTTCGAGAGATGGCTGATGTCCCCCGTGTGCAGCATGAATTCCGGCGCGGCTGATAGGGCGTTGATCTTGTCCACCGCGACTTTCAGAGTGCCCGCAACGTCTGGGTTCGCCGGCTTATTGAAGCCCATGTGGCTGTCGCTGATCTGCACAAAGCTCAACTCGCCCATCGCTTCCTTCGAACTCATCTCCGGCAGCCGGCTGAGGCTGTACGACTTCAGCACGCCCCCGCTCATCACACAGAGGGCCCCCGTGCCTGCCCAGGCCATGCATTTCAGAAATCCGCGCCGGTCAATCCCGTCGTGATTGTGATCGTACTGGATTTCGTCTTTCACCTTACCCGCCATTTGTTTTCTCCTCGCCATTCAAAGACACCCGTATCCGTAACCATTCGTTGTCGCCCTTTCCTGCCAATTTGCTTGGGAGGGCGGCGCGGGTGAGAGAGTCCAGGGAGCCCGCGCCGCATATGGGACGTGCTTCGTTTGTGCAGACCACGGGGGCCCGCTAATTATTCCCGGCTTGGCTGCTCACGAATCTTTTGCTTTATTAGTCACATCGAAGGGAGGTTTGGGAATAAAATGCTCACCCAGGCGGTTCCTATCCATGAGTGGCTCTGACCAGGGGAAAGGCCCGGACGTGTTGGATGCGCAGGACCGGGCGCGCTTCGAGCAGCTCGTTCTGCCGCACCTCGATGCCGCCTTCAATCTCGCGCGGTGGATCCTCAAAAGCCGCGCTGAATGCGAAGACGTTGCTCAGGAGGCCATGCTCCGTGCCTACCGCTTTTTCCGTGGATTCCACGGTGGCGATGCGCGCGCCTGGCTTTTGCAGATTGTGCGCAATACTTGTTACACCTGGTTGGAGAAGAATCGCCCTGTGGAACTGATGACGGAATTCGACGAAGAACTGCATCCTCAGCCCAGCACCTCGCCCGAAGCTCTGGCCATCGCTGGAGATAATCGCGAACGCCTAACGCGCGCCCTCGAAACGCTCCCTCCGCGTTTCCGTGAAGTTCTAGTCCTTCGCGAACTCGAAGGCTGTTCTTACAAGGAGATTGCCGCCATCACTGCCATTCCTATCGGCACCGTCATGTCTGCCCTTGCCCGCGCCCGCCAGCGTCTCCAGTCTGCGCTCACGCACTCTCCTCAGGAGGCTTCCCGTGAGTTGTGATTTCACTCGCACGGTCCTCCACGGCTATCTGGACGGCGAGCTGGACGCCACGGGTGCTGCGGAATTTGAGCGCCACCTCGAATCCTGCCGCGAATGCACCACTGCTCTTGGAGCTGAGGAATCGCTGCGCTCGTCGCTTCAGCGCAGCGGTCTTTACGAAGGCGCTCCCGTTGGTCTTCGCAAGAAAATCCGTGCCGGTCTTGACGCCGCGACCGCTCCCCCGGATGCCATTCGCATTCCTGCCTGGCGTTGGCTTGCCGTTGCCGCCTCCATTCTGCTCGTCGCTTCTGTTTCCTGGTTTGCCTGGCTACGTCCTGCCAGAGATAGCGCAGCTAGCGCCCCCTTCACCGCTGCCGAGATCATTGACGCCCATGTTCGCTCGTTGCAACCGGGGCATCTCACCGACGTTGCTTCCTCGGACAATCAAACCGTGAAGCCTTGGTTCAACGGCAAGCTCGCTTTCGTTCCGCCGGTGAAGGATTTTGCGGACGAGGGTTTTTCCCTGGTCGGTGGCCGCTTGGATGTTCTCGGCGGGCAGAACGTCGCGGCGCTCGTCTATTCTCGTCGCAAGCACTTCATTAATGTTTTTGTTCTGCCTACCAGGGAGCCGGACACTCCGATTCATCCGCCCGGCCTTCGGCAAGGGTATCAGTGGCGCCACTGGCGCCGGCAGGGGATGGAGTATTGCGCCGTCTCGGATGTTTCCGATTCCGACTTGTACGAGCTTGCCCAGCTTTTGTATCAATAGAGGAGTCGCGTTTCAGTGCCCGGACTTAACTTGGGAGTCTCGGCCTACTGCTTTGGCTTGCTCTTCACGTACGCCTTGGGAATTTCTTTTGCATAAATCAAACGCAGCGTCACGGTTTTGGTTTGCCGGGCCCGCAACGGGATGTTTCTCTCCCACTCTGAGGAAACGCCTTTTCCGGAGGCCCGGACGTCATAACTGTCTGCTCGCAGGCCGGAAATCGTAAAACGGCCCTGCGCGTCCGTATGCACGGCATGCGGCGCGTTGCCGCCTGACGATTGATACGAAACGCTGGCATGGGGCACCGGTTTATCGTCCGGACCCAGCACCACGCCGTTCAGTGTGGACGAGCCTCTGTGTTGTGGCGCCGCAGCCGCCCCGCGAGCCGCCGCCAGCGCCAGCAGAAATGTCACAGTCAAGAACAGTGCGCGTCTCATTTTTTCAACCTCTTTGGAGTTTCTTTCCTGGAACGCCGCAAGGAAGCCAGCCACACCAGTGCATTCCCCGCTCGTCCTCGCTTCTGCCTTGAGTGTAAAACGTGTTCACCCGGAAGTTCTGCGGCAACCGTGGAATGTGCCCCACCATCAACCTGCCTTCTCGGTCAGGTATCACGCCGCGTATGGGCTTCGACGGTCACCGCGTTCTGAAGTATGTATAAACAGGGGTCTGTCTTAGAGCGTCGCTTCAATTTGTAGTTCATCGATCATTTTTTCGAGTTGTCCATTCGCTTTGTCGCGTTGTCCTTCCGTCTCCCGGATCTTTTTCCGTAGTGCGTCGAGTTGCGTCTCCTGTTCATCAAGCTGCTTTGTGTACCGTTGCAGTAGTGCTTTTTCCTCTGCGCTGCCTCGCAAAGCCTTCATGTTCTCGCGCAAACGTCCCTGATCCTCAACAATCCTGTCGATGTCCTTCTGCCGGTTCTCCATTTCCTCTTCCAGTTTCGCCACCACCGCTTTCTGCGCCGTGATTTTCTTCAGCGCATCCGCCATCTCCAGCGTAATCGTGCCCTGCTTGATGAACACTCCGATCTGTTCTTCGGTTAGGTCTGAAAGCGCATAGTTTGATGACAGCGTTCGCACTTCTTCGATGGGCAGGGAAGCCGTGGCTTTCGATGGCACTTCCAGCCGGAACCGGTATTCTCCCGGCGCTTTTTCTTCCGGCTCCTTCAAGCCTTTGGCCAGCTGCCAATCCGGACGCGCCGGATGCTCGATCACCAGCGTGCGCGATGCGTCTTCCAGATTTCGCGCAACATAAAGCGTCCGCTCATGCAGTTCGCTCACGTGTGTCAGAACACCTTTCAAAATCTTCACTCGCGTGACATGCTGCGGCTGGTTGTTTTTCGACGCTTCGACGAGCAATCCCAGGTCCGTTGCGTAGGAAATCAGCCGCCGCTCTCCCGGTTTGATTGGGTCCGTCAATCCTTCGCCAGCGAACACTTCGTTTTCCAGAACGCTGAAGCTTCCCCCATCAGACGTTAGCGGACTTGTGTTTTTCAGCCACAATCCGCGCAGCGGCCGTCCCGATCCGGCCGTCCTGTTCCACAGCGAGACTTTCTCCGCTTCAATCTCCGTCTGCACGATTGGTACCAGCGCGGATTGATTTTTTTTCAGCGTCACACGGTCCTTTAGCTTGTATTCGAACAAATCACCCAATTCCCGACCGCTTGCCGCCGCTTCGCCCATTGCTCGTGCTTCCTCGAGACTCGCCACGGAAAGCCCTGCACTGAAAGTCCCGCCCCCTATTCCACTGCCACTCCCCGACCCGACTCCCACATGCGGCCGGTTTGCCACGCCGCTCAGTTTGCCAGCAGTGCCGACCATTGCTGACTGAGTCTGCACTGCCGTAGCAAGCCCTGCGCTGACCTCTACAGTTTCCGTGCTCGATCCCAATCGCAGTTGCGTGTTGAACTGATTCTCTCCTGGCGCGACGTCGAGCCCGCTAATCAGGTTTTTCTGGAAGCCCTGCCGTTCGATTTCTACGCGGTAGCGTCCCGGCGAGACTCCCGAAAACGAATACTGTCCGTTGCTCTCCGTCGTTGTCTGCGCAACCACTCCATTGTTCTCATCCAGCAGCCGCACGTTTGCCCCGGATACCAAAGCGCCGGAGGGGTCCGTCACTGTGCCACTTAATCGCCCGTTTCCTCTCATGAGCGTAGCCGCGTGTGTTTGCGGCGTCAGTTGTACGCTCTCCGGCAACGCCACCACCGGCCGTCTGCCATAGAAGGGCTCCGAGAGTTGCTGAATGAACGAATGAGGCGCTCCCGCCACCAGTGACAACTCCACATTGTCCCAATCCTCTCCCACCGTGTTGTCCACGATCGCCCACCCTTGCAGCAAAGGCTTTTTCTCGACTTTCGATGGCAGCACGATCCGATACGTTGTCTTCCAGATCGGTACCTCGCTGATGTAACTCAAGTACAAATTGCGTTCGCCCGTGCCTGTCGTCGAGATGGTCATCCGCCGCACATCCTGATCGCGCGACGCCGCGATCAAGTTCATGTAGCGGCCGACTTCCGCCTGCAAATCCTTTTCGGCAATCCGCACGCTTGTCGCGGAACCTAGGTCAACGCTTCGCACTTCGCCGATGTCGGTGATCACAGAGATTTCGTCCGTCTCGACCGTCCAGCCGGCTCCTGCCCCCGTCCGTGTTTTTCGTTCCACACTCAGCAGCTTTCCCACCAGAGAAGGTCCAGTTCCGCTGCGCACTTCCAGCCGCGCGCCCCGCAAGGCGCCGAGAAACTCTGCCATGGTAGGGCGTTCGCCCAGCGCCAGCCGCAGCGTCGCCAGCCGCCGCGCCAGCGGAGCTTCAGAGTTGTAATCCACGCCCGTAATGCGTCCGCCTGAAAGGTCCAGAACCGTCAGCGACTTGAGAACGTCGTTCAATTGCGCGCTCGTGAAGTCCACGTGTACGTCCTGGTTGCCGCGCACGTGTCCGAGATGCTCGAAATATCCCACCCCATTTTTGTAGAGCACTACTCGCCGCACTGGTAGCTTGGCAGTTGCTAAATTCGCGCTTTCCCTGATTTCCGTCCCAGGTTTACTAATGCTGGGCTTGGATTTTTCTTGCGCAGGACTCGAACCGCAACTCACAAATAGACACAATACTGCTAGAACTCGCTTCATGAACCACCCCCGTCACAAATCGACAGCGAAATTGTCCATCAAGATGCGTATGGCATCTTTCGCGTTGTCCGCCGCTGAAGATTTTTCTTTGTCGCATCGCGGAATTGCCTGCCAATCTGAATCCCTGGGTCGTGCACGCGAATCCGCCTCTATGAAATACTTAGAATTCAAACTGTTCTCAGGAGCTCCGATGCCACGCTACATCACCCAGCACACGCTTGCTTGCCTCACTCGCCAGGGAGCTGAAGCGCTCGCGCAACGCATGCAAGCCGGCGGGCTCGCGCGCGCCGAGCATGTCCTCGTCAACATGCTCGAGGGAAAAATGTTCGTCGAGTTTCGCGCCAATTCCCGTGAAGATTTGGAAGCCTGGCTTAAAACCGAAGGCATGCACTTCGACTTTTTGGTGCGCATCGAATGGGAAATGCGCGGCGATAAACTTCAAATTGCCGAGTAACACCCGTCAGGATGCATTTCTCCAGTTCGAGCCCCCTCCTTGTAGCGACATATTTCTGTCGAATTCTACCCGGACCACATCCTGTAACACCGGAATCCTACCTAACTCCGAATGACCGGATTCGCCACGCCGTGTCCCACAAGCGGTCACTCCCATTTCTAGGCCTCGCATTAGGGAAAACAGTTAGTCCTTTAGTTTCTGTTATTTACAAGTGGATCTGGCTTGGCGATTCGCCTGCCACTCCATCTTCCATCATGAGCAGCACATCTTTGTTCCTGGATGGCGCGAGACGATCCGCGTTGCTCCTGCAGGCGCGAAGGGGCAACTGTGAATCTCTTGGCAAGCTGATCCTGCCCTACGCTCCTGGCTTGTACCTGGGGGCGCTGCGCCTGACCCGCAATCCCGCCGACGCGGAAGATGTGCGGCAGGACGCTTTCTTGAAAGTGATGACCCGCCTCGAACAATTTGTCGGCAATCCTACGGAAAACCGCGACGACCTGCACGCCTGGGTTTCGCGCATTGCGGCCAATGCCTCCATCGACGTGATCCGCAAGCGGCGTGACGGGAGACTCTTCTCGCTCGATGAGCCCAGCGGCACGGGCGAAGAAACTCTTGGAAGTCACTTCAGGGCGCGCGAAGACAATCCTGAAGAGCGCTTCGCCCGCCGCGAAATGCGTGCGTACATGGCGGAGGCGATACGGCAGCTTCCGCCCGATCTTCGGCAGGTATGCCTGCTGCGTGATGTGTTGCAGTACTCCACTCACGAAGTTGCCAGGCGGCTGCGGATTTCCGCGATGGCCGTGCGTCTCAGGCTTTTCCGCGCGCACCGGAGACTCCGGGAAAAACTCAGCGTCTCGCTGCAGCCCGCGATGCGACGGAATTCGCCCGCGACTATGGCGATGAACGCGGCGCGTCGCGGCGAGGAACGCACGAGTGACCAGAGAATATCGCTACGAGCGTTTGCGGAGTGCCCCTGCGGTGATTGAATAGGGAAACAGCACGGAAGCGGTTGGTCTTCACGTCTTCAGATTCTATCTAGTTGAACAATTAAATACATATTTTCGACGAGATTTGCGTGTGCCGGAGTAGAATCACTACGGTTTTCGCCCCGGAGGCCCATTGGAACAGGATCGGCGCCGCAGTCCCCGTTATCCGTTCGCCGGCTCCATTGAGATGCGCGAAGGCGCGTCCGCAGACAAACGGACAGCGCGCGTCAAAGAACTGAGTTTGAATGGTTGTTACGTGGATACGGAAAGCCCTTATCCGATGGGGACGTCCCTGGCCATAAAACTTTTCACGGAGACGGAGTTTTTTGAAGCGCAAGCAAGCGTTATCTATTCGCAGCCCACTCAAGGCATGGGTCTGATGTTTCGGGAGACAAAACCCTATTACCTGATGGTGTTGAGGAAATGGCTGTTGTCGGCGATGATGGGAAAAAAGGCTCCGCAGGGCTGAATTTTTTCACGATCAGAAAATCTTCGCACTCACGTTCTTCCGTAAACTTCCATCCTGCAAGTTCGCAAGAAGTATGAAGCGGCAGAGGTTACCGAGAACGAGTTACTTATTCGCTCGATTGCCAAGAACGTTGCGGGCTTCCGGACTCTTCGGGGTCCAGTCTTCGGGGGGAAATGCCACGCGCCAGAAAGTCGGGCGCGGCGCCGTAAATTCCAGGCCGATCTCCGCCTTGCCGCCACGCACCGGACCGAGAAACGCCACATGGCACTCCTGTTCCTCTTCCGTTTTGTTGTGCTTCATGTGAACCACGGCCCCGCTGGTCAAGCGGGCGTTAAGTAAGATCAGCGCGCCGTGGGCATTTATGGCCAGCGTTTCCGTGTGTTCGTCGAACTCCGCACCTTGAGCGTTCTTTCCGCGAATGCGTACGGGGACTTGCATCAGTACACGCTGACTGCGGCGGCGAACTCCCGTGTGCGCGGTTGTATTCGAGACTTGAGCCATGCAACCTCTCTCCAAATCCAGAAATCAACTATACCCTGCGGAATGCGATTGTCGAGGGCAACAGGCAAAGAGGTATGCGAAATGGATACCGCGTTTCCTAACTGCGCTGATCGATCGGAACATAGTGGCGGGTATCGTGTCCGAGGTAAATCTGCCGGGGCCTGGCAATTTTCTGCTCGGGATCCAGAAGCATCTCTTCCCATTGCGCGATCCACCCGGAAGTCCGCGGAATCGCGAACAGCACGGGGAACATGGTCATTGGGAAGCCCATCGATTGATAAATGAGGCCGGTATAGAAATCCACGTTGGGGTAGAGTTTCCGCTTCACAAAGTAATCATCTTCCAGAGCAATGCGCTCGCACTCCAGTGCGATTTCGAGGAGCGGGTTCTTTCCCATGAGTTCAAACACTTCATACGCGATGTGCTTGATGATCCGCGCGCGCGGATCATAATTCTTGTACACACGATGGCCGAATCCCATCAGCTTGACTTCGCCCGCCTTGACGCGCTTGATGAACTCGGGAACCTTTTGGACCGAGCCGATTTGCAAGAGCATGTGCAGGACTTCTTCATTGGCGCCGCCGTGGAGCGGACCGTACAGGGCGGCGATCGCGGCAGCGGTGGCGGAATACGGATCGACGTGAGAGCTGCCGACACCGCGGATGGTGTTGGCCGAGCAGTTCTGCTCGTGGTCGGCATGAAGAATAAAGAGAACGTCGAGGGCGCGTTCCAGCGTTGGATTCGGCCGGTACTTCGGCTCGGTAGTGCGAAAGAGCATGTTCAGGAAATTGCCGGGATAGCTGAGCTCATTGTCCGGATACACGAACGGCATGCCCAGAGTGTGCCGATAGGAGAACGCCGCGATGGTCGGGACTTTTCCAACCAGGCGATAAGTCTGCTTCTTGCGAGACTCGACGCTGAAGATGTCTTTCGCGTCGTGATAAAAAGTGGAAAGCGCGGCGATCGTCGAGATCATCATGCCCATGGGATGGGCGTCGTAGTGAAAGCCGTCGAGGAATTTCTTGATGCTTTCGTGAATGAAAGTGTGGTGCGTGACGTTGTAGGTCCAATCATTCAGTTGCGAAGACGTCGGCAATTCGCCATGCAGGAGCAGATACGCCGTCTCCAGATAGGTGCTTTTTTCCGCGAGGTCTTCGATAGGATAGCCGCGATAACGGAGGATGCCGGCGTCGCCATCGATGTACGTAATCCTGCTGATGCACGAAGCGGTGTTGTTGAACGCCGGGTCGTAGCTCATCAGGCCAAAATCTTTTGGATCCACTTTAATCTGGCGGAGGTCAGCGGCACGAATGGTGTCGTGCGTGATGGGGATTTCGTAGGACTTGCCGGTGCGATTGTCGACGATGGTAAGGGTTTGGCGGGGCGTAGCGGAGCCCTCTTCCTTTCTCGTTGCCGTTGCGGAGAGTGGGGAGTCCATTGAAAAACCCTCAGGGTCGCGGCGCGGCCGTCGCGCTTTCCTTACCACTTTACACCAAAGCAGGTGCCGCCGGAAACTGGCCGAAGAGGCAGTTCAAAACGCAAAATCCTCTTAGCCGTGGGTACGCTGGAATTCGCGCATGAAGCCGGTGAGGGCTTCGACGGCGGCGAGCTCGACGGCATTGTACAGTGAGACGCGCATGCCTCCGACGGAGCGGTGGCCGGGAGTGCCGACGAGGCCAGCAGCGGCGGCTTCATTGGCGAACTTTTTTTCAACGGCTTCGTCACCTTTTGCCACGCGGAAGACTACATTCATTTTTGAGCGCGAGGATTCTTCGACGGGGCAGGAGTAGAAGCCACCGCTCGACTCGATAGTGTCGTAGAGCAAAGCGACTTTGGACTCATTTCGCTTCACCATTCCCGGAATTCCGCCTTCGGATTCGATCCATTCGAGGACCAGGCCGACGATGTAGACCGCGAAAGTGGGCGGCGTGTGATAGAGAGACTTTTCCTTTATGTGCGTGCGGTATTGCAGAAGCGTGGGAAGGTTTTTGTCCGCGCGCTCGGCAAGATCCTTGCGAATGATAACAACAGTGACGCCGGAGGGGCCGAGGTTTTTCTGCGCGCCGGCAAAAATGACGCCGTACTTTTTCACGTCGACGGGGCGCGAGGCGATGTCCGAGGACATGTCCGCGACGACCGGCACAGCACCGGTTTCCGGAAGCGCGGTCCATTGCGTGCCTTCGATGGTGTTGTTGGTGCAGAGATGGACGTAGGAAGCGTCGGGCGAAAATTTGATTTCGTCTCGGCGGGGAAGGCGCGCGAACTTTTCCGATTCGGTGGAGGCCGCTATATTGTGGGGAAAACCTTTTTTCAATTCACCGATGGCCTTGGCGGTCCAGGTGCCGGTATGGAGAACGTCAACGGGCTTTCCGGGAAGAGCGAGATTCATCGGGGCCATGGTGAACTGCATGCTTCCGCCGCCCTGGACGAAGATGACCGCGTAGTCGTCTGAGATTCCGAGGAGAGTGCGGAGCTTTTGTTCCGCCGCGGCGTTGATGCTCTCAAATTCGGGAGAGCGGTGGCTCATCTCCATGACGGACATGCCACTGCCGCGCCAGTCGAGAAGCTCTTCGCGGATGCGTTCGAGGACCGGAAGAGGAAGCGCTCCCGGACCTGCGTTGAAGTTGTGGACGCGCTTGGCGACGCTGGCGCTGACGGTTGCTTGGCTCAAGGCGTGAATTTCCTCTTTCGTGTGGCGTTCAGTGGCAGCAGTAAGGAGCTAGCGATCATTCTTGGCCTTCCAGAATAGCAGAAGTGACTGACTTGGGAAGAGAGGCATACCCCCACCCCGGGTGTTTTTGGACAAAGAGTGCGCAATCGCTTGAAAAGAAAAGAGTTGAATTTTGCTGCGTGCAAAAGAGTGCGCAAGAATGTGAAAAGAAAGAGCTTGAATGAAATACGAGTCCTCGCCGGCGCGACCGCGCAAACTTTTCCAAAATGGGAAGAATACCCCCCACGCCCGGCAGTTTTCGTAAGAGTGGCAAATGCAGGACTTAGCCGGATACGGAACCTGGAAGAGCGTACGGAAAACGGGATGTAGAAGAGTGACGGGATGAGAGAGCGTTGGGTTGACTCTTTCCGACAAGGTCGGAATCTTCGATCGGGGCTCAGAGCAAGTATACACAAGTCAGAGTAGCATAAACTAGTCTGTGTGTCAAGTTATTTTCTGGGTATCATTCGAATGGAGTTGTAAGATGTTGGAATGATTGCATGTTAAAAGAGTGAAAGTTGAAATTCAGGAATGGGGATGCGGCGCGGGAGCGGAAAATCTTAAAGCGGTCTGGAGCAAGACCAACTTCTTCAACTCAGCCACATGCCAGTCACTTTGGCTTCTTGCGCCGAGACGATCCGAAGATTGACCTGATCTCACCGCGACAGAGACGCATGAATAACAGAATGTTGAGGGCTACGCCTTCGAGTTCCAACACAGTAAGGCTAAATTGGCGAACGCCTTCGGGGTTGAGCATGTCACTTGCTCCCCTTGCCAGTGCTGGCCGCAGAGTTTGTAATGGCCCGGGGCTCCATTTTCACTACGACCCGCACCGGATATCCCAGAACGTGGTTCGCTACGGCGTTAACCTTTGATAGTGATTCCCGTCCTTCGAGTAACTCCGCGAACTGACGCTTGTCGGCAGGAAAATAAATCCATAGGTCATCGCTCCCAAGCTCCCAACGACTCGCCTGCGCAACAAGTTCGCCAAGGAATTTCTGCTGTTGCTGCACCGCTGCCAATATGGCTGCGAGTTGCTCCGAAGAAAGTCCGACAGTGACAACCTTGTTTGCGTTCTTAGACCGCTCTGTGCGACTGGGTTGATGTGTTATTTTTTCAATGACACTAGCAAGTTCGCGGACTTCCTTCGTCTTTTCCTGAACTTTCTTTGTGGTTTCAATCGCTTCCTTGCTTAGGGCTTCAATCACTTCTGGAAGCTTGTCTACACCGGCAAGTCGTACTTCTCTCGGAGCATCGTTAAAATGCCACAGACCTTCTATCGTGTCCTCTCCTCCAGCATCGTCATTCCAACTGCGACATAAAGCGATGCCCCATTTGCCGTTGACCTTGCAATAACCTATCTCATCCTGTCCGCGACGCAGTTCATCTTCCCAACGAGAGACAGTAACCCAAACGGGCAAGCCTACATTCAGTTTTCTCAGAGCCTCGTCAAGGACACCAACAACTTTGGTGAGTTCATCGGAAGCGGTATTGAGGGAAGTTGCCGCAGAGGAGAGGGCCTGAAAATGGGTTTGAATCTTTTCGACTTTCGAAGGATTCGTCACAAATCCTCTTTTCTTTGCGCCGTCAAGCGCAGCTAAATTTTTGAAGCTCTTCCGGCTATCAACCAGAAGTCCTACAATCGGCTTCCACCGACTACTACCAACGTATCATATTTTTTAGAAAAGAGTAACTGCATCAGGCCCGCTAGGGATGCGGCTTCTCGGCGTAGATGACGAGTGCGTGGGCGGGAGAAAGCCGAGACAGAGAGGGCACGATGTATCGTGCCCCTATGGGGAGGAAAGACGGCGAGCTTTCCGGTCAGAACCGGGACACAAACAACGCGAAACTCGCCCCTACAGTGGATGCGCGAGAAAGGGTTTGAATCTATAGTTAGGCAGCTAGCGGCGAGGAGCGCACGATGACGGCATCGGTCTTTATCGGCACCAGTGTTGACGGGTTCATTGCGCGGCCGAACGGCGATCTCGACTTTCTTCCGGAGGGTGGAGGCGAGCCCCACGGCTACAACGAGTTTATTGCCAGCGTCGACGCGATTGTGATCGGCCGCAAGACCTTCGAGACGGTTCTGGCTTTTGAGGCCTGGCCCTACGGCGACAAGCGAGTCGTTGTGCTGAGCAGCCGCCCACTCGATTTGTCCGCAGTGCACGGAGGCGTTGTGGAACAAATGGCCGGGCCGCCAGCGGAGATCGTCTCGCAGCTCGCTGCCCACGGGATCAAGCACCTGTACATCGACGGGGGAATCACGATTCAGCGGTTTCTGCGCGAGGGGGCCATTCAACGGCTCATTATCACGCGCGTGCCCGTGCTCATTGGAGAGGGAATTCCTCTGTTCGACAGTCTGCCGCGCGACATTCGGCTTCGCCACGTCGCGACGAGGCATTATCCGAGCGGCTTGGTTCAGAGCGAGTATCAGGTTGTTGAATAACAATAGGCTAGGGCGGGATGACATTGGCTACTAGTCGTCGTAGATGATGCTGCGGTGGCCGATGGCGACGACGAGGACGACGAGCCTGGCCTGCTGAAGGTGGCAGATGATGGGATGTTTCCGCCGAGCATGCCAATGTTTCGGTCCAGCCACGATCCCTCGACTTCGCTCGGGATGACAGCAGGAGCGAAACAGTCAATGAGGATACGAGAGAGATGTTTCCAGCGAGGGTGCCCGTGTTTGAGTCCAGCCATGATCCCTCGACTTCGCTCGGGATGACACCGAGGAGGCCCGGGATGACAGGAGGTCATCGGGGAAAGTCTTCGCTTAAGTCACGGAACTTCGGATTCATACTACGAATGAGCGCAAGCTTTTTCTCCCGGCGCCAGCCCTTGACTTGTTTCTCTCTGCTTATAGCGTTCCGCACCTCGCCGAAAGGCTCGAAGTAGACCAGGCGGACTACATCGTATTTGCTGGTGAAGCCGGGACAGAGTTTTTGCTTGTGATGGGCCACGCGGCGCTCCAGACGGTTTGTAACCCCGGTGTAAAGGACTCCGGATGCGTTCGCAAGAATGTAGACGTGGTAGACCATTCTTGGGCGCGATTCTCTCACAGCGTCCCACGATATGCCGTTGAGGGCATGCGTCTGAGGTGTTTTCGTCGGCCTGATTTAGGGCGCGATCCAGCCACGATCCCTCGACTACGTGGCCGGCGCTTACAAACCAAGCGCAGGAAAAAACCGGCCACTCCGCTCGGGATGACAGTCTAGGCGGGCGGCGACCTTCCCGAGTCTGAACGGGGATCCCAGCGGCGCGACACTTTCAGAGCGTTCCACGATGTATCGTTGACGGCGTAGGTCTGAGGTGTTTTCATCGACCTGATTTGGGGCTCGATCCAGCCACGATCCCTCGGCTTCGCTCGGGATGGCAGCGGGACGGATGGCGAGATTAACTCGCCGCTACACAGAAGCTACGAGGGCGAATTCGACGCGTTTGCGCATGGGGTCGATGCGTTCGGCGCGGACGCGGACTTTGTCGCCGAGGTGCCATTCTAGCTGGCGGGACTTTGCCCCCCGGCCGGGAGCCGAAGTGGTTGTACCGTGGCTAGTAACGAGGCGAGAGCCGCGGGCGCCGCGACCGCTGCCAGGGCCACGACTGCCGCCACTCGCCAGGGCAACGATGGCGTGATCGCGTTCGCGAAGCACGCAGCGTGAGCCGGCGAATTCTTCGAGCGCGCCGATGGGAAGAAGGCCTTCGACGAAGACTTCGAACAGTTCGATGAAGCAGCCGTATTTCTGAACGGAAATGATCAGGCCGTCGTATTCCGCGCCGAGATGTTCCTCCATGAATTGAGCGGTTTTCCAGTCCATGAGTTCGCGTTCGGCGCCATTGGCGCGGCGCTCGGCTTCGGAGGTTTCCGCGGCGATTTCTTCAAGGTTCTTGTGCGAATAGAGGACAGCTTCAGCGCCTCGCGGCGCGGCGGAGTGCATCTGCGATGTTGGAGGAGCACCGTTGTGATGCTCGAGCGCCCATTTCAGAATGCGATGAACGATGAGGTCGGGATAACGACGGATGGGCGAAGTGAAATGGGTGTACTCGTCGAAGCCGAGAGCAAAATGGCCGAGAGGCTCGGCGGCGTAGCGAGCCTGCTTGAGGGAACGCAGCATAAGGTAGGAGACGATGCGCTCTTCCGGTTTGCCGACCACCTTTTTGATCAGGCGCTGATAGTGCTGCGGCGTGATGCGCAGGTCGCCGGCCGGGAGCGCCACCTTCATGCCGCGCTCGCGGCCGTGGCCGTAGGAGTCCGGGCGGCCGGCTTTTGCAGGGGCGGAGACGCGGCCGTGGCGAACGGCGACTTCGCGCTGGTGCAAGTCTTCGACGCCGAGAGAGTAACCGAAGGCGCGGGCCAGCTCTTCAAACTCAAGAACTTTGCGGGCGTCGGGCTTCTCATGAACGCGATGGAGCGACTCGATGCCGCGGCGAAGAAGATACGCGGCGACGGCGCGATTGGCGGCGAGCATGAACTCTTCAATGAGGCGGTGAGCGATGTTGCGCTCGCTGCGCGTGATGTTGGTCATGCGCTGCTCTTCGTCGAATTCGATGACCGGCTCGGGAAGATCGAAGTCAATGGAGCCGCGTTCATTGCGGCGGGCGTTGAGAAGCAGAGCCAGCTCCTTCATATCGCGGAAGCGAGGAGCGAGCGAGGCGTAACGCTTGGACATCTCCGGGTCGCCTTCGAGGACTTTGTTGACGTTGGTGTAGGTCATGCGCTCGGCGGAGCGAATGACGCCGGAAGTCATGCGCGAGGATTTCATGTGGCCGGCGGCGTCGAATTCCATCAACGCGCTCATGACCAGGCGATCTTCACGGGGCTTGAGCGAGCACATGCCGTTCGAAAGAGCCTCCGGAAGCATGGGGACAGCGCGGTCGGGAAAGTAAACGGATGTGCCGCGGAGACGCGCTTCCTGGTCGAGAGGCGTGGCGGTTCGAACATAGTGCCCGACGTCGGCGATGTGAACTTGCAAGTGCCAGCCGCTGTCGGCGCGATGCTCGACATAGACGGCGTCGTCGAAATCGCGCGCGGTTTCGCCATCGATGGTGACGATGGGCAAGTGACGGAAGTCTTCGTGGCCGGCGCGCTCGGATTCGCCGACGGGCTTCGCGCCGCGCTCGGCTTCGTCAAGAACCTCGGCGGCGAAGACATGCGGCAGATGATGCTTGCGGATGATGATCTCGGTGTCGACGCCGAGATCGCCGGGACGGCCGAGAATTTCGATGACGCGGCCGGTCGGCGATGCGCCTCCGTGCGGATAACGGAGCAGCTCCACGTTGACGACAGCGCCGTCGAGTTCACCGAGGCGCGGGATGCGGCGCGAGCGGATACTGGTTTCATCGGCGCCGCTGAAGCCGAGTTTTTTCCAGAGACCCGGAGTGAGCTCGTTGCCGCGCGGGATTTCAATTTCGTGCTGGATGCGAACGTCGTAAGGCAGGACGACATTCCGCTGGGAGCCGTAGCGAAACAGACCGACAACGGTGGGGTGCGCGCGGTCGAGCACTCGAATGATGCGGCCTTCGGCGCGCTGCGCGCCGGTGACGCCGCCCAGGCGTTGGATCTTTGCGAGAACGTGATCGCCGTGCATGGCGTCTTGAATGGCGTCGCGGGGGATGAAGACATCGCCGTCGAGCTGGGGCATGGGGGAATCGGGCACGACGAAGCCGTATCCGTCGTGGTGAAGAACGAGGCGGCCTGTGATTTCATCGTGACTCGCGAGCGTTTGGATGTGGCGAGGGACGTTTTGCGGAGGTTTTTGGATAGGCGCGCTGCGTTCGGACTTGCGGCTCGGAAGGCGGTAACGCCCCCCCGGCAATTCTTCGATGGCGCGGCGCTTTTTGAGCTTGGAAAGCATTTTGAACAAGGAGCGATTGTCGGACTTTCTCAGATGGAGTCCCTGAGAGATCTCGGCGGTGGAAGCGGGGGCGCTTCTAACTTGCAGAAAACGCAGTATGTTATCGGGGCTCAACTGTGAGGGACGTGGCATTTGGCATTCGCCCTAAACGGCGGGCGACGATTTTCACAGAGATTCTAGTCAATTTTTTGGGGTTTCACAGGAACTTTTTTCGCGCGCTGGGGATTATATAGGCAGGCCAACACACGACCGGCTAGTCGCCCTCCGTCAGACTGGCCGGATTCCCCGAGAGGGGATAAAAGGGAGGCGGGACGACCTGGCCCGCCTCCCTTTTCATTTGCTTGTTCCTACGCCGGACGTCAAAGCCCCGATTAATGATTCAGGAATTCATCGCGCGACGGTGCTCAAGAACGGATAGTGGCTGGCCGCGGCCATGAAAAACAACATAAGAAAGGACAGCCAGAACGAGGTTCGCGCGGTGAGATAGTTCCAACGCATTAAACGTTCGGCTTCCGGCGGCATGGGGATGCCCTGCTCTGCGCTCGCGCGCGACCACGCGATCAGGCGCTTCTGGACGCGCCAGACTATGCCCCAAGTGTTCAGCAGCATGATCAAGCCGAGTCCGCCTCCAACGCTGATGGCGAGGTGCGGATTGGAAACGTTGGGGCCTCCATTCAACGCGAGAATTAGCCAGGACGCTGCGACCACGACCAAGGCAATTCCCACTGCCCGAATCCAGACACTATTCAAGATTCCTTTAGCGGGAAGCTGCAGCGCGTAAATGAAAACATATGCCACGAGCCAGACGAGAAACCACCAGCCAAACCACTTGCCGACGAGGGCAGGGTTGCCCGCGAGTTTCGCGTCAGACGCCAGATGAATGGCGTAATAGCGCATCCCAACAAACACGGTAACCAGCGCGGACCAGCGGAACCACGCCATGGCGCCGGGCATCAGCTCGGGATAAATCTTGACGCGGAGCTTGGGATCGCATTGCTTCATCGCGGGCGTCAGGACCAGATTGAAAAAGTAGAGCAAGCCGATCCAAATAATGCCGAAGACGAGATGCAACCAGCGTAAGGCGATCATTTCGTTGGCGTGCGGTGTGTCGAGAAAGGAGAAGTGCGGCTGCCAGTCCGGAAAGCTCAGCGCGGTCAAGTGCAAAAGCATTCGTGCACCTCGGTCATTCTTTGCTGCTTCCTGAGCATACATCAGGGAAATACGCGGTCGCGTGCTCCAATGTATCAGCGTGAGGGACGTCTGGTGATGCTTTCAGGGTTCGTATGCCGGTTTCACTGAGCCACGGCTTATTCGTAGCGCAGCGCGACTATAGGATCGACGCGCATCGCACGGCGGGCAGGGACGTAACTTGCGGCCAGGGCAATAACCAACAGCAGTAAAGGAACAGAAATGAAAGCCAGGGGATCATGCGCACTGAGACCAAAAAGCATGCTGGAAAGCACATGGGACACAGCAGCACACGCGGCCAGGCCCGCAAGCCCACCGATCAGTACCGGCCGCATGGCTTGCTCAATGACAAGTTTCATTACTTCGGTGCGGTCAGCTCCAAGGGCCATGCGGATGCCGATCTCGCGCACGCAGCGGCTTACATTGTAGGACACCATTCCATATACGCCGATCGAAGCAAGCAGCACTGCTAAAACGCCTAGCGCACCGGAGAGCGCCGCTACAATGCGCGAGGGCGAGCGCCAAACTTCGAGGTAGTCTTCGAGTCTAACCACATCGACGGGCATATCGGGATCGAGCAACCGCACGGCCTCGCGAATGGCTTTGTCGACCGGCGTGAAGCTTCCGGCGAAACGCACCAGCACATAAGTGCGCATGTTGTCTTGTGGCCCGGCCGGAAAATAGAGGTACGGCGCGTTGACGTCGCCCAGATGCGAAACTTGTGCGTCCTTCGCCACGCCAATAACTGAGTATTCGCGCCCAGTATCTTGGCGCAGTGTTTTTCCGAGAGGATCTGCGCCGGGCCAAAGGCGTCGTGCTGTGGATTCGGTGACGATTATTCCTGGGGCGTCCTCTGTCTCGTCTGGTCCAAAGTCCCTGCCTCGCACGATCGGAATGCCGACCACAGAAAAATAGTCTGGCGTGATGTGGTTGTATTCGATCAGGACTTTGTCGAGTCGGCCAGGAACCGTCATATAGCCGGCGCTAAAGTCGTGGCTCAGCGGCGCGCACTCCGCTTGCGCAATTTCGCTTACGCCAGGAAGGCCCGCGAGGCGCTCTCGCAAGCGGCCCATAAATGCCGTCGCTCTGGTTTCATCGTAACCCTGCGCTTTGGGATAGAGAAACGCCGCCGCAACGTCCTTCATCTCAAAACCGGGATCGACCGTCTGGGCGTAGTAAAGCCCGCGTAGCAGCAGTCCAGCCGCCAACAACAGGATCATGCACACGGCGATCTGAGCGCCGACCAAAGTGTTGCGCAAAAACCGACCGCTCTTTTTGCCGGGGCCGGACTTCGCACCGTCTTCTTTCAAGGCGGTGTTGAGGTCGAGTCGCGAGCTCTGCAAAGCGGGGATCAAACCGAACAGGATTCCAGTTACAAGAGTCAGTGCCAGCGCGTAACCGAGCACACGAAAGTCGGGCGCAACATTCACCGCGAGAGTAGAAAACATATGCGGCAGGTGAGAAGTAACAAATTGCGTGATGCTCGCGAACGACCAGAACGCGAACAGCGATCCCAACGCTCCTCCGAGCATGGAAAGCAGGAGACTCTCTGTCAACAATTGCCGCACGAGACGCCACCGGCTCGCGCCGATGGATAGCCGCAGCGCGATTTCCTTTTGGCGCGCGGAAGCGCGTGCAAGCAGAAGATTGGCTACGTTCGCACACGCAATCAGCAGCACGAGTCCAAAAGCGGCGAGAATTACGAAAGCCACTGGGATGAGGCTTTCCCGCTCTTCTGGTCGGCCGAAAAATGTAGCTGTCGAGATCGCCAACGAAGTAGTGCGGCCAAGATTCAGTTGGTCGATGCGTCCGGCGATAACACCAAGGTCCGCGCGTACTTGCTCCATCGTAACGCCTGGCCGTACGCGGCCGAGCAAGGCCAGCCAACTCATATTGTCATCCCCCAGGCGATCGCGTCCTGCGTCGAGAACTTTTTGAATGGTTATGGGCACCCAGAATGCGCTTGGCATCGGCTCTGTGCCCGTGAATCCCGGAGGAGCCACGCCAATCACGGTGAATGCCATGCGATTCAAAGTGATTTTTTTGCCTACGAGTGTTGGGTCACCTCCAAACGTGTCCCGCCACAATTGGTCGCTGACCACGACGACGGCATTTTCACCCGAAGCAGCGCAATCAGAATCGACAAAGCCACGGCCCTGTGCAGGATGCTCGTTCAAAACCTCGAAATAGTTGCATGAAGTTGCCGTCCCCAAAAGCTGCTGCATTTTGATGCCAGCAAGGGTTCCTTCGAGGAAGGGCTCATAGGCTAGAAGTCCCGAGAAGACGTGATTGTGTTCGCTGTAGTCAAGATATTCCGAGTACGAGAACATGCTCGTTTCGCCGTGAGTGTTGCGAACTGTCCGCCGATGAAAGATCTGGCTCACGCTGACCAACTGTTCCGCACGAGGGATCGGAAGTAAACGCAACGCGGCGCCGTTTAGCACCGAAAAGATTCCAACGTTTATTCCCACGCCTAGAGCAATCGCCAGCACAGCCGCCACTGTAAACCCTGGGTTCTGTCGCAACATGCGCAAGCCGTAGCGAATATCCTGAAGCACAGTTTCGATGAAATTCACGCCGCGGGCATCGCGATGCTCCTCTTTGAGCTGTTCCATTCCGCCGAATTCGAGGCGCGCGCGGCGTTTGGCTTCCTGAGGCGGCAGGCCGGACTGGATGAACTTGGCGTCCTGTTGCTCGAAGTGGAAGCGCAGTTCGTCGTCAAGCTCGGCTTCCACATTTTTCCGGCGAAAGAGGGAGCGCAAGCGCAACAGCAGATCGTTCAACATGGGCCTCTCCTATGTTGTTTCCAGGATTTGCGCAACCGCGGCAGCGAGTTTGCGCCAGGCACTTTCTTCGCGTTCCAACTGCTTGTGCCCGAGCCGCGTCAGCTCATAAAACTTGGCGCGGCGATTGTTTTCCGACGCGCCCCATCGGGCTTTGATCCAGCCCTTGCGCTCCAGGCGATGCAGCGCGGGATAGAGGGAGCCTTGCTGTACAAAAAGAGCCTGGCTGGAGACCTGATGAATGCGCTCCGAGATGGCCCAGCCGTGCTGCGGCTCAAGAGCGAGGGTGCGGAGGATCAGTAGGTCCAGGGTGCCTTGCGGAAGGTCTATTCGAGGGTCCGGCATTGTGCTCCCCTATAGCTTCTACAGGAAACGTACTCCTCCTCTTGTAGAAGTGCAAGAGGAAGATTGCAAGCCACACGCGGTTCTAGGTTCGCGTGGGAGAACATGGTTAACGATGGTTTTTGGCTTGCCGATGGATAGGGAGTCTCGTTCGTTGGAGGAATTGGTGCCCGAGAGAGGACTCGAACCTCCACGACCTTGCGATCACTGCGACCTGAACGCAGCGCGTCTGCCAGTTCCGCCACTCGGGCACGAGTGTGAGAAAGCAAGTTCCAGTGTTGCCGGAGCCGCTTGCAATGAGGCTTGTTCATTCTGCCCGGCAGGTCTCCCTTTGTCAACGCGATGCCAGAACCTTCATGGGAGTGTACGCCGCAAACCATGCAAGTCCCCTTACGCTACCAGCACGCCGCTCATGCCAGAGGGTGAAGGTGCGACCGGTTAGTAAGTTGCTTTAGTTTGTTGATTTTGGCCCGTAACTAGCGGTACTTCGTGGCCAGGTCCCAGCCTGGTTAGAGGCAGGACTTGGTATCAATCTTTATGATGCTCACCACTAGAATTTTAAATTTAGAGTGTTATACTCCGCGTTGGAAATCCCTACAAACCCCTTGCCGGCCCCGGCCGGCACTGCGGATCGGTCCCAATGGGAGGTCACCATGGAATCACAATTCCTTTCTGGGCCGCTGCTCTATCTGCTGATTGCCTGGGGAGTTGCTACCGCTGTATTCCTCGGTCTGTTGTTCCGGCGGAGTCTCCTCTCAAGCCACGAAGACGATCAAATCTTTCTCGATGCGGCTGAAGAACATATGGCCCAGGAGCAGCGCGAACTAGTAGCGAAGATCAATGCGCTTTCCCGGCCCATCATGGGAACGGGCATTCTGGCAGGCGTTCTGCTGCTGCTGATTGCCGGCATGTGGCTAAAGGAAGGGCTGAAGGGCCTTCTTTAGCTCTTTAGGTTTTCTTGCTGCGCCAGCCAACTTCAGCGGGGCGCCGGCTTTGCAGGTTGCTGTTGCTCTGAAGGTGTGCTCGCCGGGGCGGGTTGCTGGGGCTTCGGGGCCGCCGAAGTGTGATTTAGCACGATGACCCAATGGTTCTCGCGCTTTTCTAACACGACAGTCGTATGCCCCTGGGATTGCGCCTGCTGGCCGTCGACGACCGCCTGGAAGTCCCACTGGTAGCATGCCCAACCCACGGCACCGTTCACTTTGATATAGGTGTTAAAGCGATCCATGCGGACTTGCGTCATCCGCGCGCGTTGCTGCTGGTAAATCGCCAGGTAGTTGGTCCAGCCGAAAATCGGCGGCGCCCACGAGCCGTTCACCATCGCCACGTCGTCGGCATAATCCTTGTGGAGTTTTTCAATGTCGCCGAGCTGCCAGGCTCCTAGCATATCCGACAGCATGTAATCAATCTGCTGCTCGTCAGTCAACGAAATCAGCGGCTTGGAGGTGTCTGAGGATGAAGAAGCGTCTGTCTTTTTTTTCTTTTCTTTTTGCGCCGCAGCGGGAGAAACGCTGGCCAGAGACAGAGCGGAAACCAGCAACAATAGAAGTATCTTGTGCGTCGCACCGCGCGCAAAGCAAATTCCAGGATGGTTCCACATTCGCGTTGCACTCCTCGGTTCAAGAGAATAGCACGGGGAATTGTGCGCAGCAGCATTGTGCCCGGTTGGTTTACCTTCTCCAGGCACTCGATGTTCACATTTTCATTGGCAAGTTTGCGCTGCGGATAGATTCAGTGACTCCGCGACGCGCTTAGTAAATTGACGAATAGCCGGTAAGCACCAGGAACGCCTTCCGGCAATTGACGGAAGAAGGCGAGTCCCGTGTAGATGTAGGCGCCCTTGCCGATGTGCGTGTAGACAAGCCCGCCATTGAGTTCCGGCTCGCCGGGATCGTGCATGCCGAGGAGCGGCGTGTACTTGGAGTCGAATTCGGTCCAGAAGTAAAGGCCGCGCTCCTGCGTCCACCCTTTGAAGTCGTCCTGGGTAATCTTGTTCGGCTGACTAAGGAGCGGATCATTCGGTTTCAGGAATTTCACGGGGGAATTCTCATCCGTGATGCGCGGCAAGGGGCGAACGACTGGGGGCGTTCCTTCTTTTGCAGGCGGAAGCGGCGGTGAGATCAAAGCAGGATACGGCGCGTACTGAAATTTGTCCCACGCGAACTCCCTCTGGTATTGCACCACGAGCGTTCCGCCCCTGGAAACGTAATCCAGCAGCCGCTGGTTTGCCCCCGCCAATTCGGGCCGAAGTTCGTAGGCGCGCACGCCGATCACGATCGCGTTGAAGGGGGATAAGTCGCGGAACGCTAGGGCCACGGCGTCCAGCATTTCCACGTGAATGCCCAGACGCTGCAGCGCTTCGGGCACAGGTTCGCTTTCCGCCGTGACGTAGCCGACGCGGAGGTTCTCCGGAACAATCACGTCAAACACGTGCACGGCGCAGAGGGCCGGCTCGCTCCAAAGCTGTGTCGGCAGCGTCGGCAGTGGTTCCAGGGAAGTAGTGAATTTCTCCGCTTTTTCGCCGCGCGCGCGGTTGGCCGGACGTTCTACGTACGCCGCAATCTTGAAGTTCCCCTTTGCGACCCGTTGTGGCGGAGTCACTGTAAGCCGGGCATAGTGGTCGCCCGCGCCATCAAATTTCAGGGGCACGGCCGCGCCTGCTTTCCATCCGCGCGGCGCAGTCAGACCCGCACGAACTTCTGTCGGTTGTGTTGCGTAGGAATGCATGCGCAGCAATACATCGAACGGTTTGCTCCGCTTGGCTGCGATTTCGATTGCTTGCTTGGGCTCGACCGCCAGCGTATAAGCCGGAACGATTCGCAAGGGCACGCGATCCGCGCGAGTCGAAGTCGCGCGGAGTCGTACAGCCGGTACGGTGACCGCGAACGTATAGCCATCGACCACAACTTCCTGGCTGGCGATCACGAGCGGTGGAAGTTCCGCCAGTAACGCCGCAGCGGGAGGCGGTGTGCGCAGAGGATTCGGCCCGGCAGAAACTGTAAAACGAATGGCTCCGCCGGTTTGGGGCTCTTCATTCGTGACACTCCAATCGGAAGGAAGCATTAGCGCGGGCTTCTTGAAGTCTCCCGTGATTTCACCGCGACGATGAGTATCAACGCGGACCGTGAACGTTTCGCCAGAGACAAGTTCGCTGCGATCGGCGAGCGCGTCCAATCGCAGCCCTGTGGCGAGAGCTAACGCTGCATCTATCTTTTCTCGTTTCCGCTTCAGGCTTCGCGCGAGGGACGCGACGGGAGCTGGAACTCGGTTCGAATTCGAAGGCATGGGCACTTCATTGATTTTTCTGCCCGCGGCAACGAGGGAATCGGCGGCCGCTTTCCAATCCAGCCGCAGAGCCGCGTCGCGAGCCGCCACCAGCGCGGCATCCACGGTTCGCATGAGCGGGTCCACGCCCATGTTGCCAATCTCGTAGTCCTCGTCCAAGGGGCCGAGCGGCTGAGCCAAAAGTGCGGGATCGAGTTGACCGCCGTCCTCGCGCTGGAGGGCGACGGCGCGCCGCAGAAACGGCGAGCCCAAAAATCCGGTGATCCCTTGCGTGCGATGATTGGCGAACGCGTCGAGCCCGATTTCACGCCAGGATTTCCCATAGAGTGACGAAATGTCATCGAGGGGGAGCATGTAACCCTTGGGGGATTCGCTGCGGTCGAGGTCCAGGACAACCACCGGCTTGCGGTCGCCCCATGGTGCCGAGTCCGGATCTTCCTGGGGAGAGCCGTGCAGCTTGAAAGAAGCGTCGGCCGCGAGCTGTACGGCCTTGGGCGTGAGCAATCCTGCGGCTTGATGATGGCCGTGGCCTCCGTGCACGCCGCCCCAGCCGTTAATTACAACAGTGGGGCGGAAGCTGCGGATCACGCGGACCATATCTTCGACGACCTGATCGCCCCAGACCCGTTCCGTTTCCTCCGGCGTTTTCGAGAAGCCAAAATCTTTGGCTCGCGTGAAGTAGAGCCGCACGCCGTAGCCGCGTGTAGCCGCCAGCAATTCCTGTGTGCGGATCAATCCGAGTTGTGGCGCTTGTTCGGGCCCAAGGTCGTTCTGTCCGCCCTCGCCGCGCGTGAGGGAAAGCAGAGCGACATCAGCATGAAGCCCGCGGGCAAGGTAAGTGAGCACAGCGCCGCTCTCGTCGTCCGGATGAGCTGTCACGTAGAGGATGCGTGTGGTGACGCGAGCCTTCTCGATCGCCTCGACGGTTTCCGGCAAACCTGGGCCCGTACCCGGCGCCGGAGGAAATTGGGCGTAACTCCGCGTACCGAATAGACATACCAACCCGACTACGACACCGTACATTCGTCTCTTCACTGAGTTCTCCGAAAAACGCATTTCGCTACCGCGGGATCTCCCGCTTCTATCTGAAGCTTTTCGTGATTCGCCAGTTATGGTCGCCTGTCACTACCTTCCCAAACGGCCACTGCTTTCTGTCCCAGGACCAGACCAGAAACGCAACCACGCCGAGTGCTATCTGAAGCAAGCCCCATTTTCGCACCGGACCGGTTCTCCAAAAAAGCCAGAACCAGCCGATCATCGTCAATACTGCGGGCACCGGATAAAGCCACATCTTGAACGGAAAACGTTCCGGACCCCACCTGCTCCGCAGCAACATCACTCCAGCCGCTTGACCGATAAACTGGACAATCAGTCGTACCGCCAGAATTCCCACGATAGTTGTCTGCAAATTCAACTTCACACTAAACAAGAATGCCAATCCTCCCAGAACCAAAAGAGAAACGTGGGGAAAGTGCTTCGTGGGGTGTACGCGAGCAAAGACAGGGAAAAAGTTGTTGTCCAAGGCAGCCGAATAGGGGACTCGTGAAGCACCCAGCAAAACCGAGAAAACGGAAGCAAGCGCCACCCACAAGATCATGCCCGTCGCAATCTTGGCGGCTGTAGCTCCGTAAAGCCTTTCGACAAATAGACTGGCCAGGAACCTGGAGTCCTGTGCCTCGCGCCACGGCACCACGCCGAGGATGCTCGTTTGCATTGCCAGATAAAGGATGGCGATCCCCAGCACCGAAAGAAAAATCCCGCGTGGAATATTTTTTTCGGGGTCCTTGATCTCGCCGCCGAGATGGCAAATGTTGTAGTAGCCCCAATAGCTGTAGATCGTGCTTACCATCGCGGACCCGAGGCCCGCGAACCATACCCACGACAAATTGAAGGCGCCACGAGGAAAATCAAACGCGATGCTGGAGTTGAAATGCGTGGCTCCTCCCCAGATTAGCCAAAGCATCGTTCCGATGACCCCGATCCACAGGAGAACGGAGATTTTCCCGATCGTTCCAATGCGCCGGTAAAGTAAAACAACCAGGAAAAGGACCAGTCCGCCTGAAATTGCTTTATGCTCGGCCGTCGTCAATGGATGAAGATACTCCGCGTAGTTCGCGAATCCGATCGACGCCGACGCGACGGAAAGTGGCACGTGTAGGAATGTTTGCCACACAAACAGGAATGACATGAGCCGACCCCAGCGCTGCGGCCCATATGCCTCCCGCAGGAACACATAAGTTCCGCCCGCCTTTGGCATTGCCGCGCCAAGTTCGGACCATACGAAAGCATCCAGGGTAGCCAGGACCGCTCCCAGCAGCCAGGCAATCAGCGCCTGCGGCCCGCCCATTGCCCGAATCACCAGGGAACTGACCACGAACGGTCCGATCCCCACAATCTCGATCATGTTCAGGGCAACGGCTTCTTTCAGTCCCAAACTGCGTTCCAGGCCGGGGCTTGCCGTATTGTTATCTGCTTTCACGGGTCCGCCGAGAATAACAAAAGCGCGGCGCGCTACCTAACCCGATTCCTTACACGCAAAAACCATTTCGGTTTGCAACTCTACTTGAACAGCTTAAACTCTTCCGGCGCAGAGCTTGAACCGGCGCAATTCTCTTTCTCGGACGGGGACGATGAATTTATTGCAGACGGCCCGGCGCTTCGGCATGGCTTGCCTGCTGTTACTGGCGCCAATTTCCTCTTCCGCGCGCGCTTCGAGTCTCACTCTGCCGCCGGAGACGGCTACCATCCTCGACAAGATTTATTCCTTCGACCTCCAGGGAGCCGTCGAAGCCGCGCAGTACATGGAACAGGAACGGCCCAATCATCCTCTCGGATATTTGCTGGAAACGGAAGCATTATGGTGGCGGATGTGGTGTACTTCTGCCGATTTCAAATATGGAATGAGCGATGCCCGGCGGCGGCCTAAGCTCGAGTCAGATAGGCACTATTTTGAATTGGCCGCCAAGGCTTTGTCGCTTGCGGAAGCGCAGAACAAGCAGGGTGAAACCGCGGAAATGCAATTCTATGCCGGTATGGCAGAAGCCGCTTTCGCAAGGCTTTACGCATTGCGCGGCGAAAATCGTAACACGGCCCGCTCCGGAGTGCGTGGGCGCGAGCATTTCCTCCGAGCCAAGACTCTGGATACGGATCTCGTCGATGCCGACCTGGGTTTGGGACTTTATAACTATTACGTAGACACTCTGAGCTCACTCGCCAGGATCATGCGTTTTTTTATGGGCATCCCCGGCGGCTCAAAGCAAGACGGCGTGCGCCTGCTCGAACACGCCATGGCCCAGGGCGTTCTCACTTCAAACATCGCGCGCTTCTATCTCGCTCTGAACCTGCACCGTTACGATCAGCAATATGAAAAAGCCCTCGGCATTCTCGGCCCGCTTGCTGAAAAATATCCGACAAACCCGCTGTTTCAACTAGCGCGCGGCGACCTCTATGCCAAACTTGGCCGAAAGCAGCAAGCTCTCGCTTGTTATCGCGCCGCAAGCGCATTGCCGGTCCAGGATGCAGAGTGTCAGAATCATATTCATGAGCTGGCGCGCGTCTCGATTGCAGCGCTTGGTTCACAATAGCGAGGCCGCACCCGCGAAATCACAGCCGGCAAATTCTTGCAAAAGCTTCACGGCGGCCTTCTTCCCTCAACAGAAAAACTCCGGCATCCGCATTGACCGCATCCCCTTCCAGATGGTAATGATGTAGGGTTGCACGAGTCCACAGATTCGTGGCAAAGTGCGTCCTCACGCAGGGGTGGATACAAGCTGGGCGGCGTTCCCCGATTCCCGGCTTCGTCGCGGTCAACGCGCAGCACAAAATTGGCATCTCACCGCCCGAAACTGCGCTGGCGCTACGGGCTCTCCCGTTTGCGCAGGCAAGTTGGCCCTGGCACTGCCGAGGGCCGTCAGAATTGAAGGAGTCTCAATGAAGCAGTATTGGACAGCATTGGCTGTCGCACTTATGGCGATTTTCGCCGTAGCCGGCTGCAACGACTACGGCAACACGTTTCAGAACAACACGGGCGCCGGTCTCGCTTTTCTTTCACCTGCCCAGATGAGCGCTGGCAGCGTGGACTTTACTCTGACGGTAAATGGGCAGGGCTTTGTCCTAAAAACCGTTGTGCAATGGAACGGTAAGCCCTTGGCGACTACGGTCCCGGTGGACAGCACAGGAGTCGCCCTCGGAAACATCGTCACAGCGACGGTTCCCGCGGCGCTGGTCGCCAAGCCCGGCGTTGCTACCATCATCACTGTGAATCCCGCATCCGGCGCGGGACAAAACGGCCTTTCCAATCCGCTCGCCTTTACCATCAATCCGCCGCCGAATCCTTTGCCCGGGCTCACTGGAATTAGTCCCGCGAGTGCGCCGGCAGGCAGCCCGTCATTCACGTTGATGCTCAATGGTTCTGGTTTCCTTCCTTCCACGGACCCCTCCGGCGGCTCACAAGTGAATTGGAGCGTCGGCGGAGCTCAGAGGAAGCTGACTGTCCTTACGGGAGCAACTTCCTCCCAGATTCAGGCGACCGTCACTTCCGACCTACTCGTCAATTCGGGATCGACAAACTTGACCGCGAGTGTGACGGTTTTCAATCCTCCGTCTCCCGCTCCGACGGGTTGCACAACGGCTTGCACCGGCGGCGGCGGTGGTGGTTCGAGTGCGCCCGCAACTTTCTACATTTGCCCTTCGATCGGATGCCCACCAGGCACTCCGGCTAGCGTTCCAGCGGCGGCGCTTGTTGCCGAAGAGACTCCGGCGCTTAGTCTTGACGGGCGCTATGTTGCCTACACGGCGGTACAGAACGATCACGCCCAGGTTTTTCTGCGGGATACTTGTGAAGGCGCGGCATCTGCTTGCCAATCGCACACAACTCTTCTATCCACAGCGGCTGACGGCACTGCGGCAAACGACGATAGCCGCACGCCCTCGATGAGCTCCGACGGGCGATATGTGGCTTTCAGCTCGGTTGCGACGAACCTCGTGGAAAATGCCCCGCCGGGGCGGCAGATCTATCTGCTGGATACTTGTGCTGGTGCGGGAGATTCCTGCAAGCCGTCGACGCATCTGATTTCCACCGATGCGAACGGAGCATTGGTCGGAACGGAAAGCACTCTGCCTTCCGTCAGCGCTTCGGGGCGCTTTGTCGCGTTTCTGGCTGTCACTCCGAGCCATTCCGCGAATCAAGCTTCCGCGCAGTTGAAGACTTCCGCAAGCGGTACCAACAGCGGCTATCGCCAGGTGTTCATCCGTGACACGTGTATCGGCGCGACGAACTGCACTCCAAAGACGACCCGCATTTCGCTTCAGCCGGGTGATGGGACCGGAACCGCCGCAAGGCCCGCTGGCCCGGCGTTGAGCAGCAATGCCAATCACGTTGCCATTGTGGGCACAAACGCCGCCACTCTTTTTACGCGCTCGGTTGCCGTTGATGACCGCGTATTTCTGGCAATCACAAATCAGCAGCACTGACCGGATTCCTGAAATTGCTTTTTAGTTAAACCGCACCTTGATATCCGGGCGCTTCTCCAGGTGTACAGAATCGATAAAGCGCACCTGCCGTTCATCCAGCGTCAAAATCATGGAGCTGGTGCGCACGCCTTCCCCGAAAAACCGCACGCCCTTCAGCAAGTTTCCATCCGTCACGCCCGTGCATGCGAAAATCATTTTCTTTCCAGGCGCCAGATCTTCCGTGTCGTAAATCCGCTTCGTGTCTTTCACGCCCATTTTTGTCAGACGTTCCGCGTGCTCCGGCTTGCTCACTACCAGCCGCGCAAGAATCTGCCCGTTCAGGCAGCGTAGCGCCGCCGCCGTCAGCACGCCCTCCGGCGCGCCGCCCGTGCCCATCACTGCGTGTACGCCCGTGCCCACGACCGAGACCGAAATTCCCGCCGAGAGATCGCCATCCCCAATCAGCCGGATGCGCGCGCCCGCCGTGCGTATCTCCTCTATCAGTTTTTCGTGGCGTGGACGGTCCAGTACGATCACCACGAGATCCTCAACATCGCGGTCCAGCCGCTTGGCGATGGCCTTCAAGTTGTCCGCCACCGGCGCATCCAGGTCCACCGCGCCTTTGCACGACGGACCCACTACGAGTTTTTCCATGTACAGGTCCGGCGCGTGCAGCAACCCCCCACGCTCGCTCGCCGCCAGCACGGCAATCGCGTTCGCGGCGCCGGTCGCGCACAGGTTCGTGCCTTCCAGCGGATCCACCGCGATGTCCACTTGCGGAAATAAAGCCTTCGGCGCGTGTGTCCCCAGTCCGACCTTTTCACCGATGTACAGCATCGGCGCCTCATCGCGCTCGCCTTCGCCAATCACAATCGTTCCGTCAATCTCCACCGAGTCCATCGTTTTGCGCATTGCCTCCACGGCCATTTCATCGGCATGGTGCCGGTCGCCGAATCCCATCGTACGAGCCGCCGCAATCGCCGCGTTTTCCACCACACGCAAAAAATCCAGGCTCAGTTGTTCTTCCATCCGTCGCTCTCCTCAAATTCACCTGCCGTCGGCGGCCAATCATAGGCTAATTGGCCGGTATCGTCGACATGCAAGCGATACGGTTGCACCCTCTCGAAAAACAGTCTATAAAATCCCCCGCGATCGCTTCGCCCTGAGGTGTCATGATGCGCAGTTTGCTTGGCGTTTTTCTCTCATTGTGTTTCCTCGCTTCCACTACCTTCGCCCAATCCAACCCGTGTTCCCTAAGCAACCACACGGAATACACCAACAAAATCAAAGAGTTCACTACCGAATCCTTCTTCAGCACAGAACTCGTCGACCATCTGCCTTTCAGTTCCTGCGTCCCCGCACCCGACGCATCACTCCATCACATCGTGGGAGCGCCCGATGTTCTCGATTACACCAAAAACATCAACGCTTATTTCCGGCTCCTCGCCAACAAGAGCCCCAGGGTGAAGGTCTGGAGCATAGGCACGTCCGAAGAAGGCCGCGAGATGCTCGTCGCCGCCGTTTCCGACGAAGCCAATCTCGCAAGACTCGATCGCTACAAAGAAATTACCGCTCGCCTCGCCGACCCTCGTGGCCTTAGTGAAGCCGAAGCGCAAAAGCTGATCGCTGAAGGCAAACCCATCTACTGGGCTGACGGAAGCATCCATTCACCGGAAACCGGCTCTCCTGAAATGCTTATGGAGCTTGCTTACCGTCTCGCCGTGGAAGACACGCCCTTCATTCAAGAAATCCGCCGCGATGCCATCGTGCTGATCACTCCCATCGTCGAAACCGACGGCCACGACCGCATGGTGGACATCTATATGCAGCACAAGAAACACCCGGACCAGCCTCCGTATCCCCTTATCTGGTGGGGACACTACGTTTCCCATGACAACAACCGCGACAATCTCGGCGTCAGCCTCGCGCTTTCCCGCAACATGCTCAAGACGTACCTCGACTGGCATCCCACCGTCATGCACGACCTCCATGAGTCCGTCCCTTATCTCTACATCATGACCGGCACCGGTCCATACAACGCCTGGCTTGATCCCATCGTCATCAGCGAATGGCAGGAGATGGCCTACCACGAAATTGAAGAGATGACCAAGCGCGGGGTCATCGGCGTATGGACGCACGGCTTCTACGACGGTTGGGCCCCCAACTATCTGCTGTCCATCGCCAACAATCACAACTCCATCGGCCGCTTCTATGAAACTTTCGGCAATGGCGGCGCCGACACGCGCGTCCGCACGCTTCGCCCGACCGATACCAGTCGCGAGTGGTATCGTCCCAATCCCCCACTCCCTAAGGTGAAATGGTCCGCTCGCGACAATATCAACATGCAGGAGAGCGCCATTCTCTTCGGCATGAACAACCTGGCCTCCAACGGCCAGAAGTTTCTCAACAACTTTTATTTGAAGAGCAAGCGCTCTATTGCGAAAGCCCGCACCGAAGGCCCTGCGGCCTGGGTCTTTCCCGCGGACGACCCGCGCCCCACCGAACAGGCCAGCTTCTTGAATCTTCTGGAACTCCAGGGCGTCGAAGTTCACCGCCTCGAAAAAGAATTGCGCATCCCGGCAGCGCAGACCAGCCAGGAATCCGCCGGCGACAAAGATAAAGAAAAATCGGCGGAGAAATCCGATGCCGCCGCCAAACCGAAAGAAGAAAAGAAACCCACGGAAACTGTCATCCCCGTCGGCAGCTACGTCGTGCGTATGGACCAGCCTTACAGCCGCCTCGCCGATATGACTCTCGACACCCAGTATTACAGCCCGCGCGATCCTCGTTCCTATGACGACACCGGTTGGACCCTCGGTGCGTTGCGCAATGTAAAGACCACCCGCGTCACCGATCTCTCCATCCTCAACGCCGCCATGCAAAAAATGGGCAGGGTCGATCCGCCGGGTGGAATTGATGGACAGGGCAAAACTTTTGTCATCCAGCACAACACAGAAAATATTCTCGCGTCGCTGCGCTTTCGCCTCGCCAGCGTCGCCATGGACGCCGCGGAAGATTCCTTCGAAGCCGACGGCATCAAATTCAAAGCCGGTTCATTGATCATTCGCAACGCTGATCGCTCTCAACTCGAAGAAGCGGCGAAGGATCTCGGAATCAAACTCCATTCCACCAATGCCACACTGAGCGTCAAGACGCATCCGCTTGCCACTCCGCGCATCGCTCTCGTCCACAATTGGCAGAACACGCAAAACGACGGGTGGTTCCGCATTTCCATGGATGAGCTGAAAGTCCCTTACACGTACGCAGCCGATACGTGGCTGCGCGAAACCACGAACCTCCGCGAAAAGTTTGACGTGATCATCCTTCCTCCCATGGGCGGAGGCGGCCCCGCTGGCCTGAGCGCCGTGCTGCGCGGGTTGCCAATACGCGGCGATCCGCATCCCTGGAAAAATTCCGCCGAGACTCCCAACTTTGTGGCCCCTGGTCTGGACTCCACTGACGATATTCGCGGCGGGCTCGGCTATCAGGGCCTTGCAAATCTCGAGCGCTTCGTCCGTGAGGGCGGCTTGCTCATCGCCGTGCAAACCAGCGCCTCGATCCCCGTCGCCGGCGGCATGACGGAAATGGTGAATGTTTCAGATGCTCGCGCCATGCAAGCGCCCGGCAGTGTGGTGCTCTCCACCATCGACGACAAGAAAAGCCCCATCATCTACGGCTACGACGATAAGCTGTATGTTTATTTCCGCGCTGGTCCTGTCATCACTGTCGGCGGCAACTTCAGCGGCCCGGGTGGTGGGAGTGGACCCGACGAAGGCGCCGCCGGTTCCGGCCGTTCCAGCGGTCGGGGCACCGCCGCCGATCCCGACGTCATCCAGGCCCGTTCCTACGAGCCTCCGGAAAAACCTGTCAAACGCACTCCCCACGAGCAAGAACTCTACGTTCCCGAAGATTTGCCGGACTTTGCCCGCTTTGCGATTCCACCAAAGGACCAGCAGCCGCGCGTCGTCCTTCGCTTCGCCGCCGAAAAAGACTTGCTTCTCAGCGGCATGATCACCGGCGGCAACGAAATCGCCGAAAAGCCCGCTGTCGTGGACGTTCCCCACGGCAAGGGCCACGTCGTCCTCTTTGCCAACAATCCCATGTGGCGCGGCGAAACGATGGGCAGCTATTTCCTGGTCTTCAACGCCATGCTCAACTTCGACCATCTGGACGCCGGCAGCGCCGTCATCACGAGCAAATAGGCGGCAGGGCCAGCCGCCTGAAACTGCTGGTCCGCGCGTGAAAGCGAGGACTGCTGCATCGCAACCGCGAGACTCGGCTACAATGCTGCGCGGAGGCCCCATGTCCAAATCGCGCAGGGATTTCTTGACCCAGACTTCGCTCGGTCTCGTCGGCGCAGCCGTCGCTTCGAACAGCACCGCTCAAATCCACGAAGCAGAAGTCGCGCAGGAGCCCACGCAACTTCCTCCCGGAGCGCCCCCCGCATTCGGCACCGGGCCGGCCGTCGGACCCGAAGTATCGCCCGCGACTTTCGCCGAAGCCGAAAAACTTGTGCAAGTAAACTTAACGCCCGCCGACCGCGCGCTCGCCGCAGAATCCTGGCGCGTAAACCTGGCTTCTCTGTATGAGCGGCGCACTGGCCCTCGCACTATCGCGCTCGAACCCGCGCTCGCACCGTTCTCGCGCTACCATTCTGTTCTTCCGGGCCAGCCCGCAGGCCCGCAGCGCGATCAGTTCATACGCACCAAGACCGAACCCGGCCCGCTGCCTGCCAACGACGCGGACATTGCCTTTGCGCCCGTCACCCAGCTTTCGCGCTGGATCGAACAGCGCAAACTCACGTCCGAGCGCCTAACGCAAATCTATCTGCGGCGCATTGAGCAATTCGATCCCAAGCTGCGCTGCATCATTACGCTTACGCGCGATCTCGCGCTCGCCCAAGCCAAAAAGGCCGACGAAGAAATCACCGCCGGAAAATACCGCGGCCCGCTGCACGGCATTCCCTGGGGCGGAAAAGATCTTCTCGACACCGCCGGCATTCCCACTACGTATGGCGCCGAGCCTTTCCGCAACCGCATTCCGAAAGACGACGCTGCCGTGGTCAAACGCCTCCACGCCGCGGGGGCCGTACTTCTCGCAAAGCTCAGCCTCGGTGCCCTCGCGCTAAACGACATTTGGTTCGGCGGCCAAACCGTGAATCCGTGGTTGCTCGAAGAAGGCGCGTCCGGCTCCAGCGCGGGTCCCGGTGCCGCAACAGCAGCAGGCCTCGTCGGCTTCTCGATTGGAAGCGAGACCGGCGGAAGCATCGTCAGCCCCAGCATGCGTTGCGGCATCGCTGGGCTGCGTCCCACGTACGGCCGCGTGCCGCGCACCGGCGCGATGACTCTCTGCTGGTCGCTAGACAAGCTCGGCCCCATGACCCGCACCGTCGAAGATGCGCTGCTCGTTCTGCAGGCCATCTCTGGGCCGGACGCCGGTGATCTTTCGAGCGTCCCCAGCCATCTCGATTTTGATTCAAACGCCAGCATCAAGGGCCTGCGCGTCGGCTATTTCCCGGCGTGGATGAAGGAAGATCCCGCCACCACCGTGGATCGCGCCGCTCTGGACATTCTTCCTAAGCTGGGCCTCGTTCCCGTGGAAGTTAGACTTCCCAACTGGCCGTACAACTCACTCAACGTGATTCTCTTCGCCGAAGGCGCGGGCGCTTTTGAGGAACTCACGCTCAGTCACGGCGTCGACCAGCTCAAGGTGCAGACGCCCGACGCCTGGCCCAATCTTTTTCGCCAGTCGCGTTTCCTCTCCGCCGTGGACTTCGTTCAGGCCGACCGTTTCCGCCGCAAGGTCGCGCAGCAGATGGCGCGCATCTTTTCGCAAGTGGATTTGTTGCTCGTGCCTTCGCTGCGCGACGAAATGCTCACCATCAGCAATCAAACCGGCCATCCTTCGCTCACCTTCCGCGCCGGCTTCGTGGAAGTTTCCGAAGCGCGCTCCGATTGGGCGCCCGATCCGAAGAATCCTCTGCCCAAGTTTTCTCCACCGCGCCGCGTGCCTCACGGCGTCACCTTGATCGGCCGCCTCTTCGAAGAAGGCACACTCGGTCGCGTCGGCATCGCCCTCGAGCGCGCCTTCGCAGTCTCCGCCCAGCGCCCGCCCTCCTTCTGATCGGCCGCGCGGTGGACCACGGGAAATGCTTGCCCTCGTATTTCCCGCCGGTCATGGACAATCCATAAGGCGTCTTGCGCGCCCGAAGGCTAGCGTTTACAATTTTTGCCATGTTCGACGCGCACCGTTTCTTGCTTTTCTTTGCTGCTGCGCTGGTGCTGGCAATCACTCCGGGGCCAGGAATCTTCTATGTCTTAGCGCGCAGCCTCGCCGGAGGCCGTCGTGAGGGCATCCTTTCTTCGTTGGGCACGTTTGTGGGCGGGCTTTTCCATGTTCTCGCCGCTGCCCTTGGCGTCTCCGCAATCCTTGCTGCTTCCGCTGTGGCATTTCATACCGTCAAATACGCGGGTGCCGCCTATCTCGTTTGGCTTGGCATCCGCATGATTCGCGCGCGAAATTCGGAAATGCTCGTTAGCGCATCGCAGCCCGCCGCAGCGGGCGCTCTTCGTCAGGGGATCCTCACCGAAGTGCTCAACCCGAAGACGGCTCTATTTTTTCTTTCCTTCATTCCGCAATTCGTTGCGCCGGAGCGGGGTCACGTTTTCCTTCAATTCATAGTTCTCGGCGCTCTGTCCGTGCTGTTCAATACCGCCGCCGATCTTCTTGTGGTTGTCCTTGCCGTTCCTCTCGAAAGAAAGCTGAAAAGTAGTGTGCGTTTCCGCCGTGGCCAGCGTGTCGCGTCCGGCCTCGGCATGATCACGCTCGGGACTTACGTCGCCATCGCCGATACGCGATAATGAATCCTTGGAGAAAATGCCGATGAGCAAGAAGAAAGAAATGTCGCGCCGCAAGTTTCTCACCGAAGTTGCCGCTGGAGGCGCTGCGTGCGCCATTGTTCCCAGACACGTTCTCGGCCGCGGATTCACTCCGCCAAGCGATACGCTGAACATTGCCGGCGTTGGAGTCGGCGGCATGGGCCGCGCCAATCTCATCAACCTCGCAAGCCAGAACATCGTCGCCTTGTGCGATGTGGACTGGGGCTATGCTGGCAAGCGGCTCGACCGGCTCGATATCGACATCGAGCGCCTGAAGAAGCGCATCGAACTGCCGGCCCCGCCGCCTCCGGGCGAACTGCCCGGAGAGTTTGATCCCATCAAGGCCCAGGCGCGCGTGGACTTGATGGTCAAGCTCAAGACTGAACATGTGCCGAAGGCCCGCCGCTACACAGACTTTCGCGACATGCTCGAACACCAGACAGACATCGATGCCGTCGTCGTCGCCACGCCTGATCACATGCACGCCCCCATCGCCTTGGCGGCTATGGAACTCGGCAAACACGTCTACGTCCAGAAGCCGCTTTGCTGGTCAGTCGAAGAAGCGCGCAAGCTTTCGCGGCGCGCGAAGGAGACCAAAGTCGTCACGCAGATGGGCAACCAGGGTCACTCTTCGGACGAAGGACGCACCGCCGTCGAATACGTTTGGGCTGGCGCCATCGGCGACGTTCGCGAAGTCCACATCTGGACGAATCGCCCACTCGGCTTTTGGCCTCAGGGCGTCCCGCGCCCCGCGCCGCTGAAGGACGGCCCCGAACCTCTTAAATGGAGCGGCCGCGACGTCAACACGCGTCTGGCCGCCGCGCTTTGCGGCAACTACCCCGTTCCGGGCGGCCTGGCATGGGATCTTTTTCTTGGCACTGCCGCCTCCAACGTGGACTACCACCCCATCTACCATCCGTTCAACTGGCGCGGCTGGACCGATTGGGGCGTCGGCGCCATCGGCGACATGGGCGCACATTTGATCGATCACACCATGTGGGCGCTTGACCTGGGCTTCCCGGCCAGCGTTGAAACCGTCTCGACGCCTTTCAATGGCGCCTCTTACCCGAGCGCCACGCTGACGTTCTACGAGTTTCCCGCGCGCGGAGCTATGCCGCCCGTCAAGCTCACCTGGTACGACGGCGGCCTCAAGCCCAACAAGCCCGAAGAGCTCGGCGATGAAGAGTTAAACAAGGAAGGCGGCGCGCTGCTCATCGGCAGCAAGGGCAAGCTCCTGTACGACACCTACGGCTTCAAACCCCGGCTCTTGCCCAAGTCGCTCCATGAATCGTTCGGCAAGCCGCCGCAGAAGCTTCCGCGCATCGCCGGCCAGTTCCACGAAATGAACTGGGTGGACGCCTGCAAGGGAAAAGTCGAGGCCTCCTGCCCGTTCGAGTACGCCGCGCGCCTCACGGAGGTGATGCTCCTCGGCATCGTGGCTCTTCGCGCTGGAAAGAAGATCTACTATGACAGCTCCAACATGCGCGTCACCAACGCTCTGCAAGCCAACGACTTCTTGCGCCGCGAGTACCGCCAAGGCTGGTCCATCTAAAGCTCGCCTTCCACGGCGCCCGCACGCATCCTCCGGCCCTGTAGAGGCTGGGCTTTAGCCCAGCTCTTCGCTCCGTCAGCTACCCGCCCGTCATTTCGACCAACGGGAGAAATCTCTCTTCCCGGCTCACTCCCATGTTTGTCATGCCGAGCGCAGCGAAGCATCTGCTTTTCTCCGCACACTTCCCCAACGTTCAATGTATTCGTGTTGGGAGATGTGGATGGACTGCGGGAGAGTTTGGGCCAGGTAGGCGACGGTGCGAGCGGCTCTGGGTTTTACATCGCCGCGGACAACTGCGGGGATGAGGCGTGCCAGAGCGGTGCTGAGATCGCAGGCGGAAAGGTAGTCGCCGGAGAAGAAGGAGGCCAGGTCTTTGCCGAGTTTTTGCGCGGTGCGGGCGCGGGCTTCTTTTTGGGCGTGGTAGAAGCAGAAGTGGGGATTATCGCGGAGGCGAGGAGTGCGGCAACGGCGGCCATCCGAGAAAGAGAAGATACAGAGGGACACGCGGTCGGTTTTATTTGTGGCCGTAAGACGGCCAACTTTACGTGCGGCCGTAGAACGGCCGACTGCTTTGAGAGAGGACATAAAAGTCTCCTTAGAGTTGAGTTTTGGGATGCTGAGTAAAAAAGAGGACAGGCTGAAGCCTATCCCACCAAAAACAAGAACGCCGGCAAGGATGCCGGCGCTACGAACATGGTCCTAAAACACAAACGCCCCGCTGGATGGCGAGGCGCAATTTTCAACAGAGATATTATATCACAACGGTAATGCAGGTCGAAGCAAAAATAGAGGCAAGACCAGCACCCTGAGAACCGTGGGGTGCGGTACCCTGCGAGCGTCTGCGCCACACACGCCTGGAGGTCACCCGTCAACTTGCCTGGCTAAGAGACAGGCAAGAATGTGTGTCCTACATACAACAACTTCCTGGCTAAGAGACAGGCAAGAATGCCTGTCCTACTGTTTGGAGGCGAGTTTTTCGGCGGCGAGTTTTTGGGCGGTGGCGAGGGCGTCGGCGGCGGGAATCTTTACGTCGGGTTCGACGCCGGTGCCTTCCCAATTGGTTTTGCTGATGGGATTGATGGCGCGGGCAAAGGGAACTCCGATCATGAAATGGGCGTCAATACGGTGACCGGAGACGGGATGGGCGCCGCCTCCGGTGGTTTCGCCAATGAGGGTGGCGCGCTTGAGGTTCTTGAGGTTGTAGCTGAACTCTTCGGCGCCGGAGAAAGTCTGCTTGGAGGTGAGCACATAGGCGGGCTTGCCGTCCAAACGCTTGCCGGACACGTAGGGCAAAGTCCAATACTGATGGGTGGAATCGTCCTTGCGCTCCCAGATATCGTTCAGGTGAGTGGGTTCTGAGAAAAGGTAGGTGGATAGGAAGGCGATCATTTTGGGATCGCCGCCGCCGTTTTCGCGGAGGTCGAAAATGATGGCGTCCACGTTGGCGAGGAAATTCATGGCGGCGACGGCGGTGGGGCCGCACACGTCCGGGTCAGCGAAAAAATTGAACTTGAGGTAGCCGACGTTGCCGGAGAGGATCTCCACCTTGTCAAAGCCACAGTTCATGCGTTCCATATCCTTGCGGTAACGGGCGCGGTCCTCGGCATTGGGCGGGCCCGCGGGACGGTCCGGCAGAGGCGCGGGGCTGAAGTTCACGCGGAGGTGCTTGTCATGGCTCACTTCCTGGAAATTGTCGGTGAGCATTTTGGCAAAGGCGTCACCATCGGTGATGGAATCGTAGTCACCTTTTTTCTGTTTTGCTTTGACTAAGTCTCCCATTTTTTTCGCCGTTTCCGGGAAGACGTAAGACTCATTGAGCTGGTCGATGGCGCCGTCAATGACGCGCGTTCGCGTGGCAGCGTCAATCTTGTAGTTCAAATCCGACAGCTTGGTGCCGGGAGGGACGGCGCGCACTCCAAAGCCAACGACTTGGGCGGGATCGCTGTCTTTCACTTCGAGCTTGCCGATGGCGGTTGTTTCGCTGCGGCGCTCCTTGACGAGGAATTCAAGGCGCAGCGGTTCGCTCTTGACGATTTGGAGCAGGTCGAAACCGCCGGTCATGCCACGGAAGTGCATCTCCTGGTCCACGGGCTTGCCGGGATCGTACTTATGGAAGTACGCGTCGAGCTGGGCGCGGTCACCACTGTTGAAGGCTTCGAGCCAAGCTTTGAAGGTGCGGCCCGCCGGAGTATCGGGAATCGCGGGCGGCGCCTGGGGTGTCGCTTGCGTGGCCAATGCGGCCGCCAAAGCTAAAAGCAAAGCGAAGCATGATCTGGAGAACAATAATCTGGAGAACATGGGTGCACCTCAACGGGAATTGTAGCTGGTCAGTTTGAATTCTGACCCCGATTGTCACGATTAAGAAATTCAAACTGACACATTGCCCGAGGAATTCCCGATAGGAACGTTTGACGGGCGAAGTATAACACCGGGACTGCGGGCGCTGGAATGGTGTAAAGCTTCCGGAGACAGAAATGGAGTTGGTGCTTTAGCCGCACTGTTACATTATCAGGAATTCTTATGCAGAATTAAAAAGCTTGCTAACTCCGTAAATCTGGACTAGAGTGCGCTCACTTTCCCCCGGAACTCTATCCGCATCATCGAAATCAGGTCAAAGCAAGAAGGAGCGCTCGATGAATCGACGAATCTCGAAGGTAGCAATACTGCTGTGCACCCTGGTGGCTTGGGCAGGTATTTTGCCGGCCGGCGGCCAGGACGGCGGCAAGAAGAAGATGACGAACCAAGATGTCATGGACATGTTTTCCATGGGGTTGGGAGAAGATGTAATCCTGGAGAAAATCCGCACTGCGCCGGAAACCGATTTTGCGACGGACCTGGAGGCCTTAAAGGCTTTGAAGGCCGCGCACGTTTCCGATCCGGTGATCCGAACGATGATCAATCCCAAAGCGGCAGCTGCGGCTACTGCCAGCGCGGCTGCACCGGCTGCGGCAAATCCCGACGTCCCCGAGGACATCGGAGTTTACATCAAGGTGAGAGGCAAACTCGTGGATGTGACCCCGGAGGTTGTGGGATGGAAAACGGGCGGCGCGCTGAAGAGCTTTGCGACCAACGGACTGACCAAAGGGCACGTTAACGGAACAATCCAAGGGCCAAAGAGCGCGCTGCAGATCGCGACGAACGCGGAATTCATCATTAAGTGCCCCGAAGGCACCGGCGTCACCGAGTATCAATTGCTGCGCCTGGACATGAAGGGCGACCGGCGCGAATTTCGCTCCGTAACAGGGGGCATTATCCATTCCTCAGGTGGAGCTGAGAAAAATGCGGAGAAATTCGATTACGAAAAAGTCGCTCCGCGCGTTTTCAGACTGAAGCTGCCGCCGCTCAAGAAGGGCGAGTTCGGCATTTTGCCACCGGGCAGCACGTCCGGGAACGTGGCTTCATCCGGCAAGATGTATACTTTCGGGGTCATAGAGTAGAGCCGCAAACATTCGAGCACGAGGATAGAGAGGGCGAGACATGCGCCCTCTCTTATGTGCAGAGGACGTGTTTACTTTGTATCTGGTTCCAAGTCGGCAGTGAGGTTTACGACTTCCCCGGAAACCCGCAGTTTCCGCTCCCAATTCCTGAATCCATGTTTGCGAAGAAGCACGAGGTGATCACCCGGGAGAACTTTCAGAGTCTCCGGGGTGTTGCCGACAAAGTTTCCATCGAATTCGATTTCCGCGCCGACGGGAGAAGAGGAGATGGAAACAGCGACGGTCAGTTCACTTTTGGCGGAGGGCTCGCTGGTTTTGGGGGCGACTAACATTTGCGCCGGGGGAGCGCTGACCGCCGAGGAACCCTTGGCCTGGAAAGCGATGTCTTCCAGCAAAGTGTCGCCATTGACATAGACAGTAAAAGACGATCCCTGGCGAATCTCAATGTCCTTCCCATGCTTGAGAAGGACGAACGGCGCTCCAACGCCGAGGGTGAGCGAAGCTGCCGCCAACATCTCACCGCTCATATCCAATCCTTGTCCACCCCCGCGGGCTTGCTGGAAAGCGCGCAAGGGAATGCTCTGGCTGTTGAAGAGCTTGATGGAATCCGCGGATATATCAATCTTGCCTCCCCGGCCCATCATGCGCTTGTGCTCGGCGGAAACGACTTTTCCTTTCACTAGCGCGCCCTCGGGAACAATAATTTTGCCGTTCACAACAATTTCGTCGTCGACCAAATAATCCACTTCATCACCGACTTTGGCGTATTGGGAATAAACGCCGCGCTTGAGCTTCATCTTGATGGGCGTTCCATCTTTGATGAGGAGCTTTTGTGCTGGCGACGTGGATTGTGCGGCGGACCCTTGCGCAGATGTTTTTTCGCTGCCCGGATTCTGCGAACGTGCCAGCGGAGCGAAAATCAGGGCATGCACCAGAAGAATGGCGCCAGGACGAATGGCGAAAGAGGAGGGCATGGACTTGCGCAAACTCTAGCAGAGTCCGCGGCTGGCGACAATGCCGCGTTGGCCAGCAGCAGTGAGCAAAGCAGCGCTAGCGGCGGTCGGCGATGTTGTGGCGGATGTCCTGGCCCTGGACGAGGTAGATGACGTCTTCGGCGATGTTGGTGGCGTGGTCGCCGATGCGCTCTAGGTTTTTGGCGACGAGGATCAATTCGAACGCGGGAAAGACGACGCTGGAATCGCCCATCATGTAGGTAAGCAATTCGCGGAAAATCTGATCGCGATAGTGGTCCACCTGATCGTCGGTGGCGAGGACGCTTTGCGCGAGCTCGACGTCGCGGCGGACGACGGCGTTGAGAGCGTTGCGGACCATTTCCTCGACGAGTTCGCTCATACGCGGGAGATCGACGTAGGGCTTGACGCGCGGGTGGCGGAGGACGCGGAGGGCGCCCTGCGCGATGTTGACAGCCTGATCGCCGATGCGCTCGAGATCGTTGTTGATACGCGAAACCGCCAGGACGAAGCGGAGATCAGTGGCCATCAACTGGTGCAGGGCGAGAAGCTGGACGACGCGGTCGTCGACTTCCATCTGAAGCTCGTTGATGGCGTCTTCTTCCTCGAGGACGCGTTTGGCGAGCTGCTCATCGGTTTCCAAAACGGCGTGGACGGACTGGTGAACGGCGCGCTCCGCGAGGCTGCCCATCCAGAGCAGGCGCTCTTTCAACTCGTTCAGGTCTTTTTCGAAGTGGCGTTCCATGAACCCTTCCCGTAATTCTCAGGCCCAAAAGCAGATTCCTCGCTCCGCGAAACCGACCGGAGCGCGAAAAGCGCGCTTCGCTCGGAATGACAAACAAGAAAAACCGTCAGCCGAAGCGGCCGGTGATGTAGGCCTCCGTGCGCGGATCACCGGGAGTCGTGAAGAGCTGCGGCGTGGGACTGAACTCGATGAGCTGGCCGGTGAGGAGGAAGGCGGTAAAGTCGCTGACGCGGGCGGCCTGCTGCATATTGTGAGTGACGATGGTGATCGTGCAGATGTCTTTCAACTGCACGAGCAGCTCTTCAATTTTTGCGGTGCTGATGGGATCGAGCGCGGAGCAAGGCTCGTCGAGGAGAAGGACTTCGGGTTCGACGGCGAGAGCGCGGGCGATGCACAGGCGCTGCTGCTGGCCACCGGAAAGTTCGTAGGCGGACTTGTGCAGGTGGTCCTTCACTTCATCCCAGAGCGCAGAGTGCCGCAGGCTTTTTTCGACGGCGTCGGAGATGGGAACTTTGGAGCCGTTGACCTTCAGGCCGTAGGCCACGTTGTCGAAAATGGACTTGGGGAAAGGATTGGGGCGCTGGAAGACCATACCAACGCGGCGGCGAAGCGCGGTAACGTCTTGCGCGAGGATGCTGTGGCCGTCGAGAAGGATTTCGCCGCGGAGGCGCGCCCCCCGGATGGTTTCGTACATGCGATTGAGCGTGCGGAGCAGAGTGGACTTGCCACAGCCGGAAGGGCCGATGAGAGAGGTGACCTTGTTGACGGCGATGCCCATGCTGACATCGAAAAGGGTCTGCTTGGGGCCATAAAAGAAATCAAGCTTGGAAATGGTCATGCGCATGGCGAGGGCTTCCGGCGTCTCACGCGCCGATGCGCTGGTCGCGATGGGGGGTAGGTTCACGGTCAAAGCTGGCCTCACAGAAGCTTGCATAGGTTAAGACCTCGGGACCGCAATGCCCCGGGAAAGAATCGCCCGAGCAACGATGTTAATGACGAGAATCAAAACAAGCAAGACAAGCCCCGCAGCCCAAGCCTGGCGATGCCAATCATCGTACGGAGCAAGGGCATAAGTATAGATCATCACCGGCAGGGAAGCCGTGGGATGAGTCCAGCCAGGGCTCCAGAATTGGTTGCCGAGAGCGGTGAAGAGGAGCGGGGCGGTTTCACCGGCAACACGGGCGAAAGCCAAGAGGATGGCAGTGAGAATGCCGCGATACGCGGCAGGCACGATGACGGTGGCGATGGTCTTCCATTTACTGGCGCCGAGAGCCATGGCGGCTTCGCGCAAAGGGTTCGGTACGCCGCGAAGGAATTCTTCGGTACTGCGAAGCGTGATGGGGATCATCATCAGGCCGAGAGCGAAACCGCCAGCGAGCGTGGAGTATTGCCTGAAAGGATGAACGACAAGGCTGTAAGCAAAAATGCCGATGACGATGGAGGGCACGCCGTTGAGCAAGTCCGCAGCATAACGGACAAAAAAAGCGGTGGTGCTGCCGCTGAATTCGGCGAGATAGATGGCGCCAAAAAATCCGATGGGAACACCAAAGAGGGTAGCAAGCAGAAGCATCTTGGCGCTGCCGAGGATGGCGTTGGCCATGCCGCCGCCGGTTTCACCGACGGGGACGGGCAATTTGGTGAAGAAATTCCAGTTGACGGAAGCTCCACCATGAATAGCGAGATATCCAAGAATGAGGAAAAGGACGGAAACGGCGACCAGAGCGCACACGCCCGTCATGGTCAGCATGAAGCCGCTTACGAATTTGCGCCAGCGAAGACGAAGGCTCATGCGCGCGCTCCGCTGCCGCGCTTGGAAGTGGCGACGATCAGCAAGCGCGCAAAGCCGTTGAGGAGGAAAGTAAGGATGAAGAGCACCAAGCCAAGCTCGATCAAAGATTGCGTATGAAGTTCGCCGGTGGCCTCGGTAAATTCATTGGCGATGACGGCGGCAATGGAATATCCGGGAGAAAGGAGAGAAGCGCTGATCGTGGGAGTGTTGCCAATCACCATGGTGACGGCCATAGTTTCGCCGAGGGCTCGAGCAAGGGCCAGGAAAATGGAACCAAAAATTCCGGCGCGGGCAAAAGGAACGACCACTTTCCACGTGGATTCCCACCGCGTGGCCCCGAGAGAGAGGGCGGCTTCGCGCTGGTCACGTGGGACGGAGAGAAGCACTTCGCGGGAAACAGAAATGATATAGGGGATGACCATGATGGCGAGCACTATGCCCGCGGTCAGGAAGCCGACGCCGTAGGCGGGGCCTTGAAAAAGCGGGAGGAAGCCGAGCGAGTGCTTAAGGGCCGGGTGAACGTATTGACGCATCAACGGAACGATGATGAAGACGCCGAGCACGCCGTAGATGACGCTGGGGACGGCGGCGAGAAGATCGATGAAAAATTCGAGCGTGTCCGAAACTCTCGCAGGGGCCAGCTCAGCAAGAAAAATGGCGGCGCCGATGCCGAGGGGCACGGCGATCAACAGAGCTACGGCGGCGGTGACGAGCGTGCCGTAAATGAAAGGCAGAGCGCCGAACTGTTCGAAGATGGGATCCCAGACCGAGGTGTGGAAAAAATTGAAGCCAAACTTGTGGCGGGCAAGAACGGAGCCTTGCCACAATTCGAAAACGAGCAGCACTGTGACAAGAACGACTGAGGCGGCGAATAAAAAAGTGATCATGCGGGCGATTTCATCGCCTTCGCGGAGCCGGGAAAGAAACGAGCGCGAGCCCGCGACGGGGCCCGCAGTCGGAACAATGGTGGTGGTGATCGCCACGTTATTGGACGTTATTCAGGGCCTTCAGTTCCTTTGCGACGACTTCCTTCGGAAGCTTTGCGTAGGACAGGGCTTCAGTATAGTTCTGACCATCCGCCAGCATCCACTTGACGAAGCCTTTGATGGCGTCGCGCTTGGTGGCGTCGGAGAACTTAGCGGGAACTAGCAGCCACGTAAAACTGGAGATAGGATAAGCCGTCTTGCCGGGAGCGTCCGTAATGGAGACGCGAAAATCGTCCGGCATGCTCTTCGCGGCGCCAGCCGCGGCGGCAGTGACGCTGGCAAGGTCTGCCTTGACGAAAACGCCCGAGGAGTTCCTCACGCGGCCATAAGGCATGTTGTTCTGGATCGCGTAGATCAATTCGACGTAGCCAAAAGAATCTGGCGTATTCTTGATGGTGCCGGCAACGCTCTCATTGCCCTTGGCGCCTAGACCCACGGGCCAATTGACTGACGCACCCTTGCCGACTTTGGTTTTCCACTCCTCACTGACCTTTGAAAGATAGTCGGTCCAGATGTAGGTTGTGCCGCTGCCTTCCGAGCGATGCACCACTACGATGTCGTTCGCGGGGAGGTTCACTCCTTTGTTCGGGCCGGCAATCGCGGGATCATTCCATTTCGTAATCTTGCCCAAGAATATCCCTGCGATGGCATCCTGGGTGAAATTGAGCTCTGCGGTCACACCAGGAATGTTGTAGGCCGGCACGTCAGCACCCAGCACGGTGGGAAAGTGCAGAATCCCAAAGCCGTGCTTGTCCTGATAAGCCTTGAGCTGGTCGTCGTTCATGGGGCCATCGGTGGCGCCGAAATCCACGGTGCCTTCCGTGACCTGTTTAATGCCGCCGCCGGAGCCGATGGATTGATAGTTGATTTCAAGATTGGAGTTCTTCTTGTGGTACTCGTCAAACCATTTGGAATACATGGGGTAAGGAAACGTTGCGCCGGCACCGGTGATCGAGAGAGCGCTATCGGCCCACAGAACGCCGGCCACGGTGAGCACTACCAAGAGCATTCCTGCGATTCGCTTCATGGTTCATCTCCGTCTGAAATGAATGTTTTCCCAGAGGTAGCAAGTATGCGGGGCGATTGTTACGGCATTGTTACAGCGGATTGATTGTTGCTTGAATCGGGCCCGTTGCTCAGGGCGCTCACGCGCGTAAGTTTCCTCCGATGAGGGATTTAGAAACTCCGGGGAAGACAAGGAAATAAAAAAGGGCAGCTCGGTGAAGAGCTGCCCTTTCCGTCCCCAGGGGAGGGACGACCCGCAAATTGCCTAGCCGGAACTACGGCAGGTAATAGCGGAAAGAGGTGAACACCATGTTGTCGACGGCGTGCGGGCGGACGCTTGGGCCGGCTGCGGCATTGCCAGAGTTGTTGTTGCCGGACCAGCCATACTTCGTCAGGTAGGAGTATTGGATTCCCCACTGAACGCGGCCCCTAGGACCGTTGTAGAACTTGTGCCAGAAACCGAGGGTTCCTTCGACGATGTGGTGGATGTCGCCGGTGCACGTAGCGGTATTGTTGGTGGGAGAAGGATTGGTGACCGTCCCGCCCGGAAAAGTCTCCGTTGCGCAGCCCGAGTTGTTGAAGAGGGGGCTGCCGTAGCCGACGGCAACTGGAGTGCCGGCACTCGTGAAGGTATACGCCGTACGCGCGGCGTATTCGCCGCCGAAGTAAGCATAAAGGTCCAGCTTGGGATTGGGATGTCCTTCGAGAGTTCCCAACCAAGCGTAGGAATGAATGGGAGCCAGGGTGCCATTGGGCCGGGCGGTTACGTCGGCCAATTGGGCTGAACTGAAGCGGCCGATGCCATCGCCGCCCTGGACGTGCGCGGCAAGGTCCAGTTTTTTGGCGAAGAGCGGAAAACGCGCGGTGGCGCCTGCGCCTCCGCCGACCCTAGAATCATTAAAGGCACCAGCGACGGAAGTCGCGCTTCCGCCGCAGGCAGCCGGGAGCGGAGTGACAGCAGCCGGAACACCGCACGGATAGACGCGGTTGCGGAAGTTGCTCAAGATGCCGACAACCTCATAGTGGCCCCATCCCGGATCGTACGTCGCCTTCACAAGGAAGTCGGGCGCCCGATTGACCGTATAGCCTGTGGCATCGAACGCGTTGAACAGACCGCCGCCCGCGCCCGGAGCGTTGACGAAGAAGTTCGCGGGGAAGTTGCGGCCACCGATGGTAGTCTGCGGCCCTTCAATCGAGGCAGCCACGGCATACTTGCCGAAGTCCTTGACCACGCGGAAACTGTAGGCGCGCTGCCAAGCCCAGCCAACGACGTATTGCAGGTCGATCTGCAGCGGGAGGGCTTCTTGGCGGTTGACGATACCCTTCTTGCTTTCGGTCACCAAGCTCCACATCTGGCCGCCCGCGACTGAAAAACCATTCTCCCAGGTGACGTTGGCCCACAATTGCCGCTGACGGAACACATAGCTGTTGCTCTGGCGGTTGTTGGAAGTGGTACCGGCGCCGAAGAAGTCCCCTTCGTAGTAGCCGGTCACCTTGGCAGCACCGATATTTGTTTCGGCCAGCAACGTGGCGCGGGTTTGCCGGGCACTGAAGTTGTTCTCGGTCACTTTGCTCAACGCGTTATTGGGATAGGGAATGCCGGTGAACGGCGTGTTGATGTCACCGCTAGTAGCGCGACTGCGGAAGACCGTCTCCGCTGCCAGGAATCCGCCGGGCGAAATGCTAATGCCTTTGTATTTTATAGTCGTCGGGCCGGTTTCTTCGGCCTTTTGAGCGGCGGCTTGCTCCGTGGCCACGGTGGTCTTGAGGGCTTCGTTGCTAGCCTTCAAGTCGCTGACCGTGGAGTTGAGAGAAACAGCGGTGGACTTCACTTCGGCGGTGGTATTGACCGCTTCGGTTGCCTTGGTACTGGCTTCCGCCGCGCGAGCGTTGGCGGCCGCCGCGGCTTCGCGCGCTTCGTCAATCTGGCGGTCGCGCTTGGCGAGCTCCTCCTTCAGCATCTGAAGCTGCTCCTGTTGCGATTGCATCGTCTGGCGAAGCTCTTCAAGCTGTGCCGCGATGGCTGCATTAGAACTCTCAGCCTTCTTGGCCGCTTTGGACTTCGCCGGTTGAGCCCCCTTGGCAGGTTGCGCGTCGGCGTCTTTCGGAGTATCGGCAAAAGCAGTTCCGGAAACGAGGAACATCGATAGTGTAAGAGTTGCTAGTTTTTTCATTTCCTCTCTCTTTGGAGCAAAATTCGACCTGGTACCGAAAAAGAAAGCGTACCACCCCGCGCCAGAAGGTAAAGGCCCCGTCTTACAACCACGTCAACTGAATGTGAATATCCTGTAGCAATCGCTGGGAATTCACGGGAAACCATTGACGTATCAGAGGTTGCGGAACTTTCGGAATGTTAACAACAACGCATGGAGGTCGAGACGGGCCGAAAAAAGGATCTCCGAGTCACGTCTCGTCCGCTGGCGGGTTGTAAAACAAACCGAACCATCCGCACTCTCCAAAGGGCGGCTTCCCCTCGGCACCGCGAGGAGGGACCTATTTCGGTGAGGAAATCGTATAAGCGAGAACGATTTGGGTCAAGCGATAAACTCGGCGGCTGCCTGCCCTGAGCGGAGTCGAGCGGTCAACTATCGAAGAGGGAGGAGATGGGGACCGGAGCCAGGGGTGCACCGGTCCCCTAGGTAAGGCCTTACTTGAAGATTAAGCGCGTTCAGTGTCGCAGGCTGGAGTCACGCCTGAATGAAGGACGTGTGAATTCTCGGTGATGGCAGAATCCGGAGCGGGTGCTGAATCGGTCTGTTCACTCTGGCTGGGGCGGACTTCCAGACCGCGGCCGTGACGGACGTCAAGTCCGCGGACCCAGAAGATGATGTCTTCGGCAATGTTGGTGGCGTGGTCCGCAATACGCTCAAGGTGACGCGTGGCAAGAATGAATTGCATGCCGGGGCCCACCAGCTTGGGCTCCTGAGTCATGTGTTGGAGCAACTTTTCGAAAATACGATCGCGGTACTGATCCACCACATCGTCGCTTTCGAGAACCTGGGTGGCCATCTCCACGTTACGGAAAATAAGCGCGCCAAGGCTCTTGCTAACCATGGCGCGCACAGCGGAGGCCATCGGAGCCAGCTCCTCGGGAATCTGCGCGCCCTGCATTTCGCGAAGGGAGACGACGCGCTCGGCGAGATTCACCGCTATGTCGCCGATGCGTTCGAGGTCATTGGTGATTTTCAGGGCGGCGACAATGAGCCGCATCTCATCGTCCGAGAACGAGCCGCGACGGAGCAGCCGGATCGCGTGTTCATCGATGACAATTTCCATTTCATTGATGCGGGGCTCGAGGAGGAACACTTCGCCGGGGAGAACACTAGTGCGCGGATTCTCAAGACTAACGATGGCGTCAAGCGCGCGGTTCATGGCGCCTTCAACGGTACGCGCCATGGAAACGAGATAGTTCACCAGGGTGTCGTAAAGCACGACTTCCGTGAATCCAGCGGTTGCTCCCATTGGTCCCCTCTTGGAAGGGAAGGCATACTTCCCCTCGTACGCAAAATTCTGCGCCGGAAATGGTTACAGCTTGTTCACACGATTGTGAAAATGGTGCAAAAGAAGGGATTTAGCGGGCGGCTGAACCTGCGCGGTATTTTCGTCCGCGCGACATTAGCGCGCGGGGCGAACGGCAGCCCGCTCCGGGTCGAAAATGGGCACCGTGAAATGAAACTGTGAGCCCTGGCCCACTTCGCTTTCCACCCAGATGCGACCTCCGTGAACTTCCACAAGATGTTTGGCGATGGAAAGTCCCAGACCGGTGCCGCCGACTTCGCGGGAGCGCGCGACGTCAACGCGGTAGAAGCGTTCGAAGATGCGGGATTGATCCGCTCGCGGGATGCCAATGCCGGTGTCGGAAACCGTGAAGATTACTTCGGTGCCGTTCGCAGATGCGCTGATCATGATTTGGCCGCCAGAGGGAGTGTACTGCATGGCGTTGTCGAGCAAATTTTGCAGCACTTCGGCGATGCGGCGGCGATCCGCGGCGATGTCCGGCAAGGGCTGTTGCAGATTCACGGAAATGCGCAGATCTTTTTCGGCGGCGGGGCGCTGCGTGGTTTCGATGCAGCTCTCAACGAATTGGGAAACACCGAGCCGGCGAATCTCCAGCTCGAGCCGATCGGCGTCCATTTTCGAGAGCATGAGCAAGTCTTCGGTGAGCCGCGCGAGACGCCGGGAGTGCTCGAGGATGATCTCGAGGAAGTGGAGGCGATTTTGCGGATCGTCGATGGCGCCGGCAAGAAGCGTTTCCGCAAAACCCTGAATCGCAGTGAGCGGTGTCCGGAGTTCGTGGGAAACGTTGGCAACAAAATCGCGGCGCACGCGTTCGAGTTTGCGCAGCTCGGTGATGTCATGCAGCACAATCACCGCGCCGGAAGTTTCCGCGGCGCGGACGGATGCGACGGTGACCGCAAAAAAATGCTGGCGCAGGGTGCCGGTAACAATCTCGGTCTCAACGCGAGGCTCGCCTTTTAAGACGCCGCGCACCGCCTCAATCAGTTCTGTTTGACGCACCACTTCAACGAGCGCTTTCCCGGATTGCGGCGGCATGTCCAGATCCAGGATTTCAGCGAATCCTTCATTTGAAAAGAGCAGGCGCTCAGAAGAGTTCACGACGGCAACGCCCTCCACCATGCTTGCAAGAATCGCCGAGGAAAGATTGCGCTCTTCGGTTAGCGCGCGAATGGTGCCGTCGAGCTGGGCCGCGGTTTGATTGAGCGAGACTGCCAGCGAATCAAGAGTGTCACCCGAACGATCCGCTTCGATGGGGCGAAAATCGCCTTCAGCCACGCGGAGCGAAAACTTCGTGAGCCGGTCCACGCGGTCGGAGAAGGACCGGGATATCAACAGGGACGCCGTGCCAGTAACGAGCAGCATGACGAGCGACGCCAACCAAAGGCGCCGGCGGAATTCCCAGATCGCCCGGTCCACAGTTTGCAAAGGTAGAGCGAAACGCAGGACCACGGGCGGCGCGCCAGCAGGGGACAACCGAACGGCATAATAAAGCAGATCACTCTTGATGGTGACGCTGTGGCGAATGGACTGGCCATCGCCCTTGGCAAAAGCATCGCGAATCTCGGGGCGACCGGCGTGATTCTCCATCGTCGAGGGGTCGGACTGCGAGTCCGCCAGCACCTGGCCGTTGGATGCGATGACCGTGACACGCACTCCGCTGGCGGCCATCTGCGCGACCCAGGTTTCGATGCAGGCGAATTCCCGCGATGCCGTATAGGAGCAGTTGATAAGCTGGGGTGGATGCGCGAGGGCGATACGCGCAATGGCTGCGAGTTCTTCGAAACCGTTGCGCTCGTAGTCACGCCGGAGGGCGCGCTCGGCATAGAAATCGACGGGGAGCAGGACCGCGATCAGCAGGGCGAAAAAGGCAAAACCGAGTTTCCAGAAAAGATTAAGCCGCACGGGTTTCAAACAAGTACCCCGCGCCCCGGACGGTTTTCAAATGTACGGGGTTTTCCGGATCGGACTCGATTTTTTCACGCAAACGGCGGACGTAGACGTCCACGCTGCGCGGCGTAACGAAACGATCCGTTCCCCAGACTGCATCGAGCAATTGATCACGGGTAAAGACACGGTTGGGGCGCGAGGCAAGGTAATAGAGCAGCCGGAATTCTAGCGTGCTGAGCGGTACGGCTTTCCCGGCATGACTGACGCGATAGGACGCCGGATCAATCGCCAGCTTTCCGATCTCAATGGTTCGCGGTGCGTCGGCGGGCGGCTCGGCACGGCGGAGCAGCGCCTTGACCCGCGCGAGCAATTCGCGCGGACTGAAGGGCTTGGTCACGTAATCGTCGGCGCCCATTTCAAGCCCCACGACGCGGTCGGCTTCTTCGCCGCGGGCCGTGAGCATGAGAATGGGCAAACGATTAAGCGAATCATCCCGGCGAATCTCCCGGCAAATCTCCAGGCCGGAGAGTTTCGGGAGCATGAGGTCGAGAAGCAAGAGATCCGGTGGCGTTTTTTTCAAGGTGGTCAGGCCGGTGCTGCCGTCATGAGCAGAACTGACCTGAAAGCCTTCGTTCGCGAGATTGTAACGAACCAGTTCGACGATATCGCGGTCGTCTTCGATAATAAGGATGCGTTTCATGCCGTTTGAGCGTACCGCACGCCGGCTTGGCGGCAGTGTACCGTAGGACGGCGAGTTGCGGTAGGCATTGGGAAGTATTTGATCACTCGAGATTTGACGAGACACGGCTAATTGTCTCAGCAACGCGGCTCGCTTAGGTAACGCGGCGTTTACATGAATGTGAATGTCGTGTTAAAGCCGGGGAAGCCTAAGCGCTGCTTGAAGTTGTGAAGGCGAGGGCCAGGAGCGTCTTTTGCTCCAGCTCGTGGGCTTTGGCGGAACCGGTTGCCGGGCTGGCGCTGGCCGAACGCTTGACGGACCGGAAGTTGAGTCCCCTGGCCTTCGCGAGGCGTTCGAATCGCGGCAAGATATATCCTGCTGCACCCATGTTGCCGGGTTCCTCTTGCACCCAGATAATCTCGCGCGCGTTGGGATACTCGTCGATGGCCGCGGCGATTTCCGTGCGCGGCAGCGGATAGAGCTGGTCGAGAAAGAAGATGGCCGTGTTGGTGTCCTGCCGGCGGCGGCGTTCGCCGCGCAACTCGTGGCCGACTTTTCCGCTGGCGATCAGGATGCGACCCGCGTCCAACACTTCGCGGTCGGGAACCAGCGGGAGAAAACGCGGTTTCGTAAATTCCTCGATATTGGAGCTTGCGTCGGGGTGGCGCAGCATGCTCTTCGGCGTGAAAACGATCAGCGGCTTACGCCACGCTCTGCGTACCTGGCGGCGCAGCATGTGGAAATACTGCGCAGCGGTCGAGGGCTGGCAAATTTGCATGTTGTCTTCGGCGGCGAGCTGCATGAATCGTTCCATGCGCGCGCTGGAATGTTCCGGTCCCTGCCCTTCGTAGCCATGAGGCAACAGCATCACAATGCCGGCCGGTAAATTCCATTTATCTTCACCGGCGCTGATGAACTGGTCGATGATCACCTGCGCGCCGTTGGCAAAATCACCGAACTGTGCCTCCCACAAGACGAGCGCTTCGGGATAGTCACGGCTGAAGCCATATTCGAATCCGAGGCAGCCCGCCTCGGAAAGAGAAGAATTGTAGATTTCGCAGAAGGCCTGATTTGGCGAAAGATGCGAGAGCGGAAGGTAATCGTGCTCATTCACGTTGTCGACCAGCACCGCATGGCGCTGATTGAACGTGCCGCGCTGCGAGTCCTGCCCCGTGAGACGGATGGGATTGCCTTCCAGAACGATGGAACCAAACGCCAGAGCTTCCGCGAATCCGTAATCTACGGCTCGCTTTCCGTGACCCATCTCGGAACGCTGTTCCAGCAGCTTCAGGATTTTCGGATGAACGTGAAAGCCCTCCGGCACGCGCACAAGTCCATCGGTGATTCCCGCCAGCTTTTCCTGTGTCAGCCCAGTATCGACTTCGTACTCTGGTTTGTACGGGCCATGCGAATACGGCGCCCAGTATTCAGGCAGCTTGCGGAGGTGCGGGATTTTTTTCAGCGCGCGCGCCTTGGTCTGTTCTTCCTCGTATTCTTTGCGAACTGTCTCCGCGATCTGCGTCGAGTCGATACCGGTGCGCTCGGCGTAAATCTTCCAAAGCGGCGGATGATTCTTGATGCGTTCGTAAAGAAGCGGCTGCGTGATGGTAGGATCGTCGACTTCGCTGTGGCCATGCCGGCGGTAGCCGATGATGTCCACGACCACGTCGCCGCCAAACGTGGCGCGATACTCGGTGGCGATTTTGCCCACGCGCACAACGGCATCCGGGTCTTCCGCGTTCACGTGGAAGATCGGCACAGACTGCCGCTTGGCAATGTCTGAGGCGAAACGTGAAGAATGTTCCTGAGTCGGCCGCGTCGTGAATCCGATAAGGTTGTTCACGATGATGTGAATCGTGCCGCCAACAGTGTAGGCGCGCAGGTCCGCAAAGTTGAGCGTTTCCGCCCAAATGCCCTGGCCTGCAAACGCCGCGTCGCCATGCATGACGACGGGTACAACTTTGTTCAGCGTTTCCCGCGAACGATCAACGTAAGGTCCGCGCAAGCCGTAACGCGTCTGCTTCGCGCGGGCGCGGCCAACGGCAACCGGATCGACGGCCTCCAAATGGCTGGGATTCGAAACAAGGTGGATGCCGATTTCCTTGCCACTGGTGGTGACGTACGTGCCGGTAGCGCCGACGTGGTATTTCACGTCGCCTGCGCCCAAGACGCTGCGTGGATCGACATCTTCAAATCCCGAGACCACTTCGTGTGGCGCTTTGCACGCGGCGTGAACCATCACGTTCAAGCGCCCCCGGTGGCTCATGGCCATGATCGAGGATTCCGCGCCGTGCTCGCCCGCGGCGTCGAGAATCGAGTCGAGAAGCGGAATCAGGGCGGTAACGCCTTCGAGCGAGAAACGCTTGGTGCCCAGATAGCGTGCTTGCAGGACCTGCTCGAACAGATCGGCGCGAACCAGCCGCTCGAGGATTTTGTGCTGATCAACTGGGCTCAACGGAGCTTCTAACCGCTCGGCGATCCAGCGGCGGCGCTCCGGCTCGGGCAAATGCATGAAATCGGCGCCGATGGTATTGCAGTAGATGCCGCGGGCTTCTTCGGCTGATTCGCCGGCCAGCGCGTCCAAGTCAGGATGCTTCAGCGGCTCAAACAGGCCAAGAGGATCGAGAGTCGCTTCTAAGTAGCCCCAGCGGCGAAACGCGTCGAATACGCGCTCGCGCTCTACCCTTCCCGAAACGTTCGCGAAACCGGCCACTTTCGCGAGGCCGTCCGCCGCGGACTTCTTGGCCGCCTTCGGCGTTTTTTCGGGACGCTCTTCTTCGAGAGTTGTACGGTGTGCCATAAATCGTGCTCTATGAACCTTCTATTTTGCCACAGAAGCAAACGGGCTGCTTGCGGGCGCACGGGGTGCTTTGCTTAATTCTATTATTGGATGCACGAAGGTGAGGCAGAACTACAGGCTCTCAGGGCAGTGCGTTCTCCACGGCTAGTGACGCAACTCGTTGTAGCAAGCGCCGTTAAAGAGAGCGCACTAGGGATTCGAGGCGGTGGGCGATTTCGTCGGGGGAAGCGCCGGGCGGGAACGTTACTGGAGTGCCGATGCGAACGGTGATTTCGCCAAGATGGGCAAGGCGGCGGCGCTCGCGCTTCATTTGCCAGACTCCATCCAGGCGCATCGGAATAATCGAGATGCGCAGATTTTCGGCCAGGAGGCCAATGCCGCTGCGGAAAGGCGCCATGCGGCCATCCTCGGAATTGTTGACTTCGCCTTCGGGGAAAACGAGCACGCTGTAGCCGCGGTCAACGGAATCGCCGGCAAAGCGGAAGCTTTCGCGAAAGCCGGAAAGCTGCGGCAGTGGGAAAACGTTGAACAGCAGCGTGGCAAGCCAGTAGCCGAGTTGATACGCCCAACGCCTGGCGAAGAACCAATCACGCGGCGGACGTCGCATGTTTTGCAACGATTCGCCGCCCATGGCCGTGGCAAGCCGATGGCGATATCGCGGCGGCAACGCGGCGAGAATCAAGCCGATGTCGGCGCGGCGCGTGATGTGATTGGAAACAATGAGCACAGGCCCCCTCAAGCCGCGAAGATTTTCGTGGCCCACGACTCGCGGGTGACCGAGAATCTGCGTTGCCGGCCAGGCCAGCGTGTAGTACACGGCGAGCCGCAGCCAGCGGATGGGTTCACGCTGCGTCCAGCGCGGATAACTGTATTCGCTGCGGCGCGCGGCCGGCTGCTGCAGGACGTGCTCGACGTCGGCAACAGTCTTCGCGTTGGCGAAGGCGTTTTCGTTTAGTTCCACGTGAAACCTTTCCTCCAGTGCGCTCAGCAGCTCCACGCGGTCGAGGGAGGAGAGATTGAGTTCTTGTTCCAGGTGGCGACCGAGCGGCGAATCTCCACCGCCTCCTCTAGTAAAACGTTGCAGCAGTTGGTCGAGCGCGTCGCGTGAAGAGGAGGGCGCTCTGTCGCCTTCTGATGCGCGAACTTGTCGTCCATCGAGGATTTGCGCAGCGCGCGCCGCGATGACGGACATGCGTGGCTTTCCCGTGGCTGTGCGAGGAAAATCCAGGTCCGGCCAGACGATCCATGTGCGCATCTGCTGGTATTCGGCAAGCGTGGAGTTGGCACTTTCGATGACTGCGGAGGCGGCAGTTCTGTCTCCATCCTTCAACAGAAGCACGGGGCAAGGTTCCGCGTTGCCGTCGCGTTCGAGCGGAATGACCACGCAGTCCTTCACGCCGGGCTGTTTGCGAAGGGCGATTTCTAGATCTTCGGGATGAATGTTCAAACCAGCAGGCGTGACGATCACGTTTTTCTTGCGTCCACGAAAACGCAAATTGCCATCGGCGTCGAGTTCGCCAAGATCGCCCGTGCGCAGCCAGCCTTCTTGATCGGCGTGACGAAACGCGCCTTGTTCCCAATAGCCACTGGAAACGTTTTCACCACGAACCAGGATTTCGCCATCTTCGGAGAGCTTGCATTCGCGCCCCGGCAGAATCTTGCCGACGGTCCCCTCGGTTGACCGAAACGGGTGATTCAAGCTGATGAGCGAAGCCGTCTCCGTCATGCCGTAACCTTGAACAACGGCATATCCCATAAGCTTGAAAAAATTTTCAGTTTCGTTCGAAAGGGCTGCGCCGCCGGAAATGAACGCCCAGAATTTCCAGCCAAAGCGCCGGTGGATTCGGCGAAACATCCAGGCGCGCTTGAGAAATTTTCTGCCCTGCGCACTTTCAAGAGTGCGCTTCAACCATTGAGATTTCCCCTGGCCTTCGAATTCTCTCTCGATACCTGCATGAAGGAGATCGAGCATCCGCGGAACGGCGATAAGCGCCGTGGCTCGCTCTTGCTTGATGCTGCGCATAATCTCCGTGGGATTGCTCGACGGTTCGAAAACGACCGCGGCCCCAAGCAGCGCCGGAACAAACAGCGCCATAAATTGTCCGAACACGTGGCTCAACGGAACGAGCGTGACGAATCGCAACGGGTGAAGCCAGCGCTCATATTTCCGGTACTCTTCGATCCCACGTTCCAGCGGCTCAAGGTTTGCCAAAAAATTGCCGTGGGTCAGAACGACACCGCGTGGCTCAGCCGTCGTGCCGGAAGTGTAAAGAATCTCGGCAATGGTGCTTCGCGTTGAATCACAGCCCGGATCGAGGCAAACATTTGAGACTGGCTGAGGGCTTCCCGCAACATCCTTGAAGTCATTGATGGTCATCGATGGCGGCGCATCAGGCAAATCCACCTGCTGACGGTCGCGCAAAATGAGCTTCACGCCGGCGTCGTTAGTCGCGCGTTGAACGAAGTCAGGGGCCGCAGCGGTGTCCATCGGGACTACCACGCCGCCCCGCAAAAGGACTCCCCAGAAGCAAGCAACCCATTCGGCGGAGTTGGGGCCCCAAAGAAGTACTCGATCACCCGGGCCAACCCCGCGCTCGGCGAGGGCATGACTCCAGAAAAGAACCTTTGCGTAAAGCTTTTTGTACGTCAGCTTTTCCCGACGGTAGCCGCGTCTTTGGACGACAGCGACATCGCCGGCAAAGCGGGCAAAATCAGCGAAAAGGCTCAGGAGATTTTTGCGGGGCATAAGCGCAACTGTTTCTCTGCCTCGGATATGGCTCGATTCTACGCCTGAAGCCGCAGGGGGGCCCTTGGGGCCAGGCAAACACTCTGCTTTCGATTGCGGAAGCATCCTCTCCCAAAATGCACTTACCGTGCCACGGAGGAACATCCCTTTGCATCTGAGTAAAAGCACTCGCACGGATTTCGTGGGTTCTCGGTTACAATAGAGGTTTGTGATCTCCTTTACGCGAGAAGATCCCGGGGGCCTTGGGTACACCCCTATGCACTGGAGATAACCAGGAAGATGCCGGTACCGATTTCGCAGATGTGGACAGTTGCAACGTACGTCCTGAAGCAAAAGCTGAAGGGGCGTAAACGCTACCCGTTTGTCTTGATGCTGGAGCCGCTATTCCGCTGCAACCTGGCTTGCGCGGGGTGCGGTAAAATCCAGTATCCGGCGCACATTTTGAAAACGGATTTGAGTCCCGAAGATTGCTTCAAAGCGGTGGACGAGTGCGGCACACCGATGGTTTCGATCCCCGGCGGCGAGCCGCTGATGCATCCGGAGATTGACAAGATCGTCGAAGGCCTGGTCGCGCGCAAGAAATACATCTATCTCTGTACCAATGCGCTCCTGCTGAAAGAAAAGTTGCATCTTTTCAAGCCCAGCAAGTACCTGACGTTCTCCGTGCACGTGGATGGGCAGAAAGAACACCACGATTTTTCCGTTTGCCGCGAGGGTGGCTACGACTTGGCCATCGAAGGCATCCGGGAAGCGATAAAACAGGGCTTCCGCGTCACTACGAACACCACTTTGTTCGATGGCGCCGATCCCAAGAGCGTCCGCGCGTTTTTCGACGAAATGATGGAACTGGGCGTCGAAGGGATGATGCTTTCACCCGGCTATTCCTACGACAAAGCCCCCGACCAGAAGCATTTCCTCGGTCGCGCACGCACGCGGCGCTTGTTCCGTGCAATTTTGTCCAATCGCAAAGCGAGCTGGCAGTTCAACCAGTCGAAGCTGTTCCTCGAATTCCTGATGGGCAAGCGAACGTATGGCTGCACTCCTTGGGGAATGCCGACGTACAACGTCTTCGGCTGGCAGAAGCCCTGTTATCTGCTGCAGGACGGATACGTGGATACATTCCAAGAGTTGCTCGACACCACCGAGTGGCAGAATTACGGGACGGAGTCCGGCAATCCGAAATGCGCCAACTGCATGGTGCATAGCGGTTACGAAGCTTCGGCTGTGGATCACACCTTCAGCGGACTCCGTGGTCTGTGGGCGACGGTAAAGGCTGAGCTGTCCACAAAATATGAGGATTCAGATGCGCTTGCGATGCTCAATGAGCCGGTGAAGCCAGTGCACTCCTACAACCCCCTCGTTCAAATCCAAGCGGACAAGAACCAGTTCGAGGAGACGCGCGCGTGACGGGTCCTCGCCATGCCGACCGGCCGAGCCATGTCGCTCCTTTTACGAGCGCCAGTACATCCGAAGGATCTCCGCTAAATCCCGACGTCCTAGAAGTTGCTCCCGGTACCTTTCATGAAAGCGTGCAAGGTTGGGTGCCCAAGCTGGCGACGGAAGAAGAGTTGCGCATTGCCTTGGAGAAGGCTTTTGACTATCGCGGCGATGTGACACTGACTCTCAAGAACAATTCAAAAATCGAAGGTTACTTGTTCGACCGGACGAGCGGCCCTTCTCTTGCCACTAGTTTTGTGAGAATTCTTCCCAAAGATTCCATGCAAAAGTTAAAAATCGCCTATGCCGATATCGCGGCACTGGCCTTCACCGGCCGGGATACTGCCGCCGGAAAGAGCTGGGAAGCATGGGTAGGCAAATATTGGCAAAAAAAGGCTTCCGGAGAAGGCGATTTGAGCCTCGAGCCCGAATCCCTTGAGTAAAGTATTTCCGCCGCTGCTCGGAGTCATTTCCTGCCCGATTCTAAAGTAAACGCTTTATTGTCTATAGTTTAGATGGCCGGCTGATGTTTTCGCGCCGCGCTCAGAGCCGTGTTGTAGCAACCTGAATTTGTCACCCTAACGGCAACATGAAAATGTCACCCCCCTGGTAGGGCTGAGTGCTCTAGGCGGGTGTCGCCGTAGTAGAGCGAGACGCGCCCATCGAGAGCTTGATAGATTTGCACTCTGGCG
>Ga0209376_1000035_pt1 | contig 132156 bp, 119 predicted proteins | sample GraSoiAngelo_134_FD_185891 | JGI IMG/M metagenome (GOLD analysis project Ga0209376, IMG submission 185891) | Grasslands soil microbial communities from the Angelo Coastal Reserve, California, USA - 14_0929_05_30cm (SPAdes) (version 2) | ecosystem: Environmental > Terrestrial > Soil >... | reverse complement strand
CTTCCGACCACCAGGCGCGGCACCTCTGGATCTCGGCGAGGGCCGCCGGGCGCGACAGCGCGGGCCGATACGGGCGCGCGGTGGTGAGCGCGTCGTACACGTCCACGATCCCCACGATCTGCGCCGCGACGGGGATCTCGTCGCCGCGCAGTCGATCGGGGTAGCCCGTGCCGTCGTAACGCTCGTGATGCCAGCGGATGATCGGCTTCAAGTCCCACGGGAATTCGACGGCCGCGAGCAGCTCCAGACCCCAGATCGGGTGCATCTGCACCACGTCGAACTCGTCGCGCGTGAGCGGTCCGGGCTTGTTCAGGATCTCGTGCGGCACGCGCACCTTGCCCAGGTCGTGGAGGTAGGCGCCGAGGCGGATCGTGGTCTGGCTGGTCTCGTCGAGCGTGAGGACGCGCGCCACGGCCATCGCGTGCTGCGCCACCCGCTCGCAATGGCCGAAGGTATAGCTGTCGGTGGACTCGATCGACTGCCCCCACTCGCGCACCACCGCGAAGTACGTGGATTCGAGCTCGGACACCTTGCCGCCGACGTACACGAGGTCCACGCGCGCGTCGAGCCGACGGAACAGGCGGTGGGCGGCGTTGAGCAGCGTGAGCGCATCCTGGTTCCGACCCATCGCCTGATGCAGCAGGGCCAGCTCGCACGACGCCTCCGCCTGGTTCAGTACCGAGCCGGCGCTCACCGCCAGGTCGATCGCCGAGCGCAGCCGCGATTCGGCGAGCGCGGCGCGTCCGGTCTCGCGGTACACCATGCCGATGATCCGGTAGGCCTCGGACTTGTCGCTCCTGGTGTCGAGCTGGTCGAAGATGGCGAGGGCGGCCTCGGCGTTGCGGCGCGCCTCCTCGTAGCGGCCCCGAACGAAGTGCACCTCGGCGTGATTCACGAGACACATCCCCTGCAGGTGCGTGTCACCCGCGCGCTCGGCGATCTCGTAGCTCTGCTGGAAGTAGCCGTCGGCCCGGTCGTACTGCCGTAGGTCCGTGTGTGCGATGCCGAGGTTGGCGTACCCAATCGCGCAGCCGTGCTCATCGTTCGAGGCCCGGTACGCCTCGAGCGAGCGCTCGTAGTGCGCGACCGCCTCCCCCAATTCGCCTTGGATATTCGCCAGGATGCCGAGGTTCTGCTCGACCCGCGCGCGCAGCTCGCGGCTCTGGCCTCCCCGCTCCAGCGCCTGCAGGAAGTTCTTGCGCGCGTCCTCGATCGCGCCGGTCTTCACGTCCAGCCCGCCGAGCGTGTTCAGCGCCTCGGCAGCGAGGAGGTCGTTTCCGGCGTCGCACGCCACGCTATAGCTGCGGCGGCACAGCTCACGCGCCTCGGCCGACTCGTTACGGTGATGGCGCACGACGGCGAGCCGCCGCAGCGCCTCGGCCAGCACCGCTCGCTCCCCCGTCCGGTCAGCCGTGGCGATGGCGGCTTGGTAACACTGGATCGCTTCGGGAATGCAAGCAGCCCGCTCCCGGGCACGCGCTTCATGCAACAGATCCCCCGCGGGGCGCACCGGCGCGCGCGGACCCGCCTGCCCGGGACCGGGGATGGAAACTGCAGTCACGACCGTCTCACCACGCGATCACGTAGTCGGAGAAGTGGTTGACCTTCCCGGTGACGTACTTGCTGAACAGATTGTCGAGCGACAACAGGTAATAGAGGATCTGCAGGTTGTCCGTCGTGTACGCGATCCGCTTGGGGAGCAGCTTGCCGAGCAGACTGCAATTCGCGTAGCTCATCGTGAGCACGGCGGGCGCGCGGAACTGCAGCCCGGCCGGCTTGAACTTGACGGCGTTCACGCCGAGCCCGGTGGGCAAGGTCATCGTGATCGTCGTCGGCTGGGCGAGGGCGCCCGACGGGATTGTGAGCGTGTGGGGCCCGACCTTGAGGCTGCCGCCCCCGATCCCGATCGTCTGTGTGGTCGAGTCGTAGGGAAGGTTCGAGCACTTCAGCAGCCCCGTCGCCCCGAGCAGCGAGCCGATGAGATCCGCCTGAGGTGCCGAGGGTTGGGGTGCGGTGGGCGCGCGATCACCGCAGGCGGACGCCAGGGCCAGCGCACATACGAGGAGAACGACCACAAAATAACGAGCGGCCTTCATGGGCCTTCCTGCTCCTCTAGGGCGTGGGGAGTTCGGACGGACAGCGGTAGAACGGCGTGTACAAGATGTGGTCTTCTAGCCCGCGCGTCCGTGAGGGTGGTCACGGCGGTCGGGTCATCCAATTCACTTCTGCATGCGCAACGTCGTCGCCAATGTCGCCGAGGGGACGAGCGCAACCCCAAGGTTCGGCAAAATCCTCAAAATCGCTTTCGACGACCGTCGTTTAAGCCGGGGGGGGGAGATGTTGTGCGCGCGGCTCACGCCCAGGTTGGTGCACTGCGGTGAGCTACCGAGTATCTCCGAAAACTTGAGAGTCGCAGGGGGCCTTCATTCGACCCAGGGCCAAAGTGCATCAGGCTTCCTCTCAGCGCCGGTGTGCGGTCGCGACCGCGAGGACCGCCTCGATCACGTCCGATACGTCACCATCAGACAGCCCCGGGTGGAGCGGCAGACTTAGCATGCGCCGGAAGTTCTCGTAGGCCACGGGAAAGTCATCCGGCCGGTAGCCGTACTTGGTCCGATAGTAGGGGTGGAGATGGACGGGGATGAAGTGCACAGAGGTGCCAATGTTACGTGCCGTGAGTTCCGCAACGAATTGGTCGCGCCCGATGCGAAGCGCCTGAGGCCTGAGCCGGAGGACGAAGAGGTGCCAGGCGTGCGTCGTGTCCGCCCGCGTCACGGGGAGCTCGAACGCCTCGTCACTCGCGAAGGCGCCGGTGTAGCGCGCCACAACCTGGCGTCGCCGCCGCTGGAATTCCTCCTGTTTGCGCAGCTGGCACAGTCCCATGGCCGCCTGGATGTCGGTCATGTTGTACTTGAAGCCGGGGAGCACGACCTCGTAGAACCAGCTCCCGCCCTCGTGGTAGCGTTGCCAGCCGTCTCGCGTCATCCCATGCAGGCTCAGTACGCGTGCCCGCTCGAGGAACGCCGGCTCGCCGGTGAGCATGCCGCCTTCGGCGGTCGTGAGGTTTTTCGTGGCGTAGAAGCTGAACGCCACCGGGTTCGGCCCCGCGCCGATGCACCGCCCTCGGTACTGAGCGGGAATGGCGTGCGCGGCGTCCTCAACCACCGCGAGGCTGTGGGCCCGGGCCAGCTCCCCAATGCGGTCCAGGTCCACGGGATGACCCGCGTAGTGGACGGGGAGGACGGCCTTGGTCCGGGCCGTGATAGCTGCGGCGATCGCGGCAGGGTCGATGTTCAGCGTATCGGGCTCCACGTCCACGAGCACCGGGCGGGCGCCCACGTGCTCGATCACGTTGACCGAGGCGGCAAACGTCATCGGGGTCGTGATGACCTCGTCGCCCGGCCCGATCCCGAGCGTCGCTAGCGCCGTGTGCAGCGCGGCGGTGCAGGAGTTCAGCGCCAGGGCGCCGGGTGCGCCAACGAACGCGGCGAATTCACGCTCGAACCGCTGAGTCTTGGGGCCGGTCGTGATCCACGCCGAGCGCAGCGTATCCGCGACTTCGTCGATTTCTGCCTGCCCCACGGCCGGCGGGGAGAACGGGAGCCAGCTCTGCCGCCGGAGCGGTGCGGCACCCGGCAGCACCTCGGGCCCGGCCCCCCCGCTCGTCGTCGAGTTCGGCTCTACCATGTGGATCTTCCCGATCGATGTCGGGTGTGGCGGCGACGGAGTGTCACGTGCCATGTGACCGCCGCCGTCACCTCGCGGTGCGCCGCCGCGACGGCCCGAGCGGCCGCCGAACCCGGCCAGGGGCTGTATTCCGGCACGAGCACGGCAATCCCGCGCAGCACCCCCTCATCGTCCCCTCGCCGTAGCACCGCAGCGAGCCGCTCCAGCCCGAGGCGGAAGGTGAGCAGGTCGTGCGACTTCGGCTCTACCACGTAGACCTTCCCGATCGATGTCGGCTGCGCCGTCTCCCCGGCGGCGACGAGCTCTTCGTGCAGCTTCTCGCCCGGCCGCAGGCCGGTGAATTCGATCCGGATGTCGCGATGAGGCACGAGGCCCGAAAGCCGGATGAGGTGCTCGGCCAGGTCGACGATGCGGACTTGCTCTCCCATCTCGAGCATCGCGATCCGTCCGCGCGCTTCGGGGAGCGCCGCCGCTTGCAGCACGAGCTCCGCGGCCTCCGGAATCGTCATGAAGTACCGCGTCACCTCGGGGTGTGTGACCGTGAGAGGGCCCCCGGCCGCTAGCTGCCGCCGGAAGAGCGGCAGCACACTGCCGTCAGATCCTAGCACGTTCCCGAAGCGCACGACGCGAACGTCGGTGCCCGCCGCGGCGAGGTAGGGCAGCTCGAGCACGACCCGTTCGGCCACCCGTTTCGTGGCGCCGAGTACGCTCGTGGGGTTGACGGCCTTGTCGGTCGAGATCAGGACGAACTTCGCGACGCCATAGCGGGCGGCGGCTTCGGCGAGTCGCCGCGTGCCCACGATGTTGTTCCACACCGCCTCGCTGACGTTGGCCTCGCACAGCGGCACGTGCTTGTACGCGGCCGCGTGGTAGACGTAGGTCGGCTGATAGGTCCGGAATATCTCTCCCACGCGCTCGTAGTTCGTGACGTTGGCAATGACGGGAAGAAGCTCGATATCGGGGTGCGCCCGGTGCAGCTCCACCGCTGCGAAATAGAGCGTGTTTTCTGCCCGATCGAGCAAGACGATCCGTCGGGGACGGAAGCGGGCCACCTTGCGGGCCAGTTCCGATCCGATCGAGCCCCCGCCTCCGGTGATCAGGATGGTCTTGCCGGCGAGGTCGCGCTCGACTTCGTCCAGTCTGATCGTCACGGGCTCGCGGCCGAGCAGGTCCTCGAGCTGGACGTCGCGGAGCTCCCTGATTTTGGCGCGCCCGGCCAGCAGATCCTGCAGGCGGGGGAGGATCTGGAACGGCAACTTCGCCTCCACGCACCGCTCGACGATGCGCTGCAGCTCGGCCCGCGTGGCGGAGGGGACGGCGATCACGAGCAGCTGCACGCGGTGTGCGGCCGCGAGTTGAGGCAAAGCCACAGTCCCACCGAGCACACGGACACCGTGAAGCGATCGCCCATGAGTGTCGGGATCGTCGTCGATCAGGCCGACCACCCGTAGGGTGCGCCGCGGCTCGTGCAACAGTTGGCGGAGCAATTGCTCGCCCGCCTCGCCCGCGCCAATGATGAACGTGCGCTTCCCCTGCGGCACCTTCAGACGGCGGAGCACCTGCACCTCACGGGCGATCCGGGCGCCGAACCGAAACCCGCCGACCAGGAAGATCGCGAGCAGCCAGTCGAGCACGAGGACGGCACGTGACATGCCGCGGAAGTGGGCGGTGACGTAAAGGAGTCCCACGAACGCCACCGAGCCCAGTGTCACGGCGAGGATCACGTTGGCGAGATCGCGGAGGCTCACGTGGCGCCAGTAGTCGCGGAACAGTCCAAAGACATAGAACGAGGCGGGGCGCAACACGACGAGGAGGGGGAGGGTCGTGAAAAAGCGACGCAGCTCGACCGGCGGGATCGCGAACTCGAAACGTAGCTCGTAGGCCCCGAGGTACGCGAGCGGCACGAGGCAGCCGTGCAACAGCCACGTGAGTGGTCGCCGGTAGGGATACAACCGCTGCGAAAAACTGGGGCGCATGTTCGGCTGCATTCCTCGCTCGAAGCGACCGAGCATCCCAACGCATGGGACATGCGCGGTGTCAGCCGGCGCGTGGCTCGGCGGAACAGGCATCCCAACTCGCTGTCACACGAGGGATTGCGCGGACCTGCCGCGTGCGTTTCACGTCGCACGCGCCTCACCGCGGTCGCGCGCGCGCTACAAAGGTGTGGTGTCTTAGTGACGGATTCGTGACACCCGAGAGCCTAGTCGGGGATCGTTGTGCAGGCCTGTGGGAACTGACGCTGGAGCGTATCGATCATCACGGAGGCGTCGGTGTCTGGGCGGGGGAAGTCGTGCGCGAGGGGGAGCTCCTTACTAGCGAATCGGGTCGTGCACGCCCCCGTGCGGTCGAGGCGTGGTTTTCTCGGGACGGTATCGCCGCGCGCGGGCGTCGAGATCGCTCGCAACTCCCTCGCGTACAACGAAGTAGCGTGACCGGCGGCGGAATGACACAGATCACTGCCGTGCTGCAGGAGCGCCAGTACGTTGCGTCCCGAGCGGAGTCGCCGCCGCGAGTCAGGCGAGTTCCGCTTGGGCACTGTTCAGAGCAAAGCCGTCGAAAGGCGGTGACGCAGAGCCACGGGGCTACAGCGGCTCGCCGCTATGCTCGCCGGGCCGCCAGTGATCGACACGGTCGACGGGGCGGCCCGGCGACTTTTTGTCACCCGGATGGGGCTCAATGACGTTCTTGCACAAGCTGGCCCAACGTCTCGCCCGGCTCAAAGCCGATGCGCGCACCGTGGTATCCGCAACCGCATTGGTTGCTGGAGCGGTGATCGCCTGCGAGAGGTTGGCCAATCCTTCCGGTCCGGGCAGTACAGTCAGTCAGCTCGTCGTCTTCCCCAAGGTCGTGACGCTTCAGCAAGACCAACTCCAGGACTTCATGGCGGTTGGCTTCACGCCGGCCGGCGACACCGCCCAGATCAGTGTGACATGGAGCGTCACGGGTGGGACGCTGGTCGATACGAGCAGCCAGGGTGGCCGCCACTACGCGCACTACAACGGTACCGCCTGCGGCTCGTTCAAGGTTGCAGGCACGAGCCACCCCGGGCAGAAGAGCGACACCGGGAACGTCACGGTGACGTGCGCTCAGCCGGCGGTCGCATCGGTCGTCGTGAGCCCGGCGTCGGCCACCGTGCCGGTGGGCCAGACGCTGCAACTCACGGGGACGCCTGAGGACGCGAATGGAAATCCGCTGTCCGGGCGGACGATCAGCTGGTCGAGCGCCAGCAGCGCGGTCGCGGCGGTGAACGGGAACGGCCTCGTCACGGGCGTCGCGGCGGGCGCGACGACGATCACAGCGACGAGCGAAGGCACGAGCGGCACGGCGGCGGTCACGGTGACGAGCGTCCCGGTCGCGTCCGTGACGGTCAGTCCCGCGACGGTGAGCCTGCAGCCGGGGCAGACCCAGCAGCTCACGGCAACGCCGAAGGACGCGAGCGGCAATGCGCTCTCGGGCCGGGTGGTGACGTGGGCGAGTGGCAGCACCGCCGTCGCGACGGTCAGCGGCAGTGGGCTGGTGAGCGGTGTCGCGGCGGGGTCGGCGACGATCACAGCGACGAGCGAAAGCAAGAGCGGCACGGCGGCGATCACGGTGACAAGCGTCCCGGTCGCGTCCGTGACGGTCAGTCCCGCGACGGTGAGCCTGCAGCCGGGGCAGACCCAGCAGCTCACGGCAACGCCGAAGGACGCGAGCGGCAATGCGCTCTCGGGCCGGATGGTGACGTGGGCGAGTGGCAACACCGCCGTCGCGACGGTCAGCGGCAGCGGGCTGGTGAGCGGTGTCGCGGCGGGGTCGACGACGATCACGGCGACGAGCGAAGGCAAGAGTGGTGGTGCCAGCGTCACCGTCACGCCGGTCGGGGCCACCGTGACCCTCGTCGGGGCGGGCGACATCGCGGAGTGTGGCGACGCCACCGACGACAGCACCGCGGCGCTGCTGGGGCGGATCGGGGGCACGGTCTTCACGGCGGGCGATAACGCCTACCCGGACGGCTACTACCAGGACTACGCGAATTGCTGGGCGCCCTCATGGGGGCGGTATCAAGCGGTCGTCCACCCCGCGGCGGGCAACCACGAGTACCATGACTCGATCACGTCCGGCGCGGCCGACTACTATCGCTACTTCTTTCGTGAGCACGGCACCGTCGTCGGCGACAGCGGGCGCTACTACTACAGCTACGACCTCGGCGCGTGGCATGTCGTCGTGCTCAACACCTTCATCGACATGAGCGCCGGCTCGTCGCAGGAGCAGTGGCTGCGTGCAGACCTGGCGGCCAGCACCAAGCAGTGCACGCTGGCCTACATGCACTATGCCCGCTTCAGCTCGGGGAGCGTGCACGGCAGCTATTCCGAAGTGCAGCCGTTGTGGCAGGCGTTGTACGACTACGGGGCCGAGATCGCGATCGCAGGCCACGACCACGAGTACGAGCGGTTCGCGCCACAAACCCCGGACGGCCACTTGGACACGGTGCGCGGGATTCGCGCGTTTGTCGTGGGGACGGGGGGCGGGGGCCTGTACTCGTTTGGGACGCCACTTCCCAATAGCCAGGTGCGTAACAGCAGCACTTGGGGGGTCTTGAAGCTGACCCTGGCCGACGCGAGCTACAGCTGGGAGTTCGTCCCGATCACTGGCCAGACCTTCACCGACTCCGGCAGCGGCACATGCCATTAGCGCGGCGGAAGGCTCGGGACGGGGGCGCCATGACGCGCACGCGCGAGCGGTGTGGCTCCCGGGCGCCGCTCCAGTTCCGGGCGCTCGCGCTGCCCGCCGCAGTACTCGCCGCCGCGGCGCTGTTCGGCTGCGAGCAACCGGCCAGCGTCACCGATTCGACTCCGACAGTCAGCTCGCTGGTGGTTTCGCCCCAGGCCATCACGCTGCTGCCGAACCAGGTTGCGGACTTCATGGCGGTCGGGTTCACGTCCACCGGCGATACTGCCCAGATGAGCGTGACGTGGAGCGTGACGAGTGGTGCGATCACGGACACGGCGAGCAGCGGCGGCCGACACTACGGGCATTACAAAGCCGGCTCGGACACAGGGACCTTCAAGGTGAGTGCCACCGCTCATCCGGGGGGGAAGGCGGCCAACGCGACGGTCACCGTAACGGCGGTGCCGGTGGCATCGGTGCTGGTTACCCCCGCGGTGGCGAGCCTGCCCGTTGGGGGAACCGTCCAGTTGTCGGCGACGACGAACGACTCGGCGGGGAACGTGCTGACCGGTCGCACGGTGACGTGGGCGAGCAGCAACACCGCGGTGGCGGCGACGAGCGGCAGCGGGCTCGTGACGGCGGTGGCGGCCGGGGTGGCGACGATCACAGCGACAAGCGAGGGGAAGAGCGGGATCGCCACGGTCACGGTGACCGTGGTGCCGGTGGCATCGGTGGTGGTGACCCCCGCGGTGGCGAGCCTGCCCGTTAGGGGAACCGTCCAGTTGTCGGCGACGACGAAGGACTCGGTGGGGAACGTGCTGACCGGTCGCGCGGTGACGTGGGCGAGCACCAACACGGCGGCAGCGGCGGTGAGCGGCAGCGGCTTCGTGACGGCCGTGGCGGCCGGGGTGGCCACGATCACGGCGACAAGCGAGGGGAAGAGCGGGATCGCCACGGTGACGGTGACCGCCTCGAGCGGGGGAGGACCGATCACCGATCCTGGGATCGTCCTGACGGTGCCGACGTTGGCGAAGCCAGTGTTTCTGTCGCCGATCTATCCGACGCCGTTTAGCCTGAAAGTGATGCGTATCGTGGGGGACTCGGGGACGACGATCACGATGACGGGGGGGGGCTCGGGGACCTGGGGGGCGGATGCGCGCCACCACTATTCTGACGACCAGCCGTGGAACGCCGATGGCACGCTCCTGATGTTGCAAAACAGCGGCTCGCCCAGCGATCTAGTGCTGGACGGGAACACCTACCAAGTCATCTCGAGCGGTTGCGGCGATGGCGGCTATGGGCGCTGGCATCCGAGCCTGACCCACGCGTACGAGCGAGTCAAGGCCTACGGGACGCAGCTCTGGTGGTATGACATTCGGACGTGCGTGATTACGCGGAGCTGGACGCTGCCCATCGCCGCGCCGGGGGATATCGAGATGGGGCCCTCGCGCGATGGCCGTTTCATCGCGCTCTCAAGTGCCACGCAGGTGTTCGTTGTCGACATGGATCCGCAGCCCCCCTTTGCGCCCTACCCGAGTCAGCGGCTGGGGCCCGTGTATGACTTTTCGAGCTGTGGGGCACCGAGTGGCTGCACGCTCGACTTCACGCAGGTGTCGGCGTCGGGTCGGTACGTGATCGTGCACTTCCAAGGCGATTGGCAGCAGGTGCTCGACGTCGACCCGAATACGCTGGCGCTGACGCCGCGCCCGATGCCGGCCGCGGCGCCGCGCTGTAACGGCACGGCCGCGCAGGGGTTCATTTACGACCTGGGGCATCCGGACGTCACGCTGAACCCGTTCGACAACAACGAGGACGTGATCATCGGGCAGGAGCACTGCGGTAACATCGGGAAGACGGTGAACGGGAGGCTGATGGGTGGCGTAGTGATGGTGCGGTTGCGCGACGGGGCGGTCACCTCGTTGACCGACCCGACGAACGAAGCCTACCCCTATCATATCTCGGCCCGCAACCTCGATCGGCCAGGGTGGGTGTATGTAACGTACTGGCCGTCACCCGGGCAGCGGTTCAGCGACGAACTCGTCGCCGTCAAGCTGGATGGGAGCGGCTCCGTGGAACGCTACGCCCATACCCACAGCGACTCGAACGCCGGTGGGTACCGCGCTGAGCCGCACGGGGTGCCGGCGCGGGACGGGCGCCGCATCCTGTGGGCGAGCAACTGGATGCTCAACGCCACCGGTGGCTCTTCCTCCGTCACCCAGGGCTACGTCGTCGACGCGCGGTAGCGGCACCCTCGCGATGCCGCGCGCGCGAAGGTGTCACGTACGCGTCAGTGTGTCGGGGCCACTGCGGCCGCCCGCCAGAACCGTTTCGCGGTCCAGCCCGACATTGAACAGCATATCGAGATAGCTGAGGAACGCCGCGAAGTCGCCGTGCCGCTGGGGGTAGACCGGGTAATGGTACTCTTGGAATACGACTTCGATTCGTGCAGCCGCAAACGCCGCGACGTCGAGATAGCCTTTGGCTGCCGCCCCGGAAATGTAGACCGTCGAGCCCAAGTACTGGCAGATCTGGAGCAGCAGTTCCGACCCTTTGCCTGACAGCGGCAGCTCGGAGGAGCAGACGAACCGACAGGTGATGCCGAGGAGCCGCAGGGCGGGCTCCCACGAGGCGCGGTCTAGCTCCGTCAGCGTTTCGTGGGGATGTTCCAGGATGCTGATGATCTCGGGCGCGTGGGCCTCGAAGCATGGCGCTGGAGCGTACAGGCTGTTGAGCGTGCCGATCAACTTGCGTCGCCAGGATTGCGTGTCGTCGGGGCGAATCTCACCAATGGGTTGGTCGCGGCGCGATTGCCGCACCGGGACCGTAAGCCACTGCGGTCCGGTGGGACCCTTGAGCTTGGCCCGGTTTTCCTCGTGCCGGGGAGTGAACTGGACGGTATCGAGGACCACGAACACGTCGGTCACCATCATCCGGTGCAAGTAGTGGAGGCCAGGGAAGAACCGCGGCTGGCTGATCACGCAGGCCGGCATTATGAAGTCTCCCGTCCATCGGCCGACGGAGATCGCTTCTTGGGAAGCCACCATGAGCGCGCGAGCACGCAGAAGATCGTCTGAGCGATCACCCTCAGGTCAAGCCAGGCGGTCTGCTCCTCCGCGTACCGCAACCCTTCGGCCACCTGAATCGGCAGGTGCCGCGCCACGTACCAGTCCTGCATCGAGACACCTTCAGGTGGCGGATCATGATACGTCAGGTCCGGATACCAACGCACATCGACCGGTGAGGCGATGCCGGGACGGACGTCGAGAATGCGGCGCTGGTCCGGAGTGTAGCACTCCTGAACGAGATCCCAATCTTCGGGCCTCGGTCCGACCACTGACATGTCTCCGCGGAGCACATTCCAGAATTGCGGTAGTTCGTCGATCTTGAACTTCCGCAAAAGTCGCCCGACAGACGTGATGCGATCGTCCGCGGCTGCCGTAATCTTGCGGTCGAGAGTGTCCGCGCCAAGGCGCATGGTTCGAAGCTTGAACATATCGAAGGGGCGGCCACGCAAGCCGGCTCGCTTCGACCGATGGAATGCGGGCCCCGGGGAAGCAAGCTTCGTAGCGATTGCACCGAGCAGCATGAGTGGCCAGGTCACGAGAATGGCGGACGTGGCGACAACGATGTCGAAGAGACGCTTTTCATCGCCCTCATGTGTGGCGCCGCACGAAGCATTCCATGACGACGGCTCGCTTGCCCGCGTGCAATCTCGACAACGCCAATGGCTTCTGCAACTGACGCCGGAGCGACTCCTAGCCACACGGAGGGTTCGCCGTGACGGGCCGGGGACTCATTGTGTGCCTGCTGTGGGCTGCTCCGGTTGCCGTAGTCTCTTGGGGTGCGAGCCAGGCCGTCCCCCAGACGGCGGTGCTGGTGGGCGCGGGCGACATTGCCTCCTGCGCCTCGACGGGGAAAGAGGCCACCGCAGCCCTGCTTGACCGTATCCCAGGCGTCGTGATCACGATCGGAGATAACGCCTATCCCGATGGCTCAACCGCCGACTTCAGACGGTGCTACGATCCCTCGTGGGGAAGACATAAGGCGCGTACGCGTCCGACTCCTGGTGACCACGATTATGACACGCCGGGTGCTTCCGGGTACTTCGACTATTTCGGTGCCGCGGCAGGCGATCGGGGCAAGGGCTACTACAGCTATGAACTGGGCGAATGGCATATCGTCGCGCTCAACTCTGTCATCGCGAACGGGCCGACCTCCGAGCAAGTCCGGTGGCTGCGGGCAGACCTCGCAGCCAGCACGAAGCGTTGCACACTCGCTTATTTCCATCACCCCCGGTTTTTCTCTTCGATCTCGACGACACCGGGAGGTGGCGTCAACGACTACGAGCGTGCGTTCTGGGACGTGCTGTACCAGGCCGGAGCGGCGATTGTGCTCAACGGTGACCAGCATCATTACGAACGGTTCGCGCCCCAGACCCCCGACGGGCTGCTCGATTTCGCCACAGGTATTCGAGAATTCGTGGTGGGCACCGGGGGCGCGGACGTCAGCGCTCCGACCAGCATACGAGCCCATAGTGAGATCCGGAACGGAGACAGCTTTGGTGTGTTGAAGCTCACGCTGGCCGCGGAACGCTATGCGTGGGAATTCATTCCGACTGCAGAGCTAAGGTTCCGAGATTCTGGCCGAGGCGTATGCCCCCGGAAGCCCTCCTCCTTGTTACAGTCCGGAGCGGATTCCGGTCGCGTGCTCGGTGTCACGCCGCCAGTCGGGTCTCGCCCAAAAGGTATTCCGATCGTCGACCGCTGGGCGGTGTTCACGGCACCCGATGCGCCTAAACCGGCGTACCTCATGCCGGTCTTCCTAGAGCCGTTCCACCTCAAGGTGACCCGCATCACCGGCGATCCGGGGAGGAGCATCGCTTTGCGCGCGGGTGGTTCGCCAACATGGGGCGCGGACGCCCGGCACCACTATTCCAATGACCAGCCCTGGAGCGCTGACGGCCTGCTCCTGGCCATCCAGAATACCGGCTCCCCCCGCTCCGTCTATCTGAATGGCGAGACATATCAACCCGTGCGCGGGCCGTGCCCCAACGACGACGCTTACGACGACCGCTGGCACCCGAGCTACGCCCATGCGCACGAACGCATCGCGGTTAACCGTACCAGTACGCTCAGCTGGTTCGACGTGGGCACCTGCACCCAAACGCGCAGTTGGACGCTGCCATTTCCTGTGATTGGGATCGGTGGCACTCCGTCCGATGACGGCCGCTTCATTGCGCTGTCGGATAGCAAACGCTTCATGGTGGTGGACATGGATCCCCAGCCGCCGTTCGCGCCATATCCCAACCGGCGCATCGGTCCGGGAGTGGATTTCATTTCCGACTGCGGCCTGCCGAGCGGATGCACCGAGAACTGGGTATCGATCTCGCCTTCCGGCAAGCATGTGGTGGTGAACTACCACGGCGATCGTCTGCGAGTTTACGATGTCGATCCCGGCACGCTGGCGGCGAAGCCGCGGCCCATGCCAACCCTTTACGCGAACTGTGGCGGAACGGCTGCCAACGGGTTCGTCTATGACCTCGGGCATCAGGACATGGCGCTGAATCCGTTTGACAACAACGAGGACGTCATCGTCGGGCAAGAGCACTGCGGAAACCGGGGCAAGAGGGTGGCGGGGACCCTGATCGGCGGCGTCGTGATGGTGCGGCTGCGGGACGGCAAGATCACCTCCCTGACGAATCCGACAAACGAGGCGTATCCGTATCACGTCTCGACGCGCAACTACGACCGTCCGGGATGGGTGTACGTCTCTTATTGGCCAGGGCCGGGCCGCCGCTTCAACGACGAGATCGTTGCGGTCAAGCTGGACGGAAGCGGGGCAGTGGAACGCTACGCCCACACGCGCACGGAAACGTCTGGATGCTACCGCTGCGAGGCGCACGCGGTCCCGGCTCGGGACGGCAAACGTGTGCTCTGGGCCAGCAATTGGATGGCGAATGCCGCTGGGACAGGCTCGAAACTGGTGATTCAGGCCTACGTCGTCGACGCCCGGTGAGCGTTGCCGTGGCTTTGGCCTCGCCTCTGGCGGATGACGGTGGTCCCGCCCGCGCCCCGTCAGCTCCCGTCGAGCCAAGCTCACGAGGCGCCGCGTTGTGGCTGCTCCGCGTCAGTGTGACGAAACAAAGGTGCCACACTCGGAATTGAGCGGCAGGCCGATTGCTGCAAGATGATCCGAGCGCGAAACTTGCACGCATTATGCTCGAGTTGCCGTAGTTAGGTCCTGGGCAACCCGCGTGAAGGCGTATTCACGCCATCCCGCGCTCCTGGAGGCCGCACCGACGGAGCATATGGCAGGGCCCTGGTGCAATCGCCTTGAGCTTTGTGGAATTTCTGTTGCACGCGCGGAATCTCGATGAGTTCGCAGCGTGGAGCCCAGCTAATGTCCGAACTCCTACCTGAGCCTACTCCGCTTCGCCTGACGGGACCGCCCGGCTCTCTGCGGCCCTCCCGCGACGGCGGTGGCCGGAGCGCCGATGGTGCTGAGAGTCGGACCGACTTCAAACAGCTGCTCATGCTGCTGCGTCGCCGGATCGGCTTGGTGGCGGGCATCGCTGCGCTCATCGTGTTCGTCGTCGCCCTGTTCGTCGTGCTGGAACGTCCTGTGTATCGCTCCACCGCCACGGTGCGGCTGGCCTACCCCCGGCGCGCACTCACGGTCGGTGTGGAAGACCTTCCGGCAAAGGACCAACGGTCTGATCCCCTGCTTTCACTCATCGAGCTGCTGCGCGGCCGCGGGATTGTCGGCGCGGTCGTGGATTCGCTCGCGCTTCGACTCCAGCCGCTGGGCTCAAGGTTCGGTGGCTCTTCCCGGGTCGTGCGGGCGGCGCTGCGGGATGTCCGGGTGAGTCCGGGCGCCCAGCAAGACACGCTGCGCCTCACCTTCGGCGGCGATCGAGTGACTGCACAGGGCCTCCAGGGGGAGGCGCAGTCGCCGTACGGAACCCCGCTGGCGGTCGGGTCCGTGCAGTTCACCATCCCCTCCCCTCCGAGCGTCAAGGCTGGCGCGCTCGCCGTGCGCTCGCGGGAGGAAGTCATCGACGACGTGCTGAAGAGTCTGGCGGTGCTCCGGCGCAAGAGTACGGACATCGTTGACGTCACCTACTCAGACCCCGATCCGCTCCTGGCGCAGCGCGTCGCCAATCTCCTCGTGCGGGTCTTCCAGGCGCGAGATGCTGGCTCGGCTCAAGAACAGGCTCGAAGCCGCGCTGAGTTTTTGGCGGCGCAGCTCAGCGCCACAGACAGCGAGCTGTCGATTGCGCAGGCGGAGCTCAGCGCCTTCCGGAGGCAGCGGTTGCTTGGCAGCTCCCGGGACAAGCTCGCCGTAGAGCAGGCTCGTCTGACGGCGCTCGACGCACGCCTGGGAGAGCTCGAGGCAGAGCGTAGTGTATATGAATCCTTCTTGACCAAGTTCAACACTTCGAACGACAGCCTCCGCCTGGACGTCGCACGCGATCTGTCGTACACGCCCGAGCTGGCCGCCGACCCGGTCGTCAGCCGGATATCTCAGCAGGTGCTCGTCTACCGGACGCGCCTCGACTCCCTTACCACGGGACCCTTGCCGGCCGCGCCCACCAACCCCGATGTCATCGGTCTGAAGGCACTCATCCGGTCCACGCAGGAAGAGCTGGTTCGCGCGGTGCGCGCCCACTTGACGTCGATCGGTGCGCAGAGCCAGGCGTTGGCTGCGCTTCGTTCGCGCACCGGGGCCTCGTTCCAGCGGCTGCCGGCGACTGAGGCGGAGGGGGGACGGCTGGAGCGGTTGGTCGAAGACTTGAGAAGCACCGGGGACCGCATCCGGCAGGATTACAAGAACGCGCGGATGGCCGAGGCGATCTCGGCCGGGGACGCACGGGTCATCGATTGGGCCCCACTACCGTACAAAGCCGCCGGCATCCCCCCCTGGGCGAAACTCGGGCTGGGGCTCTTGCTCGGTCTTCTCCTGGGATGTGGAGCCGCCGGGCTCGCCGAGAGCGGGAATAGCTTGCTCATGCGGCCGGAAGAGCTGGAACGGGCGCTCAATGTGCGGGATCTCGGCGTGATCCCGCCATTGCTCGAGACCAGCGCCAGCCGTCCGCTGCGCAGGCTCCCGATCCCGCTCTTCATATCAGCGAGCCGCCGGCCCGAGGCCGCCAGCCGTGGCGAGCAAGCGACGTGGGAAGTCGTCGCCGACTCGGCCCCCTTGTCTAGCGCTGCCGAGGCGTTTCGCCTGCTGTATTCCGGCTTGCTGTTCGGATGGGGCGAGGGCCAGCGGACGATCCTGGTCACCAGCGCAGCTCCGCAGGAGGGGAAGACCGTGATCGCGGCGAACCTCGCGGTCACCTTCGCGCGTGAGGGGGTCCGGGTTCTCCTGGTTGACTGTGACCTGCGGCGCCCCCGTCTGCACCGGGTATTTGGCGTTGCCCCCGCTCCAGGTCTGATCGAGCTGCTGAAGGCTGACAGGGCAACGCTTGCCGATTCCCCTGGCGGGCCGCTCCGTCGGCCCACGAAGATCGCAGGGCTCTGGCTGCTGCCGTGCGGCGCCCTTCCGCGGCGCACTTCCGAAGTGCTCCAGCCTCAGCAACTCCGACGTCTGCTCGACGACCTCTCCGGCCATTTCGACGTCATCATCCTCGATACTCCGCCGGTCTTGGTCTCCGCGGATGCCGCGCTGCTCGCGCCCCTGGCGGATGGTGCCATCCTGGTCGTGCGGGCGGGACAGACGAACCGGTCCAGTGCCGAGCGAGCCTGTCAGTATCTGATCGCCGCCGGCGCACACTTTTTGGGCGCCGTTCTGAATGACCCGGCTGGCGAACTGGCTCGGTACGGCAAGTACTACTACTCCTACGGCTACCCCACACCATCCGATTGACGGCGTGGCGGGGCGGCCTCAGACGGATCTCTCGTCCGTGGGTGCCCCCTCGTCGTCCGGTCGTCCACGCTGACCCTCATGACATCCTCTAGCGACCAGAGGCCGCTGGTCAACCGCACCGGGCACGCTCTCACAAGCGGGGTCTGGATGGGCGCCGGATACCTGCTGCAAGGATTGATGACGGTCGGCAGCGTGGCGGTGCTGGCCCGGGTCCTGAGTCCCGAGGAGTTCGGACTGGTCTCGGCAGCAATGCTGGCCATCAACTTTTCGCGGGTCCTTTCGGAGGGAGCAATCGCACCCGCGATCGTGCAGCATCCCAGACTGCGAGACGAACACATCCAGACCGCGTTCACGCTCTCACTGGGTGTGTCCGTACTCCTCTTCATGCTGCTGTGGCTCGGTGCACCCACTATAGCGGCGCTGCTTAAGGCGCCCAGCCTTGTCCCCGTGTTGCGGGTGCTGGCCTGCCTGCAACCGATCGCGGGGCTGGGGGTGATTGCGGATTCGCTGCTCCGGCGTGAGCTGCGTTTCCGAACCATCGCGAATGTGCGCATCGTGTCCTACGGAGTGGGCTATGGAGGAGTCGGCATCGTGGCGGCTCTCGCGGGAGCCCGGGAATGGGCTCTCGTGGCCGCGAATGCGACCCAAGCCATCCTGACCACGGCGTTGCTGCTTCGGGCGCGGTCGCACTCCAAGCGCTTGGGGGTGGACTGGCCCGCAGCTCGAGAGCTTCTCTCCTTCGGTGGCGGTTTCGTCCTGGCACGAATCGGTAACTACGCGGCGGGCGACGGCGATAACATGGTGGTCGCGAAGTGGCTGGGCTTGTCCGCGCTGGGATTGTACGACCGTGCCTACCAGCTCATGGTAGCCCCCGCGATGCTGCTGGGGCAGGTGATGGACGAGATTCTCTTCGCGTCATTGGCGCGGATCCAAGACGACCGCTCGCTGGTGGCGGCGGCCTACCGCCGGTGCATCGTCGGCGTCGCGTTCGTCATGCTCCCGCTGACCGCCGTCGCTTGGACGTTGGCCCCCGAGATCGTGTACGTGGTGCTCGGGCCAGCTTGGTCTGGGGTCACGACGCCATTCAGGATTCTCGCGCTGGGCACTCTGTTCCGCACCAGCTACAAGATCAGCGATTCGTTGACCCGGGCGCTCGGCGCCATGTACCGCCGGGCGTGGCGCCAGTGGGCCTACGCGGCCTTCGTGATCGGCGGCGCCATCATCGGCCAGCATTGGGGCTTGGCGGGAGTGGCCTGGGCCGTGCTCCTCGCGCTCGCAGTCAACGTTCTCCTGCAGGCGCACCTCGTCATGAAGCTAGTGCCGTTCACCTGGTCGGACTTGCTGGCCGCGCACGGTCCTGCCCTCTTGACCGCCAGCTTCGTCGGATTGCCGGCATTCACCACGGCGCTGCTGTTGCGGGAGGTCCTCCATCTGCCGCCGCTCGGCGTCCTGAGCGGGACGCTCGCCGCGGTCATTGCTCTCCTCGCCGCCGTCTTTGCGTTCTGGCGGCGCCCGTTCCTGGGACAGGATGGTACCTGGCTCGTGGCGCAAATCATGGAGTTCTCTCGCAAGCCGCTGCGTCGGATGCAAACTTCCGCGAACGGGGTCCAGTGAGCGATCAACCCTGGCAACGCGAGGCTCGCGAGGAGCGCGGGTGGCCGGGCGGACAGCTCGCTCCTCGCGCTGACCCTTCGTGGCCGGACGCCCCGGCTCGGCCCGCTGTGGGGCGCGCCTGGCCATTGCTACTGATCACCCTCATCGCCGTGCTCTATCCATTCGAGTACGACACCGGCCTGACCAACTACAGTCTAGGAGACGCCGTCGTCGGTCCTGTGGCGCTTTTCGTCGTCCTTCAGTCGCTGGTGCGCCTCGTTGGGTGGCCCCGCTACACGGTGCAACTGCTGGCGTTGGTGGTGGTCGCCATCGCCTCCAGCTTGGTGAACGCCTTCTCTCCGGCGATCTATTTCTCGGCCCCCAGCGCTCTGGGCGAGACCGCGAAGCTGTTTTCCGCGGGGCTGTGGATGTGCGTCATGTTCTGGTTGCTCTCCGATGACTTCTCACGCGGCTTCTATCAACTGGCCTGTGCCTCCGCCCTGTTGGCGACGGGATTCGCGGCCTCATCACTCTGGGTGACCGTTCGGGAAACGAGCGATTATCGGCCCACGGGGCCGTTCGACAACACAAACCTGTACGCCAGCTATCTCTGCCTCAATGTGTTCCTCGTTCTCGGCGCACGGGAGGCACTCGAAGACCTGCGCCGGACCCGCCGCCGGCTGCCAGCGCTGCTGCGCTGGCCCGGGCCCCTGCTCGGCCCAGTGATGTTACCGCTGCTCCTGTTGGGCATATTGGCGACCGCTTCGCGAGGTGCCCTGGTTGGGTGCGTGGCCGGGTTTGTGCTCTCGGGGAGTCTGCGCCTGCGGCGCATTTCGCGGCCGCGGCTCGCCGCCCTGGTCGGCGGTCTGGTATTCCTCGGCATGACGGGGACGTGGTACGTCCGGCAAGATCCCCTCGTGCTGCGGCGCCTCGAAAGCACCGCCGAGGGATCCGGCCCCAACATCGAAAATCGCCTGGAGCTGTGGCACGCGGGCCGCGAGGCGTTTGCCACCCACCCCATCCTCGGGGTCGGTTACGGCCAACTCCGAAACTACGTCGAGCTGGCCACCGGAAACAATAAACCCGTCCACCAGACCTTTATCTCGATGGGCGCCGAGCTGGGTGCCGTTGGCCTGCTGGTGTTTCTGTGGTTGCTGTTCACCGTAGTGCGCGACACCATGCCGGCGCAGTCCCCGCGCTATCCCGAGGTGGCGCGAGCGTGCCGTGGATTTGTGATCGCCATCGTCACGCAAGGCCTGTTCACGAACGTCCAGCACTCACGCGCCCTGTGGATGATCGTCGGCGTGATCGCCGTGCTCGCCGCGGAGGGGCGCGCCAGCCCCGTCCTAGGGGAGACCCCTGCGATCCTGGCTCGGGGCCCCGTCTGGCCCCGGCGGGGAGAACTCGGATCGTGAGCCGCTCGACCATGCGGTCAACCACTGCGTTTGGGGCTGAGGAGCCATCCCTCAGTGGAGTTCCCCGCATCGTCCGCGAGCTGACGAGCGCGTTGCACGCCGCGCGCCTCAGCTACTGCCACTGGAAGGGCAATGCGCGTCTTCAAGCGGCCGTAGTCGGGCGGAGAGACCTCGATATCCTCGTGGACCGGGACCGATCCCTCGCGCTGAGCGCGATTCTGGCCACCGTTGGCTTCAAGCGGTGCACATCGAGTCCCTGGACAGCCGTTCCGGCACTGGAGGACTATCTCGCCCTGGATTCGGATACCGGAAGACTCGTGCACCTGCATCTGCACTATCGGCTGACCGTGGGGGACGGCTTTCTGAAGGGCTACCGACTGCCCTGGGAGGCGATGGTGCTCTCGACCCGACAGTTCGATGCCACGATGGCGATGTACGTGGCCGATCCCCACATGGAGTTACTGCTGCTCATTGCGGGTAAGGCCGTCACGCTTGGGCTGATCGATCGGATGGCAGGGTGGTTGGGACGGCCCTGCATGGATGCCCTGGCGCGTTCCGACCTTCGCTGGCTCGCGGCCCGCACGGATCCGCACCGGCTGGCGGAGCTGTCGGAGGGTCTTCTGGGGAAGGAGGCCACTCGCCTCCTTTTGGACATAGTGAGCGGCGAGCCGTCGTACCGCCTGCTCCGGGCCCTGAAGCGACGGGCCATTCCGCCGCTCAGCGCGTATCGCACGTATACCCCGGCCGGCGCTGTTGTGCGACGAGGGATACGCATTGTCGTCGGGCTGGCGGTGGCTCTTAACCGGAGAATCCTCCGCTCGCTGGTCATTCCCGGGCGGACACTCTCGAGCGGCGGCCTCGTGATCGTGTTCGAGGGCGAAGACGAGAACGAACGCGCGACCCTGGTGGATCGGATCGCGGCCTGGCTGACCTGGAAGCTGGATGTTCTGGTCCTGCACGGTCGACCTCGAAACAGCCGTGCGACGCGTCGGAAGGCTTTCCGCGCCCGCAGCCGCGGCATGATCGTCCTGTATGACGGATTCCCCGAGGGCCAGCGCCGCGACACCGGCAATGCGCCCGAACGAGCGTGGGACGCGGATCCGCCGGATCTGGTCATCAAACTGCGACGCGCGCCGAGACCGGAGCCCGAAGGCCACACGGAGGTCGTGACGCGGGAGGGCCGACCGACCCGGCACAACGTCGACATCGACCTGGATCATTCCCCGGAACAAGTGCTGCTGGCGGTACAGCGCGCACTCTGGCAGGAGGTGTGAGTTGCTGATCTCCACCGGCATGTCGACCGCGGGAATACGGGCGTGATGAGAGCATCCCTGGAAGAGCTCTCGGGCCAATCCTTCCTCTACGTGAGCGGCGGCCACAGGGGGCAGGACGTGCTCCGGCACGTCCTCGCAAGCAGCGCCTGGAGGCCCGGCCTGATCGCCGTGGTCTCGGATTCAGTCCCTCTCGGCGCGGCTGCCGAGTGCGACGGCGTCCCCGTCGTCGCGGTTCCGACCGAGCACACTCCGGACGCCTGGTGGGCTATGGCCGCCCATGGAATCAAGGGCGTTCTCGCCGTGGGGGTCCCCCCCGATCTGCTTGAGGAATTGTCCCAGAAAGCATTCCCACTGGGGGTCTATGGTCTCCAAGCGGGCTTGCTGCCCGGCACGGCCGGTCCAGCCGCCCTGAACTGGGCCCTCATTCGGGGGCTAACCGAGACGGGAACCAGCTTGGTGCGATACACGAAGGACGGCGACGGGTGGTTGCTCGTCTCCCAGCTGCCCTGCCGCATCGAGGACGGGGAGACCGCAGGCACCCTCTGCGCGAAGCTTTCGGCCGCCTCGGCTGACTTGTGGGCTCGGCACTGGCCTGGGATCGCGCGAAACGACGTAGCCCTGCGCCCCGCTGGAACGTGGATCCGCGAACTTGGCCGAAGACCGGAAGACGGCGCGATTCGCTGGGCAGAGCACTCAGCGGCATCGTTGGATCGCTGGATCCGGGCGTTGGCGCGGCCCTACCCCGGAGCGTTCCTCCGGTTTGGCGGCCGGCGCATTTGGGTGCATGGAGTCGAGCGCGACACCCCGGAAGGCGCCGCCGTCGACGCACCCACATTGACGGCGGTTTCGGCTCGGGGCCTGACGCTCGACTTCCCGGACGGCAGGATACGGATCTCGGATCTGTCTCTCGATGACGGTTCAGAGATTCCCGGTCACCTCTTAGCCGCGCTGGCGGAGCGGGTCGGCGCTCGCTTGTCGTCCCTGCACACGGGGCAAAAAGTGCTGGTGGTGGCCGCGCATCCCGACGACGAGGTGCTCGGGATCGGAGGCACCATGATCCGTCATTTCAAGAGCGGGGACGAGATCCGCGCAGCCATCGTCTGCTCGGCGGAGTCGATTCGCTATCGCGAAGGCGAACACGACCAGCCGGGTGACACACAGCGCGCATCCCACTACCTGGGAGCGCAGTCAATCGGACTGGGGTTCGCCGATCAGCGCCTGGATCGGGGCAGCAACCTGGAGTTGATTCAAGCCCTCGAGAGACAGATTCAGGAGTTCCAACCGCACGTCATCTACACCCATTGGTGGGGAGACGTCAACGCGGACCATGCACGCGTTGCTGAGGCGGTCGACGTGGCGGCCCGCCCCTATTCTGCACCGGGCCTCAAATCGATCTACGCATTCGAGACCCCCTCCAGCACTGAATGGACTGCAAGTGCCAGGGGGAGGGCGTTTGCCCCCAATGTTTTCGTGGACATCTCGGAGGAGCTGGATCGCAAGCTGGACGCGATGCGATGCTACGAGAGCGAACTCCGCCCACCCCCGCACCCCCGGTCCCTTCGGTCTTTGCAGCAGCGCGCGGCTTACTGGGGTAGCGTCGCCAACATGCCGGCGGCCGAGGCACTCGCGCTGCTTCGAACGCGCCAGTGAGCATGGTGAAGCTTTGGCTGGTCGGTTCGGACGACGTACGGTTCCGGCTCCCGTTGCTGAACGCACTGCGGGAGCGCGGCTTCGACGCGGGCGCCGTCGGGTCGGAAAGCGAGACGGCGTTCGCGGAAGCCGGAATTCCGTACTGGCGATTTTCGCTGAACCGGTGGGTCAGTCCCTGGAGCGACCTTCGGTCGCGGCGGCAACTGTATGATCTCTTCCGGGCGCACCGGCCCGACATTGTCCACGCGTTCGACACCAAGCCCGCGATCCTGGCGCCTCTAGCCGCCCGGGACGCGGGGGTCCCCGGTACGGTCGCCACCATAACGGGCCTTGGGTACCTCTTCTCCTCGCGGTCGCCGCTGGCGCTCTCACTGCGACCGGTCTTTCGGTTGCTGCAACGCCGCGCCGCCGCCGCGACAGGGGTCACGATCTTTCAGAACCCCGACGACCGCGCGTACTTCCGGCGTCACCGCTTGGTTCGCCCGGGTCGCGACACGCTGGTGCTGGGGTCGGGGATCGACTTCACGCCCTTGCAGGTGGACGGAGCGGCGGTGGGCAGGCTCAGGCGTGAGTTGGGTCTTGAAGGTCGGCTCGTGGTGACGATGATCGCCCGCCTCGTGGTGCAAAAGGGCGTGCGGGATTTCCTCCACGCGGCCGCCCTCGTGCGCCAGCAGCTACCAGACTCCGTCTTTCTCCTGATCGGCCCCGTCTCGTCCGAGGGCCGGGGGGCTGTGTCGTCGCGCGAGGTGGAGCGCAGCGCGCGCGACGTGCGCTATCTCGGTCCCCGCAGTGATGTTTCCATGCTGCTCGCGCTATCCGACCTGTTCGTGCTCCCGACCTACCTCCGCGAGGGAATACCGCGCGTGCTGCTGGAGGCGGCGGCTTTGGGGCTTCCGCTCATTACCACCGATACACCGGGCTGCAAGGAGATCGTCCGAGACGGCTGGAATGGGCTGCTCGTTCCTCCACGAGACCCACGCCGGCTGGCCGGGGCGGTGCTGCGATTGTTGGCCTCGCCGGACGAGCGCACGCTCATGGGGAGCCGCAGCCGAACGCACGTAATGGGGAACTTCTCCCTCGATTACGTCGCCCGAGCCTACGCGGAGATCTACGAGCGCGTGCTGCGCGAGAGGTCGCCGAGTGTCGCGGCCCGCGCCGTGGGTTAAGCCGATGGCCGAGCTCAAGCGCCCACTCGCGGAAGAGTCGCCAGCCGGCAGCGACTCGAGCGTGGAGCCGCTGGCGACCGGTCCAGCGAGCGGAGGCAGCCGTGTCGGCCGGGCCCCTGGCATGGTGACCAGACTGCTCGACCGGCTAAACGAGCAGGAGATCGCCTATTGCCGGTGGCAAGGCGACGAGCACTTGCAGGCCGAAACGGCCGCGCCACAAGGGCTGGACATTCTGGTGGACCGGCAAGACGCGCTGCGAGTGGCCGTGATCCTGGCCGAAGCCGGCTTTAAGCGCGCGGTAGCGGCGGCCCTCCTCCCGGACCCCGGTGGCGAACACCACTACCTGGCCCTCGAGGAGGACTGCGGCAGCATCGTGCAATTGCATCTGCGCTACAATCTGGCGATCGGCGACGAGCGCCTGAGCGAGTACCGCCTGCCGTGGGAACCGTTGGTCCTCTCCACCCGGCGCCTCGATCAACAAGCAGGGATGTACGTAGCTGATCCGTCGGTCGAGTTCCTGTTCCTTCTCGTTCAGGTCGCATTCGACCTCCGACTCGGCTCCTTCGTTCGGCATCGGCTGGGTGCCCCATGGTGCTGCCCCAGGCGGCTCCGCGAGGTGCATTGGCGGCTGCGGGGAGATGCCGGGCCGGTGGCCGACCTGTCTCGCCGCTTGTTGGGCGCCGCTGCCGCGGACTTGGTTTCCGAGATGGTCGCTGGTGAGCCGTCGTTTACCAAAGTCAGGGAGTTTCGACGTTGTGCCGTCCCAGTGGTCCACAACTATCGACTGTACCGGCGGGGGGGGGCCAGGTGGCGCAGATCGTGGCGGGCACTGTGCGTGGTGGCGAGGAACCTCTCCCGGGGCCTCGCCCGCTCGCGTCGCCCTGAAGGCCGGATGGTGCCGAGCGGCGGGGTGGCGATCGCATTCCTGGGAAGTGACGGATCCGGGAAATCAACACTCCTTGTGGAGACCATGGCATGGCTGTCGGGGTCGCTCCGCACGGTGCCCATTTACTTCGGGAGCGGCGTTGGGCCGAGCTCGGTGCTTCGATGGCCGCTGCTGCAGGCCGAACGCCTCCTGCGGAAGCGCATGCCGTCCGTACGAGACCGGCCCTGGCGGCGGTCCACTGGGCCGACCTCATCGCTCCGTGCTCGTCTGTCGCGGTCGTTATGGGCGGCAGCGAGGCTCGTCTGGGCAGTGGCTCTGGCGTACGAGAAGCGCGGCAAGCTCCACGCCCTGACGCGCGCTCGCAACCGTGGCCTCGTGGTGGTCTGCGACCGCTACCCACAGAACCAGTTCCAGGACTTCAACGACGGGCCGATGCTGGGGAGGTGGCGGGACCATCCGTGGCGGCTGCTCCGCGCCGTGGCGGAGTGGGAGGGCACGCCGTATCGCTGGGCCGAGCACGTAGTGCCGGATCTGGTCCTCAAGCTCCACGTCCGGCCGGACGTGGCGCAGCGGCGGAAGCCGGACATGCAGCTGCAGGAGCTCGAGAAACGGGCGGAAGCCATCCGCGGCCTCCGGTTTCCCGACGTAACAGAAACGGTCGACATCGACGCGGAGGAGCCGTTGGAGCAGGTCGTGCGCCGGATCAGACGGTGCGTCTGGCGGAAGATATGAATACCAAACGCCGATCGGCCGTCATAGAGTTCATCGGGCTGCCCGGTGTGGGGAAGTCGACACTCTCCCACCGGGTCGCCGAGATGCTGCAGCAGCGGGGATGGCGAGTCGAGCAGCCCACCTATTCGGTGGATCACGAGATGCACACCTGGGAGCGGCTGCTGCTCAAACTCCGGCTGGTGTCCGCGGAGGCGATCTTCCACCCCGCGAGCGCCGTCCGCTCCGTAAGAGCGATCCTGGCAACACGCCAAGCCTCGGCCGCAGGTTTCATCGGCGTCACGGTGAACTGGCTGTTTATGTCCTCCTTGCTACGGAAGGCCGACCGCCGGACAGGAGTACACATCTTCGATGAAGGCCCGCTCAACGCGCTTTGGTCGATCGCATTCAGTGCGAGTTCCGCCGGCACCGCCGGGATCCTCGGGAAGCTCGCGAGGCAGCGGTCCACGCCTGTGCTCGTCGCCCTGATCGAGGCCGAGATTGCGGCGGTCAGGGAACGGCTCGATCTCCGCACGAATGGCCAGAGCCGTCTTGAGCGGGCCGGGCCGGCGGACGATGCGTGGGAGCGGGCTCGGCGGGCGCTGCAGCAGGTCAAGGCGACGCTGCAGATGCTGACCGAGGAAGGGGCGGATATTCAAGTGGTTGCCGTGCGAAACCGGGGAAGCGAGGGCCTGGACGCCCTCGCCAATCGGCTCGCTGCTGCGTTCGAGGAGTTCTTGGCGCCTCCCGCTGGCGCACGGGTCGAGCGCGCGGGCAAGACTGGGAGGCCTACGAGCTAATGTGACTTCCCGTCTCGTTCGCGGTTGTGATCTGGCTTACTTGTACTGGTGGATGAAGATCCCGACGGAGGCCAACGCCCCGACCACGGTCAGCGTGGGAAGAATCACCTGGGAGAAGATGGACCGCCCGCGCTCCACCAGGATCTGATCGCCGGACCGGATCGGCCACTGCGCGGCCCCGGTCTCTGGATGGTTCAGGTCTAATCGCACCTGGGTGTGTCCGCCGTTAGCGCTGCCGCGCAGGAGCCGGACTCGGTCCAGGCGCCCGAATTGGGTGGGACCGCCGGCGTGCGCGACCGCCTCGGCGATGGTCGTCTCCGGACTCAACGCGTACACGCTCGGCCGGTTCACTTCACCCTCGATCGCCACCCGGAACAGGGGCTCAATCACGAATTGAGGCTCCTGATCGAACTTCGCCAGGAAGGAGCGCAGCGCGGCCCGCGCCGTGGCCAAGGGAACGCCACCCACCCTGACGGCTTGGTAGAGCGGGTGCGAAATGGAGCCGTCCGCGGCGACCGCGAACTCCCCGCTGAACTCGGGTTTGCGCCAGACCACGATCCGCACCGAGTCGCCTGGAGTGAGTACGCTTCCGTCTCTCGATGAATCGGGCGCCTGGCCGTGGAGTAGGCCCGGAACGCTTCCGCCGATGAGTAGAGAGGCCAACACCAGGGCCGGGGTTCTCATGGATCGCCTACGGGTGATCGTGGGTGTGTGGGCTCGGTGCTCTGGGGTTAGGGGTCGGCAGGGCGACTGAGCGCGGTAATCTTCTTCATCGAACAGGCCGGCACAAGTGGCGCAGCAGGCGGTGTATGAGCGTCGGCCCCGCGGCCTCGCCGATTGATGTTGCATCAGCCCAGCACCAGCTAGGGCGGCTCCACTCAAACTTTCCTGATGTTGCAGGGACGCCTCCCTCGTTGGCGAACTTTCCCGTCACGCCGCGGGCGGCACCATCGTCGCATTCGCGCGCGCACGAGCACGAACCCCGGCTCGCGGCGCCGCCGGTCGCGACGCGAGTGACCCGCGTTCCGCGTGGGATTGACACAGTTCCTGGCACAGCCACGGCCCGCCTCGCGGGGCGTTCCGGATAGGAGGCCCCCGCAGAGCAAACTGGGAAGAGATTATGGCCGACGTGCTGCTGCGAAGCGCGTAGCTCCACAGTCCGTCCCACAGTGGGCCGCACAAACGCCCCAGCGAGCCGCTGGGGCGTTCGCGCACCTGGCGCTATCTCAGGCTGATAGATCAAGTGGCCAGGGGCAGAATCGAACTGCCGACACGCGGATTTTCAGTCCGCTGCTCTACCAACTGAGCTACCTGGCCGGAACTATGCAGCAGAACAACTTAGCGGGCTGGGTGGTGGGGTGGGAGTGCCAAAGCTTGCCCTTGTCTGCCTTTTGTTTGCCATTGTTTGGTCCCGGAACCCCGCGGTCGTCGTCAGGGGCTTGAGAGATTGAGTTGGTGCATCAATGCGTCCGTGTCTGCTCGAACTTCCTTTGTCGTTCCGATTTCGCGGTACTCCTGTACGATATTGTGCTTCTCGAACGTCCAGGCCGACACGCTGACGGGCCATCCCGTCGAGGGACTCTCGGGGCTGACGGCCACGATTAACACGTCGATCCTCTTGCACCCCACGATCCCGAGCAGTCCGCAACCACGATGCTTCTCAGCGTACACCAGTCCTTCTCCTGCGCCCAGACTCGTTTCCAGACCCACCTCGTGCATTCGCTGCACAGCGCCCTCCGCAGGGTAGGGGACATATCCCAGCGCCTGCAACCGGCGAATGATCTCGGGGTGCACCGTCCAGGACGTATCGGAGCGGACCGGAACGATTTCGTTGGCGACATATGGCGTAGGGCGGGCGCACCCGACCAGGAGGACTCCCGCGGCGATCAGTGAGAACGGGCGGAACATCTCGCGACTCCTGAGGCGACGGGGAACGATGGCTTGCCAGGGTCAAGGCGTGATCAAGGAACCTGAATGCTTTTCCATACCCACCGAGGCAACCGTGGCGCCGTGGGATTGCGAGCCGTACTTTCCGGCCCATGCCGCACCCGCGATTCCCCAACCTCACCGTGCTGGACCATCCCCTGATCCAGCACAAGCTCACGATCCTGCGCGACAAAGACACCACGACCCGCGACTTTAAGCAGCTGGTGAACGAGATCGCGATGCTGATGGCGTACGAGGTGACGAAGGACCTGCCGCTCGAGCGGATCGACGTGGCCACGCCGCTCGAGTCGATGCAGGGCGCGCGGGTGGCGGGGAAGAAGCTCGCGCTGGTGCCGATCCTGAGGGCCGGCCTCGGCATGGTCGAAGGTATCGCCCAGCTCATCCCCTCAGCGCGGGTGGGGCACATCGGCATCTACCGCGAGCACGACACCCTCCAGCCGGTGGACTACTACTTCAAGATCCCCGAGGGCCGCGACGCCCGCGACTTCTTCGTGCTCGACCCGATGCTCGCGACCGGGGGGTCCGCGGTGGACGCCGTGAGCGCGCTCAAGCACGCCGGCGCGCAACGCATCCGCTTCCTCTGCCTCGTGGCGGCTCCGGAGGGCGTGGGCCGCATGCTCCAGGCCCACCCCGATGTCCCCATCTTCGCCGCCGCGCTCGACCGGGAGCTGAACGCCAACGGCTACATTCTGCCGGGCTTAGGAGACGCCGGCGACCGGCTGTTCGGCACGCGCTGACCACCGGTTGACAGTTTGCGTCATAACGGTAGATTGTGACGTAATTCGTCATAAAAGACCAATGTGACGTAAAATGTCATCCATCTATATCGCCCTCATCGCCGACGCGACGGCGTCCCGCGCGCTGCCACCGCCGCGCCGCGCCCGCCTGCAGCACGCGCTCCGCCGCGCCCTCCCGGAGTTCAACCGCCGCTGGCGCACGGCGCTCGCCGCGCGCTTCGCCCTCACGCTGGGCGACGAGGTGCAGGCGCTCCTCACCACGGCCGATCCGGTGTGGGCGATCAGCCACGAGGTGCGCTGCCGTTTTCCCGACGTGGAGTGGGTCGTCGCCTGCGGCCGGGGCACCATCGCAACGCGGCTCGAGCGCGGCACCACCGCCCCCGAGGTCGACGGGCCCTGCTTCCACGCGGCCCGCACCGCGATGGAGCAGGCCAAGCGACGGCGCCTGCTGCTCGCGTTCGGCGGTTTCGGGCCCGCCGTCGAGCCGCTCGCGAGCTACTACTCCGCGCTCTATTGGAGCTGGACGCCGCGGCAGCGTCGCGCCGCCACGCTGCTCCGGCTCGGTCCCCCCGCCTTCGCCGCCGCTCAACTCAAGGTCGACCGCAGCGCCGTCTCGCACCTCTCCCGCCGCATGGCCTGGCCCCTCGTCGCGGCCGGCGATAAGATGTTCCGGGCAACCCTGTCGGAGGCCCTGTGAACCCGCTGTTCGTGGTCCCGCTGCTGGTGTACACGCTCGCGGCGGCTTTGTGGCCGGGCCAGGTGGACGGCCGGCGCCGCGGCGCGACCGTGCTGATCGTCGAGGCGATCTTGGTGGTCGTTGCCCTCGCCGTCGGCACCTTCCTCGCGCCGCTCGTCGTGCCGCGGGCGCAGGGGCTGTTCTGGGGTCGCGTGGGCCTGCTCGCGACCGGCTACCTGTACGTCTGCGGCCGGGGCATGGTGCTCGTCCGCGCCGTGCTCGATCTGCCCACCCTCCAGATGCGCCGGGACGAGGATCGCACGGCGAGCGCGATCGACGTCGCCCGCGGCCGCACCATCGGCGCCTTGGAGCGGGCCCTCGCGCTCACTCTCGTGCTGCTGGGCGAATACGCCGCGGTCGGCTGGATCATCGCCGCGAAGTCGCTCGCCCGCTTCAAAGCGTTGGAAGACCGAGAGTTCGCCGAATACTTCCTGATCGGCACGCTCGCTTCCTTCCTCTTGGCGCTGTTGGCGGGCCTCGGGATGCGACTCCTCCTTAAATAGGCTCCCCCCCCCAACCCGACCGCAGCCGTCCAACGCAACCCTTCCATCACGCGCCGTGTCAGAGGGTTGACCGTCACCGCCGCTCCGGAGCCCGGTGGACGAACGCGAACTGATTGCCAGAGTCCGCGCCGGGGACGGCGCCGCCGAGCGTGCGTTGTACGATGCGCACGTCGACCGGGTGTACCGGTTGGCGTATCGTCTCGCCGGTGACGACGAGCTGGCCCGGGAATTCACGCAGGACACGTTCGTCCGCGCGTTCGAGCGGCTCGACTCCTTTCGGGGTGAAGCGCGGCTCTCGACCTGGCTCCACTCGATCACCACGTCGGTGGTGCTGAACGGGCTCCGGAAGGTGAAGCGGTTCCGCCACCGCGAGACGGACCTCGCGGAGGCAACCGAGGTCTCGCGGGGCAGACGACAGGCCGAGCCGGACTTGAAGCGGCGGCTCGCGGGGGCGATCGATGCGCTGCCCCACGGGTATCGCACGGTGTTCGTGATGCACGACGTCGAGGGCTACACGCACGAGGAGATCGGCGCGGCCCTCGGCATCGAGACTGGCACCTCGAAGGCACAGCTATCGCGCGCCCGCGCCAAGCTGCGCGAGGCGCTGGCGGACTTCGCAGGAGAGTGGGTGTCATGAGCCTAGATCAGAGCGATCAGAACGACCAGGGCGATCGGGAAGATCGGTTCGAACAACGCCTGCGCGACATGGCGCAGGAGTATCACCGTCCCCCGGAGACGCCGCGGGAGGAGTTGTGGCAGCGGATCGCCGCGGCCCGGGCGGCACGGCGGCGGCGGCGCGCGGTCAGCGCAAGCCCCTGGCTCCGCTGGGGCGTCGGCATCGCCGCCGTGCTGGTGCTGGGCATCGGGATCGGTCGGTGGACGGCGCGCCAGCCGGGCGGAAACGCGATCCCGCTGGCGACCGCCGGCGGCAATGACCAGGGGATGCTCGCGTACCGGGTCGCGGCGGCGCAGTACCTGACGCGCACCGAGGCCCTCCTCACCGGCTTCCGCTCGGAGGCGCGCTCCGGCCAGCCCGACGCGCAGTTTGCGCGGCAGGCCCGCGACCTCCTGGGCACGACGCGATTGATGCTCGACTCACCGGCAGCACAGGATGCCAGGCTGAAAGGCCTGCTCGAGGACCTGGAGCTGCTGCTGGCGCAAATCGCCCAGCTCCCGGCGAACGGGAATCAGGAAGACTTACAGCTGATCAACCAAGCATTGGAACAACGTGGCGTGCTGCTTCGGCTCCGGACGGCGAACCCCGCCGGCCCCGGGCCGGTGCGCATGCAAGGAGCACTGTGATGCAGACGCTGCAGCTCGTGGTGGCGGCCGTTTTGGGAATCCAGCAACCGGCAATCCCCCCCCCTCCGCACCGCGACGTGCTCCCCAGCGTCGCGCTCGACGGACTACAAGCCCTGCAGGGATTCGCGGGACTTGAGGGACTCGAAGGACTCGAGGGGCTGCAAGGGCTCGAGGGGCTGCAGGGGCTTGAGGGTTTCGAAGGACTGGCTGGATTCGAGGGGCTGCAAGCGTTCGACGCTTTCGATGCGTTCGACGGCGCGTCACCATCTCTCTTGCGGGACGCGCAAGACCCGACCGACTCGTTGTGGCGGGCGGCGCGCCAGGCGTTCAATCGCGGCGACTACGCGAGCGCCGCGAACCTGTACGGCGATCTCACGCGCCGCTACCCCAACACGACTCGGGCGGGGGACGCCCTCTACTGGGCGGCGTTCGCGCTGTACAAGAACGACGATCTCGCCCGCGCCCGCAGCCTGCTCGTCGCCCAGGAGCGCCGCTACGCCAAGGCGGCGACGCTGCGCGACGGCGCCGCGCTGCTGGCGCGCATCCAGGCGGCACTCGCCAAGCAGGGCGACGAGCAGGCCGGCCGCTGGATCAGCCAGCACGCCCAGCCCGGCCCCGATGCCGACACCGCGCACACCAAGGGCTGTCTGAGCGAGGACGAGGATGACGACATGCGTGTCGCCGCGCTCAATGGCTTGCTGCAGATGGACGCGGTCAACGCGGTGCCGATCCTGCGTAAGGTGCTGGCCCGCCGCGACGCCTGCGCCACCGTGCTGCGCCGCAAGGCGGTGTTTCTCGTGTCGCAGAAGCGGACCGCCGAAACCGAAGACATCCTGCTCGACGCCGCCCAGCACGACCCCGACTCGGAGGTGCGCCAGCAGGCGGTGTTCTGGCTGTCGCAGGTGCCCACCGAGCGGGCCGTGGGGATGCTCGACTCGATCCTCAAGACCGCGACCGACCAGGAGCTCCAGGAGAAGGCGATCTTTGCTCTCTCGCAGCAGCACAGCCCGCGCGCGGGGCAGATCCTCCGCGCGTACGCCGAGCGCTCCGACGCCCCGTCCGAAACCCGGGAGAAAGCGATCTTCTGGCTGGGGCAGCACCACTCGGCCGAAAACGCCGCCTTCCTGCGCGGCCTGTACGCGAAGGTCAGCGATGACAATCTGAAGGACAAAGTGATCTTCTCCCTCTCGCAGATGGGCGGGACGGAAAACATGCGCTGGATGATGGACATCGCGGTGAACGAGCGTGCGCCGGTCGAGCAACGCAAGAAGGCGCTGTTCTGGGCGGGCCAGAGCGGGGCCGACCTGGGCGAGCTGGCGGGGCTGTACGACCGGATGCAGAACCGGGAGATGAAAGAGCAGCTGATCTTCGTGTACTCGCAGCGCCACGAGTCGGCGGCGCTGGACGCGCTGATCAAGATCGCCAAGACGGAGCAGGACCGCGAGCTCCGCAAGAAGGCGATCTTCTGGCTCGGCCAGTCGCACGACCCGCGAGCCGCCCAGGTGCTGCTGGAGATCATCAACCAGTGATCGCGCCCCTGGTCCTCGCGCTCGGTCTCGCTCTGCAGGGCAGCCTCGCCGACCGCGTGGCGGCCGCGCCCGACGGCGAGGTACGATTCTCCTACGCCACTCGGCCCGGCGTGTGCGGCAACGGCCGTAACGTCATCTCGTTCGAGTGCGAGGACGGCCGCTGCGGCAGGCATCGCATGTCGTTCGGCAGCTACGACGACGACGACGCGGGCTGCCCCTGCGAGGCCGGGCCGGCGCGGGTTGCGCTCCATAAGCGCGGCGGTCAGGTCACGCGCCTGCGGACCTACGTGGGGGGCGCCTGGCGACTAGCGGCCGGGGCTCCGGTCACCGATCTCGGCGTCGTTTCCGCTGCCGCCGCCGCCCGCTACCTCCTCGAGCTCGCGGCGCGGTCGGGGGACGACGCCGGGCACGACGCTGTGTTCCCCGCCGTCCTGGCGGACAGCGTCACCGTCTGGCCCGACCTGCTGCGCCTCGCACGCACGCCTGCGCTGCCGCGCGAGACGCGGCGCTCGGCGGTCTTCTGGCTCGGCCAGGCGGCCGGCGAGGCCGCCACGCGCGGGCTCACTGAGTTGGTGGACGACGCCGCCGTCGGGCTCGACGTGAAGGAGAGCGCCGTGTTCGCGTTGTCTCAGCGGCCGCGGGACGAGGGCGTGCCGGCCCTGATCCGCATCGCGCGCACCCACCCCAGTCCGGGGGTTCGCAAGAAGGCCCTCTTCTGGCTGGGACAGTCCGAGGACCCCCGCGCGCTGGCGCTGTTCGAGGAGCTGCTGACCAAGCCCTGACACGCTCCTGACCCGTCGCCTGCTGGCGACGCTTCAGGGACGTGGCGCATCATTTGGGCGTTGCCTCCCGCGAGGGCCGTCGATGTCGCTCGCCATCCTCCCCGCGCTGCTCCTCCAGGTCGGCTCGGGAGACTCGACCGCGCTGCGCCATTCCAACGGGCTGGTGCCGCCCGTGGTGACGGCGGTCCGCATCGACCGCCCGCCGACGATCGACGGTCGCCTCGATGACCCGGTGTGGGCCCTCGCCCCGCCGGTCACGCTGTTCCTCCAGACCGACCCCGAAGAGGGGAAGCCGGTGTCCGAAGCGACCGAAGTGCGCGTGCTGTACGATGCGGAGGCGATCTACGTCGGGGCGCGGCTGTTCGACCGCGAGCCGCGACGCATCATTCGCCGGCTGGGCCGCCGCGACGCGCAGCCGCCGAGCGACGACTTCCGCGTGCTGTTCGACAGCTATCACGATCATCGCACTGCGTTCCGCTTCACGTTGAATCCCGCCGGCGTGAAGGGCGACGTCCTGTTCGGCGGCGACGGCGACTTCGCCGACGACTCCTGGGACCCCGTTTGGGCGGGAGCGGCGACGGTGGACTCGCTCGGCTGGACGGCGGAGCTGCGGATCCCCTTCTCGCAGCTACGGTTTTCAGCCTCGCGCGTCCAGGTATGGGGCGTGCGATTCGTGCGCTGGATCCAGCGCAAGAACGAGTTCGCGTTGTTTCCGTTCGTCGGCAAGACCGAGAGCGGCTTTGTGTCCCGCTTCGCCCATCTGGTAGGCCTCCATGACATCCCCCAGCCGCGGCGGCTCGAGCTGCTGCCCTATACCGTCGCGCGCGGCACGTACGACGATCCGGTGGTGCCCGGCAATCCGTTCGACCCCGGCAGCCGCTACTTCGGCGGCGCCGGCCTCGACGTGAAGTACGGCGTCACTTCGAACCTCACGATCGATGCGGCGTTCAATCCGGACTTCGGCCAGGTAGAGATCGACCCCGCCTTCGTGAACCTCACGGCGTTCGAGCAGTTCTTGCCGGAACATCGGCCGTTCTTCATCGAGGGGGCCGACATTTTCGGCTTCGGCGGGAACGGTGGCGGCTTCTCGAGCTTCGGGGGTACGCCGCAGTTCTTCTACTCGCGGCGCATCGGCCGGCCCCCGCACGGCGACGCGACCTCGCCCGGACAGTTCGTGCAGATGCCCGACAACACGACGATCCTCGGGGCGGCGAAGCTCTCCGGCAAAGCGAGCGGCTGGTCCGTCGGCGTGCTCGACGCGCTCACCGCGCGGGAGTACGCGAGGGTGGTGGACACTGTCGCTGGCGCGCGCTATGCGGACGAAGTCGAGCCAGTCACCAACCACTTCGTCGGTCGGGTGAAGCGGGATTACGACGGCGGGAACACGACGCTCGGCCTGCTCGGGACCGCGGTCCACCGCGACCTCCGCACGCCGTCGCTCGACTTCCTGCGGCGCGCGGCCTACGCGGGCGGTGTGGATGTGTTCCATCGGTGGGCCAAGAGCACGTACACCATCGCGGCGAACCTCGGCTTTTCTCATATCGGCGGCGACACGGTCGCGATCCAGCAGGCGCAGCAGGCATCCAACCGCTACTTCCAGCGACCGGATGCCGAGCACTTCCACTACGACCCGACCCGGACCTCGCTGTTCGGGATCACCGGCGAGGTCTACCTCAACAAGGTCGCCGGCAACTGGCTGTGGGGTCTCGCCGGTAGCACCACGACGCCGGGGTTCGAAGTGAACGACCTCGGCTTCCAGCGGCGCGTGGACCGTATCTCCGGCTCGGCCACAGGAGGTTACCACTGGACGAAGCCCGGCAAGGTACTGCGTGAGGCGAGCGCGTTCCTCTTTCTCGGGCCCAGTTGGAACTACGACTGGAACAACATCCAGAACGCCATCGGCGCCTTCAGCTTCGGGACGTTCCGAAACTTCTGGTCGTACAACGCCAGTGCGACGTTCACCGCCCGCGCGCTGGACGACCGACTGACGCGCGGCGGACCGCTCGCCGCGTCGCCGGCTGGCTGGAATGCATCCGCCGGGGTGGGAACGGACAACCGCCGGCCGGTGAGTCTCAACGCCGTCGCATCCTACTCGATCAACGACGCGAGTGGCTGGAGGCTCTTCGCCTCACCCGGCGTGGACTGGCGGCCCAGCGGCGCGGTCTCGCTCAGCCTCGGACCGAACTACACCGTGGGTCGGGACGCGGCGCAGTACGTCGTGGCCGTGACCGACCCCAACGCCTCAGCCACCCTCGGCGCGCGTTACGTGTTCGCGCAGTTCGTGCAGCACAGCCTGGACGTAACCCTCCGAATGAACCTCACGTTTTCCCAGACGCTCTCGTTCCAGCTGTACGCCCAGCCCTTCATGTTCGCGGGCGACTACCGCGACTTCGCCGAGCTGCGCGCGCCCCGCACCTTCCAGTTCAACGTGTACGGGCGCGACCAGGGATCCACCATCAGGTACGACGCCGCCAGCCGCGTGTACACCGTTCATCCCGACGGCGCGTTCCCGAACGATTCGCTGCAGTTCGCCAACCCCGCCTTCCGCGATCGCTCGCTCCGCAGCAACGCGGTACTGCGCTGGGAGTACCGGCCCGGCTCCACATTGTTCGTGGTCTGGACGCAATCGCGCTTCGGAGAGCTCCCCGATCCCGCCTTCGACGCGGGCCACTTCTTGACGCACGAGGTGTTCCGCGACCGCCCCACGAACGTACTCCTCGTGAAGCTGAACTACTGGCTCAGCCGCTGACATCCCGTCTTCCGGCGCTTCTATATTTGCCGCATGCCCTTTTGGACCGTGCGCCGCAGGCTCGCGGCAGCCGCCGTGCTGGCGATCGCCTTGGCCTTCGCGTGGGCCGCCGTCGTGGTGGCCGCCGCGCTCGCCGGGGCGCGCGACCAGGCCAGGAATGCCGACGCCATCGTGGTGCTCGGCGCGGCGCAATACAACGGGCGACCGTCACCCGTGTTCCGCGCCCGCCTGGACCACGCCGCGGCGCTGTACCAGCGCGGGCTCGCTCCCGTGGTGCTGGTGACGGGTGGCGTGGGAGCGGGCGACACCTTGAGCGAATCGGAGGTGGGCCGCCGCTACCTGGCGAAGGCAGGACTCCCCGACGGCGCGGTGCTGGCGCTCCCCGCGGGAACGAGCACCTCCGCATCGCTCGCCGGCGTGGCGCGCTGGTTCAGCGGTCGGGACAGCCGTCGCGTGCTGCTCGTCTCCGACGGGTTCCACATGCTCCGGCTCCAGATCATCGCCACGCGGCTCGGGCTCGTCCCCTTCACGTCCCCGGCAGCGAACTCCCCGATCCGCGCCAACCCGCGCCGCAACGCGGCGTTCTTCTTCGCGGAAGGGTTCAAAGTCCCGATCACCTGGCTCTTCAACCGCTGAGGACGCTCCGTGCAACTCGCCACGCGCCGCGCTTACGCCGGCCGGGTCCTCCAGCTCGACGTCGACACCGTCCGCTTCCCCGACGGCTCCACCGGGGAGCTCGAGCTGATCCGGCATCCGGGCGCGGCAGCCGTGGTCCCCTGCGCCTCGGATCCAGCGGGCCCGGACCCGAACATTCTGATGATCAAGCAATACCGATACGCCACCGGCGGCCCGTTGTGGGAGATCCCCGCGGGCACCCTCGACTCGGGGGAAGCGCCCGAGGCGTGCGCGCGGCGGGAGTTGCTCGAGGAGGCGGGCGTTACGGCCCAGCGGCTCGAGCGCCTCACCGCGATCTGGACGACGCCCGGCTTCACCGACGAGGTCATTCACCTCTACATGGCCAGTGGGCTCGGGCCGGGCACGGCCGCGCGCGAGCGCGACGAGTTCATCGAGGTCGTGCCGCGTGCGTTGTCCGAGATCTTGGCGGGAATTCGCGACGGCGAGATTCGTGACGCGAAGACGATTGTCGCTATCCTTTATATGGCGACCTTCCGATTGGCGCGCTGACGCGGCGGAGACGTTGCGGTGTCACCTCAGGTGGACGATATTGCCGTGGGCGGCCGGCGTCCGTGCCGGAAGCGAAGGCCCTGCGAGGTTTCCACTTAGTGAAAGGTCAGACCGACCGGTATAGTTCGTGCCGTTTCTGAGGTAGGAGCGTAGTCTCGCGCGGTCCGGGGCCGTTTCCATCTGGAACAGCGGAGCCACCCACATGCGAGCAACCCTCAAGCGGAAGACGCCAGCCATCGTCACGGCGCGTGCGCAGCAGCGCGTAGCGCTGCACGAGCTCGAGGACGGCCGGCTGGTGCTCGGGCACCTGGCCGGGGACGCCCAGGCGTTCGGCGCTCTCGTGGACCGCTATCAGACCCGGTTGCTCAACTTCATCAATCGCACGATCGGCGATCGCGAGCGGGCTGAAGACCTCGTGCAGGAGGTGTTTATCCGCGTATTTCGCCACCTGCACCGGTTCGACCAGACCAAGAAGTTCTCGACGTGGATCTATACGATCGCCTCGAACCTGGCCAAGAACGAGCTTCGCAACCGCAGCCGCAATCCGCTCGTGCTGTTCCAGACGATCAAGAAGCACTGGGAGGCCGACCACCGCCCGCTGCAGTTCGAGGACACGACCGCCCGGCCGGATGACCTCTACCGCAAGCGGTATCTCAAGGAGGCCGTGGACCAGTGCGTGGGGCAGCTCCCCGTCCACCATCGGGCCGTGTTCGTGCTGCGCGAGCTCGAGGGGAAGAGCTACGCGGAGATCGCGGACATCACCGGCTGCAATCTGGGGACCGTCAAGAGCAGGCTCAACCGGGCCCGCAACAGCTTCGCCCAGCTCATCGAGCCGCTGCTCGAGTAGCCGCTGGAACCCGTCGCTACCTGCACGGTACAACATAGCCGTCATGACGTGCGCTGAATTCCTGGACCGTTATACGGATTTCCGCGATGGGCTGATCACGGCTCCACGCGAGGTGAGGCGTTTCCAGCGCCACTTGGCGTGGTGCCCCGCGTGTCGCCGCTACGACACCACGGTGCGACGCAGCGTACTCGCGCTCCGAGCAGTCGAGACCATCGAGCCGTCACCAGACTTCCGGCGCCGGCTTGACGCGCGTCTGGCCCAGGAGCGCCGGGCGCTGGTGGCGGTCCCGTCCAGCGCCGGAATCGCGGCGGCTCTATTCGTCGCCGCCGCCTTGGCGCTGGTTGCCCTCGAAGGGGTGCGACGTCCCGAAGTGGCGCGAGCGCCGGTGCTGCCGCCAGCCCCCTTCCCAAAGCCGGTCGCGCACGCGGGCGTGCCGTTCGTCTCGTTCCAGGATCCGCGCGCCAGCGTGGTCACGGGTAATCCGAGCCCGTACGGCACCGCGCTGGTGGAGCCCGCCTCCGCCGGCCGTTAGGCGCCTTCCCAATCCGCTCACACTCGGGGCACGGCTCGCCGTGCCCCGACCTTTCTCCGGGCGCCAGGCCACGGTAACTTCCGGCCGGTATGGGGGCTCTCACCTTCGATGCGCTGCTACGGAGCCTCAAGCAGGGGGGGGTGGGGGGCACGGCGGCGGCGCTCGGCGCGGTGTACTACCTCCACGGCGACGAGGACGTCCTCAAGGAGGAAGCCGTCCGGGCGCTCGTCGACCGCGCCCTCGACCCGGGCGCACGAGACTTCAATTTCGAGCAACGCCGGGCGGGTGACCTCGACCCCGAAGCATTCCACAGCCTGGTGAACACCCCGCCGATGCTCGCCGCGGCCCGGGTCGTCGTGATTCGGGGAATCGAGGACCTGCGCAAGACCTCCAGAGTCCGCCAAGACCTGATGCGCTACCTCGGGTCTCCCAGCCCGACGACGCTGCTCGTCCTAGTGCAGGGCGCGGGCGAGCCGCCCGACCCGGAGTTGGCGCGCATCGCCACGAGCATCGCCGTCGAGCCGCTCCCACCCGCCCGAGTACAACGCTGGGTCGCTCACCGGGCGGGTCAGCTCAAGCTCGATCTCGAACCGGACGCCGCAGACCTGCTGGTGCAGACGGTCGGGGGCGACCTCGGCGCTCTGGGTGGCGAGCTCGAGAAGCTCGCCGCCTTGACCGCAGGCCGTTCCGGCGAGGGAGGAGGTGCGGCTACGCGGGATGACGTCGCGGCCCTGGTCGGTGCGCGACCGGGCGAAACGCTGCAAGACTTGATCGACGCCGCACTCGAGCGGCGCGCCGCCGCGGCTGGCCGGCTCATCGAGCCGGTGCTCGAGCAGGCTGGGATGACCGGTGTGCGTATCCTCGCAGCGCTCGGCACGGCGCTCGTCGGCACAGCCCTCGCGCGTGCCGAGCTCGACCGCGGCACGTCGCCGGGCCGGCTGGCGTCCGTCCTGCTCGGTCACCTCCGCTCGGCGCGACCGTACGGCCTCGGGAGCTGGCAGCAGGCGGCCACGAGCTGGGCGCGCTGGGCTGAGCGGTGGGAGGCCGGCGCGCTCCGGCGGGCGCTGGAGCTTGCGCGTGATGCCGACCAGGCGCTCAAGTCGAGCACGCTGACCGACGAGCAGGGGGTGCTGGTGCAGCTGGTGCTGTCGTGGGCGGTCCTGGACCGGGAGGCAGCGTGACGGCGCTTCGGCGGTTGGACGGCTGGGCGGTTGGTGTGATGTTGGTCGGGCTCACCGTCTCCCCCTCCGGCCAACTGACCGCCCAGACTGACAGCGTCCGCGCGACCGCGCTGCGAGTAGCCCAGACCCGCCCAGACTCCGCCCGCGCGTTGGTCCGCCGCTTACTGGCGCGCCTCTCCCCCCAGGACTCGCTCTACCCCGGGGCGCTCTTCACCGCCGCGCGCATCGCGACCGACGCCGCAACCGCTGCCACCAATCTCCAGCGCGTCGTCGTCGAGTACGGGCGTTCGGTCTGGGCGGACTCGGCCCTGGTTCTGCTGACCCAGCTGTACTTCGCCCAAGGTGATCCGGCGGCCACCGTACAGGCGGCGGAGCGGCTGCGGCGCGACTACCCCGATTCTCCCCTCAAACCGCGCGCCGACTTCTGGGGGGCCCGAGCTTACTTCGACCTCAAGGACGACGCGCACGGGTGCGGTTTGATCCGAGAGGCGCTCGATGGCGCCGGCAACGATGTCGAGTTCAAGAACCAGGTGAGCTTCTACGCGTCGCGCTGCCCGACCACCCCCTCCATCCCCCCTCCCACGGTCTCGGGCGCTGACAGTCAGTCCAAGACCGCCACTCCCACGGCCGGCGGCGTCTATTCCGTCCAGGTGCTCGCCGTCAAGGGCGCTGCGCAAGTGGACGACCTGCTCACGCGCCTCAAGGTGATGGGGTTCGATGCTCGGGTCGTGCGCGATACAAGCGGGCTGTTCAAGGTCCGCGTGGGACACTACGCCACACGGGACGAGGCCCAGCAGGCGCAGCGGCGGATCAAGACGCGGCTCGGCGGGCAGCCGTTCGTCGTGGAGGAGCCGTGACGCCGCGAGTCGAGATCGATACCCCCTTCATGCAGCAGTACCACGAGATCAAGGCGCGGTATCCTCATGCCATCTTGTTTTTCCGCATGGGCGATTTCTACGAAATGTTCGAGGACGACGCCCGACTCGCAGCCCGCGAGCTGGGTCTCACGCTCACGTCGCGCAACAACGGTGGGGCGGCGGATGTGCCGCTCGCCGGCGTCCCGGTCAAGGCGGCGACGGAGTACCTGCGACGTCTGATTGCGAAGGGGCATCGCGTGGCAATCTGCGAGCAGGTTGAGGACCCCAAGCTCGCCAAAGGCCTCGTGCGGCGCGAAGTGGTGGAAACGGTCACACCGGGCACGGTCCTCGCCGAGGACTGGCTCGAGCGGAACCGCAACAACTTTCTGCTCGCGCTCGATCCGCGCGGGGCGGGTGGGGGGGGTGGTGGGAATGGAGCGGGGCTGGCCGCCCTGGACCTGACCACTGGGGAGTTGGCGCTCGAGACGGTCCCGATCGAGGACGTGGAGAGCGCGCTGGCCCGCTACGAAGCCCCTGAGGTCGTGCTCCCGGCTGGCTGCCGCGTCACGCTCCCGGTCGGGTCTCTCACGGTCACCGAGCGGGAGGCGTGGGAATTCGACCCGGAGCTCGCCCGCGACGACCTGGCGCGCACGTTCCGACTGGCGTCGCTCGACGGGCTCGGCATCGAGGCGGCGGACCGGGCGGCGGTCGGCGCGGCGGGGGCGCTGCTGCGCTATGCGCGGGAGCTCAAGCCGGGCGGGCTCCCACATCTCGCGCGCCCCCGCGTGCTGCGGCGCGGCGACGTGTTGCCGCTCGACGAGATGACGCGCCGCAACCTCGAGCTGGTAGAGCCGCTGCGCCCCGGTGCCGCCGGGGCGACCCTGCTCGAAGTACTCGACCGCACGACGACACCGATGGGGGCGCGTTTGTTGCGGCGTTGGCTGCTGGCGCCGCTCGTCGACCCCGCGGCCATCAACGCGCGACTCGACGCGGTGGACGTGCTAGTGCATGACCCGCGCGGCCGCGACCGGGTACGGGAGGCGCTGGACGGCGTGCGGGACCTGGAGCGGCTGGCGGGGCGCGCGGCGCTGGGTCGCGCCACTCCGCGCGAGCTGGGTGCGCTGCGTGACTCGATCCTCCGGTTGCCCGACGTGCGCGCGGCGCTCGACGGGCTCGAGGCGCGCGGCCGCGCCGCCCTCCTCGAGCGGGCCGCCGAACGGTTCGACCTGCTCGCCGACCTGGGCGACGAGCTGGCCCGCGCCTTGGTCGAACGGCCGCCTGCGCAAGCGCCGGATGGCGACGCGATCCGCGCGGGCTACGACCGCGAGCTCGACGAGGTGAAGGACGCGCGCGACGGCGGGAAGCAGTACATCGCCTCGCTCCAGGCGCGCGAGCGGGAGCGTACCGGGATTGCTTCGCTCAAGGTGGGCTTCAACAAGGTGTTCGGGTACTACATCGAAGTCACCAACCCGCACAAGGATCGCGTCCCCGGAGACTACGAGCGGCGGCAAACCCTGTCCGGAGCCGAGCGGTTCGTCACGCCGGAGCTGAAGGAGTATGAGGCGAAGGTGTTGGGCGCCGAAGAGCGGATCGCCGCCCGCGAGGCGGAGCTCGTGGACGCGCTGCGCGCGCGTATCGCGCAGGCGATCGCCCGGGTCCAGGCCTCCGCGGGGATCGTCGCGGAGCTCGACGTCTGGGGCGGGCTCGCCGACCTGGCGCATCGCGAGGCGTACGTGCGCCCCCAGGTGACCGGGGACTTCGTGCTCGACCTCGAAGCGAGCCGCCACCCAGTGGTGGAGCGGATGATGGCGCGCGAGACGTTCATCCCGAACGATGTGCGGCTGGACGAGGGCGGACGCGTGATTCTCCTCACCGGCCCAAACATGGCGGGAAAGTCCACACTGCTGCGCCAGGTGGGTCTGTGCGTGCTGCTCGCGCAGGCGGGCTCGTTCGTGCCGGCGCGGCGCGCGGTGATCGGCGCGGTCGACCGGCTGTTCACCCGCGTGGGGGCCAGTGACAATCTGGTGCGCGGCCAGTCCACCTTCATGGTGGAGATGAGCGAGACGAGCGCGATCCTCCACGGCGCGACGTCCCGAAGCCTCGTGCTGTTGGACGAGATCGGCCGCGGGACGTCCACGTATGACGGCGTGGCGATCGCGTGGGCGGTGACCGAGCACCTGCACAACGTGATCGGCTGCAAGACGGTGTTCGCGACCCACTACCACGAACTGACACAGCTCACGGAGGAGCTCGCCCACGCCCGCAACTTCAACGTGGTGGTGCGGGAAGCGGGGGACGAGATCGTGTTCCTCCACCGGCTCGAGCCGGGAGGGGCCGACCGCTCCTACGGCATCCACGTGGGCCGGCTCGCGGGGCTGCCCGCAGCGGTCGTGGAGCGCGCCTGGCAGGTGCTGAAGCTGCTCGAAGCCGGCCATCACGTGGCCCACCAACCTCCGCCCACTGCTCCCGACGCACAGCAGCTCGGTCTCTTCGCCCCGGGAACGCACCCCTTGCTCGCGGAGCTCGATCGCCTGGATGTGAACGCGCTGTCGCCGCTCGAAGCCCTCAACCGCCTGGCGGCGTGGAAGAAGCAGCTCGAGGAGACTCCGTGAGGGGCTGGCTCGCGGTCGTCGGCGTCATAGGTGCGGCCGCCGCCGCGTGCGGCAAACCGGCGCCCCCCCCCGATCAGGCCGGCGCGCAGGCGCCCGCGCCCCCGGACCAGGAGCCGCCGGTGCCGCTCAACCCCGATTCGCCGATCCAGTATCCGCCGCGCTTATACGACCAGAGGGTCGAGGGAGACGTCGTGCTGCGCCTGTTCGTCGACTCGGCGGGGCGACTCGTCGCCGAGTCGAGCAAAGTCGCCGAGTCGAGCGGTTATTCCGCGCTCGATTCGGCGGCGCTGGCGGGCGCACGGCAGCTGCAGTTCGCCCCCGCCCGGCGGCATGGCCTCGCGGTGGCGACGGCGTTCCTGCAGCCGATCGAGTTCCGCCGTCCGGCGGCTGGCCCGGCGGGTAGCAGGGGCAGACCGGATGCCGGCGGCGCGCGGCGCTCTACTCCCCGAGCGCGCGATACGACCGCCGCACGGCCAGCGCCGACTGCACCACCGGAGACGACGGGCGCGCGGCGCGACACCACGGCCGCGCCGCGGGACACGAGCGGCGTGCGGCGGGACACCACGAAGGCGAAAGCGGATAGCGGTGCCGGCCCACACTAGGCCCTACGCCAACGTCCTCGAGACGATCGGGTGGACCCCGCTGATCCGCCTCAACAAGGTGACGCAGGGGATCCGCACGCCGGTGTACGGCAAAGCGGAGTTCTTCAACCCGGGCGGCTCGGTCAAGGACCGGATCGGTATCGCGATGATCGAAGCGGCCGAGCGCGCCGGGCAGCTCCGGCCCGGCGGGCTGATCGTCGAGGCGACGTCGGGCAACACCGGCGTCGGGTTGGCGCTGGCAGCCGCGGTGAAGGGCTACCGCTGCATCTTCACGATGCCCGACAAGATGTCGCAGGAGAAGGCGCGGCTGCTCCGCGCGCTCGGCGCCGAGGTCATCATCACACCGACCGCGGTGCCGCCGGATCACCCCGAGAACTACATCATGAAGGGCCGCGCCATCGCCGCGGCGCACCCCAACGCCATCTTCGCCGACCAGCACTACAACCCCGTGAACCCGGAAGTCCACTATCGCACCACCGGCCCGGAGATCTGGGAGCAGACCGAGGGACAGGTTACCCACTTCGTCTGCGCGCCCGGGACGGGTGGAACCGTGAGCGGCGCAGGCCGTTTTCTGAAGGAGCGGAACGCGGCCATCCAGGTGATCGCCGGCGATCCGGCGGGCTCCATCTACACCGAGTACGCGCGCACCCGTCGCAAGACCGAGGGTCACCCGTACAAGGTGGAGGGGATCGGCGGCGACAAGCTTCCGACGTCGCTGCACTGGGACGTGATCGACGAATGGATCACGGTGTCCGACAAGGACGCGATGCTGTCGGTCCGACGGCTCGCCCAGGAGGAAGGCTTGTTCTGCGGGGGGTCGACCGGCGTGAACCTGGTCGCGGCGCTCGAGGTGGCGCGCCGCGGGAACGACCCGAAGGCGCTCGTCGTCACCGTGCTGTGCGATACCGGGGAACGCTACCTCTCCAAGGTCTACAACGACGAGTGGCTGCGCGAGAATCAGATCCTCGAGAGCGCACACGTGACGGTGGCCCGGGTGCTCGAGGCGAGGAACTCGGGGGCCCCGCCGCTCATTTCGGTCGCGCCGACCGCCACGGTGCGGCAGGCGCTGAACCTCATGAGCACCTACAACGTGTCGCAGCTGCCGGTCCTCGACGGGGGGGACGGCGTCGGCGCGGTGTCCGAGCCGACGCTCATGGCCAAGGCGCTCGAGCAGCCCAGCGCGCTGGACCAAGCCGTCCAGGAGGTCATGGATGCGCCGTTCCCCGTAGTGGACGCCGATCTCCCGGTCGAGCGGCTCACCGCGCTCCTGTCGCGTGAGACGCCGGCGGCGTTGGTGCGGCGCGACGGCAAGATCGACGGCATCGTCACGCGCTACGACGTGCTGCACCAGCTGGCCGGGATCCGCTGATGCGGGTCACCGTGCTCACCGGTGGTGCGACCGCGGAGCGCGCCGTCGCGTTCGCGGGCGCCAGCCAGATCGTCGCCAGCCTGCGGGGCCGGGACCACGAGGTCTCCGTCGTCGACACGACCGCCGGGTTGCTCGGGCGCGCCGACGAGGAGCGGCTGCTGACGACCGCCGTGGGCCGGGAGCCGCCACCGGTGGCCGAGCTCGATGAGCGCGAGCGCGCCTTCCTCTCCAACGGGCTCGCCGAGTTGGCCGAAGTGCGACGGGCGGACGTGCTGTGCCTGTGCCTGCACGCCGGCCGGGGCGAGGGAGGGACGCTCCAGGCGCTGCTCGACGTGATCGGCGTCCCCTACACCGGCAGCGGCGCGCTCGCGAGCGCCCTGGCGATGGACAAGGACCTGTCCAAACGGCTGTTCCGCGCGGCCGGCGTCCCGGTGCCCGCCTGGTTCATGACCCCCCCGCCGGTCGCGCCCGAGGACGTGACCACCGCCCTCGGGTGGCCGGTGATCGTGAAGCCTTCCCGGATGGGGTCCTCCGTCGGGATGACCCTCGTCAAGAACGCCAAGGGCCTGGACGCGGCGGTGGATCTGGCGCGTGGCTACGACCGCGAAGTGATGGTCGAGCAGTTCATCGGAGGGAGGGAGGTCACGGTCGGTATCCTGGGCGACGTCCCGCTGCCGGTGGGCGAGATCATCCCGAAGCACGAACTGTTCGACTACGAATGCAAGTACACGCCCGGGATGTCCGAGGAGATCTTCCCGGCGAAGCTCGACCCCAAGCCGGCCCGGCAGCTGCAGGAGCTGGCACTCGCGGCGCACCGGGCGCTCAAGCTGGGGGGATATTCGCGGGTCGACTTCCGGTTGAGTGCAGAGGGGGACATCTTTTGCCTGGAGGCGAACACGCTCCCCGGCATGACCCGGACGAGCCTGCTCCCGCAGGCCGCGCGGGCCGCCGGGATCGAGTTTCCCGAGCTGTGCGAGCGCATCTGCCGGCTGGCGGGGAACCCGGGGAGCGGGCGCGGGGGAATAACAAGCTAGGCACACAAGCGCAGAGGCGCCGAGGGTAGATGGGCCCGCAGCGAGTTTTCGGCATGACCCCCTGGGTGCGACGGTTGTTCGTCGCCAATCTCGTCGTCTTTCTCTTCCAGATGACGATCTTCGTCGACCCGCGCTTCCTCTCCACGTTCGGGTTCGTGCCACTGCGCGCCCTCGCGCAGCCGTGGACGTTCCTGACGTACATGTTCCTGCACGCGGGGCCGCTGCACCTGGCGTTCAACCTCCTCGCCCTGTTCGTGTTCGGGCCCGAGGTGGAGGAGCGGATGGGCGGCGGGTCGTTCCTCGCGTACTACCTGCTGTGCGGTCTGGGCGGCGCGGTGCTGTCGTTCGTGCTGATGCAGTTCCGCTCGGTGGAGCTCGTGATCGGCGCGTCAGCCGCCGTGTACGGTGTGCTGCTGGCCTTCGCGTGGGCCGCGCCCGACCGGCCGATTTATGTGTTCCCGCTTCCCGAGCCGATCGCGGCCAAGTGGCTCGTGACGTTCGCCGCCGCCGTCTCCCTGGCGCTCGCGATCTTTCCGCCGAACGACAAAGTGGCGCACCTCGCCCATCTCGGTGGCTTCGGGGCCGGCTTCCTGTATCTCAAGGTCGCGGACTGGCGACTCGCCCGGGCGGAGCGCCACGTGCGGCGTGCCGCACAGCCGAGCGTGCTGGTCCACCCCGGCCGCGCCGCGCGCGCCAGCGACGCCGCGCTCAAGCCGCGCCGCCCGCACCGCGATGCGGCGCAGGTGGAGATCGACCGCGTGCTCGACAAGATCTCGGCGCGCGGGATCGAGAGCCTCACCCCCGCCGAGCGGAAATTTCTCGCGGAGATGAGTCGCAAGATGCGCGACCGGCACTGACCGGTCTCCCACAAAAAGTCAAGCCGCGGCGAGATCACCATCCGCTGACCGACGCTTGTCACCGGCGGGACCGTTTCCCAAATTGGGGCCGGCCGCGCCATGCTCGTCAATCTCGTCCCGGAGTTTCTGGCGGTCCTCGCCGCGCCCGACCCCGCCGCGGCCTACCACGCGTATCTCGACCGGCACGGGCCCATCCTGGCCAGCTACTGGCACAACTATGTGCTCGACCCGGCGTCCCCCCACGCCGAGCAGGTGATCGCGGCGGCGCTCCGGGCGGACCGCTCCGACCTGAACCGGCTGCTCGAGGACGTGGACGTCGTGTCGATCGCGGACGACGCCCTGCAGCGTGCCCTCGAGCGGTTCGAAGCGGACTGTCCGGTGGACCTCTACCTAATGGTCGGTGTGGGCGCGGCCAACGCGGGCGAGCTGGTGGTCGGGGGGCGCGGCATCGCATTCGTGTGCCTCGAGCACTTCACCGGCCGTGCGAACCCCCAGACGTACGGCATGGGGCTCGCGCCGCACCTGTTGCCGCTGTGGGTGGCGCACGAGACGGCGCACGCGGTGCGGTACACGTCGCCCACGAGCCGAGCTGACCTGCGGCGTCTGGTAGCGGACCGGCGCGGCCACTACGACTACTGGGACACCGGGAGCCGCGCCACCCTGCGGGAGCTGCTGGTGAACGAAGGGGCGGCGGTCGCCGCGGCGCAGGCCGTGGCGCCGGGGTTCGAGCCGTGGGAATACTTCGGCTATACGCGGCGCCAGTACCGACGGATCCGGGAGCTGGACGCCTTCCTGCGCCGCGTCAGCGCCCCCGAGCTCGATCAGACCGGTCTCGGGCTGCGGCTGCGGTTCCTCTCGGGCGGGATGACGCCCGCCGCGCGCCTGATGGGCGGCAAGGTGCTGCCGGAGCGCGCCGGCTACTACCTCGGCCTGCGTTTGGTGGAGAACTTCCTCGCCGAGCAGGGCATCGCCTCGACGCTGCGCGCGGCGGCGGAGCAGTTTCGCAAGGCGGACGAGCGGGCACTCGGGATCCAGACCGCATGAGTCCGCGGCCCAAGGCGGAGCGGCGCAGCAACCGGCCGCTGCGCGAGGTGCTGGACGATCTGCTCGCCCACACGCGGGAGATCGCCCGGCGTGCCAAGGAGATGACCCCCGCGGAGTTCGACTACGCGCAGCAGCGGCTCGAATGGCTCGCCGACGAGGTGTGGCGCGTGGCGACGGGCGGCGCGCCGCTGCAGTAGCCGCCCGAAAAGTTCCCATTTGCGACTCTGTTCGCGGCCTTGACACGGGTCTCCACGGCCGGCAGGTTAGCTCCCCATCGATACGGTTCCGTAAGAGCTACCCGCTGACGCGGGACCGCGTGGTTCTCCTGACACCCCGCAGCCACGCCGCTCTCAACGCCGCATTCGTGACACCGGCAGGCGAAGCTCGTGCACCCCATCCGGAATCGGGAGGTAGTTATGGCAGCGGACTTCTTCATCGGCGAATCGCTGGTAGGCGACGGGAATGAGGTCGCCCACATCGACCTGATCATCGGGTCGAAGGCGGGCCACGCCGGGCAGGCCTTCGTCAACACGTTGTCGAACAACACCGACGGCTTCACGAAGCTGCTCGCCGTCGTCACACCCAACCTACCGGCGAAGCCGGACACCCTGCTCTTCAACAAGGTCACGCTCAAGAACGCCACCCAGGCGGTGCAGATGTTCGGTCCGGCGCAGGCGGCCGTCGCCCGCGCGGTCGTGGACAGCGTGTCCTCGGGCGTGATTCCGCGCGACAAGGTGGACGACTACTGCATCCTGGTGGGCGTGTTCATCCACTGGCAGGCGAAGAACGACAAGAAGATCTTCGACTTCAACTACCGGGCGGTGAAAGAGTCGATCGAGCGCGCGTTGAAGAACCAGCCGCGGGTCGACGCGGTCATCTCGGGCGCCAAGACCGCCACCCACCCGTTTGCGGGCGGGGCCGACAAGAGCTGACGCCCCGGCGGTCGTCGGATCCTGCTGTCGGGGGGCGGTGGCGTTGCCGCCCCTCGACTGTTTTTTCCCCGTCCGAGCCCGTGGAGCCCGACCCTTGATGCGCAAGCTGCTGCTGCAGCTCGACAGCTCCCGGCTGCCGAGCGTGTTCGACCGGATAGTGGCCTACGACAGCGGCGCCGACGAGGTGATGAGCTACGGCGGCATCACCGAAGCGGACGTCCGCGACCTGATCTACGGCTGCATTTTCACCCGCGGCCCCAAGGACCTGAAGCACACGGCCGTGTTCATCGGCGGCTCGGACATGGCGGTGGGAGAGGTGCTGCTCGCCGCGGCGACGCAGGCGTTCTTCGGGCCGTTCACGGTGTCGCTGATGCTTGACTCGAACGGATCGAACACGACCGCGGTCGCCGCCGTGGCGAAGATGCTGCAAGCGGCGGGCGACGTGCGCGGCAAGCGGGTGCTGATTGTCGCCGGGACCGGGCCCGTGGGGATCCGAGCGGCGGGCTTGTTCGCCAGAGCGGGGGCCGAAGTGATCATCACCTCCCGCAAGGCCGAGGCGGGCGAGCGGGCGCGCGATCTCGTCGCGAAGCGGTTCGGCGGGACGGTACGCGCTGTGACGATGCCGGATGCGGCTGAGGCGGTGCGCGCCTGCAAGGACGCGGAGCTCGTGCTCAACGCGGGCCCCGCGGGCGTGATGCTGGTGCCGAAGCAGGCGTGGGCGAACCGCCCGCGCTTGAAGGTCATCGCGGACGTGAACGCGGTTCCTCCCCTCGGCGTCGAGGGCGTCGAGCCGATGGACGACGGCGTGACGAAGGACGGCGTGCGGTGCTTCGGCGCGCTCGCCATCGGCAACCTGAAGATGAAGGTGCACAAGGCGTGCGTCGCGCGTCTGTTCGAGCGCAACGACCTCGTGCTGGACGCCGAGACCATCGCCGACGTGGCGCGGGAGTTGGCCGCGACGCAGCAATAAGGCGCATGCCCCGCGTGATCGGCATCGACCCGGGGACGGTCACCATCGATGTGTGCGGCCTCGAGGACGGCCGCGTATTTCTCGACCAGGCGTTTCCGACCGCCACGGCGCTCGCCGACCCCGCCCGCTTCATCGGCCGACTGGAGGCGGCGGGACCGCTCGACTGCATCGCCGGTCCGTCGGGTTACGGCCTCCCGCTCACCCGGGCGCAGCAGGCAACCGAGGAGGACCTGCGGCTCGCCTTCCTCGCTCGCGAAGGCGAGCCGGGCGGGATCGGCGGGTTGGGCGCGTTGGCCCGGGCACTCGCCCGGTCGGCCCTCCCGGTGTTTTTCACGCCGGGCGTCATCCACCTCAGCACGGTCCCGGCGCACCGCAAGGTGAATCGTGTGGACATGGGCACGGCGGACAAGGTGTGCGCGGCGGCGCTCGCCGTCGCCCAGCAGGCCGAACGTGGCTCGCGACCGATCGCCCAGGTATCGCTCGTGCTGCTCGAGCTGGGCGGCGCCTTCAGCGCCGTGATCGCGGTCGGAGGCGGCAAGATCGTGGACGGCGTCGGCGGCTCCTCGGGTCCGCTGGGGTTCCGCGCGGCGGGGGCGCTGGACGGCGAGGTCGCGTTCCTCGCGGGCAGCGTGTCGAAGGCGATGCTGTTCACCGGCGGAGCCGCCGCCATAGCGGGCTGGGACGACGCGGGTGCGTCGCCGGAGCGGTTCGGCACGCCAGCCACGCCGCCCGAGGGCGTCGCCTGGGACGCGTTCGTCGAGAGCGCCGCAAAATACGCCGCGGCGCTCGCCCTCTCCGTCCCCTCGCCAACCGAGTTCGTCCTCTCCGGGCGGCTGGCCCAGGTGGGGCCGGTGCAGCACGCCATGCGCCAGCGGCTCGGCCCGCTGGGCCCGACCCGCGTGCTGGAGGGGGAGGGGTTTGCCCGCGTGGCGAAGACAGGGGCGCAGGGGGCCGCGCTCATCGCGGACGGCCTCGCGGGCGGCGCGCATCGGGCGCTCGTCGAGACGATGGGGATTCGGGACGCCCGCGGCACCGCGCTCGACCACTTGTACGTGATCTCCCGCCAACAGGCCCGGCGACGGCTGGGGCTCTCCTGATGCTCCCCCGCGTGCTCATCGTGGGGGTGTCGACGCGCGGGCTCGCCGAATCTGCCGCTCGAGCGGGGTATCGCGTCGTCGCCGTGGATAGCTTCGGGGACCTCGATCTGCGCGCCTGCGCGGACGCCGTGTCGATCGCGCGGACCGCAGAGGAAAACCGCTTCAGCGTGCGAGCGGCGCTGCACGCCGTACGCGCCGTTCCCTGTGACGTCGCTACGTACGTGGCAAGCTTCGAGAACCATCCCGACGCCGTGCGGGCCCTCGCGCGGCGCGCCCCTCTGTGGGGCAATCCGCCCGCCGTGCTCCGACGGGTGCGAGACCCGGTCCGGCTCGCGCGCGCCCTCGTGGCCGGGGGAATTCCAGCGCCGGCGGTCCGTTTGAGTGCCCCCCGCCGCGCGCGGTCTGCGACTCGGTGGCTCGTGAAGCCGCGCGCGTCGGGCGGTGGGAGCGGCATCGTGCCGTGGCGCGGCCGGCGCGTGGCGGCGGGGAGTTACCTCCAGCAGCGGATCGCCGGCGTGCCGGGCTCAATCCTGTTCGCCGCCGATGGGCGGCACGCGGTGACCCTCGGCGTCTCGCGCCTCTTGAGCGGAGACGGGGCGTTCGGGGCCAGCGGATTTCGCTACTGCGGCAACATTCTGTGCGGCGTAGCGCCGGGCGTCCGACACCTCGCCGACCGCATTACCGACACGGTGACGCGGGCGTTCAAGCTGAGAGGTGTGAACGGGATCGACTTCGTGGCGCGCGGCGGCGTACCGTATCCGGTCGAGGTGAACCCGCGCTACACCGCGGCGCTGGAGTTGGTCGAGCGAGCGCACGGGCTCTCGATCTTCGAGACCCACGCGCGCGCGTGCGCGGGCGTGCTGCCGGCGTCGCTGCCGCCGGGCGACGCGGCGGCGGTCGGCGCGGTCGGCAAGGCGATCGTTTACGCCAAGCGCACTATCGTAATCGGCGACACGCACGCATGGCTCGAGGACGACAGCGTGCGCGACATCCCCGCCCCCGGCCAGCGGATCGCCCGGGGGCACCCGGTGTGCACCGTGTTCGCGCGCGGCCCGGACCAGGCGGCGTGCTATGCGGCGCTGGTGCGGCGCGCCGACGCCGTGTACCGCCAGATCACAGCGGGGACGGCACGGGAGCGGCGGATCGCATGAGCCCGGCTGAGCGGGCCGTCGAGCACGTCACCTGCCTCGGCTGCGGGTGCGCGTGCGACGACATCACCCTCGTCGTGAAACAGGATCGCGTCGCCGCAGCGCGCAACGCCTGCACGCTGGGCGTCGCGTGGTTCGGCGACGGCAGCGCCTCGCACGAGGTGCGAGTGGACGGCCGCAGTACGTCGCTCGAACAGGCGCTCGCCCGAGCTGCGGAAATCCTGCGGGCGGCCAAACGACCGCTCGTCTACCTCGCCGCCGACATCTCCTGCGAGGCGCAGCGTGAGGCGGTGGCGATCGGTGACCACCTGGGCGCGATGCTCGACACCCTCACATCCGCCGCCGCGGCAAGCGTCCTTGCCGCCCAGCGGCGGGGCCGGGCGGGCGCGACGCTGGGCGAGCTCCGCCAGCGGGCCGACGTGATCGTCTTCTGGGGCGTGGACCCGGCGACGAGATACCCGCGCTTTGCGTCGCGCTACGCCGTCGAGCCGCGGGGCCTCCAGGCCCCTGACGGCCGACGGAGCCGCAGGGTCGTCGCCGTGGACGTGGGCTCCAGCCGCGCTGTCGCGGACGCCGACGCCCGCGTCGCGGTCGCGGCGGCGGACGAGCTGGACGCGCTCGGCGTCCTGCGCGCGATCGCTCAGGGCCGCGTGGCGAGCGAAGACGCCCGGTTTCACCCCATCGCCGAACTCGCCCGCGCCATGATGCAGGCGCGGTACGTGGCGCTCGTCGCCGACGGAGAGCCCGCCGGCCCGCCCGACGACCTCGCCCCCGACCGCGCGGAGGCGCTCGTGACCCTCGCCCAAGCGCTCAACGGGCCCACCCGCTGCGCGCTCGCGACGCTGCGCGGTGGCGGGAACCGCTCCGGCGCGGACGCCGTGATCACCTGGCAGACCGGCTTCCCGTTCGCGGTGGACTTCGCCCCGGGCTATCCCACGTACCGGCCGCACGCCGGGGCGGCCGCGCTGCTCGACGCCGGTGAGGTGGATGCGGCGTTGGTGATCGGCTCGCCGGCCAGCGTCCCCGCGCCGGTCGTCAACAGGCTCACGCGGCTCCCGGCAGTCGGGATCGGCCCGCGGGCGAGCGCGGCGCTCTTCCAACCCGCCGTGGCGGTGGACACGGGGGTCGCGGGCATCCACGAGTCCGGTACGGCGTTCCGGATGGATGACGTCCCGTTGCCGCTGCGCGCGGCACTCACCGGGCCCCCATCCACGACCGCCAGCGCGCTGCACGCGCTGCGCCAGCAGTTGGGCGCGTGAGCGCTCCCGCACGCCTCCGCATCACCGGCGGCCGGGTGTACGATCCCGCGAACGGAGTCGACGGCGCGGTGCGCGACGTATGCATCGAGGGCGACCGGATCGTCGCCGAGCTGCCGGCCGGCGCTCCGCGGCTCGACGCCCGCGGCCTGATTGTGATGCCGGGGGGCGTCGACATCCATGCGCACGTCGCCGGCTCGAGTGTGAACCACGGTCGCCGCCTGCTCCCGGAGGAGCACGCCGCCGACCCGGCGCCGGCACCCACGCTCGCTGACGGCGCGACCGCGCGGTCGGGGACGGGCGGCACCATCCCGAGCACGTTCACCACCGGCTACCGCTATGCCGGCCTCGGCTACACGACCGCGATGGAGGCGGCGGTCGCCCCGCTCGCGGCCCGGCAGGCGCACGCGGAGCTCGACGACACGCCGATCATCGATGCGGGCTGCTTCGTGCTGCTCGGCAACGACGAGTATCTGCTCCGCCAGCTGGCGGCGGGAGAGTCGGCACGCGCGCGCGAGTATGCGGCGTGGCTGCTTGGCGCGACCCGAGGCTACGCGATCAAGGTCGTGAATCCGGGCGGCATCGCGCGCTGGAAATCGGGGGGAGGGGGGGGAGGGGACGCCGCACGCAATGTGACCGGGCTCGACGACGCCGTCGGATCGAGCGCCGTGACGCCGCGCCTGATTCTCGAGACGCTCGCGGCCGCGGCCAACGCCCTGCAGCTGCCGCACCCGGTACACATCCACTGCAACAACTTGGGGCAGCCCGGAAACGTGGCGACCACCCTCGCGACCATGCAGGCGCTCACCGGCCGGCGCGCGCACTTCACGCACCTCCAGTTCCACAGCTACGGTGGCGAGCGGGGCAAGGGCTGGAGCTCGGCCGCGAAACAGGTGATCGAGCACGTCAACGCGCATCCGGAGGTGAGCGCGGATGTGGGCCAGGTGATGTTCGGTCCCGCCACCACCGTCACCGCCGATGGGCCGGTCGAACACCTGCTTCACGTGAGCACCGGTCGCAAGTGGGTGAACGTCGACATCGAGCTCGAGACCGGGTGTGGGATCGTTCCCTACGCCTACAAGGAGAAAGCCGCGGTCGCGGCGCTGCAGTGGGCGGTGGGGCTCGAGCTGTTCCTGCTGGCGCGCGATCCCTGGCGCGTCGTGCTCTCCACCGATCACCCGAACGGCGGGTCGTTCCGCTCCTATCCGGAGCTCATCCGACTGCTGATGGACCGGGCGTATCGCGACGAGAAGCTGAAGCAGGTGAACCAGAAGCTGCTCGCCGGGAGCGCGCTGCTGGACGGGTTGGGGCGCGAGTACACGCTGTCCGAGATCGCCGTCGTCACGCGCGCCGGACCGGCGCGACTGCTCGGGTTGAGCAACAAAGGGCACCTGGGCGTCGGGGCGGACGCGGACGTCACGATCTACCCGGACGACCCCGACCGCGCGACCATGTTCTCGACCCCGCGCCACGTGATCAAGGGCGGCACCCTCGTCGTCGAGGAGGGCCAGCTGCGCCGCGCGCCTGCCGGGCGACGGCTGTCGGTGCGCCCCGCCTTCGACGCCGCGGTCACGAAGGATCTGAGGCGCTTCTTCGACGAGTACGCCTGTGTGGCGTTCGAGAACTACGGCGTCGAGCCCGCGCCATGAAGATCAACGGCGTGCCGATCGAGGACACGTTCGCCGAGGCGTTCACGATGCGGGTCGCCCGACTCATCATCACGGGGCGGAATGCGAAATGGGCGCGCGAAGCGGCCGTGAAGCTCACCGGCTTCGCCACGTCGGTCATCGGCTGCAAGTGCGAAGCGGGGATCGAGCGCGAGCTGAAGGAGAGCGAGACGCCGGACGGACGACCCGGTATCAGCGTGCTGTTTCTCACGATGGACAAGGCGAGCCTTCCCGAGCAGTTGATCGTGCGGGTGGGGCAGACCGTGCTCACGTGTCCCACCACCGCCTGTTTCGACGGCCTGCCGGACGTGCCGGACCGGCTGACGGTGGGCAAGGCGTTGCGCGTGTTCGGTGACGGCTTTCAAGCGAGCAAGCTGATCGCCGGCAAGCGCTACTGGCGGCTGCCGGTCATGGAAGGGGAGTTCCTCATCGAAGAGACGTTCGGTATGCAAAAGGGAGTGGGCGGCGGCAACTTCCTGATCCTCGCCGCGGACGCCGACGCGGCGCTCGCCGCCGCCGAGGCCGCCGTCCAAGCGATGACGAACCTGCCAGGGGTGATCCTCCCCTTTCCGGGGGGCGTCGTGCGGAGCGGGAGTAAAGTGGGCTCGCAGCGCTACAAGAACATGATCGCGACGACCAACGACGCCTTCAACCCGACGCTGCGGGCGATCACGCAATCCCAGCTCCCCGAAGGGGTGAACAGCGTGCTCGAGATCGTGCTGGACGGGACCGACGTCCCCGCGATCGAAGCGGCGATGCGGGTCGGCATTCGTGCCGCCTGCGGCCCGGGGGTCAGGTCTATCACGGCCGGCAACTACGGGGGGAAGTTGGGCCCGCATCACTTTCATCTGCGGAAAATCATGAGTGAGGTCGGCGCGTGAGGAGCCGCAGCTTCAGCCGCGACCGGAGGCCGGCATGAGCGCCGCGGTCACCCTGTCGCTCGCCCAGCAACCCGAGCATACCCTGGTCGCCGATTGCATCGCCGCCGATCGCTTCGCGTCACTCGGCGCGAAGCAGATCGCCGAGCTTCCCGTGGTCCACGGGGGCCGCCGCGCGACGCTGGGCGACTTCTTCAAGGTCCGGGGCGAGCGTTCGACCACGCTGCGGATCGAAGGCGACCTCGCCCGGGTGGAGGGCATCGGCACCGCAATGGCGGGCGGCGAGATCGTCATCGCGGGCGGCGCCGGCCGGGACGTGGGCGTGCAGATGATCGGTGGCAGGATCGACGTCGGCGGCGATGCGGGCGACAATGCGGGCGGGGCCCGGCCGGGCGCGTCGCGCGGCATGGCGGGTGGGGAGATCGTCATTCGCGGGAGCGCCGGGGCGGAGGCCGGCGCGCGGATGCGCCGGGGACTGGTCGTCGTGACAGGAGACGCGCGGCGCGGGGCGGGCAGCGGCATGATCGCCGGCACGGTGGTCGTGTTCGGCAAGGCGGCCGCAGGAGCGGGCCGGTTTCTGAAGCGCGGCTCGCTCGTCGCGCTCGGCGCGATCGAGCGCCCGGCGACGTTCCGGTACGCGTGCACCTACCGGCCCCCGCACCTCCCCGTGCTGCTGCGCTACCTGCGCGCGCGCTACGGGCTCGCCGTCGCGGAGCCGCAGATCACGGGTCGCTACGCGCGTTACTCAGGCGACCTGGCCGAGCTGGGTCGGGGAGAGATCCTCCAGTGGGTCGCGCCATGAACGGCGCACCGCTGGACCTGAACGAGCGCGCCTGGGAGATCGCCGACTCGATGGCGGCCAACGCGGGCGCCTTGCGCGTGGTCGCGCGCACGCTGTCGGGTGGAGCGCGCGTCATCGACGCCGGAATCGACGCTCCCGGGGGCTACGGTGCGGGGCTCGCGCTCGCCGAGATCTGTATGGGCGGCGTGGGCGACGTGGCGTACGCGCCGGTCGTGATCGGCGACGACACGTGGCCCGGGGTCCGCGTGTGGACCGATCATCCGGCGGTGAGCTGCATGGCGTCGCAGTACGCGGGGTGGGCGATCCAGGTCGAGAAATACTTCGCGATGGGCTCGGGCCCGCTGCGGGCGCACGCGCGCGTAGAGAAAGAGCTGTTCGCCAAGCTGGGCTACGCGGAGCGGGCGCGCCGCGGCGTGCTGGTCCTCGAGACGCGCAACCCGCCCACCGACGCGGTCGCGGCGTGGGTGGGCCAGAAGGCGGGACTGCCGCCGGCGCAGCTCACCTTCGTCGCGGCCCCGACGGCCAGCCTCGCGGGCGGCGTGCAGATCGCGGCGCGCATCCTCGAGACGGGGCTGCACAAGATGGACACGCTGGGATTCGACGTGAAGCGCATCGTGAGCGGCATCGGGACGGCACCGCTCCCGCCGACCGCGAAGAACGATCTGCGCGCCATCGGCCGCACCAACGACTGCATCCTGTACGGGGGCCAGGCCCGGTACACCGTCGACGCCGACGACGCCGAGCTCGGCGCGCTCGTGCCCAAGGTCCCCGCGGCGGCCTCGAAGGACTACGGCACGCCGTTCTACGAGATCTTCAAGCGGTACGACGGTGATTTCTACAAAATCGACCCGCTGCTGTTCAGCCCGGCGGAGGTGTGGCTCACGAGCGCACAGAGCGGGAAGACGTACCACGCGGGACGGGTGAACCCCGAGGTGCTGCGCGCGTCGTTGCACGAGAGCTGAAACGCGCCCCCTCACCACTCACACCAGAAGGAGCGATCTCATGCAGCGTCCGTTGCTCAGCTTCGCCGCGCTCGCCACGCTTGCGCTTGGTGCCGCCTGCTCCAAGCCGGCGCCGCAACAACAGCAGGCCGCCGCGGCCGTGCAGTCGGGGGTGATCGTGCTGTACAACCAGCCAAAGGACACGGCCGCGTTCGAGAAGTACTACGCGGAGAAGCACGTGCCGCTGTTCGCTTCCCATGCGCAGGAGATCGGGGTGACGCGCGTAGAGCTCGTGAAATTCGCGGCGACCATCGACGGGCAGCGGCCGACGTTGTATCGCATGGCCGACCTCCGGTGGGAGTCCCGAGCCGCGCTCGAGAAGGGAATCGCGACGCCCGGGTTCAAAGCGGTGGCGGCGGACCTCGCGAACTTTGCCACGGGCGGCGTGACCGTCCTGATCGGCGGGAAGACGAACTAGCGGCTGTGCGCATCGCGATCCTCGCGGCGCGGCAGGGCTGGCACACCGACGAGCTCTGCCGCGCGCTTGCCGCCCGGGGACACGCCGGGTGCGTTCTCGCTTACGAGGCGCTGGTAGCGCGCTTCGGCGGCACGGCACCGGGGTTCGCCGCTGCCGGAGCAGACCTCGGCGCCTGCGACGCGGTGCTCGCCCGCATCGTGCCCGCCGGCTCGCTCGAGCAGATCATCTTCCGGATGGACGCGCTGCATGCGCTGGAAGAGCGGGGGGTACTCGTCGTGAACTCGCCCCGCGCCATCGAGCGCACGGTGGACAAGCTGTGGACGACGGCGATCCTCGAGCGAGCCGGGCTCGCGGTCCCCGAGACCGTCGTGTGCGAGAGCCCGGATGAGGCGGTCGCGGCGTTTCGCACGCTCGGAGACGTGATCGTGAAACCGCTGTTCGGCTCGATGGGGCTGGGCATGGTGCGCGTGACGACGGAGGAGATGGCGTTTCGCGTGTTTCGCACGCTGGAGACGATCCGCGCGGTATATTACGTTCAGCGTGCGATCGACCACGCGGGCTGCGACGTGCGGGCCTTCGTGGTGGGCGGCCGCGTGATCGGGGCGATCGAGCGCAGCGCGGCCGGCTGGAAGACAAACCTGGCGCGCGGCGGGAGCGCGCGGGCGACCACCCTCTCGGCGGAGCGGGCCGCGCTGGCTGTGCGCGCGGCCCAGGCCGTGGGGGCCGAGTACGCCGGCGTCGACCTGCTCCCCGCGCGCGACGGCACGGACTATGTGGTCGAGGTGAACGGAATTCCGGGATGGCGCGGCTTGCAGGAAGCGACCTCCATCGACGTCGCGGCGACGATCGTCACGCACCTCCTCGGGCGCCTGACGCCGCGGTGAGCCGGGCGGCGCGGGCGGCCGAGGTCGCTGCCGCGGCGCAGCTCGCCTGCCTGCTGGAGGCGAGCGCTCCCAAGCCCGGCAACGTGTCCCCCGGCGCCGCTTTCCGCGACGCGACCTACGAGGACTTCTTGGCGAGCGCCGTGGCGATCGGCCCCGCGCTCGCCGCGGCGGGCCAGCAGCCGCTCGGCGCCACGATCCGCGCCGCCGTGGAGGCCACCGCCCGGTGGGCCCCGTCCAATACCAACCTCGGCCTGGTGCTGCTGCTCGCCCCCCTCGCCCGAGCCGCCTTGCGGCCGGGGGGGACGGAGCGGAAGAGGGGGGGCGCGCCGCTGCGGTCCGGCCTCGCCGCCACGCTCGCCGAGACCACAGTGGCCGACGCGGCTGAGGCCTACGCCGCGATCCGCCGCGCCGCGCCGGGCGGCCTCGGCCACACGTCCGAGCAGGACGTGACCGGGACACCGACGGTGACGTTGCGCGCGGCGATGGCGCTGGCGGCCGGGCGGGACGCGATTGCCCGCGAGTACGCGACCGACTTCGAGACCACCTTCGATGCTGGCGTGCCGGCGCTGCGCCGGGCGCTCGCGGCGGGGCTTGCCTGGCGCGACGCCGTAGTCGAGACCTACCTCACACTTCTGGCCGCCTGGCCGGACACGCACATCGCCCGTAAGGTTGGCCCTGAGCACGCGGTCCACGTGCAGCGACGGGCGCGGGCCGTGCTCGACGCGGGAGGGGTGCGCACTGCCGCCGGTCGCGAGACGATCGGCGCGCTCGACCGCGAGCTGCGGGACGAGCGCAATACGAGCAACCCGGGGGCCACGGCCGATCTCACGGGCGCCGCGATCTGCGTCGTCTTGTTGGAGGGCGGCTGGCGGCGGGGAGAACAGGAAGCCGATGGCCGGGCGTAAGCAGTTCAAGGTGGCGGTGAGCAAGGACAACCACGTCTTCGCGTCCGCGCACTTCATCACCTTCCCGGGGCACCGCTGCGAGACGCTGCACGGCCACAACTACCGCACGCAGGTCGTGGTCGAAGGCGGGCTCGATCCGGAAGCGCACTACGTGGTGGACTTCTCGGAGCTGAAGCAGCTGATGAAGCGGCTCACCGACGAGCTCGACCACAAGGTGCTGCTGCCGATGCAGAACCCGAAGCTGCAGGTGGGAGAAGAAGGGGAGACCGTGACGGTCGCGGTCAACGGCAAGCCCCGCTACGTCTTTCCCAAGATCGATTGCGCACTGCTGCCGATCCCGAACACGACGGTCGAGATGCTGGCGCAGTACCTCGCGGGGCGCGTGTGCCGTGAGCTCACGACGGCGCCCGGCGTGGACCTGATGGCGATCGAGGTCGAGGTGGAGGAGAACTTCGGCCAGTCCGCGACTTACCGCGAGGCGCTCGGGTGACCCCCGAGCCGCCCCGGTCCGCGGCCTCGCACGGCGTCGAGGTCATGTTTGCCCAGCCCGCCGTCGTGCAGGGCGGTGGCTACCAGCGCCCCGTCGCACCCCGCGTCCGCGAGGCGCTCCAGGTCCCGCAGCGCGCCGACCCCCCCACCCGCCAAGAGCTCCACGGTCGGATGGGCGCGTCGGATCTCGGCCACGAGGTGAAAGTCCGCGCCGCGCCCCGTCCCTACGCGCGCCAGGTCGAGCACGAGCAGCGCCGGCACCCCCGCAGCGACAGCCGCGCGTGTCAGCTCGAGCGGCGTCGCACGATGGCGCGCCCCGGACCGGACGACCGGCGTCCCTCCGCGCAAGTCGAGGCCGAACACGACGCGTGCGCTCCCGATCGCCCGGGCGATCTCTCGCAGGGCGGCGAAGCTCGGCAGCGTCTCCAGGCCGACCACGACGCGCGCGGCGCCATGCGCGACCACCGCCTTGGCGGCCACCGGATCGGCGACGCCGCCGTCGACCAGCAACGGACCGGCCACTGCGGCGAGGGACTCGAGCAGCGCGTGCTGCGGCCGCCCACCCGTGATCGCATCGAGGTCCGCGACGTAGCACTCGTCGCAACCGAGCCGCTCGCGGAACGCGCCAGCCAGCGCGAGCGCGTCTCCTGCTTCCCGCTCGGACAGGAGCACCGAGTCGGCGGGCGCGTAGTCGGCCCGGTGGCCGCCGCGCGCCCACACCGCGCGCCCCGCCCGGAGGTCGAGCGCGGGAATCACCCGCACGCCAGCGTACCCCGGACGCGCGGCGTATGAAGGGCGTGCTCGGCTGGGACATCGGTGGCGTCAACACGAAAGTGGCCCGTGCGACGGGCACCCGCGTCGCCGCCACGCGGGTAGTGCCGTACGAGATTCAGCGCGATCCCGCCGCGCTCGCGCCGCTGCTCGACCGTCTCGCGCGGGAGCTCGGCGCGCAACCCGGCGACGCCCACGCGGTGACCATGACGGCCGAGCTGTCGCAGCTGTTTCGCACCAAGCGCGAGGGTGTGGCGTTCGTCCTCGAGGCCGTGACGCAGGCCTTTCCGGACGGACTGGTGCGCGTGTACGCGGTCGACGGGCGCTGGCGCACCCCGGACGAGGCGCGCCGCGACCCGCTCGCCGTGGCGGCCGCCAACTGGGCCGCGACGGCGCGCCTCGTGGCCCGCAGCTTCCCCGATTGCATCCTGATCGACGTGGGCTCCACCACCACCGACATCATTCCGGTCGTGGAGGGCGCGCCCGCGGCGATCGGTCGCACCGATCCCGAGCGGCTGTGCGAGGGCGAGCTGATCTACACGGGAGCCTTGCGCACGCCGGCGGAGGCTATCGCATCCAGCGTTCCGTTCCGGGGACGGCCCAGCGGCGTGTCGGCGGAAGCGTTCGCGCTCGCGGGCGATGTTCACCTCTGGCGGGGTCAGCTCACGCCTACGGAGTACTCGGTCCCCACGCCGGACGGGCGCCCCGCCACGCGAGCGTTGGCGGGGGAGCGGCTCGCCCGGGTCGTGTGCGCCGATCGCGAAATGCTCGATGACGCAGCGATCGGCGCGATCGCCGACGCGCTGTGCGACGCGCAGGTTACCCGCATCGCCGAGGCGGTCATCCGCGTGTGCCGGCGCCACGCCGCGCTCGCCCTCGCCGTGGTCACCGGCCTCGGTGACTTCCTGGCTCGAGAGGCGGCCCGCCGCGCCGCATTGACGGTCACCCATCTCTCGACCTCGCTCGGCCCGGCCGCCCGCCACGCGCCGGCGGCGGCGGTGGCGCTGCTGCTCGCCGGGGAGCTCGCCCGAGAAACGGTGCCCTCATGACGGACGAGACCCGGGTCGTACACACGGTCGTGAAGGTCGGGGGAGGACTGCTCAGCAGGGCCGGGGCGCTCGATCTCGTCGTCGAGGCGCTGACGGCGTTCAGCCCGCGGCGCCGCATCGTGATCATCCCCGGCGGCGGACCGTTCGCCGAGGCGGTGCGCACCATGTTCCGGCGGGTGAAGATCGGCGAGGACGCAGCGCACTGGATGGCCGTGCTCGGCATGGATCAGTACGCCCACGCCCTGGCGTCTCGCCTGCCGAGCGCCGTGCTCGTCGAGCAGCAGTCGGAGGTCGGCGCCGCGCGCGTGGCCGGGCGGCTCCCGGTACTCGCACCGTACCGCTGGCTCCGGGCGGCCGACCCGCTTCCGCACAGCTGGGAAATCACCAGCGACAGTATCGCGGCCTGGCTCGCCGGCGCGCTCGGCGCCCGGCGTGTCGTCCTGATCAAACCTGCGGGCGGCGACCCCCGGAAGCTCGTGGACCCCTTCTTCCTGCGGACCCTGCCGCCCGGAGTGGAGCACTTCATCATCACCGCGGATGACCTGGGGCAGCTGGACGTGGCGCTAGACGAGGGTGGCGGCAGCGGCCAGGGGCGCCGCGCGCGCCAGGGCTGACAGCTCGGCAACGCGGGCGCGCGAGATCCGACCGCTCCGCCCGCCGACGCACGCGGCTCCCCGAACGCCGACGAGGTCGGCTCCGAGCGCGCGCGCCGCGGCAAAGTCCGGTCCGCCGAGGCTGCCCGCGAGGCACGCGAACAGGCCGGCGTCGTGCGCTGCCGCGATCCACGCACCGACCGTCCGGGTGTCGAGCAGGGCGAACAGGCCGGCCGGCTTGAACGCCGTGTCGAGCAGCACCCCCGCCGCGTCGGTGTCGGCCGCCAGCGCGACGAGCGGCTCGGGAGCGAGGCTGTGCGCGCGCGCCCAGTCGGCGTATGCGACCAGCACCACCCGCGTGCCCTCCCCTTCCCTCTCCCCCGCCCCCCGGCGTGCTGCCTCCGCTCGGCGGCGCGCCTGCGACACGGTGGGGGCAGCGCGGAACCCCACCTTTACGAATGCCGCTCCGCGCCGCGCGGCCGCGCGGGCGCGCCGCTCGATCAGCGTCGGGGGCCCTTCGTCCCCGAGCGCCGCGCTCACAGGGCGGCCCGCCCCGACCGCGGTGCAGATAGTGCCCAGCACCACCTGTCGCACGGCACCCAAGGCGCCCTGGCGCGGGTCCTTCGCGTCGATCACGTCCGCGCCGCCGAGCAGCGCGGCATGCGCTTCAGAGGCATCGGCGACGCTGACGAGAAGCTGCATGACGCGCGCTCCCTTGTGGGTGTCGCAAAGTCGCCGATAGGTTAGGCTTCCGGAGACCCGATGTCAAAACGACAACTGGAGGGAGCGGTGGAAACGGCGCCGCCTGGCGCGGCGTTCGACGCCGCTGAACCGACTCTCATCGGAAAAGTGGTGCTCGTCACCGGCGCCTCGAGCGGCATCGGCCGCGCGATCGCGGTTGCCTGCGCGGCCGCCGGGGCCGATGTAGCCCTGACCTACCGCGCGAACCGCACGGGGGCCGACGAGACCGCCCAGCGCGTCCGCTCGCAGGGCCGCCGCGCCGAGCTGCTGCCGGTGGACCTGACCGAGACGCGGGACCTCGAGGCTCTGGCCGCCCTCGTACGCGGGGCCCTCGGCCGGGTGGACGTATGGGTGAACAACGCCGGCGCCGACATCCTGACGGGAGCAGCGGCCCGGCTCAGCTGGGTCGAGAAGCTGGACCGACTGCTCGCCGTGGACTTACGCGGGACGGTGCTCGCCTCCTGGAAGGCGGTCGAACTGATGCGGGCCCAGCCGCCCGGCGGCGTGATCCTGAACCTGGCGTGGGACCACGTGCTCACGGGGGGGATGAAGGGCGGGTACGCCGAGGTGTTCTGCGCCGCCAAAGGCGGGGTGTACTCGTTCAGCCGCGCGCTCGCTCACTCGGTGGCGCCCCACATCCGCGTGAACGTGCTCGGGCCCGGTTGGATCGAGACGGCCTACGGGGACGAGCTCGATCCCACGGTGAAGCAGCGCATCGCGCGGTCGATCCCGCTCGAGCGCTGGGGCACGCCCGAGGACATCGCGCACGCAGCCGTGTACCTCGCCTCCGACGCCGCGTCCTACGTCACCGGGCAAATGTTGATGATCAACGGCGGGGCCGTCATCTAAGGCCCCGATAAGGAGACTCGTATGGCGCAGAAAGACCCGACCTACAACGAGACCCAGATCGCGCAAAAGCTGCAGGACCTCCCGGGATGGTGGTACGAAGACGGCTGGATCCGCCGCAACTACAAGACGGACGGTTGGCCCACCACGCTGATGCTCGTGAACGCCATCGGCTACATCGCCGAAGCCGCGTACCACCACCCCGATCTCGCCGTCACGTGGGGTCGAGTGATCGTGAAGCTCCAGAACCACGCGGCCGGCGGAATCACGGACAAAGACTTCGAGCTGGCGAAGCAGCTCGAGGAGTCGGTGCTGTGGCGGCCGAAGGGCGGCGCGCTCGAGGGGACGCCGAACAAGTTCGTGCGGTCGGGCGACCCGCGGTGACGTCCGCTCCGGCGGACGCCGGACCCCAGCGGGTGCTGTTCGTGACCGGAAAGCTCGCCGAGCCGGCGCTGCGCCGGACGCTCACCGACATGGCGCCGGCATTCGCCCACGAGGTGGCCGTCATGAAGATCACCGTGGCCGCCTTGATGACCACGCCGTGGATCGCGCGCTTCCTCGACGTGCCGGCGGGCACGGATCTCGTCCTGATCCCCGGCCTGTGCGAGGGCGACGTCGCCGTCATCGCGGAGAAGGTCGGAACCCGCGTGGAGAAGGGGCCCAAGGACTTGCGCCAGATCCCCGAGTATTTCGGCCGCGCGGCGGCGACTCGTGCGTACGGGGCGTCCGACATCGAAATCGTCGCCGAGGTGAACAACGCCCCCCGGTTGGCACGTGAGGCGCTGCGGCGTGAGGCCGAGCACTACCGCGCCAGCGGCGCCGACATCATCGACGTCGGCTGCACACCGGGCCGCGAGTTTCCCGAGCTCGCGGGCGTGGTGCGCGAGCTGGTGGGCGGGGGGATGCGAGTGAGCATCGACTCGTTTGACCCGAGCGAGATTCGCACCGCCGTGGCGGCCGGTGCCGAGCTCGTCCTCTCCGTCAACCGGTCGAACCTCGACGTGGCGCGTGACTTCGCGCGCACCAAGACGCGCGTCGTCGTGATCCCCGATTTCGGGCAGGGCATCGAGACCCTCGAGCCGAGCGTGGAGGCGCTCGAGCAGTGGGGGGTGTCGTACCTGATCGACCCCGTCGTCGAGCCGATCGGGTTCGGCTTCTTCGCCTCGCTGGAGCGCTTCGCCGCGGTGCGCCGCCGTCACCCCGCCGCGGCCCTGTTCATGGGCATCGGGAACATCACCGAGCTCACCGCCGCCGACACGACGGGAGTGAACGCCCTCCTGATCGCCATCTGTCAGGAGCTGGGCGTGCGGGCAGTCCTCACCACCGAGGTGATCCCCTGGGCCCGCGGCGTGGTGCGCGAAGTGGACCTCGCGCGCCGTCTCATGTACCACGCCGTCACCCAGAAGACGCTTCCCAAGGGCGTGGACGACCGGCTCGTCACGCTCAAGGATCCCACGATCCTGGCCTACGGCGAAGCCGAGCTGCGCGAGCTGCAGGCGCGCGTGACCGATCCCAACTTCCGCATCTTCGCCGACCGCGAGGTGATCACCGTTTTCAACCACGAGATCTTCCTGCGCGGAACGGATATCCACGAGATCTTCGCCGGGCTCGGCGTGGACCAGGCGAGCCACGCCTTTTACCTCGGCCGTGAGCTCATGAAAGCAAAGCTCGCCCTCACGCTGGGCAAGAACTACCGCCAGGAGGGGGCGCTGCAGTGGGGCTACCTCACGCCCCCGGACGACCGCGGCCCCGAGCACGTAAAGCTCACGCAGCGGTCCACACGATCCCGCGAGCGCCGCAACGCAAAGGGCGGCACGTGACCGACCCCGCGCCCGTCGCCGAACAGCTCATTCCCGCCCCCGACTCGGTGGACGTGTGCGCGCGGTTCGCGGACCTGCCGTACGTGGTGTTTCTCGACAGCGCCACACAGGCCGGGCAGGTCGGCCGGTACTCCTTCCTCGTCGCCGATCCCGCGACGGTCGTGCGTTCCAAGGGCGTCCTCACGCAACAGCTCGACGGCACGGGCTGGACCCGCGTCGCCGCCGATCCGCTCACCCATGTCCGCACCCTGCTAGCGCCGTTCGCGTGTGAGCCGCTCGCCGATATCCCGCCGTTCCAAGGCGGGGCGGCGGGCTACGTGGGCTACGATTGGGGGGCGCAGCTCGAGCGCATCCCTCACCCGCGGTACGACGATCTCGCGATTCCCGACGTGATGCTCGGCGTGTACGACTGGGTCATCGCGTGGGATCACGCCGCCGGGAGCGCCTGGGTGATCTCAACGGGCATCCCTGAGCAGGGCGCGGCGCGCAACCGGCGGGCGGTGAGCCGACTGGCGTTCGTGAAGCAGCGGCTCGCGGGTGGGCGGCCCAGCGACCAGGGCGCCTGGGGCCTCCCCGAACGACTGCGCAGCTTTGTCGCGCAGGGAGACCCCCGGCGTCCGGACCGTCACACCGCTCCCTCCTACCCCGTCCCCGACGTGCCCGGGCTGCGCTCGAACTTCACTCGTGCCGGCTACCTCGACGCGGTTGCGCGGGTCATCGAGTACGTCCACGCCGGCGACATCTTTCAGGCGAATCTCTCGCAGCGACTCGAGGCGCCGCTCGCAGGGCCGCCGTTCGAGCTGTACCGCCGGCTGCGGCTGCGCAATCCCGCGCCCTTCGCCGCCTACCTCGATATCGGCGAGTTCGTCGTCGCGAGCTCTTCGCCCGAGCGCTTCCTGCACGTCGACTGCGACCGCCGCGTCGAGACGCGCCCGATCAAGGGGACCCGACCGCGCGGCGTCGGTCCGGAGCACGACGCGGCGCTCGCGCTGGCGCTCGCCGAAAGCGACAAGGACAGGGCCGAGAACGTGATGATCGTGGACCTGCTACGGAACGACCTCTCACGCGTGTGTCGGGTGGGCAGCGTGGGCGTGCCCGAGTTGTTCGCGCTCGAGCACTACCAAACGGTGCACCACCTCGTCTCCACCGTGGTGGGCGAGCTCGCCCCGGAGCACGATGCGCTGGACCTGGTGCGCGCGGCGTTCCCCGGCGGGTCCATCACCGGCGCGCCCAAAGTGCGGGCGATGCAGATCATCGCCGAGCTCGAGCCGACCCGGCGCGCCGTGTACTGCGGCTCCATCGGCTATTGGAGCGTCACCGGGGCGCTCGATACGAGCATCGTGATTCGGACCTATCTGGTGCTCGGGGGCGACGTGTACTTTCAGGCCGGCGGCGGCATCGTAGCCGATTCCGACCCCGAGCAGGAGTACCGTGAGACCCTCGATAAGGCCCGCGGCCTGATCGCCGCCCTGGCGCCATGATCCTGCTGATCGACAACTACGACTCCTTCGTCTACAACCTGGCGCGGTACGTGCGCGAGCTGGGGGAGGAGACCGTGGTCCGACGCCACGACACCACGACGCCCGAGGAAATCGAGGCGCTCCGACCCTCCCATATCATCATCTCGCCCGGACCGTGCTCGCCCGGCGAGGCCGGCATTTCGACCGAGGTAGTGCGCAGCTTCGGCCCGGCGACCCCCATCCTCGGGGTCTGCCTCGGCCACCAGTGCATCGGCGCCGCCTACGGCGCCGCGATCGTACGGGCGGCGCGGCCGGTCCACGGCAAGGCATCGCGCATTCATCACGACGGCCGCGGCATCTTCACCGGCCTGCCGACCCCGTTCCAGGCCGCCCGCTATCACTCCCTCGTCGTCGCCCGGACGGGCCTGCCTGCGGAGCTGCGCGTCACGGCCACGGCCGAAGACGGCGAGATCATGGCGATCGAGCACCGCCAGCACCGCGTGATCGGCCTCCAGTTTCACCCGGAATCGGTGCTCACCGAGCACGGCTACGCCCTGCTCGACCGGTTCCTCCACCCGGACACGACCCGGGCGGAGACCCTCCCCGACCGCGCCGACGGCGCGCGCGCACGGCCTCGGACGCCGGGCTTCGTCCCGCCGCCTGCGGCGTTGGTCCGGTGATCATCGAATCGATCCTCACCACGCTCGACGCCCTCGGGACGGCCAACTTCGCCCCTATGGGCGTCGAGTGGGGCGAGCGAGAGATCGTCATCAAGCCGTTCGTCGAAACCACCACGTTCCACAACCTGCGTGACACCGGGGCGGCGGTGGTGAACCTGACCGACGACGTCATGCTGTTCGCGCGCGGCGCGATCTCGACCGCTCGATTTCCCACGCTCCCCGCGGCGGTGGTGCCGGGCGTCGTGCTCGAAGCCGCCTGCTCGTGGAGGGAAGTCGAGGTCCGGTCGCTCGACGCCACGCCACCACGGGCGCGCATCGTGACGGCCGTGGCGCACCAGGGGTTCCGGCGTGAATTTCTCGGCTTCAACCGGGCGCGGCACGCCGTGCTCGAGGCGGCGATCCTCGCGACCCGCACGCACCTCCTGCCGGCCGGGCAGATCCGCGACGAGTTCGCGCGGCTGCAGGTGATCGTGGACAAGACGGCCGGTCCCCGGGAGCGCGAGGCGATGGCGCTGCTCACCGAGTACGTGCGCACCGCGCCCGCAGGGCGGCCCGAGCCCGCGCCGCGATGAGCGGAGCGCCCCCCCCGCCCCGCCCGCCCCCCCCGCCCCTCTCGTCGCCAGTGTTCGTCGAGGCGCCGGCCCGCCTCCATTTCGGGGTGCTCGACCTGCGGGGCGATCTGGGACGGCGCTTCGGCGGGATGGGCGCCGCGGTTCCCGCTCCGTCCTTGCTGCTCGAGGCCCGCTCCGCCCCAGAGCTTCGGGCCGAAGGCCCCGACGCGACCCGGGCGCTCGAGTTCGCGCGGCGTTTCGCCTCCCATCACGGCATCGACGCTCGCCTCCACTTCTGCCTGCACCGGACCATCCCGGCGCATGCGGGTCTGGGTTCGGGTACCCAGCTCGCCCTCGCGGTGGCGGGCGCCATGGCCGAGCTGTACGGGCTGCCCCAGGAAGTGACGGCGCTGGCCCGGGCCGTGGACCGGGGACGACGCTCGGCGGTGGGCACCTGGACGTTCGCGTTGGGCGGGTTCGTGCTCGAGGGCGGCCGGAGGACGAGCGACGACGGGCCCGCGCCCCTGCTCACTCGCCTGCCGATCCCGGCGGCCTGGCGCTGTGTGGTAGTCGTCCCCGACGGGAAGTCCGGGCTCTCCGGAGACGAGGAGGCGGCCGCGTTCGCGCGCCTGCCGCCACCCGACCGCCGCGAGGTCGAGCGGGTCGCGCACCTCGTGTTGATGCAACTACTCCCGGCCGTCGCCGTAGCCGACCTCACAGCCTTCGGGGCGGCGCTGACCGAGGTGCAGCGCATCACCGGCGGGTGGTTCGCGCCGGCTCAGGGCGGCGTGTTCGCGCCGGGCGAAACGGGGGGCCTGGTCGAGCGACTGCGAGAGGGAGGGGCGATGGGAGTGGGGCAGAGCTCCTGGGGTCCGGCCGTGTACGGGATTGTGGCAGGCGCGGCCGCCGCGCACGCGCTCGCCGAGCGGGTGCGGGGGACGCTCGGGCCTGGCGGCGCCGTGTATGAGGGCCCCTTCAGCGCCCGCGGGGCGCGGGTGTGGCGCGGTGAAACCCTCGTTTCAGCCTGAAAACTCAGGTCTTTCGAGGCTGATTGACAGCCCCTGGACACGGGGATATAACCAATATCCCTGCCGGCATTCCTTGGTTGGAGGAGTCGGACGATGGCTGTGGCCTGTCGGGAACGCGGGCCCCCGGACGTTGCCCCCCGAGGCTTACGAGCGCTGACAGGCAAGTAGCGTGGACGGTTTTCTCACCACCCTCATCCTCAACATGAGGTCAGCTATGAACCGCTTCAAACTGCTGTCCGGCGGAATCGCGACGAGCATGATGGTGCTCGCGGCGTCCGCCGTCGCCCAGGGTCCGGGCGAGTGGACGATGACAGGCCGGACGTACGACCTGCAGCGGTACAGCCCACTCACTCAGATCAACAAGGCGAACGTAAAGAGCCTCAAGGCCGCATGGACGTTCTCGACCGGCGTCCTCAACGGTCATGAGGGCAACCCGCTGGTGATCAACAACGTGCTGTACGTGCACAGCGCCTTCCCGAACATCGTGTTCGCCCTCGACCTGACGAAGCCGGGCGCGCCGATGATCTGGAAGCACGTGCCGAACCAGCCGCCCGAGGCGAAGCCGATCGCGTGTTGCGACCTGGTCAACCGCGGCCTCGCCTACCATCCGAGCGGCAAGCTGTTCATCGAGCTGCTGGCTGGCGACCTGCTGGCGCTGGATGCGAAGTCGGGCAAGCAGATCTGGCGCGTCCCGAACGCCGACTACAAGACCGGCTCGACGATGACCAACGCGCCCATCGTGATCAAGGATGTCGTGATCGCGGGGATTTCGGGCGGTGAGTTCGGCGTGCGTGGCCGCGTGACGGCGTACGACGTGAACACCGGCAAGGAGCTGTGGCGGGCGTATTCGACCGGCCCCGATGCCGACGTGAAGATCGTGGGCGAGCCCAACTCCAACTACGCGTCGATGAAGGGGAAGGACCTGGGTGTGTCGACGTGGCAGGGGGACGAGTGGCAGCACGGCGGCGGGACGACGTGGGGCTGGTACTCCTACGATCCGACGCTGAACCTGCTCTACTACAGCTCGGGCAACCCGGGCACCTGGAACCCCGATCAGCGGCCCGGTGACAACAAGTGGTCGATGACCATCTTCGCGCGCAACCCGGACAACGGGGAGGCGAAGTGGGTGTACCAGATGACGCCGCACGACGAGTGGGATTATGACGGCGTCAACGAGAACGTCCTGGCCGACCTGACGATCGGCGGGAAGCCGGTGAAGGCGCTGGTGCATTTCGACCGCAACGGCTTCGGTTACACGCTCGATCGGACCACCGGCAAGGTGCTGGTGGCCGAGCCGTTCGGGCCGGTCAATTGGGCCTCGAAAATCGATCTGACGACGGGCGTCCCGGTTCGGAACGCACAGTTCGGGACCACCTCGAAGAAGAACACCGAGGGTATCTGTCCGGCCGCCATCGGCTTCAAGGATCAGCAGCCTTCCGCATTCTCTCCGCAGACCAAGCTCTTCTACGTCCCGACGAACAACATCTGCATGGATTACGAGGGCGTAGAGGTGAAGTACTCGGCCGGTCAGCCCTACGTCGGCGCGATCGTGCGGATGTTCCCTGGCCCGGGCGGCAACCGTGGCGCCTTCATCGCCTGGGATCCGACCATCGGGAAGATCAAGTGGTCGATCAAGGAGAACCTCGCGGCGTACGGCGGTGCCTTGGCCACGGCCTCAGGCATCGTCTTCTACGGCACGATGGAAGGTTGGCTCAAGGCAGTGGATGCCACGACCGGGACCGAGCTGTGGCGGTTCAAGTGCCCGTCGGGCATCATCGGCAATCCGATGACCTATCTCGGGCCGGACGGCAAGCAGTACGTCGCCGTGCTCTCGGGCATCGGCGGCTGGGCCGGGGCCGGCGTGGCCCTCGGCATCAGCCCGGAGGACCCGACCGCGGCACTCGGCGCGATCGGCGCGTTCTCCGACTACACCAGCATGAGCAACGCCGGCGGCACGCTGCTGGTGTTCGGGCTCTAGCAAGGCAGTGCAGGCGTAACAGTAGTCGCAGCATGCAGAACCGTAAGGCACCCGGTGCTGGAGCGAACGCGCTCCGGCACCGGGTGTAGCATCTTCACGACACTGAAGCCCTCCGTCCGCCGAAACCAGCAAGGAGCACGATGATTCCTCCTCGGGCCCAACTCGCGGCTGCCCTGTTCCTCGGAGCCGGGGCCGTCGCGCTCACGGCGAGCGCGCCACGGGCGCCCACCGAGCTCAGAGTTTGCGCCGACCCCTTCGACCTGCCGTTTTCGAACGATCAAGAAGAGGGCTTCGAGAACAAGATCGCGCACCTCGTCGCGCGCGACCTGAACGCGAGGGTGATCAACTACTGGTGGCCCAGCCGGCGCGGTGTCCTGCGGAACTCGATCCTCGGCGGATTTTGCGACGTGATGATCCAGGCGCCGGTCGGCCTCGACCCGGTCGCCACGACGCAGCCCTACTACCGCTCCACCTATTACTTCGTGTACCGCCCCGACCGCGGCCTCCGGATTCGCTCGCTCGACGACACGATCTTGAAGCACTTGAAGATCGGGGTGAACATCATCGGCTACGACTACACCAACACGCCGCCGGCCCACGCGCTCGGCGCGCGCGGCATAATCGGCCTGGTCGGCTTCGGCAACTTTCTCAACCCCGACCCCAAGGCCGACCACCCCGACGACATCGTCAATGCCGTCGCGAAAGACTCCATCGACGTGGCGATCGTGTGGGGACCGCTGGCGGGCTACTGGGTCAAGCGCGCGGCCGTGCCGCTCACCATGGTCGCGCTGCCCGACTCGGACGCGGTCTCGAGCATGCCGTTCGCGTTCAGCATGGCGATGGCCGTGCGACATCGCGACAAGGAGCTCAAGGCACAGCTCGATTCGGTGATCGAGCGCCGTCGCAGCGAGATCACCGCGATTCTGCAGGAGTACGCCGTGCCGCTGCTCGCCCTCCACGCGCCGGCGACGGGACCCTCCGAGCACGGCACGCGATCCACGCCAAGCCCGGTGATCCGCGATACGGCGCGGGACAGCCTCCTGGTATCGGACTCGATCTACCAGGGGTGGAAGTGGTTCAACGTGTACTGCTTCCGCTGTCACGGTGAGGACGCCATGCACCCCATACTCCCCAGCGCTCCCGACCTGCGGTGGGTGTTGAGCAAGGAGGGGAAGGCGTACCCTCGCGACTCGTTCGAGTACACGGCACTGAACGGCCGCCCCGATAAGGGAATGCCGGCGTGGAAGGTGTTGCTCGACACGGCCGCTATCAAGGAGCTGTACCAGTACGTGAAAGCGCGTAGCGACGGATGGTTGAAGCCGGGACGGCCGCACCGCGAATCGGATCTCAAGAAGAGCCAGTGACCCGCGCGGTCGTGGGGGCGGCGCTGGCGAGCCTCGTGGCGGGAAGCACCGCCCCCGCCCCGGCCCAGCAGGCCCTCACCCGCGACCAGGTCCTCGCCGCCCTCGCCGTTGCCACGCCCCAGGCTCCGGCCGACCTCACCGGACGCGATCTCTCGGGCCTCGATCTCAGCGGCGTCGACTTCAAGCGGGCCAACCTGTCCCGCTGTCGCCTCGTGAAAACCGTCTTCGTCAAGGCGCAGCTCTTTTCGGCCACGCTCTCCGACGCGGTCGCCACGGAGGCGAACTTCACCGGCGCGAACCTCGATGCCTCCGTGATGTACCGCGTGGACATGCGCTGGGCGGTGCTGCGCGACGCCCGGCTGTTCGCCGTCATCGCGTACGACGCGGACTTCTCGGATGCGGACCTCACCCACGCGCGCATCATCTCCCCCATGAACAACGCCAAGTTCGCCCGCGCGAAGCTGACCAACGCGGACTTAGGCGCGGACCCAGCGAACCAGGGGATGGGCCTCATGCGCACCGACGCGAGTGGGGTCGATTTCACCGGCGCCGACCTTTCCGGCGCCAACCTGCGGAAGGCCCTCCTCGTGCGGGCCGATCTGACGGGCGCGGACCTGACCGATGCCGACGTGACGGGCACGGACCTGACGGGCGCGATCTTACGGAACATCCGCGGGCGCGATCGCCTGCGCGGGCTCGACAAGGCGCTCCACGTCGATCAGGCCATCTTCAACGATTGACCGGAAGGCGCCGATGAACGCTGCGATGCTGCGGGGACGCTACCTCGCCCTGCTCGGGCCGTTGTGCCTCGCGGCCGCCGTGCCGACCCACTCGCCTGACCCGCAGCTGTGGGTCAGCAACGAGCTGAGTAACACCCTCTCCGTCATCTCCCCCCGCAGCAACGGCGTCACGGCGACCATCCCGGTGGGCAAGCGCCCCCGCGGTCTGGCGGGGAGCCCCGATCGGCGTACCGTGTACGTGGCGCTCGGCCAGGACGACGCCGTCGGGGTGATCGACATCGCCCAGGCCAAGTTGACGAGGACGATCCCCGCCGGACGCGATCCGGAGCTGGTCGTGGTGAGCCCCGACGGCAAGACGCTGTACGTCTCGAACGAGGAGATCGCGCACGTCTCCGCCATCGATGTGGCGACCGGCCAGCTGAAGTTCTCCACGCCAGTGGGCGTCGAGCCGGAGGGGATCGCCCTCTCGCCCGATGGAGCGAAGCTGTACGTCACGGCGGAAACGAGCAACAACGTGAGCGTGCTCGACGCCAGGAACGGGCGTCTGCTGAAGACGATCCCCGTGGGCGAGAACCCCCGCACCGTGGCCGTCACACCCGACGGACGACGCGCGTACGTCACCGCCGAAGCCGGCGGCAACGTCACCGTCATCGACCTCGCCACCGACGTGGTACTCGCGCAATTCCCAATCCGCGACGGGAAGACCAAGCCGGTGCGGATCGCCTTCGCGCCGGACGGGCGTCTCGCCTACGTGACTGAAGGAGCGGCCGGTACGGTGAGCGTCATCGACCTAGCGCTGGCCAAGGTGATCGACACGATCCCCGTCGGGAAGCGCCCCTGGGGCATCGCGCTCTCGCCCGACGCCAAACACCTCTATACCGCCGACGGGCGCTCCAACCAGGTCTCGGTGATCGACACGGAAACACAGAAAGTCGTGGCTAGCATTCCGGTGGGCGAGCGGCCCAACGATCTGCTCTACATCCCCTAGCGAAGACTTCAGATCGCTGCTTGTGGCACCCTAGCCGAGCGGCAGGCGCGCCAGCCACCAGCCGGGCCGCCGCGCGCGCACCCAGCCATCTACACCCCACGTCCGACCCGCGCGGGTCGCAAGGATCACGATCAGGGTGGTAATCAGCATGTAATGGAATCCCTGCTGGGACGAGCCCTGCCACTGCACCGCGAGGGCGTAGTTCAGCACCAGGAAGAGCCCGACCCCCGATGCCAGAACCGTGAGGCAGCCGAACACCAACCCCAGCCCCACCGCCGCCTCCCCCAGCGCCGTGAGCTGCGCGAAGGGCGCGCTGTGCACGATCACGGTGTTCTGCAGGAAGTCCCGAAAAAACGCCACGGGATTTCCTTCGGCGTACTTCCCGACGAGCACCGGCATCACGTGCTGCCAGCGGTCCGAAGCGCTGGGAACAGGTAAAAATCCCCAGAGCAGAGTGACGGACAGCTTTGTGAACAGGGCCTTGGCGAACCACGCGCCGACGGCGATCCGGAGCACCGCCAGCCAGCGCTCGGGGGCGCGCATCGCGGGGGGGCCAGCGACACTCACATCCATCACCGCGTCGACCCCCTCGCAAGCATGCGGCGTTTCCCCGTGCTCGCGCGGCGCGACCCCGCGGAAGAGCCTACGGATTCGGCCAGCTGGACCAGACAGCGTTCATGGACGCCAAGTCGGTCGGGAACGGTGACTGTCGGATGCCGGCGTACACGGGGTTCATCACGGAGGCCGGCGGCGGACCAAAATGTCCGATGCCCAACGCGTGGCCGTTCTCGTGCAACGCAACTGTCTGGACGTCGACACCGGGCGGCGAAATGTTCGTGCCCCACGGGTTCCCGGCGCGGTCCCCGGTCGGGTTGCCGAAGTTGTCGTTGTAATACACTTCGCTGAACGCGGTGTCGAAGTAGTTGTCGCCGTTGATGTCGGTCGGCACGCCATGCGAAACGAATATGAACGACACCGTGAAGGCCAAAATGCCGCGCCCTCCGCCCGGGCCGCCGGCAGCTTCGAAGAAACCCCGGGGCCGCCAACCAGCTTCTACAATGTCCGCTTGGAACCGCGTGGCGGACGCTTCGTTGGGATCGCCAAAGCCCGGGAAGAAGCCGTCAAAGATGTCCGGGTCGGTAGCCGTCTCGCTCCGCTTGATGATCGTCACCTTCTTGAGTGGACTGGTGCCGTCCCACGTCGACAGGGCGGCGTCGATCGCTCCGGCCGTCTGGGCAGCCGAGAGACCGCTGGCCGTCACGCCGTGACTTGCGCGCACCAGATAGGTGATGTTGTCGCCGTCGGCGCGCCGCCGTGGGTCGTTGGGGACCGGGCGGAGACCATCCTGATGAATGCGAATGCTCGGCCTCCCCAGGCCGATCGTGAAGTAATCGATCCCTTCGATCGCGACATCTGAGCCTCGGGCCAGGAGTTCGGCGTTGATCGCTCGCACCTTTACTAGCACAGAGTCCTCGGCGGGCCCGGTCGCCGACGCTGAGAAGCTCGGGGCGCTGGGCGCTGCGCCGGGAGAAAGCGGTGCCTGCCGTTCGCAGGCGGAGGCGATTGCCACGAGGGCGAGGGCCCATGCGGGACGCGAGATGTGCTTCATGCGAGTACCTCAGTGCCGAAGACAGTGCGAAGGGTCATCCGATTCTGCCTCTGAGATACGCCCTGGTCGAGCGCGCGTCAACCCGCGGTCACTTCCCCACGCAGAAGCTCGCGAACACCCGATCCAGCACGTCGTCCGGGGTCACGGCACCGATCAGGTCGTCGAGCGCACCGACCGCGGCGTGCAGATGTGTCGCTGCCGCCGCCGCGTCCACGGCTTGAGCGCGCGCCGCGTCGAAGGCGTCGACCTCCGCGAGCGCCCGCTCGAGCGCGGCGCGGTGGCGCGCCCGGGTGATCACCGGCTCGACGTCGCCCAGCGCGAGCAGCCGGCCGAACGCCGCCTCGGCGAGCCGCGCGCGCAGGGTGTCGAGGCCCTCGCCCGTCATGACCGAAACAGCGAGGCGGTCCGAAGGTCGCGTGACGAGATCGATCTTCGTCACCACTTCGACGACCGGCGCACGGCACGCGGTCAGGAACCGCGCCGACTCGGGATCTCCCCCCTCGCATCCCGCGTCCCGGCAAAACAGGATCAAATCCGCCGCGCCGAGGTACTGTCGAGCGACTTCGATCCCGATCTGCTCCACACGGTCGTCACTGCGGCGCAGGCCCGCCGTGTCCACCAGTCGGAACGGGAACCCGGCGATCACCGTGTACGCCTCGATCGCATCGCGCGTCGTGCCCGGCACCTCGGTGACGATAGCCCGCTCGCGACCCAGCAGGGCGTTGAAGAGCGAGGACTTGCCGGCGTTGGGGCGGCCGGCGATCACCAGCAGCGCGCCCTCGCGCAGCCGCTCCCCCTCCGGCGCCGTCGCGAGTAGTCCGGCGAGGCGCTCCCGCACCGCACGCCACGCCGCCGCCACGCGCGCCGGGCTCACGGGGCCTTCGTCCTCTTCGGGAAAGTCGATGTCGTAGGCGATCAGCGCCTCGAGCTCGAGCAGCTCGGCGCGCAACTGCTCCAGCCGCCCGGACAGGCCACGGTCGAGCTGGCGCAGCGCCTGGCGGTGCTGCGCCGGTGACCCGGCGTCGATCAGGTCCGCGGTCGCCTCGGCCTGGAGCAGATCGAGCTTTCCGTTGAGCACCGCCCGACGGGTGAATTCCCCCGGACGTGCGGGTCGTGCCCCCGCCGCCACGAGGGCCGCCACGGCTTCGCCAGGAACCAGCAGGCCGCCGTGCGTCGAGAGCTCGACCAAGTCTTGACCCGTGTAGGAGCGGGGCGCGGGAAAGCACGCGACGAGCACGTCGTCCACCGGCTCGCCCGTCGCGGGGTGGACGAGCCGCGCGCGCAATGCGGCTCGGGGCCGCTCGGGTCGGAACGGTCGGACGCAGCGCAGCGCGACGTCGAACGCGCCCGCGCCCGACAACCGGATCAGCGCGACTGCGGACCGGCCCGGGGGCGTCGCCAGCGCGACGATGGGATCGCTCAGCACCCTTCCCCCCTTGCCTTCTCGCCTACGTGCGCCGCCCCTGTTCGCGCAGCCGCCGTCGGGCAATCAAATACTGCTGCGGGATGCTGAAGATGTTGCTCACCGCGTAGTACAGATTCAGGCCGGACGCGAACCGCAGCAACAGCAGCGTCATGAAAACCGGCATGAAGTACAACATCGTCTTCGTCTGCGGGTTCGGCGGCACGCCGATCTGCCCGACCTTGGACAGCACGAACATCGACAGCCCCATCACCACCGGAATGATGAAGTAGGGGTCGGCGCGCGACAGGTCCGGGAGCCACAGGAACGGCGCGCCACGGAACTCGATCGTGTTCGCGAACACGAAGAAGAGCGCGAACAACACCGGCATCGGAATCAGCATCGGGAGACACCCGCCGAGCGGGTTGACGTTGTGCTCCTTGTACAGCCGCATCGTCTCGCGCTGCAGTCGCTCGGGATCGTTCTTGTAGCGCTCTTGGGTCTCCTTGAGCAGCGGCGCCACCGCCTGCATCCGGATGCTCGACTCCATCGCCTTCTGGTTCAGCGGCCACAGCAGCGCCCGCACGAGGATCCCGAAGATCACCAGCACCCAGCCGTACGCGAGCGACAGGCGGTCGTGCATCCAGATCAGGATGTTGACCACGAGGATCGACACCGGTTGGATGATGGGTCGGAAGATCCCGCCGTAGGGGTTGGCATCATCCAGGTCGTGGCCCAGACGCGCGAGCCGCCGGTACTCGAGCGGTCCCGCGTACAGCTCGTAGCGGAACTCTCCCGACGGCGGGACCGGCAGAGTCAGCGCGAGCGTCGTGCGCGTCGCCACCCCGGCCCGGCCGCTGAACAGCGACGAGGTGGTCACCGTGATCGGGCCCCCGACCGCGATACCGCCCCCGAACCGCGGTTGATTCTCCTCGAGCGCGAGCGCCGCCGTGAGGAAATACTTCGACTTGATGCCGGCCCACTCGAACGGCCCGTCCAGCAGCTTCACCACGCCGGGTTTGAGGGACTGGAACGCGGTGCTCTGCGTCTTCGCGGCCTTGGTGACCACCGCGAAGTGGCGGAAATCGTCCATGGTGTCCGCCTCGACCGAGCGCAGCCCGTCCCCCAGTCCGACCAGCAGGACGGCGCCCGCCGGTCCGAGGCCCGTGACATGAGCGCGCACCTGGAAGTGGTACTCGTCCGGGGAAAATTGGTAAGCGAGCGTCACCCGCGCGCCGCCGCGCTCGGCCGTGAACGTCAGGGGCGTGCTGTCGCGTTGCACCCGCAGCGCCGCCACACTCGGCGTGAAGCGCCAGTCGGCGAGCGAGATCGTGTCCGCGCCCAGCACGAGACAGTGGGCCAGGAGCGGCCGGCCGGGGGGGACGAGCTGCACCGGCTTGCCTGAGTCGCCTGGCGCAAACGACTTGTAGTCAAGGAGTTCCGCACTCAAGAGCTGCGCGCCAGCGGTGCTGAAGCCGAACCGCACGCGCGGCGAAACGACCCACACGGTTTCGGCCGCAGCGACGCGCGACGGACGCACTGCGGGACAGCCGGACTGGAGCGACGCGGTCGCAGCGACGGACTCCGGGGGAGCCGGGGCGGCGGGCGCGGTGTCCGACCGTGGCGTGGTGTCGCCGACCGCCCGACCGCCGGTCCGCCGGTCCGGCTTGGGAGGAAACAAGATGCTCGGCAAGATCAACACGATGAGCATCAGGATGAATGCAAGAAGGACGCGTCGTTCCACGAGACCTCTCGGCGCCTGTGCGCCTGTACGTCTATGCGCCTGTACGTCTAGTCCTTACGGCACCGGATCGTAGCCGCCCGGATGCAACGGGTGACAGCGGAGGATGCGTTTCATGCCGAGCCAGGTTCCTTTGAGCGCGCCGTAGCGCTCGACCGCCTCGAACGTGTAACGCGAGCACGACGGCGTGAACCGACACTGCGTGATCACCAGATGCGACAGCGACACCTGGTACCCGCGAATCAGTGCCATGACGGCGAGTCGCGGCCAGCGCCCGACGCTCATGTGATGCGCCTCACCACACCGCTCAGCTCGGCGCGCAGCACTGCGAACGGGGCGGCGTAGGCGACGCGCTTCGCGCGCACGACGAGGTCGACCGCGGGGAGCGATGCGAGCGCGTGGCGTCTGAGAATCTCCCGCACGCGGCGCCGCACGCGATTGCGGGCCACGGCAGTGAACTGGAAGCGGGGGACGACGATCGCGGTGCGCGGGTGGCCTGCTCGGTTCGGACGCCAGGCGAGATCGAGATGCGGAGTGCGCAAGCGGTGCCCTTGATCCCAGCAGGCCGTGAGCTCCGAGCCACGCGCGAGGCGCACGCGGCGCGGAAACCGCTCGCCCGTTAGCGACTCCTGTGCTTGGACGGCAGGCGGACGACGAGGCGTTTGCGCCCCTTCTTCCGCCGACGGGACAGGACCGCGCGGCCCCAGACTGTCTTCATCCGCGCGCGAAAACCATGTTTGTTGATGCGCCGCCGATTGCGCGGCCGGTACGACGGATGCATGGAGTCCTCTCGTGTGGCCGGGAAACGTACATCAATTTCGCGGGACCGGTCAAGGTTGACTTTTCCACATGCGACGCGTACTTTCGGGCCGCCCTTGCTGGACGTCCCACCTCTCGTTATTCGCGGATGGAGCAGTCTACTAAAGAAGCCTGGCGACGTCTCCTCGACGAAGCGCGGCGCGAACTCCCCGACGCGACCGTGCGCACGTGGCTCGAGCCGGCGGTGCCGATTGCGCTCGACGACAATCGCCTGATCGTCGGCGCGCCGGATCAATTCGCAGTCGAGTGGAACGAGCAAAAACACGCCACCGTGTTGGCGCGCGCCGCGGAGCGCGTGTTCGGTCGTCCCACGGCGGTCGTCTTCCGGGTCCAGGAGGATCGTCAGCAGCGCCCGCAGATGGACTTCTTCGTCGCGCCGCGGGCCCCGGCAGAGGGCGCCCCGGGCGACAAGAGTGCCGTGCCGACGACACCGCTCAACGAGCGCTACACCTTCCAGACGTTCGTCATCGGGAAATCGAACGAGCTCGCGGCCGCCGCGGCGCACGCGGTGGGGGAGGCCCCGGGCAAGACCTACAACCCGCTGTTCATCTACGGGGCCACCGGGCTGGGCAAGACGCACCTGATGCAAGCCATCGCCCACGCCGTGCTCGGCAAGTTCCCCACGACGCGCGTGCACTACTTCGGCGCCGAGCAGTTCATCAACGAGGTCATCGAGTCGATTCACGCGCGCACGATGTCCGAGTTCCGGCGGCGCTACCGCAACGACGTAGACCTCTTCCTGGTTGACGACGTGCATTTCCTCGAAGGCAAGGAGATGACGCAGGAAGAATTCTTTCACACGTTCAACGCGCTGTTCGAGGGGCACAAGCAAATCGTGCTCACCTCCGACCGGCCGCCCAAGGAGATCCCGGGGCTCGAGGATCGGCTCATCTCACGCTTCGAGTGGGGGCTCGTGGCGGACATCGGGCACCCGGACCTGGAGCACCGGATCGCCATCCTGCGGAAGAAGGCGGAGCAGGACCACCTCGAGCTGACGATCCCGGATGACGTGCTGCGCTTCATCGCCGAGCACGTCCGCTCGAGCGTGCGGGAGCTGGAAGGGTGCATCATCAAGCTGCTGCTGTTCGCTTCGCTCAAGAATCGCGAGGTGACGATCGAGCTCGCCCGCGAGGCGCTCTCGGACAAGATTCGCCAGGGGGAGGACGCGTCGAGTTACGGCGCCCAGCCCACGCCGAGCATCGATCGCGTGCAGGAAGTGGTGGCGCGCCGCTGGGGTGTGACGCCGGAAGGGCTGCGCTCGAAGGCCCGCACCAAGACCCTGACCGTCCCACGGCAAGTCGCGATGTACCTCGCCCGCGACATGCTCGGCATGCAACTCGTGGAGATCGGGCAGGCGTTCGGGGGGCGGGACCATTCGACCGTGATCCACTCTGTGGACAAGGTGGAGCGCCAGCTAATGCGGGACCGCACGTTCAAGGAGCGCGTTGAAATGGCCCGCCAGGAGTTGTCCGCACTCTAGCCCACATGGGCCAGGACGGGTGTTGGAGCGTGTGGGAAGGGGCGCGGGAGGTGGGGAACCCGCCGGATACCAACACTCCCAACATTCGGGTCAGATGCAGACAATGCTGTTACCCTGGCGCGGGCTACACAAGTTAGCCCGATTCCCCAACATTTCCCCACACTCTACTATTACTACTAGTAGTTCTATCTTAGTATAGCAGTAGAGTCTTTACCCACAGAGCGCGAGGCGACAGGCCGGATGAAGTTCACGATCACGCGGGAGCAGTTGCAGGAAGGCTTGAGCGGTGTTGCCGCGGCGATCCCCGCCAAGACGACCTTGCCCGTCCTCGCCAACGTTCTCGTCGAGGCGACGAAGCAGGGAATCCGACTGTCCGGCACCGATCTCGACATCGCCGTGAGCACGACGGTACCGGCGGAGGTGGACGCGGACGGCGCCGTGACCCTGCCAGCCAAGAAGCTCGTGGACATCGCGCGCGAGCTGCCGTCCGGGCCGGTGCGCTTCACGGCCGCCGGCGAGGCACGCGTCGCTATCGAATGCGGCCGGTCGAAGTTCAAGCTGCTGGGGCTCCCGCGAGAGGAGTTTCCCTCCTTCCCCGCGGTGAAGTTCGACGGCGCCTGGACCGCGGAGGCGGGCGTCGTGCACAAGCTGGTCGGGCACGTCGCGTTCGCCGCGTCCACCGAGGAGAGCCGTCCGATTCTGAACGGCGTGCTGTGGGAGCTGCGCCCGGACCGCATGCGCATGGTCGCGACCAACGGCCATCGGCTGGCCAAGATGGATGTGCCGGCAAAGGGAGGCTCGACGGCGGACTTGATCGTTCCGCCCAAGGCGCTCGAGCAGATCCGGCGCCTGTTCGCCGCCGACGAGGCGATCGAGGTCGCCAAGAGCGACAATCACATCGGGTTCCGCGCCGGCGGCACGCTGGTGTTCTCGCGGCTGATCGAGGGACCGTACCCGAATTACGAGCAGGTGATTCCGCGTGAGAACGACAAAGCGGCGACGGTGGACAAGGCCGCGATGGCGGCGGCGCTGCGCCGCATGAGCGTGGTCGCGAGCGACCAGACCCACCGGATTCGGCTCGCCTTCGCGGGCGGCGCCGTCAAGTTCTCCGTCCAGACTCCCGACCTGGGAGAGGCGCAGGACGAGCTCCCGGTCACCTACGAGGGCGAGCCGCTCGAGATCGGCTTCAACGCCATGTACCTGCTGGAGATTCTCAAGTACATGCCGACCGACGAGGTCCGGCTCACCTTCAAGGCGCCCGAGCGCGCCTCGACGGTGGAGCCGGTCGGCTGGGATGACCCCGCCAGCTATATGGCGCTGGTGATGCCGCTGCGGTTGGTGGACTGACAGACGCCGACCGGCCAGCCGTGACACTGTCCTGTGTCGTGTCCACTGGAATCGGTGCCTCGATAGGCAGGGATTCCACCGGCGTCGGAGCGATCGCCGGCACCTGAAGCGTGTCGGTTTCCTCCGCGGGCGGGATGTCCACCTCCACGCCGCGGTAGCGCGCCAGGATCAGATCGCGCCGCGCCGTCATTCGGTCGGGCCGAAACATCGGGTTGGACGTCCGTGGGTGGGGCAGGGTGGCCGCCAGCGCGGCCGCCTGGCTCTCGTCGACCCGCGAGGCGGGCACGCCGAAGTAGGCGCGGCTTGCGGCGTCCGCGCCCCAGACGCCCGGCCCCCACTCGACGACGTTCAGGTAGAGCTCCAGAATCCGATCCTTGGAGAGGGCGCTCTCGAGGCGCAGCGCGGTCACCGCCTCCTTCACCTTCCGTAGTGGGTTGCGCGACGACGAGAGGTATAGGTTCTTCGCGAGCTGCTGGGTGATCGTGCTCGCGCCCCGCAACCGGTCACGGTGCCGCCACGCGGCGACGATCGTCCCCCGCCACCCCTTTGTCTGGTCGATGCCGACCGCGTCCGCGATCTCCGCGGGGTCGATGCCGTGGTGGGTGCGGAAGCGCGAGTCCTCGGCGATGATGACCATGCGCTGGAGCACCGGAGAGATATCTCGCAGGGCAGTCGGATGGACGGCGGGAAGGTTGGAAGACGATCCGGCCTGCCAACCTTCCGCCTCTCTCATCATCGCCGTCGCGCGCGGCCGGTGATCGCGCCACCATAGCGGTGGTGGCCACACGCCGAACAGCCACACCAACGCCAGCGCCGCCGTCCCTAGCGCCACGCGGCGTGCCTTCCTAGGTTTCGCGTCCGCCATGTCCCTCGATATCTCCACCCTGCGTCAGCGACTACAAGAGGCCCTCGGAGCGGAATTTATCGTCGGCGACCTGTTGGGCGAAGGTGGCTTCGCCGCAGTGTTTCGCGTCAGGGAGAAGCGGGCACGTCGCGACGTAGCGGTGAAAGTCGTGGACCTCGGGCTCACTCCTTCCCCGTCGCTGGCCACGCGCTTCGTGCGCGAAGCGCGCACCGTCGCCCGGCTCGAGCATCCGCACATCGTGCCGATCTACAAGGTCGGCGGCTACCAGAACGAGGTGCTGTACATCGTGATGCGGTGCGTCGACGGCCCGTCGCTGCGGCAGCTGCTCGAGAGGAAGAGGCGGCTCTCGGTGCGCAAGGCCGCCACTATCGGCCGGCAGGTCGCCGATGCCCTCGGCTACGCGCATCGCTACGGTGTCGTGCACCGGGATGTGAAGCCCGACAACATTCTGGTCGATACGGGCGGGCACGTCCTGGTCACCGACTTTGGGATCGCCAAGGCCGCGCAGCAGGCGTCCTCGCAGCTCACGACCGAGGGGATGGTGGTGGGGACGCCGCAATACATGAGCCCCGAACAGGCCACCGGAGAAAGCCTCGACGCCCGCTCGGACATCTATTCGCTCGGCATCCTGCTGTATCAGATGCTCACGGGCCTCGCGCCGTTCGACGGCGAGTCGGCGCAGTCCATCCTCATGAAGCAGGCCACGGCGAACCATGCGCCGATCGGGGATCACCGCGACGACGTGCCCGCAGCGCTCGTCGGCGTGGTCGACCGGATGCTCGCCAAGGATCCGGGAGAGCGCTTCCAGACCGCCGAGGAAGCGAGCCGGGCCCTCGTCGCGGCGGTTCCCGCGGCCTCTGGCGAGACGGTGCGGGTGCGCGGTGGCTCCCCCGTGATGGCGGTCAAGGCGCTCATCGGACTCGTCATCCTCGCCGGCGCCGCCCTGGTGGCGCTCACGCTGTTGGGCAAGCCAGCGCGGCTCGCGGTCAGCGCGCCGATTCCAGACGGCGTAGTGCGGGCGCTCCGTCGGCGGGGGGCGTTGACGACCGGGGACGTGGCCCAATTCGTGTTCGCTCCCGCGGGCGCGGAGGACACGACGTTCCTCGTGGTGGGGCGCCACAACGTGGCGATCGTCACGCCGCACCGCGTGCGCTCCTACCCGCGGGACGGCGTGCGCGCGAGGTATGGCGCCCACGTCAGCCGGGGGCTGCAATTTCGCTTGGTGCTGCTGCTACCGCAGTCGCAGCGGGACACGGTGTTTCGGGGGCTCTCGTTCCGCGACCTGTCCGAACTGGTGTGGCGTCTCGAGCGGCTGCTGGGGACATCCCTCGGCGGTAGCTAGCGCGTCAAGCGCCGCGTGGACACACCGTACAGGCTCAGGGCGTCGACGCGACGGAGGTCACCGGGTGCCGTGGCGACGGCGCCGATCAAGTCGTCCGCGCCAACTGAGAGACCCAACGCGAACCCCGCGCGCCTCAGGGTACGGTCCGTATCGACGCGCAACAGGAGCCGGAGCGGCCACGCGGTCCGCTCGCGCAGCCCCATGCGCGCTCCAAACGCGTACCCCGCCACGCCGTCCGACATGATCCGCACATCGGCCGAAATCGCCCCGCTCACTCCCGCCATGCCCACCACGCCTCCCACCCCTCCCAACCCCCCCGCGCCCGGCAGCCGCAGCGTCGCCCCTGCAGTGTACGTGACAGGCTGGGTGGAGTCGCGCACTATCGGGCGGCCGATGTTGGCTATGACCCCACCGATAGTGAGCGCGGGGGCGAGATCGTACACCACCCCAACGTCCCACCCCTTGCTGGACGATGCTCCGCGATACAGCGTCGCGGCGCCGCCCGCGGCCAGGCGGCGCGCGCCGCCTGCGAACCCCAAGCGGTACGTGTGCCCGCGGACACCGCCGTCGAACAGATCTCGCTGATAGCCCAACGAGAAGCCGCGCGAGTTGAAGCCGGCCGTCAACTGGCGCAGGCGTCCGCCCGGCCCCGGCTCGCCGACCGTCACGTCGAGATGGATTGAGGCTTCCTTGATTCGACCAAGCCCGCCGGGGTTGACCCACAGCGCGCGGGCGTCGGTCACGTCGGTCGGATAAAGGTAGCGAGTGGCGCGATTGGAGGCGACCTGCGCGCTGGCAGCGGAGAGGAGCAGCGGCAGCAGCAGCAGGCTCAGTCCGCTCGACCGCCTCACCGTCTCACCGCCCTTCACTACGGCTGCACCGCCACGGTCGTGTGGGTTAGCTGGACCACCGGGATGGCGATTCCCTGCACCGGCAGGCGCACCGTCAGCGCCGCAGAGTCACGGGATTCCCCGCCGAGGTAACGTCCATCGACGGCAATGAAGGAGACGGCCGTCGAGCTGCCGGACCCCGCCAGCTCGAACGGCTGGCCGCCGTTTTGCCCGGCACCCGCGACTTGGTAGGTCGAGCTCGCCTCGAGGCGGACGCTGTGCGCGACAGCGTAGTCTTCCCCCGCCGCGGCGGCGGAGCGGACGATGGCCCGCCGCGAGACCTCGGAGCTGGCCCCTTTCTGGGTCGCCTCGACCGTATCGGTCCAAGCGGCGCCGGGCTTCAATCCATCACGCGGAATGCGTGGTAGGAAGTCTCGGAAGCCCGCGAGCAGTTGGACGAGCGACTGCGCCAGCACGCTGTCGGACGGCACGGCGTTCACGAACTCGCCGCGTGGTAACAGGCGGCCGCTGAAGACCAGCTTGCGAGCCTTACTCACGTTCTCGGCCACTGGGGGCGGCGTCCCGGAATCGGGGACGATCGAGTCCACGGTGAACGTCGCCGGGTAGCCGACCGAGTCGGCAGGCCCCGCGATGGTCGCGGTAACGTAGATGCGCGCGCCCAGGTCCTGGGCCTGTGGCCGCTCCGCCTGTCCCTGCTGGATGTGCAGCCGGCGATGGACCACATAGCGCAGCGCGCTCGGCCCGTAGTGGATCACGTCGGAGCGTCGGCCCGCCGGTTGGGCTATCGGCTGGACCGGCGCCGCAGCCGGTGCCGCGGGAGGGGGTGCGACGGGCGCCGGTGTGGACCCGCCCGCGCCGGTTCGCGAGGCGCAGGCCGCGGCGAGTGCCGCTCCTGTCACCAGCAGCCGACGTGTCATGTGGCCTTCCTATGGGCGGTCGGACGTGGAGGCGCGTTCGGCTTTGGTCCGGCCGAAAATGGCGACCATCTCGGCTCCCTCGCTCGAGACACGCAACAGCTTCCAGCCGCGCTTCCGCATGTCGGCGCGCCAGCCGATCAGCTTCTCCCACTCGTGCGTGGTCGTGCGGAACACCCGCAGGTCCGCAACCTGCTCCCATTGAGGGGGGTACGGCTTCGACGGCAACGTCATGGAGAGGCGGGCGGTAGGGCCATAAGCCGAGTTCTGTTTACCCGCTGTTTGCGGACAGATGGTCATCTCTCTGGGATGGCTGTCGCCAGCCACCTCACGCGGCCTACCCGCAGCTCAGACGACCCGGGCCGGGTCTCGCTGCTTACTTGGCCTTGCTCCGACTGGGGGTTACCGTGCCGTGCCTGTTGCCAGGCCCGCGGTGGGCTCTTACCCCACCTTTTCACCCTTACCCTTGGATAAAGGGCGGTCTGTTTTCTGTGGCCCGTTCCGTCGCCTTACGGCGCCCAGGTGTTACCTGGCAGTCTGCCCTGTGGAGCTCGGACTTTCCTCAGCGCGCCACTACGCCCGGCGCACCGCGACCATCACGCCCTACCGCCACCCGGAGGAAAGGTATCGGCTTCGCAAGGGTGGGGGCAAGCCTCAACGTGCCAGGCGCCGCACCAGCCGCACCAGACTGTCGCCCGGGAGTCGAGGCCCTGGGCCCCTCGCGCCCCCCGGGGCTCCGGAGCCGCGTGCTTCGCCGGCGAGCCAGAAGCCATCGTTATCCTCGAAGACGGTGCGCTTCAAACCGGTCCAGTCGCGCGTCCGGAGGAGCGCCGGCGCAAGCTGCACCGCGTGTACGCCGTTCATCCCCCGCGCGCGGAGCAACGCGAGCACCTCACGCGTCTTGGCCTCGGGCGTGAGCAGTAGCAGCGGGCGGTCCGGGAGCGCGAAACCGCGCAGCAGGCCGAGCGTGAACCAGTCGCCCGGCGCCTGGGGCAGCCGGAAGGCGAAGTACAGATCGCGCCGCTGCCGCAGGACGCGATCGCGCAGCGTGCTGGCCCGCTCGGCCACGTCGTCCTGCAGCGCCCGATAATAGAGCGGCAGCAGTCCCGCCTCCCGCAGCGTGGAGTAGCGCGCCGCGTACGGCAGCGAGTCGAGCACGCCGCGGCGCCCCAGCCGGACGAGGGCACGGTGCCACGCGCCATCGCAGAAGTCTTGGCCCATGCCGTAGCTGCGCCCCCGAGCGCGCGCGTCGCGCAGCGGGTCCCCGAGATCGAGACCCAGCGCGATGACGAGGGTCCGCTGTTCCGCGGCGAGCCGGCCCAGCGCCGCATACGCCGGGGCGAAGCCGGCGGCCCAAAGCGTCGTGTCGAGTGCGCACGGCGCCGGGAGCGCCTCACCCCGGGGTCCGCGCGATGAGTCGCCCGGCGGGAGGCGCGCGGCGGCATAGTCGAATGCCGGCATCCACGCTACGCTGGTGGGTCCGAGCCGCTTCACCGCATCGCTCCAGGCGCGTCGTACGGCGTCGCGCTCCCACCAGCGCGCGTGCGCCGAGTCGCCCCCTTCGGGATAGGCATCGCCCGTGAGCAAGTTGAAGCCGCCGACGTCGAGGAACGTCACCAGCGAGTCAAGCGTGGCGGACGGCCTCGGGACGCGCTGCTCCTCGCGCGTCGCCAGGAGGGGCGTCCACAGTACGCGCAGCCCCTGCTGGCGCAGCCAATCGGGGACGTTGGTGGCGCGCGCGAGCTTTGCGTCCGGGACCAGCGGCAGCCCGGTCGCGTCGGTTCCAGTGGGCGGCGCCAACCGCGGAGGCTGGAGCTCCACGGGCAGGGGGGCCTCCTCAAACGACAGCGCTGAGCCGCGGCGCGCCGGCGGCACGTGCGCCCACTCCGCGGGGCGGCGCGTCCAGCGCGCCACAGCCGCCAGGAAACCGTACGTATCGACGAGCGCGTCCGCGGCGAGGAGCGGCGTCGTCGACGGCCGGTATTGCGGCCCGAGGGCACCGAGGGCGTGGCGACTGATCACGACTACCAGTCCCTCCCCCACGCGCGCGGCGGCAGCGATGCCGGCGTCCGGGCGCTCCGCCGGCTCCCGCGGCGCCCGGACGAAGGCGTGATGGCTCGTGAGCGCGAGCAACTGAGTCGGCTCGCGTGCCACCACGACGTGGTTGCGATCGAGCGGAAACGGCTCGTACACGGAACCGAGCGGCTCGTCGCCCACGGGGCGGGCGACCGCCCACGGTTGTGGCCGCCCGGTCGTCACGGTGCGGGTCGTCGTGTCTTCGAGCACCCGGTCGCCAATCGAGATCCCGGTCCCCTCGTACTCGAGCCAGCGGTTCGCGGTCCAGCGGTCGAGGTAGCCTTCGCCGTCGCCGTCGTAGCCGAGCACGACGACGCCTCCGCCCCGCACCCACTCGGCCAGCAGCGCCACATCGCCGGCGGTGAGGGCGTCCGACGGCGCCTCGGGCTCTCGCCCCAACAGAAACACGAGCGTGCGGTATTGCCCCAGGTCGGCCCGCGTGAGGTGTGGATAGAAGCGTCGGTAGCGCACCGTGTAGCCCGCGTCCTTCCAGGGCCGGGCGGTCCCGTTCAGCGCGACCGGGTCTGACAACGCCAGGTCGAGCAGCAGCAGGCGTCGCGCCTGGGGTTGGCAGCCGCCGAACAGTGCCGCGGCGATCAGCCACACGTGCTTCATCGTGGCGCTAATTCTAACGCGGGGGCCGACTGGTTCGGGGGGCCGTGTCACTTGCGCCGTGCGCACCGGAAACCCGTCTTCCAAACCGCTTGCCGATCCTCGGGGAACCAGCTGCGAGCGGGGATCGCCGCATTCCTGGGCGGCGTGTCGAAGGCGCCTCCCTTGATCGCGTGGAGAACCTGCCCGCTCGACGCCAGGGTCTCCGCCGCAACCCACTCCCACGCGTTGCCGATCAGGTCCAGGGCGCCGACCCCCGACCGCCCGAGAGGGAACGAGCCAACCGGCTTGAAGCTGTCGGTTGCCGCCGCCGCGTTGGCGCGGCCGGGCTCCCAGGAGTTGCCCCAGGGGTACGCCGTCCCGCTTGGGCCCCCGGCGGCCGCTTCCCACTCCGCTTCCGTGGGAAGCCGTGCCGCGGCGTCGCGCCACTGGCAGAACGCTTGCGCCTCCGCCCAGAGGACGCCGGTGACCGGCCAGTTCGCGGCCGGTTGCTCCGTCCATGGCGCTGCGGCATGGGTGGCGGCGAGGAACGGCGCGTAGGCGCCGACCGTGACCTCCGTCGAGTCGATGTAAAAGGAGTCGAGCGGCACGACCGTCGCCGGGCGGCCCGGGCCGGCACTCACCCGATACGCATTGCCGGGCACGAGGACCATCCCGGCCGAGGGCCGCGGGGCGACCGTCGGATGACGGGTCGCCACCCAGATCGCGATGCCGGCAGCGCCGACGAGGAGGGCGGCCCCCGTGATCTTGACCCAGCGAGGCCGCGGCACCGGCCGATCGGCGGTGGGGCGGGTCAGCATGTCCACGAAGACCCGAGCGGTGGGGGGCCGGTCGGCGGGCAGCTTGGCCAGTCCCGCGCCCAGCGCCCGCTCGATGTGGGCGGGCAGATTGGGCCGGACCGTGTGGATCGGGCGGGGGGAATCGGTCAACACCCGAGCGACCACCGCTTGGACGCTCGGGCCTGTGAATGGTGGCTCGCCGGCCAGCATTTCGTACAGCACCGCGGCCAGCCCGTAGACGTCGGAGCGCGCGTCGATCCGCTTCTCCCCGCTCGCCTGCTCGGGGCTCATGTACTCGGCCGTGCCGACGGTGATGCCCGTGCCCGTGATGGACGTGCCGTCCGTGGTGGCGCCGCTCTCAGCCACCACCTTCGCGATCCCGAAGTCGCTCACCACGGCGTGCCCGCGGGACAGCAGGATATTGCCCGGCTTGATGTCGCGGTGAATCACCCCGGTCTCGTGTGCGTACTGGAGGGCATCGCCCACTTCCGCGGTGATCCTGATCGCTTCTTCAACGGGGAGCGGCCCGTCGCGCGTCAGCCGGTCCTTCAGCGACTCCCCCTCCACGTACTCCATCGCGTAGAACAGCAGCCCGTCCGCCTCGTCGGCTTCGAACAACGGCACGATGTGGGGGTGGGAGAGCTGGGCAGCGAACAGCACCTCACGCTGGAACCGCCCGCTGCCGAGATAGGAGCGAGTGGTGGGCGGGAGCACCTTGATCGCCACCCGCCGGCCGAGCTTCACGTCGGCGGCGAGATAAACCGTCGCCATGCCGCCCCGGCCCAGCTCGCGCACCATGGTGTAGCGGCCCGCGAGAGCGTGGGCCAGGCGGTCGAACAGCGGGTCGGAGGACACGGGTGACTCTAAGTGGCTAGCACAATGCCACTTGAGTCACCCGGTGGCAAGCAGTTTGGACTACTCGAGCGCGCCTGAGCAGCACATGTCGCCACACACGCCCCAGGCAAACACGCTCCCCCGCAGGAAGCGGGCGATGGCGTGTCCCCAGGGAGAGTGGCCGTGGACCCCCGCGTGGCCCTTCAGCCAAGCTTTCATATAGGCACTGGCGGGCTGCCCATTGTTGGGGACGAACCATGACTGGCCCACGGAATCCGGGATTCCCGTCACCAACCAGTACGCCACGCTATCGCCCATGAACGGGGAGACCGTCACTTTTGTGGCGGTCCGCACTCGCGCCAGGACGCAGGTCTTTCCACTCGCCAATTGGCCTCGCACGTTTGGGGAATAGGCGTTCGTCTCCGGTTCGATCCAACTGGCGGTGCCCGTCCCGAGCGTATGATGCACGTAGTCCACGTTCGCTGCATCCGCCGCTCCTAGCACGGGGTCGTATTCCAACCCTTGGAGCTGGGCGAGGGTAGGTTGGCTGTCGAAACACGGCGCCGGTGGCGGTGGTGCCGCCTCCGGCCGCTGGCACGAGTATCCGATCGCGGGCACGCCGAGGAACGGGACCAGCTTCCAAATCGATCTGGTGCGCACGCGCATAACGCCTCCTTTGGAAGACGCCCTTACTGCGCCGGCTGCATGATTTGCCGCATTCGTCCCACTGTGCCTTGGAGCGCCGGCTCGGCGCCGGACCAGAGGGCCACCACCGCGCTCCCCCAGCGCCGCGCTGCGGCGGCCTCGCCTCGAGCGGCGGCGAGACTGGCGCGCAGCGCCATCATGCGGATCAGGCCCCCGGTAAGAGGCACATAGTCGAGGAGCGCCGAGTAGACACGCGCCAGATTCTCGAGCGTGCCGTCGAGGTAGCGTTCCGCTCTCGCGGTGTCGCCCAGGGCGACCAATGTCCGAGCCTTGAGGTACGCGTACTCGTGTGACGACGCCGCTGTATCGAGGTGCGCCCGCACGAACGCCGTGTCGCCGTGCGCCAGTGCCCATTGCGTCTCCATGGTCGCGTCGGGCCCCGGAGGTGTCGACCGATGAGCTGGTCGCAGCCCCATCTCGTCGAACACGAGCTCGGCCGGGAGATCGAGCAGCGCGCTGCGCGCAGAGGCACGTCCTCCGGGAGGCAGGGTGTGGAGCAGGTCGTCTACGCGGCGCTCCAGGGCCTGAATGCTCTCGCGCGGCGCCGCCACCGCCGCATAGGCAAGGAGTCGGAGGCCCGTCATGCCCGCCGCGAGGGGGAGTCTGACCGGGTCGTTGTCGGCGCTGCTGGGGAGCCAGGACGTGTCTTCGACCGCGACCAGTCGCGCGGCCAACGCGGGTCGTCCGAGCAGGACGGCAACTCCGGCGACCCCCGAGGTCGGTGCCCGGATCGTGCGCAAGAGCGAATCCCCTGTTCGACGCGCCGCCTCGAATTCTCCCCCCTTGACGAGCAGCCGCACGATCGTGACCGCGTCGTGCACTCGCTCGGCAGGCCGTTGCTCGAGCCGCCGGGCGGCCGCCATTTCACTGACGGCGGTGCGCGGTTCTCCCACGATAGCTGAGACTTTCCCAATCACCTCGAGCGCATACGAGAGCGCCCGGTGTGCCACCGGATCCTGAGGAAACGCTTCCACCCAGGCAGTGGTGACGTCGACGAGGGTCTGGCGATTCCTCGCCAGCGCCAGAGCGTGGGTCGTCGGCCGGTGGCCGCCCCGGGCCATGACAGCGCCCGAGGCGGGGTAGAACGCCACCGTGTCGGAGTCGAGCTCCGGGAATGCGTAGTACGGCAGTGTGTCGAGCCGACCCGCCCGCCACCAGAACTCCTCCGCCAGCAGGAGGCGCGCCATTCGCTCTCTGGCACGAGTTCCGAAGGCGAAGTTGAACGATGGGGCGAGGAGCAGCGCCTTGCGGTACGCCAGCGCCGCCGTGTGCCAGCTCCCCCGGAACACGAAGCGCGTACTGTCCGCGGGATCTCGGATCACTACCGGGTCCTCGGCGTTGCACTGCGCGAGCCCGTACCAGCCGTCGAAGTTCACTGAATCCTGCTGCAGCACCTCCCGGTAGCGGTTGCATGCGTCCGGCCAGCGCCGTTCGAACATCGCCTGCTGGGCGAGCAGTAGGGGTCGCTCCGTGGCGCCGAGTTGCTCGAGCAAGCCGCCGGTCCGACGGGCGATCGCCGCGCGGTCGCGCATCGCCTCCGGTGTGGAATCGGCCGCCCACAGGAGCACCTGTCCGAGCGATGCATACGCGCGTGCAAAGTCTGAGTCCGCCGCGATCGCCGAGCGCAGGTGCCGCGTGGCGCCCGCGAGATCCCAGGTCCGAATGGACCGCGCCCCCTGGGTGTAGGCGCGCAGGGCGGTGATCGAATGGGTCTGCGCGGCCCCCCTGCCACCGCTGAAGGCCCCGGGATCGGCGGCGAGCAGGGAGTCGGCGAGCGCGTCGAACGCGGTGCCCGCATGGGTGCTGTTCGCCGCAACGCGGGCCTTCGCCTCGCGCAGCGGCGGGCCGCCGCGCGCCGCATCGTAGACGCCCACCGTGAGGCGCAGCGTGTCGGCCGAGCTCCACAGTTGCCCCATCACCAGCCGCCCGGCCCCAAGCTCGCGTGCGATGGCGAGCCCCGTGCCGAAGCCGATCCGGAACGGCGCCCGCGCGCCGCGACGCTCGAGCGCATCGTAGGTCCGCGTCCTGTCGGCGAGCCGCACGTCGCTCCAGCGGCCGAACGACTCGCTCAAGTATTCGGCGCAGTCCGCTCCGTCCAGCAGCGGCGACCGGCTCCCCTCGCGATGTACAAACGGCAGGATCACGTAACGAGCGGTGTCGAGCGCGGGGCGCGCCAGGCGGCAGGGGGGCAGGGAGCCATCGGGACACTGCGCGCTCACCCGGAGCGGCGAACCCGCGGCCAGCAGCGCTGCGAGGACGAGCAACCGGCGGCGTGGTCTCATTCCATCCCGACCCCCTCCGCGAACGGCCGCAGTGCGCTCGCCATCTCCCCCGCCGTCTGCCACCGCTCCTCGCGCTGCTTCGCGAGCGCGCGCGCCAGCACGGGCGAGAGCGCCTTGGGGACGTCGCGTCGCAGGCTGCGGATGTCCGGTGGCTTCTGGTGCTGGTGCATGTCGAGTACCGCGGCGGCGCTGACCGACGAAAACGGCGGCCGGCCCGCCATGGCCTCGAACAGCACCACGCCGAGCGAATAGAGATCCGTGCGGCCGTCCACGTCCGGAACTCCCGCCGCCTGCTCGGGGCTCATGTACTCCTCGGTGCCCACGACGAATCCGCTGCGCGTCACGCGGTCTTCACCCGAGGTCGCGATCGCGCGCGCGATGCCGAGGTCGACCAGTATCGCGCCCTCGGGGGACAGCACGATGTTGTCGGGCTTGATGTCGCGGTGCGCGATGCCGTGTTGATGGGCGTGCTGGAGTGCGTCGAGCGCCTCGCAAGCGACGCGGCACGCTTGGTCGACCGGGAGCCGCTGCTCGCGGCGCAGCACCTGGCGCAGGGTCTCCCCGGGGAGGTACGGCATCGCGAACCACAGGAGGTAGTCGGTCTCGCCCGAATCCAGCAGGCGCGCGATGTGTGGATGGTTGAGCTGCGAGGCGTAGCGGATCTCGCGCAGGAACCGGTCGGCGGCCACCGACACCGCCAGCTCCGGATGGAGCACCTTGATCGCCACCCTCTGACCGGCCTGGTCGTAGGCGCCGAAGATGGACGCGTTGCCGCCCCGCCCGACCGCGGTGATCACGGTGTAGCGGTCACCCAGCGCCTTGCGCACCCGCTCGATCAGGTCGCGGCTCGGCATGGCTCACTCCCCGTCCTACCAGCGGGCCGCGGGCGCTCCGCACGCGGCGCCCCCTGGCGAAACTCAACAATAGGGTCCCCTGCGGAGCGGTGCCAGGCGGTCCGGAAGTCGAGCGGCGGCGACGCTTCCACCGATGATCGGCCGGCGCAGTCAGGCGCGCGTCAAGCCCATTTCAGTAGACAGAGCTAGGATAGGACGCACCATGCCGAAGATCGAAGCCGTCCAGGGCGACATTACGCAGCAGCCGGTCGACGCGATCGTCAACGCGGCCAACTCGAGCCTGCTCGGCGGGGGCGGCGTGGACGGCGCGATTCATCGCGCCGCCGGGCCGGAATTGCTGGAGGAGTGTCGGCGGATCGGCGGCTGCCCCACCGGCGAGGCACGTATCACCCAAGGCTACCGGCTGCTCGCCCAGCACGTGATCCACACGGTGGGCCCGGTGTGGAGCGGGGGCAAGCGGCGCGAGCCGCAGCTATTACGCGGGTGCTACCGCAACTCACTCCGGCTCGCGGCCGATCACGCCCTTCGCTCGATCGCGTTCCCGTCCATCAGCACGGGGGCGTATCGCTACCCGATCGAGCAGGCGGCGTGCATCGCGGTCGAGACGGTGCGACAGCAGCTCGAGCAGCCGACGTCGATCGAGCTGGTGCGGTTCGTGTGCTTCAGCGGCGGGGACTTGGAGGTGTATCGGCAGGCCTTGGGGTGACCCGTTCGAGCCCGGCCCGCGCGGCGGCGACGTAACGGGCGAACGTCGAGTCGCCGCCCGCGCCAACGGCCACCACGAACCGATACGCGACGATGGCGCCCGGTCGGTCGCCGTGAGCCTCGGCGGCGCGGGCCCGCTGCATCACCTTCTCGAGCGTGGCCTGGTCGCGGTACGGGAACCCGGGATCGCGCTGCGAGTGGCTGACGAAGCGCCGAAACGAGAGCGCGCCCCCCACGGCGAGCACGAGGGCCACCAGGGTGAGGACCAGCGCCACACGCCGCGGCGGCTGCGTCACCTTCCCTCCACGTTGACATGCGGTTGAGGTCTCGAGCGCCGGTCGACGCCCGTGGACACGCGAGCCGGCGCAGCTTGACCCGACGTTGATGACGTCACGCTATCGTCTGCCTGCATGGTGACCGTCTGCACCGTCCTCCCCCCGCCGGAGCGCCCGCGTGTCGACGCCGTGGGCGACGGCTGCTTCACGACGCTCCACGCCGACTCCCTGCGGGACGCGCTGCACACCGCCCGCCGGAAGCGCGTGGATGCCCTCGTCCTGTCGGTGCATCGGTGCCGCGGGGAGGAGTTGCCGGTCGTCGCCCGCTTCGTGCGCGAGTTTCCCGCCATCCCCGCCGTCGCCCTCGTCTCGCACCACGATCGCGAAGTCACCGAGACGCTGCTGCGGCTCGGCGCCACCGGGGTGCGCACCGCGGTCGACTGCACGGAGGCCGCCGGCTGGCGGCGGCTGCGCGATCTGCTCGCCCACCCGGCGTCCCCGGTGGCGGCGCGAATCCTGGCGCGCGTGATCCCGGTGCTCGAGGACGCGCCCGGGGATGTCCGCGTGTTCTTCGACGCCCTGGCACGCCTCGCACCGGTGCTGAGCACGGTGCGCGGCCTCGCGCGCCACCTGCGCATCTGCCCCAGCACGCTGATGTCGCGCTTCTACCGGACGAGCCTGCCCTCTCCCAAGACCTACCTCGCCGGGATGCGCCTGTTGCACGCCGCCTATCTCTTCCTCAACCCCGGGCTCTCGGTCTCGGACGTCGCGTACCGGCTTGACTACTCGTCGCCGCAGAGCTTCGGCAGGCACTTGAAAGCCATGCTGGGCGTCACCGCGGGCGAGTTCCGCAGCCGCTTCCCCTTCGACGTCTCGCTGGAGCGCTACGTGGACCTGCTCATCACCCCGTACCGGGAGACCCTGCGCGCTTTTCACCCCCTCAACGCGGGGATCTGGGACCAAGGACCCGAGGCCGCTCGCGTGTCCCGGGCGGGGTGATCAGTCCGCCGCCGCGCGCGTGACGGGGGGCTCCCGTGTCGTCTCCTCCCGCCTGAGGACCGAGAAGCGAGCGATGCTGGCCCGCAACCGCTCGGCGAGTTGGGCCAGCTGTTGCGACGTCGCCGTCAGGTCGCCCATCGAGGTGATCTGGGTCTGGGTGGCGGCCGCGGCGCCGTCGGCGCTCTGTGAGGAGCCGCTCGAGATGGCCGCGACCTGCTGCAGCGACTGCGCCAGTTCGGCGAGCCGCTGCGCCTGGCCGCGCGACACCTCGGCCGTGGCGTTCACGAGGTCCCCCACGAGCTCGATCCCCTGGTGCAGCTCCTGGAGGGCGCCGTCCGCCTCGGCCGCGACGGCTCCGATGTCGCGCACTTGCGCCTCCCCCGACTGCATCGCCCGCGCAGCCGCGTCGATCCCGGCGCGGAGTTCCGAGACGAGCTCGGCGACCTCCCGCGCCGACTTCCCCGCCTCCGCCGCGAGCGAGCGGACCTCGTCCGCGACCACCGCGAACCCCTCGCCGTGCTCCTCGGCGCGAGCCGCCTCGATGGCGGCGTTGAGCGCCAGCAAGTGCGTCTGCCGCGCGATCCGGGCGATGGTCTGCGCGAACCCGCCGATCCGCTCCGACATCCCGGACAGCCCGGCCACCGTGGACGCCGTGGCACGCACTTCGTCGCCGACCGCGCGCAGCGTCTGGCTGGCCCGCGCCACCCGCTCCCGTCCGCGCTGCGCGGCAGCCACGAGCCGCGCCGCGTCCACTTGCATCAGCTCGGCCCGGACCCGCAGCGACTCCGCCTGGTCGGCCGCCTTGGCGCTTTCGCCCCGCGCCTCTTCCGCCAGCTCCCGCTGTTTTGCGAGGTCGCGCGCGAGCTTTTGCGCGGTGTGCGTCACCGTCTCGGACGTGGCGTGCAGCTGCTCCGCTGACGCGGCGAGCTGCTCCGAAAACGCCGCTACCTCATCCGCCTCACGCTGCACCGTCGAGATGGTCGTGCCGATTTCCTCGAGCATGCGGTTGAAGCTCTTCTCGAGAAAGCCCAGCTCATCCGACTCCTCCGCCGCGGCGCGTACCGCGAGGTAGCCGCGCTCCGCCTCGCCCATCACGTCCCGCGTCTGGCGAATCCGTTGGATGAGAACCGCCGGGATCTGCTTCAGCGCCCACGCCACGGTGATGAATCCCACCGTCTCCAGCCCCGCTGCGGTGAGGCCGCCGCTGTCGCCGTACAACATGTCATGGAGGTAGCTCGCCCCCAGGTAGGCCAGCGCCGCGGTCAGCACGAGAAAGTTGCCGACGGTGTGCCCTTGGTCGAACGCGTAGGGCAGGACAGCGATCAGGAACGCCACGACGAAGCCGCCGTGCCCGAACCACACCACGAGCACCGCCACGAGCAGCACATCCAGCAACGCCAGCGCGTAGATGAGCCACCAGCGATACCACCCACGCTCGTTGATGATGCCCAGCAGGGCGTTGAGGATGAGGCCGCCCCCCGCCAGCAACACCATCGTTCCCGGCCGCGCGTGCACCACCCCAAACCCCCACCCGATGATCCCCAATGCGAGTCCGAAGCCCACGAGCCACCAGCGACGGCGCAGGCTGCGCGCGATCGTCTCGAGGTCCTTGAGCCGCTGCTCGAGTCCCGCGGCGTCGTCCTTCCAGCCGCGCATGCGCGAGGCGAGCGAGCCCTGACCTGGCCGGGTGCTGGAGAATGTCACGAGCAACATCTTACATCAGTGGTGAGAGGAGGGGGAGAACGCGGGGCGTGCAGCGGCAGGCGTAGCGCTCAGGGGGCCTGTGAGAGCAGACCGACGAGCTGAAACAGGGCCGTCACGGGAGCCCGAGCTGGGTGGCGGTCACCAAGACCTGCACCTGGTGGCCGGCCTGCTCTAGTGCAGTGCGCCCCCCCTCCTCACGATCCACCACGGCGAGCACACCGAACACACGCCCACCCTCGTGCTCGACCGCCCGAATTGCCTCCAACGCCGACTGGCCGGTGGTGATCACGTCTTCCACGATGACGACGCCGGCGCCGGGCGCGAAGCAGCCCTCGATCCGCTTCCCCGTGCCGTGATCCTTCGCCTGCTTGCGCACTGTAAAGGCGTCCACCGTCGGCGGGCGGCTCAGGCTCGCCGCGGCGATCGCGTAGGCCACGGGGTCGGCGCCGAGCGTGAGTCCGCCCACCAGTTGAGGCCGCCACCCGACGGCGGAGAACCGCTCCAAGGCCAGGGCGCCGATCAGCGCGAGGCCCTCGGCTGACATGGTCGTCCGGCGGGCATCGATGTAGAACCCCGAGCGGCGCCCCGAGGCGAGCACGAAGTCGCCGCGCGTGACGGAGCGATCGCGCAGGAGGTCGCGTAGTTGCTCGGAAAGGGGAGTGGTTGTAGCCATCAATTGACTGAGTAGTAGCATCTACTACTACTGTGTGGGATCATTCGACCCACCGACGATGCGCTTGATAGCGCCGAGCAGTCCGCCACCCTTCGTCGCCGGCTTCGCGGCGAGCGCGGCCTCCAGCTCGACGGCGAACTCCGTCACGGTGGGTTGGCGGTTGGCCGGGTCGCGGGCCAGCCCCTTCAGGATGGCGGTCTCCAGCGCCGGCGGGAACGCGAGTCGGGGGGCCGCCCGGTTCAGCGGCACCGGCGTCCCGGTCAGCAGTTGCTGAAACAGCTCCCGTGGGGTGCGTCCGGTGAAGGGGTGTGTGCCGGTGAGCAGCCAGTACGTGATCGTCGCGAGGCTGAAGATGTCGGCGCGGCCGTCCACCAGCTCGCCTGAGAGCGCTTCGGGCGCCACGTACTTGAGCGTCCCCACGAAGAACCCGGTGCGCGTAAGCCGCTCCTCCGCAGGCAGCTCCGCGTCCCGCGCGATCCCGAAATCGAGCAGCTTGACCCGCTCCGTCGCCGGATCGTAGATGATATTCTCGGGCTTCAAATCGCGGTGGATGATACCCGCCTGGTGGGCCGCACTCAGCGCGTCCGCCAGCTGGCGGACCAGCCGCACGGCCTGCGCCGGAGCGAGCGGCCCCGCGTGGTGTACGTAGTCGGCGAGGGAATTCCCGTCCGCCCACTCGAGTGCGAGGTAATACAGACCGTCGGCCTCGCCGTAGTCGTAGGTGCGCACGACGCCCGGATGGCGGACCCGCGAGCCGTAGCCTGCCTCTCGCAGAAACCGCTTCACCGCCGTGGGGTCGCCCCGCAGTCGCTGCCGCAATACCTTGAACGCGCAGGGACCGCGTTCTGGGTGCTCGGCGCGATAGACTTCGGCCGTGCCTCCCTCACCGACGCGCTCGAGGAGGCGGTAGCCGGCGATCGTCCGACCGGCGAGGTTCTCGCTGGACATGGGGACGCGCGAAACTAACGCCCGGATTTGAGGTTGAGCAAGTGAGACGACTCGGGGAAGTGGGATTGCTCGCCAGTCTGGCGGTCGCCGGCTGCGGCTCTTGGCAGCGCGTCGGCACGGACCCACACCCGCCGCGGGGGGGAACGCTGCCGTCGCTGGCCGATGCCGGGAGCGTGTACCGCCGGATGGGGTTCCTCGTCGCAGGTGCGCCCCTCCCCTTCGTTGCCGCAGTGCGGTACCTCGCCGATTCCGCGCCCACATCCACCCTCGCCGTCTTCGCCCTGTCGCTCGCGAATCATTCCCTCAGCTTCCAGCGCGACGGCAACACGTTCGTCGCGCAATACCACGTCGAGGTCGCCTTCCGCGCCGATACGACGCAAGCCCGGCAGATCGGGAGCGACGAAACGGTGCGGGTGCGCACGTTTCAGGAAACCCTGCGCGCCGACGAGAGCGTGATCTACCAGCAGTTCGTCGGCCTCCCGCCGGGCGTGTACACCGTGACCGTGACCGTGCGGGACCGCAACGCCCCCGCCTCCACACGCCAAGAGCGGACCGAGACCGTGCCCCGGTTCGCCGGCCGGGCGCTGAGCTCGCCGATTCCCGTCTACGAAGGGCCCGGGCGCACCGGGCGCGCCCAGTTGCCCAAGCTGCTGGTGAACCCGCGGGCGACGCTGCCGTACGGCGGGGACACGCTGCGGTTCTACGTCGAGGCTTATGGGCTGCTGCGCGGCGCGCGTCTCGTGGCACGGGGGTTCGACCTGAGCGGCACCGAGGTCGCGCACGACACGGTCTCGCTCACGGGCGACGAGCGCTTCGGCGCCGCAGAGCTGGCCTTCGCCCCCGGCAACCTGCCCGTGGGGGAGGGCAGCCTGGAAGTCGCCGCGCTCGTGCCGGGCAGCGGGGCGCCCCCGCCCCAACGGGCTCCCTTCGTCGTGAGCTTCTCGGATCAATGGGCGATCACGAATTTCGACGAAATGATCAGCCTGCTGCGGTATTTCGACCGACAGGACTGGGTCGACAGCTTGCGCAAGGCCTCGGTCGCAGACCGTCCTAGCGTCTGGCGGCGGTTCTACAAGGCCACCGACCCGGTGCCCATGACGCCGGAGAACGAGGCGCTCGATCAGTACTTCCGCCGCGTGCAGACCGCGAACCAACGCTTTCAAGAGAGCGGCGACCCGGGTTGGCTGACGGACCGGGGCGAGGTGTTCATCACGCTGGGCGAACCCGATGACGTGTTCGACTTCTCGAGCGACGTGTCCCGCAGCGGCGTGCGGGGCGTGCGCTGGACCTATTCGAGCTTGCGGCTCACGCTCTTCTTTCAGGATCAGACCGGGTTCGGCCGCTTCCGCCTGACGCCGATGTCGCGCGCCGAATACCAGCGCGTCCTCGCGCGCGTCCGCCGCGGGCAGTGAAGCGCATCGCGGCCCTCCTCGCCTTCGGGGCCGCGGCGCCGCTCGCCGTCGCAGCCCAGCACGACGATCACCAGACCGCGGCGCAGCGGGCCGAGTCGCTGCGACTCGCCGGGCGTCCCTGGCACGCGGCCGAAACGCTGCTCGCCGCCGCGGCGCGCGAGTTGCACCTCGAGCCGGCCTTCGTGCTCGCGGGGGCCAAGGCCGAGCTGCGCGCCCGCCGCTACGATCGGGCCCGGGGGCTGCTCGCCGGGCAGCCGTGGCTGGGCGAGTATGCCGATGGCGCGGGGCTCGCGGTGTTGGCGGAAGCCGAAGCGCGGCTGGGGCGCGCCTCGGAAGCGGCGGGGCATTACGCCGCCGCGCGGGCGCATGCGCCGGGGGCGCGGGGGGCCCTGCTGGCGGTGCGTGCCGCGCTCGCCTGGGAGGCGGGGGGAGAGAAGGACAGCGCGGCCGCGGCGTACGGAGCGGCGCGCACTGCCGGGCTCGCGGTCATCGACTCTTGGCTGCGGGTGCGGCAGGCCCGCGTGACGCGCGACACCGCCGTCGCGTTCCGGTTGCTCGCGGACCTGCCACCCCCGGCCGCGCGCGAGGTGCCGGCCGCGCGCGCGCAGGCCCTGCTCGTGGCGGGGGATAGCGCGGCGGCGCTCGAGGCGTTCGCGCAAGCCGGGCGGGCTCTGGAGGTGGCGCGCCTGGCTCTCGCGCGCGGCGATTCGGGCCGGGCGCGCGACGCGCTGTACGGTCTGATGGCGCGCGCGCCCGAGACCGATGACGCCGCGGCGGCCGTGGGGGTGGCGCTCGCGTCCCTGCCGCCGCGCACTCCCCCCGAGCGCGTGGCGCTCGCTCGCGCGATGAAGCCTCACGGCGCCGCGCCCGATGCCCGCATGGAAGTGGAGCGGGCGGTACGCCAGGGCGATTCCAGCGCGGCCACGCTGGTGCTGCTCGGCGAGCTGCTCGCCGGGGCGGGGCGCTCGCGCGATGCCGAGCGGGCGTATCGGGCGGTGGCGAAGGACGCCGCGCTCGGCCCGTTGGCGATCTACCGCCGCGCGCGCATCCTCGTGCGGCTCGGCGATCCCGGCGCCCGCGAAGCCCTCTCCGGGTTTGCCCAGTCGTATCCCGCCGACACCGCGGCACCGACCGCGCTCTACGTCCTGGGCGACATGCTCGCCGACCGGGGCGACTGGGTGGGCGCCGCGCAGTGGTTCGCCGAGCTGGTCGCGCGCTACCCCGCCGATCTGCGAGCGTCACTGGCGCGCTTCCGGCTCGCGGCCCAGGCGACCCAAGAGGGACTGCTGGACAGCGCGGCGGCGCTGTACCAGGCGGAGGTCGCCGCCGCGGCGCCGCAGCGTACGGCCGCGCGGTTCTGGCTCGGCAAGCTCGCCCTCTCGCGCGGCGACACCGCCGACGCGGAGGCGGCCTGGGTCGCGCTCGCCCACGAGGACTCGATCGGGTATTACGGCCTGCGCGCGCGTCGCGAAGTGGCATTGCCGCCGCTCCGGCTCGCCGCGCCTCCGCCGCCTCCACCGCCCCCGGCAGTCGCGGCGTGGCTCGGCCGGCTCGACACGCTGGAGCTCGCCGGCCTCGACAGCGCGGCGGAGGCGGAGGTGCGCATGATGCTCGGTCGCTCGCCGCAGCAGGACGTCGACGCCTTGCTCGCCTGGAGCGAGGGGCTCGCCGTCCGCGGCTTCGGCCCCGCGGCGGTACGCCTCGGCTGGCAGGCGGCCCTCAAGGCGCCGGCCGATCCGCGGGTACTGCGCGCGATCTTCCCGTGGCCCAACCGGCAGGCCGTGGAAGCGGAGGCCGCCGAGTTCGGCGTCGACCCGCTGCTGTTCGTCGCCATCGTGCGTCAGGAAAGCGTGTTCGACGCCGAGGCCCTCTCCCCCGCCGGCGCGCGCGGGCTCGCGCAGCTCACCCCCGGGACGGCGGCCCTCACCGCGCGCGGGCTCGACGTCACCTTCTACCCTGACTGGATCACGGTGCCCGACTTGAACCTCCACCTCGGCGCGGCCCATCTGGACGAGCTGCTGCGACGCTTCGGCGGCCGGGTCGATGCGGCCGTCGCGGCCTACAACGCCGGCGTCGCCCCCGTGAGGCGCTGGCTCGCCCGCGCGGGCACCGCGGATCCCGACGAATTCGTCGAGCTCATCCCGTATCAGGAAACCCGCGGCTACGTGCGCGCCGTGCTGCGCAACCGGGAGGTGTACCGCGCCTTGTATGCCGCGACAAGCAATTGACCGACCGCTCGTTACGACGCCTGCCCGCGGCGACATCGCCGCGACACCGCGCTTTCTTGACAAGCTCCCCGGTGCGCACCATCTCTATCGCGCGCTCGACACGGGGGTCGAGCGGGCGCCAACGCCCGATGTCGGACTCTGCAGGAGGCAGATCGAATGGCCAAGGGAAAGGTGAAGTGGTTCAATGATGCCAAGGGCTACGGCTTCATTGAGCAGGATGGCGGCGAGGACGTGTTCGTGCATTTTTCGGCCATCCAGATGGACGGGTTCAAGACTCTCGCCGAAGGGCAGGCGGTGGAGTTCGAGGTGAAGACCGGGGACAAGGGGCTGCACGCCATGAACGTCGTTCGCGTGTAGCGACCCCACGCCATTCGCGTCGCCCCGCCCGAGAACCACCGGGCGGGGTTTTTGTATGTTTTCGCCCATGACGCAACCGCGACTGACCCTCTATCTCGTCGACGGCTACGCCCTGATCTATCGCGCCTTCTTCGCGATGATCGCGCGCCCCCTCACCACGCGGCGTGGCGAGAACACCTCCGCTGCGTGGGGCATCACCAACTTCCTGATCCGCCTGCTGCAAACCCGTCGACCCGACTATCTCGCCTGGGTGCACGACGTGGGCGAGTCGTTCCGCCACCAGACCTACGAGGCCTACAAGGCGACGCGTGAAAAGCTCACGCATGAGCTGCAGCAAGACTTCGACCGCTCCGTCGAGCGGATCGAGCAGATCCTCGAGGCGTTCCACGTGCCCGTAGTAGGGGTGGAAGGATACGAGGCGGACGACGTCATCGGCACATTGGCCACGGCGGCCGCCGCCCGCGGGCTACAGGCCATCATCGTCTCCGGGGACAAGGATTTCTATCAGCTGATCGGACCCGGTATCGCGCTCTTGAATCCCGGCCGCGGCGGACCGGCAGCGGTCGAAGAGCATTGGGTCGACGACACGAACGCGAGCGAGCGTCTGGGTGTGCCCCCCGAACGGGTGGTCGACTACCTCGCGCTCGTGGGCGACACCTCGGACAATATCCCGGGCGTGAAGGGGGTGGGCGAGAAGACCGCGCGCGAGCTGCTGCAAACCTTCGGAGATCTCGACACAATCCTCGCCAGTGCCGAGCAGATCCGGGGCAAGCGCGCGCGCGAGGCGATACAGCAGTACGCCGAACTCGCGCGCCTGTCGCGTGACCTCGTGACGATCCGCCGCGACGTCCCCTTGCCGCTCGACCTCGATGCGCTGCGCGTCCGTCCGCCCGACACGGCGCGGCTCGCCGAGCTCTTCACGGAGCTCGAGTTTCGCTCCCTGATCCCCAAGCTGGATCAGCTCGCCGTCGCGCCATCGGAGAACTCCGCTCCCCCTCCCCCTCCCCCTCCCCCAGCCCAGCGGGCGCCGCTCGTCGCGGGGTCGACTCCCCTTTCCCCCCTGGCGGCTCCCTCGACACCTCCGCCCGTTTCGGTCCCGTCGCCCGCGCTCGCCCGCCCGGCGGCAGAGCCGACGATCGTGGACGACCCCGCCGCTCTTGCCGTCATGGTCGCCGAATGCCGGCGTGCACCCCTGGTCGCGCTCGAGACCGAAACGTCGTCGCTCGATCCGATGCGGGGGGAGCTGGTCGGGATGTCCCTCGCCGTCGCGCCCGGGCGATCGTGGTACCTGCCGTTCGCGCACGTGGCTCCTGACGGCGAGCTCGCCGGCGGGACGCCGCCGCGCAACCTCCCGGCGCTCGTGAGCGAGGCGCTCGCGCCGCTGCGCGAGTTGCTGGCTGACGCGCGCGTGCCCAAGGCCGGCCACAACATCAAGCACGACTGGCTGGCACTGCGGCGCGCCGGCGTCGAGCTCGTGGGCGTCACCTACGATTCCATGCTCGCGAGCTTCGTGCTCGATCCCGGCCGCCGCTCGCATGCGATCGACGAGCTCGCACGAGAGCGCCTGTCTCTCGAGATGCGCACGTACGCGGACGTGGCGGGGCGGGGCAAGGCCGAGCGCGCGTTCGCTGCCGTGCCGCTGGTCGAGGCCGCGCGCTACTGCGGCGCCGACAGCGAGATGGTGCTGCGGCTGCGCGCCGCGTTCCAGTCCGAGCTCGAGGACCACCAGTTGCTCACCCTGCTCGAGACGATCGAGGTGCCGCTCATCGCCGCCCTCGTCGACATGGAGTGGCACGGGGTGCTCATCGATCTGGGGCGGCTGGGGGAGATCTCGCGCGAATTCGCGAAGGAGCTGGCCGAGCTCGAGCGGGGGATTTATCGCGCCGCCGGCACCGAGTTCAACGTCAACTCGACCCCACAGCTGCGCCACGTGCTGTTCGAAAAACACCAGCTGCCGGTCCTCAAGAAGACGAAGACCGGGGCGTCCACCGACTATGAGGTGCTGGAGCAGCTGGCCGCGATGGGACATGAGGTGCCGCGCCTGCTGATCGAGTACCGCGAGCTCTCCAAGCTCAAGTCGACGTACGTCGACGCCCTGCCGGGATTCATCGATCCCCGCACCGGCCGGATTCACACCAGCTACAACCAAACCGGCGCCGCCACGGGTCGGCTGTCCTCCTCGGACCCGAACCTCCAGAACATCCCTGTGCGGACCCCACGCGGGGAGGCGATCCGTCGGGCGTTCGTGGCCGCACCGGGGTGGTTGCTCCTGACCGCCGACTACTCCCAGATCGAGCTTCGCCTGCTCGCACACCTGTCCGGCGATCCGGCGTTCGTGCGCGCCTTCGAGCAGGGGGGGGACATCCACCGTCAGACGGCGGCGATCATCTTCGGCGTCCCGCAGGAGCAGGTGACGCCCGACATGCGCGCCCGTGCCAAGACGATCAACTTCGCCACGATCTACGGCCAAGGCCCGTTCGCGCTCGCCCGCCAGCTCGGCATCACGCAGGAGCAGGCGAAGGACTTCATCACCCAGTATTTCGATCGGTTCGCCGGTGTGCGGGCCTGGCTCGACCGCACCGTCGCCGAAGCGCGCGAACGGGGGTACGTGCAGACCTTGTTCGGGCGGCGCCGCTACATCCCGGAACTGAAGGACCGCAACTTCAACGTCCGCGCCTTCGGGGAGCGCACCGCCACCAACTCGCCGCTGCAGGGATCAGCCGCCGACCTGATCAAGATCGCCATGGTCCGCATCGGCCAGGGCCTGCGGGAGCGCCGGCTCGCCACGCGCATGCTGCTGCAAGTGCATGACGAGCTTGTGTTTGAGGTCCCGGAAGGTGAGGAGGAGACCGCCACGGAGCTGGTAAAACGCCATATGGAGCAGGCCGCCCAGCTGCACGTGCCGCTCGTTGTAAGTATCGGTCTGGGAAGGAATTGGGTCGATGCCAAGAGCTAAGCATGGCTCTTGCAGGAACGGCCCCTGGTGCCCAGTATAGGTGGCGTCGAGCCCGTCTGTGCGTTCTCGGACTCGGCGCCCTTTGGCGCCCGGAGGGTGGGCAGGTGACGTGTAGACGCGGCTTTACCCTGATTGAGCTGTTGATCGTGGTGGTGATCATCGGGATTCTCGCGGCTATCGCGATCCCGAAGTTCGCCAACACGAAGGAGAAGGCCTACATCGGCGCGATGAAATCCGATCTTCGGAACCTCGCGACGGCGGAGGAGGCCTTCTTCTACGACAGCGCGACCTATACGACCAGCCTCGGCGCCATGAACAACTTCAGCGCCTCTACGGGAGTCAGCCTCACGGTCAATGAGGCCACGCCGCAGGGTTGGTCGGCGACCGCGTCGAGCGCCAATACCCCCCACAAGTGCTACCTGTTTTCGGGCACCGCCACCCCGGTGGGGAGCGCCACGACCGAGGGCCGTATTTCCTGCTCGTAGAGCCGTCCGTTCGGGAATTCACACGCCGCCGCGAGGGGATGTGCTTCGCCCTCGACGGCGGCGTGTGGCTTCACCGACACAGGGTCCGCGGCGAGCGGATGGTCCACCTCGTGAGCGCCGACAAGGATCGCCTCTTGGCGCTGGGGGGGGAGCTGGGGTTGCGACCGGAGTGGCTGCAGTACAAGCCCCTGAAAGATCCGAGAACCGGAATCAGGGTACCGGCCTGGCATTGGGACGTGTGGGGATCGCACCTACAGCGCTTGGACGACACGAGAAGCCGCGTTTAGCGATGGACTGTCCTCGAACCTAGTCGCTGCTCCCTGTCTCCAGCCTGGGTGCCCTTACCCCTGGCCACCAGTTCCATCTCCCCGCGATGTGCATGATCGCCGGCACCAGCACCATGCGGATGAGCGTCGCGTCCAGCAACACCGCCGCCGCGAGACCGAAGCCGACGAGCTGCACCGCCAGCACCCGGGCGAACGCGAACGTGCCGAACACCAGGATCATGATGAGCGCGGCGCTCGTGATCGTCGAGGCGGTGGCGGAGAGCCCCTCCATCGTCGCGTAGTCGTTTCGTCCGGTCTTGTCGAACACTTCCTTGACCCGCGTCAGCAGGAACACCTCGTAGTCCATCGACAGCCCGAACACGATCGCGAACACGAGCACCGGGACCACCACCCAGATCGCCTCGGTCGGCCCTTCCAGCCCGAACAGCCTCCCGCCGTAGCCGTGCTGGAACACTAGGACGGTGAGCCCGAACGACGCGCCCACCGAGAGGCAGTTCAAGAGCACTGCCTTGAGTGGTACGAGGAGCGAGCGAAACGCGCCGAACAGCATGATCGCCGTGATGCCCAGCACCAGCCCGACCGTTTGGGGGAAGCGTCGCAGCAGTTCCTGCTGGGTATCGACGTTGGACGCGGCGAAGCCGCCGACGACGATCTCCGTGCCCGCGAGCCCGCGCACGCCGCGTGCTACTACGGCGCGCACGTGCCGCGCCACGTCCATCATCCCTGCCAGCGACACGGTATCTGCGGGGATCACGTCCAACAGGGTGATGCGCTGGTCGGCGCTCAGGTACGCGCCGAAGAACTTGGGGTTCTTGGCGCGCACGGCCTCGGGGTCGGAGTAGTAGATCGCGAGCTGCAGCGTGGACATGCCCGGCCGGATGCTCGCCACGCCGCGCACCTCGCGCACCCGCGGGTCCTTCCGAAGCGAATCGGTGAGTGCCTTGAGGCCGGGGAGGCGGCGGGCGGCCAGCGCCGCCTCCCCTTCGGGCAGCTGCACCACGACGCGGATCGGCTGGATGACGCCGCTCGCGCCCATGTCGCGCAGCGCCGCGAGCCCCTGCCCCGACTCCGATTGGGGCGGAAACCAGTTGGTGGCGGGGAGGCCCAGGCGGATCTGCGTGAGGGGGAAGCTGAGCAGCGCGATCGCGACGCCGCCGAACGCGACCGCCCGCCAGGGACGGTGCCCGAGCCAGCGCGCCCAACGCTCCCAGCCGGTCGGCGCGTGGAACCGGGCGAGCGGGCGCGCGAGCCACTTGGGTCGGTCGATGTTCCGCCCCAGCACGGCGAGCAGCGCGGGAAGGAACGTCGTCGCGAGCAGCACCGCCACGGCCACCACGAGCAGTCCGCCGACGCCGACGGAGCGGGTGTCCGACAACGGTGTCGTGACGAGCGCGGCGAAGCCCACGACCACCGTGAGCCCGGATGTGATCACCGCCGAGCCGGCCGTTTCGATGGTGCGCACCGCCGCGTCCACCGGCGACAGCCCGCGATTCAGCTCCTCGCGGAAGCGCGTGACGATGAGCAACGAGTAATCGATCCCCACGCCGAGCCCCACCATGGTCGTGATGTTCAGCACGAACACGGACATCGGGAGGTAGCGCGCCGCGACGGTCACCAGGCCCAGCGCGATGGTGATTGCCAGCACGCCCACGATGACCGGCAGCATCGCCGCCACCAGCGCGCCGAATGCCACCACCAGCACGACGAGCGTGGCCGGCACGGCCCGCTCCTCGCCGCGCTTCGTGTCCTCCGCGCTGACGGTCCGGACGTCGTGGTCGAGCGCCGGAAAGCCTGTCACCTTGACATCGAAGCCGTCCGCCTGGGGCGCCCGCGCCAGGGCGTCGTGCACCGCCGCCCGCAGGTCGGGGACGACGCTCTTGCTGATGTCGCTCGTGAACTCCGGCGTGAGCGCCGCGATGAGGAACGTGGTGCGCCGGTCCTTACTGACGAAGCTCGACTCGCCGATCGCGCGGACCGCGATCACCTGGCTGACGTAGGGTCGCCGCTCCGCGGCCGCCTTCAGCGTGTCGAGCACCACGCCGAACCGCTGGTTCGTCCAGCGCACTGGACCGTGGACTACGATGGCGACGTAATCGGCGAAGGGACCGGGGAAGGCCTGCTTCAGCAGCTCGCTGGCGCGCGCGGCTTCGGTTGTCTCGCTGGCGCCGCCGCGCAACGCCAGGACGTCCTGGACGTCGATCGCGCGCGGCGCAAACAGCAGCGCGAGCACCGCCCACGCCGCGATCACCCAGCCGCGCCAGCGGATGAGCGGGGCCGCGGGTAACGCGATCACCTACTGTCCAGTCATAGGGGAGGCCCCAATCATAGAGGCGCCCGCGGGCCAAAGCTAGCGGCGCGCCACCGTGTTCCGACATATTGCGCGCATGATCGAGCGCCGCCTGTCCGTCCTGGTCGCCGGGCTCATCGTGTTCCTCGTGTTCGCGATGCTGTGGAACGGGTTCGTGCGACCGTCACACCGGTCGGCGCGCATCGAATCGGCCGCGCCTTCCTCCACCCTGGTGACGATCATCCCCGATAGCGCCACCGCGAGACGCGACACGACGGCGCGACAGGCCGGCCAGTCCCCGCCGCCCCCGACGGCTGCGCCGGCCCCGGCCGACCCCGGCACCAGCTACATGGTGCTGCTGGCTCGCTCCGAGACCCGCCGCCGCATCCGCGCCAGCGCAGGCTACACCTACCTGAACGAGGTCGTCGCGGAGAGTGGCGATTCGATGCTGCACCGCTGGGATAACCGCATCTTCACGCCGGTGCGGGTGTTCCTCGGCCCCGGGACCGCCGCGAACTTCCAGACGAGCTTCCTCGACGCCGTGCGCGAGGCGTTCGAGCGCTGGCAGCAGGCGGGCGTGCCGGTGCGGTTCAGGCTGGACGCCGACTCCGTGTCCGCCGAGGTGCATTTCGCTTGGAAGGTCCAGTTCGAGATGAAGCGCACCGGTCAGACGGACCTCACCTGGGACCAGGACGGCCACCTCGTGAACGGGGTGGTGACGCTCGCCACGTTCGATCCGGGCGGCCGACCCCTCGCGGCGGACGACGTCCGGGTCGTGGCGCTCCACGAAATCGGCCACCTGATCGGTCTCGATCACTCGTCGGACTCGGCCGACGTCATGTTCGCGAATACCAAGGTCCGGGACCTCTCGCCGCGGGACATCGCTTCCGCGCTGCTGCTCTACCAGCTCTCGCCCGGCACTCTGCGCTAGCACGGCCCCGCGGTATATTCCGGTCGGAGGGCCGGCCATGACTCACCGCAGCATCATCTCCTTCCTCACCCACGACACCCCCGACGGCGGGGCCGCGAGCCTCGCCCAGACGCTGGACGCGCGGGCGCGCCCGGGCGAGCTGGTGGAACGGCTCGAGGGCGACGCCGTGCGCTGCTTCGCCTGCGGCCACCGCTGCCTCGTACGCCCAGGGCGGCGGGGGATCTGCAAGGTCCGTTTCAACCGGGATGGCACCCTGTATGTCCCTGCAGGCTACGTCGCGGCGCTGCAGTGCGACCCCACCGAGAAGAAGCCGTTCTTCCACGTGCTCCCGGGCTCGGACACGCTCACCTTCGGCATGCTGGGTTGCGACTTTCACTGTGGCTACTGTCAGAACTGGCTGACGAGCCAGGCGCTGCGCGACGACGCTGCGGGCGTCATGCCGACCGAGGTGTCCCCGGACGGCTTGGTGCGGCTCGCTCGCCGGCAGGGCGCGAGGTTGCTCGGGTCATCGTACAACGAGCCGCTGATCACGGCCGAATGGGCGGTGGACGTGTTCAAGGTCGCCAAAGCGCATGGGCTCAAGACCGCGTTCATCTCCAACGGGAACGCGACGCCCGAGGTGCTCGACTACATCCGGCCGTGGACCGACTGCTACAAGATCGATTTCAAGGCGATGGACGATAAGCGCTACCGCGAACTCGGCGGGGTCTTGCAGCACGTCCTGGACGCGATCCGGATGGTGTACGAGCGTGGCCTCTGGCTCGAGCTCGTCACGCTGGTCGTGCCCGGGTTCAATGACGACGCGGCGCAGCTCACTCGCGCGGCCGAATACATCGCCTCGATCTCACCCGAGATCCCCTGGCACGTTACCGCGTTCCACAAGGACTACAAGATGACCGACCCCGACGACACGCCGCCAGAGACGCTGTTCCGGGCGTGCGAGATCGGTGCGCGGGCGGGCCTTAAGTTCATCTATGCCGGGAACCTTCCCGGCCGGGTCGGGAGGTGGGAGCACACCTACTGCCCGGACTGCGGCGACCTGCTCGTCGAGCGCTACGGCTACTTGATTAAGCAGCAGCGGGTGGGAGGGGACGGGCGGTGCCCGTCGTGCAGCCGGCGGATCCCGGGCGTGTGGTGCTAGCGCTGGTCCTGGTCCTGCAGACGGGGTCGGCGGCGGCGCCGGGGCGCGGGCCCGGCGTCGGCCCGCCTGGGCGGGCGCCGTTCGACGCGGCGACATTCGATCCCTTGGTGCAGGATGGCATCCGTGCGGGCGCTTACCCGGGCGCTGCGCTGGTGGTCGGCCGCCACGACACGATCCGGTTCGCCCACGGCTACGGTCACCTGACCTGGTCCGTCTCGAGCCCCGCGGTGGACCCCGACAGCACCCTGTACGACCTCGCCTCGCTCACGAAAGTGATCGCCACGACGCCGGCGCTCATGCTGCTGGTGGAGCGCGGCACCGTGAAGCTCGACGCGCCGGTCGCGACCTACATCCCCGAGCTCGCCGGGACCGCTGCGGCGGGGGTCACCGTGGGCCAGCTACTGGCGCACACCTCGGGGCTGCGCGCCGACATCCCGGACCCCGAGCTCAAGGCTCTCCCCGACAGCACAGCATTGATGCGCCGGGTCTTCTCGGAGGCGCCTCGAGTTCCGCCCGGCACGCGCGTCATCTACAGCGACCTGAACGCGATCCTGCTGGGTGAGGTGGTGCGCCGCGCGGCGGGCGAGCCGCTCGACAGGTTCGTCGCGCGGGAGCTGTTCGCGCCGCTCGGTCTCGAGGAGACGTTGTTCCGGCCGCCCGCCCGGCTCAGGTCGCGGATCGCGCCGACGGGGGTGTGGCGCGGCCATGCGGTGGCGGGCGTGGTGAACGACGGCAGCGCCTTCAAACTGCGCGGTGTGTCAGGGAACGCCGGCCTGTTCGCGACCGCGGCCGACGTCGCGCGCTTCGCCCAGTTCATGCTGCGCGGCGGGACGCTTCCGGACGGACGGCGCCTGCTGCGCGCGGAAACCGTGCGGCTCTTCACGAGCAAGGCGGCGGATTTCGGGCATAACACGGAGGCGCGCGCGCTCGGCTGGCAGGCGCTACCCACCGGCGAATCCGTTTCGAGCGCCGGGACGCGGTTTGGGCCGAGGAGCTTCGGCCACACCGGCTGGACCGGGACGTCGCTCTGGATCGATCCGGATCGCGACCTCTTCGTCGTGCTGCTCACCAACCGCGCCTACGCACCGCGCGCGCGGCGCCCGTTCACGGTCCTGAAGGCGGTACGCGGCCGGGTCGCCGACGCCGCCGCGCAGGCGTCCGATGCGCACTGAGCGCCCCACGCTGATTTACGACGGCGAATGCGGCTTCTGCCGGAGCTCCGTCGATCTCGCCCTGAGCTGGGATCGCGAACACCGGCTCGACACGGTTCCATTTCAAGACCAGGAACGGGTCGCGGCCTTCGGTATTCCGCTGCCCGCGCTCGCGGCGGCGATGCACCTGGTGCTCCCCGACGGGCGCGTGTTCGCAGGTGCGGATGCGGTGCCCGAGATCCTGCGCCTCCTGCCGGGGAAGCGCTGGCTGGCTCCGCTGTTCCGGCTGCCGGGTGTACTGCCCGTGGCTCGGCGGCTCTATGGCTGGATCGCGCGGCGACGGCGCTGCCTGGTGCGCGGCTACACGGTCGACTACGTTGCCACGAAGGGCAGGAGCGGTGGGCATGACGCGTGATCCTGGGGAGGAGGCGCCCATGACGGCGCCGGCGGCGCTGACCGCGGAGGTCGTTCGCAGGACCCTGCGGCAGGTGAAGGACCCCGAGCTCGACATGAACATCGTCGACTTGGGCCTCGTGTACGACGTCGAGGTCGACGCCGGGGAAGTGCGCGTCCGCATGACGCTGACGTCGCCTGGCTGCCCCGCCGGCCCGATGATCACGAACGATGCCTACAAGGCGATCCGCGCGCTCGACGGCGTGAAGGACGTGGACATCGAGATCGTGTGGGAGCCCTACTGGACGCCGGAGAAGATGGACCCCAAGGTGCGGGCCCTGATGGGGCTTTAGGCGAGCGCCGCGAGCAGCGCGCTCCCGAGCACGTCGATCTGCCAGCGCCGGAGCTCCGCCACCCGGGTGAGCCCGGCGCGATCGTTTGGCACGGGAGTCGCCCGCGCCACCGCCTCGAGCGTGGACCGGCCGCACAACACCCCCGGATCCAGGCCGAGCTCCGCCGCCACGCGGTTGCGCGCCGCCTTCAGCCGCTCGACGCGCGCGTCGAGCGCCGCATCCTTGGGCGGCCGAGTGCCGCGCTCCACCTGCGGCAGTTCGGTCTCCGGAAGGGCGAGCGCCCGGCCCACGCCGCCCAGCAGGGCGGTCCCGTGCCTGCGCGCGAGCGTGGCTGGAAGTTGGGGAATCTGCGCGAGGTCTGCAGGCGACCGCGGCAGCGCCTTCGCCACGGCGAGCAGCGCGTCGTTTCCGATGATGCGAAATGTGGCGGTATCCTGCTGAGCGGCGAGCGTCTCGCGCCACCGATACAGTTCACGCAGGGCCGCCAGCGCGCGCGGCGGCAGAGCTCGTGCCCCCTTCACCCGCAAGAACGCGTCGCCGCCGTCCGGCGTCCCCGTCCACCGCAGCGACTCGAGCCGGGCGAACTCTTCTTCTGCCCAGGGGAGGCGACCGAGCTGGGTCAGGCGCTCGCGCAGGGCGTCGCGCAGCACCGGGAGGTACTGCGTATCCGCCGCCGCGTACTCGAGCATCGCCGGCGGCAACGGCCGCCGCGACCAGTCCGCCTTCTGGTGCTCCTTGACGAGCTTCACACCCAGGTACTTCTCGAGCAGCGCCGCGAGTCCGACCGCGGGCTCCCCCGCGAGCTGTGCGGCGACCCGCGTGTCGAAGATCCGCGCTCCCCGGAAGCCGTAGTCACGGTCGAGGATGCGGAGGTCGTAGTCGGCGTCGTGGAACACCTTCTCGACCGCGGCGTCCGCCAGCAGCGCCCCGACCGGCGACAGGTCCGCGATGGCGAGGGGGTCGACGACGGCGGTGCGCTCCCGCGTCGAGAGCTGCACGAGGAAGATGCGGTCCCGATAGCGGTGGAAGCTCGCCGCTTCGGTATCAGCCCCGACCAACGGCTCGCGGCGGAACGCCGCGACGATCTCGCCGAGCGCCTCGGGCGTCCGGATATAGCTATGCACGAGGGCGTCCGGTCCGGTTCACTCTTCCTTGCCCAGCTGCTCCAGACCGGCCGCGATCTCCTCGAGCGCCTTCGCGAGGGTCTTGTAGAACTCGGGATCCGGTGGTTCGGGAGCGCCACCCAGCGGATCGCCCGCGCACTTGCGGGCGGCGCGCGCCGCGTGGCGGATGTAGTCGGTGGCAACCCGCATCGCGGCCCTCGGGCTTAGAGGTTGGCTGTGTCCGATCCGGAGCGACTGACCCGAAAGATACGCGAGGCGCTCGCGCCCTGCAGTCTCGGGCGTTGGCCCACGCCGCTGGAACCGGCCCCCGCTTTCCTCGCGTCCCTCGGACTGGACGCGCTGTGGCTCAAGCGCGAAGACCGCTCCGCGCCGCGCTGCGGCGGCAACAAGGTGCGCGGGCTCGAGTTTCTCCTGGCAGATGCTCCGGCGGGGAGCGTGTTCGTGACGGTCGGAGGCACGGGCTCGACCCACTGTCTCGCGACCGCCGTGCACGCGGCGGCCCTCTCCTGCCGCGTCGCGCTCGCCCAATTCCCGCAACCCGAGACCGACGCGAGCCGCGCGGTGGCCGCGGCCTGCGACGCCCACGCCACGCTGGTGGTTCGCGCGCCGACGCGTGCCGCCCTGCCGCTCGCCCTCCTCGCCGCGTGGCACGGCGCGCGGCGGTTCGGGCCCCGACGCTGGATCCCGGGCGGCGGCGCGCACCCGCGGGCGGTGGTCGGACATTTCCTCGCGGCGCTGGAGCTTGCGCAGCAACTCCCCGCACCGCCCGAGGCGATCGTCGCGCCGCTCGGCACCGGTGGCACCGTGGCCGGGTTGCTGCTGGGCGTCGCGCAGCTCGGCTGGCCGACCCGCGTCGTCGGGGTGCGGGTCGCCCCCGCCATCGTCGCCAACCGGTGGCGCACCCGGCGCCTGGCCCTTCGCACGGCGCGCCTCCTCGCCAGCCGCGGAGTCCGCATTGCGGCTCTCACATCGCGCATGCTGTTCCAGCTCGTGGACGGGTTGGGTGGCAAGGGCTACGGCTACCCGACGGCCGACGGCGAAGCGGCGCGCCGCCTGGCGGCCGAGCATGGCCTCACGCTCGATCCGACCTACGGCGCCAAGGCATTCGCCTTTCTCCTGCAACGTGGAACGTGCAACGTGCGACGCGTCGTCTTCTGGCATACGTTTGGCGTCCCCTGTCCCACGCCGGAGCCTGAGCGGTGAGCTCGTTCCCCCCGGTCGAGCTGACGGTCTATCCGGCCGAGTGCGACGCCTTCGGCCACTTGAACCAGGCGGCACTGTTGGCGCTGCTGGAGCGCGCCCGCTGGGACGCGCTCGCGCGCGGCCCAGGGATGGACCTGTTCGACCGCAACGGCGTCTGGCCCGCCGCCCGCAAGGCCGTGATCGAGTACAAGGCGGGTGTGTACCCGCGCGACGTGCTGCGGATCGAAATGACGGTGACGCATCGCGGGACGACCAGTATGACGCTGCGACACGTCGTGCGCCGCGTCTCGGATGACATCGTCGTCGCGGAGGCGGAGATCGTCTTCGTCTGCATCAACCGGCTGGGCCGTCCGACACCCCTTCCGGAGGAGATCGCGCGCTTCCTCGGCCCGCGGACGTTGGGATCGCACCAGCCCGTGCGGGTGACGGTCGGCGAGGTCGACCTCGCCGTCGAGGTCCGGGGCGACGGCGTGCCGGTGCTGTTCGTCCACGGCTTCCCCTTCGACCGCACCATGTGGCGGCACCAGCTCGCCGCGTTGACGCGCTGGAAGCGGATCGTTCCCGACTTGCGCGGTGCGGGTGCCTCAACTCCCGCCGCCGCACAAGACGGCTACTCGATCGCCCGCTACGCCGACGACCTCGTGGCCATCCTGGATGCACTGGGCGTGCGGGAGGCCGTGGTGTGCGGATTGTCGCTGGGCGGGTACGTCGTGTTCGAGCTGGTGCGGCGCCACGCCGACCGCGTGAAGGCTGTGCTGCTGGTCGACACGAAGCCCGACGCCGATGCTCCCGACGCGAAGCGCGAGCGCGACAAGCTCGCCGCGCTGGTCGAGCGCGAAGGCCCGGACCCCCTGGTGAGTCGGCTGCTGCCGACGCTGCTGGGACAACACACCCAGCCGGAGGTCGCTGAGCAGGTTCGCGAGATGGCGCGCCGCTGGTCGGTGCCGGGGCTCGTGGGGGCGCTGCGGGCGTTACGCGATCGGCCCGATTCGACCGCCACCCTGCGCCAGATCCGCGTCCCGGCGCTCGTGCTCGTGGGCAGTGAGGACCAGATCGCGCCCCCTGCCGGCGCACAGGAGATGGCAGCGCGGATCCCCAACGCGCAATTCCAGGTAGTCCCGGCGGCGGGACACTTGGCGCCGCTCGAGCAGCCGCTCGTGACGACCCGACTGATCGCGGATTTCTTGTCCAGCCTGAAGTAGCCGGGGAACGCGAGGGCCCCGAGCGTGCCCCGGGGCCTGCTCGCTTCAGCTGCCCTTACGCTGCGGCTTGCCGGGCGGGGCCGCGCTCTGGAATACGTCGCGGTTCTTCGCGATGTATGACTTCCATTGCGGCGGCGTATCCTCCTCGGGGAAGATCGCGGTGACCGGGCACTCTGGCTCGCACGCGCCGCAATCGATGCACTCGTCGGGGTGAATGTATAGCTGATCCTCGCCCTCGTAGATGCAGTCGACCGGACAGACATCCACGCACGAGCGATCCTTCACGGTGATGCACGGCTCTGCGATAATGTACGGCATCCAGGCTCCAGAGGTCTCGCATCACGGCACACGATCCACGGGACCGAAATGCAAACATAGAGGAGGACCCACCCCGGTCACAAGGACCCGTCAGCGAAGCATTGCGCCGGGCACCGAGATCCGGGTCATCAGCGACAGCACGGCAACCAGCCAGGTGTACTGCAGCAGCGACGCGGCATCGGGCTCTTCGGCCGCGTCGCCGAACCAGGCAGCCGCCGCGGCGGCCACGAGCAGCAGCAGGAGCAGCCCCTCGGCGGTGAGCCACCACGCCACCCCGATCACGCCGGTGGCGATCCAGCGTTGCGGGCGGGTCAGCGCTCGGAAGCCGCGCCCGCCGTCGAGCTGCCACACCGGTACCAGGTTGAAGAGGTTGATGAAGGCGCCCACGTGAGCGATCGCGCCCCAGATCCCGGCGTGTGTCGCGAAATACACCGCGTACGCGGCCGCTGCGGCGCCTGCGCCCCAGATCGGCCCCGCGAGCCCGACGCGCGCGTCCTCGCGGCGGTCAGTCGGGTACTGCTTGAGGCGAATGAAGGCCCCCACACCCGGGATGAACATCGGCGCGGTCGCCTTGATGCCGTAGCGCGTGAGCGCCTGCACGTGACCCATCTCGTGAATGTAGATGGACACGACGAACCCCACCGCGAACTTCCAGCCCCAGATCGTCCAGTACACGCCCATCGAGAGGAGCATCGAGAACAGCGTGCTCGCCTTGGTGAGCCCGAGCAGCAGCAACTTGGCCTTCGTGAGAACGAAGACGAGGGCGAACTTGAGCTTCGACAAGAGCACGCCGATCGCGCCGAGCCCCGCGGCCCCTTTGCCCCAGCGTGAGCCGGTCTTGGCCGGCGTCGGGTGGTTATCCAGCGCGCGGCTCAATGCGGCGACCCGGGCGGATACGGTGCGGTGTTGGGTGGTGTCGGGCGGGAGGAGATCGAGCGCCTGGCGCCAAGCCCCGAGCTCGGCGCTCGAGTCCCCGGCTCGGGTCGCCCGGTCCGCTTCGGCCGCGAGGCGCTTCAGCTGTTCGGCGTGGACCAGGCGATGACACGAGGGACACGCGAGCAGCGCCGGAGCGACGTGGACGCCGCACTCGGGACAACCGAGGGCAGCTTGCCCCGGGTCGGCAGTCTCGATCATCGCCCCGGCCTAGGCCGCCGCGCTCCGCGGGGCGCCGACTTGGTAGGGTCCGGTGACACGGATCGCGACCCCCCGGTTCAGCTTCCAGGCCTCGTACAGCGCGAATCCCGCTATGAGCAGGTGCAAGGGGTTGCTAATGCCGATCATGATGGGTGCGGCGTACGCCAGCGCGGCGAGCACCGCGAGACCCACCAGCAGGGCAAGCGTACCGGGGCGCTCGCGCCGCTGGCCGGCGGCCGCGTCGGGCGTCATCACCGCGCCTGGTGCGCTGGCCTGTTTAAGCGTCGTGTTCGCCGCGGCCTGCGCCGAGTCGCGATGAGCGAGAAGCTGTTGGCCCAGCTCGCGCGCGATCAGTGACGAGTCGGTCACGACCACGGCGGTGTAGGTGAGGAACATGGCCAGAGCCTGGTAGCGCCAGCCGCCGCGCCCGCTCGAGCCTTTGCGCACTGCGCCGCCGACCAGGAGCCCAACGACGACGGCCACGAGTCCAAACTCGTATCCGGTGACCGCCGCAATTCCGAAGTAGAGCCCGGCGCCGAATAGGGCCGCGCCCAAGCCCAGGCCGAGGGCATGCGCAAAGCGCCCGGCGGACGAGCCCTGGTTCCGCTCCACCACGAGCCGGCTGCGGCACCGCTGGCACGCCACATGGCCGTTGATCTCGTAGTAAGACGCTGTGATGGCCTGCTTGCAAACGCCGCAGCTCATCGCGGCGGCTGAACTCGTGCGCTCGGCGCGCTCGAACTGGAGATCGTCGCCGGTCGGGGTCCCGGCTTGCTGGTTGCTCACTGGCTTGCTCCTTCCATGAGGAGTGCGTGGGCGCGCGCCAATCTTTTGCAGCCATCACAGGGGACGCAATTAGGAACGTCACACCCCTCCGGCGACCGCTTGCGGCACCGAGACTTGGCGCCAGCTGAGATACCAGTCGGTATCCGAACTCCGTACTTTCAGCCCGCTTGTTGCCAAAGCGATGCTCATACGTATCTTAGATTCCTATGGGTATCGTTCGGGCTAGGCGCAAAGCCGAGACCAGATCACTGCTGATCGAGGCTGGGGTGCGCGTGTTTGCCGAGCGCGGCATCGAGCTGGGCTCCCTCGACGAGGTTGCCCAGTCGGCGGGCTTCACCAAGGGCGCCATCTATCGTCAGTTCCCCTCGAAGAGCGCTTTCCTGCTCGCGCTGTTCGAGCAGTATGCTGCGGTCGCGAGGGCAGGCGCGGGGGCGCGGCAGGCCTCGTGGTTCATCCCCCTCACGCTGCAGTTCGCCGCGCATGCGATGCGGGATCCGCTGCTCCGGCGGCGGTTCGCGATCGTGCTGACCGAGGCCCCGCAGGGGGGCACCGCTGACGGGCAGCTGCTCAAGGCACTGGCACAGGTGCTGCCCGGCACTCAGACGACGGTGCCCTCGTGACAGGGGCGCGGTCCCGTCTCGTCGATCTGAGCCACATCGTAGAGCACGGGATGGTCACCTACCCGGGTCTCCCGGCTCCCGTGATCAGCGATTGGCTCTCGCGCGACGCGTCGCGCGCCCGCTACGCGCCGGGCACGACCTTCCAGATCGGGAAGATCGAGTTGCTCGCGAATACGGGGACGTACATCGATGCTCCGTTCCACCGCTACGACGGCGGGAAGGACGTCGGGGACTATCCGCTCGAAGCTGTGGCCGATCTGGAGGGAGTCGTCATCCGCGCGAGCGCGCGCGCCCAACGAGGGCTCGACGCCTCCCTGTTTCGCGGGGCTGACGTGCGGGGCAAGGCGGTGCTCGTACACACCGGGTGGGACGCCTACTGGCGGACCGAGCGGTACGGCGCGGGCCACCCGTTCCTCACCCGCGAGGCGGCCGAGCATCTGTTGGCGGCAGGCGCCGCGCTCGTGGGAATCGACTCCCTCAATATCGATGACGATGCGGACGGCGCTCGTCCCGCACACACCACTCTCCTGGGCGCCGGGGTTCCGATCGTCGAGCACCTGTGCTACCTAGGGGCGCTGCCCGACACCGGCTTCCGGTTCTTCGCTGTGCCCGCGAGGGTGAAGGGGATGGGAAGCTTCCCGGTGCGCGCGTTTGCTCGGTTGACCGACTGACTCCTATCTTCGCATCGGCATGGGACCCGTGCGCGAGCTTCTGCCGTTCCTTCTCGTCGTAGCCGGGCTGGCATTCGTTGGCCTGCCGCTGATCATGTGGCGGCTGTTGGGAGAAGATGCGACGCCGCGCTACGAGCCGTTCGACCCATCGCGTCACGCCACTCCCCCGGAAGTTGGCGCCTTCATCCGCGACAACCTGGCCGCGCTCGCTGCCGACGGCTTCACGCAGGCCGGGGACCTCGTGCGAGACCGCGGGGCGAACATCACGCGCGTCACGTTGCTCGAGCACCCGGAGGGTGATACCGCGACCGTGGCCGTCGTCTACTCCGAGCGGGGCACCGCCGCACCGTTGGTCGAGTTCACCGTGGTGCTCACGGACGGGCGCGTGTTCGACGTCAATAACTCGGTCTCAGTCCCTGTGTTCGCGCCCCACCCAGGCCACGAAGTCAAACGTTTCCCCGAGGTGCGTGACCCGGTGCGGTTGCATCGGCTGTTCCGCACGTTGTTGCGCCGTCGGTTCGGCTCGCCCGTTCTGGTTCGCCGAGACATCGCCCGGGATCCCGCCAGGTTCCTCGCCGGCATTTCGGACACCGAGTACCGGGCGCAAGTCGCCGCGGGATACTTCCGGTTCGACGAGCGCGCACGACGTTTCCGCCCGACGCTGAAGGGCGCGTACCTGATGACGTGGAAGATGCTCCCGCCATTCGCAACGCTGCGCAAACGTCGTTTGCGTCGGGAGGCGCGCGAACTGCTCCGAGAGATCGGGATGGAGGGAGTGGACCAGCGTCCCGTGGCCGCGGTGACGGCGGTGACCCCGGTGACGCCGCTAGAGGAGCTGCTGCCGGGTGTGATCGCGGCCCCGCGCGACACGCCACGGCGCTGGGCAGTGAGGATCGGTGGCTTCGCGCTGCTGCTCGCGATGACGGCGTCGGTCGTGTACCAGCGGGTGCAGGCGCGGCGCGCCGTGCGACTTCCGGGGTTGGTGGTGCCCGCGGACTTCCCCGGCGCGATCCGCGCGCTCGAGCAGGTCACGGCGCACGCCGCCACACCCCTCGTCGGGCGGGACAGCGTCGGCGCGGAGCGAGAGTCGGGCGCCTACGTCGTCACCGTTCAGTCCCGTTGGGCGAACCGATTCCTCCAGGCGGCCCACGAGAAGTTCGCCGCCCGGGGGTTTTTTCTCTCCCGCTTCGACCGCAACTTCCGGAATGACTCAAGTTCGGTGCGGCTTCTGCTGGCGCCGACCGCAGACCCCTACGACGTTCTGCTGCTGGTCGGTACGCGCGGCGAGTCCGACGGGCGCGGCACCGCGGATATCGCTGAGTGGCTACGGACGTTCGCCCGAGAGCGGCCGTTCGAGCTGCGCAACGTCGGCGCGGACTGGGTGCGCGGCGTGTTCGCGTCAGACGTGACGGACCCGGACGGCGTGGTGCGACGCGTGGAGGCGTTCTGTCCCCGCATCGCCCGCGAGGATTTCCAGGGCAACGTGGCGGCGCTGGCGACCTGGGTACGCCGCTCACGGGCGTTCATCTGTCGCTGGCAGTAGCGGTCGGTCGGGCGATCACGCGAGTGACAGCAACCATACAGTATCCCGACAGTAGTCCGCCCCCGAGGCGGCTCACCCCGCCGGCGCTACCGCTTCCCCCAGCTTCCGCGTGATCTCCCGCGTGATGTGCATCGAGCAGAACTTCGGCCCGCACATCGCGCAGAACTCGGCACTCTTGAAGTACTCGGCCGGCAGCGACTCGTCGTGCAGCTCGCGCGCCCGCGCCGGGTCGAGCGCCAGGCGGAACTGCTCGTTCCAGTCGAACGCGAACCGCGCCCGGGACAGCGCGTCGTCGCGGTCCCGCGCGCCGGCGCGCCCCCGGGCGATGTCCGCCGCGTGCGCGGCGATCTTGTAGGCGATCACGCCCTCGCGCACCTCCTCCGCGTTGGGCAGGCCGAGGTGCTCCTTGCGGGTCACGTAACACAGCATGTCGGCCCCGTACCAGCCGATCATCGCCGCGCCGATTGCCGAGGTGATGTGGTCGTAGCCCGGCGCGACGTCCGTCACCAGAGGCCCGAGCGTGTAGAACGGCGCCTCGTGACAGATTTCCTTCTCCTTGCGGACGTTGATCTCGATCAGCTGCATCGGGATGTGCCCCGGGCCTTCGATCATCACCTGGACGTCCTGCGCCCAGGCGCGCGTGGTGAGCTCGCCTAGAGTCTCCAGCTCGGCGAACTGCGCCCGGTCGTTCGCGTCGGCCAACGAGCCCGGCCGCAGTGCGTCGCCCAGTGAAAGCGTCACGTCGTACTTGCGAGCGATCTCGAGGATGCGGTCGAAGTGGGTGTAGAACGGGTTCTGCTGATTGTGGTGCATCATCCAGTACGCGTGGAGCGACCCGCCCCGCGACACGATCCCCGTCACCCGCCCGAGCGCGAGCCCCACGTACTCGCGCAGGATGCCGCAGTGGACTGTGACGTAGTCCACCCCCTGCTGCGCCTGGTGCTCCACCATGTCGAGCAGGTCATCTGCGGTGAGGTCCTCAACTTTGCTCACTTCGGTCACGGCCTGGTAGATCGGCACGGTCCCGATCGGGACCGGAGAGGCGTCGAGGATCGCCTGCCGGATGGCGTTGATGTCGCCGCCGGTCGAGAGGTCCATCACGGTGTCCGCGCCGTAGTGGACCGCGTGGTGCAGCTTTTCCAGCTCCTGGTCGATGTTCGACTCGACGGCCGAGTTGCCGATGTTCGCGTTGATCTTGACGTGAGCCACCATGCCGATGGCCATTGGGTCGAGGCGCTTAGCGAGGTGCTCTACGTTCGCGGGTATGATGAGCCTGCCGCGTGCCACTTCGTCGCGCACGACCTCTACCGGGAGCGCTTCTCGCTCCGCGACGCGTCGCATCTGGGGGGTGATCGTGCCCTGGCGGGCGAAACTCTTCTGGGTGACGCAGTCCATGTCGACTCCCTTCGCCGGTACTAGCCGGATCAGGTTCAAAGGGTGTGGTCTCAGCTCGCCGCAGTCGGGCGAGCACCCCTGTCGCCGGGAAATGTAACTGCCGTTCAGGCGCGGTGGCGCGCCTGGTGAATGGATGCTGTCGAGAAGCTGGCGCTCTGCTAGGCCCTGCGGTGTGACGGCGGGTGACCGCACGACTGGCCCGGGTCGGTCCGTCGAGTCAGGGCATCTCGCGTGGCTTCGGTGCCCCGTAACGCTGCGACGCGTCGTGATGCTTCTCCCACTCCGAGCGCAGCGCGAACGGGTCGGGGCCCGCTCCCCGGTCGAGCGCGAGGATGCCGTCCAGATGGTCGATTTCGTGTTGCAGCAACTCGGCCATCGGACCCTCCAGCGGCATCGTATGCTGCTTCCCCTTCAGGTCCGTGTAGCTGAGGGTCGCCGTGTAGGCGCGCGACACGCGGACGTACAGGTTCGGGAAGGAAAAGCAGTCGTCCCACACCAGGAAGTCCTCCGGCCCAACGTCGGTGATCTCAGGGTTGATCATGGTCCAGCGCTGCTTGTCCATCTGGACGAACACGATCCGCACCGGTGCGCCGATCTGCGGCGCCGCCATGGCCCGGCCCATCTTGTACTTCTCCTTCGCCGCGCGCAGCGTATCGCGCAGGTCGTCCGCGATGAGCCGCGTCGCAGCCGACTTCGGATTCTGAACCCGCTCGCAGCGGATCCGGAGGATGGGATCGCCCAGTTGGCGAATGCGACGCACGGCCATGGGGCGCCAATTTGGGGGTTTGGCGCCGGGGTGCAACTCGGCGTAAGGTACCTGTCATGTCCCTCGCCGGCGTCGTCCTCGCGGGCGGGCGTTCCGAGCGCATGGGTACCCCCAAGGCGCTGCTCGACTTCCGGGGCCGGCCCTTCATTATCCGTATCCTGGAGGTGCTAGAAGCGCTCGAACTCAAGCCCCGCATCGTGGTGCTCGGCCCCGACGCCCCCCGGGTGCGGCCCGTACTCGCGCCTCACGAATGCATCATCGTCAAGAACCCGGAGGTCGAAGCCGGCCCGATCGGCTCGCTGCGCGCCGCCCTCGCGGCCCTAAAGCCGTTCCTGCCGGCGGGAGTCCTGGCTTGGCCGGTCGACCTGCCCCACGTGCGGCTGGCGACCGTGGAGCGCCTGGTTGAGGCGTACCGCCGCACCGGCGCGGCGGCTGTCGTGCCTGCCTTCGCCACGCGGCGTGGCCAACCCGTCATCTGGGACCGCTCGCTGTTCGCCGAGCTCGAGGCTAGTGCCGCGGCGACGCGCCATGGTGCCCTCGCCGTACTGCACGCCGAACCGCGGCTGGTCACGGTCCCGGTGGACGACGCCGCTGTGATCGACGATCTCAACACACCGGAGGATTTCGAAAGGCTGGTGCGGGAAGTGAACCGGGATATCTACTGAAGGCGTTCACGGCCGTCGGCTATCAGCGATTTGACAGCTGAAAGCCGATAGCTGACAGCAGCTTACGAATTCACACCAATGTCGCTTTATTTAGTTGACAATCCCGAGTACGTCCCTTAGGATTCGAGGGTCCCATGGGAGCTATCCATCCGCAACTCGCGGCGCACAAAGGACTTCGCGCCGACATCCTACTGGAGTTGAAGCGCGCCCAGCCGCTTACGGCGAAGGACCTTGCCCACAAGCTGGGTGTTTCTCCCAATGGCATCCGCCATCATCTGAAGGAGCTCGAGGCCGAATCGCTGATCGCCTACGGTCGCGAGCAGCGCGGGCTGGGGGCGCCGACCTTCGCCTACCGCCTGAGCGCCGAGGGCGAGGCCCTGTTCCCCCGCGCTTACGAGGAAACCCTGACTCACGTGCTGGACCGCGTAGCCGAAAAGGGCGGTCGCCAGGCCGCGGTCGAGCTGCTCGAAGACCACTATCGCGAACTGACCCGCAAGCTCCAGCGCGAGCTCGAGGGCGCCACCGTGGCGGAGCGGGTGGATGTGGTCGCCCGCCTGATGAACCAGCAGGGCTACATGGCCGAGTGGCAGGAGACGGCCGGCATGTTCCGGCTCTCCGAGCACAACTGCGCGATCCGCGCCGTGGCGGAGCGCTTCCCCGAGGTGTGCGCAGCCGAACAGCGGTTTCTGCAAGACGTGCTCGGGACCGCCGTCGAGCGGCGCACCCATATCACGAGCGGTTGCAACGCCTGCGAGTACGCCGTCAGCGTCGGCGCAGAGCCGCGCCGGGAGTCCGCATGAGTTCCGGGATCGAAGCTCAGGTTCTCCAGCCGTATAAGTACGGCTTCGTGACCGACATCGAGGCCGACGTCGTGCCTCCCGGTCTGAGTGAGGACGTCATCCGGCTGATTTCGGCGAAGAAGGGCGAGCCGGAGTGGATGCTCGAGTGGCGACTCAAGGCGTACCGCAACTGGCTCAAGATGCCGGAGCCCCACTGGTCCAACGTCACGTACGGGCCCATCGACTATCAGGGGATCAGCTACTACGCCGCGCCCAAGCAGCGCCCCAAGCTCGAGAGCCTGGACCAGGTCGATCCCAAGCTGATCGAAACGTTCGAAAAGCTGGGGATCCCGATCGAGGAGCGGAAGCGGCTGGCGGGCGTCGCCGTAGACGCGGTGTTCGATTCGGTATCGGTCGCGACCACGTTTCGGGAGACGCTCGCCCAGCAGGGCATTATTTTCTGTGCGATCTCCGAAGCGATCCGCGAGCACCCCGACCTGGTCCGCAAGTACCTCGGATCGGTGGTTCCGCACAACGACAACTTTTTCGCGGCCCTCAACTCCGCGGTGTTCACGGACGGCTCGTTCGCCTACATCCCCAAAGGCGTGCGCTGCCCGCTCGAGCTCTCCACCTATTTCCGGATCAACGCGTCCTCGACCGGACAGTTCGAGCGCACCCTGATCGTCGCGGAGGAGGGGAGCTACGTGAGCTACCTGGAGGGCTGCTCGGCACCGGTGCGTGACGAGAACCAGCTGCACGCGGCCGTGGTCGAGCTGGTCGCGCTGGACGACGCCACGATCAAGTACTCGACCATCCAGAACTGGTACCCGGGCGACGAGGAAGGCCGCGGCGGGATCTACAACTTCGTGACCAAGCGCGGGGCGTGCCGCGGCAAGAACTCGAAGATCTCGTGGACCCAGGTCGAGACCGGCTCGGCGATCACCTGGAAATACCCCGGCTGCATCCTCCAGGGCGACAACTCGATCGGCGAGTTCTACTCGGTGGCCGTGACCAACCAGCGCCAGCAGGCCGACACGGGCACGAAGATGATCCACCTGGGGAAGAACACGCGCTCGACCATCGTGTCCAAGGGCATCTCGGCGGGCCGCGGGCAGAACACCTACCGCGGTCTGGTAAAGATTCTCAAGGGTGCCGACCACGCCCGCAACTACTCGCAGTGCGATTCGATGCTGATCGGCGACAAGTGCGGCGCACACACCTTCCCGTACATCGACGTGCGCAACAGCACGGCGATCATGGAGCACGAAGCGTCCACGTCAAAGATCGGCGAGGATCAGATCTTCTACGCAAAGCAGCGAGGGGTGTCGGCGGAAGACGCCGTCTCGATGATCGTGAACGGGTTCTGCAAGGAAGTCTTCAAGGAGCTGCCGATGGAGTTCGCCGTCGAAGCGCAGCGGCTGCTCGGTATCAGTCTCGAGGGGAGCGTCGGGTGACGCTGCTACAGATCAAGAACCTCCGCGCCTCGGTCGAGGGTCGCGAGATCCTCCAAGGCGTGGATCTGACGGTGAACACCGGCGAGGTCCATGCCATCATGGGCCCGAACGGCTCGGGCAAGAGCACGCTCGCCCAGGTCCTGGCCGGGCATCCCGCGTACACCGTCACGGCGGGGTCGGCGCTGTACGAGGGGAAGGATCTCTTCGCCATGACCCCGGAGGAGCGCGCTCGCGAGGGGGTGTTCTTGGCGTTCCAATACCCGGTCGCGATCCGCGGCATCACCAACGCCTACTTTCTCCGCTCCGCGGTGAACGCCATCCGCAAGCACCGCGGCACGGAGGAGCTCGGGCCCGTCGAGTTCATGGACGCGCTCGAGGAGAAGCTCAAGGTGATCGGGTGGGACGACAGCTATCTGAGTCGGCCGGTGAACGAAGGGTTCTCGGGAGGCGAGAAGAAGCGCAACGAGATCCTCCAGCTGGCGGTGCTCGAGCCCAAGCTCGCGATCCTGGACGAGACGGATTCCGGTCTCGATATCGACGCGCTCAAGACCGTGGCCCGGACGGTCGAGAAGCTGCGCCGGCCCGACAACGCCACGGTAATGGTGACGCACTACTACCGAATCCTCACCCACATCCAGCCGGATTTCGTGCACGTGCTCGCGGCGGGCCGGATCGTGAAGTCGGGCGGCAAGGAGCTGGCGCAGGAGCTCGAAGAGAAGGGCTACGACTGGATTCGCGAACCGGCGGCAGTGGCATGACGGAGCAGTACGTCGCGGACTTCAAAGCGTTCGCGGGCAACGGCGCGGGCGGGGCACCGGCGTGGCTCACGAAGATCCGCGAAGGCGCGATCGCGCGCTTCGCCGAGCTCGGCTTCCCGACCACGAAGCAGGAGGAGTGGCGCTTCACCAGCGTCGCCCCGATCAAGGAGACGCGCTTCGCGCTCGCCCATGCGGCCGGCGCACAGCCCCCGTCTGTCGCGGCGATCGAGCCGTTGCTGGTGTGCCCCCCGGGGAGCCCGCGGATGGTCTTCGTCGACGGGCGGTACGCGCCCGAGCTGTCCTCGGTCGGCGGATTGCCGCGCGGTGTGCACGCGGGAAGCCTCGCGGTTGCCCTCACGTCCGGCAGGAACGGCGAGCTGGCACGCCAGCATCTCACTCGCCACGCGCGCTGGCACGAGAGCGCGTTCGCCGCGCTGAACACGGCGTTCCTCGCGGACGGAGCGTTTGTCCACGTTGCGGCGCACACCATCTTGGAGCAGCCGCTCGAGCTGCTCTTCGTCGCGACCGGCGGTCGACAACCCACAGTGTCACACCCGCGCAGCCTCATCGTCGTCGAGCGGGACGCCCAGGCGGCGGTCGTCGAGGGCTACGCCGCGCTCACCGATGACGTCTACTGGACCAACGGGGTCACGGAAGCGGTCGTGGGCGAGGGCGCCCGCGTCGAGTACTACCGCGTACAGCGGGAAGGTCGGCGCGCTTACCATGTCGCCACGACACAATCGCGACAGGAACGCGACAGCTTCTTCGGACTGCACGCCGTGACGCTAGGTGGGGCGCTGGCCCGGCACGACGTACTCACGGCGCTGGACGGCGCGGGCGCCGAACTCATTCTGAACGGCCTGTACGTACTGCGCGACAGCCAGCATGCCGATCACCACACGGTGATCGAGCACGCCCGGCCGCACTGCGCCAGCCACGAGTTCTTCAACGGGGTGCTCGACCAGCGGGCGCATGGTGTGTTCAACGGCCGGATCATCGTGCGGCCGGGCGCGCAGCGCACCGACTCGAAGCAGACGAACAACAACCTGCTCCTATCGACCGACGCGAGGGCCGACAGCCAGCCCCAGCTCGAGATCTACGCCGACGACGTAAAGTGCACCCACGGCTCGACCGTCGGACCGATCGACCAGACGGCGCTGTACTACCTCCGCAGCCGCGGGCTCTCGCCCGAGATGGCGCAGAGCCTTCTGACGTACGGCTTCGCGGCCGAGATCCTCGGCCGTATGGGGCGGGCCGACGTGCGGGACCGCCTCGACCCCTTGGTGCGCGCCGCGCTCGCCTGATGCTCGAGGCCGCCCGTCTCCGCGCTGACTTTCCGCTCCTCCAGCGGCAGGAGAACGGCCGGCGCCTCGTGTACCTCGACAACGCGGCGACGACGCAGAAGCCCGAGGCGGTGCTCGCCGCCATCGCCGACTACTACCGCACCACCAACGCCAACGTCCACCGCGGGGCGTACGGCCTCGCGATCCGCGCCACGGAAGCCTACGAGGCGGCTCGCGCGAAGCTCGCCGGGTTCGTCAACGCCTGGGCGCCGGAAGGCGTCGTGTTCACGCGTGGGACGACCGAGGCGATCAACCTGGTGGCGGGGTCGTACGGTCGGGCAAACCTGCGCCGGGGCGACAGCGTCGTCGTGACCGCGATGGATCACCATTCGAACCTCGTGCCGTGGCAGATCCTCTGCCAGGAGAAGGGCGCGACGCTTCGGATGGTAGAGATCACGGAGGACGGTCGCATCGATCTCTCCGACTTCGGAGCGGCGCTCGAG
>Ga0209376_1000034_pt1 | contig 133226 bp, 124 predicted proteins | sample GraSoiAngelo_134_FD_185891 | JGI IMG/M metagenome (GOLD analysis project Ga0209376, IMG submission 185891) | Grasslands soil microbial communities from the Angelo Coastal Reserve, California, USA - 14_0929_05_30cm (SPAdes) (version 2) | ecosystem: Environmental > Terrestrial > Soil >... | reverse complement strand
CTAGCTGAGATCAACGCGACGGCGCGTGAGCGCGCTCGCGCTGCCGACCGTTATCGCGATCGCTCCAATCGCGTACACGATACCGAAGATCATCTCGCCCCGGTTCTGCGGCGCCGGGTTTCTCGTCGTGAACAGCAACAGATTGATGATCACGTATGCCGCGTAGAGCCACGCGATTCGGATCGCGTATCGTCTCATGCGCCAGATGCCCGCCGCATAGGCGAGCAGGATCACGCCGAGCGCTGAGCCGAGGATCGTGTTCGCGAGGCCCGTCTGGCGCGTGCCGAGGAACACGAGGCCGGTCTGCGGGCCTTCCAGCTTGAATGGCTTCAGCAGATCCTCGATCGCGACCAGCGCGAACAGGATCGCCAGCGTCGTGAGCAGTCCTCCTCGCTTCGCTTCGTCCATGGACGGAGCTTCTTCGGAAATTGCGGGGGTGATGTCAACCCGCCGCCCCGCGCCCGAAGTTCGTGCGGGTGGGGCGACCGTCAACTCGCCGCGGCCGATGCGACGCCGGGCACCAGGGTCAGCACCGCGATCTCCCGCGGCACCCCGACGCGCACCGGCTGCCCGCTCGTGCCAAGCCCGCGGCTCACGTGGAGCCAGGACCCGCCGTCGCGGAACAGCCCGGCGTCGAAGCGGGTCATCAGGAACCGCGCCAGGTTGAAGCGCGGCAGACCGGGGACGGCCACCTGCCCGCCGTGCGTGTGTCCCGCCAGCACGAGCGGCACGCCGGCCGCCGCGGCAGGCGCGAAGACGTTCGGCCGGTGGGTGAGGAGGATGGCGGGCTCTGCCGGAGGACGTGCCGAGAGGACGTGCGGGAGGGCGTCCGCTGCCTGCAAGCGCGGCCGATCCTCGAGGCCGAGGACGTGCAGCCGGGCGCCGCCGATCTCGACCACCGCGGCCTCGTCGCGCAGCACCCGCCAGGACGTCCACCGGCGGAGCGCACCGGCGACCTTCTCCGCGTCGGCGTGGCGATCGTGATTGCCGAGGACCGCGAACACCCCGTAACGCGCGGTGACGCGTGCGAGCTCCGGGATCCAGGACGCCAGGTCGGCCACCGGCGTGTCGACGATGTCTCCCGTCACGCAGACCAGGTCCGGCTCGAGGGCCGCCACCCGGTCGAATGCGTCCCGGAGCCCGCTGCGGTCGGCGAGCGGGCCCAGGTGGAGATCGCTCAGGTGGACGACGCGAAGTCCCGCGAGCGCGGCGGGCAGGGCCATGACCGGCACGTCGAGCCGGGTGACGACCAGGCGACGGTAGCCGCGCAGGTAGCCGTGGACGACCGTCCCCATGGCGAACGCGACGAGCGGCAGCGCCACGATCTCGAATCCACGCGGCAGCGAGAACGGCTCGCGCGCGCCGGTCAGCATGCCGGCCTCCGCCGGATGGCCGCCGAGGACGCCCGCCGCGATCCAGAGCCCGGCGAGCACCAGGAACGCACCGGCGCCGGCGAATGCGGCGAACCCGCCCGCCATGAGCATCCGCGCCGGCCGGTCGACGAGCGCGGGCAGCCGCGACTCGCGCTCGAAGACGCACGCGGCGAGCCGGTTCAACAGGGCCATCGCGGGCAGCGCGAGCAGCTGAAGAGCCGGGGGGAGGGCGCGGAACGGCGGCAGGAGCCAGCAGGCGAGTATCCACTCGCCGACCGCCCAGGCGATCGCGAGGCTCGTGAAGAACCGGCGGAAGAGGAGCTGATCGATCATCTCAGCGGCTCGTCGCAGCCCCAGCCCGGCATGGCGAAGGACATGGCGCCCATGCAAATTTCGGACACCCGGAGATCGCCTCGGCCGAGCGTGCGGATGCGCATCGGGCCACCATACCGAAGCGACCACGGGCGTGGAAGCAGGTCGCGTTTTTGACTCGCGGCAGGGCTTTGGTATCTCTGCCCTGATGCGCCTCGCAAAAAGCTACGAGCCGGGGGCCGCGGAGGCCAGGTGGTACGCGGTGTGGGAGGAAGGGGGCTATTTCCGCCCCGAGAGCGCCCGCGACCCGGCGGCCGCGCCCTTCGTCATGGTCATCCCGCCGCCCAACATCACCGGGTCCCTCCACATGGGGCACGCCCTCAACTGCACCCTCCAGGACATCCTTGCCCGGTACCACCGCATGAACGGCCGGCCGACGCTCTGGGTGCCGGGGACCGACCATGCGGGGATCGCCACCCAGGTGGTGGTCGAGCGGCAGCTCGGCGGGGCCGAGGCGCGCCGGGCGCTGGGACGCGAGGAGTTCGAACGCCGGGTCTGGGAGTGGCGGGAAGCCTCCGGCCGCACCATCGTGCATCAGCTCCGCCGCCTCGGCGTCTCGTGCGACTGGACGCGCGAGCGCTTCACGCTCGACGCGGGCCTCTCGCGCGCCGTGCGCGAGGTCTTCGTCACGCTCTACGAGGAAGGCCTCCTCTACCGCGGCGACCGCCTGATCAACTGGTGCATCCAGTGCCAGACCGCGCTCTCGGACCTCGAGGTGGACCACCGCGAGCAGGCGGGCACGCTCTACCACATCCGCTACGGCCCGGTGACGGTCGCGACGGTGCGCCCCGAGTCCAAGCTCGGCGACACGGCGCTCGCCGTCCATCCCGACGACGCCCGCTACCGCCACCTGGTCGGGCAGACGCTCGCGGTGGAGACGGAATCGGGCACGCTGCAGCTTCCCGTCATCGCCGATCCGGCGGTCGACCCGAGCTTCGGCACGGGCGTGGTCAAGGTGACGCCGGCGCACGACCCCGCCGACTGGGAGATGGGCCAGCGCCACGGGCTCGCGCTCCGCTCGGTGGTCGGCACCGACGGTCGCATGACCGCGGAGGCCGGCCGCTATGCCGGGCTCGACCGCTTCGAGTGCCGGAGGCGCATCGTCGAGGACCTCCGCGCGCTGGGCCTCCTCGAGCGCGAGGAGCCGTACCGGCACCGGGTCGGGGTGTGCTACCGCTGCGGCACGGTCGTCGAGCCGCTCGTCTCGCGCCAGTGGTTCGTCAGGATACAGCCGCTCGCGCTCCCCGCGACGGCCGCGGTGCGCGACGGCCGGACGCGCTTCATCCCGAAGCAGTGGGAGAACACGTACTTCGCGTGGATGGAGAACATCCGCGACTGGTGCATCTCGCGCCAGCTCTGGTGGGGGCACCGCATCCCCGTCTGGACGTGCGAGGCGTGTGGTGAGACGGTGGTCGCGCGCGACGACCCGACCGAATGCCCCGCCTGTCGCGGCGCCGCGCTGGTTCAGGAAGCCGACGTCCTCGATACCTGGTTCAGCTCGGCGCTCTGGCCCTTCTCGACGCTCGGTTGGCCGGAGCGCACGGCGGACCTGGCACGCTACTACCCCACCAGCGTGCTCGTCACCGGCTTCGACATCATCTTCTTCTGGGTGGCGCGCATGGTGATGATGGGGCTCCGCTTCACCGGCGACGTGCCCTTCCGCGACGTCTACATCCACGGCCTGATCCGCGACCCGCTCGGCCAGAAGATGAGCAAGTCGAAGGGCAACGTGATCGACCCGCTCGGGCTGCTCGACACCTACGGGACCGACGCGCTCCGCTTCGCGCTCGCCGCCTTCGTCGGCATGGGGCGGGACATCAAGCTCGCACCCGAGCGGATCGAGGGCTACCGGAACTTCGCCAACAAGCTGTGGAACGCGGCTCGTTTCGTCCTGATGAACGTCGAGGGTGCCGGCTCCGCCGCCCCCGCCGTCGCCGACACCCTCTCGCGTGGCGAGCGGCCGCCGGACGCTGCCTTGCCGGACCGCTGGATCCTCTCGCGGCTCGAGCGCGCGACCGCCGAAGTACGCGACGCGCTCGACGCCTATCGCTTCAACGACGCGGCGGTGCGGCTCTACCAGTTCACCTGGAACGAGTTCTGCGACTGGTACGTCGAGGCGGCCAAGATCCCGCTCGGGGCGGGAGGCGCCGCGGCCGAGCGGACGCGCGGCGTGCTGCTCCACGTCCTCGAGCGGCTGCTTCGCCTGCTCCACCCGATCATGCCCTTCATCTCGGAGGAGATCTGGCAGGCGGTGGTGGCCGAGGGCTGGGGAGCGGCGCGCGCGGCGCGCTTCCCGCCGAGCATCATGGTGGCGGAGTACCCGCACCCGCTCGGCACCCTGCTCGACGACGCGGCCGAGGCCGACATGGGGCGCCTGATGGCCCTCGTGCGCGCCGTCCGCAATCTCCGCTCCGAGCTGAACCTCCCGCCGTCGCGGCGGCTCGCCGCCGAGGTCTTCGCGGCGGACGCGGCCGCACGGCGCCTGCTCGAGGCCGCGTCGGAGCTCATCATGACCCTGGCGCGCCTCGACCCGCTCACGTTCCTCGACACGCCCACGCGGCCCCGCCACGCGGCCATCGAGACGCTCGACGGCATCGAGCTCTACGTGCCGCTCGCGGGCGTCGTCGACGACGTCGGCGGCGAGCTGCGCCGGCTCGAGCGGGAGCTCGCGAAGGTGGAGGGCGAGCTCGGCGCGACGGCGGCGAAGCTCCGTAACCCGCAGTTCACCGAGAAGGCGCCCGAGGAGGTGGTGGAGGAGGTGCGGGCGAAGGGCGTCCAGCTCGAGGAGCGGCGCGCGGCCCTCGGCCGGAGCCTCGAGCGGCTGCGCGGGATGGAGGCCTGAACGGCGGACCCCGCCACAGACCCCTTCTGGGACCACCCGCGCATCGCGGCGCTCATCGACCTGGCGCTCGAGGAGGACGTGGGCGGCGGCGACGGGACATCGGAAGCCCTCGTGCCGTCCGGCACGAGGGCCCGCGGCATGCTTTACGCAAAGCAGCGTCTCGTTGTCTGCGGCCTGCCGCTCCTCCACCGCGTCTTCGGCGCGCTCGGCGCGGTCCGCATCACCCTTGGAGCCCGGGAGGGGGCGCAGGCCGAGCCGGGCGACGTGCTGGCGACGCTCGAGGGCGACGCGCGCGCGCTGCTCGCCGGCGAGCGGCTGGCGCTGAACCTCCTCCAGCACCTCTCGGGCATCGCGACGCTGACCCGCACGTGCGTCGAACGCGTCCGCGGCACGCGTCTCGTGGTGCGCGACACGCGGAAGACCGTCCCGGGTCTCCGGCTGCTCGCCAAGTACGCGGTGCGCACCGGCGGCGGCACCAACCATCGCCTCGCGCTCGACGACGCGATCCTCATCAAGGACAACCACCTCGTGCTGCGCGGCGGCAGGGTGGCCGACGCCGTTCGCGCCGCCCGCGCGGCCGCGCCCGGGCTGCCGCTCGAGGTCGAGTGCCGGACGCTCGGGGAGGTCGAGGAGGCCGTCGCCGCGGCGCCCGACCTGATCCTCCTCGACAACATGTCGCTCGCGGGGCTCGCCGAGGCGGTGCGGCTGGTCGCCGGGCGCGTGCCGCTCGAGGCCTCGGGCGGCATCGGGCCGGAGGACCTGCCCGAGGTCGCCGCCACCGGCGTGGACTACGTCGCCATGGGCATGCTGACCCACTCGGCGCCGGCCGCCGATCTGAGTCTGAAGCTCGCACCGGTGCCATGACGCCGGGCGAGCGGATCGTCGCCTGGCTGCGCGCCTCCACGGCGCCGCTCTCGGGCGAGGAGCTCGCTCGCCGCCTCGGCTGCTCGCGCGCCGCCGTGTGGAAGCAGATCGGGGCGCTGCGCCGTCTCGGGTACCGGATCGAGGCGCGGCGCGCGCATGGCTACGCGCTGGCGGCTGCGCCCGATCGGCTCGGGCCCGCGGAGCTCGCGCCGCACCTCGCCGGCCGCTGGCGTGACATCCGCTGGCTGGCCGAGACCGACTCGACCCAGCGCGTCGCGCGCGAGCTCGGCCGGGCGGGCGCCCCGGAGGGGACGGTGGTGATCGCCGAGGCGCAGACCGCGGGTCGCGGCCGGCTCGGGCGCACGTGGCACTCGCCGCGGGGCGTGAACCTCTACTGCTCGATCGTGCTCCGGCCGCCGCTGTCGCCGGCCGCCGTGCCGCAGGTGGCGCTGGTGGCGGGCGTGGCGGCGGCTGCGGCGCTCGCCGAGACGCCGGGCCTCGCGCCGCGCCTCAAATGGCCGAACGACGTCCTCATCGACGGCCGCAAGGTCGCGGGAATCCTCACCGAGATGGAGGCCGAGGTCGAGCGCGTGCACCACGTGATCCTCGGCATCGGCGTCAATCTCAACGCGCCGCGCGCCGCCTTCCCGCCCGAGCTGCGCGAGCGGGCGACGTCTCTCTTCCTCGCCACCGGGCGTCGGGTCGACCGCGCCGCCGTCACGGGCCGGTTGCTCGCCGCGCTGGAGGCGCGTTATGGTCGCTTCCTCGAAGGCGGATTCGAGGCGGTGCGAGCCGAGTGGGAGTCCTACTCTTGCCTGACCGGAACGGACGTGCGTGTGGCCTCGGCCGAGGGTGAGATGGCGGGGCGGGTGCTCGGGCTCGATACCGACGGCGCGCTCATGCTCGCGCGTCCCGACGGTACCAGCACCCGAATCGTCGCAGGCGAGGTGACAGTCCGGGGCTGACCGTGCTGCTCGCGATCAACGTCAACAACACCTACACGAAGATCGGCATCTATTCGGGCGCTCGTCTGGCCCTCAACTGGCGGCTCCAGACGGAACCCGGGCGCACGGCGGACGAGTACGGGGTCTTCCTGCTCGGGCTCTTCGAGGCGGCCGGGGCCGCCGTCTCCGCCATCGACGCGGTCATCGTGGCGAGCGTCGTGCCGCCGATGAACCCGATCATCGACGAGCTGGCGCGCAAGTTCTTCCGTCAGGAGCCGATGCAGGTGGGGCCCGGCATCCGCACGGGCATGCCGATCCTCATGGAGAACCCGAAGGAGGTGGGTGCCGACCGCATCGTCAACGCCGTCGCCGGCTACGACCGCGCGCGCAGCGCGTGCATCGTCGTCGACTTCGGGACGGCGACGACCTTCGACTACGTGACCGCGCGCGGCGAGTACGCTGGCGGGGTGATCGTGCCGGGCATCGCCATCTCGCTCGACGCGCTCTTCATGCGCACGGCCAAGCTGCCACGGGTGGAGCTCGTCCGGCCGCCGCGGGTGGTGGGTCGCAACACCATCCACGCCATCCAGTCGGGTGTGATCCACGGCTACACGGCGCTGGTCGACGGCCTGGTCGAGCGCATCCGGCGGGAGAACGACCCGCAGGCCCGCGTGCTCGCCACGGGCGGGCTCGCGTCGCTCATCGCGCCCGAGTCGTCCACCATCGAATCGGTGGACGAGTTCCTGACCCTCGACGGGCTTCGCATCGTCTACGAGCGCAACGGAGGACGAGATGCCAGCTGACGAGGTCGCGAAGGTCCAGAACATCGCCGTCGTCGGGCAGGGCGGGGCGGGGAAGACGACCGTGGCGGACGCGCTGCTCTTCGCGGCTGGAGCGGTGACCCGCCTCGGGCGGGTCGACGACGGCACGTCCGCGTTCGACACCGAGCCCGAGGAGCAGCGCCGCAAGACGACGATCACCGCCGCCCTCCACCACGTCGCGTGGCGCAAGCACGAGGTGAACCTGATCGACACGCCCGGCTACTCGTCCTTCCTGCACGACGCGCGCAACTGCCTCCACGCCGCCACCGGCGCCGTCCTGGTCCTCGGCCCGACGGGGGGCGAGGTGAAGGTCGAGGCCGAGAAGGTCTGGGGCTGGCTCGCCGAGCTCGGCATCCCCGCCGTCGGCTTCATCACGCGCATGGACCGCGAGCGCGCCGACGTCGGGCACGCGCTGAAGGACCTCCAGGCGATCGGTGCCAAGCCCGCGCTCCTCCAGCTCCCCGTCGGCCGCGAGGCGGAGTTCCGCGGCGTGATCGACCTGCTCTCCGGCCGCGCCTATCTGTACCAGGGGGAGTCGGGCGTCGTGCAGGAGGCGGCCCCGCCCGCCGAGCTCGCCGACGAGGTGCGGGCGGCGCGCGAGCGGCTGGTCGAGACGATCGCCGAGGCCAACGACGCGCTCCTCGAGAAGTACCTCGAGGGGGTGGAGCTGACGGCCGACGAGCTCGGGGCCGGCCTCCGCGAGGGCGTGCGCGCGGGCAAGTTCCTGCCCGTCCTCTGCGGGGCGGCGGGCCGCGCCATCGGGCTCCATCCGCTGCTCGACGCGATCGTCGACCTGCTGCCGTCGCCGGCGGACCTGAAGCCCTGGGTGGGGGACAACCCGAAGACGGGCGACAGCGTCGAGCGGGCCGCCGATCCCACGGCCCCCTTCTCCGCCTTCGTCTTCAAGACGATCGTCGATCCCTTTGCCGGCCGCCTCTCCGTGCTGCGCGTCGTCTCCGGCCGCATCCACGCCGACCTCAACTGCATCAACTCGGCCCGCGACGTCCGGGAGCGCATCGGCCACCCCCTCAAGCTCGAGGGCAAGAAGCAGACGGCGGTGACGGCGGCGGTGGCGGGCGACATCGTCGCGGTCGCGAAGCTGAAGGACGTGGCCTCCGGGGACACGCTCTGCGACGAGAAATCGCCCATCGTCTTCCCGCCGCTGCCCGACACGCCGGCGGCGATCTCGTTCGCGGTTGCGCCGAAGAGCAAGGCCGACGACGAGAAGGTCATGCAGGGGCTCCACCGCCTCATGGAGGAGGACACGGCGCTCCGCGTCCACCGCGACGAGCAGACCAAGGAGTTCGTCGTCTCGGGTACCGGGCAGCTCCACCTCGAGGTGGCGATCGAGCGGCTCAAGCGCAAGTTCGGCACCGAGGTGGAGCTGAAGGCGCCGAAGGTGCCGTACAAGGAGACGATCAAGGGCTCGGCCAAGGCGCAGGGCAAGTACAAGCGCCAGACCGGCGGCCGCGGGCAGTACGGCGACACCTGGCTCGAGATCGCCCCGCTCGCGCGCGGCAAGGGCTTCGAGTTCGAGGACGCGATCGTCGGCGGCGTGATCCCGCGCAACTTCATCCCCGCCGTGGAGAAGGGCATCCGCGAGGTCCTCCCGCAGGGCATCCTCGCCGGCTACCCGATCGTCGATCTGAAGGTGAAGCTCTACGACGGCACGTACCACGACGTCGACTCGTCGGAGATGTCGTTCAAGATCGCGGCCTCGATGGGGTTCAAGAAGGCCTTCGAGATGTGCAAGCCCGTGCTGCTCGAGCCGATCATGACGATGAACGTCGTCGTGCCCGACGAGTGCATGGGCGACGTGATCGGCGACTTGAACAGCCGCCGCGGCAAGGTGGTGGGCGTCGAGCCCAAGGGCAACGGCCAGCAGGTGATCAAGGCGCACGTGCCGATGGCGGAGGTCCTGCGCTACGCGCCCGACCTCCGCTCGATGACCAGCGGGCGCGGCGATTTCGCCCTCGAGTTCTCGCACTACGAGGAGGTGCCGCCGCACATCGCCGAGAAGCTCATCAAGGAGGCGCAGGCCACCCGGGCCGAGCGGCATGGCTGAGGAGCAGGAAGGGGAGGAGGCGGTCGCCGAGCTCGTCCGCTCGATCGAGGCGGGCTCGGACACGATCAACGTCCCGGCGGAGCTGATCGACGAGCCGGCGGAGGCCGCGCCCCCGCCGCCGCGGAGCCTCTACGGGCGGATCCTGACCATGAGCATCGCCGAGAAGCTCAAGCTCGCGCTCCGCGGCAACAAGGATGCGCGCGCGATTCTCATCCGCGACTCGAGCAAGCTGATCCGCCGCTTCGTGATGCAGAACCCGCGCCTGTCCGACGCCGAGGTGATCGCCATCGCGCGCAACCGGAGCAGCGACGACGAGCTGCTGCGCGTGATCGTCGAGCGCCGCGAGTGGATGCGGAACTACCAGGTGCGGCTCGCGCTCGTGACCAACCCGAAGACGCCGCTCGCGGTGGCGCTCAGGCAGCTCCCGACGCTCGGCGAGCGCGACCTCCGCATGCTCGCCAAGTCGCGGAACGTGCCGCAGACCGTGGTGGCACAGGCGCGGCGGCTGGTGCTGGCGATGGGTCGGCAGGCGTGAAGCGGGCGGTCAGAGCCACCCCGCCCGCTTGAAGCGCGCGTACAGCAGGGCGCACGCGCCCACCATTGCGCCGCCGGCGACCGGGTATGCCCACCGCCAGTGCAGCTCGGGCATGAACTCGAAGTTCATGCCGTAGACGCCGGCGATCAGCGTCGGCACGGCCTCCCGTCTGTGCCCCAGCGCGCCGGCGGGCGCAATCAATTCGGGCCGCGTCGCTTTCGGGCTCCCACGCCGTCGGCTAGAGGAGGCGGGCCATGCGTGCAGTCCGCTGGCTCGCGGCGGCGGTGCTGGGATTGGCCGGGCTCGCCGGGCTCGGCGAGGCGGTGCTGCGCCTGGCGGGGTTCGGGCACCCGATCCTCTACGACAACCGCGCGGCCTACGGCTACCGCCCGCTGCCGGACCAGACCCGACGGCGCTTCGGAGGCGCGCGCGTCCACGTCAACAACCTCGGGCTGCGCGGCGCCGACGTGACGCCCGAGCGGCCGCCCGGCGCGCTCCGCATCCTCTTCCTCGGCGACTCGGTGACGTGGGGCGGCAGCTACGTGGACGACGCCCAGCTCTTCGCGACGATCGCCGCCGACACCGTGCGACGCCAGCATCCCGGCCGCTTCACGGCGGTGGAGGCGCTCGACGCAGGCGTCAACGGCTGGGGTGCCGAGAACATCGCCGGCCTGGTCGGCGCCGAGGGCGAGTTCCCTGACGCCTTCGGCAGCGACGTCTGGGTGCTGACCATCCTCGACGACGATTTCCGGCGCGAGAGGACGCACGTGGGCGAGGTGCCGTACTTCAACGTCTCGCCGGCCATGGCGTGGGAGGAGCTGCTCGTGCTCGGTGCCTACCGGATCGTGACGACGTACAAGCGCCCGAAGCCGGCCGCCGACTTCGAGCGCATCGGGCGAGAGGACCTCGAGGTCTACCGGGCGCTCGCCGCGCACGCACGCGCGCGGGGAGCCCTCGTGCTCTTCGTCTGGCACCCCGACCGCGCGGCGGTGGGCGGCGCGGAGGAGGTCTGGAAGGGACGGCTCGCCGCGATGGCCGCCGACGCCCGCGTGCCGTTGCTCGACCTCCTGCCGGCCTACCGGCACGCGGGCGGCGCCGCCCTCTACGTCGACGGGCTCCACCTCGGCGTCGCCGGACACGCGGTCGCGGGGCGGGCGATCGGGGAGTGGCTGGCGGAGGCGGTGCTCAGATGAGCGGGCGTCGACGGGATGCCGTTCTCTCATGGGCGCCGGGTCACTGCACGTAGCCGAGGGCCCGGAGCCGATCGCCGAAGCTCGCATCGTACCCCGAGGGCTGCGGTGGGGCTGGCACGGTCTCCCGCCAGCGCTGCAGGACCTGTCTCATCGAGTCGCCCTCGGGCGCGGTGCCGTATCGGTTCTCGCGCTCGGCGGGGTCGCGGCCGAGGTCGTAGAGCTCGAAGCGCCCGAGCGCGGGCGCGTGTATCAGCTTCCAGCCCGCCATGACGAGCGACAGGACCTCGATACGGTTTCCCGCCGGCGCGATCCCCACGGCGGTCTCGGACACGGCGGCGCCGGCCCCTCCCCCGCGCAGCAGGTTACGACCCGGTAGGCCAGGGGGCGTGGCGATGCCCAGCAAGGCTGTGATCGTCGGGAAGAGATCGATGCCCTGGGCGAGGTCCGTGCGGCGTCCCGCACGGACTCCCGGGCCGAAGATCACGAGCGGGACCCGGATGGATTCCTGATAGAGCTGTGACCCGTGCCTGAGCCGCCCGTGTTCCTGGAACTCCTCGCCATGGTCGGCCGTCACGATGACGAGCGTGGAGTCCCGCACGCCGAAGGCCGCGAGGCCATCGAGCAGCATTGCGAGCTCTGCATCCCAGGCCCCGACCTCGCCGTGGTAGAGGTGCCGGAGATGCCCGATCTCCGCCGCCGAGAGGGGCGGGGCTCCCTTCCTGTTCAGCGCGTCGGCCGTGTCCCGCACCCAGCCCGCGGCGATCGCGGGACGGACGCCCGCGGGGGCGGCCGGCCGGAACGCGGCGGGAGGCGTGTATGGATCGTGGGGCTCCATGTAGTGGAGGTAGGCGACGAAACGGTGGCCACGGTTGCGCTCCAGCCAGCGCAGGAACGTCCGGTTGACCGCTGCCGCCGGCGTCCAGTTCCGGCCCGCCGGGTCCCAGCTGAACTCCACGAACGTCTCGAAGCCCTGGGCCAGGTTGGTTGCCCGCGAGACGAGGGGATTGGCCGATACCCCCACCGTCGTGATGCCGGCGTGCGCTGCCTGCTCGGCCCACGTGGTCACCGCGTCGCTCAGCAGCTCGCCGCGGCCGCGCTCGTCGTCGTCGACGGGCTGGCTCCTCACCGCCCCGTGGCTGCGCGGATGCAGGCCGCTGAGGAGCGAGGCCACCGACGGGAGAGTCCAGCTCGACTGCGCGACGGCGTGCTCGAACACCAACCCTTCGGCCGCCAGGCGGTCGAGCGTAGGCGTCCGGCTCGGTTCGGCACCGTAGACGCCCAGGGCGTCCGCACGCAGCGTGTCGACCAGCAGCACGAGCACGTTCGGCGTCCCGGGCGCGGCCGGCTGCCGGTCACGCACGGTGTCGCGGACGGCCCGAACGCGGGTCCAACCCGGCGCCCCGGCGGGCGGCCGATCGCGGCGTTCGGCGACCGTCTCGAGCACGATCTCGACCGGGCGGTCGACGTCGAGCCCGAGGTCGATTCGCTCGTCGAACCAGCGCCGGTCGCGGTGGTGCGCGGCGGGGTTGACGAGCCGCTGGTACAGCCTGCGCCCGTCGACGGTCACGATGAAGCGCACGCCGCTCGCGCGCTCTCGCCGGCCTGGCGTGGTCTCCATGCCGGCACCGAAGCGCAGCCCGGCGCCGGCGGGCAACGTGGCGCGGAAGCGGATGCGGGCTCCGGGCGGCGCCACGATCGCCCGGCGCGCGCCGGCGCCGCGTAGCGGCTCCCCGGGCTGCACGACTCCCTGACGCACGAGGGCGTCGGGGGCCTCGGCCGCGACGTTGTCACGGTCGAACGCCGCGCTCAGGTCGGCGATCACGTCCTCGGTGACGATCCGCGCCGGAAGAGAGAACTCACGCGAGCGGAGTCGGACCCATACGACGGCGGCGCCGACGAGGAGCGCCACGCCCGCAGCCACTCGCCGACGGCCGTGCGGCGTCATCGCCCGGTCGTCCGGACCACACCCAGCCGCCGCACCGCTCGGAGCGTGGCGCTCGGGAGCAGCAACGCGGCAAGCGCACCGGCGGCGGGGCGGCTTGCCACCGTGCGCGGGCACTCGCGGAGCGCCCGGCCTGCGAGCCCGATCGCCGTCGAGCGGTCCTCGGCGGCCATGGATGCGGCGTCGTACCAGTAGAGGCGGGCGCGGGCGGCCGCGCGGCTGAGGTGCGCCAGGCGGGGCATGTCGCTCTCGAGGTAGAGCCGGTCGACCACCCGCAAGCCGCCCTCGAGCACCTTGGCGCGTGCCGTGTTGTCGCCGTGCACCCGGTAGAGCGTGAGCTCCTCGTCGACGACCGCCACGGGGTACCGCCGGGCGAGGCGCAGCCAGAGGTCCCAGTCCTCGCACGCGTGCAGGGTGGCCTCGAAGGCGCCGACGGCCTCGAGGCAGGTGCGACGTACGAGCACGGACGCGAGGATGATGACGTTCCCGCGCATCAGCCGGGGCAGGATCCAGCCGGAGACCGCCCGGAGCGGCTTGCGGGTGAGGAGCTCGCGGCCCGCTGCGTCGATGAAGCGCGCCGCCGTGTAGCAGAGGCCTGCGGCCGGGTCGGCGGCGAGCGTGGCGACCTGCCGGGCGAGCTTCTCCGGCCGCCAGAGGTCGTCGGCATCGAGGAAGGCGACGAGCGGCCCCGACGACATGGCGATGCCCCGGTTGCGCGCCGCGGACCGTCCCGCTCGCGTCTGGAGAACGTAACGGATGCGGGGGTCATCTGCATGACCGCCCACCACGCGCCGGGTATCGTCGGTGGAGCCGTCGTCGACGATGACGAGCTCCCAGTCCTGGAACGTCTGCCGGCGGACGCTGTCGATCGTCGCACCCAGCCAGCGTGCGCTGTTGTAGGTCCCGATGACGACGCTCACCGTGGGCATGGCGGTCATTCGACGTAGCCGAGGGCACGCAGCTTCTCGGGGAAAGCTGGATCGTAATACGTCACGGCGGGCGGGGAGGGCGCGGCGGATTCCCAGGCCGCAAGCGTCTCGCGCAGCGCGGCCCCCTGCGGGACGGTGCCGAAGCGATCGTCGTGCTCGCCGGGATCGTGCGCGAGGTCGTAGAGCTCCGAACGCCCGAGCGCCGGCGCGTGGATCAGCTTCCACTCGGGCGTGCGGAGCGAGAGGAGTCGGGTCTCCGTCCCGTCGGGACCGATCGCGTTGCGGGTCTCGGAGATCGCCGGCCGAGCGGCGCGAGCGGCGAGCAGGTTCTGCCCTTCGAGCCCCGGTGGGGGCGGGAGCCCGAGCAGCGCGCTGACCGTCGGGAAGACGTCGATGCCCTGCGCCTGCTCGGCGACGCGGCCGGGGACGATGCCGGGACCGGCGATGACCAGCGGAACGCGCAGCAGCTCGTCGTACAGCTGGGTGCCGTGCCCGAGGCGGCCATGCTCCTGGAATTCCTCGCCGTGGTCCGCGGTCACCAGGATCACGGTCGATTCACGCACCCCGGCAGCCGCGAGCCCCTCGAGCAGACCGCCGAGCGCCGTGTCCCAGGTCCGCACCTCCGCCTGGTACAGCGCCCGGAGGTGGCCCACGGCTGCCGGCCCGAGGGGCGCGTGTCGGCCGTGGTTGATCGCCAGCGTGAGGTCCTTCACGTGTCCACGCGCGACCGCGGGCGCAATGCCCTCCGGCGGGACCGGCCGCAGGGCGGCAGGTGGATCGTAGGGCTCGTGCGGCTCCATGTAGTGGAGGTAGGCGAGGAAGCGCCGGCCGGGGTTCTGGTGGAGCCAGTCGAGGAAGACGCCGTTCACGTCGCTCGCGCGCGCCTCCTCGCGGCTGTCCCGGTTCTCCGGCAGCGCGATGAAGGTCTCGAAGCCTCGCGCGAGGTTGGTTTCGCGGGAGACCACGAAGTTCGCCGACACGCCGATCGTCGTGATGCCGCCCTGCTCGGCGTGAGCGGCAAGGGTCGGCAGCGTGTCCGCGAGAAAGCTCGCCTGGACCCGGTCCCCGGTGAGGCCGTGGCTCGTCGGATGGAGGCCCGTGAAGATGGACGCGACCGAGGGCACCGTCCACGGCGCCTGGGCAATCGCGCTCTCGAACACGAGCCCTTGCCGCGCGAGCCGATCGAGGCTCGGGCTGGGGCTCGGGGCGGCACCGTAGCAACCGAGCTGGTCGGCGCGCAGCGTGTCCACCAGGAGGAGGAGCACGTTCGGCGCATCGGGGCGCGCCGGCTGCCGGTCGCGGTGCGTCTGGTGGAGCACGCGCACGTGGCTCCAGCCCGGTATCCCGGACGGCCGACGCGCGGGCACGGCGACGTCCGTGCTGAGCGTGAGCTCGACCTCACGGTCGGCGAGGCGGCCCAGCTCGACGCGGTCGTCGAACCAGCGACGGTCGCGGTGGCTGGCGGCGGGGTCGATGGTGCGGGCGAAGACCTCCTCGCCGTCGATGCTCACCGAGAAGCGGATGCCGGCCAGGCGCGTGTCCCGGGTCGCGGGCCCCTGCACCCCGGTGCTCAGCTCGAGGGCGGCGTCGGCGGGAAGGCGGAGGCGATGGCGAAGGCGCGACGGCGGTGGCGCCAGGAGGGCGGGCCGGCGGCCGCCGTGCAGCTTGTAGTAGGGATTCGGCTCGAGCTCGCCCGCGCGGACGGGCGCATCGGAGGGCTCGGCCACCACGGCGCTGCGGTCGAGCGTTCCGGAGAGGTCGGCGACGACGTTCTCGATCGTGATGCGGGAGGGCAGGCGGAGCCGGGTCGAGCGGCGCGCGACGCGGTCGACCGCGAACGCGAGGGCGAGACAGAGCCCGACGGCGCTCACGACCGCGATCCGCGGGGGAGTCATTCGACGTATCCCAGCGCGCGCAGCTTCGCACGGAGATCTCGATCGCCCTCCGTCACCGGGGGCGCGGGAGGCGCCTCGGCCTCGAGCGCGGCGAGCTGCTGCAGGAAGGCCGCCGCCTGCGGCGCCGTCGCGAACCGGTCCTCTCGCTCCGCCGGATCGTGCTCGAGGTCGTAGAGCTCCGAGCGCCCGAGCGCGGGCGCGTGGATGAGCTTCCAGGATGGTGTGCGCAGGGAGACGAGCGCCGCTCCCGTGCCGTCGGGAAGGCGTCCGTTCAGAGTCTCCGAGACGACGGCACGAGGTTGCCGGGCGCCGAGCAGGTTCTGTCCCGGCAGCTCCGGGGACGGAGAGAGCTCCAGCAGGGCGGACACGGTGGGGAAGAGATCGATCCCCTGGGCCAGCTCGCTCACGCGCCCGGCGATGATCCCGGGCCCCGCGATCACGAGGGGCACGTGCAACGTCTCCTCGTAGAGATGCGCGCCGTGCATCAGGCGTCCGTGCTCCTGGAACTCCTCCCCGTGATCCGCGGTGACCAGGACGACCGTGGACGTGCGCAGCCCGAGCTCGTCGAGCCGATGGAGGAGCACGCCGAGCGCGTCGTCCCAGGAACGGACCTCGGCGTCGTACAGGCGGCGCAGGTAGCGGACCTCCTGATCGGGCAGCAGCATCCCCTCGGCCGACAGGAGCTCGTGCACCCACTGGTCGAGATGGCCCGCCGCGACGCGCGGGCGGATGCCGGCGGGCGGCGGCGGGCGGTAGCGCGCGGGCGGCGTGTAGGGGTGATGCGGCTCCATGTAGTGAAGGTACGCGAGGAAGCGATAGCGTCGATTCGGGCGCAGCCAGCGGAGGAACGCCTCGTTGACCTCGCTGGCCGTCGCCCAGGTCTTCTCGCGCACCCGACCGTCGTCCCGTGGCGCGAGCTCCAGCTCCTCGAAGGTCTCGAACCCCTGCGCGTAGTTGGTCGCACGCGAGACCAGCGGGTTGGCCGAGATGCCGACCGTCGAGATGCCGGCGGCGGCGGCGTGCTCGGCCAGGGTGAGGAGCCTGTCGGGCAGGTACGCGGCGTGTCCGTCGTCGAGGGCGCCGGGGTCTCCGGTCACGCCGTGGCTGCGGACGGGTACCCCGGTCAGGAGCGAGGCGACGGAGGGCATCGTCCATGGGGCCTGCGCGATCGCGTTCTCGAACACCAGCCCTTCCCGCGCGAGCTGGTCGAGGGTCGGGCTGGCGCTCGGGGCGGCCCCGTACGGCCCGAGGCTGTCCGCACGCAGCGTGTCGACGAGGAGCACGAGCACGTTCCGGGCGCCCGGAGCGGCCGCCTGCCGCTCGCGCCACGTGTCACGCACCACGCGCACGTGGCTCCAGCCCGCCGTGCCGCATGGCCGCCGCCCCGGGTCCGACGTCGAGGTCTCGAGGACGATCTCGACCTCGCGATCGCCGAAGGCGCCGAGATCGACGCGCTCGTCGAACCAGCGACGGTCACGTCGCCGAGCGGCCGGGTTGACGGCGCGGGCGAAGAGCTCGCGTCCATCGGCGGTCACCCTGAAGCGGACGTCGGCGGTCTTGGCATCGCGCCGGCCGTCGCCTTGCACGCCCACGCCGAAGCGGAGCGCAGCATGCGGGGGCACACGCATGCGGTAGTGGAGCGAGGAGGGCGACGGCGTGACCATGGCCTCGCGCATACCCGCATCGGCGCGCAACTCGTGGCCCGGGTGGAACCTGGTGAGGGAGACGGGCATGTCGGGCGCGGGTGACAACTCGGCGACCAGCTCCTCGGTGTGGAGCTGGCTCGGCAAACGCTGGCTGCGGCCCCAGAAGAGGGCAAGGGCGGCCGCACCGGCCGCCGCCGCGAACGTGGCGGCGGCGCCCTGGCGCCACGTCATCCGGCGGCCCCTCTCACGCGCGCCGTCGCCACGCGCGCACCGCGGGCAGGGAGGCGAGGAAGCGCACGGTCGGATGGAACCGCAGGCGCCCGAGCGCCCCGCCGCGCGCCGCCCGCGAGTCGTCCAGCGCCGACTTGAGGGTGTCCTTCATCCGTGCCGGCCAGAGCCAGCCCCTGGCGAGAGCGAAGCGGTAGTAGGGAAGGAGGAGGTTCCTGATCGCGAAGTACGCCAGCGTCCGCCAGCTCGTGTGGTACGGGTCGATGGCTCCCGTGATCGGCGAGCTGCGCACCCCGGCGACGGCTTGCGCAGCGAGTGCGCGCGCGAGACCGTCCGGGAGGGCAAGGCGGGGCGCCGTCGCGCACCGCCGCCTGGCCTCCGCCAGCAGCGTCACGAGGCGATCGCCCATCTGCTCGCGGCGGAATTGCTCGCTGACCCGCGCGCGCCCGCAGGCACCCAGCGATCGGCGCCGCTCCGGGTCGCCGAGCAGCTCGTGGAGCGCCCGGGCGTAGGCCTCGGCGTCGCGGTCGTCGCCGGTCACCGGCAGCAGGACTCCGCAGTCGGGTGTCACCAGCTCGCGCTGGCCCCCGACGTCGGTCCCGACGACGCAGACGCCACTGGCCATGGCCTCGAAGAGGCCGACCGACATCCCCTCGTAGCGGGACGGGAGGAAGAACACGTCCGCAGCCTGCAGCAGCCGGCGCACGCGGTGCGGCGGCTGGGGACCGAGGAGGCGCACGCGGTCCGCGAGGCCGTGCCGGCGGACGAACGCTCGCAGCGCGGGCCGATCTGGCCCATCGCCCGCGACGAGCGCGACGAACGACACGCCGGCGTCTCGCAGTCGGCGCATCGTCTCGGCGAACACGAGTGGCCGCTTCTGCGGGCAGAGCCGGGCCGCGTACACGATGAGCGCCACGCCGTCATCCAGGCCCACCTCCGCGCGCAGCGCCGCACCCGCGGCGGGATCCGGGCGCCAGGCGGCCACGTCGACGTTCGTGTGACAGACCTCGATCATCGACGCGTCGGCGCCGCGGCCGACCAGCCACTGCTTGAGGTAGCTGGAGGAGACGATGTTCAGGTCGAGCAGCCCCTGACAGTCCACGACGAGGCGCGGGAACCCGCCCTCGGTCCCGTCTTCCTCCACGACGTGGCAGTAGTCCACGAAGGCGACGCCGGGGCAGTGGGCGCGGAGGTAGGGCAGCGCGAGGTACGCCAGGAGGGAGTGCGAGAGCACGACCGCGTCCACACCCCGCGACACGGTCAGGTAGCGGAGAAAGCGCGGGTAGTCCGCCGGCCGGAGGAAGTGCGGCAGGACGAACACGTCCGGCGTCTGGCTCGCAAACGCCGGCAGCCAGCTCTGGTCTCCATCCTGCGTCGCTGCGACCGTCACCTCCCATCCGCGCCCTGCGAGCTCGGTCACCAGATCGAGATTGAACTTGTCCGCCCCGCCGGCGGTGAGCCAGGGCACGAGCACGAGCAGCCGAGGCTTCGTCTTGCGCAGCCGGTTGGTCCACGGCAGCTCGTCACGCAGCGTCGCGCCCGCCCCCGCGGGGCGCGGAAGGCCGCTCCGCCACAGCCGCGGGTACTTCCGACGCAGGTCCCGGCGGAAGGCGCGCCGCCGCCGCCGATCGTCGAGGTTGGACCAACCGCGGTGGGGTCCAGGGCGCCGCCGATACCAGTTCAGGAATTCGGGGACGGTCACGCCCCAGTGGCCGTGGTCGGCCGCCCGCAGCCAGAAGTCCCAGTCCTCGAGGCCGTCCCTGATGCGCTCGTCGTGGCCGCCGATGGCCAGGTAGACGTCGCGGCGGATCATGGCCGCCGGCTCGACGAGGTTCTCGCGCAGGAACGCGTCTCCCTCGTGGAAGCCCCGCCGCCAGAGGTAGTGGGCCGCCCCGAAGCCGACGCAGTAGCCCTTGGCGAACGCGAATTCCGGACGGGACTCGAGGCACCACAGGGACTTCTCCACGGCCGTCGGCTCGAGGAGGTCGTCGCCGTCGAGCTGCTGGACGTAGGCGGCCCGCGCCGCGCTCACCGCCGTGTTGCGGGCGGCGCTGAGGCCGCGGTTCTCCGGGTGGCGGAGCACGCGCACCCGCCGGTCGCGAGCCTGCTGTGCCTCGATGCGAGCGCGCGACGCGGGGTTGGTGGAGCCGTCGTCGACGATGATCCACTCCCACTGCTGGAACGACTGGCGGAAGACGCTCTCGGCCGTCTCCTCGAGCTCGGGGCCCGGGTTGAAGAGCGGCGTGACGATCGACACCGCGGGGGGCGCATCGTCGGCCGGTGCGTAATCGAAGCGGGGCCGCTCGCGCGCCGCGGGCGTGTGGTCGAAGTCGGGCGCCGCCGGGTCGATCATGGCGCCGTTCGCCCATGCCGCAGCTGCCACAGGCGCTCGCGAAGCCAGCGGGCGGCTCGGATGGGCGGGAAGTGGTAGAAGCTCTCCAGGACGTTCCCGGCCGCCTCGGCACGCTCATGCATCCCGGCGAGCGCGTCCTCCAGCGCCGCTTCGTACGCGTCGCGATGCTTGGCGATCAGGCGACGCAGCAGGGAGGCGCGCACGCCCGGGCGGCGCGTGGCGACCTCGCGGCCGGCCCGCAGCCGGCGATAGTACGCCAGGACCTCGGGGACGCATTCCCCGCGCCACCCGCGGCGTGCGGCCGACAACCAGAAGTCCCAGTCCTCGAAGGCCTCGGCGAAGCCCGGGTCGTACCCGCCGACATCGACCCACAGCGCCCGGCGGTAGAGCGAGGTCACGTGGAGGGTGTTGCGGGTCAGCAGCTCGGCGACGGAGAACTCACCCGTGCGCCAGACACCGTGGTGACGGCCGACGAGACCGACCCAGGTGTAGACCACTCCGAGCTGCGGGTCGCGCTCGAGGACGGGAAGGGTCCTCTCGACGTAGCGCGGGTCGAGGTAGTCGTCGGCGTCCAGCGGCAGGATGTAGCCGCCGCGCGCGTGCTCGACGGCGAGGTTGCGCGCGGTAGCGGGCCCGCGGTTCTCGCCGCGGAGCAGCGTTACCGCAGGCTGGTGCGCCGCCTTCTCGAGGATCGAGAGCGTGGTTGGGTCGGTTGACCCGTCGTCCACGAGGACGACCTCCACGTTCGGGTAGGTCTGGGCCGTCGCGCTGCCGAGCGCCGTCCGCAGATACCGACCCGGGTTGAACACGGGTACCACGATGGAGACGAGCGGGCGGGAACCGTTCGACGCGACCACGTCCTATCCTCGGAGCGTTGCCTCGGCGCGCAGGATGACGGTGGGACGCGTCATCCGTCAAGTTGGCGGACGATATCGGGAGCCCTTCCGCGCCGCAAACTTCGCGCCAGCTCGTACGCGCGCATGACCGACGGGCCAACCTGCGCCCACGTATGCAGCCGCGCGATGCGGCCGCGGCCGCGCGCGACCAGCTCCCGGCTCGTTTCGGGTGCGGCGAGCAGCGCGTCGATGCGAGCGGCCAGGTCATGGGGTTCGCCCGGACGGAACGTCCACCCGGCGTCACCGATGGCCTCGCGCACGGCGGGGATGTCGGCGCCCAGCACGGGCACGCCGGCGGCCCATGCTTCGAGGAAGACGATCCCGAACGCTTCCCGCTGCGACGGCAGAACGAGCAGGTCGGCGGCGGCGAGGAGCGAGGCCTTCGCCTCCTCGGACAGCGGGGGGAGGTCGATGACGCCGTCGGACCTCTCGCGTTCGATCAGCTCCCGGTACCACGCCGTGCCGGGGCCGGCGATGACGAGTGCCGGCCGCGGCCGCGTCGCGAGCCGCGGGAGCGCCGCGAGGAGCACCTCCAGGCTCTTGTTCATCGACTTGCGGCCGAGGAAGCAGAGCAGCGGAGCGTCTCGGGGAACGCCGAGGGCGGCGCGCACGGCGTCGCGCGGCATGCTCGGCGGCGCCGCGACGGGCGCATCGACGGCGGTGGACGCGACCACGATGCGCGCCGCGGCCACGCCGCGATCCTGCAGCGTCGTGGCCTCGGCCGCCGTGAGCACGATGACGGCATCGTAGCGGCGCAGCAGCCAGTGCACGAGGCGGTGCTCGAACCACGGGTCGCCCGCATGGAAGTGCGGTGTCAGCACGACCGCGCGCCGGGCGGCACGGGCCGCGAGCCATCCGACGTACGCGTGCGGCCCGGGAAGGCCGTGGACGTGGACGACGTCGGCGTTCCGAGCGCCGGCGAATAGGAGCCCGTACAGCTCCGCCGACTGCGGGCGCGCGAGAGCGTGGAGACCCATGGCGCCGAGGAGCTTCGAGATCGCACGACCGGCCGGGCGGCCAAGGCGGCAGCGCCGGATGGACACGCCCCCTGCGCGGTCGTGTGCGCCGACGGCGACCGATTCGGCCGGGAGCCCGCCCGGCCCCCACACCTCGTCCTCGGAGACGGCACGGAGGGTCAGGACGCGCACGTCGTTCCCCTGGGCGCCCTGCCAGCGCGCCAGCCCTTCACACCATCGCTCCGCGCCCCCGATGGCGGGCGGATAGCGCGGCGTCACGTGCAGTACTCTCACCGCGGCGAATGGGGCTGGACGAAGGTTCCGCTTATCCGGAGGCGGTCCTCGTCGGCGGGAGCCGTGCCGGTCAGGTGCGTCTCGATCGTCCAGCGTCCCGCCGGCCGGCCGACGATCAATGGCGGCGGCTCGCTGGAGCCGGAGGCAGCGACGAAGCGAGCGTCGTTCCGGCGCCACGTGGTCTCGAACCAGCGCTCGGCGATCTCCCCGGGCGCGAGCGTCACGTCCCATGTCAGCTCGAAGCTCAGCGCCGAGGCGTCGTCCAGCCAGGCCGTGACCACCACGCGAAGGGTCCGAGCCGTCGCGGTCGGATTGACCACACGCACGCGATAGCGGGACGGGCTGCCGACGCAGGCGACGGCTTCGCCCGCGAGGGCGGCGAACCCGGCCGCCGGCGGACGAGGCGCGAGGGAGCTCCGGAACACCCCGCCCAGACCGCTCGCCAGCCGGGCAGCGTCGCATCCGACGTACCAGGTCCGCAACGCCTGGCGCGCCAGCCAGGCCCGTGAACGCGGTGTCGGCTCCTGCATGCCTCGCGGTCCCACTAGCAGGAAGCCTTCGCGGCTTCCACGGTTTGACAGGCCCCGGCGGGCATTGCAAAACGCCGCCGTGCCGCTCGACCTCCTGGTCGTGAGCAACGTCTGGCCTCCGCACTTCATCGGCGGCTACGAGCTGGGAGCGGCGGACCTGGTGGCCGGCCTGGAACGGCGCGGTCACCGGGTGACGGTGCTGACGAGCACGTACGGCGTCCCGACTCCCCGTCGCGACGGCAACGTGCACCGCCTCCTCTTCGAGGAGATCCATTTTCGTCCCCTCGGCCTGGCGGCGACGCTCGCCGCAACCCTCGCGAGCGCTCGCGCCCTGCCGCGCGTGCGGCGCTTTCTCGGCCGCGCGCGCTTCACCGTCGTGTGCCTCTTCAACCCGCTCGGACTGAATGCGACGGTCGTCCAGCGGATCTGCGACAGCGGCCCGCCCGTCGTCGCGTACGTGTCCGACGACTGGGTGGCGCGCTGGCCGACGTGCGATCGGCTGCTCGCGAAGTGGTGGCTTCCGCGACCTCACCTGGCGCGCTCTCAGCAGCTCGCGCTGCGGGCGCTGCGCCGCCTCCTCACCCGCCTCCATGTGCTCACACCGGAACCCGACCGGCTGCCGATCCGGCACGCCCTGTTCGTCAGCCGGTTCGTGCGAGACATCAGTCGAGCCCGGCTGCCGTCGCTCGCCACGGCAGACATCATCCCCTGGGGAATCGACGCCACCCGCTTTCCGTTCCGCGCGCGCCGGGCTGCGGAGCTGGGGAACTGGACCTACGTCGGACAGATCGAGCGGCACAAGGGGCTCGAAACGGCAGTCGAGGCGGTAAAGCTCCTCCGCGCGCGAGGGGAGGCGGTTCGACTCGCGCTCCACGGTCACGACACGGGGGGCTTCGCAGGCCAGCTGAAGGAGCGTGTCGAGTGCGAAGGGCTCTCGCAGTGGGTCACGTTTGCCGGCCGGCGGCCGCGCGAGCGCGTGTGGCAGGAAGCCTATGAGCCGGGCGGCCTCTTCGTCCTGCCGTCGACCTGGGACGAGCCATTCCCGATCGCGTTGCTCGAGGCCTTCGCGTCGGGCGTCCCGGTGCTCACGACGGCCACCGGAGGCACCGGCGAGCTCGCGCGGGAGGGGCAGACGGCCACCGTGTTCCGCGCCGGCGACGCGGGCCACCTCGTCGAGCGATACCTGGAGCTCCTGCGCGCGCCCGAGCGCGCGGCGGCGATTGCCCGGCGCGCGCGCAGCATCGTCGATCGCTACCTCCGTCTCGAGACCATGGTCGAGCGGGTCGAGGCGCGGCTCATTGCCGTCGCAGAGGGCCGGGCTGGAGCCGTAGACGACCCCGATGGACAGGAGATCCATCCGTGGGAGCGTGCGGCGCCGGAGGAGCCGTCGCCCGCAGCGGTGGGCTAGCGATCCTGTCCGTCGGGCGCCGCCGGGCTGCAGAGGATCCGGGATCGGTCCGGGCCCGGGGCTCCGTGCGGGCCGGTGCGCCGGGCGGCCAGCAGCGCGAGCGCAAACCCGGCCAGGTCCCCGGGCATGGCAGGCCGCCAGTCTCGCCAGGCGTCCCTGAGCTTCCAGGGGTGAGCGCCGAGCAGCGCCGCGAGGAGCGGGCGGACGTGGGCCCGATACAGGCGGGAGGCCTCTCGTCCGAGGGCACGGTAGGGATGTTCGGGGTCGGCGTTGCGGGCGAGGAACAGCATGCGGTTGCGGCGGACGGAATAGGGCAGCGTCGGCCCGATCGACTGGTTCTCGAGGTGCTCGATCGTGGGAGCGGCGACGCAGAGCACGCGATAGCCTCGCCTCCGGAGCCGAACGCAGAGCTCGACGTCCTCGTAGAAGCCCGGGAAGTACCCCTCGTGGAAGCCGCCGAGCTCGCGGAACACACCCCGGCGAATCGCGAGCGCCGCGCCGGGCACATAGTCGACCACCGCCTCGGAGTCGTACTGGCCGCGGTCGTGCTCTCCCTGCCCGCGGTGCCGGCAGAAGCCATGCTCGCCGATCACGCCGCCGGCCGACTGCAGGCGTCCATCCGGGTAGACCAGCTTGCATCCGGCGGCGCCGACGTCACGCCGCTCGAACACCGGGCGGCAGAGGGGTTCCACCGCCTCCGGTGGCGGCCGGGTGTCGGGATTCAGGAAGAAGAGGACGTCGCCGCTCGCGGCGGCGGCTCCGAGGTTGCATCCGGCGGCGAAGCCGCCATTGCGGCGCGCTTCGATCACGGTCGCCCGAGGCAGGGCACGGCGGAGAACGGCCGCCGTCCCGTCGTGGCTCGCGTTGTCGACGATCAGCACCTCGAGCGCGGGGTAGCTGAGCCGCGAGACCGCCTCGCAGAAGGGCGAGATGAACCCGGCGGCATTGAAGGTGACGGTCACGAGCGAGACGCGCGGCCGCGGGCCGGGTGTCATGCGGTGTGGCGCCGGTTGCGGATGCGCGGAGGATACCAGCGTGCGTCCAACGTGGGCAAACTCGGCGTCGCTCGGCTCGTTGACCAGGTAGCCGCCGATCGCTGCGATTGACATCCGCGGACGCGCTCGCCATTAGCGCTGGGCGGTACGGCCTTTCGCCGGTCGCAGGCCTCCCGGGGCCTGCCGCTCGCACGACGTGAACGTCTTCGACCTACCGTTCGATCAGTACCAGCGCTATCGCGCGGTCTCCGATCTCCTCGCCTCGGCCGACGCTGGTCCACCCGGCCTCGTGCTCGAGGTCGGCGGCGGCTTCGAGAGCCGCCTGTCGGCGTTTCTTCCCGAGGCCGAGGTCGTCATCGCGGATCTCGAAGTCGCGCCCGGGACCACCTTCGTGCGGCCGGTCCGTGCCGACGGATGCCGCCTGCCGTTTCGCGACCGCACCTTCCCGGCCGCGATCACGATCGACACGCTCGAACACTTGCCCGCCGAGACCCGGCCCGCGCTCCTCCGCGAGCTGCGGCGGGTGACGACGGGACCCGTCATCACGGCATGCCCGGTGAGCAGCGTGGAGAGCGTTGCGGCCGAGCTCGCGCTCGGGGCCTGTTACCGGGCCCTCTTTGCGACGGACCACCGCTGGCTCGCCGAGCACCTGGCGCGCGGGCTGCCCACCGCGGCGGAGATCGAGGCCGTGCTCGCCGGCTTCGGCGGCGCCTGGCGCAGCCAGTGGAACGGCTACCTCCCCGAGTGGGAGCCCCTGATGTTCCTTCATCTGGTCTTCGACGAGATGCCGGGGGGGGCGGCGGACATTGCCGCGGTGCGGGCGCTCGACGCGCTCTACAACGAACGCCTCTATCCCTTCTCGAACCGCCCGCCAGCCTATCGCATGGTGTGGATTCACGTCCCACGGGCGACGGAGCTGCCGCCGGTGCGGGCGGAAGAAGCGAGCGCGCCACCGGCAGAAGCGCGGCTGGCGTTCGACGCCGCGCTGCGAGCGGCCGCCGAGGCGGTGAAGGGGGGTCGCCATCGCGAGCGGGTGAACGCCGACCGCAGTCGAGTGGAGCGGCTCCGGGTCGAGACCATCGCAGAACGCGACCGGCTGCGAGCGGAGGTCCACCGTCTCCGCGCCGAGCAGGAGCGGCTCGAGATCGACCGACGTGCGTGGATCTCGGAATGTGAGTACCTGCAACGGCGGTGCAGCGTGCTCACCGAGGAGCGCGCGGAGGTCGACGCGGAGCGCGACGCCCTGAGGGCGCAGGTCGGTGAGCTCCGCTGGCGGCTCGGCCGCCTCTGGCCGCTCGACCGTGTTGCCGACGTGGTCGCGCCCGTGGTGCGCCCGCTGCTGGCATCCGTGCGTCGCCGCCAGCGCCGCGGCTCCAATCCCTACGGAACCAACGTGCAGGCGCGGCTCACGAGCTCCCAAGCGGCCGTGACCAAGAGCACGCCGACGCTGACAATACTCGTGAGCGTGCGGGATGGCACGAGAGAGGAAGCCCTCCAGCGGACGCGGCAGAGCATTCGGGAGCAAAGCGCCCCGCCACTCGAGGCCCGAGAAGTCCGGCCCGTGCCCTCAGGGCTGGCAGACATCAAGGGCAGCCACGTGGCCTTCGTGCTCCCCGGCGATCGCCTCGCACCGAATGCCTGCGCCGAGATCACTCGGGCGCTCGACGAGCACCCCGACGCGACGCTCGTCTACACCGACGAGGACGAGTGGCCCCCACGCGGCCAGCGGCAGAACCCACAGTTGAAGCCGGCGTGGGACCCCGAGCTCGCACGAGCGGCCGGATATCCGGGCTCGCTCGCCTGCTACCGGCGTGACCTGCTGGCGCGGGTTCCGTCCGGCTTGTCGGTTGCCGAGATCGGCTATGCGCTCACGCTCGCCGCGACGGAACACGAGGAGCGACTGGTGATCCACGTGCCGCTCGTCCTCTATCACGGCGACCCGGCCAACCGCGGGCGCAGACGCATCGATCCGGGCGCGGCGGCGCCTCAGGCCCTGCTGGCGGCACACCTCGAGCAATGTGGAGAGAATGGGCGGGTGATCCCGGCCGGCCCGGGCTTCCGGATTGCGCGCCCTGTCGATCCCCACACGTGCGCGACGATCGTGATCCCGTACTGCGACGGCCCCGACCTGACCGCCCGGTGCGTCCAGAGCCTTCTCTCTCACACCCGTCACCCGAGCTGGGAGATCGTCTTCGTCGACAACCGCAGCACGGATCCGCGGGCCGAAGAGGTCGTGACGGGGCTGATCAGGACCTATCCGGACTGCGTCCGCCGGCTGCGCTATCCCTTGCCTTACAACTTCAGCGCTATGAACAACCTCGCCGCGAGGCAGGCCCGCGGCGACGTCCTGGTCCTGCTCAACAACGACACCGAGATCCTCACCGACGACTGGCTCGAGCAGCTCGTTTCGCTCGCCAACCGGCCCGCGGTGGGGGCGGTCGGCGTGCTGCTCTTCTATCCCGACGGCCGCATCCAGCACTGCGGCGTCGTGCTCGGCATGGGCAGCTGGCCTGGCCGAGCGCACGGTGTGGCCGGGCTCCTCTTTCGCGGCTGCCGACCCGAGGAGGCCGATCCGCTCTTGTACGCCTACGACCGGCGGGCCGGGGCGGTGACGGCGGCCTGCGTCGCGATCCGTCGTGACCGCTACCTGGAGGCGGGCGGCCTCGATGAGGCCTTGCGCAACGACTTCAACGATGTCGACCTGTGCCTCAAGCTTGCGGCCCGCGGCTGGCACACGCTCTACACGCCACACGTGCAGGCGACACACCACGAGTCGGCAACCCGTAGCTACCGCGCGCTGGACACGCGTGAGGTCGAGCTCATGTTCGAGCGCTGGGGCGACCGCCTGGCTGCTGATACCCACGTGAGCCCGCACTTCGACCGTACGACGCTGCGTCCGCCACTGGCGATGCGGTCGTCGGCGGGCTCTCATGACGCGCGGCGTCTGGTCGGCGATTCCGCCTCCAGATGATGGCAAGGACCGTACTCCGGACGCCCGCAGACGAGCTTCCGTTACCTCCCCGCAGTCCTTTACAAGGGATACTGATGTCGCCCCGTGCGGGCTGTGCGGTGACCCTGGCCATGGCGGCGCTTGTCGGTCTCGTCCGCGGGCACGCCTGCCACATACCCGATCGGGATGACGTCACGCTCCGCCCGCCATCCCTCGCTGTCGAGGGGGTGTTCTATGGAGTGCACCGCGATGGCTGAGCCCGACCGCCGCCCGCCGGACGCCCGCGCGGCCTTCTTCCTCTACCTAGCGAGCCTCCAGCGTCCCAAGGTGCTCGAACTCGGTACCAAGCGCTCCATTCCCGACCGCGGCACGAGCCACAAGGAAGAGATACTCCGCTTCAACCCGACGGCCGTCCACGTTGGTGCCGATGTCGAGCCGGGGTTGGACGTCGACGTCGTAGTTGACGCACACCGGCTCACAGAAAACTTCCCGCGCGCCACATTCGATGCTTTCATCGCCGCCTCGGTCTTCGAGCACCTTCGATGGCCTTGGCTCGCCGCGTTGGAGCTGAATAGGGTTCTCAAGGTTGGGGGTATCGGCTTCGTACAGTCCCACCAGTCCTTTCCGATTCACGCATACCCCGCTGATTATTGGCGCTTCAGTACGGAGGCCTGGGGGGCGCTCTTCTGTCCCGAGATGGGCTGGCGGGTGGTGTCCGCGAACTACGACTTCCCCTGTCGTGTTGTCCCACTGGTCGAGGTCGCTGTGTGGAACGAGACTTCGCCGTCCTATCTCAACTCCTCGGTGTGCGTGCAGAAGACTGCCGAAGTGTCGCGTGGGCGTTTCCGCTGGCGCGTAGACCTCGATGCCGCGGTCGCAGTGGGGTCTGATCCGAATGGCATGCCGTTCCCTCAGGCTCCTCCCGAGCCGTGGTGGTATACGGTCTATCGCCGTCTTGCGCCCCTCGTTCCCCGCGCGGTTCGCCGCAGGGGCCGGCGCTGGCTGGACCAGCGCGCGGCGCGCGGCTGACTCGCGTCACCGTCGGGCCTACTCGATCACGCGGAAGGCCAATCTTCTTTCGTCCCAACTATAATAGTTCAATCCTCGTTATCCGACGCTGACCCCCGCCGGCCCCTGCTTCAGGACCCGGAGCCCCGGTCCGGAGCCGCATATACGGACGAGTAGTTCCGTCGGAAGCTTCTCGAATGCCTCCAGGGCGCCCTCCTGCCTACCGTTCGCCCAGAGTCCCCAAAAAATGGCTCCGAACCTGCCGACCTCAGGATCTCCGAGCCCCGGTTCGCCACCGATCACCCTGCGCTACCCGGCGCCATCCCCTGGCCCGCTACCCATAAGCGCATAAAAGGTCGGACGCTTCGAGCCGGACGCGACAGTGCGGAAGAACCCCAGATCCCGGTTGATCCTTACGGCCTTTGCCAGCGCCAGCCGTTGATGACGATTGGATCGGCGACCGGTGCGGTCCCCCATCCGAAATAGAGCCAATACTGCTGTGGGGACCCGGGCACGGGAAAGGCATGCCCGGTCTGGGCGCGATAATTGGGAGCACCGTTGATTCCCGGAAACGAGGAGTCGTCGACGAAGGTGATTCCATCGGTGGATTTCAGCCGATTGATCCTAAATGGCGTACCGGAGTCGTAGAGCATCTCGTATCCGCTCGCGGTTTTCAGAACGTCGGGATTGACGTGATAGGGAAGGACCACACGGATCGGCGAGGTTGCCCGGAAGAAGTCCACCTGCGGGTTGATAGTGGCGCGTTGGACCGACCCGTCGGTTGCCGGGTCGTTGGTGTTGACGAAGAAATAGAGGTAGACGAGGCTCTCGCTGATCTTGACCGCCGATGGCGACCAGGCTCCGCCGTTGTTCAGACCGTTGTTAATCCCGATGACCAACTGCGGCGTAGACCAGGTGACACCGTCGTAGCTCGTGGCGCCGTAGGTGACGTTGTGCCCCGTCGTGTAACAGTCCGTGACGGTGGTGCAGCCAGTGAGATACATCAAATACACGAGCCGCGCGGAGGGGCTACCGGCCGGGTACGAGACCGCGATCACCGAGGGATCGTTGAAATGATATCCGGCCGAGTTGATGACCGAGGTCGGTGCCGTCCAATTCCTCAGGTTCGTGGACGTGGAATGGTAGATGCGATCGTTTCCGTATTGGTCGCGATCGGCGCAGTTCTTCCAACCGCCGCACCACATGTGGAACAGGCCTGGTTGTGCCGCGTCCTGAAGGACCGTGGGGCTGTAGAGCTGGCTACACCCATCCTCTTGCGGGTAGATCACGGCGGTCTCCAGCACCGTATCCTGGCCTGTGATGGCATCGCTCGCCACCGGGAGGAAACACGCCACCCCAATCGCGATCAAAAGTCGTTGGGCTGGGCCGGTTGGCGTTACGAGTTGGTGACCCGATCGGATAGACATGGACCCGAATGCCGAACCGAGAGCTGATGCTCTCTATGACCAGGACTCCCTCACCTGGCGTCTCGCGGCCGGCGCTACAGCTTTCGCTGGAGGACGTCCTTGATCGCGGCGTCCTCGAGCCCGGGCTCCGCGTACATGCGCTTCAGCTTCGCGTCTCGGCTTCGAGTTCCTTCGTCCGCCGAAGCTCCGCGACCGAAGTGCCCGCGGACTTCGAGCGCCACACAGCAGGTCCGCCACTGGGACTCCCGCCGCGGTCGGCGATGCCTCACGGCCACTCGCCCGGACCCGCGGCGGCTCAGCCCACTTGCGCCCGCTGCTCGACGGTCGCGCCGCCGAGGTAGCGCACGATCGGTTCGACCACGGTGCGCCAGTGAAAACGGGGCCGGATGCCGGGGACGTTGGCGGCAATCGCGTGGCGCGCGGCGGGGTCGTTGGCGAGTGCGAGGATGGCATCGCGCATCGGCCCGACCTCGGCGCCGGGCAGCACCACGCCAAGCCGGTGGCGTTCGATCAGCTCGGCCATGTCGTCCCCCGCGTTCACGAGCATCGGCAGCCCGGCCCAGATGTAGTCGAGCACGCGCGTGCGCGCGGAGATCTCGGTCTCGAAATTGGCCGGCTGGCAGTAGACGCCGAGGTCGGCCTCGAGCAGGTAGTCGGCGCGGCGCGCGTAGGGGACCGGGTACTCGTTGAAGATGACACTGCGGCCGAGCGCGTGCAGCTCCTCGGCCAGCTCGCGGGCGCGGCGCGCCATGCGCGAGGGCTCGCCGCCCGGGCGGCGGTAGAAGGAGAAGAAGAGCTTCACCCGCGGATCCTCGCGATGCGCCTCGTGCACGGCGCGGATCAGTGTGAGCGGGTCGAGCCAGTCCCAGATTCCGCCGAACCAGATGAGCACGAAGTCGTCGTGGCCGATCCCGGGCACGCGGCCGCGCAGCACCATCTGGCTCTTGGTCGGCGGCTCTTCCGGGATGCCGAAGCCGACCACGTCGATCAGGCTGCGGAACTCGCGGTCGGCCTCGCCGGGCCCCCGCGTGAGCCGGCCGCAAGCGGTGAGCATGCCGAGCCAGTAGAGCCGCTGGCGCTCGTTGCCGCAGACGAAAAAGCTGGCGCGCAGGAGCGCCTCGCGGATGATCTGCGTCGCGAACTCGTACTCACGCGGTCCGACGTCGAGGTTCTCGACGTGGATCGGTGTCACCATGTCGGCGATGATCGGCTGCCCAGCGCGGTCGAGGTCGGGGTAGCGGTGGAGCACGTCGCCCTGGACGAGAATCGCGGCGTGGCGGTCAGCCAGCGCGGCGGCCGCCCCGCCGAGCGGAGGGAGCGAGACCAGCTCGAAGCCGCGGCCGCGGAGATCGGCGGGGAGCACGTGAGGAACGGCGAGCGTAACGCGCAGCCCGTGAGCCGCGAGCGAGGTCGCCATCTCGTAATGCCGCATGCCGAGCCCGATGCGGACGTCGCCGATCACGTCGGGGGTGACGACGAGGAGGTCGCGCGCGGCTGGGAGGCGGACGCCCTGGTAGCCGAGCTCGTAAACGAGCGTGCCGGGCACCGGCCGCCCGTCGACCTGGAGCCCCTCCGCGCGGTCCGTCCGGCACCACAGCGTCACGCCGTCTCCCGGGCGGGCGTCTGGGCTCGAGACCGCGATCGTGAAGCGCCGCCCCGCCGCGTCGCGGATCGGCTCGAAGACGAAAGTGTGCATGCGGTTGTCGGTGAACTCCTCGGCGGGCAGGACCACTTGGCGCAGCGCCTGCCCCGTTCCGTCGCGCACGAGCACCTCGAGCCGGCTGCGGTTGCGGCGGGCGAAGGTGCCGATCTTCAGGCGCACGCGGGCGAGGCCATCGTGCGCGCCCGTCACCTCCTGCTCGAGGCGCCGGCCGTGGACGAGCTCGCCGGGCGCGACCTCCGTGCCGTCGTCGCTGGCCGCCGCGCCTGCAAAGGCGGCGAGCGCCGGCTGCGCCGCAGCCGTGACGGCCGGGGATCCGCCGGCGAGCCGCGCCCGCGCGATCCGCATCGCCTTGCGGACGATGCGCTCGGGCAGCCCCCCGCGCGTGACGAACCACTCGACCGCCCCCGCGAGCCGGCTCAGCAGCTCGACGCCCCGGCCGGCGACCTGTACGAGCTGGTGCACGTCGGCCTCGAGCGCACTGCGCTCCCTGGATCCGGCGCCCGAAAGCAGCTGCGACCGCCCGGCGGCGGCCGTGCGCTCGCGGCTCTCGCGCTCGAGCGCTTCGGTAGCCGCTCCCACGCGCTGTGCGACGGTGTCCAGCTGGCGTTGGAGATCCTCCCACATCTGTCCGAAGAACATGACCGCCTGCCCGAGGACCGGTCGGTGCGCTGGCGGGAAGCCGGTGCGCTCGAGCGCCAGCTCGGTCATGCTGCGCAGCCCGGCCGCGTGGGCTCGCAGCCGCAGCTCGGCCACTGCCTTGTTCCACAGCAGCGTGTCGCGCGTCGTGGGCTCCATCGGCTCGTCGCGGCCGAGCAGCTCCTCGAAGAGCGCGAGCGCCTCGGCCGCCCGGTCACCGTGGAGCAGCGCGATACCTTCGTGGAGGCGGGCGCGAGCGAACCACCCCGACCCGAAGAGGCCCGGGAAACTCTCCTGGAGCGCGCTCAGATGCGCGGCGACGGCGAAGTCGCGCCGCGCCGCGTCCGGGTCCCGGGCATGGAGGAGCGCCACCATGCCCCGGTAGAAGTGGTACCGCCCGACCGAGGCCGGTACCCGGCGCATCAGCTCGAGCAGCCCCTCCCGCCGCAGCCCGAGCGCCGTCTCGGGCCGAAAGCCCGCTGCCGCCAGCAGCCTGTCCATCGCGGCGAGGTGCGGCCCGGCGTCGGCGAAACGGCCCGCGTTGACGGTGTGCTCGATCAGCCGATGGAGCGCGCCGGCGTAGAGGCTGTCTCCCGGTGTCGCCGGGTGCGCCGCGAGCAGCGTACGGAGATACCACTCGACGAGGACACCGCCGCCCGCCTGCACCCCGGCCCATTCGAGCTCAGCGGGGATGCGTCCCGGCTCGCGGGCGGCGACAGCGATCATACGCTGCCGGCCCGTGGAGCCCTCGCTGAGGAAGGTTCGTACGTCGCGCAGGCCGCGACGACCGAGCAGGAGCCGCAGCGAGGCCGGGGAGAGGATGTTCAGGTGGAAGCCCGGGCCGAATGACTCGTACCACTGGAGCTCCGTCCGCCCGCCGTCGGCCAGCACCTCGGCGTTCGGCGTGGTGAGCACGAGGAAGCCCTCTGGGGCGAGCGGCGCGAGCAACGTGTCGACGAAGGCGTCGGGGTCTGGCACGTGCTCGAGCACCTCGGAGGCGATGACGACATCCGCGCAGCCCGGCACTCGCGCCTCCTCGAGCCGCGCGCGCTCGAGCCGCACACCGAGCTGCTCGCGGCCGAGGTCGGCGAACTCCGAGGGCTCGACGCCGATGGCCTCCCACCCGAGCGCCTGGGCCATGTGCACGGCGAAGCCGAAGCCCGGGCCCGCCTCGAGGTAGCGAACTGGCCGCTCGGGCTGGCCGACGAGCATACGAGCGAGATGGAGCAGGCAGGCCATGAACTGGAGCCCCGCCTCGGCCTCGACGTACACCTTGACGCGCACTGCGAGATCGACGCCCGCGGCGTTCTCCCCGCGGTCGTCGAGCGGCACCGGCACTGCGTCGAGCACGGTCGCGCACGCCGCGCACCGGAAGAAGTGGTGCGGCTCGCCGGTCATGGCGGCGTGGGTCGCCAGGAAGGCGAGGGCGCGGCTGCCGCACAGGCGGCAGCGGGTGACGAGGGGCGGCGGTGGGTCGGTCATCGACCGACCGCGACGGCGCCCGGCTCGACGCTCGAGGCGACCGCACCCGTCCGCTCGCTGAATGCACGGACCGCCGCGGACGGACCGTCGGCTTCTATCCGCCCGACCGCCATCCACACCGCGCGTTCGCAGATCACCGGCGGGCGATCTAGCACACGCTCGCGCGGCTGTCATAGAGCCGATACGCGGAAGACCACCGCGCGGCGGAACTCCTCAGACGGAACGCCGGAGTTGAACGACAGCACCGTGCAACATAAAAAGGCCGCCTGTTCTCCGCCACCTCGTGCAAGGCCCGCTCGGAACGGGGGCCGGAGGGATGAGCAGCGCTCATCACGAACTCCCGCATCGCGAGGCGGGGGGGGGCACGCCCGCGCAGGAGCGCCGTCCACCTGCCGCGCGCCCCGACGAGGCGCGGGCCGATCTCGAGTGCCTCGTCGGTGACCTGAGCGAGCAGCAGTTCACCCCGGAACGGCAGATCGACGCGCTCTCGTGGCGGCTCACGCTCCTCGAAGGCGCGCCCGGCATGCGGCGGTTCGTCCGCAGCGTCTGGCGCGCACTCCGCCGCAGGCAGGTCGTCTTGACGCCGCGGCCCTCGAACGACGTGGTGTACCGGGATGCGGCAGCCAGCGAGTGGGAGTCCGTCGGGAGCGACCCGGGCCTCGAGCTCGTGCCCCGCGGCCGCTACCCGACGGGTTGGGTCCAGCTCGACTTCGAGCTTGTGAGCGGCGTGGCTGGAGCGCGCCCGCCGCTTCTCCATGTCGGACGCGGAGGGGGGTACACGCCGAGCGGATGCATTCGGCTGCCGTGGCCTGAGGGCGGGCGCATTCGGGCGGTGGCGAACCTCGCGACGGTCGTGCACTCGCTCCGCCTAGACCCGCTCGACCGGCCCGGCACGTTCCGGCTGGGGCGCCTCGCGATTCGGGAGATGGGACGCCCCGAGGTGGGGCTGCGGCTGGCGGTGCCCGCCCTCTGGTCGCTCATGCGTCGGCCGCGTCGCATCCCAGGGGCGGTAGCCGACCTCGTATCGCTCCTGCGGGCAGGCGGCCTTCAGGCGCTCAAGAACCGGATGGTCGGCAAGGACCAGGTCGATAGCCAAGCGGTGCGCTACAGCGATTGGGTGGCGGCCTTCGACACGCTCGCGCCCGCGGATCGAGTCGCGATCACTCGCCGCCTCGAGGCGCTCCCCAACCGGCCGCTCCTCTCGGTCGTCATGCCCGCCTACAACACCCCCCGGCGCTGGCTCACGCGTGCCATCGAGTCGGTCCGGGCTCAGCTCTACCCCGAGTGGGAGCTGTGCGTCGCCAACGACGCCTCGACGGCTCCACACGTGCGCCGTGTGCTCGACGCGTATGCCCGGCGCGATCCGCGCGTTCGGGTCGTGCACCGCGAGACGAACGGGCATATCTCCGAGGCATCGAACAGCGCGCTCGCAGTCGCGCGCGGAGACTACGTCGTCCTCATGGACAGCGATGACCAGCTGCCCCCGCACGCGCTGTACGTCGTCGCCGAGCAGCTCTGCGCGCACCCCGAGACCGATCTCCTCTACAGCGACGAGGACAAGATCGACGAGCGCGGGCGCCGCTTCGGCGCGTACTTCAAACCTGACTGGAACCCCGACCTCTTCCTGTCGCAAAATTACTTCTCGCATCTCGGCGTCTACCGCACCTCGCTCGTTCGGGAGGTTGGCGGCTTCCGGTCGGTCACTGACGGCAGCCAGGACTATGATCTCGCGCTCCGCTGCGTCGCGCGCACACGGGCCGAGCGCATCCGCCACGTGCCGCACGTCCTCTACCACTGGCGGGCGATCGAGGGCTCGGGCGCGATGGCCGCCGACGCCAAAGCATACGCGCACCCGGCAGCCGAGCGAGCGGTGCGCGATCTCGTCGCCGTGATCGACCGGCGAATCGAGGTATCAGCCGGCCCCTTTCCCACGACTTACCGAGTGCGATGGCCGCTCCCGGTCGAGCCGTTGCTCGTCTCGCTCATCGTGCCGATGCGCAACGGTCGGGCGGTCCTGGAGCGGTGCGTGGAGAGCGTGCTCGGCCGGACGAACTACCCGCGGCTGGAGCTGCTCGTGGTCGACAACCAGGCTGACGATCCGGCGACGCTCCAGTACCTGGCCTCGCTCGCGCAGAGCGGTCGAGCGCGAGTGCTGCGTTACGACCGACCCTTCAACCACTCCGCGATCAACAACTTTGCCGCCCGGGCCGCGCGCGGCACCGTGCTCGGGCTGGTCAACGACGACATCGAAGTCATCGGCCCCGGCTGGCTTTCGGAAATGGTGTCGCAGGCGCTCCGCCCGGGGATCGGAGCCGTGGGCGCGCGCCTCCTGTACGCGAATGACACCGTGCAGCACGCCGGCATCGTGACCGGTCTCAATGGCCTCGCCGGCCACGTGCACCGCTACCTGCCGTCTGAGGAAGGGGGGTATTTCGGCCGCGCCCGCCTCGTCCAGAACGTGTCCGCAGTCACGGGGGCGTGCCTGGTCGTCCGGCGAGAAGTTTTCGAGCAGGTGGGCGGGCTCGACGAACACAACCTGCCCGTCGCCTTCAACGACGTCGACTTCTGCCTGCGCCTCGAGGAAGCGGGGTACCGCAACCTGTTCACGCCCTACGCCGAGCTCTACCACCACGAGCCACTCGGCCGGGGCGCGGACGACACCCCGGAGAAGCGCGGGCGCTTCCAGCGAGAGTTCGATTACATGCTGCGGCGTTGGGGGGACCGGCTGCGGGGCGATCGCTACTACAGCCCGAACCTGTCCCTCGGCACCGAGGTGGTGGAGATCGCGTGGCCGCCGCGGGCCGAGAAGCCGTGGCTCGCAGCCGCCGCCAGCGCTACGCGCTGATGCGCCGCCGGCTCAGCTCGCCGCCGCAGCCACCGGCGCCGAGCGCGACACGAACGCGTCGACGACCTGCCGCGCCGGTCCGTCCGCCACCACGCGCCCCTCGTTGAGCCAGACGACGTGCTCGCAGAGCTGGAGGATCGATTCGGGCGAGTGGGATACCAGGACGAGCGTCGTGCCGCGTCGCATGATGCTCTCGATGCGCTCCGTGCACTTCCGCTGGAACTCGATGTCGCCGACCGAAAGGACCTCGTCGACGAGCAGGATGTCGGGCTCGACGTCGGTCGCGATGGCGAACCCGAGCCGCGCCACCATGCCCGTCGAGTAGGTGCGCACTGGCGCGTCGATGAAGTCGCCGAGCTCGGAGAATGCAACGATGCGCTCGAACCGCCGCTGCATCTCGCGGCGCGACCGCCCGAGGATCGCCCCGTTCAAGAAGACGTTCTCGCGGCCCGAGAGCTCCGTGTCGAAACCGGCCCCGAGCTCGAGCAGGGGAGCGACGTGGCCGTTCACCGTCACGTCACCGCCCGTCGGACGGAGCACCCGGGCGATCACCTTCATCAGTGTGGTCTTGCCGGCCCCATTCCGGCCGATGATGCCGAGGGACGCGCCGCGCGGAATGCGCACGCTCACTTGCGCAAGCGCGTCCAGCTCGTGGTAGACCACGCTGCCGCGGAGCCACTTGATCGCGAACTCCTTGAAGGTCGGGATCCGCTCCCGCGGCACGCGGTAGCGGACGGAGACGTCCCGGAGCTCGATCGCGAGGGTGCTGGCCGGCACGGTCTCAGACCAGGTAGGCGATCCGGTCACTGTAGCGATCGAAGATCGCCCAGCCGATGACCAGCGTGCCGATGGCCGCCACGGTGGCGGTGATCATCACGTGCGAAGAGGGGAGCGCCCCCTGGTAGATGGGTGTGCGGAAGGCCTCGACGAGATGGGTCATCGGGTTGAGCAGGATGAGGCGGCGGTAGTGATCGGGAAGGGCGCTCAACGGATAGATGATGGGCGTCAGGTACATCCACGCGGTGAGGATCACGCCGTAGATCTGGACGGTGTCGGCAAACATCACGCAGAGCGGCGCCAGTGCGAGGGAGAGGCCCAAGGAGAAGAGCGTCGCGAGGAGGATCGGCACGGGGAGAAAGGCCATTGCCAGGCTGAACGGGTGGCCCACGCACAGCATGATGATCACGAGCGGGACCAGCGAGATGATCAGGTTGACGGTTCCGGCAAGCACCGTGGCGATCACGAAAATGCTCTTCGGGACGTAGATCTTCTTGATGAGGGGGGCATAGCCGAGGAGGCACCCGGTGGACCACGATGTCGCTTGCGCGAAGAAGTTCCAGAGCACGAAGGCGGAGAGGAAGTACACCGTGAAGTGCTCGACCGTCACGCGGAGGATGTGGGCGAACACGATGGTGAAGATCACCATGAGCAACAGCGGGTTCAACATCGTCCACAGGATACCGAGCGCCGAGCGCTTGTAGCGGACCTTCAGATCTCGGGCGACGAGGTCACGAAGCAGGCTGCGGTAGCGCATGACCTCGCGCAGCGAGTCGAGCACCCGGCCCGCGTAGCAAAACGGCGATGGCAGAGCAAATCGCGGCTCCCGAGTCTGCGACCCGTGCGCTCCACGGTCGGCTCAGCGCACGTAGCCGAGCGCGCGCAGTCGGTCGTCGAGGCGAGCATCTACGGAGACCGGCGCCGCCGGGGCCGTCAGGCCCGAGCGTGCGTCGGCGCGCGCGCGCAACTCGGTCGGGGACGCGCGCGTGATCAGGTTGTCACGCTGCCGCGGATCGCGCGCCATGTCGTAGAGGCCCTCGCCTGTCGCGCTGCGAATGTACCAATCGGGACCGCGGATGACGGTGACAGCGAGGGGGTGCGCCTGCACTTCGGGAGCCTCGATCCGGCCCCCGGCGGTCCAGAGGAAGGCATGCTCCAGCGCGAAGAGCGGCCGCTCCGGCGGCGGCGCGCCGCCGCGCAGGAGCGGAGCCAGGGAGACACCGTCGAGGCCCGGCCGCCGCTTGACGCCGAGAAGGTCGATCAGCGTCGGCATGACGTCGACCAGCGACACCGGTGTGTCGACCGTGCGCGGACGAATTCCCGGCGCGCGTACCAGGAGCGGCACGCGGATCACGTCTCCGTGCAGCCGGCCGCCGTGATGCGTCCGCCCGAGCTCGGGATCGAAGCCCTCGCCGTGATCGGAGACGAGCACGAGCACGGTCGAGTCCCACAGATGCCGGGCGCGCAGGGTGTCGACCAGCCGCGCCACGGCCGTGTCGAACTCGGCGACCTCGAGCTCGTAGAGGCGGCGCAGCTCGGCCCACGTCTCCGGCGGGCAGCGCCGCTCTGCCTTGAGGCAGGCGGTGAGTTCCTCGGGCGTCTCGACAGGGCGTTGTGGAAGGCGCTCGACCGTAGCCGGATGCAGGCGGAAGTAGTCGTGAACCGCGTAGCTGTGGAGGAAGAGGAAGAGGGGCACGGCGTGTGGCTGCCGGGTCGCCAGGAAGGCGAGCCCGCGCTCCAGGCGATCGTCTGCGCCGGTGCTGTCGGAGGCCGCCTCGGGTCCGACCGGGCCGGTCCCGGCGATCCGCTCCTCGTACCGTTCGAAACCCTTCGCGAACCCGTACCGCCGATCCAGGTATCCGCCGCCGGTGAAGGCGACCGTCTCGTATCCCGCGCGCTTGAGCTCCTTCGCGAGCGTGGGCACGCCTTCGCCCAGACGAAGACGGCGATCGGTCGCCCCATGCCGATCGGGATAGAGGCCGGTCAGCAGGGACGCGTGCGACGGGAGGGTCCATGATGCGGTGGCGAGAGCCTCGCTGAAGCGGACGCTCGCGCGCGCCAGCGCGTCGAAGCCCGGCAGCTCGGGCGCCGCTGGCGCAAACGCCCGGAGCGCGTCGCGATTGAGCGTGTCGACCGACACGATCACGACGTTCGGCGGTGTGGCCCGGGTGCAACCGAGCGAGGCCACCAGCGCGAGCGTGACGAACCGGGACAGGCGCACCTCGCGCCCTTAGCGCGTATGCGGCCGGGACTCCAGCGCGTCCCGTGGTGCGCCGATCCCGCCCCCGTCGCGTTCCGGCCTGGACCCTTCGATTGTCACGTTCCCGACTCGTTGAAGAGATTCAACCGCCTGCGCTTCAAGTAGTCCAGCTTCCAGTCGAGGCCTGCTGCTTGGGGCGAGGGGTGCACGGTGAAGTGGGTCAGACGATCGCAGGCAGCAATGTCGGCGCGCTGCAGGTAGCAGGCCCTCCACCGAGCCTTGCCCCCGCAGAAACCCCTGAGCAGGCCGCGATACTGCGCATGCACGCGGAGCTCGCCGGTGATCAGCAGGGCCGCAAAGGCCACAGTCGCCAGACGGCGGGCCCACCCGCCCCCCAGTCGGAGCGCCAGGTAGATGGCGAAGAGCCCTGGCACCAGGTACAGCACGTACCGGGACGCTTGGCTGGTCTCCACTCCCTGGCAGATCCGTCCCACGGTGGCATTCGCCACGAACAGCGTCGTGAAACCGGCGAACGTCAGGAGCACCGCGGACGACGTGCCGGACGCGTCGCGCGATCCCGCCCTCCTCGCCGCCGTGACTACGAGCGCGAGCAGCGTCGCCAAGGTGCCGAGGCCCAGCAGGACCGAAATCTTCGTCTTGCCCAGCCACCCGAACGGCAAGCTGAGCATGAGCGCGGCGTAGGGGAAGTACTCCCACGGACGCGGGTGCGGGAACTCGAAGCAGGCCACTGCCGTTGTGTACCGGTAGCCGACCATGAACGCCGCCAACGTGGCCACAGCCACCACAACGCAGAGCGCGAGGAACGGGACGCACTCTCGCCCATCCACCGCGCGCCTCCCTGCCTCGATGGCGATCAGGAACGGCGTGATCAACCCCAGCAAGATGCCGAAGCCCGTGTAGACCGACAGGGCATTGAGCGCCAGCAGCCCCGCGGTTCTGAGATAGAGACCGGGCAATGTGAGGCACAGGCCGAAGAGCATGAGCAGGAGGAGCGGCACCGGCCCGTGCGACATATCGGGAGTGATGACGAATATCTCGAACGACCGGAGCGTCAGGAACAGCAGCGGAACGAGCGCGTCCCAGAGATCGATCCTGCCGCTGAGTCGCGCTTTCACGAGCAACGCAACCGGCACGCACAGCACGACGACGACGCCGGCGACCACCGCATCCATGACACTGTCCCATCGGCTCAGGTCGGCCACCAGGCCGGTGAGGATCCCGCCCACCCTGAGCCGGTGCGGCCCGTGCTGCCAGCGGAAGAGCGTCCACACGCTGGCGCCCTGGAAGAGCGGGTTGTAGTAATCCCACTGGTCCCGGAAGAGAATGTTCACCTGCTTCCTGGCGATGAAGCGAAAGAAGCGCCACGACAGGAGGCCTCCTACCGCCACGATCAGCCCGAGTGCGCTCCACGCCGACGCGTTCGCGGCGACACCCGCCCCTTGCCGGACTGTCGCCGCGGCTTCCCGCCGCGCATCGCTCGTCGTGTTCGAGAAGGTCACGGGCGGCAAGCTATGCCGTGATGAGCGAGACGCGCGGTGAGTCCGTCATGGTGGTCCGGAGAGAGCGCGGACTAACATGAACGGAACCGCAGCTCCAGGGAACGTGGGGCGCTGAGGAACGTCGGGCGCTCGCCGAGCGGTGCGCGCCGGATCCGCCTTGCGTGGCGCTCGTTTTTCTTGTTTGAGGAGCCGGATGCCTCGCTACTCCCTCTCCACGGTCCCGCCCGGCGATCCCATCCGCGCCGCCTCCGACGGCCGCCTCGACGTCCCCGACCGCCCCATCATCCCCTTCATCGAGGGCGACGGCACCGGCCCCGACATCTGGCGCGCGAGCCGGACCGTGTTCGACGCGGCGGTCGCGAAGGCCTACGGCGGCAAGCGCGAGTTCGCGTGGATGGAGGTCTACGCCGGCGAGAAGGCCTTCAACCGCTTCAAGGACTGGCTGCCCGAGGAGACGGTGACGGCGTTCAAGGAGTTCGTCGTCGGCATCAAGGGGCCGCTCACCACGCCCGTCGGCGGCGGCATCCGCTCGCTCAACGTGACCCTCCGCCAGGTGCTCGACCTCTACGTCTGCCTGCGGCCCGTGCGCTACTTCGCCGGGGTGCCGAGCCCCGTCAAGCGCCCCGAGCTGGTCGACGTGGTGATCTTCCGCGAGAACACCGAGGACATCTACGCCGGCATCGAATGGCCGGCCGAGAGCCCCGAGGCGCGGAAGGCCATCGCCTTCCTCGAGGGCGAGATGGGCGTCAAGAAGATCCGCTTCCCCAAGACGAGCGGCATCGGCATCAAGCCGATCTCGCGCGAAGGCACGGAGCGCCTGGCAGGCGCCGCCGTCGACTACGCGCTCCGCCACGGACGGCGGAGCGTCACCTTCGTGCACAAGGGCAACATCATGAAGTTCACGGAGGGGGCGTTCCGCGACTGGGGTTACGCGCTCGCGACGCGCGACTACCGCGACCGCGTCGTCACCGAGCGCGAGAGCTGGGTGCTGGGCAACCGGGAGGCGCGGCCGGACATCTCGGTCGAGGACAACGCGCGCGAGACCGACCCGGGCTACGACCTGATGACGCCGGCGCAGCAGGAGAAGGTGCGGCGCGACGTCGAGGCGGCGCTGGCGCTCTGGCCGACGCACGGCGACGGCAAGTGGAAGAAGAAGCTCCTCGTCCGCGACGCGATCGCCGACATCACCCTCCAGCAGGTCCTCACCCGGCCGCGCGACTTCGACGTCGTCGCCACGCCCAACCTGAACGGCGACTACCTCTCCGACGCGCTCGCCGCCCAGGTGGGCGGCATCGGCATCGCGCCCGGCGGCAACATCAACTACCAGACCGGCCATGCGATCTTCGAGGCGACGCACGGCACGGCGCCCAAGTATGCCAACCAGGACAAGGTCAACCCGGGCTCCGTGATCCTGTCGGGCGAGATGATGCTCCGCCACCTCGGCTGGAACGAGGCGGCCGACGCGATCGTGCGCGGCATGGAGGGCGCCGTCGCGGCCCGCACCGTCACCTACGACTTCCACCGGCTGATGGAAGGCGCCACGCTCGTCTCCTGCTCCGGCTTCGCGCGCGAGATCATCAAGCACATGTAGCGGCGGTCGCGCGCCCCCGGCCTTCGAGGCGGCTGCGCTTGCGCCGGCTCGGTTTTTCTTGTTTGAGAACCGACTCATGGCCAGGAAGAAGATCGCCCTCATCGGCGCCGGCATGATCGGCGGCACGCTCGCGCATCTCTGCGCGCTCAAGGGCCTCGGCGACGCCGTCCTCTTCGACGTGATCGAGGGGCTCCCGCAGGGCAAGGCCCTCGACATCCTCGAGGGCGGGCCGATCGAAGGCTTCGACATCCGGCTCACGGGCACCAACAGCTACGCCGACATCCGCGGCGCCGACGTCTGCATCGTGACCGCCGGGGTGGCGCGCAAGCCGGGGATGAGCCGGGACGACCTCCTCGGCATCAACGCCAAGATCATCGGCACGGTCGCGGACAACATCCGCACGCACGCGCCCGCCGCCTTCGTCATCGTGCTCACCAACCCGCTCGACGCCATGGTGACGCTCATGAAGCAGCGGACCGGCTTCCCGAAGCAGCGGGTGGTCGGCATGGCGGGCGTGCTCGACTCCTCGCGCTACCGCTCGTTCCTGGCAGCCGAACTCGGCGTCTCGGTCACCAGCGTGCAGGCGACGGTGCTCGGCGGCCACGGCGACGACATGGTGCCGGTCAGGAGCCATACGACGGTCGGCGGCATCCCGGTGGGGTCCTTCGTGGCGGCCGACCGGCTCGACGCGATCGAGCAGCGGACGCGGCAGGCGGGCGGCGAGATCGTCGCGCTGCTGAAGACCGGGTCGGCCTTTTACTCGCCGGCCTCGGCCGCGATCCAGATGGCGGACGCCTACCTGAACGACCGCAAGACGATCCTCCCGTGCGCCGCCTACCTCGAGGGCGAGTACGGGCTGCGCGGGCTCTACGTCGGGGTGCCGGTCCAGATCGGCGCCGGCGGCGTGGAGCGCGTGATCGAGATCGCGCTCACCGACGGCGAGCGGAAGGCGCTCCAGACGTCGGCCGCGCACGTGCACGAGCTGGTCGAGGCGATGGGACGGGTGTTGGCGGCCGCGGACAAGCCGGGATGAGCGGCGGGGGCTGTCCGCTAGGCCTCGCCCCACCAGCGGCGCATGTCGAGCTCGAGCGCTTCGAACGGCTCGGTGCGGACGAGCGCTCCCCCCTCGACGACGTCCTGGTAGGTGGCCCGGCGTCGCGCGGTGCTCATCGCCAAAGCATACCATTGCGCGCGCGGCGGACCATACCTGGCCGTGGATTAGAAAGTGTGATCACGGGCGCGAGCCCTTTTCATTGGTCTCCGGCGCGAGCGTCCTGCTACCCTTGAGGCACCCTCGATGAACGGTCCCGCGCAGTCCCGGCGACGGTTCGTCCTCCGCCGCCTCCACTCGCTCACCGGCATCGTCCCGATCGGCGCCTATCTCTTCGCGCACATCTTCCTCGAGAACTCCTTCGTCCTCGGCGGGCCGGCGAGCTTCGAGCGGCTGGTCGCGGCGATCGCGGCCTTCCCGGCGCCGCTGCTGCTCACCATCGAGGTGCTCTTCATCTGGGGCCCGCTCCTCTTCCACGCCATCTACGGCTTCGTGCGCGTCGCGGACGCCGAGCTCGACAACCCCCTGCGGACCGACTACCTGGGCGCCTACCTCTACACGCTGCAGCGCCTCTCGGGCGTCATCGCCTTCCTCTTCGTCGGCTGGCACGTGTGGAGCACGCGCATGCAGTACTACTTCTTCGGCGCCGAGATCACCTACGGCTTCATGCACCGCATGATGGTCGACCCGATCACGTTCACCATCTTCCTGGTCGGCGTCCTCGCCTCGGTCTTCCACTTCACCAACGGCATCTGGACCTTCTGTGTGACGTGGGGCATCACCGTTGGCCCGCGCGCGCAGCGGACGCTGCGCGCCGTGTGCCTCGGCTTCTTCGTCGTCATGTACGGGACGGCGTTCGCCATCCTCATGGCGTTCCGCGCCTGACGATGGCGCGGCCCCGCTTCATCGTCGTCGGCGGCGGGCTGGCGGGCCTGATGACCACCATCCGGGTCGCCGAGGCGGGGTTCCCCGTCGACCTGTTCTCCGTCGTGCCCGTCAAGCGCTCGCACTCGGTCTGCGCGCAGGGCGGGATCAACGCCGCGGTCAACTGGAAGGGGGAGGGCGACTCGCCCTGGCGCCACTTCGACGACACGATCTACGGCGGCGACTTCCTCGCCAACCAGCCGCCCGTGAAGGCGATGTGCGAGGCCGGGCCGGGGATCATCTTCCTCCTCGACCGCATGGGCGTGCCGTTCAGCCGCACCGCGGAAGGGCTCCTCGACTTCCGGCGTTTCGGCGGCACGCTCTTCCATCGCACGGCCTTCGCCGGCGCGACCACCGGCCAGCAGCTCGTCTACGCCCTCGACGAGCAGGTGCGCCGGCACGAGGCGGCGGGGCTGGTGCGGAAATTCGAGAAATGGGAGCTCTGCTCGGCGGTGATCGACGAGGCGGGCCGCTGCCGCGGCATCACCGCGCTCGACCTGACCCGCATCGAGGTGCAGGCCTTTCCCGCTGCGGCCGTCATGCTCGCCACCGGCGGCCCGGGCATGGTGTTCGGCAAGAGCACGAACTCCGTGGTCAACACCGGCAGCGCGGCCGGTGCGGCCTACCAGCAGGGCGCGTATTACGCCAACGGCGAGTTCATCCAGGTCCATCCGACCGCGATCCCCGGGCCGGACAAGCTCCGGCTCATCTCCGAGTCGATCCGCGGCGAAGGCGGCCGCGTGTGGGTGCCGCGCGACGGACGGCCGTGGTACTTTCTCGAAGAATGGTACCCGACGTACGGCAACCTCGTGCCGCGCGACGTCGCCACGCGCGCGATCTTCAAGGTCGTCTTCGAGATGGGTCTCGGCATCGACGGCCAGCCGATGGTCTACCTCGACGTGAGCCACCTCGACCCGGCGATGCTCGAGCGCAAGGTGGGCGGCGTGCTGGAGATCTACGAGAAGTTCGTGGGCGACGATCCGAAGAAGGTCCCGATGAAGATCTTCCCGGGCATGCACTATTCCATGGGCGGGCTCTGGGTCGACTACGCGCAGATGACGAACGTGCCCGGTCTGTTTGCGGCCGGCGAGGTCGACTACCAGTTTCACGGCGCCAACCGGCTCGGCGCCAACTCGCTGCTCTCCTGCCTCTACAGCGGGCAGATCGCCGGGCCGGCGATGGTGGCCTATGCCCAGGGGCACGCCAGCGCCGCGTCCGACGGCGTCTTCGAGCCGGAGGTGAAGCGGCAGCAGCAGGCCTACGACCGGATCCTCGGGATGGACGGCCCGGAGAGCGCCTACGTGCTGGCGCGCGAGATGGGCGAGTGGATGACGGCCAACGTGACCGTCGTGCGCGACAACAAGAAGCTGGCGGAAACCGATCAGAAGCTGCTGGAGCTGAAGGACCGCTGGGGCCGCATCGGCATCAGCGACCGCGGGCGGTGGGCCAACCACGACGTCTCCTTCGTCAAGCAGCTCTGGAACATGCTCGAGCTGGCACGGGTCATCACGCTCGGGGCGCTCCGGCGGGACGAGAGCCGCGGCGCGCACTACAAGCCGGAGTTCCCGAACCGTGACGACGCGCGCTGGCTCCGGACGACCAGGGCCCGCTGGACCTCGGACGGTCCCCAGTTCTCCTACGAGCCGGTCGACGTGTCGCTCATCCCGCCGCGGCCGCGGAAGTACGACGCGACGATCGGGGCAGAGGCGCGTGGCTGAGGGGCGGACGATCGAGCTGCGGGTGAAGCGCCAGGACGGCCCCGGGGCGCCGCCGTACTGGCAGAGCTTCACGATCCCCTGGAAGCCGCAGCACAACGTGCTCTCCGCGCTGATGGAGGTCCGCACGAACCCCGTGACGACGTCGGGCGAGCGGGTGCCCGCGCCGGTCTGGGACGCGAGCTGCCTCGAGGAGGTGTGCGGCTCGTGCGCGATGGTGGTGAACGGGCAGGTCCGCATGGGGTGCACCGCGCTGGTCGACAAGCTCCGCCAGCCGATCGTCCTCGAGCCGATGACGAAGTTCCCGGTGGTCCGCGACCTGATGGTCGACCGGAGCCGGATGTTCGAGGCGCTCAGGCGGCTGAGCGTCTGGGTCCCGCTCGACGGCACCTACGACCTCGGCCCCGGCCCGCGCCTGTCGCCCGAGCTGCAGCAGTTCCGCTACGCCCTCGATCGCTGTATCACCTGCGGATGCTGCCTCGAGGTCTGCCCCCAGGTCCACCGTGACGACCCGCCCGGCACCGGCTTCGTCGGCGCCGCCGCCATCGGCCAGGCGCTCCTCATGAACCTCCACCCCACCGGCCAGCTCAACAAGGACGACCGTCTCGACGCGCTCATGGGCCCGGGCGGCGTGGCCTCCTGCGGCAACGCGCAGAACTGCGTCGAGGTCTGCCCCAAGGAGATCCCGCTGACCCACGCCATCGGCGAGATCGGCCGCCAAACCACCCTTAAATGGCTGAAGGACATCTTCGCTCGATGAGGAGCGTGAGCGTGAGGAGCAATGCGCAGTTCGAGCAGCGATGCGCGCGAAGCGCGCGAGCGACAACTGGGGAGGCCGAGCGAGGCTTCGCCGAGCCGGCCGACGGGGTCCGGGGGCATCGGAGGAGCGGAGCGCCCGAAGGGCGCGAGCACCGGACGGGCCCCCGGTAGGTTATGAACATACACGAGCACCAGGCGAAGGAGCTGCTCCGCCGCTATGGCGTCGCCGTGCCCGACGGGGAGGCCTGCTTCACCGTCGACGCGGCGGTGGCAACCGCCAACCGGCTCGGCTTCCCCTGCGTCGTGAAGGCGCAGATCCACGCCGGCGGGCGCGGCAAGGCGGGCGGCGTGCAGGTCGTCCGGGACGCCGGCGAGGCCGAGGCGGCGGCGCGGACGCTCCTCGGCAAGACCCTCGTGACCCACCAGACCGGACCGCAGGGCCGCGTCGTCCGCCGGCTCCTCGTCGAGCGCGCGTGCCGGATCACGCGCGAGCTCTACCTCGGCATGGTGGTCGACCGGACCAGCGGCCGCGTGACGGTGATGGCCTCGACCGAGGGCGGCGTCGAGGTCGAGGAGGTGGCGGCGCGGACGCCGGAGAAGATCCTCCGCGAGACGATCGACCCGGCGGTCGGCTTCGCCGCCTACCAGGGCCGCCGGCTCGCCTTCGGGCTCGGGCTCACGAAGGAGCAGGTGGCGAAGGCGGTCGGCTTCATGACGGCGCTCGCGCGGTGCTTCGTCGAGTCGGACTGCTCGCTCGCCGAGATCAACCCGCTCGTCGTCACCGCCGATGGCGGCCTCCTGGCGCTCGACGCCAAGATCGGCTTCGACGACAACGGCCTCTTCCGGCACCCCGAGCTGCGCGAGCTCCGCGACCCGTCCGAGGAGGACCCGCGCGAGCAGGAGGCCGCCAAGCACGACCTCTCCTACATCGCGCTCGACGGCAACATCGGCTGCATGGTGAACGGCGCCGGCCTCGCCATGGCCACGATGGACATCATCAAGGCGGCCGGCGGCATGCCGGCCAACTTCCTCGACGTCGGCGGCGGCGCCACGACGGAAAAGGTGGCGGCCGCCTTCCGCATCCTCCTCTCCGACGCCGCCGTGAAGGCCATCTTCATCAACATCTTCGGCGGCATCCTCCGCTGCGACGTGCTGGCCGATGGCGTCGTGCAAGCGGCGCGCGGGGTGGGGCTCTCCATCCCGCTGGTGGTCCGCATGGAAGGCACGAACGTCGACGAGGGAAAGGCGATCCTCGCCGGGTCGGCGCTCGACATCATCACGGCGAGCGACATGCTCGACGGGGCGAGGAAGGCGGTCGCGGCCGCGGGGAGGCGCTCATGAGCGTCCTCGTCGACCGGCGCACGCGCGTCCTCACGCAGGGCATCACGGGCGCGACCGGCCAGCTGCACACGCGCCTCTGCCGCGAGTACGGCACGCAGATGGTGGCGGGCGTCACGCCGGGCCGGGGCGGCACCGACTTCGAGGGCATCCCGATCTTCGACACCGTGGCGCGGGCTGTCCGGGAGACGGGTGCGGACGCCTCGGTGATCTACGTCCCGCCCGCCGGCGCGGCCGACGCCATCATGGAGGCGGCCGACGCGGGGCTGCGCGTTGTCGTCTGCATCACCGACGGGGTGCCGGTGCTCGACATGGTGCGCGTCAAGCGTTTCCTCGAGGGCCGGCCGACGCGGCTGATCGGCCCCAACTGCCCGGGCATCATCACGCCCGGGGAGTGCAAGATCGGCATCATGCCGGGCTACATCCACACGCCGGGACGGGTGGGCGTCGTGTCGCGCAGCGGCACGCTCACCTACGAGACGGTCCACCAGCTGACGCTGCTCGGCATCGGGCAGTCGACCTGCATCGGCATCGGCGGCGACCCGATCATCGGCACGGGCTTCGTGGATGCGCTCCGGCTGTTCGACGAGGATCCGGCCACGGACGCCATCATCCTGATCGGCGAGATCGGCGGCACGGCGGAGGAAGACGCGGCCAGCTTCATCAAGGCCCACGTGCGGAAGCCGGTGGTCACCTTCATCGCGGGACAGACGGCGCCCAAGGGGAAGCGGATGGGCCATGCGGGCGCGATCATTGCGGGCGGGCGCGGCACCGCCGCGGAGAAGATCGAGGCGTTCCGCGCGGCGGGCGTGCGCATCGCCCCGAGCCCCGCCGAGCTCGGCGCGACCATGCAGGGCGCCCTGCGGGAGGCGAGGCTGCTGTCATGAAGGAGCGAACGCTGTGTATCGTCAAGCCGGACGCGATGCGAAAGCGCGTCCTCGGCCGCATCCTCGCGATGATCGAGGAGCGGGGGCTCGTGCCCGTCGTCGCCCGGATCGTCTCGCTCGCGCCGGGTGACGCCGAGCGCTTCTACGCCGTCCACCGCGAGCGGAAGTTCTTCCCCGACCTCGTGCGCTTCATGAGCTCGGGGCCGGTCTTCGTCGCCGTGCTCGAGGGCGAGGAGGCGATCGTCCGCTGGCGGGATCTCATGGGCCCGACCGACTCGACGAAGGCGCCGAAGGGCACGATCCGCGGGGAATTCGGCACCGACGTCGAGAAGAACGCCGTGCACGGCTCGGACGGCGCGGAGACGGCACGGGCCGAGATCGGCTTCTTCTTCGCAGGTCTCGAGCTGCCGGGGGAGACGGCGGGGGCGTGATGAGGGGCGCTCCGCGCCGACGTTGTGCTATGTGGTCGCGCGGTGCAGCTGTCGAGATTGGGCGAAGCGATAGTCGCGGAGCGGAAGGTCGTGGGATACTAACTCGCACTCAACCACCCCACGGGCCGCCACAAAGCTCTTTGGCTGATCGAGCACGGATTTACCCCTGACGCCTGGGGGATTCTCGCGGCCGCGATCAAGCGCCATGCTGCCACGCATGAGGTCGCGCGCGTCGATGATTCTCCCTTCGGGAAGCGCTACGTGATAGAAGGGCCGATCGTGACACCTGACGGTCCCAATCCGATCGTTCGCTCGGTCTGGTTCATCGAGACCGGCGACGACGTTCCGCAGTAGGAGTGGCACGTGATCCGCGAGCTCGACAACGTCATCCTGACCGTCGACCTGCCGGAGCATCGCCTGCGGCGCGGTGACGTGGGCACGGTGGTCCTGCTGCACGGCGACCGTGGCTACGAGGTCGAGTTCGTGGCGCTCAACGGCGAGACCTTGGCCGTCGTCACGCTGGAGCGATCGAAGGTCCGCCCCATCGGGGAAGGCGAGATCGCCCACGCCCGGCAGGTCGCGGCTTAGGCATCGACGAGCCCGCTCCACGTTGCCTCGCCACGGGTCGAGGAAGGCAGTTGAACCACTGGACCCTCCGCCGCGTACCACCGAGCAGGAGGGAACGAGCCCATGCCTGAGACCCGCAAGTGCCCGTATTGCGCCGAGGAGATCCGCGCCGAAGCGGTGCGGTGCCCCCATTGCCGGAGCCGGGTGGCGACCACCGACCACGACCGGTGGTACCGCAATCACCCGGAGCGCCGGGTCGCGGGCGTGGCGGCCGCGGTCGCGCACGCGCTCGCCCTGCCCATCATGGGCGTGCGCCTCGGCTTCGTCGTTCTGACCTTCGTGCACCTCCTCGGGCCGATCGTCTACGGCGCCCTCTGGCTCCTCGTCCCCTTCGCGCCGGGCGACCCCTCGCCGCTCGAGCGCGCGCTCGCCGCCGGGCAGGACTGGTTCGCAGGGCTCCGAGTCCACTGCCGGGCCGCGCCCCCACCGCCCGACGCCCCGCGCAGCGCGAAACCAAATGGCCTCGGCACGGGTGCCGTCCCGGGAAGCCCGCTCGTATGATAGAGGTCCGCCCGGCCGCCGATGGCGACCGACGAGGACCTCATCGGGGCGGTCGCGACGGGCGACGGGCGGGCGCTCGAGGAGCTCTGCCGGCGATACGAGCGTGGGCTCCATCAGTTCATCTTCCGGCACACCGGCGGGCGCGACGTCGATGACCTCTACCAGGAGACCTGGCTGCGGGTGGTTCGCGCCGCGCGGCGCTTCGATCGCCGCCGGCGCTTTTCCACGTGGCTCTTCCAGATCGCCGTCAACCTCTGTCGCGACTGGCACCGTCGGCGACCGCCCGAGCCGGTCGACCCCGCGGACATCGAAGCGACCCGCGAGGGGACGGCCGCCGCGGCCGACGCGGCGCTCGATGCGCGCCGCCTCCTCGCCGCGCTCCCCGAGCCGCAGCGGAGCGCCGTCATCCTGCGCTACTACCACGACCTCGGCGAGGAGGAGATGGCGGAAGTCCTCGGCTGCCCGCGGGGCACCGTGAAGAGCCGCCTGCACCACGCGATGGCACGCCTCACCCAGATGGCACGGCAATGAGCGAGTGCGACGAGGTGCTGGCCAGGCTCTTCCTCCGCCGCCCGCTCGACGCCGGCGCCGCGGCGCACCTGTCCGCGTGTCCGCGCTGCTCCAGCGAGCAGCGGCACGTGCGGCGAGTCGCAGAGGCGCTCGCCTCGCACGACGTGCCGCCGCCGGCCTCGACGCTCTCGGCGCGTGTCCTCGGGGCCGCCGCGCCGCTCCTCGCGCGTCACGCGCGGCGCGCCGCCTGGCGCACGCTCGCGCGCGCCCTCTCGGCGGCGCTCGTGCCGCTGCCTCTGATCGTCTTCCTCGATTTCTACCTCATGCGGGCGATGTACGGCGTGCTCGACGCCCTGCTGCCGCGCGCGCTCAGCCTCTACGTCGTCTTCAACTACGCCGCGACGCTCACGCTCCTGCTCGCGCTGACCTACGGGATGATCCCGATCGTCGCCGAGCGGCAGATGCGTCTGCGGCGCGAGGAGAGCCGTGCCTGAGGTGGCGAGCAAGCGCTGCCCGTACTGCGCGGAGGAGATCCGGGCCGAGGCCGTCAAGTGCCGCTACTGCGGCAGCTTCCTCGAGCCCGGGAATCCGCTGACGCGCACCTGGTACCGCTCGCGCGAGGGCAAGATGATCGCCGGCGTGTGCACCGGGCTCGCCGAGCAGTTCGGCATCTCGGTGACGATCCTCCGCCTCGCCTTCGTGCTCGGCACGCTGATCGGCGGCCCCGGCCTCATCATCTACGTCGTCCTCTGGGTCGTGATGCCGTATCGCCCGCCGGGGCAGGCGGCGGGCCACGAGGTGACGGCCCGGGGCCCGTAGCGTCCGCAGGCCCTTGGTAGCGCGCGCGGCACCGCGGCGCTAAGCTGGCCGACGTGCCGCGGCCGGACATCCAGGATCTCGACCGCGCGGAGCTCGAGTCCTGGTGTGCGCGCGTCGGCGAGCCCCGCTACCGGGCGACCCAGGTCCTCACCTGGCTGCACCGCAAGCGGGCCGCGACCTTCGACGAGATGTCGAGTCTCTCGCGCGGGCTCCGCGCGCGGCTCGCGGCGGAGTTCAGCCTCCATCGCCTCGAGCCTGCGTTGGTCGCCGAGTCGGCCGACGGGACTCGGAAGCTCCTCTTCCACCTGCCGGGCGAGCGCGGGTTTCCCGCGGCGGCCATCGAGAGCGTGCTCATCCCGCAGGTCGGCCGCGCCGGCGGCGCCCGCGACCGCCTCACGCTCTGCATCTCGAGCCAGGCCGGCTGCGGCATGGGCTGCCGCTTCTGCGCGACGGCACGCATGGGGCTCGTCCGCAACCTGCGTCCCTCCGAGATCGTCGGGCAGGTGCGGACCGGGATCGAGCTCGCGGCCCCGGCGCCGCTCACCAACGTCGTCTTCATGGGCATGGGGGAGCCGCTCGCCAACTACGGACCGGTCAAGACCGCCCTCGACATCCTGACCGCCGAGTGGGGCTACGCCATCTCCCCCCGGCGGATCACGGTCTCGACGGTCGGCCTCGCGCCCGCCGTCTCGCGCCTGATCGCCGAGACGGGCGTCAACCTCGCCGTGTCGCTCAGCGCGACGACCGACCCGCAGCGGGACCGTCTGATGCCGGTCAACCGCCGCTTTCCGCTCGCGGCGCTCCTGCGCGCCTGCCGCGAGCTGCCGCTGCCGCGCCGCAAGCGCATCACCTTCGAGTACGTGCTCCTCGCCGGCGAGAACGATGCCGACGCGGACGCCCGCCGCCTCGTCCACCTGCTGCACGGGCTTCGCGTCAAGGTGAACCTGATCCCCTTCAACCCGTTCCCCGGCGCCGGGTTCGCCGCGAGCCCCCGCGCCCGCATCCTCCGCTTCCAGGCGATCCTGCGCGCGCACGGGATCGGCGCCACCGTCCGCGAGAGCCGCGGGCAGGACATCCAGGCGGCCTGCGGGCAGCTCGCCGCGGCGCGCCCGGCCGCCTGACGTGCCGGGGATCGGCGTCGTCGTCAATCCGCACGCCCGGGGCAATCTCGACGGCGGCGGCGAGCGCGCCCAGCGCCTGGCCGAGGTGGTCGGCCACGACGGCGTCGTCCGCGTCACGCAGTCGGTGCGCGAGATCCAGGACGTCGCGCGGGAGTTCCGCGAGCGCCGGACGGAGATCCTCGCCATCTGCGGCGGCGACGGGAGCTATCACTGCACGCTGAGCGGCTTCCGCGCCGTGTACGGCGACGAGCCGCTGCCGCTGCTGCTGCCGCTCCGGGCCGGCACGATCAACTACGTGGCGGACGCGACGGGCGGACGGCGCGGCCGCCCGGAGGGCATGCTGGCCCGCGTCGTGCGCGACTACCGGAGCGGGCACAACTACGAGACGACGGAGCGCGACCTGCTGCGTGTCAACGGCGTCGAGCACGGCTTCGTGCTGAGCTTCGGCACGGCGGTCAACTACCTGCGCGCCTACTACGCGATGGAGAAGCAAGGGCCGCTGCACGCGGCGCGGCTGCTCGCACGCCTGATCGTCTCGGCGCTCACCGGCACGCACGCCGCGCGCGCCATCTTCCAGGCGACCGCCGCCGACGTCGAATGCGACGGGGAGCCCGTGCCCTTCCGGCAGTTCACGTTCTTCTTCGCGGCCACCGTCGACCGGATCGCGCTCGGCTTCCGGCCGACCTATCTGGCCACGCGCAAGCGGGGCTACATGCACGTCGTCGGCGGCCCGGTCCCCGCCATGCGGCTCATCCGCCGCGCCGTCCGCATCTACCGCGGCTTTCCGACCAACGAGCCGACGCTCTTCGACAACCTCGGGTCCCGCGTGACCATCCGCTTCTTCCGCCCCGAGCACTACATGCTCGACGGCGACATCCTGCCGCCCGCGGAACGGCTCGACGTCGACGTCGCCTGCCGGGTCACGTTCATTCGCGGGTGAGGGGCGGTCGCGCTCCCACCATTTTGCGAGCGATATGCCGTGGGAGAGGGATTTGTGGCCCTGGCTCCCGGGACTAGACGGGAGGCTGCAGGAAGGAGGTTCCAAAGATGAGATACCTCGTACGCGGCCTTCTCGCCCTCGGTCTCCTCTTCGGCACGGTGCGGTTCGCCAGTGCCGGCTGCGACCTGAGCGACCCGACCACCAAGGCGCAGGTCGACGCGGCGCGCGCGGCCGCCGACCAGGCGTGCGACGCGGCGGGCACCGGCTGCACCACGGCAACGAGCCACGGGCGGTACGTCTCGTGCGTGGCGCACCAGGTGAACCAGAACACGTCGCTGCCGAAGGAGTGCCGGGGCGCCGCCAAGAAGTGTGCGGCCCGCTCGACCTGCGGCAAGCCGGGCTTCGTCACCTGCTGCCGGACCAGCTCGAGCGGCACGACGAAGTGCAGCACCAAGAGCAGCTCCTCGTCCTGCACCGACCACCCGCCGGCGGGCGGCAGCGCCTGCGTGGGGAACCACCCGAGCTGCTGCGACGCCTGCACGGAGACCGGCTGCGCTCCGTGAGCCGCCGGTGAGCGACCGGTCGCCCGCCGCGCCGGCGGGTGACCGGCCGTCGGGTTTGCACCGGACGCGTTTTTCCCTACCATGTGCCGGCCGCGGCCCCGGACGCGGCGCGGCATGGCGGAACCCACCCTCGGCGTCATCGGCGGCAGCGGGCTCTACGAGCTCCCCGGCCTCTCGGCCGTCGAGCGGGTGCGCCTCGAGACGCCCTTCGGCGACCCGTCCGACGAGTTCGTGATCGGCCGCCTCGGCGGCACGCGCCTCGTCTTCCTGCCGCGCCACGGGCGCGGGCACCGCCTGCTTCCCTCGGAGCTGCCGTTCTGCGCCAACCTCTACGGGATGAAGCAGCTCGGCGCGGAATGGATCGTCGCGGTCAGCGCGGTCGGCAGCCTGCGCGAGGAGATCGCGCCCGGGCACGTCGTCGTCCCCGACCAGTTCATCGACCGCACGCGCGGCCGCCGCAGCACCTTCTTCGGGAGCGGCGTCGTCGCCCACGTGCAGTTCGCCGATCCGCTCTGCCCGGAGCTGTCGCGCGCCCTTGCCGCCGCGGCCCGCGCCGAGGGGGCGACCGTCCACGCCGCCGGCGTCTACGTGTGCATGGAGGGCCCGCACTTCTCGACGCGGGCCGAGTCGCATCTCTACCGGAGCTGGGGCGCGCACGTGATCGGCATGACGAACCTCCAGGAAGCGAAGCTCGCGCGCGAGGCCGAGATCTGCTTCGCGACGCTCGCGCTCGCCACCGATTACGACTGCTGGAACACGGCGCACGCGGACGTCCAGATCGAGGACGTGCTCCGCGTGCTGCAGGCGAACGTCGACCTCGCGCGCCGGACGATCGTCCGCGTCGCGGCGGCGTTGCCGCCGCGGACCGGCTGCCCCTGTCCCGATGCGTTGCGCCACGCGATCATCACCGACCGCGCGGCCATCCCGCCGGCGGTGCGCGCAGCGCTCGCCCCCATCGCGGGGCGCTGGCTGTGAGCGCCGTCGCGGTCGTTGGCTCGGTCGCGTTCGACGACATCGAGACCCCGGCGGGGCGGGCGGAGCACGTGCTCGGCGGGTCGGCGACCCACTTCGCGGTCGCGGCCAGCTACTTCGCCCCGGTCCACCTGATCGCGGTGGTGGGCGACGACTTCCCGGCCGCCGAGCGCGACTACCTCGCCGCGCGCGGCATTGACCTCTCCGGGCTCGAGGTGCGGCGGGGGCGGACGTTTCGCTGGAGCGGCCGCTATCACGAGGACCTGAACGTCCGCGACACGCTGGCGCTCGAGCTGAACGTGTTCGCCGATTTTCGCCCGGCTGTTGCCGCGGCCGTCCGCCGCGCGCCGTACGTGTTCCTCGCGAACATCGATCCGGCCCTCCAGCAGGGCGTGCTCGCGCAGTTCGAGCGGCCCGCGCTGGTCGCCTGCGACACGATGAACCACTGGATCGAAAGCGCCCGCGAGCCGCTCGAGGCGCTGCTGCCGCGCATCGACCTGCTGGTGGTGAACGACGAGGAGGCGCGGCTCCTCTCCGGCGAGCGCAACGTCGCACGCGCCGCGCGCCGCATCCTCGCCCGCGGCCCGCGCTCCGTCCTCATCAAGCGCGGCGAATACGGGGCGATCCTCTTCTCCCCCGAGTCGGTCTTCGCCGTGCCCGCGTTCCCGCTCGAGGAGGTCTTCGACCCGACCGGCGCGGGCGACACCTTCGCGGGCGGGATGATCGGCTACCTGGCGGCCACCGGGGACCGATCCGACGGCGGGCTCCGGCGCGCCATCGTCTACGGCAGCGTGCTCGCCTCCTACGTGGTCGAGGACTTCGGCGGACGCCGGCTCCGCGCGCTCAGCCGCGACGACGTCGAGCAGCGGTATCGACAGTTCGTCGCGCTCACCGAGTTTTGAGCTCCACGGCGCCCGCGCTCTCGGTCGTCATCCCGCTCTACAACGAGGCGGAGAGCCTGGAGCCGCTCATCGCCGAGCTCGGCCCGGTGCTCGATTCGCTCGGCCGCCCGGCGGAGATCGTCGCGGTCGACGACGGGAGCAGCGACGGGAGCTTCGAGCGCCTCGTCGGGCTCGTCGCGCGCGAGCCGCGGCTCCGCGTCGTCCGCCTGGCGCGCAACTACGGCCAGACCGCCGCCCTCGCCGCCGGCATCGAGCACGCGCGCGGCGGGATCATCGTCTCGATCGACGCCGACCTGCAGAACGATCCGCGCGACATCCCGCGGCTCCTGGCCGCGCTCGACGGCGACGTGGACGTGGTGAACGGGTGGCGGAGGCCGCGGCGCGACCCGTGGCTCCGCCGCCGCCTCCCGTCCGCGCTGGCGAACCGGCTGATCTCCCTGGTCACCGGCACGGCGCTGCACGACTACGGCTGCACGCTGCGCGCCATGCGAGCGCCGGTGGCGAAGGAGCTGCAGCTCTATGGCGAGCTCCACCGCTTCATTCCCGCGCTGGCGGCGGACCTGGGCGCGCGCCTCGTCGAGATCCCCGTGCACCATCGGCCGCGGCGGGCCGGGCGCTCCAAGTACGGGCTCTCGCGCACGCTGCACGTGCTGCTCGACCTCCTGACCGTCAAGTTCCTCTCTGGCTTCTCGACGCGCCCGATCCAGCTCTTCGGGCTGTTCGGCCTGGTGTGCGCCGCCACCGGGCTCGCGCTCACCGCCGAGCTCGGCTTCGAGCGCCTCGTGCTCGGCGTCCGGCTGGCCAACCGCCCCGTCGTCCTCCTCGCGATCCTCATGGTCGTCGTGGGGATCCAGTTCGTGTCGATCGGGCTCCTCGGCGAGATGCTGGTGCGCACGTACCACGAGTCGCAGGCGAAGCCGATTTATCGGGTAAGAGAGGTCGTTGAATTGACTTCCCAGGAGGGCGTCGGTATGCGTGGCCGTCCATGAAGCTCTGCGTCATCGGCACCGGCTACGTCGGGCTGGTCGCCGGTACCTGCTTCGCCGAGAGCGGCAACGACGTCGTCTGCATCGACAACGTCGTCGACAAGATCGAGGGGCTCCGCCGCGGCGTCGTGCCCATCTACGAGCCAGGCCTCGCCGAGCTGATCCGCCGCAACGTGAGCGAGGCCCGGCTGTCGTTCTCGACCGACCTGGCGGACGCGGTGCGGCGGAGCGTCGTCTGCTTCATCGCCGTCGGCACACCCGGCGACGACGACGGCAGCGCCGACCTGAGCGGCGTCATGGCCGTGGCGCGCGACATCGGGCGCGCGATGGACGGCTACCGGGTGGTCGTCGCCAAGAGCACCGTTCCGGTCGGCACCTCGACGCGCATCCGCGAGGCGCTCGCCTCGGTCACCAGGCACCCCTTCGACGTCGTCTCCAACCCGGAGTTCTTGAAGGAGGGCGCCGCGATCGAGGACTTCATGAAGCCCGATCGTGTGGTCATCGGCAGCACGAGCCCGCGCGCGATCGACGTCATGCGCGAGCTCTACGAGCCGTTCGTCCGCACGGGAAACCCGATCCTCACCATGGACAACCCGAGCGCCGAGATGACCAAGTACGCCGCGAACGCGCTGCTCGCGACGCGCATCTCGTTCATGAACGAGATCGCGAACCTCTGCGAGCGGGTCGGCGCGGACGTCGACCAGGTGCGGCGCGGGATCGGCTACGACCGCCGGATCGGCCACCACTTCCTCTTCCCGGGCGTGGGCTACGGCGGCTCCTGCTTTCCGAAGGACGTGAAGGCGGTCATCCGCACCGCGCGCGAGCAGGGCCTGGCCTTCCCGGTGCTGGCGGCCGTGGAAGCGGTGAACGAGGAGCAGAAGCGGCGCCTGGTGGACAAGGTGATCGCCCACTTCGGGTCCACCCTGCGGGGCCGGCGCTTCGCCGTCTGGGGGCTCGCCTTCAAGCCCCGCACCGACGACATGCGCGAGGCGCCGTCGATCACCGTCGTCGAGGGGCTGCTCGGGCGCGGCGCCACGGTGGCGGTGCACGACCCCGAGGCCCTCGGCGAGGCGCGGAAGCAGTTCGGCGACCGCGTCTCCTACCACCGGGTGAACTACGAAGCGCTCAAGGACGCGGACGCGCTGCTCATCGTCACCGAGTGGAACGAGTTCCGCCGCCCCGACTTCCCGCGCATGAAGCAGCTCCTGCGCCAGCCGGTCATCTTCGACGGGCGGAACCTGTACGAGCCGGAGGTCATGCGGGAGCACGGCTTCACGTACTTTCCGATCGGGCGCGCCTCGGTGCGCCCGGCCTGAGGACCGATGGCGCGCATCCTGATCACCGGCGGCGCCGGCTTCATCGGCTCCCATCTCTGCGAGCGCTTCCTCGAAGAGGGCGACGACGTCATCTGCATGGACAACTTCCGCACCAGCACGCCGGACAACATCGCGCACCTCTTTGCCAACCGGCGCTTCATGTTCATCGAGCAGGACGTGACCACCTACATCTACGTCAAGGGTCCGCTCGACGCGATTCTCCACTTCGCCTCGCCCGCGAGCCCCGTCGACTACCACGAGCTGCCCATCCCGACCCTGAAGGTGGGCTCCCTCGGGACCCACAAGGCGCTCGGGCTGGCCAAGGAGAAGAACGCCCGCTTCCTGCTGGCGTCCACCTCGGAGGTGTACGGCGACCCGCTCGTCCACCCGCAGAACGAGGAGTACTGGGGCAACGTCAACCCGATCGGACCGCGCGGCGTCTACGACGAGGCCAAGCGCTTCGCCGAGGCGCTCACCATGGCCTACCACCGCGCGCACGGCGTCGAGACGCGGATCGTTCGCATCTTCAACACGCACGGGCCGCGCATGCGGCTGAACGACGGCCGCGTGGTGCCGAACTTCATCTCGCAGGCGCTCGGCGGCGAGCCGCTGACGGTGTACGGCGACGGCTCGCAGACGCGGAGCTTCTGCTACGTCTCCGACCTGGTCGAGGGCATGGTCCGCCTGCTCCGCTCCGACTACACCGGGCCGGTCAACTGCGGGAACCCCCAGGAGGTGACGATCCTCGAGTTCGCCCGGACGATCATCCGCCTGTCCGGAAGCAAGAGCCCGATCGTCTTCCGGCCCCTGCCCGAGGACGACCCGAAGGTCCGCCAGCCCGACATCGCGCGGGCCCGGAAGCTCCTCGGCTGGGAGCCGCGCGTCGGCCTCGAGGAGGGGCTCCGGCGGACCATCGCGTTCTTCGGCGAGAAGCTCCGCCGGCCGGCATGAAGATCCTGGTGACCGGCGGCGCGGGCTTCATCGGCTCGCACGTGGTCGACGCCTGCGTGGCCGCGGGCCACGACGTGATCGTGGTCGACGACCTGTCGACCGGCCGCCGCGAGAATTTGAACCCGCGCGCGCGGTTCCACCAGCTCGACATCGGCGACCCGCGCACGGCCGAGCTCGTGCGCGACGAGAAGCCCGAGGTGCTCAACCATCACGCGGCCCAGATGGACGTCCGCCGCTCGGTCGCCGACCCGTTGTTCGATGCACGCGTCAACATCCTCGGCACGATCCATCTCCTGGAAGCGGCGCGCCACGCCGGGGTGAAGCGGCTGGTCTTCGTCTCCTCGGGCGGCGCCGTCTACGGCGAGCAGGAGACCTTCCCGGCGCCCGAGACCCACCCGACAAATCCCGTGAGCCCCTACGGCGTCAGCAAGCGGGCTGGCGAGCTGTACGCCTTCTTCTTCCAGGCGGAGTACCGGCTCCCGTTCGTCGCGCTCCGCTACGCCAACGTCTACGGGCCCCGCCAGGATCCGCACGGGGAGGCGGGCGTGGTCGCGATCTTCACGGGCCGGATGCTCGGCGACGAGCCGGTGGTCGTGAACGGCGACGGGCGGCAGACGCGCGACTACCTCTACGTGGGCGACGTCGCGCGCGCCAACCTCCTCGCGCTCGAAACGCGCGCCACCGGGCCGTTCAACATCGGCACCGGTGTCGAGACCGACGTCAACGCGCTGGCGAGCCTGCTCCTGGCGGCGGCGGGCAGCCGCTCGCAGGTCCGCCACGGGCCGCCCAAGTCGGGCGAGCAGCGGCGGAGCGTGATCGACTGCCGCCGCGCGGCGGAGCTCCTCGGCTGGCGGCCGGAGGTCTCGCTCGCCGAGGGTCTCGGGCGCACCGTCGCATGGTTCCGCGAGCGCGCCGGAGCGGGTTGATGCCCAGCTGCGCGCGGCGTGGCGCGGCGGTGTTTCTCGCGGCCACGCTCGCCGCCTGCGCGGACCGCCGCGCCGTCGTCGTCGAAGCGGAGCCGGGCGCCATCCTCTGCCGCCAGGGCGCCGACTGCGACGCGAAATGGGCTCGCGCTCGCGAGTGGGTCACGGCGCACTCGCGCTGGAAGCTCCGGGAGGACACGGCCGCGGTCATCGCCACCGAGAGTCCGGTCGACTCGCTCTCGCCCGCGTTCACGATCCGCCGGCTCGCGCGGCCCGAACAACCGCACGGCGAGGCGATCGTCTTCGCGGCGGGCTGTAGCCCCGAGCGGGTGCAGGCCTTCGTGGACCATGTGCCCCGCCGCGGAGCGCGCTGGCGGAAGGTCGCCGGGCCGGCGCCCAAGCACACCGAGTGCGAGCCGCCGGTCGACCGGCTTGAGGCCGACTTCGTGCACTTCGTCACCGCGCCAGCGGCGCGCTGAACGCCGTCGCTTGCGGAACGCGACCGCCGACCGTACATTCCGTGGACTTGGACACCGCTCGCATCCGCAACTTCTCGATCATCGCGCACATCGACCACGGGAAGTCGACGCTGGCCGATCGTCTACTCGAGCAAACCGGCGCCGTATCGCCGCGCGAGATGGCCGAGCAGTTTCTCGACGACATGGAGCTCGAACGCGAGCGCGGCATCACGATCAAGGCACGGTCGGTCCGGCTCGCGTACCGGGCCCGCGACGGCCGGGACTACGTCCTCAACCTGATCGACACCCCCGGCCACGTCGATTTCTCCTACGAGGTGTCGCGGAGCCTTGCCGCCTGCGAGGGCGCGATCCTCGTGGTCGACGCCTCGCAGGGCGTGCAGGCGCAGACGGTCGCGAACGTCTACCTGGCGCTCGACCACGACCTCGCGATCGTGCCGGTGATCAACAAGATCGACCTGCCGAGCGCCGAGCCCGAGAAGGTGCGGCACCAGATCGAGGAGATCATCGGCCTCGACGCCTCCCGCGCGATCCTGGCGAGCGCCAAGGAGGGGGTGGGGACCGAGGACATCCTCGAGGCCATCGTGCGTGACATCCCACCACCCCGCGGCGCCGAGGACGCGCCCACCGCGGCGCTCATCTTCGACTCGTGGTTCGACCCCTACCACGGGGCGGTCGTGCTGGTGCGGGTCTTCGACGGCACGCTCCGCAAGGGCCAGCGCATTCGCATGATGTCCACGGGCAAGGAGTTTCTCGTGACGCGCGTCGGTGTGCTCGCGCCGCGCGCCGTCGAGGTACCGGAGCTCGGCCCGGGCGAGGTGGGCATCGCCATGGCCGCGATCAAGGAGGTGCACGACACGAAGATCGGCGACACCATCACCGATGCCGAGCGCCCGGCCGCCGCCTCGCTCCTGGGCTTCCGTCCGGTGAAGCCCATGGTGTTCGCCGGCCTCTACCCGGCGGAATCGGCGCAATACGACGCGCTCCGCGAGGCGGTCGAGAAGCTCCGCCTGAACGACTCCTCGTTCACCTACGAGCCGGAGACCTCACTCGCGCTCGGCTTCGGCTTCCGCTGCGGCTTCCTCGGGCTCCTGCACATGGAGATCGTCCAGGAGCGTCTCGAGCGCGAGTTCGGACTCTCGCTCATCACCACCGCGCCCACGGTCGCCTACCGGGTGGTCAAGCGCGACGGGCAGGCGCTCGTAATCGACAGCCCGGCGAAGCTGCCGCCGCCCCTCCAGGTCGACCGCATCGAGGAGCCATACATCCGATCGACGGTCCACCTGCCGGTCGAGTTCCTCGGCAACGTGCTCGCGCTGTGCGAGGAGCGGCGCGGCCTGCAGCGGGAGATCCGCTATCCGGGCGAGACGCGCGTGATGCTTGTCTACGAGCTGCCGCTGGCCGAGATCGTCATGGACTTCTACGATCGCCTCAAGTCGATGACCCGCGGCTACGCCTCGATGGACTACGAGTACCTGGACTTCCGCCCCGCGGAGCTCGTGAAGCTCGACATCCTCATCAACGCCGACGTGGTCGATGCGCTCTCCGTGATCGTCCACCGCGATCACGCCTACGTCCGCGGCCGCGAGCTGACGCAGCGGCTGCGCGAGCTGATTCCGCGCCAGATGTTCGAGGTGGTGATCCAGGCCGCCATCGGCGCCAAGGTGATCGCGCGGGAGACGGTGAAGGCGCTGCGCAAGAACGTGACCGCGAAGTGCTACGGGGGCGACATCACCCGCAAGCGGAAGCTCCTCGAGCGGCAGAAGGAGGGGAAGAAGCGGATGAAGCAGGTGGGCCGCGTCGAGATCCCGCAGGAAGCGTTCCTCGCGGTGCTCAAGGGTGGCGGCTGAAGGGGCGCTCGTCTATCATGGCCCGCGATGGCTAAGCTCGAGCCCCGGAGCGCCGCCGACGCGGTGCCCGGGCCGGTCCCGAGGCAGAAGTCGACGGCCCGCGAGTACGCGGAGGCCCTCGGCGTCGCCCTCCTGCTCGCACTCCTCATCCGAATGTTCGTGGTGCAGGCGTTCAAGATCCCGTCGGGCTCGATGCTCCCGACGCTGCAGATCGGCGACCACATCCTGGTGAACAAGTTCATTTACGGGGCGCGGATGGAGATCCCGCTCACGCAGGTCTCGCTCGGTCAGCTCCCGGGGCTGCACGCGCCCAAGCCGGGTGATGTCATCGTCTTCATCTGGCCGAAGGACCGTTCCAAGGATTTCATCAAGCGCGTCATCGCCGTCGGCGGCGAGACCGTCGAGGTCCGCAGCAAGCAGGTCTACATCAACGGGAAGCTGCGGGACGATCCGCACGCCACCTACGCGCCGCCGCGCGGGGGCCCCGGGAGCGGGGAGAACTACGGCCCGTACACGGTGCCCACCGGCACGGTGTTCGTGATGGGCGACAACCGCGACCAGAGCTACGACTCTCGCTTCTGGGGCACCGTGCCGCTCTCCGACATCAAGGGCAAGGCGCTCATCATCTACTGGTCGTGGGACGGGCCCGACCGCTGGGTGCGCTGGGAGCGCATCGGGCGGCTGGTGTACTGAGGCCTACCGCGCGAGCAGCTCACCCAGCGCCGTATTGAAGGCATCGGGCTCCTCGAGGAACGGGGCATGGCCGCTCTCCTCGAAGACCACGAGCCGCGCCCCGCGGATGCCCTTGGCGATCGCTTCTCCGCCGGCGAGGGGCAGTAGTCGATCGTGGCGGCCATGGAGCACCGCCGTCGGGACGTCGAGCGTCCGGAGATGCGGGCGGAGGTCGGCGGCGAGCACGCCCTCGAGGCAGGCCGAGGCCACGTGCGGCGGGGTCTTCTGCATCTGCGCGACGGCCCACGGATGGAGCGGCGACTCGGCGCCCTGCTTGAAGAAGTCGGCCGCGAGCTGCCGCGTGAAGGCCCGGAAGTCCCTGGCGACGGCAGCCCGCATCTCGGCTGCACGATCCGGCGCGGCGCCCGGGTTCTTCGGGTCGTCGAGACCCCCCGGGGTGGTGCACACGAGACCGAGGGCGCTGACGCGCTCGCCGAGCCGCCGGGCCAGCTCGAGGACGACGAGCCCGCCCATGGACCAGCCGACGAGCGCGAGGCGCGGCACGCCGAGCGCGCGCACGAGGTGCTCGAGGTCGCCCGCGAGCGCGCCGATCGTGTAGCCGGTGCGGGGATGGGAGGACTCGCCGTGACCGCGCAGGTCGACGGTGACCAGCGTGAAGCGGTCGCGGAACGCCTGCACCTGGCGCTCCCAGAACGTCCGGTTGCAGGTCCACCCGTGGACGAGAAGCACGGGCGGGCCGGTGCCCGCCCGATCATAGCGGAGCGAGACCCCGGCGTGCGAGAGAAACGGCACCTGGCGGCTCGTACCGTGCGCGGTCGGGCGGTGCAAGGAGGTGGCCGGCATTTCCCGCACCGGCCGTCGGATGGTAAGCAGGACATGACCCATGGCACGGGAGCACGACCGGATCCGTGACGAGTGGCAGGCGGTCGCGGGCGGCTGGCGGCGATGGGAGCCCCTCTTCCAGTCCTTCACCTGGCCGGTGGCGCTGCGCATGGCGGCGGTCGCGCAGATCGGCGCCGGGCAGCGCGTCCTCGACGTCGGCTGCGGCATCGGTGACCCGACCCTCCAGGTGGCCGTGCTCGTCGGCCCGCACGGGCGCGTGCTCGGCATCGACCTGGTCGAGGAGATGCTGGCGACGGGCCGCGAGCGGGCGGCGGCGCTCGGCCTCGCCCACGTGGAGTTCCGCGCCGCCGACATCGCGACGCTCGACGTCCCCGCGGCGAGCTTCGACGCCGTGCTCGCCCGCTGGAGTCTCATCTACCTGGACGCTGTCTCGGGTGCCCTCGCCCGTCTGCGCCGGGCCCTCGGGGCCGGGGGCCGGATCGCCGTGACCGCCTGGGCGCCGCCCGCGGACAACCCGTGGATCGCGATCCCGATGGAGGAGCTCGCGCGGGTGCTGCCCGTTCCGCCTCCGGACCCCGCCGCGCCGGGGCTGTTCTACCTGTCGGCCGACGGCGCGCTCGCCGAGGCGCTGCGCGCGGCGGGCTTCCGTAACGTCGCCCAGGAGCGCGTGCAGCTCTCGCAGTTCGCCCGCGAGGTGAGCGAGTTCTGGGCGATGCTGGCCGACATGGCCGGGCCGCTGGCCCCGCTGGTCGCCGGCCTCGCCGGTCCCGAGCGCGAGCGGGTCATGCGCTCGGTGAGCGAGCGGCTCGGGCGTTTCCGGAGCGGCGACGTCTTCCGCATCCCCGCGCAGGCGCAGCTCGCCTGGGGCGAGCTCTAGGAGCGCGACCCAAGACATCTTGGGTCGCGAACCGGACGCGAGGGTGTTCCGTCGCGATCACGCCCGACTGTCCTGCCGCGGCTGGCGAAGCCAGCGCGGCAGACGAACACGCGCGGTTCCACGGCCACCGCAGACAGGCCCAATCGGCAACCGATAAACACGAGTGCCGCGAGACCTCTGGAACGGCGCGTGTCGGTTGTGCCGCGCTGGCTTCGCCAGCCGCGGCACGGCGGTCGCGCGTGCCGCGAGCGCCACATGCTCGCGTCCGTGCCCGCGACCCAAGAAGTCTTGGGTCGCAAAGCGAGAATGTGCGCCGCGTGAGCACGCGACCGTAATGCCGCGGCCGGCGAAGCCGGCGCGGCAAAACGAGCCGGACACGTCAACGACCCGAAGCCCGCAGGCCAAGACGGGGGAAGCGCGTGTCAGTTTGCCGCGCTGGCTTCGCCAGCCGCGGCACGACGGCGGCGCGTGATACCGACGCCACATGCTCGCGTCCGTTTCGCGACCCAAGAAGTCTTGGGTCGCGCTCCCCGTCAGCGCATCTCCGCCGGACCTACGCCGGCAGGAAGACGTTCAGCCCCTGCTCCCGCCGCACCATCCCGGCGCGGCCCACCTGCTCCTCCTGCTCCATGGCCTCGAGCAGGGCAGCATCGCGTGGCAGGACGGCCACGAAGCGGCCGCCGCCGGCGAGGCGCCCGATGACGGTCCCCTGCTGCGGCGCTCCGTCACGCCCGTGCATGATCGTGTAGGCCTCGACGGTGCCCCGTCCCGTTGCCTCCACCACGACCTCGGGATGCGGCAGCGCGTCGACCCATGCCTGGAGCGCCGGTCCGCCCGCACGCTGCCAGCCGCGTGGCGACGGGGTGCCACCGTAGATGCCGAGCGCGTGCTTGGTCAGGTGCCAGCCGTTGGCGTGCACCAGACCGAACGCGTCGCGCGCCGCGCGCAGCCGCTCGACGAGGGCAACGATGGCGTGCGTCGTGTAGTTGTTGCCCGGGCCGCCGAACCAGGGCAGGCCGCCCGTCACCGTGAGCGGGCGCGGGTCGTCGAACGGGATGCCGAGCATGGCCGCGGTGAGACGCGGCGCGATCGGGAAGCAGCTGTAGAGGTCCAGATGCGCCACCCGCTCGATCGTGAGCCCCACCGACTCCAGGAGTGCCGCCCCGGCGCGCCGCACGCCGGGCAGGCTGTGGTAGTCGACGCGGTCGAGGAGGTACCAGTGCTCGATCACGTCGACGCCGGCCCAGGGATAGACCCAGCGGTCCTCGGCGACCCCGAGGCGGCGGGCGGCGTCGTCGGCAGCGAGCACGACGGCAGCCCCCTGGTTGACGTCGAGGATCGCGTTCATGAACTTCGGGTACGGAAAGCCGATCATGCGGTTCTCGGGCGTCACGGTGCCGAGCTCGCCGGCGCTCTTGCTGTCGCGGAACCAGGCGTACGGATTGCGCGCGGCGAGCGCGGCCGAGCGGGCGGCGAAGTCGGCGAGCTCGCGCCGATGGGCGGCGAGGCCGAGGCCGCGCGCGGCGCGAAACGCGTTCTCGAACAGGGGGTAGGTCGTGATCGGCTGCGCCGCCCCGTGACGGATCTCGAGCTCGCTCGAGCCGGGCCGTCCGTCGCCCCAGCGCGGCGCGTCCTCGGGACGCGGCGGGGTCCAGGGGATGCGCCGTCCGGCGCGCCCGAGGGCGCGGGCCGTGTGCCACGCCTCGGCGCCCGCGATCAGCGCCACCGTGATGCGGCCGGCGGCGATCTCGTCCGCGAGGTGGTTGACGAGCGCCTGCGGCGTGTTGCCCCCGAGCGTCGTGTTGAGGCGCCGCGCGCCCGGGCAGCCGAGCCGCTCGGCGAGGAGGCCCGCGGCATCGCCGTAGTCGTGGCAGACGACGGTCGGGACGGCCACCGTGTCGACGGCGGCGAGGAGCCGCGCGCCGCCGCCCGCGTCCTCGGCGGCGCGCTGCGCCGCCTCCTCCATCAGGAGGAGCGGCTCTCTGCCCGCGGTCGGATCCTCGGGGCGGTCGATCGTCTGTCCACCGCCGACCAGGACGGGCAGGACGCGCCGGCTCTCGGCTGGCATGGGCATTTCTCGCGTGCTACGCGTAGCGCTCTCCCATGGGCCCGCGAACGCTGTCAAGGTGAGATGTCCGCGCGGACGCTCCGCACGCCGATCTGCCACCTGTTCGGCATCGAGGTCCCGATCATCCTCGCCGGCATGGGCGGCGTGTCGATGGCGGCCCTGGTCGCCGCCGTGTCGAACGCCGGCGGCCTCGGCGTGATGGGCGCCGCGAACCTCTCGCCCGACGAGCTGCGCGCGGAGATCCGGAAGACGAAGGCGCTGACGCGCAAGCCCTTCGCGGTCGACCTCCTGGCGCCGCTCCCGCAGATGATCGTCCCCTATCTCCCGATCCTCTACGAGGAGGAGGTGAAGATCTTCGTCGCCGGCCTCGCGATCCCCGAGAAGCACGTGGCCGAGATGCACGCGCACGGCATCACGATCATGGTGATGACGGGCAAGGTGAAGCACGCGGTGCGCGCCGAGGCGGCGGGTGCCGACGTCGTCGCCGCGCAGGGCACCGAGGCCGGCGGCCACACGGGCGAGATCGGCACGCTCGCCCTCGTGCCCCAGGTGGTGGACGCGGTGAAGATCCCCGTCGTCGCGGCGGGCGGCATCGTCGACGGGCGCGGCGTCGTGGCGGCCCTCGCCCTCGGCGCCCAGGGCGCGATCATCGGCACGCGCTTCATCGCGACCCCCGAGGCCACGGCCGCGCAGAGCTACCGCGAGGCCCTGGTGCGCGCCGAGCAGGACGAGACGATCCGGACGCGCTGCTACTCCGGCAAGCCGCTGCGCTCGCTCAGGAACCGCTACATCGCGGAGCACGAGGCCGACCCGAGCCGGATCCGGCCGTTTCCCGAGCAGCTCATGATCTCCGCCCAGCGCCGCGTGATGGCGTACTGGGAAGCCGAGGCCGACCCCGAGCGGACGTGCTTTCCCGCCGGCCAGGGGGTCGGCGCCTTCCGCGAGATCAAGCCCGCGGGCGAGCTGCTGCACGAGATCGTCGCCCAGGCCGAGCACGTGCTCGCCGCCCTGCCGGCCTGAGGGCGCTCTCGGGGTTCTCCCGCGGTCGAGTGCGGGAAAGATGCAATTGACCGCGACGCGCCGTGCAGGGCACTTGCCATGCGGCCTGGCCGGGCATCGGTCACGGCAGATGAGAGGAGCGTCGCGCAGCGCCAACGATGAATGCTTGGGTGAAGTACGGGTGTCTTCTCCTCTGTTGTCTGCTCGCGCCCCAGGCTCTCGCCCAGTCGTGCACGACGCCGCTGGTCGAAGTCGGTCCGCTCGGCGCCGCAAACGGCTTCCCTCAGTACTACGTTGACGCGACGCGGCTCGCGCTCGAGCCTTGCCTCGATCCGGTCGGGTTCTGCCCTCCCCTGAACCTTCCCGATCCCACCGCGCCGGTAGTGTTCCCCGACAACTTCCCGACGGCGCTCTTCTACTGGCTGGCCGACGCCCGGCTCACGCTCCCGGGGGGAGGGCGCGCCCGTCTGACCCTGGCCGTCGAAGGCGGCTTCGTGCACGGCGTCGTGGTGCCGGGAGACCAGCTCGCCTTCGGACGCATGCGCGTACGGGCCGACGGCCTGGTCGCGGGCGCCACGTACACGTTCACCCATCCGTACGGCGTCGACGTCCTCCAGGCGGACGGCGCGGGTCGCGTCGACGTGTCGAACACCGTCGGCACACCCGGCTTCGCGGGCCCGCTCGGGAGCCGCGTCGGCCCCTTCCTCGTCTGGGACGCGTCTTCCCCGGCGCCCCCGCCTGGGTTCGTCGGCAATCCGCATGTCGACCACCGCGTCACGGGCAGCCCCTGCGGCACGAACCTCTTCCGGGTCGAGGGAGCAGGACTCCCCGGGGGCGGTATCCAGACCGACCTCTTCTCCGTCGCCGGGAAGACAATCGAGATCTGCGGCAACGGCTTCCTCGACGCGTTCGAGGAGTGCGACGACGGCAACCGGCTCGACGGCGACTGCTGCTCCGCCGCCTGCCTGACGGCCCCCCCCGGCACGGCCTGCCCGGCGGGGAGCGTCTGCAGCGACGCGGCCTGCGACGCGGCGGGCGTCTGCCGGTTCACGGGCTTCAACACGAAACCCTGCGACGACGGCGATGCGTGCACGGTGACCGACACCTGCCTGCTCGGCAGCTGTGCCGGGACGCCGCGAACGTGCGACGACGCCAACGTGTGCACGGCGGACTCCTGCGACCCGGCGACGGGCTGCGTGAATGCGCCCCGGCCCGGGCCCTGCGACGATCACAACGCCTGCACGACGGGCGACACCTGCGCGGGCGGGCAATGCGTGGGGACGCGGCGCAGCTGCGACGACAACAACGTCTGCACCGATGACTCGTGCAACCCGGCGACGGGCTGCGTGCACACGTCGAACACGGCCCCCTGCGACGACGGCAATGCGTGCACGACGGTCGACGTCTGCCAGGGCGGCACGTGCGCGGGCAGCGCGCCGCCGAGCTGTGACGACGGCAACGTCTGCACGGACGACTCGTGCAACCCGGCGACGGGCTGTGTGCACACGCCGAACACGGCCCCGTGCTCCGACTTCGACGCCTGCACGACCGGCGACGCCTGTTCGGGCGGCAGGTGTGTGGGCGGCGCCCCGCGCGGCTGCGACGATGGGAACCCGTGCACGGACGACTCCTGCAACCCGTTGACCGGGTGCGTGCATACGCCGAACACCGCCCCGTGTGACGACCTCGACGCGTGCACGACCGGCGACACCTGCGCGGGCGGGAGGTGTGTCGGAACGCCACGGAGCTGCGACGACGGCAACCTCTGCACCGACGACGCCTGCCGGCCCGAGACGGGGTGCGTGCACACCGCCAACAGGGCCCCCTGCGACGATGCCAACGCCTGCACCACGCACGACACCTGCGCCGGCGGGCAGTGTGTGGGCGGCGCGCCGCTCGGCTGCGACGACGGCAACCTCTGCACCGACGACGCCTGCCGGCCCGAGACGGGGTGCGTGCACATTCCCAACACCGCCCCGTGCAATGACGGCAATGCGTGTACCACCGGCGACGCCTGCGCGGCCGGCTCGTGCACCGGCGCCCTGCTGAGCTGCGATGACGGCAATCCCTGCACCGACGACACGTGCGACTCGCGCACGGGCTGCGGGCACACGCTCAACACGGGCCCCTGCGACGACGGCGACGCCTGCACGACCGGCGACAGCTGCGCCGATGGGACCTGCGCAGGCCACGGCCGCCTCGGCTGCGACGACGGCAATCCCTGCACCGACGACGCGTGCGACTCCCGCACGGGCTGCACGCACACGCCCATCGACGGCCCCTGCGACGACGGCGACTTCTGCACGACCGGAGACGTGTGTGAGGCGGGCGCGTGCGTCGGCACGCCGTCGCCCCCGTGCCCCCTCGTGGCCAGCACGGTCGAGGCCGACGTCACGGTGAGTCTGGCCCGACCCACGAGCAACTCGGGCGCCTACCGGGTCCTGTCGGCCCGCGGCGGACGCTTCCCGAAGCAGGCCTTCCTGCGCCTGCACGTGGCCGGTGTCGGCAGCCGCCGGGTGTCGTCGGTGCGCCTGCGCCTGGTGGCGGGGCGCCGCAGCGACTCCGGCGGTCGCCTGCACCTGGTGCACGACTGCGAGTGGGGCGAGCGCACGACGACCTGGGACACCCAGCCGGCGATGGACGACACGGTGCTCGGCGAGGCGGGGCCCGTCGAACGCGGTCAGACGGTCGAGTTCGATCTGACGCGCGCGATCGACGGCGACGGCACCTATTGCCTGGCGCTCGAGAGCGGCTCGCGCGACCGGATCGACTACCGCTCCCGCGAGGCGCCCACGGGGCCGCCCGCGCTGATCGTCGAGACGGCCCCGTAAGACCCGCCCCGCGGCCGGGCGCTACCGCGAGGTCGCCCGGCGGTCGGGCGGCTCGACCTCCACGCCCGCCGCCGCCGCGGCGGGAGGTCGGTACTGCTCGCGGTAGATCTCGACGAACGAGAAGAGGATCGCGAGGATCACCGGTCCGAGGAAGACCCCGACGAAGCCGTAGACCTGAAGCCCGCCGAGGATCGCGAACAGCAGGAGGAAGGTCGGAAGGTTGGCCCGGCCGCTGATGAAGAGCGGCTTGATCCAGTTGTCGGCGGTGCTGACCGCGAGCACGCCCCAGATCGCCAGCCCCGTCGCGCGCCCGAGATGGCCGGTCACGGCGAGGTAGATCGCCGTTCCGCTCCACAGGAACGCAGGACCGGCGAGCGGCAGGAACGAGGCGAGACCCGTCAGGAAGCCGAGGAAGACGCTGAAGGAGAGCCCGCCGATCAGCCAGTAGCCGAGGCCGGCGAGCAGGCCCTGCGTGGCGGCGGTGACCACCATGCTCTGCACGACCGCCGTGAGGGTCGTGTAGAGACGCCGGAACACGGCCTCCTTGTGCGCCGGCTCCATGGGCAGGAGCTCCCGGAAGCGGGCGGCCATGACCTCACCATCGCGGAAGAAGAAGAACAGCGCGACCAGCATCAGGCCGAAGTTCAGCACCGAGACGAGCAGGTTCCGCGCGAGGCTCGTCGCCTGACCGACGATCTGCTCGGAGAGCCAGTTCATGGCGCGCAGGAGGAGATCGGAGAGCTCCACCGAGAACTGCTCGAACGCGGGCGCGACGTACAGCCAGACGCCGCCGAGCCGGGAGGCGCGAACCTGCTCGACGAGACGCAGCACCTCCCCCTGGCGCACCGCCTCCTGGACGCGGGTGTAGGCGGCCGCCGCCTCGCGCACGAGGAGCGAGCCGACGAAGATGGACGGCAGGATGACCGCGACGGTGACCGCCAGGACGAGGGACAGCGCCGCGAGCGAGCGCCGGCCCTGGAAGGCGCGGCCGAGCCACGCCGTCAGCGGGTAGAAGGTGAGCGCCAGGATCGCCGCCCACACGAGCGGGACGAAGAAGGCCGAGAGGAAGAGGTAGAGCTGGTAGAGGAGGAGGAAGAAGACGGCGAAGAAGAAAGCCGCGAAGAGTTGCTCCCGCGACACCGGGCGGCCACTGTAGCGGTCGCCGCGCTCGATCACAAGGCGCACCGCCGACGGCGCCGCGTTGCCTTGACACCGCGTGGAGGGGTTGGTACCAAAACCCCTTTGCGTCGATGCGCACAGGCACGTAGCTCAGTGGGAGAGCGCTTCCTTGACACGGAAGAGGCCGGCGGTTCAATCCCGCCCGTGCCTACCATCGGTCCCCGGCCCGGCCTGAGCCCTGCGTCGGCTGCCCCGTTCCCCCGGTCGTCATCCCCGTCGTCATCATAGATGGCCGAGATCAGGGTGACGTTCGAAGACGGAGCCGTCGAGCGCTTGCCGGCGGGGATCGCGGCCGGCGAGGCCATCCGCCGGCACGCCGAGCGGGACGGCGCGGGCCGGGCCCCGCTCGAGCGGGCGGTCGCCGCCCGCGTCGAGGCGGACGGGTCCACGGTCGTCGATCTGACGCGGCCGCTCCTCCGTGACTGCCGGCTGGCGCCGGTCGCGGTCGAGTCGCCGGAGGGCCTGGGCGTCATCCGCCATTCTGCCGCGCACCTCATGGCGCAGGCGGTGAAGCGGCTCTTCCCCGAGACCCAGATCACCATCGGCCCGGTCATCGAGAACGGCTTCTACTACGACTTCAAGCGGCCCGGCGGGTTCGCGAGCGAGGATCTCCCCCGCATCGAGGAGATGATGCGCGCGATCGTCGCCGAGGACCTGCCCGTGCGGCGGGAAGAGGTGGCGCGCGGCGAGGCGATCCGCCGCTTCCGGGAGATGGGCGAGCACTACAAGGTCGAGATCATCGAGGGCATTCCCGACGCGACCGTCTCGCTGTACCACCAGGGCGAGTTCGTCGACCTCTGCCGCGGCCCGCACGTGCCCTCGACCGGGCGCATCCCCGCCTTCCGGTTGACCGCCGTCGCGGGGGCGTACTGGCGGGGTGACGCGCGCAACGAGCAGCTCCAGCGCATCTACGGGACGGCGTGGGCCAGCGAGCAGGACCTCGAGGCGTACCTGAAGCGCCTGGAGGAGGCGAAGCAGCGCGACCACCGGCGGCTCGGCCAGGTGCTCGACCTCTTCTCGCTTCACCCGATCGCGCCGGGCTCGCCCTTCTTCCACGCCAAGGGGGCGGTCGTCTACAACACGCTCGTCGGGTACATCCGCGGGCTCTACGCGCGCTACGGCTACACCGAGGTGATCACGCCCCTCATCTACAAGACGGAGCTCTGGAAGACGTCGGGCCACTACGACGCCTTCCGCGACGACATGTTCCTCATGACGATCGAGGACGAGGAATACGGCGTCAAGCCGATGAACTGCCCCGGCCACTGCTACCTCTTCGCGACGCGCAAGCATTCCTACCGCGACCTTCCCATCCGCTACGCGGACTTCAGCCGCCTGCACCGCTTCGAGCCCTCGGGCACGCTCGCCGGTCTGGTCCGCGTGCGCTCGATGGCGCAGGACGACGCGCACATCTACTGCGCGCCCGAGCAGCTCGACGGCGAGCTCGAGCGCTTCATCGCCATGACCCGCGAGGTCTACGGCGCCTTCGGCTTCGACCGCGTCGAGGTCACGCTCCAGACGCGGCCCGAGAAGTTCCTCGGCCGGCTCGAGCTGTGGGAGGCCGCCGAGGCGGCGCTCCACCGCGCGCTCGAGCGCGCGGGGCATGCGGTCACGGTGCTGGAGGGGCAGGGTGCCTTTTACGGGCCGAAGATCGGGTTCGACTTCCGGGACGTGCTCGAGCGGTCCTGGACGCTCGCCACCGTCCAGATCGACTGCGCCATGCCCGAGCGCTTCGGGCTCCGCTACGTGACGGCCGAGGGTACGGAGGCGACGCCCGTCATGCTCCACCGTGCGGTCCTCGGCTCGCTCGAGCGCTTCATCGCGATCCTCCTCGAGCACACGGCGGGCAAGCTGCCGCTCTGGCTGGCGCCCGTGCAGGTGCGCGTGCTGCCGGTGAGCGAGAAGGCGGCGGCCTACGCGACGCGCGTGGCGGCCGCGTGTGAAGCGGCCGGGCTGCGCGCCGAGGCGGATCTGCGCAACGAGAAGCTCGGCTACAAGGTGCGCGAGGCGCAGGTCGAGAAGGTGCCGGTCGTCGCCGTCGTGGGCGAGCGCGAGGCGGCCGCCGGCACGGTGGCGCCGCGCACTGAGGGCGCGGCGCAGCCCGCCCTGCCGCTCGACGTCTTCGTCGCGCGAATCGCGACGGAGGCGCGCCCGCCAGGAGGTGTCGCATAGCCAAGGTCGAAGAAAAGACGCGGATCAACCACAACATCCGCGCCCGTGAGGTGCGCGTGATCGACGCCGACGGCGGGCAGCTGGGCGTCATGGCGACGTCGGACGCGTTGCGCATCGCGCAGCAGAAGGAGCTCGACCTGGTCGAGGTGGCGCCCACCGCGAACCCGCCGGTCTGCCGCATCATGGACTACGGGAAGTACCGGTACGCGCAGAAGAAGAAGGCGCAGGAATCGCGCAAGAAGTCGACCGCCTCGCTCCTGAAGGAGGTGAAGCTCGGCTCGCAGACCAGCGGGCACGACGTCAACTTCAAGGTCGGCCACATCCGCAGCTTCCTCGGCGACGGCCATCGTGTCAAAGTCACCGTCTTCTTCCGTGGCCGGCAGATCACGCACCCCGAGCTCGGCAGGGTGATGCTCGACCGGATCGCCGAGAAGGTGGCCGACGTCGCGGTCATCGATCAGCCGGCCCGGATGGAAGGCCGCAGCATGTCGATGATGCTGGTGGCCAAGTGAGGGACTGACCCGATGCCGAAGATGAAGACGAGTCGCGGCGCCGCCAAGCGCTTCAAGGTGACCGCCACCGGCAAGGTGAAGCGCCGGCGCGGCTACCTGCGCCACATCCTGTCGACCAAGACGCGCAAGCAGAAGCGCCGGCTCGGGAAGCCGGCGCTCGTCGACCCGACCAATGCGAAGGCGATCAAGCGCCTTCTGCCCTACCTGTAGAGAGGAGCGGCCCGATGCCACGCGCCAAGGGCGGCCCGAAGACGCGCCGCCGTCACAAGAAGACGATGAAGCTGGCGAAGGGCTACGTCGGGGGCCGCCGCAAGACCTATCGCCAGGCCCGCGAGACCGTCGAGCGCGGCCTCACCTACGCCTACCGCGACCGCAAGCAGCGCAAGCGCGACCTCCGGTCGCTCTGGATCGTGCGCATCAACGCGGCCGCGCGCGCCAACGGGATGTCGTACAGCCGGCTCATGACGGGCCTGCGGGCTGCCGGGGTGGAGGTGGACCGCAAGATGCTTGCCGCCCTCGCCCTCGACGATCCCCGGGCGTTCGCGGAGATCGCCGGCCTCGCCCGCACCCACGCGGCCGCACCGGCGACGCCGTAGTTGCGGGAGGAGCTGGCACGGCTCCGCGAGGCCGCCCTCGCCGAGATCGCCTCCTGCCGTGCCGAGGCGGAGCTCGAGGCGGTCCGCATCCGCTATCTCGGCCGCAAGGGCTCGCTCACGCAGGTGGTGCGCGGGCTCGCCACGGTCCCGCCGGCCGAGCGGCCGGCTCTCGGCGCGCTCGTCAACCAGGCGAAGGAGGCGGTCGAGGCGGCCGTCGCGGCGGCCGGGGAGCGGCTCGCCGCCGAGCGGCTCGCCCGCAGCCTCGCCCACGAGCGCATCGACGTCACGCTTCCCGGCCGCCGTCGCCCCCGCGGCCACGCGCATCCGCTCCGCCTCATCGAAGACGAGATCGTCGACCTCTTCGTCGGCATGGGCTTCCGCGTCGCCGAGGGGCCGGAGATCGAGGACGACTACCACAACTTCGCGGCCCTCAACTTCGAGCCCGACCATCCGGCCCGCGATGCCCAGGACACGCTCTTCGTCGCGTCCGGCGCCGACGTCCTGCTCCGCACCCACACCTCGCCCGTGCAGATCCGCGTCATGCGCGCCGCGCAGCCGCCGCTCCGGGTGGTCGTGCCCGGGACCGTCTACCGGCGCGACGACCTCGACCCCACCCACTCACCGATGTTCCAGCAGGTCGAGGGGTTCATGGTCGACGAGCGCGTGAGCTTCGCCGATCTGAAGGGCGTGCTCGTCCACTTCCTCCGCCGGCTCTTTGGTCCCGAGACCGGGGTCCGCTTCCGGCCGAGCTTCTTCCCCTTCACCGAGCCGTCCGCCGAGGTCGACATCGCCTGCTTCCGGTGCGCGCCGGCAGGCGCGGCCGACCCCGCCTGCCGCATCTGCCGCGGGCGGCGGTGGCTCGAGGTGCTCGGCGCCGGGATGATCCATCCGAACGTGCTGCGCGCCGTCGGCTACGATTCCGAGCGCGTGCAGGGCTTCGCGTTCGGCCTCGGCACCGACCGCATCGCCATCCTCCGCTACGGCATCGAGGACCTCCGGCTCTTCTACGAGAACGACCTGCGCTTCCTCGCGCAGTTCCCGTCGTAGGCGGCCGTGCGCGTCCCGCTGTCCTGGCTCGGGGAGTTCGTCACCTGGAGCGGGTCGGCGGAGGCGCTCGCCGAGCGCCTCACGCTCGCGGGCTTCCCCGTGGAAGGCCTCGAGGAGGTGGGCCGCCTCGACGCCCGCATCCGCGTCGGGCGGCTGGCCGCCGTCGAGCCGCATCCGGGGGCGGAGCGGCTCTCCGTTTGCCGGGTGGACGTCGGGGACGCGGCGCCGATCGCCGTCGTCTCCGGCGCGCCGGGCCTGGCGGCGGGGCAGCGCGTGCCGGTGGCGCTGCCTGGAGCGCGGCTCCCCGGCGGGCGCGAGACGGGCGTGGCGGCGTTCGGGGGCATCGAGTCCGCCGGGCTCCTCTGCTCCGAGGCCGAGCTCGAGCTCGGCGACGACGCGGGCCAGGTGCTCCTCCTGCCGCACGACGCCACCCCCGGCGCGCCGCTCGTCGAGCTCGCGGGTGTCGCCGACACGGTGCTCGAGCTCGAGGTGACGGCCAACCGCGGCGATTGCCTGTCGATCCTCGGGGTTGCCCGGGAAGTCGCGGCGACGAGCGGCGTCCGGCTCCGGCGACCGCGGCCGCGGCCGCGAGAGGGGGGCGCGCCGGCCGCGCGCGACGTGGGCGTGCGCGTCGAGTCGGCGGACTGCCCGCGCTACTGCGCCCGGCTCGTGCGCGCGGTTGCCGTGCAGCCCTCCCCGCTGTGGCTGCGGCTCCGCCTGCGACGCGCCGGCATGCGGCCCGTGAACGTCGTCGTCGACGCCACGAACCACGTGATGCTCGAGCGCGGCCAGCCGCTGCACGCCTTCGACTGGGAGCAGCTCGCGGAGCACCGGATCGTCGTCCGCGGCGCCGCGGCCGGCGAGCGGCTGCTAACCCTCGACGGCATCGAGCGAGTCCTCGACCCCGCCGACCTGGTGATTGCCGACGCCCGCGGGCCGGTGGCGCTGGCCGGCGTCATGGGCGGGCAGGTGTCCGAGGTGACCGCCGGCACGCGCGTGCTGCTCCTCGAGAGCGCGTTCTTCATGCCGGCCGCGGTGCGGCGGACGGCGCGCCGCACCGGCATCGCGTCCGAGGCCGCCTATCGCTTCGAGCGGCGGGTCGATCCGGCCATGGTTCCCGAGGCGCTCGACTGTGCGGCCGCGCTGATCACGCGCCTCGCCGGCGGGCACACGGCGCCCGGGATCGTGGAGGACCCGCCCGGCGGCTGGATGCCGGAGGCGCCGACGATCCGCCTCCGTCCCCGCCGGGTGGCTGCGCTGCTCGGCGTCGCGGTGCCCCGCGCCCAGATCGGTCGGCGGCTGAGCGCGCTCGGCGCGACCTGCCGAGCGGCAGGGGACGCGCTGACGGTCACGCCACCGTCGCATCGCGGGGATCTCCAGCGCGAGGAGGATCTGGTGGAGGAGGTGGCGCGCCTCGGCGGCTACGACGCGATCCCCGCGAGCCTGCCGGAGGTGCCGCTCACGAGCGGCGAGGACAGCCGCGCCCGCGTCGCGGCGCGCCGTCTTCGCCGCCTCCTCGCCGCCGAGGGTCTGGCCGAGATGGTGACGCTCGCCTTCACCGACCCCGAGACCAACCGCCTGCTCCCGGGCTTCGTCGGTCGCGCGCTCACCCCGCTCGCGCTCCAGAACCCGCTCTCGTCGGAGACGGGCGAGCTGCGCCGCTCGCCGCTCGCGGGCCTCGTGCGCGCGCTCCACGCCAACGTGGGCCTCGGGGCCGACTTCGTCGGCGCGTTCGAGATCGGGAAGGGCTACGGCGTGGACGCGCACGGCCGTCGCCAGGAGCCGCGCGCCGTCGCCATCGTGCTCTACGGGACGTGGCCGCCGCGCGGGGTGGAGCGCGCCGGGCCGTGCGTCGACTTCGCGGACCTGAAGGGCATCATCGAGAACGTCCTCGGGGGCCTCGGCCTCGAGGAGCGGCGCGTGCGCTGGCGGCCGATCGGCGAGGAGCCGTTCCTGCATCCCGGCAAGGGAGCCGTGATCGAGGCGGCCGGAGCGACCATCGGCGTGGCCGGAGCGCTGCACCCGAAAATCGCGCAGGCCTGCGATCTTGCAGAGGAAGTGTGGCTATCCGAGCTTGACTTCGAAACCCTCGCCGACTATGGTTCGCGCCGCGTCGAGCTGGGGCCCCTGCCCCGATTCCCTGCCGTCACGCGCGACATTGCGGTTATCGTGGACGAAGCGTTTCCGGCCGCTGCGATCCTCGAGGAGATCCGGTCGTTGGCTGATCCGCGCATCGAGGCGGTCCGACTGTTCGACTGCTACCGCGGCGCGCCAATCCCGGCGGGGAAGAAGAGCCTGGCGTACTCGATCGCCTATCGGGCCCCTGACCGAACGCTGACCGACGAGGAGGTGAGTGGTGTCCACGCGGGCGTGCTCGAGCGGCTCCGGGAGCGGTTCCGGCTCGAGCTGAGAAGTTGAGGCGGCCTCCATGACGATGACGAAGGCCGACATCGTCGAGCGAATCTACGAGAAGGTGGGCTTTTCCAAGAAGGAGGCGACCGAGGTCGTGGAGTCGATCTTCGAGCTGGTGAAGGAGCGCCTCGAGCAGGGCGAGAAGGTCAAGATCTCGGGCTTCGGCAACTTCGTGGTGAACGAGAAGCGCCCACGCAAGGGACGGAACCCGCAGACCGGCGAGGAGATCGTCATCTCGGGCCGCCGCGTCCTGACCTTCAAGGCGAGCCAGGTGCTCAAGAAGACGATGAACGGCGGCGGTCCCCCGCCCGCGGCGAGCGGTGGCACGTGAGCGCCGTCGCGCTGCCCGACAGGCTCTACTTCAAGATCGGCGAGGTCGCGAAGCTGGTCGGCGTGAAGCCGTACGTGCTGCGCTACTGGGAGACGGAGTTCAGCGTCCTCCGGCCCGGCAAGACGCGGGCGCGGCACCGGCTCTACCGCCGCAAGGACGTCGAGATGCTGCTCGAGATCCGCCGCCTGCTCTACACCGAGCGCTACACGATCGAGGGCGCCAAGCGGCGGCTCCGCGAGATGAGCACCGCGTCGCCCCAGGCCGGCGACGGCGGGGTTACGGTGGCGGCGGTGCGCGACGAGCTCGTGGCGCTCTATCGGATGCTGGAGGAATGATTGATTCCGGGGCCCCGTGCGGTGCTCGCGCGGCTTCGCCGCGCTGCGCTCCTCCGATGGCCCCGGACCCCGTCGCTCGCGCGCGGCAAAGCCGCGCGCGGCTCCCGCCGCTCGCTCGTTGACGCTATCGCACGCCGCTCGTGCGCTTGGTGCGGAGGTGGAGCCGATAGACCTTCTTGGACTGCGGCGCCGTGCCCGCTTCGAGCGCGGCCAGACGCTTCGCCTTCCAGCCGAGCAGCGCCCCGCGCAGCGACTCGGGATTGATGCCGAGGGTCTCGCAGACGTTCTGGAAGGAGAACGGCCACTCGTAGTCCACGGCCCGGATCCACTGCTCCGCCTGCTGGGAGAGCAGGCGGGGGTTGGAGCGCGGGTTGCGGAGGTGCTCCTGGAAGCAGCGGATGCCGTCCTCGAGCACCGCGAGCATGAGCGCCTTCTCTCCCGAGATGTAGCTGTCGCGCCGGGCGCCCTCGAAGAACTGCTCGGGCAGCACGATGTCGGGCGTGAAGAGCTCGGACAGGCTGTCGGGGTCGCGGCTCGGCCGGTACGTGTCCGGTGACGGTACCGCATCCGGGTTCGCACGCTTCAGTTCGATCGCTGTGTCGCTCGTGTAGGTGTTCGCCATGCACGGCGGCCTCCGACCCGCCTCACGGATGCAAGGCGATGCAACCGCTGCGCCACTGCGCGGCGAAGCCGGTACGGCCCTTTCGGGGCACGAGCGTGTCGGCCGCGGCGCGTCGGGCGGCCAATTTGACACCCGCGGTGCCCCTGGCCGAGCGTGTCAAGAAGCTGGCAAGCTAGGCGGGGGCGAGCGCCGGCTCGCGAGGGCGTCGCGCCGCGGGCCGGGAGGCGTCAGGGCTTTGACACCGCCGCCTTGACTCCCCGCCGGACGGCCCCTAAAGAAGGGGCGCGCCGTGGGCAGGTCGGGCCCGGGCGTCGTGTTCTTGCCGCCGGGGCGTGGCGCAGCCAGGTAGCGCACTCGCTTGGGGTGCGAGTGGTCGGCCGTTCAAATCGGCTCGCCCCGACTCCTCTCGCAGACGGCGGGGCGGGGTTCCGCCCCGCTCGCGGCTTGCGGCGCCGACACCTTGGTGGCACCCTGCCCGCAGTTGCATGGCGTCGTCGCCGCTCATCCTGGTTTGCAACGATGACGGTGTGCACTCGGAAGGGCTCGCGGCGCTCGCCGCCGCGGTGCGTGGGCTCGGTGAGGTGGTGGTGGTGGCGCCCGACCGTGAGCGCAGCGCGGTGAGCCATTCGCTCACCCTCCACCGCCCGCTGCGGGTCGAGGAGGTGGGGCCGGGTCGCTACGCGGTCAACGGGACGCCGACCGACTGCGTGAACCTCGCCGTCAACGGCATCCTCGGCCGGCGCCCGGCACTTCTCCTCTCGGGCATCAACAAGGGGGCGAACCTGGGTGACGACGTGACCTACTCGGGGACGGTCTCGGCCGCGATGGAAGGGACGCTCCTCGGGGTCCCGTCGTTCGCCATCTCCGCCGTCGGCCGCGGCAGCTTTCGCTTCGAGGCGGCGGCCGCCTTCTCCGCGCGGCTCGCGGCCTGGGTGCTCGAGCGCGGCCTGCCGCCCGATACCCTGCTCAACGTGAACGTGCCGGCGCCGAAGGACGGACAGCCGATCGGCGGCTTCGCGCTGACCCGCATGGGTCGGCGGCGCTACGGCGATGCGATCGTCGAGAAGGTCGACCCGCGGGGCAAGAAGTACTACTGGATCGGCGGCGAGGAGCTCGAGTTCGTGCAGGACGAGGGCACCGACTTCCACGCCGTGAACCAGGGGCTCATCTCGGTGACGCCGATCCACCTGGACCTCACCAACTACAAGTCGTTCGAGGCCCTGAAGGCGCTCGACTTCTCGTGGCCGTGAGATGAGCGACGCGTTCGCGGAAGACCGCCAGCGCATGGTCGCGGCCCAGCTCGCCGCGCGGGGCATCGCCGACGGCCGCGTCCTCGAGGCGATGCGACGCGTACCGCGCCACCTGTTCGTCGACCCGAGTCTCCACGCGCATGCGTACGAGGACACCCCGCTCCCCATCGGCGCGCGCCAGACGATCTCGCAGCCCTACATGGTGGCGCTCATGAGCGAGGCCTTGGAGCTCGCGGATGGCGGCGAGCGCGTGCTCGAGGTGGGCACCGGCTCGGGGTACCAGACCGCGGTGCTGGCCGAGCTCGGCGCCCGCGTGCTCTCGCTCGAGCGCATCCCGGAGCTGGCGCTCCGTGCCCGCGAGCTGCTCGAGGCGCTCGGCTATCTCGACCGTGTCACGGTGGAGATCGGCGACGGCACGCTCGGCTGGCCGGCCGAGGCGCCGTACGACGCCATCATCGTGACCGCGGGAGCGCCCCAGATCCCGCGTCCGCTGATCGAGCAGCTCGGCCGCGGCGGGCGTCTCGTCCTGCCGATGGGCGAGGAGGATCTTCAGGGTCTGGTCCGCATCAGGCGCCACACGGACGGTATCGCGGAGGAGTACCTCGGCGACTGCCGGTTCGTGAAGCTGCGCGGCAGCTACGGGTGGGAGGAGCCCTAGCGGGTGCGCGCCGGCGGCTGGGCCGTGGTGGCGGTGGTGGCGGTGGCGGCCGGATGCGGCGGGGGACCCGCCGGACTCCGCCATCGCGTCGAACGCGGCGAGACGCTGTACCGAATCGGCAAGGCCTACGGCGTGTCGGATCGGGAGCTGGCGCGCCTGAACGGCATCCGCGACCCCGCTCGCATCGAGGTCGGCCAGGTGCTCGTGATCCCGCACGCGACGCGGCGGTTGCCGGTGCAGGTGATCACACCGGAGCAGGTGCGGCCCGACCGCCCGGCGCCGCGCGAGATCCCCGCCGGCGCGGAGGCCTTCGTCTGGCCCGTCCAGGGCGGCGTGGTGAGCTCGGACTTCGGCCCGCGCGGCGCAACGCACCACGACGGGATCGACATCAGCTGCCCGGTCGGGACGCCCGTGCGCGCGGCGCGCGCCGGGCGGGTGCTCTACAGCGACCGGCTGCGCGGCTACGGCAACCTGATCATCATGGAACACGGCGACGGGTACGCGACGGTCTACGCCCATAACCGGGACAACCGCGCCCACACCGGCGACGTGGTCCGTCAGGGGGACGTCATCGCCTCGGTCGGAGAGACGGGCAAGACCTCCGGCGCGAACCTCCACTTCGAGGTGCGCAAGGACAACATCGCCCGCAATCCGATCTTCTTCCTGCCGCCGCTGCCGGCGCGTCGTCTCGATGTGGTAGAGAGGGTCCCATGAGCATGGATCTCCAGCGCTACATCCGCGACATCCCCGACTTTCCGAAGCCGGGCATCGTCTTCAAGGACATCACGCCGCTGCTCGCCGACGGCGTGGCCTTCCGCGCCACCGTGGACCGCTTCGTCGAGCACTACCGGGGGCGGGTCGACGTGGTGCTCGGCATCGAGTCGCGCGGCTTCATCATCGGCGCCGCCGTGGCGTACGGTCTCGGCACGGGGCTGGCGCTCGTCCGCAAGCCGGGCAAGCTCCCGCACCAGACCTACGCGGCGCGCTACGAGCTCGAGTACGGCAGCGACGCGCTGGAGATCCACCACGACGCGATCGGCGATCGCCACCGGGTGCTGGTCATCGACGACCTGCTCGCGACCGGCGGGACGGCCTCGGCCGCGGTCGAGCTCGTCAAGCGGTGCGACGGCCAGGTGGTCGGCTGCGCCTTCGTGATCGAGCTCGCCTTCCTGAACGGCCGCCGCCGTCTCGACGGCCACGAGGTCTTCTCGCTCATCCGCTACGACCGCCCCTGACCAGGCGCGGCATGGAAGACCGGAACACCGCCCGCGAGCTCGGCGCTCTCCGCACCGGGCTGGTCTTCAGCTCGCTCCTCTGCGTGGCGCAGCTCGTGGGCGGGTATCTGACCAACAGCCTCGCCCTCGTCACCGACGCGGCGCACGTGTTCACGGACGTCGCCGCGCTCGCGCTGACGCTGTTCGCGCTCTGGGTCTGCAGCCGGCCCGCGAGCGAGAGCAAGACCTTCGGCTACTATCGCGCCGAGATCCTGGCGGCGCTGGTGAACGGGGTCGTCCTCTGGCTGGTGATCGCGCTCATCGTCGCCGAGGCGTGGCGGCGCCTCCAGCACCCGCCGGCGGTCGCGGGGCGTGGCATGCTCGCCTTCGCGGGCGTCGGCCTCGGCATCAATGCCTTCGTCGCGCTCCGCCTGCGCGAGCATCGGGATCACAGCCTGAACCTGCGGGGCGCCTACCTGCACGTGGTCTCCGACCTGCTCGGGTCGGTCGGGGCGCTGGGGGCCGCGGTCGTCATCCTGCTGACCGGCTGGTACACCGCCGACCCGCTGGCGAGCGTGCTGATTGCGGTCCTCATCCTGCTCAGCTCGTGGAACCTCGTGCGCGAGGCCGTGGACGTGCTCATGGAGGCCGTGCCCGCGCACGTCGACGTCGAGGTGCTGCAGCGCGCGCTCGAGCGGGTGCCGGGCACGGGGGAAGTCCACGACCTTCACGTGTGGACGCTCACGACCGGGCGGTACGCCCTCTCGGCGCATGCGGTCGCCACCGGCAACGTCGCCCACGACGTGATGCTCGCGCACATGGCCGAGATCTGCGCGCGGGACTTCAGGATCGACCACGTCACCATCCAGATCGAGCACGAGAGCCGCCGCGCCGCGGAACCGGCGCATTGAGGGGGAGCGGCCATGGCGAACGTCGAGTACCTGGTCCTGGTGGTGCGCGACCTGGAGCGTGCGCTCGGGCTGTACGAGCGCGGCCTCGGCTTTGCACGCGTCGAGGAGGTGAGCGACGTGCCGGCGATCGGCGCGCGACGCATCTTCCTGCGCGCCGAGAACTGCCTCCTCGAGCTGCTCGAGCCGCACGACGAGACGAAGCCGCCGGGCGCCTTCCTGTCCGCCCGGGGTGAGGGCGTCTTCGCGCTCGGCGTGCGCAGCGCGGACACGGAGGAGACCCTCGCGCAGCTGCGCCGCGCCGGGGTCGCCGCCGCCGGTCCGACGGGCGGCGGGGGCGGCGAGGGCGAGTACTGGTACCTGCGCCCCGCCGACGCGCACGGCGTCCTGGTCGAGGTGAGCGCGCTCGGGGCGCCCCCCGCGATCTGATTGACGGCGCCCGGCTCGCGCCGTATGCGCGAGCGAGGAGCGACGAGCGATTGCAGCGTGCGACCACGGTCTTCTACGACGGCGACACGCAGCGGGACTTCCTCGAACCCCAGGGCGCGCTCTACGTGCCGGCTGCGGCGCCCATCATCCCGAGCCTCGCCCGGCTCACCCGGCTGGCGAGGGCCGGCACGCCTCGCATCCGCGTGATCGGCACCGTGTGTCGCCACTTCCCCGGCGACGCGGAGCTCACTCCGAACGGCGGCCTCTATCCACCCCACTGCATGGACGGGACGCCCGGCCAGCGGAAGGTCGACGCCACGGCGCCGGTCGCGCCGCGCTGGATCGAGAACCGGCCGTACGGCCCGGGAGCGCTCGAGGAGCTCGTCCGGGGCGAGGAGGTGTTCATCGAGAAGCAGGACGTCGACCCGCTGGTCGGCAACCGGAACACGGCGGCGGTCCTGCCGCGGCTCCTCGAGGGTGTCGAGGACGTCGTGATCTACGGCGTCGTCACCGAGATCTGCATCGACCGCGCGGTACGGGCGCTGCTCGGGCGCGGCCCCCGGCTACACGTCGTGCGCGACGCGATCGCGCCGCTCGACGAGGCGCGCGGCCGGGAGTGCCAGGAGCGCTGGCGTGCGGCGGGCGTGGAGCTGACCACGACCGACGCGGTCGAGCGTGTGCTGTCGGCTTGAGCGCTCCTTGCCTTTCGGGCGAACGCTGGTAGGAAGCGCAGATCACCCCGGAGGAGCCATGGCCGAGACCCGCATCGAGCGCGACAGCATGGGCGAGATGATGGTGCCCGCCGACGCCTACTACGGCGCGCAGACGGCGCGCGCGGTGGAGAACTTCCCGATTTCGGGGCTCCGCTTCCCGCGCAGCTTCATCCGGGCGCTCGGCACGATCAAGGCGGCGTGCGCGCGCGTCAACGCCGGGCTCGGGCTCCTCGAGGGCCGCTTCGCCGAGGCGATCGAGCGGGCGGCGAGCGAGGTCGCCGACGGCCGCTTCGACGCCGAATTCGTGGTCGACGTGTTCCAGACCGGCTCCGGCACGTCGACCAACATGAACGCCAACGAGGTGATCGCCAACCGCGCCATCGAGCTGCTCGGGGGCCGGCGCGGCGACAAGGCGCTGGTCCACCCGAACGACCACGTGAACATGGGCCAGAGCACCAACGACGTCTTCCCGACCGCGATCCACGTGGCGGCTTACGCCGAGATCGCGCGCGAGCTCCTGCCGGCGCTCACGGAGCTGGCGGACGCCTTCGCCGAGCGGGCCGGGGCGTTCAAGGACGTCGTCAAGGCGGGCCGCACGCACCTCCAGGACGCGGTGCCGATGACGCTCGGCCAGGAGTTCGGCGGCTACGCGAGCGTCGTCCGGCACGGCATCGCGCGCGTGCGGGCCGCACTCGTCCACCTCGCGGAGCTGCCGATCGGCGGCACGGCGCTCGGCACCGGTCTCAACGCGCCCGAGGGCTTCGGGGAGCGCGTCGCCGGCGAGCTCGCGCGAGTCACGGGGCTTCCGTTCGTGCCGGCCCCCGACCGCTTCGAGGCGATGCAGAACCGGGACGCCGCCGTCGAGACCTCGGGGGCGCTCCGCACGCTCGCGGTCGGGCTCATGAAGGTGGCCAACGACCTCCGGCTGCTCGCATCGGGCAGCCGCACGGGGCTCAACGAGATCGAGCTGCCGGCGACGCAGCCGGGCTCGAGCATCATGCCCGGCAAGGTGAACCCGGTGATCCCGGAGGCCGTCAACCAGGTGGCCGCCCTGGTGATCGGCCACGACGCCACGATCGCCGTCGCGGGCATGAACGGCAACCTCGACCTGAACGTCATGATGCCGGTCATCGCGCACGCGCTGCTCGAGCAGATCGCGGTCACGGCCGCCGCCGCGCGGGTCTTCGCCCGCAGGTGCGTGCGCGGCATCACCGCCAACGTCGCGCGCTGCCGGCAGTATGCGGAGCTGACCGGGCAGCTGGTCACCGCGATCGCGCCCGTGGTCGGCTACGACCGGGCCGCGGACCTGTTCAAGAAGGCCATGGCGCGCGACGTGCCGATCCGGCAGATCCTCGAGGAGGAGCGGGTGCTGCCGCGCGAGGAGATCGACCGCATCCTCGACCTCCACCGGCTGGCGCACGGCGGGCGGGCGGCGGGGCCGCGGCGATGAGGCGGCTCTCCCTCCTCGCCGCGCTCGCCCTCGGGACGACGGGCTGCTTCGTCGTCCTCGGGAACCCGCTCGGCGTCCTGCAGCGCGAGCGGCCGCTCGAGGAGACCACGGTCGAGGGCGAGGGCCGCGACAAGGTCCTGCTCGTCGACATCTCCAGCGTGATCACGGACCTCCCGACCCGGCACGCCTTCGGGCTGATCGAGGAGGAGTCGACGGTCGGCCGCGTCCAGTCCGAGCTCAAGAAGGCCGCCAAGGACGAGCGGGTGAAGGCCCTCGTGCTCCGCATCAACAGCCCGGGGGGCGGCGTCACCGCGAGCGACGAGGTGTACGGCGAGCTCGTCGGTTTCAAGCGGGAGCACAAGGTCCCGGTGGTCGCGGCGCTCGGCGACCTCGCCGCGTCCGGCGGCTACTACGTGGCCTGCGCGGCCGATCAGGTCGTGGCCCACCCGACGACGGTGACGGGGTCGATCGGCGTGATCCTCGTCAACCTGAACCTCGAGGGGCTGCTCGGCAAGATCGGCGTGCGCAACGAGACCTTCAAGGCGGGCGAGCACAAGGATCTGCTTTCGCCGCTGCGCGGCGCCACCCCCGAGGAGCGGCGCATCGTGCAGTCGATCCTCGACAGCCTGCACGCGCGCTTCGTCGCGGTCGTGCGCGAGGCACGTCCGAAGCTCGACACCGGCCGGCTCGCCGAGCTGACCGACGGCCGCATCTTCGACGCCTCGCAGGCGCTCGCCGCGGGGCTCGTCGACCGGATCGGCGGCTTGCGCGACGCGATCGACGTCGCCAAGAGGTCGGCCGGGCTCGAGACCGCCCGCGTCGTCATGTACCGCCGCGCCGACGAGCGCCGCGAGAACATCTACTCCCGTGCCGGCAGCCCCGCGCAGGTGAACCTGCTCCCCGTCGACCTCGGCGCCCTCGGCGGGGGTGGGCCGCGGTTCATGTACCTCTGGGCCCCGGGGCTGGTCCAGTAGCCGCCGTCGCGCGGTAGTGTCCTAATTTCGAGGCCCGCCGAACCGGCGGTTCGTCGGATCCCCCTGCACCCTACGAGTCGTCGCTTCCCCCTTTTGCGGCGGCTCGCCAAGCAATAACAGGGCGAACTGCCGTGCACCGCGCAGTCGCATCTCGATGGTTGCCCCCTCCAGCCCCTCACGGCGCAGGTGCGCCTCGAAATCGGAAAGGGACTGCTCCACGAAGTCGCGGAATGTCATGCTTCCCTCCCCTCGGTCGATGCGTTTCGGCAACGATCGCCGCCCGCACGGCGTCCTGGGCGCTGTTGACCGCTCACATACTCGGAGCGGAGATGGGTCGCCTCCAGGCCGTGCAGGTCACGGATGGCTCGCTGGAGTCGGGGCACGTCGGCACTCACGCCGCCATGTCTACCAGATCGGCGACCGTCATGGGACTCGACGCCACGCGGGCCTCCACTGCGGGCGAGGACACTACCCGTCGCCCCGAATCGCTGGACGAATCGGCGAACTTCCGGTAGGCACGAATCGAGTATGAGTAGCGACGGCCAACGCCGTCCTGTCGAGCGGTAGCCGCCCCCGGCGCATTCTCGGATCATCCGCCGGCCCCGGGGCGGGAGGAGGTCCGAGCGTGGCGCACCCCACATTGTCGGCCAACCCATCCGTCCGCGGAGGCCCGCGGGTCGTTCGGACCCGCGCCCGAGGGCCCGCGTCATGACGGCCGCGAGCGTCGTGCAGGCGCGCGAGCGGAGCGTCCTCGCCGCCGAGCTGCAGGAAGCCTGGCCGGTCCTCTCGGCCGAGGAGAGGCTCGAAGGCTTGCGGGTGCTCCCGCATGCCGAGGCGGAGGACTTCCTGCTCGCCCTCCCGGCGCGGGACCAGGCGGAGATCATCCTCCAGATGTCGCCCGGCGACCGGCGCTCCTGGATGCGGCTGCTGCCTCCGGACGACGCCGCCGACGTCATCCAGGAATCGCCCGAGGAGGAGCGCGAGGGGCTCCTCGCCGTGCTCGACGAGCCGACGCGCAAGGAGGTCGCCGCGCTGCTGGCCTACAAGGAGGACGAGGCGGGCGGGCTCATGAACCCGCGCTACGCGCGGCTGCGGCCCGACATGAGCGTCGACGAGGCGATCACCTACCTGCGCCGGCAGGCGCGCGAGCGCCTCGAGACGATCTACTACGTCTACGTGCTCGACACCGAGCAACGGCTCCTCGGCGTGATCACGTTCCGCGAGCTCTTCGCCGCGGCCCCCGACAAGACCGTGCGCGACATCATGCACACCGACGTCGTCACGGCGCACGAGTCGATGGACCAGGAAGCCCTCTCGCGCCTCTTCGCCGAGCACAACTTCCTCGCCATCCCCGTGCTGGACGACGAGCGGCACGTGAAGGGCATCGTCACCGTGGACGACATCGTCGACGTCGTCCAGGAGGAGGCGACCGAGGACATCCAGAAGTTCGGCGGCATGGAGGCCCTCGACGCCCCCTATCTGGAGGCCGGCTTCTGGAGCATGGTCCGCAAGCGGGCGGGCTGGCTCTCGGCGCTCTTCATCGGCGAGATGCTGACGGCGACGGCCATGGGCCGCTTCGAGGGCGAGATCGCCCGCGCCGTCGTCCTGGCGCTCTTCGTGCCGCTCATCATCAGCAGCGGCGGCAACTCGGGCTCGCAGGCGTCCACGCTCGTCGTGCGCGCGCTCGCGCTCGGGCAGCTCCGGCTGCGCGACTGGTGGCGTGTCGTCCGCCGGGAGCTCAGCGCCGGCCTGGCGCTCGGCACCGTCCTGGCGGCGATCGGGTTCGGGCGCATCCTGCTCTGGCAAGGGCTGTTCAGCACGTATGGGGAGCACTACCTGCTGGTCGCGCTCACCGTCGCCACGAGCCTGGTCGGCGTCGTCACCTGGGGCACGCTCGCGGGCTCGATGCTCCCCCTCCTGCTCCGCCGCCTCGGCTTCGACCCGGCGAGCGCGTCCGCGCCGTTCGTGGCGACGCTCGTCGACGTGAGCGGCATCGTCATCTATTTCTCGGTGGCGAGCGTGATCCTCGGCGGGACTCTGTTGTAGGACTCCGTTCGACGACCGCCTTGCTGCGGTCCGAGCCGCCGACTACAAGCACGGATCGTGCGCCTCGGCCGTGTCATCGAGATCTGGCGCTACCCGGTGAAGTCGATGGGGGGAGAGCCGCTCCAGAGCTGCGCGCTCGGAACGTTCGGCATCCCGGGCGACCGCGGCTGGGCCGTGCGCGACGAGGCGGCGGGCGAGATCCGCGGCGCGAAGAAGCTGCCGGCGCTCCTCCTCCTCGGCGCCCGCTGCCTCGAGGAGCCGGTCGCGGACCGCATCCCGCCGGCGGAGATCACCTTCCCGGACGGCGGGAGGGTTCGCACCGACGCGCCCGAGGCTGCGGCGCGGCTGACGGAGCTCCTCGGCCGCCGCGTCACGCTCTGGCCGCTTCGCCCGCCGGACGACCGCGCACACTACCGCCGCGGGCTGCCCGACCATCCCGACTTCGAGACCGAGCTGCGCGCCATCTTCGGCCGGCTCCCCGACGAACCGCTCCCCGACCTCGCGGTCTTCCCGCCGGAGCTCTTCGAGTACACCTCGCTCCCCGGCACCTACTTCGACGCCCTGCCGCTCCACCTCCTCACCACCGCGAGCCTGCACGCCCTCGCGCGACTGAACCCCGCATCGCGCTTCGACCGACGGCGCTTCCGGCCGAACTTCCTGATCGAGCCCGAGGACGGGACGGACGCGTTGGTGGAGAGCGGCTGGTGCGGCGAGACGCTGCGCGTGGGCGGCGCGACCGTGAAGGTCGAGATGGGGACCCCGCGCTGCTCCATGACGACGCAGCCGCAGGCAGACCTGCCGAAGGACCCCGGGGTGCTGCGGACCGTGGTGCGGCACGCGGACCAGAACCTCGGCGTGTATGCGAGCGTCGTCGGGCCGGGGCGGGTGGTCGTCGGCGACGCCGTCGAACGCGCCTGAACCCCTACCGTCAGCTCGACAGACCCGTCACACTCTCGCCATGAAGTACGAATACAGCCACGACGAGATCCTGGCCGAGCACCCCTACGAGCGACCGCTCGTGCTGGACGGCATCCCCTGTCACGGGGGCTTCGTCGAGGGACGTTACGTCTCGCCCCGCACGCTCTGGCGGGCGCCGGCGATCGAGGCGTGGCAGGCGCGCCTTCCGGCGGGCGAGCTGGACGCCGTCCTCGGGCCGATCGGGGCAGCCGTCCCGCCGCACTTCCCGAGCGCGGCGCAGACGCGGTTGCTCGTGCGGCACGGCGTCACGGTTCCGCTGGTCCGCTTGCTCTCGCTCATCGCCATCGTCGAGGGGTTCGGTGGCGACGTCCTGCGGGTCGTCGCGCTGCCGCCGCTCGGCGCGCGCGTGCGCGATCCGGTCGACGGCACGGCGCTCGCGCACCTGGGCTCGCTCTTCGAGGCCCACGCGCGCGACGAGGCCGGGCACCGGCACATGTGGGAGCTCGCGCGCGACATCGCGCTCGACAGGCCGGTCGTGCCGAAGGACCTGGCACCGAGCGTGACCTCGCCGGCTGCGCCGCGTCTGTTTCCCGCCATCGCCGCCGACCTCGAAGCGCTCATCCTCCGCATGCTCGGCGTGCTCGTGATCGAGGTGTTCGCGGTCGCGGCGTTTCGCTGGGCGAAGGAGGTGCTCGGCGACCCGTCGCTGTTCCGCCGCCACGAGGAGGCGCGAACGTTGATCGGCTACATCCAGCAGGACGAGACGCCGCACGTGGGATATCTCGCCACGGCGCTCGCGGAGCTCCGCTGCCGGAGCCTCGCCGGCGTGTCCGGCGGCACGGTGCCGGGCCGCGAGGTCATCGACCGGGCGCGGGACCTGATCGTCGGCTTCCAGGCCGGGCCGCGACACCGCGCGAACGTCGAGTTCCGCACCCAGGTGGTCGAGCGCTGCGTCGCGGATCACCCGCGGCGGGAGGTGCTGCTGGCGGAGTTCCGCGCACTCGGTTGATCAATCCCCCATCGCGCGCTGGAACGCCGGCCGGCTGGCGAGGCGCGCCAGGTAGGCCGCCGTCGCCGGCTGCTGGTCGCCGAGGAGCGACATCATCTGCGCCCACACGAGCGTCGAGCCGACCATGACGTCGGCCGCGGTGAGCTGGTCACCGAGGATGAACGTCCTCCCGAGGACGGCCTGCTCAATGACGCCGAGGACGGTCCCGAGCTGGGTGCGCGCCTCGGCGACGAGCGCCGGAATGCGCTCGGCCTCGGGTTTCCGGATGGTGTGCAGGAAGATCGTGACCAGCGGCGGCTCGAGCCCCGACATCGCGTAGTGGATCCACTGGTAGTAGAGCCCCCGCGCCGGCGTGCCGACCGGAGGCGCGAGCCGTTTCTCCGGATGGCGGTCGGCGAGGTACTGGCAGATGGCCGCCGACTCGAAGAGCACGAGGTCCCCGTCGACCAGCGCGGGCACCGTCCCGTTGGGGTTGATCTTCAGGTAGGCGGGCGTCTTCGTGTCCGTGCCGAGCTGGAGGCGCACGAGCTCGTAGGGTGCGCCGATCTCCTCGAGCATCCAGCGTGGACGGACGGCGCGGCTCTGGGTCGAATAGTACAGCTTCATCGTGTCATCCCTCCTGGTGGTCGGGTGCTGTAGCAGAGTCGGCTGCCGGCGTCAGCCCGGGAGGAGGAGCACCTTGCCGGCGGTCGCGCGGCCCTCGAGCGCGCGGTGCGCGGCGGCCGCCTCGGCGAGCGGGAAGCGCGCGCCGATGCGCACCCGGAGGCGACCCGCCGCGACGGCGCCGAGCACGGCGCCCGCGCGCAGCTCCAACTCGGCCCGGTCGCGCGCGTAGTGGGCGAGCGAGGGCCGCGTGATGAAGAGCGAGCCGCCGAGGTTGAGCCGCTGGAGGTCGAAGGGCGGCACCGGGCCGCTCGACTGGCCGAAGAGGATGAGCAGCCCGCGCGGACGCAGCGCGGCGAGGCTCCCGTCGAAGGTGGTGGCGCCGACCGAGTCGTAGACCACGTCGACGCCGCGGCCGGCCGTGAGCCGCCGCACCTCGGCGGTGAAGTCGTGCTCGGTGTAGCGGACAACGTCGTCGGCCCCGGCCTCGCGCGCCAGCGCCTCCTTGTCGGCGGTCGAGCAGGTGCCGATGACCCGCGCCCCCGCCGCCTTCAGCATCTGCACGAGCAGCAGCCCCACGCCGCCCGCCGCGGCGTGCACGAGGGCGACGTCGCCGGGCCGCGTCTCGCGCGTCCCGTGCACCAGGTAGTGTGCCGTCATGCCCTGCAGCATCGAGGCGGCGGCCACCTCGAGCGGGACGGCATCGGGCACGCGCACCAGGCGATCGGCGGGCGCCACCACGGCCTCGGCGTACGAGCCGGGCACCGACGCCCAGGCGACGCGATCGCCCGGCGCAAGTCCGGCGACGCCCTCGCCGACCGCCTCGACGACACCGGCACCCTCGAGGCCGACGACGAAGGGTAGGGGCGCGGGGTAAAGGCCGGTCCGGAAGTAGACGTCGATGAAGTTGACGCCGGCGGCGTTGACGCGGACCCGGACCGCACCCGCGCCGGGCACCCCGGGGTCGTGCCGCTCGAGGCTCAGGACCTCGGGACCGCCGCTGGCATGGATCACGACGGCGCGCGGCATGCGGCCCTCCTCGCACGGCCGTCGGTGGCTGTCCAGGCGGTCGGTGCGCCACGCGAGGGGCCCCCATGGACCCGCGCGCCGGGCTGTGGCAGGGGGTCCGCGCATGGGTCTGCTCGACCTCTTCTGGGGTGCGACCGGCGTCCAGATCGGCGACCCCGCCCCGGACTTCGCGCTCGCCGACCGGGAGGGGCGCCTGGTCCGGCTGAGCGACTACCGCGGCAAGCAGCCCGTGGTGGTCTACTTCTACCCGAAGGACGACACCCCCGGGTGCACCAAGGAGGCGTGCGCCTTTCGCGACGAGTACGAGGTGTTCAAGGAGGCCGGCGCCGAGGTCATCGGGGTGAGCTCCGATCCGGTCGAGTCGCACGTGAAATTCGCCTCCAAGTACCGGCTGCCCTTCGTGCTGCTGAGCGACCGGGACGCGGCGGTGCGGCGGCGGTACGGCGTGCCGCCGACGCTCGGCGTCCTTCCTGGACGGGTCACGTTCGTCATCGATCGCGAGGGCATCGTCCGTCACGTGTTCAACTCGCAGCTGCAGGCGACGCAGCACGTGAGGGAGGCGATGGCCGCGCTGCGCGCGCTGCCGCCCGCCTGACCGCGAGCGCCCCGGTTGGCCGGGTCTCGGGGAAGGCCCGTGCCCGCTGCGGCGCTTCCAGGACGGTGCGCGAGTTCCAAGCCGCCGGTTGCCCGTGTCATCGAGGGCGGGCGCAGGGTCACGTCTCGGATTTGCCGGGCGTACCCATTTTGGGCGCAACCAATCGCGCCAACGAGTGATGCGAGCCGGCTTACAAATTCGCATACGCACTTGACACGGCTTCAGGACAGTTAGCTAAGTGATCGGCGCGAGGTGCGGCACTGATGGCTCGAAATTTCCTCGAGACGCTCGCCCGAAGGCCCGGCCTCGCGCCGCGCGCCGCACGGACGCCGATGTCCGCATGATGGGGCTTCTCGGCATCGTCCTGCTGGCGCTCCTCGCCATCCTGGTCACCTGGCTGAGTAGGCGGAGCCCGTGAGGGCGCATCGGAGCCTGCCGTCAGCAGTTGCTCGCGCGAGCGGACGGGCGCAGCCTTGACAGTCTCTCGGTCGCCGCGTAGTTAGGATCGACTCCCGAAACGGTCCGGCACCTTTTAACTTGACCCCGCGAGGTCAGGAAAGGTTCCTGCATGAATCAGAGAATCTCGCTCGCGCACGAGCAGGCCTCCCGGCTGAGCCGCGGAGGCTTTTTCGTATCCGGAGGCCGCCGATGAGCGCCAACGGCAGGCGGCACGTGATGGACGCGCTCGGCATCCAGCGCGCCCTGGTCCGCATCGCGCACGAGATCCTCGAGCACAACAAGGGCACCGAGGGCCTGGCGCTGGTCGGCATCCGCTCGCGCGGCGTGCACCTCGCGCAGCGTATCCGCAAGGCCATCCACGACATCGAGGCCGGCGCGCCCGTCCCGTTCGGCGTCGTCGACATCACCCTCTACCGCGACGACCTCGACCGGGGCGTTCAGAACCCGGTGGTCCACGGGACCGACATTCCGTTCCCCGTCGAGGGGAAACGGATCCTCCTCGTCGACGACGTGCTCTTCACCGGCCGGACCATCCGCGCCGCCATGGACGCGCTCGTCGACTTCGGGCGGCCGCAGTCGATCCAGCTCGCGGTCCTCGTCGACCGGGGCCATCGCGAGCTCCCGATCCGCGCCGACTACGTCGGCAAGAACATCCCCACCTCGCGCCGCGAGCAGGTGCAGGTCCGGCTCGCCGAGTCGGACGGCGTGGACGAGGTCGTGATCGAAGGGTGAGGAGGTGAGCATGGCGTTCACGCAGCGGCACCTGCTCGGGCTGGAGGGCGTCTCGGCGGGGGAGATCACGAGCATCCTCGATACGGCCGCGTCCTTCAAGGAGATCTCGGAGCGCGACATCAAGAAGGTGCCCGCGCTCCGCGGCAAGACCGTCATCAATCTCTTCTACGAGTCGAGCACGCGGACCCGCACCTCGTTCGAGATCGCCGCTAAGCGGCTGTCGGCCGACACGGTGAACATCGCGGCCTCGACCTCGAGCGCCAGCAAGGGCGAGACGCTGGCCGACACGGCGCGGAACCTCGAGGCCATGCGCCCCGACGCGATCGTGGTCCGCCATCCCGCCTCGGGGGCCTGCCACCTGCTCGCGCGACACGTCTCCTGCCCGATCCTGAACGCCGGCGACGGCTGCCACGAGCACCCGACGCAGGCCCTCCTCGACCTGCTGACGATCCGCGAGCACCTCGGCCGCCTCGAGGGGCTCACGGTGGCGATCGTCGGCGACGTGCTGCACAGCCGCGTGGCGCGCTCGAACCTGCACGGCCTGAGGGCGCTCGGCGCCGCCGTGCGGCTGGTCGGGCCGCCGACGCTCGTCCCGCGCGCGCTCGCGGCGTTCGGCGCCGAGCTCCACACGGACCTCGCCGACGGCGTGCGCGACGCCGACGTCATCATGATGCTCCGTATCCAGCGCGAGCGGCAGGGGGCCAACTTCTTCCCCACGCTCGACGAGTACGCGCAGTACTTCTGCCTCACCGAGGAGGCGGTCAGGCTCGCCAAGCCGCAGGTCATCATCCTGCATCCGGGGCCGCTCAACCGCGGCCTCGAGATCGCGAGTGCGGTCGCCGACGGGCCGTACTCGGTCATCATGGACCAGGTGACCAACGGCGTCGCCGTGCGCATGGCGCTCCTCTACCTGCTGGTCGCGCGCAGCAAGGGCGAGGAGGCGGGCGAGGCGGCCGCGGAGGCGATCGGGGACGCGGAGCCCGTCCGCCGCCGGACGGGAGGACGGGCGTGAGCCAGCGCCTGCTCGTCGCCGGCGGCACGGTCGTCGACCCGGTCGCCGGCACGGTCACCCCAGGCGACGTGCTGATCGAGGACGACCGGCTGGTCGGCGTGTTCGGTGCGGGCGGGGGCGGCGCCGAAGGCGACGCTGTGATTGACGCGAGCGGGCTGCTCGTCCTCCCCGGGCTCGTCGACATGCACGTGCACCTCCGCGAGCCTGGCTACGAGTACAAGGAGACGATCCGCACCGGTGTGGCGGCGGCGCTGGCGGGCGGCTTCACGTCGGTCGCCTGCATGGCGAACACCGAGCCGGTGAACGACAGCGCGGCGGTGACGCAGTACATCCTCGACCGGGCCCGCGTCGCCGGCGGCAGCCGCGTCTACCCGATCGGCGCGCTGTCGGCGGGCTTGAAGGGCGAGCGCCTCGCCGAGATCGGCGAGATGCATCGAGCGGGGATCGTCGCGGTCTCCGACGACGGCCGGCCGGTCATGGATGCGGGGCTCATGCGGCGGGCGCTCGAGTACACCTCCATGTTCGGTCTGCCGCTCATCGTGCACGAGGAGGAGACGAATCTCGCCGCCGGCGGTGTGATGAACGAGGGGATCACCGCGCTACGCCTCGGCCTGCATGGCATTCCGGCTGCCGCCGAGGAGGTGATGCTGGCGCGCGACATCGCGCTCGTCGAGCTGACGGGCGGCCGCCTCCACGTCGCCCACGTGAGCACGGCGGGATCGATCGCGCTTCTCCGCGACGCGAAGGCACGCGGGCTGCCGGTCACGGCCGAGGTGACGCCGCACCATCTCTTCCTCACCGAGGAGGCGGTCTCGGGCTACGGCACGAATGCGAAGATGGCCCCGCCGCTGCGCACGGGGCGCGACATCGAGGCGTTGCGCGCCGCGCTCGCCGACGGGACGATCGACGCGATCGCCACCGACCATGCCCCGCATCACCACGACGAGAAGGAGGTCGAGTTCGAGCAGGCCGCCAACGGCGTCGTCGGGCTCGAGACGGCGCTGCCGCTCGCGCTTCGGCTCGTGGCCGACGGCGTCCTCGACCTGCCGACGCTGGTCGCGCGGCTGACGGTGGGGCCGGCTCGTATCCTCGGTCTCCCGGCCGGCACGCTCGCGGCCGGCGCCCCCGCCGATCTGACGCTCGTCGACCCCGAGCGGCGCTGGCGCGTCGAGGCCCGCCTGTTCCGCTCGAAGGGACGGAACACGCCCTTCGAGGGCTGGGAGATGACCGGCCGCGCCGTCGCCGTGCTGGTCGGCGGCCGGCTCGTGTACGAGGACCGGCCGGGCACGGCCGCGTCGCTCCGGAGCGCCGCCTCGTGAGCGGCGAGCAGACCGCGCTCCTCGCGCTCGCCGACGGCACCGTGTTTCGGGGCCGGGCGTTCGGCGCCCTGGGGGAGGCGGTCGGCGAGCTCGTCTTCAACACCAGCATGACGGGGTACCAGGAGATCCTGACCGACCCCTCGTACGAGGGGCAGCTGGTGGCGATGACCTACCCGGAGATCGGCAACGTCGGCGTGAATCGCGAGGACGTCGAGTCGCGCCGGCCCTACGTGCGGGGCTTCGTCGTGCGCGAGTACCGCGAGGCGCCATCGAGCTGGCGCGCCGAGGAGCCCCTCGGCGCCTATCTCGCGCGGCACGATATCCCGGCCATCGAGGGCATCGACACCCGGGCGCTGGTGCGCCACATCCGCGACGTCGGCGCGCAGGAGGCGGTGCTCTCGAGCGCCGATCTCGATCCGAAGCGCCTCGTGCGCAAGGCGAAGGAGTCGCCCGGTCTCGTGGGGCGCGACCTCGTGAAGGAAGTGACGTGCGCCGCGCCGTACGACTGGACCGAGGGGCCGTGGCGGCTCGGCCACGGCTACACGACGGCGGAGGAGGCCGCCGCCGAGCACGGCCGCGCGCCGCACCCGGTCGTCGCCTACGACTTCGGCATCAAGTTCAATATCCTGCGCAACCTGGTCGGTGCCGGCTGCCGCGTCCGCGTCGTCCCTGCGACCACGCCCGCCGCCGACGTCCTCGCCCTCCGTCCCGACGGCGTCTTCCTCTCGAACGGCCCGGGCGACCCCGACGCCGTCGCCGGTGTGCGCGAGATCGTCGCCGAGCTCTTCGGCCAGGTGCCGGTGTTCGGCATCTGCCTCGGCCACCAGATCATGGGCCTCGCGCTCGGCGGGCGGACGTTCAAGCTCAAGTTCGGGCACCACGGCGGGAACCAGCCGGTCAAGGACCTCACCACCGGCAAGGTCGAGATCACGGCGCAGAACCACGGCTTCGCCGTCGACGCGCCGTCGCTCGGCGGCCGCGCCGCGGTGACGCATCTGAACCTCAACGACCAGACCGTCGAGGGGCTCGCCGTGAAGGGACAGCCGACGTTCTCGGTGCAGTACCACCCGGAGGCGTCGCCGGGTCCGCACGATGCGCGGTACCTCTTCCGGCGGTTCGTGGAGCTCATGGAGGGTGGGGGACGGTGAATTGCGCGACTTTCCTCGAGTGCTTCGGGTGGCGAGCGGTCGCGCCGGGGCTTGCCTTCCTCGTGTCCGTCGCTCTCGTCCTGTTCTGGCCGGGAATCCGGGACCACTCGGCGGGGTCCGTCAGCATCCTAGGCGTCTCGGGGTGGACCGCGATCGCATGGATCGCGGGATCCTTGAGCGGTCTCGCCCTCGCGCTCGTCTGGCAGGAGCGCAGTTGGTTCCGGTACCTGATCCCCCTCGGCGCAATTGCCTTCGGCGTCCTGGGCCTCTGGCCCAGGCGACCGGTCGGCTGAGCAATGCCAAAGCGTACCGACATCCGCTCGATCCTCCTCATCGGCTCCGGCCCGATCGTGATCGGCCAGGCGTGCGAGTTCGACTACTCGGGGACGCAGGCGTGCAAGGCGCTGCGCGAAGAAGGCTACCGCGTCATCCTGGTCAACTCGAACCCGGCGACGATCATGACCGACCCCGAGTTCGCCGACCGGACTTACATCGAGCCGATGACCGTCGAGGTGCTCGAGCGCATCATCGCGGCCGAGCGGCCCGACGCGCTGCTGCCGACCATCGGCGGACAGACGGGCCTGAACCTCGCCCTCGACCTCGCCGCCGCGGGCGTGCTCGAGCGCCACGGCGTCGAGCTGATCGGCGCCAGGGTCGACGCCATCCGGCGCGCCGAGGACCGCGACCTCTTCAAGGAGACGATGGCCTCGATCGGCCTCGACCTGCCGCGCAGCGGCTACGCCCGCTCGCTCGCGGAGGCGGAGCCGATCAAGGCCGAGCTCGGCCTGCCCGTGATCATCCGGCCCTCCCGCACGCTCGGCGGGACGGGCGGGAGCTTCGCGGCGACCGACGAGGAGTTCCGCGCGGCGGTCGCCTGGGGGCTCGACGCCTCGCCCGTGAACGAGGTGCTGCTCGAGGAGTCGATCGCGGGCTGGAAGGAGTTCGAGCTCGAGGTGATGCGCGACGGCAAGGACAACGTCGTCATCGTCTGCTCGATCGAGAACTTCGACCCGATGGGCGTGCACACCGGCGACTCGATCACCGTCGCCCCGGCGCAGACGCTCACCGACAAGGAGTACCAGGTGATGCGCGACGCCGCGGTCGCGTGCATCCGCGCGATCGGCGTCGACACGGGGGGCTCGAACATCCAGTTCGCCGTCGAGCCGACCACCGGCCGGCAGGTCGTCATCGAGATGAACCCGCGCGTGTCGCGGAGCTCGGCGCTGGCGTCGAAGGCGACGGGCTTCCCGATCGCCAAGATCGCCGCCAAGCTCGCCGTCGGCTACACGCTCGACGAGGTCCCGAACGACATCACGCGCGAAACGCCGGCATGCTTCGAGCCGACCATCGACTACGTCGTGACCAAGATCCCGCGCTTCACCTTCGAGAAGTTCCCGCAGGCGTCGGACACCATCGGCCCGCAGATGAAGTCGGTCGGCGAGGCGATGGCGATCGGCCGGACGTTCAAGGAGTCGCTGCAGAAGGCGATGCGCTCGCTCGAGATCGGCAGCTTCGGCTTCGAGCCGCGCGCGGCGGCGAGCGACGCCGAGCTGCGCGAGCGGCTCCGCGTGCCCAACGCCGACCGGCTCTGGCACCTCGGCGAGGCCTTCCGCCGCGGCCTCTCGGTGGACGAGGTGTTCGGCCTGACGGCCATCGATCCGTGGTTCCTCCGCCACGTCGAGGAGATCGTCGCCGACGAGCGCGCGCTCGCCGGCCAGAGCGTCGAGGCGCTCTCCGCCGAGCGGCTGCGCGCGCTCAAGCAGGCGGGCTTCGCCGACGTGCGCCTGGCCGAGCTGCTCGGTACGACGGAGGACGCCGTGCGCGCCCGCCGGACGGGCGGCATCGAGCCGGTCTACAAGACGGTCGACACCTGCGGCGCCGAGTTCGAGGCCCACACGCCCTACCTCTACTCGACCTACGAGGAGGGCGACGACGAGGTGCGGCCGAGCCGGCGGGGACGCAAGGTCGTCATCCTCGGCGGCGGGCCGAACCGCATCGGGCAGGGGATCGAGTTCGACTACTGCTGCGTGCACGCGGCGCTGGCGCTGCGCGAGGACGGCTTCGAGACCATCATGGTCAACTGCAACCCGGAGACCGTCTCGACCGACTACGACACCTCCGACAAGCTCTTCTTCGAGCCGTTGACGCTCGAGGACACGCTCGCGCTCATCCGCCGCGAGCGGCCCGACGGGGTGATCGTGCAGTTCGGCGGCCAGACGCCGCTCCGGCTGTCCGTGCCGCTCGCCCGCGCCGGCGTGCCGATCGTCGGGACCACGCCCGACTCGATCGACCGTGCCGAGGACCGCGAGCGCTTCGAGGCGGTGCTCGCCAAGCTCGACCTCCGCCGGCCGCCGAACGGCCTGGCGCGCTCCGACGCCGAGGCCATCCGCATCGCCGAGGCGATCCGCTACCCGGTCCTCGTGCGGCCCTCGTACGTCCTCGGCGGGCGGGCGATGGAGATCGTCTACGACCGGGACAGCCTCGCCCGCTACATGCGGGTCGCGGTGCAGGCGTCGCCCGCTCACCCGGTGCTGATCGACAAGTTCCTCGAGGACGCGATCGAGGTGGACGTCGACGCCGTCAGCGACGGGACCGACGTCGTGATCGGCGGCATCATGGAGCACATCGAGCGCGCCGGCGTGCACTCCGGCGACAGCGCCTGCTCCCTGCCGCCCTACTCGATCGAGGCCGAGGTGCAGGAGGAGATCCGCCGGCAGACGGTCGCGCTGGCGCGGGAACTCTGCGTGGTGGGCCTCATGAACGTCCAGTTCGCCGTCAAGGCGAAGTGTGTCTTCGTCCTCGAAGTGAACCCGCGTGCGAGCCGCACGGTGCCGTTCGTCAGCAAGGCGATCGGCGTGCCGCTCGCCAAGATCGGGGCGCGCTGCATGGTGGGCCGCTCGCTGCTTGCGCAGGGCTTCATGGCCGAGGTCCTCCCGGCGCACGTGAGCGTCAAGGAGGCGGTGTTCCCGTTCATCAAGTTCCCGGGCGTCGACACCGTGCTCGGGCCCGAGATGAAGTCGACGGGGGAGGTGATGGGCATCGACGGGAGCTTCGGGGCCGCCTTCGCCAAGGCGCAGGTCGGGGCGGGCACGCTCCTGCCGACCGCGGGCAGGGCCTTTCTCTCCGTCCCCGAAGTCGCGAAGGACGCCGTCGTCGCGGTCGCCCGCCGGCTCGCCGCCTGCGGCTTCACGCTGGTCGCGACGCGCGGCACGGCGGCCCACCTCCGCGCCGCGGGACTTCCCGCCGAGACGATCAACAAGGTGCAGGAGGGCAGCCCCCACATCGTCGACGCGCTCCGGCGCGGCGAGGTGAGCCTCGTGGTCAACACGCCCGCGGGCGCGGAGTCGTTCCGCGACTCGTTCCCCATCCGGCGCACGGCGCTCGAGTGTCGGGTTCCGTACTTCACGACCATCGCCGCCGCGGCCGCGGCCGCGGACGGCATCGCGCTCATGGCGCGAGGGCCGTTCACCGTGCGCCCGCTGCAGGAGCACCACCGGCGCGCATGACCGCGCCGCCCGAGCGCGGCGCGCCGCTCGCCGAGCTGCTCCAGGCGCTCGCGCCCCCCCTCGAGTACCTCGCCGCCGACGACTTCCGGCGGCTCGACCAGACGCGGCTTCCGCTCGACGCGCTCGCGTCCCGCGTGGCACGCGCGCGCGCCGCGAGTCCCCCGGCCGCCGCCGCGCCGCTCGCCGAGCTCGACGACCTGCTCGCCACGCTCCGCCGGGAGCCTTCGGGGGCGCACGAGCCCGCGCTCCGCCGCGCGCACGCCCTCCTGCCGGCGCTGCGCGAGGCGGCCGGCGCGCCGGCCGCGTGGACGGAGTACCGGCCCGCGGCGGGCCCCGTGGAGCCCGCGCTCGCGGCGCTCGGGCAGTCGGTCGAGGCCGTGCGCGCGGTCGGGCCAAAAAGGGGGACCGATCTTGCGCGCTTCGGCCTCGGGACGGTCGAGGACCTCCTCTATCATCTGCCGTTCCGCTACGAGGACCGCCGCGCGCTCCGGCCGCTGGCGGCGCTCCAGGTGGGCGAGGAGGCGACGGCGGTCGGCGAGGTGACACGGGCGAGGGAAGGGCGCGTGGGCCGGCGAGGCCGTCGCATCCTCGAGGTCGTGCTGCGCGACCCGGGCGGCGTCCTGCTCCTCGTCTGGTTCCACCAGATTCCCTACTTCAGCCGCCGCCTGTCGCCCGGCCAGCGGCTGGTCGTGCACGGCAAGGTCGAGCCGCCACTCGGCGCCGCGGCGCCGCGCATGATCCATCCCGAGATCGAGACCCTCGGCCCCGACGAGCCCGTCGCCGCCCGCGTCCTGCCGGTCTACGAGAAGCCGACGGAGATGCACGTCGGCGCGATGCGCCGCATCGTGCACGCGGCGGTCGAGGAGTTCGCCGACCGCGCGCCAAGCGCGCTCCCGGCGGAGGTCGCCGCCCGCCAGCGGCTCGTCGACCTGCCCCGCGCCCTCCGTCACGTCCACTGCCCCGCGCCGGAGGCCGACCTCGAAGCGCTCGGGGGGTCCCGCTCGCTCGCGCACCGCTCGCTCATCTTCGACGAGCTCTTCTTCCTCCAGCTCGGCCTCGCGCTGCGGCGGAGCGCCGCCGGGCAGGAGCCGGGCACGGCCTTCCCGCGCTCGACGCGTCTGGTCCTGGCGCTGCGCGCGCGGCTCCCGTTCCGGCCGACCGGCGCGCAGGAGCGCGCCTTCACCGAGATCGAGGAGGACCTCGCGCGACCCCATCCGATGCGGCGGCTGCTCCAGGGGGACGTCGGCAGCGGCAAGACGCTGGTGGCGCTCCTGGCCGCCCTCACCGTGATCGAGGCGGGCGATCAAGCCGTGCTCATGGCCCCGACGGAGCTCCTCGCCGAGCAGCACCTGGAGACGGTGCGGCCGCTCGCCGAGCCGCTCGGCGTGGAGCCCGTGCTGCTCACGGGGGCGGTGAAGGGCCGCGCGCGGCGCGCGGCGCTCGCCGGCCTCGGCGCGGGACGGATCCCCCTCGCCGTCGGCACCCATGCGCTCATCCAGGAAGGGGTGACCTTCGGGCGCCTCGGCCTCGCGATCGTCGACGAGCAGCACCGCTTCGGCGTGCTCCAGCGGGCCGCGCTCCAGCGCCAGGCAGGCGAGCGGGCCGTCGACGTGCTGGTGATGAGCGCCACGCCGATCCCGCGCACCCTCGCGCTGACGCTCTACGGCGACCTCGCCGTCTCCACGCTCGACGAGCTCCCCCCGGGCCGCACCCCGATCACGACCCGCCTCTGTCGCGAGTCACGCCGCCACGAGGTCTACGCGCGCATCCGCGAGGCGGCGGCCACGGGCCACCAGGCCTACATCGTCTACCCCCTGGTGGAGGAGTCCGAGAAGTCCTCGCTCCGGGCGGCGTCGACCATGGTGCACGAGCTCGCGGCCGGGCCGCTGGCCGGGCTCCGGCTCGACCTCGTCCACGGCCGGATGAAGGCGGACGAGAAGGACGGCGTGATGCGCCGGTTCAAGGCGGGGGAGTTCGATGTGCTGGTCTCGACGACGGTCATCGAGGTCGGCATCGACGTGCCCAACGCCACCGCGATCGTGATCGAGCATGCCGAGCGCTTCGGCCTGGCACAGCTCCACCAGCTCCGGGGGCGGGTGGGTCGCGGCCAGGCGCCGGGGCACTGCTGCCTGGTCGTGCCGGACTGGACCGGCGAGGACGCCTACCAGCGGCTCACCACGCTCGAGCGCTCGACCGACGGCTTCTACATCGCCGAGGCCGACCTCGCGCTGCGCGGGCCGGGCGACTTCCTCGGGACCCGCCAGGCCGGACTGCCGCCCTTTCGCGTCGCGAGCCTGGTGCGCGACACGGCTCTGCTGCGCGCTGCCCGGGACGAGGCGCTCGCCTGGCTCGCCCGCGACCCCGATCTCTCGGCGCCCGAGTCCGAGACGGTGCGGGCGGTGCTGCGGCACCGCTGGAAGGGACGGCTCGGCCTCGCGCAGGTGGGATAGCTACGGCGCCGCGCTCGTCAGGGAACGACCCCGTGCCGGGTCTTCCAGGCCGCGACCGCGCTGTCCCACACGGCGCGATCGGTGGTCACCGTGAAGCACGGCGGCAGGGGCGCCGGATACGGTCCCGGCCCGAGCCACACCATCACGTTGTTCGAGCAGCCGACGAGGCTCGCCGGGATCCCCATCGTGCTCGCCCCGCCCTCGCCCACCTGCTCGGCCATGAAGACGTTGTCGTCGAGCTCGAGCTGCGTCGCCAGGCTGCTCCACTTGAAGAACTGCCCGTTGCCGAGGTCCGTCGCCAGGCCGCCCCGGGGACCGGGCATCGGCTGGAGCCGGATCAGCGACTGCCGGATGGTGAGCAGGTCGTTCCGGCCGTCGTAGCCGGAGGCGATGATCGCGGTCGACGGCCGCTCGCTGATCCCGACGTAGCAGCCGTCGAACAGCGAGTCGTCGATCAGACCGGGCTGGACGTGGTCGTTCTCGACGCAGTCGTCCCGGACGTAGGTCAGCCAGGCGCCCCGGATGGTGAACGGGCCCGCGATCGGCCGGATGCCGTCGCCCACGTTGTCGATGCGGATGTTCTCGACCGTCAGGTAGGGGTTCTCGAACCGGAAGCCCGCGTTGTTCAACGTGTGTATCTGATCCCACGTGAGGCTCCGGTCGTACTGCCCGAGCTCCACGCCGCCCGAGACGCAGATCACGCTGCCGCCCCCCAGGTTGACCGGATAGAGGTTGGTCAGCGAGGGGAGGAACGTGGCCTGCCGGGCGTCGAGCCGTGTGAGGTTGAGCAGCGCGCGGTTGTCGTAGGACGTCGCCCACGTTCCGGTGAGCGTGATCAGCGGGCCGGATCGATCGAGGCAGCTCGGTATCGACGTGGTCGTGGTGGTGGACGAGGTGGTGGTCGTGGTGGTGGTCGTGGTTGTCGTCGAGGAGGACGTGCTCGTCGAGGTTGTGGTCGTGGTGGTGCTGGACGTCGTCGACTGAGTGGTCGTGGTGGTGGACACGGTGGTCGTGGTCGTCGGGAGGGTCGTGGTCGTCTTGATCGTGGAGGTCGAGGACGTGGAAGTGGTGCTGGTGCTCGTGGTCGTCGTGGTCTTGTGAAGTCCGAAGGCGTTCCCGTTCCCGCTTGCCGCTGCGAGGGCCACGCTCGTGTGCGCAATCCCCGTCAGGGCGACGATGAGGGCAACTGTGCCGAGGCGTTTCGGGTGAGTCACAATGGTCCGTCCAGCGCGGCCCGCGTATCCAGGCGCGCGCGGTCTCGGGCGGGTAATTCAAGATGCGTGCCCGGCGGCACCAGCGCGGACCGTGGGGCGAGCGCCCCGGCGAGTGCGCGAGCGGTGTCCGCGGCGAGGCGAGCGGGGCGTTGCCAATCCGGCGCCGGACGCTCGGCAAGACCGGAAGCCGATCCCGGAAGGATCCACGGCCGCAGCGCGAGAAGCATGCGGGCTCGCAACGACGGGCAAGTCCGCAGGGTCGCCGAGCGCATGCGTAGCAGCTAGCGAGGAGCGCGACTCGAGATGGGATCTCCGCGCGCGCCCGCGCGCGCGGCCGAGCGAAGCGAGCGGGGAGTGAGGACGGCGGGCTCCGCCCGACGGGGCGAGGGGCGGGAGCCCCTCGCTGATTTAACCCGGCTCCTGCTGCGTCATGCAGTGCAGCGTGCCGAGGCCGAGCACGAGGTCGCCGGCGTGGATGCCGACCACCGGCCGCGACGGAAAGAGTCCGGCGAGGATGGCGAGCGCCTGCCGGTCGCGGACGTCGTTGAAGGTCGGGACGAGGACCGCCGTGTTGGCGACATAGAAGTTCGCGTAGCTCGCCGGCAGCCGCTGGCCGCCGAAGGCGAGCGGGGCGGGCATGGGCAGCGCGACGACGCGCAGCCGCCGGCCGTCCTGATCCGTCATGCGCTCGAGGCGGGCGCGGTTCTCGCGCAGCGGCCCGTAGTTCGCGTCGGCCGGGTCGTCCTCCTGCGCGATCACCACCGTCCGCGCATCGGCGAAGCGGGCGACGTCGTCGACGTGGCCGTGCGTATCGTCGCCCGCGATGCCTCGACCGAGCCAGAGGACCTTGCGGACCCCGAGGTACACGGCGAGCACGCGCTCGAGCTCCGCGCGCGTCACGCCGGGGTTCCGTGCCTGCGCGCGCGAGAGCAGGCACTCCTCGGTGGCGAGGAGGGCGCCGCGGCCGTTGACGTCGATGGCGCCGCCCTCGAGGACGACGTGGCGCGGGTGGCGGCCGAGCGCGGGCTGCCACCGGCGGCGGCCGAGGGCGCGGGCGAGCGCGTCGCCGGCGGCCGCGTCCCGCCGGTGATTGCGGTACTTCGCCCAGCCGTTGAAGCGCCAGTGGACGAGGGCGACGTCGCCGTCGTGGCGTCGCACGAAGAGCGGGCAGGTATCGCGCATCCAGGAGCGGTCGGTCGGGATGCGAAAGAAGTCCACCCGCCGGAGATCCACGCCGGCGTGGCGGAGGACGCGCTCAGCGCTTCGCTGCAGGCGTGCGTCGTCGACCAGGATACGGACGCGCTCGCCCGCCACCAGGTGGCGCACCGCCTCGGCGTAGACCCACGGGATGGCCTCGAACTTCCCCGGCCAGTCGCCGCGCTCGTGCGGCCAGGCGAGCCAGGTGGCGGCGTGCGGCTCCCACTCGGCCGGCATGCGGTAGCCGAGCGCGGCGGGCGTCGCCGCTTCGCTCATCCGTCGAGCAGCCGCTTGGTGATCCCGCCGTAGGCGTCGATGCGTCGATCGCGCAGGAAGGGCCAGCTCCGCCGGACGTCCTCCTGCCGGGCGAGGTCGCACTCGACGACGAGGATCTCTTCCGCGCTCCACGACGCCTCCGCGAGCACGACGCCGAAGGGATCGCAGGCGAACGACGCCCCCCAGAACTCGAGGCCGCCGTCGGCAGGCCCCTCGTGACCGACGCGGTTCACGGCCGCGACGTAGACGCCGTTGGCGATCGCGTGCGCGCGCTGCACCGTCTGCCACGCGGCCCGCTGCGCCTCGCCGTGCGCCGCCTTCTCCGCCGGGTGCCAGCCGATCGCCGTCGGATAGAGGAGGACGTTCGCGCCGGCGAGGGCCGCGAGGCGCGCGCCCTCGGGGTACCACTGGTCCCAGCAGACGAGCGTGGCGATGCGGCCGACGGCGGTGTCGAAGGCACGGAAGCCCGTGTCGCCCGGCGTGAAGTAGAACTTCTCGTAGTAGAGCGGATCGTCGGGGATGTGCATCTTGCGATAGAGGCCGCGGAGCGCGCCGTCGGCATCGAGGATCACCGCCGTGTTGTGATAGACGCCCGCCGCCCGGCGCTCGAAGACGGACCCCACGACGGCGATTCCGAGCTCGCGCGCGAGCCGCGCGAGCGCGTCCGTCGTCGGGCCGGGCACCGGCTCCGCGAGGTCGAAGGCGGCCGCGTCCTCTCGCTGGCAGAAGTAGCGCGTGCGGAAGAGCTCCGGCAGGCAGACGAGCCGGGCGCCGCGTGCGGCCGCCTCGCGGATGCGCGCCGTCGCGGTGGCGAGGTTCTCGGCGGGATCGGCCGCGCAGCGCATCTGGACGAGGCCGAGGCGGAAGCGAGCAGCGGTCATGGGCGCGCAGGTTGCCGCGGGGCCGGCAGCGAGTCAACGCCGACGAGGGGTGCTACGACTCGAGCCACCAGCGAGCGATATCGAGCTCGACCGCGTCGAAGGGCTCGGGCCGCACCCGCTCGCTGCCGCCGTGGGTGCTCGCGACCACCCAGCGATCGCGCTCGAGGTGGTACACCTCGAGCGTACGGGCGAGCGGATCTACGATCCAGAGGTGTCCGACCTGTTCGCGCGCATAGATGCGCATCTTGCGGCCGCGGTCGATCGCGCCCGTCGTCGGCGACAACACCTCGCAGACCCAGTCGGGCGGCTGGGTGAATGCGGCGACGTTCGGAAGGACAGGCATCCGCTCCCGCCGCCAGGCCGCGAGGTCGGGCACGATCACGTCCTCGCCGAGGTGCAGCTCGGGCTCGAAAAGGAGCCACCACCCGCCCGGGACCCCGCCACCGGGCGGCCGGTCGAACGCGCCGCCGAGGTCGGTCCCGATGCGCATCGCCGCGAGCGCGTGCGGCGAGGCGGGCCGCGGGCTCGTCACCAGCTCGCCGTCGATGATCTCCGCCACCAGGTGTTCGGGAACCTCCATCAAGTCCTGGTAGGTCGCCCGCCGTCCCGCGGTCGTCACGGGTTCGAGCATACCACGCTTTCCTCCCCGCGGATCAGGGTGACGGCCCGGGCAGGCGACGCCAGCCATGGCATGGCAGTACACCTCGCCCACAGACGCGGTGGCGAGGCGCGACGTCGATCGGCTAGGATCGCCGCCGGAGGTGGCCGATGGATCTCTCCTACAGCTCCGCCGAGGAGGCCTTCCGCGCCCGCGTCCGCGGCTGGCTTGCCGAGAACCTCCCCGAGCCCGGCTCGCAGCGCGACCTGCCGGCGATGCGCGCCTGGCAGCGGAAGCTCCACGCCGCGGGCTTCCTCGGCGCCGCCTGGCCGAAGGAGTACGGCGGCGCCGGGCTCTCCCCGATGGAGCAGGCGATCCTCAACGAGGAGCTGGCCCGCGCGCGCGCCCCGCAGGTGGTGAACGCGATGGCCATCTGGTGGGTCGGCCCGGCGATCATCCGCTACGGCACCGACGCGCAGAAGCAGCGCTTCATCCCGCCGATCCTCACCGCCGACGAGATCTGGGCGACCGGCTACTCCGAGCCGTCGTCGGGGTCGGACATGGCGGCGGCCAAGACGCGCGCCGTGCGCGACGGCGACGACTACGTGGTGAACGGCCAGAAGATCTGGACGACGCTCGCCCACATCTCCGACTGGTTCTTCATCCTCGTCCGCACCTCGGCCGACGGGCCCAAGTGGGCCGGTCTCTCCGTCCTCCTGATGGACATGCGCAGCCGCGGCATCGAGATCCGCCCGATCCGGCAGATCGACGGGGGATCGGAGTTCAACGAGGTCTTCATGACCGACGTCCGGGTGCCGGCGGCGAACCGCCTCGGTGCCGACGGACAGGGCTGGGAGATCGTCTCGAGTGCGCTGGTCAACGAGCGCAGCGGCATCGCGGGCAGCATCCGCTTCGACCAGGCCCTCGACTGGCTCAAGACGACGGCCCGCGAGCGGCAGAAGCTCGGCGACCGGCGCGTCCGCCAGCAGGTCGCCGACCTCGCCACCAAGGCGGCGATCATGCGCTGGGCGGGCATGCGCGCGCTCACCGATTCGCTGCACGAGCGCATGAACCCGCACCTCTCCGCCGCCATGAAGCTCATGTCGACGAGCCTCGTCCAGGAGTTCTCCGAGACGGGGATGGAGGTCCTCGGCCCCTGGGCCACGCTCATGGACGACCCTCACCTCGCGCCCGGCGGCCGCTGGGCCAAGCAGTTCCTCTTCGACCGCTCGATGACGATCGCGGGCGGCACGAGCGAGGTGCAGCGGAACATCGTCGCGCAGCGCGTCCTGGGGCTGCCGCGGAAGTGAGGCCTACAGACCGAGCACCGCGTTCAGGGCGAGGCCGAGCACGAAGAGCCCGCCCGCCAGGCGGCCGTGGTAGAAGGCGAGCGACACGAACCACAGCGGCCACAGGCGGTAGCCGGGCGGCGGGGCGGCGGGCTTGGGTTCGCCGTACGCCTTCAGCACCTGGCGCAGCCGCGGGATGGCGGCGGCGACGAGGAGCACACCGACGCCCACCTTGCCGCCGACCACGAGCGCGGCGACGGCGGCGTAGAAGGCGACCATCAGGATCATGTTCAGGCGGAGCGCGACGTTCTTGCCGAGCAGCACCGGCAGGGTGTGGATACCGCGCGCCCCGTCCTGCTCGTACTTGTCGATGTGCTTGCCGATGAGGACCGTGGTGACGGACAGCGCGTACGGTACCGAGGCGAGCCAGACCCAGGCGGGAATGCTGCCGGCGGTCACGAAGTAGGTGCCGCCGGTCATGAGCGGTCCCCACACGAGGAAGACGCCGGGCTCGCCGAGCCCGTGGTGCTTCAGCTTGAGCGGCGGCGCCACGTAAAAGACGCTCACGAAGAGGCCGGCGAGCGCGAACGCCGCGACGGGCCAGCCCCACGCGCGCAGCAGCACGATACCGATCGCCAGGTCGGCGAGGTTGCACGCGGCGATCGTGGCGAGGAGCCCCCGCTTGGTGACGAGCCCGGAGAAGAGCGGATGCGGTGCATACTGCGTGCGGACATACGCCTCGGTGTCGATGCCGCCGATGGTGTCGAAATAGTCGTTGATCATGTTGTTGGCAGCATGGGCGATGACGAGGCCGAGGAGGGCGAGGCCGAAGTAGCCCCAGTGCGGCGTGGGCGCGCTCAGGGCGGCGAGCAGGCCGCCGATGGCGCCGGAGGTGAGCGTCATCGGGAAGACACAGGCGCGCGTGATGAGCAGCCAGCGGGAGACCGCGTCGACCCGACGCCCGGGCGCCAGGTTGCCGTTGAGTACGACTTGGCGCCAGCTCTCGAGGAGGCCGGCGAACCCGGGCGCCGCGACCGCGGGCCGGTCGGCCACCGCGTCGGCGGGGTTCGGCATGGCCGACCTCTAGGCGGTCGGTCGAGGCAGGTCAACCGTGGGTCCGAGCGGGATGTAGCACTCGATCGGCCGCGAAGGCGTTGATCTGTCTGGCGCTCCGCCGCCGCTCCTCCCGGAGCGCACGCTGGAAAGCATCGGCGGGCTCGCCCACCGGCCTCACAGACACCACCGCCGACGCCTCCGCAAGGGCCGTTTTCGACGTCCGTCGGTTTTGGTTTGACCCTCTGGGGGCGATCGCCTATGTACGACCGAGAGAGGCGGAGGGGCCGAGGAGGACGCCGGTGGCGGCACGTATGGACTTTCCGCGCATCAAACGACTCCCTCCCTACGTCTTCAACGTGGTCGGCGACCTGAAGCTCGCCGCGCGGCGCGCGGGCGAGGACATCGTCGACTTCTCGATGGGAAACCCCGACGGCCCGACGCCGCCGCACGTCGTCCAGAAGCTCGTCGAGGCCGTGCAGAAGCCGCAGAACCACCGCTACTCGGTGTCGCGCGGCATCTACAAGCTGCGGGTCGCGATCTGCGACTGGTACCGGCGCCGCTACGGCGTCGAGCTCGACCCCGACGCGGAGGCGATCGTCACCATCGGCTCCAAGGAGGGTATCGGGCACCTGGCGCTCGCGCTGCTCGGGCCGGGCGACGTGGTCTTCTGCCCGAGCCCGACCTACCCGATCCACCAGTACTCGGTCATCATCGCGGGCGGCGACCTCCGCTCGATCCCCCTCATGCCGGGCGGCGACTTCCTCGCCCTCCTGCAGGAGGCCGTGCGCACCACCTGGCCGAAGCCGAAGCTCCTGATCCTCAATTTTCCACACAACCCCACCACGGAGGTGGTCGACCTCGACTTCTTCCGCGGCGTGGTCGAGTTCGCGCGCGAGCACGGATGTCTGGTCGTCCACGACCTCGCCTACGCCGACCTCTGCTTCGACGGCTACGTGGCGCCCTCGTTCCTCCAGGTGCCGGGTGCGAAGGACGTGGGCGTCGAGTTCTTCACGCTCTCCAAGAGCTACAACATGCCCGGCTGGCGCGTGGGGTTCGCCGTCGGCAATGCCGAGATCATCGGCGCCCTCGCGCGCATCAAGAGCTACCTCGACTACGGCATCTTCCAGCCCGTGCAGATCGCGGCCACCCACGCGCTCACCGGCCCGCAGAGCTACGTCGAGGAGATCTGCGAGGACTACCGCAAGCGGCGCGACGTCCTGTGCGAGGGCCTCGAGCGCATCGGCTGGCAGGTGCCGAAGCCGAAGGCCACGATGTTCGTCTGGGCCGAGATCCCCGACGCGTACAAGGCGATGGGCTCGCTCGAGTTCTCGAAGCTCCTGCTCCGCGAGGCGAAGGTTGCGGTGTCGCCCGGCATCGGCTTCGGCGAGTACGGCGACCACTACGTGCGCTTCGCGCTCATCGAGAACGAGCACCGCACGCGCCAGGCCGTGCGCGGCATCCGGCGGGCGCTCGGGGCAGGCCTCGTCCAGAAGCTGCCGCACGCCGGCACGGGCTGACGCGGAGACCGCCGGGGGTGGGAGCGCCCGTCCGGGTCGGGTTGATCGGCTTCGGGACGATCGGCACCGGCGTGCTGAAGCTCCTGCGCGCCCATCGCGCCGACATCACCCGGCGCGCCGGGCGGCCGATCGAGATCGTCGCGATCGCCGACCTCGACCTCGAGACCGACCGCGGCATCCCCGCCGCTCCCGCGCGCTTCACCAAGGACGCGCTTTCGGTGATCGAGGATCCCTCGATCCCGATCATCATCGAGCTGATCGGCGGCTACGAGCCGGCGCGGCGGTTCGTCCTGGCCGCGATCCGCGCCGGCAAGGACGTCGTGACGGCCAACAAGGCGCTGCTCGCGGTCCACGGCCAGGAGATCGTCGCGGCGGCGGAGGTGCGGGCCGTGCGCCTCGGCTTCGAGGCCAGCGTCGGCGGCGGCATCCCGATCCTCCGCACGCTCAAGGAGGGGCTGGCGGGCGACCGGACGGCGGCCGTTTACGGCATCGTCAACGGCACCTGCAACCACATCCTCACCACCATGACGCGCGAGGGCCGGAGCTTCGGCGACGTGCTGGCCGAGGCGCAGCGGCTCGGGCTGGCCGAGGCCGATCCGTCGACGGACGTCGACGGCATCGACTCCGCGCACAAGCTCGCCCTCTTGACGACGCTCGCCTTCAACGTGGCGCCGCGCTTCGCCGACATCCCGACCGAGGGCATCCGCCGCATCGAGCCGGCCGACATCGCCTTCGCCCGCGAGCTCGGCTACACGATCAAGCTCCTCGCCATCGCCAAGGACGGGCGCGACGCGATCGAGGCGCGCGTCCACCCGACGATGATCCCGAACGGCCATCTGCTCGCCGACGTCGGCGGCAACTTCAACGCGATCTTCGTGCGCGGCGCGGCGCTCGGCCCGACGATGTACTACGGACAGGGCGCGGGCGCGATGCCGACGGCCACCGCCGTCGTCGCCGACCTGATCGCGGCGGTGCGCGACCGGGAGATCGGGTCCGGCGTGCGCGTGCCGCCCTGGGGCGTGCCGCGGCGTGCGCTCCGTCCCCTCCCCATCCGGCCGCTCGACGCGCTGGAGGGCGAGTACTACCTCCGCTTCATGGCGCTCGACCGGCCCGGCGTGCTGGCGCGCATCGCGGGCATCCTCGGGCGCGCGGACATCAGCATCGCCTCGGTGATCCAGAAGGACCGGCGCGCGGGGACGACGGTGCCGGTGGTCCTCCGTACGCACCGCGCGCGCGAGCGGAACCTCGCGCGCGCGCTCCGAGAGATCGGGCGGCTGCGGGTCGTACGCGGCCGGCCCGTGTCGATCCGCATCGAGGACCGCCTCGGCTAGACGGACAGTCCCGGCCCCCTCACCAGCCTTCGTCGGGATCCGGGACGTCGCCGCGCAGCAGCTCCACGTCCGCGCGGTCGCGCAGTGCTTTGCTGCGTCGGCGCGAGGGGTCGGCGGCCGCTCGCTCCTTCATCGCGACCAGGTCGGCCTTGCGTACGATGCGCACGTCGGCGGTGCCGATCCGGAAGCCCTCGGCTCGCCCGATCATGGCGTCGAACGCGACGTCGAAGACGAGCTGGACCGGTTCGCCGCTCGGGTGGCGGAAGTTGGCGCTGTGCGCGAACTCGCCGGTGAGACGGAAGGCTGCCTTGGTGAGCGCTTGCACGATGACGGCGCGCTCGAAGGTGGACATCACGGCGATGTCGGTGTCCGCCGTCGCTCGCGGCACCCCGGAGTGGATACCGACCGCCACGCCGCCGATCAGGGCATGGGGCGCGCCGATGCCGTCGAGCGCGCGGGTCGTGTCGAGCAACGCCGCGACCTTGTCGGGTGTCGCACCCATCTCGTGCCCTCCGTCCCGCCGTGCGGCGATCAGCGCCCAGTCGCGGGCCGACGCATCGCTGACCGCCTGCAGCACACGCCGCGGGCTCGGCTCCATCGTCGGAGGATAGCAGGATCCCCGGACCCGCACACCCGCTTCGTGGCGCTCGGTCGGCTGTGCTGGAGTCCTGCGCACCCTTGATAGTAGTATCGAGCACCCATGAGTGTTGCCCGGGCCTGGGGCGGGCTGATCGAGCAGTACCGCGAGCGGCTGCCCATCGGCCCGACCGAGAAGATCGTCACCCTGAACGAGGGGAACACGCCGCTCGTGCGCGCCGACCGGCTCGCGGCGGTGGTGGCGCCCGGGGTCGAGCTGTACCTCAAATGCGAGGGTCAGAACCCCACCGGGTCGTTCAAGGACCGCGGCATGACCGTGGCGGTGACGAAGGCGCTCGCCGAGGGCGTCGAGGCGATCATCTGCGCCTCGACGGGCAACACGTCGGCCTCGGCCGCCGCCTACGCGGCGCGCGCCGGCGTCCGCGCCTACGTCGTCGTGCCGCACGGCAAGATCGCCCTCGGCAAGCTCTCGCAGGCCGTCATGCACGGCGCGCGCGTCATCCAGATCGAGGGCAACTTCGACCAGGCGCTCCGGCTGGTGCGCGACCTGAAGGAGCACTATCCGACGCGGCTCGCGCTCGTGAACTCCGTCAATCCGCACCGCATCGAAGGGCAGAAGACGGCCGCGTTCGAGGTCTGCGACGCGCTCGGCCGGGCCCCCGAGTACCATCTGTTGCCGGTCGGCAACGCCGGCAACATCACGGCCTACTGGCGCGGCTACAAGGAGTACCTCGCGGCCGGCAAGATCACCCACCTGCCGCGCATGATGGGCTTCGAGGCCGCGGGCGCGGCGCCGATCGTGCACAAGCGGGTGATCGAGGAGCCGCGCACCGTCGCGACGGCGATCCGCATCGGCAACCCGGCGAGCTGGCAGGGCGCGGAGGCCGCACGCGACGAGTCGGGCGGCGCGATCGAGGCGATCACCGACGACGAGATCCTCGAGGCCTATCGCCTGCTCGCCCGGACCGAAGGCGTGTTCGCCGAGCCGGCGTCCGCCATCTCGCTCGCCGGGGCGCTCAAGCTGGGCGCGAGCGGGCGCCTGCGGCCGAAGGACGTCCTCGTGCTGACGCTCACCGGCCACGGGCTCAAGGACCCCGACACGGCGATCGCCAACTCGGAGGCCGCGATCAAGATCGCCGCCGACCCCGCCCGGCTGGCCGCGGTGCTCGAGGTCGGTTAAGTGGTGACCCGATGAAGGTGGTGGTGCTGCAGGGGGACGGGATGGCCGACGAGCCGATCCCTGAGCTGGGGGGCAAGACGCCCCTCGAGGTCGCGCGCACGCCGAACCTCGACCACATGGCCGCGCGCGGCATCCTCGGGCTGACGCGCACGATCCCGCGCGGCCTGCCGCCGGGCAGCGACGTCGGCACGATGTCGGTGCTCGGCTACGACCCGGCCCGCTACCACACCGGGCGCTCGCCCATCGAGGCGGCGAGCATGGGGGTGGAGCTCGGCCCCGAAGACGTGGCCTTCCGCATGAACCTCGTGACGCTCGAGACGGCCGAGAGCGGCGGCGAGATCATGCGCGACTTTGCGGGCGGCCATCCCTCGCGCGAGGAGGGCGCGGCGATCGTCGTGGACCTGGCTCGCGCGCTCGGGCGCGACGGCCTCGAGCTGCATCCGGGCATCTCGTATCGCCACCTCCTGGTGTGGCGGAAGGGCGAGAGCCGGATGCGGACGACGCCGCCGCACGACTTGTCCGACAAGCCCATCGCCCGGGCCTTCCCCGAGGGGCCGGGCGCGGAGGTCCTGCGCGAGCTGATCGAGCGCTCGCGGTCACTGCTCGCCGAGCATCCGCTCTGCGAGGCACGCCGGGCGCGCGGCGAGCGCGCGCCGACGGCGCTCTGGTTCTGGGGGCAAGGCCGGCGCCCGCGGCTGCCCACCCTGCGCGAGCGCTTCGGGATCGAGGGCGCCGTCATCGCCGCGGTGGACCTGGTGAACGGCCTCGGCGTGCTCGCCGGCCTCGCGCGCGTGACGGTGCCGGGAGCGACCGGCTACCTCGATACCGACTTCCGCGCCAAGGCGGAGTACGGCCTGCGCGCGCTCGCCGAGCGGGATTTCCTCTTCCTGCACGTCGAGGCGCCGGACGAGGGCGGCCACCTCGGCGACCCGCAGAAGAAGGTCGAGGCGATCGAGAACTTCGACGAGAAGACCGTGGGCCCGCTCCTCGAGGGCCTGCGCGCGATGGGGGGCGAGTGGCGCGTGCTGGTCATGCCCGACCACCCGACACCGTGCGCCCTGAAGACGCACACCGCCGACCCCGTTCCCTTCGTCGTCTACGTCTCGGCGGACGAGCAGAAGCCGCGCGCCCTCTCGCGTGGCTACAACGAGAGGGACGCGCGCGATCAGGGTATCTTCATCCCGGACGGCCACACCTTGCTCGAGCGCCTGCTCAGGCGCTGAACGGCCGCGATGGAACGCAACCTCGCCATGGAGCTCGTGCGCGTGACCGAGGCGGCGGCCCTCGGCTCGGCCCGGCTCATGGGACGAGGCGACGAGACCGCCGCCGACATGGCCGCCGTCGAGGCGATGCGCAACGCGATCGACGTCCTGCCGATCGACGGCACCGTGGTGATCGGCGAGGGCGACCACGACGCGATGCCGATGCTCTACGTGGGCGAGCGCGTCGGCACGGGACAGGGGCCGGAGCTCGACGTCGCCTGCGACGCGCTCGAGGGGGCGGCCATCTGCGCCACCGGCGGCTACAACGCGCTCTCGGTGATCGCCATCGCCGACCGCGGCAGCCTGCTCCGCGTCCCCGACAGCTACATGGACAAGATCGCCTGCGGCCCCGAGGGCCGCGGCATCGTCGACCTCGACCGCAGCCCCACCGAGAACCTCCGGGCGCTCGCCGACGCGAAGGGCGTGTACGTCGAGGACCTGACCGTGGTGATCCTCGACCGCCCGCGGCACACGCGCCTGATCGAGGAGGTCCGGCGGGCCGGCGCTCGCATCAAGCTGATCAGCAGCGGCGACGTCTCGGCGGCGCTCGCGACGACCGAGGTGGAGACCGGGATCGACATCCTGATGGGCATCGGCGGCGCCTCGCAGGGCATCCTCGCCGCCGCGGCGCTGGTCTGTCTGGGCGGCGAGATGCAGGCGCGGCTCAAGCCACGCAACGAGGAGGAGGCCGCGCAGGCGCGCGGGCTCGGCATCTTCGACCTCGGCCGCAAGTACGGGCTCGACCAGCTGGCCTCGGGCTCGGTCATGTTCGCGGCCACCGGGATCACGCCCGGCGACTACCTGGCCGGCGTCCGCTACGTGAAGGGCGGCGCGATCACGAACTCGGTCGTCATGCGGTCCTCGACGCGCACCGTGCGCATGATCGAGGCGCACCACCGCTTCGATCGCCGGCCGGAGTACTGAGGTGGCCGACGAGGGTTTCGCCAACCTCGTCGTGGCGCGGACGGACGCGGTCGTCACCGTCACGCTGAACCGGCCCGCGGCGCTGAACGCGCTCGACACGGCGACCCTCCGCGAGCTGGCGCGCGCGGTGCGCGACATCCGCCGCGCCGGCGACGTGCGCGCCGTCGTGCTCACGGGCGCCGGCGACAAGGCCTTCTCGGCGGGTGCGGACATCGCCGCCATGGCGGCCATGAGCGCCGCCGAGGGACACGCGTACTCGCGCCTCGGGCACGACGTGTTCGCGCGTCTCGAAGAGCTCGACGTGCCGGTCGTCGCGGCGCTCAACGGCGTCGCCCTCGGCGGCGGGCTCGAGCTGGCGCTCGCCGGCGACCTGATCGTCGCCTCGGAGCGGGCGCGGCTCGGGCAGCCCGAGATCAATCTCGGCCTCATCCCGGGGTTCGGGGGCACGCAGCGCCTCGCACTGCGCGTCGGCCTCGCACGCGCCCGCGAGCTCGTCTACCTGGGCCACATGATCTCGGCCGAGGAGGGCCATCGCATCGGGCTCGTGAACCGCGTCGTGCCGCCGGACCGCCTGCGGGCGGAGGCAGCGGAGCTCGCCGCCGCTCTCGCCGCCAAGGCTCCGGTCGCGCTCCGCCAGGCGAAACGCGCGACGGCCTTCGCCGCCGCCGGTGCCGTCGAGGCGGGGTGCCGCTACGAGATCGAGGCGTTCGGCGTCACCTTCGCCACCGAGGACCGCGTCGAGGGGCTGCGCGCCTTCCGGGAGAAGCGGACACCCGTCTGGAAGGGGCGCTAGGCGTGCGCGTCGACTTGACCGACACCCAGCGCCAGCTGCGCGACGCCGTGCGCGACTTCGCCGAGCGGCGCGTCCGCCCGGTCGCCGCCGACCTCGACCGGACCGGGCGCTTCCCGCGCGACATCGTCGCCGAGCTCGGCCGGCTCGGGGTGCTCGGCTGCTGCATCCCGGAGGTCTGGGGCGGAGCGGGCCTCGACGCCGTCGCCTACGTGCTGGCGCTCGAGGAGCTCGCGCGCGTCTCGGCGGCGACGGCGGCCATCGTCGCCACGCACGCGTCGCTCGCCGCCTGGCCGCTGCTCGCCTTCGGGAGCGACGAGCAGCGCGCCCGCTACCTGCCGGCGCTCGCGGGCGGGGAGCGGCTCGGCGGCTGGGGATTCGCCGAGCGCGCCCACCCGGAGGAGATGCCGTCCATCGTCGCGACACCGGATGCGGAGCAGTACGTGCTCGACGGTCGCTGCGCATCGGTCCTGAACGCCCCCGAGGCGCGCCTGGCGATCGTCTTCGCCGCCCTCGAGGCGAAGCCGGACACCGACTTCCTCGCCGCCTTCCTCGTCGAGACGGACCAGCCGGGCTGGCGGGTGGTGCGGCTCGAGGAGCGGATCGGACTCCACGGCGCGCCCGGCGCCGAGGTCGTGCTCACGCACGTCCGGGTGGCGCGGGCGAATCGGCTGGGCGGCGACACCGCGGGGGGCGCCATCGCGCGCCAGACGCTCGAGGCGGCCGGGCCGGGCGTCGCCGCCCAGAGCGTGGGGGTCGCGGGCGCGGCGCTCGCGGATGCGCTGGCGTACGCCCGCGAGCGTCGTGCCTTCGGCCACGCCCTGGTTGAGTTCCAGGCGACGCAGTGGCGGCTCGCCGATATGGCCACGGCGGTGGAAGCGGCGCGTCTCTTGACGCTGGAGGCCGCTTTCCTGCAGGACCTGCGGCTGCCACACTCGAGCGAGGTGGCGATGGCACGCCTGTTCGCGGCCGAGACCGCGATGAGTCTCGCGACGCAGGCCGTGCAGGTCCACGGGGGATACGGCTACACCCGGGAGTTCGCCGTCGAGCGGTACTTCCGGGATGCGGCGGCGCTCGGGGTCCCGGCGGAGTTGGTGGAGCGCGAGAAACACGCGATCGCGGAACGGCTGCTGCGAGGAGCGGCGTCATGAGCTGGCCGGTGTGCTGGTCGGGACCGGCGCCCGAGGCGCATCTCGTCAAGGGGTTCCTCGAGCTGCGGGGCGTGCCGTGCCTGCTGCGCAGCGGGGGCCCGTCCATCTACCCGGTCCCCGCCTTCGGGCTCCGCGTCCTCGTGCCCGAGGACTGGCTCCCGATCGCCCGCAAGTTCCTCGAGGGGCGGCGGCGCCGCCCGGCCCGAGTCCTGCCGCTTGCACCCCGGAGACGACCCGCATGACCAAGGCCGAGTGGCTTGCCCGCTATCGCAACGACCAGGAGCGGTCCGTCCGTTTCTCGACCGTGTCCGACATGGAGCTCGAGCCGCTCTACACGGCCGAGGACGCGCCGCTCGACCCCGAGCGGATCGGCGTGCCGGGCGAGTTCCCGTATACCCGCGGCGTCTACCCGAGCATGTACCGCGGGCGGCTCTGGACGATGCGCCAGTTCGCCGGCTTCGGGACCGCGGAGGACACGAACGAGCGCTTCCGCTTCCTGCTGGCGCAGGGGCAGACGGGGCTCTCCACCGCCTTCGACATGCCGACGCTCATGGGCTACGACGCCGACCATCCCCGCGCCCGCGGCGAGGTCGGGCGCGAAGGCGTGGCGGTCTCGAGCCTGGTCGACGTGCGCGCCCTCTTCAAGGACATCCGCCTCGATCGGGTGACGACGTCGATGACCGTCAACTGCACGGCGAGCGCGGTGCTCGCCATGTACCTCGCCGTGGCCGAGGAGCAGGGCACGCCGTGGACGGCGCTCGGCGGCACGATCCAGAACGACATGCTGAAGGAGTTCATCGCGCAGAAGGAATGGATATGCCCGCCCGAGCCGTCGCTGCGCATCGTCGTCGACATGATCGAGTTCTGCGCGCGCGCGGTCCCGCGCTGGCACGCGGTGTCGATCAGCGGCTACCACATCCGCGAGGCCGGCTCGACCGCGGTGCAGGAGCTGGCGTTCACGCTCGCCGACGGGCTCACCTACGTCGAGGCCGCGCGCGCGCGCGGCATGGCGGTGGACGACTTCGCGTCCCGGCTGTCCTTCTTCTTCAACCTCCACAACGACTTCCTCGAGGAGGTGGCGAAGCTCCGGGCCGCCCGGCGGCTGTGGGCCACCCTCATGCGCGAGCGCTTCGGCGCCCGTGACCCGCGCTCGCTGCGTCTCAGGACCCACGCCCAGACCGCGGGCTGCTCGCTCACGGCGCAGCAGCCCCTCAACAACATCGTGCGGGTGGCGGTGCAGGCGCTGGCCGGCGTGCTCGGCGGCGTGCAGTCGCTGCACACCAACTCGCTCGATGAGACCCTGGCGCTGCCCTCGGAGCAGGCCGCCATGGTGGCGCTCCGCACCCAGCAGATCCTGGCCGAGGAGAGCGGCGTCACGAACACCATCGACCCGCTCGGCGGCAGCTGGGCGGTCGAGGCGCTGACCGACCGGATCGAGCGCGAGGCGCGCGCCTACATCGAGCACATCGACGGCCTCGGCGGCATGGTGCGCGCCATCGAGCTCGGCTACCCCCAGAAGGAGATCGCCGAGGCGGCCTACATCTACCAGCAGCAGGTCGATCGCGGTGAAAAGGCCGTCGTCGGCGTGAACCGCTATCAGGTGCCCGAGGAACGGCCGCTCGAGCTGCTGCGCGTCCCGCTCGAGGTCGAGGAGCGGCAGGCGGAGCGCGTGCGGCGCGTCAAGCGCGAGCGGAACGGCGCGCAGGCGCGGGAAGCGCTCGGCCGCGTGCGCGCGGCGGCCGAGAGCGGCGAGAACCTGATGCCCCCGGTCATCGCCGCCGTGAAGGCCCTCTGCACCGTGGGCGAGATCGCCGACGTCTACCGCGACGTCTTCGGCGTCTACCGGGACCCGGCATGGCTCTGAGCGGCCGCCCGCTGCGCATTCTGATCGCGAAGGCGGGCCTCGACGGACACGACCGCGGCGCGAAGATCATCGCGCGAGCGCTGCGCGACGCCGGCTTCGAGGTCATCTACACCGGGCTCCACCAGACGCCCGAGATGATCGCCGAGACCGCCGTGCAGGAGGACGTCGACGCGGTCGGCCTCTCGATCCTGTCGGGTGCCCACCTGACGCTCTTTCCGGCCGTCGTGCAGGAGCTCGAACGCCGCGGCGGCGGCGACGTGCTCGTCTTCGGCGGCGGCATCGTGCCCGACGAGGACGTCGCGCAGCTCACGGCCGTCGGCGTCGCCACGATCTTCACGCCGGGCGCGACGACGCAGGAGATCGTCGCCTGGGTGCGCGAGCACGTGCGGCCGCGGACGGCCTGATCCATGGACTTCGCGCTCACCGACGAGCACCGGCGCATCCAGGAGGCGATCCGCGACTTCGGCGAACGCGAGGTGAAGCCCTACGCCGCGGCGTGGGACCGGGACGAGGCGTTCCCGCACGCCGCCGTCTCGCGGCTCGGCGCGCTCGGCTTCCTCGCGCTCGGCCTCCCGCCGGACGTGGGGGGCGGGGGCGCGGACGCGCTCGCGTGCGCGCTCGTCGTCGAGGGCGTGGCGCGCTACGACGCCTCGCTCGGTCTGACGGTCGCCAGCCATGCCGGGCTCGCCTCGGGACACATCAATCAGTTCGCGAGCGAGCCGCTGCGCCGGTGCTACCTGCCGCGCCTGGCGCGGGGCGAGTGGCTGGGCGCCTGGTGCCTGACCGAGCCGGGCTCGGGGAGCGATGCCGCGGGGCTGCGCACGCGTGCCGTCCGCGACGCCGACGGATGGTGCCTCAGTGGCACGAAGATGTTCATCACGCAGGGGACGGTGGGCCACGTCTACGTCGTCCTTGCCTCGACCGCTCCCGACCTCGGTCAGCGCGGCATCTCGGCCTTCGTCGTCGAGCGGGGCACGCCCGGCCTCGGCACCGGGCGGAAGATCGAGAAGCTCGGCCTGCGGGCGAGCGACACCGCCGAGGTGATCCTCGACAACGTCCGCGTGCCGCCCGGCCAGCTGATCGGCGAAGAGAACCGGGGCTACAAGCAGGCGCTGCGCGTCCTCGACGGCGGCCGGATCAGCATCGCCGCTTGGTGCCACGGCATCGGGCGCGGAGCGCTGGAGGAATCGATCGCCTACGTGCGGGAGCGGCGGCGCTGTCCGGGCTCGGGGCTGCGGGCGATGGAGAGCACGCTCGCCGAGATGGCGATGCGGCTGGAGGCCGGGCGGGTCCTCCTGTGCCGGGCGGCCTATCTCAAGGACACCGGGCGTCCCTTTCGCGCCGCCGCCTCGATGGCGAAGCTCATGTGCTCGGAGGCCGCGATGTGGGTGACCACGAAGGCCGTGCAGCTCCAGGGACGTGCGGGCGTCGTGCGCGACCGGCCCACCGAGCGCTACCTGCGTGACGCAAAGCTCGGCGAGATCGGCGAGGGCACGAGCGAGATGCAGCGCCGCGTGATCGCGCGCGCGCTCCTCACCGGGGGTCTACCGACGCTCTAGGTCCCCGGTCCCTTGCCCGCCAGCCCGGCGGCCGCCTGCCACTCCATCTCGAGCTCGTTCGCGGCCCATGCCGACTCTTCCGCCGAATCGGGCCAGACGATCCACGCGATGTCGCCGGGCTCTGTCGAAGCGGGCGGCGCGGCCTGCGTGACGTCGGCGTCGAACCCCTCCGGATCAGGCTCGAACTGCGCGAGGTTCTGACCCGCCCACGCGTCTTCCATGGCGGCCACCTGCTCTCGCTGCAGCGTCATCCTCCACTCCTTTCCCGAGCCCGACGGCGCGAGGTCGGCCCGGAGCGGCGCCGATGCATAACCCTGACTGTCGGAGAGTGCACCTTCGTCCCGTCCGGCCCCCGTTGTCAAGCGGGGCGCGTGGCCATGCTCGCTGCGGTGCCCGCCCGTGGCCGGGCAAGCCGGTTCTACGGGCAGCCTCCCACCGCGGCGGGGAGCTGCGCGCAGTCGGCCAGCGAGGTCACCGTGAGCGGGGCGGGGAGGGCGCCCCCGCCGCCGACGCTGTTGGCCAGCTGGAGGGCCTGGGAGCTGTAGTAGACGATGGCGCTTCCGCCGAGGTCGAGGTTGATGTCCGTGGTCCAGAGCGAACCGTACAGCGTGGCGTTGCCGGTGGCCTTGGTCGTGGGATCCTTCTTCACGCTCGTGCCGCCGCGGACGATGATGAGGCCCTTGAACTCGATGTTGCCCTGAATGGTGAGGTTGCCGTCGACGATCAGGATGCCCGCACCGCTGACGCTGCCGTTCCCCTTGATGGTGACGTCGCCCGTGGCGGTGAAGTACGTGATCTGGGGCACCAGCTCGGTGCCGAAGATCTTCGTGCCGGAGAAGCTCTTGTCGTCCACGCGCACGACGCCGGGCCGATTGGTGAGGTCGGTCACGATCTGGTCGAGCTGTGACACGGTCGGGGCCGCGGGCGACGTCTCGACGCTCGGCACCATCGGCGGCCCGCTCTGGTAGCCGAGCCCGGTCACGTTGTCCTTCTGTCCGGCGCTGAGGCTGCTGATCGTCCGCTGCGTGTTGGTGTCGTTCCGCGTCGAGATGCCCGGTACCGGCGCCCCGGGCCCGGCTCCCCCGGTGTAGTTGTGATCGTTGCCGTCGACGGCGAAGGCATTGCCGTCGAAGGTGGCGTTGGTCGGGCTGTCGGTGGCCAGGTAGACCGCTCCCGGCGAGCCCGACGGGGCGTTCGAGCGGACGACGGTGGCGACCACCGTGTTCCGAACGCCCTCCGGGCCCGTCGCGGTGGAGGTCAGCCGCCCCGTGTTGGCGTCCAAGGCCACCGTCGTCACCGTCAGGCTGAAGCCGCCGAGCGGCGCGAAGGTATGCGGGGCACCGCCCCAGATGTTCGTCCACTGATCGGCGACGTCGTTCTGGAGGTTGACGACGCCGACGCCGTTGACGAGCTGGAGGGCTTCGGAGATGCCGGACTCGGCGGCGAAGTGCACCTGCACCGCGCCCCGGTAGTTGCGCGTCGCGCGGATATCGGCGGCGCCGACTAGCAGGCCCGCCGTGGTCACGAGCATGAGGGTCGTCATGGTGAAGAGCGCCATGACGAGCGCCATGCCACGCTGGTGGCGGCGGCGGGGCGCGTGAGCGGCTGGCGTGTGCCTGCCTACCGGGAGTGAAGTCATGCGCGCCTGAGCAACGCGGGTGCCACGCCCGTCGGCCACGTATGCCCGTGGGAAGACCGCCGGTTCTTGCGCTCGCCGGGTCGCCCTGTGCCAAATGCCGGAGGGCTGCGAGGCCCATGTGCCAAGCCGGCACATGTCGCGCCTCGGCCGCATGTGTCGCGCTCTCCGCCGAGCGCGGGCCCCCTCGCGGATCGGGTCGACCAGGCGGACGGCAAGGCAGCGTCCCCGGCGGGATTCGAACCCACGTTACCGGCGTGAAAGGCGGACGCTAGCCCTTGGCGTTTCTAGCCTTTTTAGCCCCAACCCCGCGCCAGTCCTACATTCCCGCGTCTCGGCTATTCCGTCCTTTCCGGTCGATTCCCGCCCATTTCGGCGACAGAAGTGCCAGGAGAAGTGCCAGTGAAAATCGGGCGAACTCGGGAGCGGCACTCGACGCCATCCCGCTCCCACGCAGCGAGGAGCCGGCGATACCCGGCGGTCGCCTGGCGGTCGGCAGCGTATCCGCGAACGATGGGAGCGGTGCAGACGAACGGGAAGCGGGCTCGTGGGAGGCCGGCGCAGCACGCACTCACGACGATGCGAAAGGCGTTGACCACGCTGACGACGCGAAGGCTCGATGGCAGGAGCGCCGTGGCCGTCGGTGTACGGCGCTGGAAGGAGGGCGTGCGGGGAGACCTCGGGGGCGGGCTCTCCTGGGCCCAGGAGACGCTCCTGGAGCTGGCCGCGCAGTCCTGGGTGCTGGTCTCGTCCCTCGACGACTGGCTCGCCAGGCAGCCCTCGCTCGTGACGAGGAAGCGCCAGCTTTTGCCCGTCGTCGTGCAGCGTCAGACGCTCGTGGACTCGCTCGCACGGCTGCTCGACAAGCTCGGCACGAAGCGCAGGGCGAAGCCCGTGGACCTCGGCGAGTACATCCGAGAGCGCGACAGGCGAAGCACGCGGGCGGCGGCGAGCTGACGGGCCCCCGGCGGGTGGCGGGAGCGGTCGCCGAATCTTTCGCCGGAGTCCCGGTGCGTCAGGCGATCCCTTCTCCCTGGGACCCGCCTGCCCCACGAGAGCGGGTCAGCATCGGCTGGAGCACCCAAGCGACGACGAAATAGATGAGCGCGGTCAGACCGATGTCCGAGTAGGCGCGCGGGTCACTATCGAGCAGCCAACGCACGAGCTGGCTGTCCCTCCCGTACTCGACGAAGCTCCTGATCGTGTGCGCGACGGTCATGAGGACGGCCAGAATGAGCGCGAACACAATCCTGCTTATCGGCTGAGTGGGCCTCGTCATGCCTACAGCTCGCCAAGAGCGCGTGCCTGCGCCACGATCAGGTGCGCCAAGCGCAGCGTCGCCGGCCAGCCGTCCCGCTGGGCGAACGGCTCAAGTAAGCGCCGCTCTTCGGGCGTCCAGACCGTCACGATGCCCTCGGCGTCGGTGAGGATGGCGGTGATGCGCACGGCCGTATCTTACCAGGGGGGGAAGCTACACGGCGAGCTTCATGGGATGCGTTGCGGTCCGCATGGGTCCCTCACCGACGCCTTGGCCTTACCGCCGCAGCGCCGCGCGACCGTGCGGCGTCGCAGGGTGTTCAACAGTACCAAGCACGCCTTGCCCTGCAGGCACCGGGCTTGCTTGGTAGCCGCAGTATGCACGCCTCACCCCGATCCCGGGTACGTTCGGCACCCCTGTCCTTTGCTGCACTTGCTGTGTGGTCGCTACTCTTAGCCTCTCACGTGCACGCCACAGTCCTGTGCAAGAGACGGTCCGGCGCGGTGATCCTTCGAGAGCGCTGCGCAAGGAAGGAGACTACCATCAATCTCGCAGAGCTGGGCTTGAGCGGAACGCCGGGCGCTCCAGGACCGGACGGTGCACCAGTGCCGCGAGGCGCTCCAGGACCGGACGGTGCACCAGGGCCGCAAGGCAATCCAGGACCGGACGGTGCACCAGGGCCGCAGGGTCCGCCGGGACCCAAAGGCGAACCCGGTGATGCTGGGACCCACCTGGCGGACCTCCAAGCCCGCAATGACAACCTCGAAGCGCGGCTCGCTCGACTCGAAGGGTTGCTTGAGTCGGTCTCGCTCGCCCAAGGCGGGCAGACCGTTCGCTTCACAGGTGTCAACGTACAGATCGTGTCAGGGTCGGGCTCGACGGACGCAGACCCGCCAAACGGCCTCGGAAACCTCATCATCGGCTACAACGAGCTGCGCGGCGAGGATTGCGACGAGACCAACGGGCCGTCGTGCGACTACCCCATGACGGGTTGTCCCCCGAGCGACTACGACTGGTGCAATTGCTGGAACTCGCGATGGGGGTCCCACAACCTCATCATCGGGAGCGGCAACAATTACGATGGCTCGGGCGGGTTCGTAGGCGGTCGCTTCAACACCATCGGCGGGTCGTTCAGCTCGGTGACCGCTGGTCAGTGCAACAGGACGGAGAATCGGTTGGCGTCCGTCAGCGGTGGACTAGCCAATCGTGCGGCTGGCGTGGCCGCGACGGTGGTTGGGGGCGCAAGAAACTACGCCGGGGGCGAAATGTCCTCGGTGGTCGGCGGAGACGGAAGCGATGCTCTAGGCATCCGCTCGATCGCAGGAGGAGCCAGCAATCGGGCCACGGGAGAAGCCTCCTCCGCCATTGGTGGCCTTGAGAACGAGGCCAACGGGCGGTACTCGTCCGTGAGCGGCGGACGCCTTCGTAGTGTATCGGGCGAGTCGGATTGGGCGGCCGGAAGTCTCTTCGAAGACCAGTAGGCACGTTCCAGCCTACCGAGAGCCTGCACCGCTTAAGGACATCTTCATGCCCACCGCATGGAGGCGGCGGCCGGGCAAGATGGATAGAACCTTCGACTGTCCACCTCGCCGAGCTGCGGCGCGATGTCCTGCGCCTCGTCGAGAGCACGGGCTTTCACGTCAGCAGCGAGCAGGCGCAGCGAGTCGAAGAGATGATCCGGGCCGCGCACCCCGTCGCCGTCGGGTAGCCGCCGCATCCAGCGCGAACGCCGGCCCCCGCGAGCGTCAGGTCGCCCGGGTGGGCGGCTGCTCAGGGCGCTCCGTGAACCCCCTCGCGCGAGAGGCGCCTTTCCAGCTCCTCGACGCGCAAGCGATGGGCCGCCATCGCCTGCGCGTATCGACGGTGTGCGACGTAGTCGCGCGGCAGAAGGACGGTGTCGAGCACGCCGCTCAGCGGTAGATCGACGAGGGCAAGCGGGGCGACGATGAAGCTCGCGAGGAGGTCGGCATGTTCATCGCGTACCAGAACGTCCCTGAACGCCGCCGCGACGAAGATCGCGTCGGTGAGGGTTCCGCGGAAGTACGGGTAGGGTCTCATGGGGATCGGGACCCGCTCGCCGTCCACCAATTGCACGCCCTCGAATTCGTCTTTGAACCCGAGCCGCCAGTATGTCGAGGCGCACCCCTGAGCGAGGAGACCCAGCACGACGACGGCAACGAGCCCGCGGCCCGAGGAGGCGCAACGCTGATTCATCATGGATCGCAAGCGAGCAAATGTGCCCCGCCCGCGATGCGACTCTAACACGGTGTGCCGGAGGCCCCCAAAGGTCCGGCGATGCCTTGGCCGATGACGCGACCGTGGCCGCGCTCCGGCAGCGACCTCCTCGCGCCGGCACGGAGTCGGCCCGAGACCGACCTACGTCGGCCCGGCGTCAAGGCGATGGCCAAGCCGGCGCCGCCCCGCAAGCCCGTCGAGCTGCCCTGCGGGGCTACCCCCTCCACAGCTTGGCGACTTCGCGTGCGGTCTTGCCGAGCTTCTGGCGCGCGTACTCGTAGGCGTCGGGTACACCCGTCGCTTGCCCCTCGCGGAAGAGCCGCTCGAACGCCGCGCGCTCGCGAGCGAGCTGCGCCTTCCGGCCCTCACTGGCACGGCGGCGGCTGGCGTTCTGGCGCGGCACGCGGAAGTGCTCGCGGCACTGGTCGGCGTCGAAGCGCTCGCGCGCGCGACTCGGCTTACGCTCGACGTCGGGCCAGGAGCAGTAGGCGCAGGCGAAGAACTGGTGCCACAACGGCGCTGTCCGCACGAGCAGGTCGTCGAGATGCCCGGCGAGTGAGACCGCGTCGGGCGCATCGGCGACGGTGAAGGGCCCGCGCCTCGTGAGCGGACGGCGCTCGTAACTGATGCGGCAGGCGCTCGGGCCGGCGTTCAGCTCCTCCACGAGGCCGGTCACGTCGGCATCGTCCTGGCAGAGTAGGCCGAGGCGTTCCCAGGTCTTGTCGTGGAGGGCGAGTAGCTCTTCAGGACTCACGGCCGGCGGCCACGGGCGCGCGGGGTCGGGCACCAGCTCGTCTGCTACCCACGGCCGCAGGCGCGGCCCCCACGCGCCGAGGAAGAGCAGCTCGCCCGAGACTCGGGCTCGGGGATCGTCGGCCGTCTCGCAGGGACCGAGCCTCCCCAAGCTCTGCCAGTTCGCGGCGGTGATGCCGCTCTCCATCCTGACGCGCGCGAGCCCGCGCGCGAAGGCAAGGAGGCGGATGGCCTCGCCGAGCGGCGTCGGGCGCACCCGGAAGGTGCGGCCCTCGACCCGGAGCCGGCGGACGCCCCCGCGCACCGCAGGACGCTACACGGCGGCCGGGGACAAGTCCAAGCAGCCGGAGGCTGGCACCGAATGCCGGGGCAAGCATTCGTGAAGGCCCGGCAGCGGGCGCGTAGAACGGGGACCATGAACAAGCTCATGATCGGGACGGCGGAGGCGGCGCGACTGCTCGGCCTAAGCCGGAGCGCGCTCTACCAGCGCGTCGCACGCGGGACCGTGCCGGGGCGGAAGTTCGGCCGCCGGCTCGTCTTCGTGCGCGATGAGCTGGAAGGGTTCGTGCGCCGGCTACCGCTGCGCAGGGCTTCGTAGGTGGAAGACGGGGCCGGCGCCGTGCGACCGGGCCGACCCCTGCAAAAGAGGAACCGACATGGACACGATACAAGAAAGACGCCCGGGCCTGCAAGGGTTACGCCCTCTGGTGTACTGGCGTACTGGTGAGGGAGGTGCGGGTGAGGCCCGAGGGTCGGCGGCGGGGCCGCGAGTGGGATGCAGTGGGCCGGCCCACTCTCACCAGAGCACCACGAGCACCAGTTCACCACGTACACCAGTTCACCACGTTCCCTACGTTCCCCACGAACAAGACGAAGATGACGAGGCCCCCGGGCTCGGAGCCCGTGGGCCTGTCCCCCTCCCCTTAGATGCCCTAAAAAGGACCAAGGTAGAGACGGGGCAATGTAGCAGGGGAAGATCCGGAGGGGAGTCCTCCCCGGCCGGCGCTCTTGGCGCCAGCGCGCTCCGGGCGGGCGCGGCCACGCGGGAAAGGGGGGCGCCGTGATCGCCCGTGACCGGGACGGGCAGCTCCTCGCCTGCGACGTCGAGACGGCCGAGGCCTTCGAGGCGGCCGAGGCCCTGGCCGAGGCGTTCGCCCGCGAGTTCCCGCCGCTTCACGACCGGGACGAGGAGAGCTGGGACGGCCTTCCCTGCCCCGAGTGGCAGATCGGCTGGAAGCTCGCCCAGCGCATTCAGGGGATCGCCGGGGCGCTCGACATCGGGGCCGAAGAGTTCACCGACGTCGTGGCGGGCTTCTGGCGGCAGATGGTCAGCGAGAAGCGCTGTTACGCGGCCCAGCAGATTGAGGACGATGACGAGGAGGGGCTCGTGGGCTTCGTGGAGGACAAGGTGATTGAGTTCATCGACGCATGGGGGAAGGTGCACGCGCCCGGCGGCGAGGGCGCGCTGGTCGCCGCCTACCGGGAGGCCGAGGCCCATCCCATCACCCTCCTCCCGCCGATCCCGCAGGCGCTCGGCTGGAAGTTCGCCCAGGTGATGTCCACGGCCTACCACTTGCAGCGCTTCCAGGGCTCGGAGCCGATCCTGCTGCCGATCAAGGCGCTCGCCCAGCTCCTCGGCTGCCATCACACCACGCTCTCGGCGATTACGAGCCTCGGCGTGCGCTACAAGCTCCTGCTGCCCGTGGACCCGAACTACTCGTATGAGCGCCACCAGGCGAAGCGCTATCGGTTCAACCTGACGAGCCCACACTACCGGCCGCCTGCAGAGGGACGGCCGTGATCGCGGTTACGATTCACGTGCGGAGGAGGAGGGGCGTATGGTGGGGGAGGAGAGCGCGGGCTGGCTGAGCCTGCTCCGGGACGCCACGGGTCTCCGGCACCACGACGACCCGCAGCTCTACTGGAGGCACGCGCACGAGATCCGCGAGGCGCTCGACGCTCTGCCTGGTGCCGGCTGCGACGGCGACGGTGAGGCCCACGAGCCCCCGCCCGCGTCCCGCACCATCACGAGGCGCCGCCCGGGTGACGGCCTGGTCACCGTCGAGGAGGCCATGGCGATCACCCGGCGGAAGCGGAAGACGCTTTATGACTGGTCGTACAAGCACAAGCTCACCACCTATAAGCTCCTGACCCCAGGCCGCACCCACCCCCATCGCGGCGCCCCGCTCTTCTTCGTCGAGGCCGAGCTGCGGAAGCTCTTTAAGCCACGGCGGCCTTTGCGCCCTTGATGTCGATATAGCGAATACGCTACAAGTGGGACCGATGGAATCTCTGAAGCGAGCCCGGAAGGCCGGGGGGATGTCGTTGGCGGAGATGGGCGAGGCGACGGGCATTCACCCGGTGAGCATCGCCCGCGCCGAGCGCCCGGGGCTCGATGTCCGCGTCTCGACCGTCCGGGCGATCTGCCATGCACTCGGGCTCTCCATGTCCCAGTTCTTCGCGACCTACGATGAAAGGAAAGGAACGACACATGGCCGTCGAACCCGCAAGCGTCGTTGACCAGAAGCCGACGAACCCGAAGAAGCCGAGGAAGCCGAGGAAGCGGAAGCTCCCGCGAGGCGTCATCTGGTCCCCGCAGGACCGTGCCTACTACGCGCAGTACTTCTGCCAGGGCTGCGCGAAGCATGCCCCGACACTCCCCCGCCAGAAGCGTCGGCATCGGGAGTGCGCCGGAACGGCACCGAGCCTGGCGCGGGACCTCCACACGAAGCGCAAGAACGAGATCCGCGAGGGGCGCTTCTTCGGGGACACGAACGACGTGAAGCTCTGGGACCCGCTCTTCGCCAACCAGATCAACGACTACCTGCGGCGGAACGCCAGCACCATCGTCAACCTCGACGGCGCGCAGCGCTACGCCCGCTACTGGAAGGCCGCGCCCGAGACGAAGGGGAAGACGATGCGCCAGCTCGTGCGCGCCGATGCGCAGGGCTACCGGGAGCGGCGGCGGAAGGAGGGA